>SCPO01001250.1_pt1 | contig 439227 bp, 497 predicted proteins | sample 6106821 | NCBI WGS metagenome assembly SCPO01 (sample SAMN10720448, study PRJNA508395) | human gut metagenome | isolation source: Participant 2 stool, 0 month | host: Homo sapiens | collected 2017
TTCAGCGGCTGGCAGGTGCTGAACATGGGTGTGGAGCTACTGCCCAGCATCACCAGCAACGAGGCGCAGATCACCCTGTCCACCGCCGACGGCCTGACCAAGGAGGAATCCTATGCCATTGCGGGTCAGGTGGCAGAGGCGGCCCTGAATGTAGAAAACGTGGAAGAGGTGGGCATCGACACCAGCATGGCCGGTCTGGATATCAGCCAGCTGGGCCTGCCCACCGCCATTACCGATATCCTGAACTCCGCCAATGCCTACGGCAGATACAAGATCAATGTTATGATGAGCAAGAGCCTTTCCTCCCGTGAGGTGGAAAAGACCCGGCAGGCCATGGAGGATGCAGTGTCCCAGATCGAGAATTGCACCGCTGAGGTCAAGCTGTACGGCATGACAGATGATCTGACCAGCCAGCTGGCCACCGGCCTGTCGGTCAAGGTCTACGGAGGATCCGGAAACGCTGACCACCGTTTCCGAGAAGGTAATGGAGATCGTCAACGATACCGAGGGCTTTGCCAATGCGGACAACGGCCTTGGCAGCGGCGATGCCACCATCATCCTGAAGGTGGACCGCGACAAGGTGCGCGCCTACGGCCTGACCGTTGCGCAGGTGTACCAGCAGATCGCGGCAAAGCTCACCACCACCGCCACGGCCCAGACCCCCGTCACGGTGAACGGTACCACCATGGATGTCCAGATCACGGACAATCTGGACCCCGTCACCAAGGAAAACATGATGGAGCTTATCTTTGAGACCACCGAAATGTCGGCAGACGGCACAGTGACCAATGGTACCTGCACCTTGAACGACATCGCCAGCTGGACCACCGGCACCGCACCGGATGCCATTACCAGCGAGAACCAGACCGAGTTTGTCACTGTGACGGCAGATACGCTGAAGGGCTACAACACCATGGTGCAGTCCCGCGTGCTGCAGGATAAGCTGGACGAGTATGCCGCCAGCGGTGAGATGCCGGAGGGCTGCAGCACCACGCTGGGCGGCGAGACCGAGGGCACCGACTACATGGTGAACGAAATGGTGCAGTGGATGGCGCTGGCATTGCCCTTTGTATACCTGGTCATGGTGGCGCAGTTCCAGAGCCTGCTGTCCCCCTTCATCGTGCTGTTCACGGTGCCGCTGGCCTTTACCGGCGGCCTGCTGGGTCTGCTGGTCACCGGCCAGCAGCTGACCATGATCTCCCTGATGGGCTTCATCGTGCTGATGGGCACTGTTGTCAACAACGGCATCGTGTTCGTGGACTATGCAAACCAGCTGCGCATTGGCGGCATGGAGCGCCGCGCTGCGCTGGTGGCTACCGGTAAGACCCGTATGCGCCCCATCCTGATGACCACCCTGACCACCGTGCTGGCGATGCTGCAGCTGGTGTTCAGCGGCGATATGGCAAGCCAGCTGATGAGCGGCATGGCCATCGTCATCATCTGCGGCCTGAGCTACGCTACCCTGATGACCCTGTATATCGTGCCGGTGCTGTACGATCTCCTGTTCAAGAAGCCGCCGCTCAACGTGGATGTTGGCAGCGACGATGATCTGGATGACATTCCGGACGATGCAGCCGAGTTCATTGCGGCGCAGAAGTCTGCGGGCACGGCACAGCCGGAAGCCTGACGACAGCATGACGATTTAGAATGCGCGCCGCTTTGCTTTGCGTATCATCAGCGGAAGAATTATTTATAATAGCAATGCCGGGCGGTCTGCGGACCGCCCGGCATTGCGTTTTCACGGGAAAGGTCGTAACGGAAGCGGCATCTGCTGCTGTCGGCGTACCGCCGTCGCGCAGCGACTCAAAATCGGCGCAACACAAAAAATCCTCTAGCGGAGCGACTTGGATTTTTTGTATGGAGCCTTTCTGCTTTGGGGTTACTAGGGGCGAGCAGCCCCTAGTTCGTGCCTCCCGCGCCTCGAAAGTAGCGGGTGCTTTTCTGGTTCTCTTTTGGCACGCAAAAGAGAACGTACCCGGCGGTAATGCTTTTTACAAAAGGCATGAAACTTGATCCACGCGAAAACGCTCTGCGCGGGAAGCTCCTCTTCCGGTTACATGCCCCGCCAACTGAATAATTTCAACAAAAATAGCTGGAAAAATTGGATGCAAATTCTAAAATCCGTTCCCCACAAAGATAGAAAACTGTGATATAATCATAAATAAGATAGAATACAGTGGAAGTCTGCCTGACTGTATGTCCGAGTAAAATCTGAGGAGGCGAATGCCCAATGGCACAGATCCGCTCCAAGCCCTTCGGTGTGACCAAACAGGGCGCAAATGTTACAGAGTACATCCTTTCCAACCCCGGCGGCCTGACGGTGAGCGTTCTGGACTACGGATGCATCATTAAAAACATCATCGTTCCGGCCAAGAACGGCCCGGTGGATGTCGTGCTGGGCCACGACACCATGGCAGATTATGAGGATGACTTCACGTCCTCCGGCAGCACCTGCTGCGGCGCGTTCGTGGGCCGCTATGCAAACCGCATCGAGAATGCCACCTTCAGCGTGGGCGGCAAGACCTACCAGCTGGAAGCCAACAACGGCCCCAACCATCTGCACGGCTGCTTTTCGCGCAAGCTGTACCGGGTGAAGGCCTTTGGTGACACCCTGCTGATGGAGGCCGAGAGCCCGGACGGCGAGGACGGCTTCCCCGGCAACCTGAAGCTGGCGGTGCGCTATACCCTCACCGAGGACAATACCTTCCGCATGGATTACCGCGTCTCTTCGGATGCGGATACCATCGTGAACCTCACGAATCACAGCTACTTCAACCTGAACGGTGAGGGCGATATTCTGGGCCAGAAGCTGCGCATCTATGCCTCCAACTATCTGGAAGGAAACAATCAGACCTGCCCCACCGGTGCCATTCTGCCGGTGGCAAACACCCCATGGATTTTACCGAGGGAAAGCTCATTGGCCGGGATATCGACACCGGCTTTGCCCAGACCACCATGGTGGGCGGTGGCTACGACCACTGCTTTGTGATCGACCGCGCCCGCGGCTCCAGCCAGAGCATCTGCGCATGGGTCACCAGTGAAAGACCGGCATCAGCATGAAGCTGTACACCACCCAGCCGGGCATCCAGTTGTACACCGGAAACTTTTTGCAGGACTGCCCCACCCCCGGCAAGGGCGGCGTGCCCATGCAGAAGTACGGCGGCTTTGCGCTGGAGACCCAGCATTACCCTGCAGCCCTTCCACCCGGAGTTCCCCACTACGGTGCTGCGGGCAGGCAAGGTGTTCCGCGCCACCACCACCCTGCGCTTTTCACCGGCAAGCAGTGCGGAAAATTGTAAAATGATGTACCACAAAACGTCTGCTCCGGCAGACGTTTTTGCGTAAGTGGAATTGCTTATAGCGGGCTCGCCCTCTCAGGCATCGCTACGCGATGCCAGATTCTTTGTCACCTGCGGTGACATCTTCCCCGGCCGGGGAAGTCTTTCCTCAAAGTGGGAGCCTTTGGCAGTCCACGCAAAGTTCCCAGTTTTGCCAAGGGCTCTCCCTTCGGGAGAGCTGGCGCGTCAGCGCCTGAGAGGCGAGGATGCTGACACCATTTCTATGTTTTGCACAAACCGTGCCTTTTATCCATGACAAAATGCCAAAAACGTTTTTAAATCAAAACCTCGAAAACAAAGATGCAACAAAAATTCATCTAAATAGAAGACGCATCCCTTGATTCCGAGCCATAAAAGCGGTATTCTTTAGGCAAGGCCGGGGAATGCCGGCATCAACTGTAATGTAAATGAGTGAGAGAGGTACTAGGCTATGGCAATTTTGGTTTCCGGCGGCGCCGGTTATATCGGCAGCCACACCTGCATCGAACTGTTGAACGCTGGCTACGACGTTGTTGTGGCAGATAACTATTACAATGCATCTCCGGTGGTGCTGGACCGCATCAAGCAGATCACCGGCAAGGACTTCCGCTTTTACAAGGCAGATATGACCAAGCACGAGGATGTGGAGCACATCTTCTCTGAGTGCCCGGACATTACTGCTGTGATCCAGTTTGCAGCCTACAAGGCCGTGGGCGAGAGTGTTTCCAAGCCCATTGAATACTATTACAACAACCTCAACTGCACGCTGGTCATTCTGGACGTGATGCGCCATCACAACTGCCACAACTTCGTGTTCAGCTCTTCCGCAACCGTCTATGGCGACCCCGCCAGCGTGCCCATCACCGAGGACTTCCCCACCGGTGCCACCACCAACCCTACGGCACGACCAAGGTGTTCACCGAGCGCATCCTGCAGGATGTGTGCAAGGCAGACCCCAGCCTGAACGTGGCCCTGCTGCGCTACTTTAACCCCATTGGTGCGCACAAGTCCGGCCTCATCGGCGAGGACCCCAACGGCATCCCCAATAACCTCATGCCCTATATCGCCAAGGTGGCCGTTGGCAAGCTGGAAAAGGTGCATGTCTTTGGCAACGACTATCCCACCCCGGACGGCACCGGCGTGAGCGACTACACCCACGTGGCGGATCTGACCCGCGGCCATGTGTGCGCCATCAAGAAGCTGGAAACGAACTGCGGTCTGTTCATCTGCAATCTGGGCACTGGCAAGGGCTACAGCGTGCTGGATGTGATCCACGCTTTCTCCAAGGCCTGCGGTAAGGAGATCCCCTATGTGATCGACCCGCGCCGCCCCGGCGACATTGCCGAGTGCTATGCAGACCCCACCAAGGCAAAGAACGAGCTTGGCTGGGTGGCGGAATACGGCATCGAGGAAATGTGTGCCGACAGCTGGAACTGGCAGAAGAACAACCCCGATGGCTACCACACTGTGAAGTAAACGCATAAACCTCCAAAGCCGTGCATTCTCTGAAAAAGAGGGTGCACGGCTTTTTTGTGTGCAAACTCCCTCCGTCAAAACCGTGCACTTCGCAATTCAACCGGAAACTGTGCCGCCATGCCAAAAGCCGAACCCTCTCAGTCATCGCTGCGCGATGCCAGCTCCCCCGAGGGGGGAGCTTCTTGGCTTCTTCCGGTCAGCACAAATAAAGCTCCCCCTTCGGGGGAGCTGGCGAACAAAGTGAGTCTGAGAGGGTTCGATTTGCAGGCATCTCCCCCATATTATCTATTGACAACCGCGCAAAGTTAGCCTATATTACTATTGTTAACACAAACTAACACACGTTGACAGTGGATAAAATGAGAAGGTCGATCTTATGACATTAAAAGAATTGCAGATCGGAAAAAGCGCTGTTGTGGATACCGTCGGAGGCAGCGGCGCACTGCGCCAGCATTTTCTGGATATGGGCCTGATCCCGGGGGTGGAGGTCACGCTGGTCAAGCTGGCACCCATGGGCGACCCCATGGAGCTGCGCATCCATGGCTATGAGCTGACCCTCCGGCTGGACGATGCCGCGCAGATCGGCATCACCCCACCGAAAAGGCCCCGGCAATGTCGGCGGTTCTGGCAGATGATAAAATGGTGGATCACCCCGGCCTTGGCGAGGGCGGCAAATACCACATCAAAAAGGGGGAGAATCCCCTGCCCGAGGACAGGACCCTCACCTTTGCGCTGGCTGGCAACCAGAACTGCGGTAAGACCACCCTGTTCAATCAGCTCACCGGTTCCAACCAGCATGTGGGCAATTTCCGGGCGTGACGGTGGACCGCAAGAGCGGTGCCATCAAGGGCCACCCGGAGACCGAGGTCACCGACCTGCCGGGCATCTACTCCATGTCCCCTATTCCAGCGAGGAGATCGTCACCCGCCAATTCATCATCGGCGAAAAGCCCACCGGCATCATCAACATCGTGGATGCTACCAACATCGAGCGCAACCTCTACCTGACCATGCAGCTCATGGAGCTGGACACCCCCATGGTGCTGGCGCTGAACATGATGGACGAGGTGCGCGGCAACGGCGGCACGGTGCGCATCAATAAGATGGAGTCCATGCTGGGCATCCCGGTGATCCCCATTTCGGCGGCCAAGAATGAGGGCGTGGATGAGCTGGTAGACCACGCACTTCATGTGGCAAAGTATCAGGAGCGGCCCGGCCGCATGGATTTCTGCAGTGAGGACGACCACGGCGGCGCGGTGCACCGCTGCATCCACGGCATCATCCATCTGATCGAGGACCACGCTAAGGCGGCGGGCATTCCGGTGCGGTTTGCCGCCACCAAGCTGGTGGAGGGCGACCAGCGCATTGAGGAAGCCCTGAAGCTGGATCAGAACGAAAAGAGATGATCGAGCATATCATCGTGCAGATGGAGCAGGAGCGCGGGCTGGACCGCGCCGCCGCCATTGCGGATATGCGGTTCTCCTTCATTCAGGAGCTGGTAGCCAAGACGGTGGTCAAGCCCCACGAAAGCAAAGAGCAGCTGCGCTCCAACCGCATCGACAAATTCCTCACCGGCAAGTACACCGCCATCCCGGCCTTTATCGCCATCATGGGTCCGGTGTTCTTCCTCACCTTCAACGTCATCGGCCTGTTCTTCCAGAACCTGATGGAAACGGGCATCGACGCGTTGACCGGCATCGTGGACACGGCGCTTACCAACTGGAACGTCAATGCGGCGGTGCACTCCTTGCTCATCGACGGCATCTTTACCGGCGTGGGCAGCGTGCTGAGCTTTCTGCCCATCATCGTGGTGCTGTTCTTCTTCCTCTCCATGCTGGAGGATACCGGTTACATGGCCCGCGTGGCCTTTGTGATGGATAAGCTGCTGCGCCGCATCGGCCTTTCGGGCCGCAGCATCGTGCCCATGCTCATCGGCTTTGGCTGCACCGTGCCCGGTGTCATGGCAAGCCGTACCCTGCCCTCGGAGCGCGACCGCAAAATGACCATCCTGCTCACCCCGTTCATGAGCTGCTCGGCAAAGCTGCCCATCTACAGCCTGTTTGCGGCGGCGTTCTTCCCGCAGTATGCGGGCCTTGTGATGGTGCTGCTGTACTTTACCGGCATTGTGGTGGGCGTGCTGGCGGCACTGCTGCTCAAGAGCACGGTGTTCAAGGGCGAGGCGGTGCCCTTTGTCATGGAGCTGCCCAACTACCGCCTGCCCGGCCTGAAAAACGTGGCACAGCTGCTGTGGGAAAAGGCCCGGGACTTTTTGCAGAAGGCCTTCACTGTGATCTTTGCGGCCACCATCGTCATCTGGTTTTTGCAGAACTTTGACCTGCAGCTGCGGTTGACCGCCGACCCGCAGGCCAGCATCCTTGCCCGCATTGCGGGCGACATCGCCCCGCTGTTCGGGCCTTTGGGCTTTGCGGACTGGCGCATCTCCACCGCCCTCATCACCGGCTTTATGGCAAAGGAGAGCGTGGTGTCCTCGCTGCTCATCCTCTTTGGCTCTGAAGCTGCGCTGTCGGCCCTCACCCCGGCGCAGGCGGCTCCCCTGCTGGTGTTCTGCCTGCTGTACACCCCCTGCATCGCGGCAGTGGCCTCGGTCAAGCGGGAGCTGGGCAACAAGTGGGCGGTCATCATGGTGGTGAACCAGTGCGCCGTGGCATGGCTGTGTGCTTTGCTGGTGCGTCTGGCGGCTGTGGTGCTGTTCTGAGAAAAACGATTGGAATGCGCTCCGCGCTGCTCTGCGCATATTCAGCGGAAAAATTACTTATAATAGAGCAATGCCGGGCGGTCTGCGGACCGCCCGGCATTGCGTTTTCACGGGTGGGGTCGTGGAGGAAAACAGCATCTGCCGCGCTGATTTCCTGCGGAAACAGCCGCGCGGCGGAAGAACCCTCTCAGGCTCACTGCGTTCGCCAGCTCCCCGAAGGGGAGCTTTATTGTGCTAACCGGAAGATGACAAAAGCTCCCCTTCGGGGAGCTGGCGCGGAGCGCCTGAGAGGGTTTGCTCTCTCCCTCATTGAGGGAGCTGGCGCGGCGTAAGCCGCGACTGAGGGAGTTCCCCTTGACATCTCCCCTCTTCTGCACTATAATACTTCAAAAATGAATCATTCAAAGATGAAAGGACAGACCTGCTGTGAACCCGAATATCGAATTTTCCATCAAGACCGCGCAGGCGTACAATGCCGTCTGCAAGCCGCTGTGTCAGGAGCTTGGCCTGTCGCAGACGGCGCTGGACATCCTGCTGTTCCTCGCCAACAACCCGGATTATAAAACGGCCCGGGACATCGTGGAGGTGCGGCATATCAAGGCGAACCTCGTCTCCATGAATGTGGACAAGCTGGTGCAGGAGGGCTATCTGGAACGCTATGCCGTGGCCAGCGACCGCCGCAAAACGAAGCTTCTCTGCACCGGCAAGGCAGACCCGATCATCCGCAAGGGGCGTGTGGTGCAGAATGCCTTTTTCAAGCGCCTGCTGGATCATGTGGAGCCAGCCGATCAGGAGGTCTTTTCCGGACCATGGAGCTGATCGGGAAAAATCTGGACGAAATTATAAAGGAGAACGCATAAAATGAACGTGTTGTTTACGGTTCTTGTCACCTTTTTTGCCGGCATGGGGGCCGGCCTTGGCACCGGCTTTGCCGGTATGAGCGCGGCGGCGGTCATCAGCCCTATGCTCATCACCTTCCTGCACATGGACCCCTATATGGCGGTGGGCATCGCCCTTTCTTCGGATGTGCTGGCAAGTGCCGTCTCGGCCTATACCTATCATAAAAAAAAATCTGGACATCCACAACGGCCTTATCATGATGGTAAGTGTGCTGTTGTTCACGGTAGTTGGCAGCTGGGTGGCTAGCAAGGTGCCCTCGGCCACCATGGGCGGCTTCTCGGTGTTCATGACCTTCCTGCTGGGCATCAAGTTCATTGTGCGCCCGGTCATGACGACCAAGGAAGCTATGCAGGGTGTCAGCGCCAAAAAGCGTGCCATCCAGTCCATCGTGTGCGGTGTGATCATCGGCTTCATCTGCGGCTTCATCGGCGCAGGCGGCGGCATGATGATGCTGCTCATCCTCACCAGTGTGCTGGGCTACGAGCTGAAGACCGCCGTGGGCACCAGCGTGTTCATTATGGCCTTCACCGCTCTGACCGGTGCTGCCTCCCACTTCATGATCGGCGGTGCGCCCAATTGGTTCGTCTGGGCGCTGTGCGTGGTGTTCACCCTGCTGTGGGCGCGCATTGCCGCCGTGTTTGCCAATAAGGCAGACCCCAAGACCCTGAACCGTGCCACCGGTATTGTGCTGGTGGTGCTGGGCGTGGTTATTATGGGCTTCAACCTTCTGAGCTGAAAAACTCCTCCAGTCGCCTACGGCGACAGCCCCCTCAAAGAGGGAGCCTTTCGCGTCGGAAAAGCTTTCGGCTCAGGTGCAAAACTTTCGGTTTCGCCAGAGCCTCCCTCATTGAGGGAGGTGGCAAACCCGCAGGGTTTGACGGAAGGAGTTCGTCCTGACCAGCAAATGCTGTTTTCCTCCACGACCTTTCCGTGAAGAGCAATGCCGGGCGGTCCGCAGACCGCCCGGCATTGCTCTATTATAAATGATTTTTCCACTGAATATGCGCAGAGCGAAGCGGCGCGCATTCCAGATCGTCAGCGCTTACTGGTTCTCTGCCTTGTCCTCGATGGTAGAGTGCTCGATCACCCAGTCGGCAGCCTTGCGGATGCCCTCGTTGCGGCGCATGGCGGGAATATCGGATTTTTCCTTGATCTCTTCCAGCGTCTTCTTGGCGCGCTCTGCACGAGCGGCCAGAGCCTTATCGATATCTTCCTCGGTGGGCACCAGATTTTCCTGCTGCGCGATCTGCAGCAGAGCCATGTGCACACGGGCGGTCTTCTCAGCAGAAGAGCGCACCTTGGCGGTAAAGCTCTCGCGGGTCTCGTGGATCTGGCTCAGGTAGCGATCCAGGCTCAGGCGCTGCATCTGCAGCTGCTGCTGGATCTGCTCCATCTGCTGCTGGTAGGTGGTCTCCACCAGCACGCTGGGCAGTTCGCCCTCAGAAGCATCGGCCAGCTGGGTCAGGATCTGATCCTTGGCACGGTTCAGCGCACCGGCATGCTTTCCGTCGTGCAGCTGCTGCTTGACCTGTGCACGCAGCTCGTCCATGGTGTCCACATTGGCAACCTTCTTGGCAAAGTCGCTGTTCAGAGCAGGGATCTGGCGCACACATACGTCGATCAGCTTGATCTTGAACACGACGGGTTTACCGGCCAGATCCTTTGCGTGGTAACGGTTCGGGAAGGTGACGAAGATCTCGAATTCCTCGCCTGCCTTGTGGCCCAGAATGCCCTCTTCAAAGCCGGGGATCATGCGGCCGCTGCCCAGCTGGACGGCCTGGTTCTTTGCGGTGCCGCCCTGGAAGGGCTTGCCCTCCAGCAGACCTTCGTAATCGATATGTACGATGTTGCCCTTTACGGCCGGACCCTTGTGCGGCACCAGCTCAGCGGCAGCAGCGCGGCGGCGCTCCAGCACATTGTCGATCTCCTTGTCGGTCACTTCCGGGGTGACGCACTCGGCGGTAAAGCCGGTGGTCTTGGTCAGGTTCAGCTCAGGCTGCAGGGCAACAGTGGCAGTGGCCACAAAGCCCTCGTCCTTTTCACGCTCACAAGATCGTACACAGGATTGTCAACAGCCACAAAGCCGTGCTCTGCCATGGCGGCATCATACAGCGCGGGCACGTCCTTGTCCATCAGATCGTTGATGGCATCGTACCAGAAGGTGTGCTCGCCGCGGTCAGCCTCGATCTGTGCGCGGTCCGCTTCGCCCTTCTTGAAGCCGCGGATCGTATAGGAGGCGCGGGTGCGTTCGTAAACGGCGTTGGATGCAGCTTCCAGCTCTTCGGGGCTGGCGCTGAAGGTCATTTTGCAGACACTCTTTTGGGGAGTTTCCACGCTTACCAGTTTCATAGGATCTACCCTCCGTGGTGTCTCGCTGCAGAGAAAACCCGGCGGCGCAGCCTCCACGCGGTGCTGCCCGCAAAGCTCCTGTACCCCTGCACGGACACAGATTAAAAACATATAGTAAAGCTATTATAGCACAAGAACGACAAAAACGATACAAGAAAAATCATAAAAAATGCTGCTTTTTGAAAAAGATAAAAATATTTGCAAAAAAACAGGTTGACAAAACCCAGTCTGAGTGATAAAATACATCATGTTCCGAACGGAACGTATGCGTTGGTAGCTCAGCTGGATAGAGTGACTGACTACGAATCAGTAGGCCGGGGGTTCGAGTCCCTTCCATCGCACCAAGTAAAATCCTACGATTGACCGTTGAAAATACGGTGTAAATCGTGGGATTTCTTGTTTTACAACGATCCCGAAACGGCTGGAATGTGCCTTGTTTGTGCCTTATGGCTCAAAAAATGCCTTGCCGTGTGCCTTACAGAGTGCCTTGTGCTGGATGCCCGGCGGGCGGGTGCTGCACCTGAACCATAACAAAGGATAACAGGCTGGAATACCCTCTTTTACCCTCGTTCTCGCTTGTTTGGATGTTTTGAAATGTTAAGTTTTGTCAAGTTGGGGAGAGCCTGTCCAATGACAGGTTTTGACAGGTTGGAATACTAACTTTTACTAACCGTTTCGCCTGTTCGGATGCTAACATTTGCTAACAGGCCCGCCGGACAGAAAACCCAATAAAACCCAGTTCGTGCGCGTTTGTGCGCACAAAAAAGAACCCTGCCCGGTGTGCTGCCGTGATGATCTGCGGCGCATTGGGGCGGGGTTCAGTGCTTTTTGTGTGGGAATGTTCAGGTTTTATCAGGTTTGGTGCTGTTGGGCTACCAATTGAGCGGCTTTCATGGTGGCCTGTTGGTAGCTCATGCACGGCGGTGCAACAACGGCGACCCGGAGCGGGTCCACAAAGAGGGCGGCAAAGAAGTCCATGCGGGTAACATAGTAGCCGCGGCCATCGATGCGGAACAGGTGAACGGTGCAGCCGTGAAATTTAAGTGCAGTCAGCATTGCGATGCGCCCCCTTCGTTCTGCGGTTGTGGCGTTCCTCGCGGATGCCTTGAACGCGGCCTAAAAAGTAGACATCCATCAGCAGAAATACAAGGTTGCTGTTCTGTTCTTCGGTTCCAGAGGGAAAAAACAGCTTGCGAAGGTCGTTCATGAACCGATAAATTGCACTGTTGAACAATGTATAGTCGTTCACAAGTATGAAGTCGGCCATTGATGGAACTGGGCTGAAGGTGGATTTTTTCATGTTGCTGCACCACCTTTCTTTTCTTTGGGGTCGGGCCAGACCCAGCGTTTTACAAAGGTCCATGCCAAATTTGCACACCTTGTGGCTTTTTCAGGGGCAACGGCAGAGTACCGTTTAAGTTCCCGCGTGATGGTATCGATATAACAAATCAGATCAGCATTCAAGTCCTCAAAAAACAGGCTGTCAATGGTTGTGCCGGTCAATTCGGCCAGCTGGTGTGCTTCATCCAGTGAAAAGGCCTGTTCACCAGACAATTTGCTTTCAAAGTCCTTCAGTGGGATATGAAGGATCCGTGCAGCGCCCCGCACGGTATGACCGTGATCGGTGATACATTCCCGGATTTGGTCTTTCATGCTGCACCCCCTTCCAGCAGCTGGGCCACAGCCTTGCCAGCCTTTGCGGCGGCCACATCCAGCACGGCCATCTTCCACAGAAAGCCGGTGTCAACGTGTGCGGTCAGGTGATCGCCCTTGTGGACTGCGCCCACGGTGAAGCCCTGCCGGGCGTACTGCTGGCAAATCCAGCTTTGCGGGGACTGGCCCAGACGTTCCAGCGCGGACACGCGCCCACCGTCCAGCACCACGGTTTCCCGGCGGACGGTGCGGGGCTTTGCTTCCCGCTGGTCGATGTACTCAACCTCAAAGGCGTACAGGTTGACACGCTTTTCAATTTTCATATCGTAAACCTCTCTCAAAAAATTCTTGTGTGTAAATCGGCGCTGGACAGCAGGGGTCGCCAGGTAGCCCGCCGGGGGGCACTCCCCCCTGCCCGCTGCTTTCCGCGAGAAAATATTCACAGTACGGTGCAGGAAGTCCAGAGCGAGAGGGGCGGGGGCGGTATGCCCCCTGTTCCCCTGCTGCTGTTCTGGGCTGCTGGCGGCCTTTCCGCCGGGTCAGACGTTGACCGGCTGGGCGTGGGGCCTGAATGCGTGGCGGCCGGTCCGCTGCTTGACCTGTTCCACACAGGCCGTACAGGCTGCCTTGCTGTTCGCTGCTTCCACGGTCATGGTTTCCTTGACCTCACAGCCGCGGCGCTGCCCGGCCTTGATGAAGTAAGTGACCTGATATGTTTTCATCGTCCGTCCCCCCCCTTTTACTGCGCTTCCAGCGGCTTTACCTGCGATGCACCGAAGAACGATGCACGGTAGGTCTGGCCGTCCCCCTTGCTGCTGTGGATAAGCACCGCCTGAAACAGGGCCTTTGCGCCGTGCTCCACCATGTACCCGGCGGCTTTCCAGCCTGCCCAGGTGTTCACCGGCTCGGCCACCCCGGCGGCCTGCTGGGCTTCCTCGATGCGCTGGGCATTGACCGGGGCGGCCTTTGCGCTGTTCCATGCCCGGTGCAGGGCCTCGGCAAAGCTGCCCACGCCCTTGCGGTACAGCTTCCATGCCTTGTGCATGATCTCGGAGAGATTGTACTTTTTCATCGTTATGACCTCGCTTCTTTACTTGCGGGCCAGCCTTTGGTATAATGGGGCTTGACCCTGTTGTGGGTTTGGCGTGGTGACTGTTTGGCGATGGGCACCGCGCCATTTTCTTTTATACAGCTGATCGGGAAGTGGGTTACTGACTTAGCATGCGTTCACGGCTTACAGCGCTCCCGGTTCTTACTTCGCCCCTTGCCTTCCGGTCGTGCTTCCCTTGCTGTGTCTTTATTATATACGTTAATACATATTTTGTCCATTGACATTCTTTACAAACATTAACGTATAATTTTTGATACATTGTATATGTTGACGTATATGTTAGAATATGATATAATCATCATAAAGAGGTGAGATTATGTCAACAAGTGAAGCTCAAAAGCGCGCCAACGCGGCTTATAACCGCCGTCAGGATAATATCATGCTGCGGCCCTCTAAAGAGGACGGCGCACGCATTCGCAAGGCTGCTGCCGATGCTGGGAAGAGTGTCCAGCGGTTTTGTCTTGATCTCGTATTGCCCCATTGCCCGGAAGCGGCAGACGTGCCCACAGAGGACACCGCCGGGAAGGAAACCGCGTGATGGAATTGACAATAGAGAACCTGCGCACACTATCCAGCAGCGGGCAAATCTTCCTGACAGCCCATTCACAGGCCCGGCTTTATGAACGCGGCATTTTGCTGGCCGACATTCGTCAGGCTATCCAGAGCGGGAAGATCATCGAATACCGCCCGGATGATTACCGGTGTCCGTCCTGCTTGGTGCTGGGGGTCAATCTGGCGGGCCGCTGGCTGCACGTTGTATGCGGTATCCATGAGGATGCACTGTGGATCCTGACAGCCTACTGGCCCGATCTCGACCACTGGAACGCAACGTATACTGAACGAAAGAAGAAAGGGGAATGATTATGACCTGCTTTTTCTGCAAGGGCGAAATGAAGCCCAGCACGACCATTCACACGGTTCAACTGAAGAACTGTGTTGTGGTCATCAAGAACGTGCCTTGCCTGAAGTGCGAACAGTGCGGCGAGGTGGTTCTGTCAGCTGACACGGTGGAGAAGATAGAACACATCTTGCAGACGGTCGAAAAGGCCGTGGCAGAGATCACCGTTGTGAACTTCCCCGACTGCGCGGCATAAGCCCGCCGGGGGTCGTCAGAGCGTGGATAGAGCCACGGCAAGGAAAATACCCACAAGCAACAAGAAAAGCCCTCAGACGTGCGCTGTCGCGGTCTGGGGGCTTTGTGCTGTCTATGGGTGGCTGACCATTTTGCCGATGGTGGCAAGATGGTATGTTTTCGTGGCGTCACGAAGATGTACGCCGCCGGGAAACATTTTGTTGAGGTCAACAAAATGCTCACAGCTGAAGTGCTGCGCCCGGCGGGTGCTGCACGGTCAAAGGGTTTGGGATGCTGCCCAACAAGTCCTTGCAAGGCAAGGGGCTTTGTACATACAAAGACACTGCTTGCAGGTGCAAGGCCCTCTGCAAGAGCACACGACTTTCCGTGAAAGTCTAGTGTGTTACACCTCGCCGCCGGGCGGGGTGGATTCTTCGGGGTTCGTCCGGGGTCCAAGGTTGGGCCGCTGCTCTGGGTGGCGGTCAAAATAGCCAGCGGCTTCAAAGTCTGCGTAGTGTTCCCGTATCATCTGATCGCGCCATGCGTAGTAGTCGAAGCGTTCTTCTTCCTTCTTTTCCAGATATTCAACGGTGCGTTCCTGCACGCTGCCATAGCGGTTCCATGCGTTCCAGCCGGTGCCGCGCCACGCTCTGGTTGAAATAACCTCATCACGCCAGCGGGCAAGGGCGGTATCTCTGCGCAGACATTGAAAGCCGTGCCGTTCGATTTGGTTCACGCGGTTGCTGGATATGCCGATATCCTGCCCGATGTCCTTTAGGCTCTGGCCGCTGTAGTAGTGGCGGCGTATAACGTCCGCTTCTCGGTCTGCCAGCTTGTTCAAGGCTTCTTCCAGCGCGGCGTGAAGTTCCTCGTTGTAGATCTCATTTTCGGCCTGCTGGAACTCGTGAGCGGCTGCAGGGTCTTCCTGAAGATCGCCTAAAGCGGTGTCGCTGCCGTCCTCGCCCACAGGAGTATCAAGGCTGGTGCATTCGTTCAGAGGGTTGGCAGACACAGCCACGCGCCGGCCGTCCTCGGTGATGACACCTCGCGTGTGCTCTCCACAGGTGGCGGTGCGGATCTGCTTCAACAGCGCATAGCTCAGATACGTTGTGAAACTGCCCTGTTCTGCGCTGTAGTGTTTGGCTGCATAATCCACAGCAAAGTACCCTTCCTGCACCAAATCTTCAAAGGAAAGGCCCGCACTGTCTGCCACGGTCTGGTTCTTCTCGTACCACTGCCACAGCTGGCGCCGCACAAAGCCCTTGTTGACTTCCCAAAGCTGGCCTAGGGCAAAGGCATTCCCGGCGGCTGCCAGTGCGGCAAGGGCCGCGTTTGTGGCCTGCTGGTCGGTCTGCTTGGGTCGATTCTGTTCCATTGCTGCATCCCCTTTCGGAGTAAGTAGATACGGCCACGCGGGTGCGTATCGTGTCAATAAATTGTTTACTTGAGTGAAGTGCTGTGCTTCTTTTTCCGCCTGCGCCAGCGTTGAAACTCTTTCCACTCGGCTTCCAGTTCTTCCTCGGCCTCGTAGAAATAATGCATTTTCAAAATGATTTCCCGCGCGGACTGCTTCATATAGGCCCGCCGGGCGCGTTCAATGCCGCTGGCCTTGCCGCCCATCCGGGCTATCTCCCGGCGGCGTTCCGGTGGCAGGTCGGCCAGACTGCGGAGGTTGTCAGGATTCATAATACTGCCCCCATTCAAAGAGGGCGCACAGGTTGCCCCATGCGCCCAGCGTGTCACGAGTTTGACCGCGGTTCACTCGTTGTTCAAGGGTTGTTCAGTCATCGAATGCGGGGGTGAGTTCAAACAGGTTGTTTTCCACAAATTCAAGATACTGCTGATACGCTGCATCGTTGTCGTGGGCCGCCAGCAGTTCGATAGTTTTCTGAGCGGACAGCATTCTGGCGTTGCTCCACGGTTCGGCCTGATCAAGCGCAACGAGATCATCAGCGGTCAACTGTGCAATGCGTTCCCGAACTTTGCGCAGATAGCGCAGGGTGCTGGGTTCAGAAAAGCCAAAGGAAGATGCTCTAGTATAAAATTTCAGGTGCGGTTCACCGCCGGGACCAACAACGGCCGCAATATCCAGAGTATCGCCCAAGCCGTTCGGGTTATCAAAGGCCATGTGTACGGAACTGTCACCGGCGGGATGAATATACAACAACTTCATGCCAGAAAAATAATGTTCGGTCGTAATGCAATCGCTGATGATTTCACGGTTCAAAATGACGTTTCCTGCCATTGTGGGTGCTCCTTTCAATGCAGGCGGTTCAGAGCATACTGCCCGCCGCCCAGTTCTTCGATGGTCATAACATTGCCGCCCATATCCTGCACCATAGTCAAAAGACAACCCCCATCCGGGGTGTCATGGAAGCGGTCGGGACAGTCCTTTTCACAGGGCTTGCCGTCTAACGGACAAATGCGGTCACTCATGGTTCAATCTCCTTTTACGGCACAATGGCTATGATACCCTTGTGCAATCTGTCCACTGTGCAAAAAGCGGGCTTCATACTGGCCAATAACGGCCCACAATGGCCAACTTGTCCAGTGTGAAAAAATCAAGGTATAAAGCCAACTTCTTACACACTGGAAAAATAAGAAAAATTATAATAAATTTTTGCCTGTCACACAGCGGACAGAGCTTGTCCAGTGTGAACGGCGGGCTTGTCCATTGTGGGGATATCGTCCAGTGTCAAAGGCTCATTTTCATTCATAATGTCAGCCTTTACGGCGGCTTCGGTTAGTTCATTGCGGTACCAGTACGTTTTCTGGTTTGGCTGCATTCCAGTCCGTAGAACTTTCAAGCCCATCACATCCTTTGCCCTGCGCATGGTGCGGTCGGAGTACCCGGCGGCAGCACTGAGCGTGTAGACTGTGGCCACATCCACCCAACCCGTGAAGCCCAACGCTTTGTCAAGGTCGAAAATTGCAGCGTTCAGCGTGTTTGCTGCCTTCTGCGCGCGGGGCGCGGCGTTCTCGGTTTGGGCTATGATCTGGTCGGCGGTCAGCGTTGTTTCTCCATCAAAGACCACAAGGCCGCCGTCTGAAATGTGGTAGCGTTGCGCCGGGCCGGGTAAGCCGATACTGTTTTTGGCATGGGCAAAAACGCGCTGGTCGGGATTCTCTGGGTCACGGCCCACGATCATAATAGACCGGGCGGCGTTTCGGAAGTCGCTGGATCCTAACAGCCGGTCAAGGGCTGACACGACACCGGGGCCGGGCTTGCTCATGTGAGAAATGAGGATCGTTGCGAGATCCTCACTTGCCGATAGGCCAATCACCTTATCCATGATAGGGCGAATCTGTTCGGCGCGGCCCATCTGAGTACCCGCCGGGAGAAAACTCTGAATTGGGTCGAATACAAGCATTGAAATATGCTCTTGCTTGATGAAGTCGCGCAGTTCGGGCGAAGTCATGTTGACGCCTACCCCACCCAGAAAGAAAAGACGGTGAATGTCTGCGCCCATAGCTTCCACGCGGGGGCGCAAAACAATGTGCGGGTCATTCTCGACCGTCAAATACAAGACCTTTTCCGGCTTGTGGGTAGTGCCAGCAGCTTCAAAAGGGAGTGCGCGCCCGCTGCTGACGGCTGCGGCCAGAGACAACGCAAGGGATGTTTTGCCGGTGCCAGACACGCCGCCGATGATGGACAGCATACCGCGCGGGATGTACGGTTCAATCAGATACCGTGCGGTGCGGGTTTCAAAACTGCTGGCGGGCAGAAACAGCGGGGCCTTTTTGGTGGGCTGCTGCTTTTCAACCTGTGCAGGCGGGGTTTCCGCCGCTTGCGGATGATCGCGGACAGACTGCCCGGCGGGAATTTCGTCATCCCATGATAATGCCCGGCTTTCCGTAGCGTACCCCGCCGGGTCATACCCGCCGCGGGTGCTGTCGGCGGCGTTCTTGATGGTGATCGCGCCGTAAGTGGTGCCGCTCTGCTTTCTGTCCCACTTCTCGCGCATCAAGCCGGACTGTCTGAACAGCCTGTCCATTCTGGCCGTGTCACCGTTCGTCCACCATGCCAGAATATTGCACAGGGCAACGTCTGCTTCGGAGTGGGAAGGATAAGCCGAAATGTCACCGTTCCACAGTGCAGAGAATGCCGCGCCGTTTCTGCCCTTCTTCATTTTGGCAATCAGGGGCGCGTCCTCAATATCCACCCCGCCGGGGGCCGCTGTCGGCTTCTCTGTGGGCCTTTCCTGCTGCTTCTGGGCACGGGCCTGTAATTCTGCATACAGCGCGTTTACCGTGTCCTGTGCGGCGCGCATGGGCTTTTCGGGGCCGTAGGGCTTGCCGGTCATGGTGAAATATCGGCCACGGTCGTACATCTCGGCTTCCTTGCGTTTGATTGCCTGACCGGGCAGATGGGCCGAACAGAAAACGTGCAGGCCCTCGCCGCTGGGGGAAATTTCGGTGTAGCTGTCCAGCTTTGTCACCCATGCTTCCACCCATGGGTCACACTTCCCGTCATGCAAGCAGTGGTCAAAGTCGATGCCAACGACACAGCCCGCTGCATCGAACTCAAAGCCCACACCCTCAAAGCGGCCGGCTTCCACGGCCTGTGCAGCGGTCTGGAAGTCTGCCCATGTTTCAGGTTGCCCGGCCTTTGCCGGGGTTCCGGTGCGCGGGTCAAAGGGCATTTTGCGGGGCTTGCCTTTGGCACCCCAGCAAACCCACTGCGGCAGAATGGCCAGCGCGTCAGGGATATTCTTTGCAAATTCCAAAATTGATCACCTCGCTACCCGGCGGATTCCCTCGGCGGTCTGGCTGCCGTCTACCGGGTCGCCCTGTTCAAAGTACCGGGCCAGACTGTCCAGATTGACAAGCCACATGTGCCCGGCGTTCACATAGCGGATTTTACCCGTCTTGCACAGCCGCCGGATGTAGGCCGGTGACAGCCCGTAGATCTCAGCGGCCTTTTTGACGGTTCCCATGTTGGGATAACGGATGGTATCACCCATATTTCAACCCCCTTTAGGTCATTTCTTGTCCTGTCGTTTTTGATGTGTCGGCATTAAACCATAAAACGAAAATCTTTGCAATACCGCCAAATTTCGACTGAAAATTGATGCCATGAACCATTGTTGAAATGAAGTCCTTTGCGTCAAAATCCATCTAGTGTCATCTGGTGATATCCAGTGTCATGCTTTGCAACGGATTACCTTGTTTTGCAATAGATTTACAGGGGAACGCCCACCTGATTTATGGATAAATGCTGCTGATTTTGCACATCAAAATTATTGATGAAATTGAATCACTGACGTGGTGAATTTTGCTCACTGTTCCATCAGGCTTTCCACAGACACGCCGAGAGCAGCGGCAACGTGCCCGGCGGTAGTGCGCCATACGGCTTGCCCTTTGCGCATTTTCTGAACAGCAGAGCGGCCTACACCGGCCTTCTGGGCAAGTTCTTCACCGGTAATGTTCTGTCTGGCCATTTCGGCAATAACCTTCACGCGGTCTACAGTAACGGATTTAGACATCTTCAGAACAGTCCTTTCTTAATTTATTCAGTAACAAAATGTTTCTGCTGATATAATACAGCAACAATTGGTTACTGTCAAGCGTTTCAGTAATTTTTTGTTGCTGTATTTGCGTGGTTATGCTATAATGCGGTTAAAGGAGGGTTTGAAATGAGTTTAGCGGGCGATAATATTCGAGCGGCCAGGATGGCAGCGGGACTAACACAGAAACAGCTAGGTGACAAGGCGGGCATTGCAGAACCCACCATTAGACGCTATGAATTAGGAAAGCTGAATCCCAAGTTATCAACGCTTCAAAAAATTGCAAATGCTCTAGGAGTGTCCGTTTATAGCATTGGGGACTTTACCACGAGCACAGAAGCAATGACAGCTGAAATCAACAATAATAAGGCGGCATACGGTGAGGAGTACAACTTGTACTGTCGAATGGTTATGGCGTTTACCTATCTCAACCATGCCGGAGCAGAAAAAGCGGCGGAAGCAGTGGAAGCTCTAGCTGAAATAAATGAGTACCGCCGGGACGAAGACAAATTTTAATATTTGGTTGACGCGCTGCCCGGTTTGTGCAGAATGCCCTTGCTGTGGGCCTGATCGCGGCCAGATGAACGCACCGCCGGGGACAAAATGCACAAAAGACCATGCCCACAAAGGAGGGGTGACAGATGGCGAAAATCATAAAGCGCACAAAGAAGGACGGCACCTGCTCCTACTGCATCCGGGTCTCCAACGGCTATGACAGGCAAGGCCGTCAGGTGTTGGTAAACCGCACCTTCACTCCCCTGCCGGGCTTGACTGGGAAGAAGCTGGAAAAGGAATTGCAGCGTCAGGCAGATGCCTTTGAACAGGAAGTGCACAGCGGCATTTCTCTGGAAGCGTCCATGAAGCTGGATGACCTGATAGAAAAGTGGTTCACCGAGTACGCAGACCGCCAGCTGAAGCCCAAGACGGCCACCGAATACAGAAAGCTGGTGCCGCGCGTGTCCGCTGCTCTGGGTCACATGAAGGTCAACCAGATACGCCCGGCGCACCTCATGGCGTTCTATGCGAACCTGTCCGAGGACGGAGTGCGGCAAGATTCCACCTATACGGCAACGGCTGCGCTGCTGAAGCTGCTGCCGAAAGGCCAGCGGGCAAGGATCCGGGAAGTCGCCGGGGTGGGCGAGGAAACCATGCGGGGGCTGTGCAGCGGCAAGCCGGTTAGCCATAAGACCGCCGAGAAGGTGGCCGATGCCGCCGGGTTGCCCCTGTCCAAAGCCTTTACCGAGAAGGTCAGGGCGGGCGGTAAGCTGGGCGGCAACACACAGCTGCACTATCACCGCTTTCTGTCGAGCGTGTTTGAAAAGGCGGTCAAGTGGCAGCTGATTGATGAAAACCCCTGTCGGCGCACAGAAGCCCCAAAAGCGGCAGAAATCGAAGTGGAAGCCTTGCAGGAAGAGGACGTTGCAAAGCTGCTGGAAGCCCTGCAGGACGCGCCAGCGCAGTACAGCGTTATCACACAGCTTGCCTTGCTCACAGGTGCCCGCCGGGGCGAGATATGCGCTCTGCGCTGGTCAGACATTGACCTTGACGCGGGTGTGATCTCCATCAACAGGACGGTGCAGAACATCGCTGGGCGCGGTACGGTGTTTACGGCACCCAAGACAAAACGCTCCCGGCGGTGCATCAAGATAGGCCCGGAGTGTGTGCAGCTGCTGCTGGAGTACCGCCAGCACCAGAAGGCTGAACGGTTCAAGGTCGGCTCCGAGTGGGTGCGCCGGGTGGAGATCGAGAACGGCAAGACTGTGGACAATGATCTGCTGTTCACCCGCTGGAACGGTCAGCCGTTCGACCCCAATGCGGTTACGAGCTGGTTTCCGGGCTTTCTGGCCTCCCATGATCTCCCGGCGGTTCACTTCCACAGCCTGCGCCACACCAACGCCAGCTTGCTGATAGCGGCTCATGTGCCTGTTACAACGGTTTCGGGCAGACTTGGCCACGCAAAGACCAGCACCACCACGGACATTTACGCTGGGTTCATCCGTTCCAGCGATGCGGCGGCAGCGGACGCGCTGACGGACGTTTTTAGCCGTATCAAGGAAAAGACCCACGCATAACGAAAGACGGCCCACAGGGGCGTTTCTGCCGCCCTCGTGAGCCGTCAACTTTTTGCTTTTCTCATGGTGTCCATTTTATGGGATGATGCGCCCTCTGGAATGTGCCTTATTTGTGCCTTGTTGAATCGAAAAGAAGTGAAACGACAATGCACGAACAGATACAAAAACAACGATGAATCTATATAAACTGCAATGACCAAAAACGGCGAAACTCATATAAAGGCCCTCTACGAATCAGTAGGCCGGGGGTTCGAGTCCCTTCCATCGCACCAGAAAATGCCGTGAAATCGAAAGATTTCATGGCTTTTTTGTTTTGTAAGCCATGGCTGCACGGTTTCTGCACGGTTTTTGCACGGTCGGTGTTATCCATGTCCGATGATGTAGGGCGCTGTATTGCATTGCAATCAGTGCCCTTTTTTGCATCAGGTGAGCAGGGCCAAGCGCAGCTTTGCCTTCATTTCCGGGTCGGCATCCTTGAGCAATTCCAAAAGAGCCGTCATGGAGATGGTGGGTTCGCCTGCGGCGGGTACAGCCTGCGGGCTGGGGGTGTCGGGCTTGGCATAGAAGCCGATTTCAAACTTCTTGCCCAGCTCTACACGGGAGGACTGCTGGATAAGTCGGGCAAAGACTTCCTTGAGGATGTTCTCCGCTTTTTTTAGCGTGAAAATGTAAAAGACCAACTGTATATTTCAGGTTTCGGAAAGAAGCTTCCCCTCCTCCAGCATCTTTTTCACCTCGCGCAGGTCTTTGCACTCGGCGGTGTACAGACGGCGCATCTCGTCGTCGGCGGGGGCAAGGTCCGGCACCATCACGGTGACAAAGCCGCCCGGGCACCGGCCCGCACGCCGTTGTAGCTGTCCTCCAGCACCAGCGTTTCAGCCGGGACGGTGCCCAGCGCCTTGGCCGCGGTGAGGAAGATCTCCGGGTCGGGCTTGGACGCAGAGAACTGCTCGCCGGAAATAAGGGCCTGAAAGTGATCGGTCATGTGCCAGTTGTTGAGGTGCCGCAGGATGGATGCCATCCGGCTGGAGGAAGCCACCACCATGGGAATGTGCTGCGCTTCCAGATAGGCGATGAGTTCATCCAGACCCGGCTTTTTGGGCGGCGGTGCCTGAAAGGCCGTCTCCGCCTGCGCGTGCAGGGCATCCATGATGGCATCGGTGTCGCAGTCCGGGCCGTAGAAGCGGCGCAGCACGGCCCGCATGGAATCGCCTGCCGAGCCGCGCGCGGCAGCGTCCAGCCCTTCCTTATAAGGAAGACCCAGTGTGGCCAGTGCGGGCTTCCACAGGGTGGCCCAGATGCGCTCGGTGTCGAACATCAGCCCGTCCATATCAAAAATAACACCTTTTATCATTGTGCAAAAGCTCCTTTCTGAGCCTGTAAGATCCGGCTTATGCCCTCATTGTATCATATTTTGGGCAGTTTGCACATGGAAAAGCAGGCAATTTAGCGCAACTTAACCTGTCCAAAGATGAAAGATTTTTCGTTTCCTTGTAAATCACATTCATATTATTATAATAGAAAACAACATTCGGTGTTTGCGGGCGCATTTTCACTCGCTGCGCCCGAGATCAGGAAAGAGGGAAAATAAATCATGTTGGATATCAAGATCACCCGTACCACTGCTCCGAAGGCAAAGCCTGACGAGAGCAATCTGGGTTTTGGCAAGAAGTTCACCGACCATATGTTCGTGATGGATTACACCGAGGGCAAAGGCTGGCACGATGCCCGCATTGTCCCCTACGGCCCCTTTGAACTGGACCCGGCTACTGTCGTGTTCCACTACGCTCAGGAGATCTTTGAGGGCATGAAGGCATACCGCACGGCCGATGATACCGTCCAGCTGTTCCGCCCGGACTGCAACGCAAAGCGTTTCCAGGACTCCGCCGACCGTCTGTGCATCCCCAAGATCCCTGTGGAAGACTACATTCAGGCCGTTGAGACGCTGGTGGACGTGGACCGTGACTGGGTGCCCCATTCCGACGGTGCTTCCCTGTATATCCGTCCCTTCGTGTTTGCAAACGACGTGGGTCTGGGCGTGCACGCTTCCAAGCACTACATTTTCTGCATCATCTGCGCTCCCTCGGGCGCTTACTATGCCGAGGGCATCAACCCCGTCCGCATCTACGTGGAAGACGAGTACATCCGTGCAGCCCCGGGCCTGACCGGCTTTACCAAGTGCGGCGGCAACTACGCTGCTTCCATCAAGGCCGGCGAGCTGGCCGAGGAGCAGGGCTACGCACAGGTGCTGTGGCTGGACGGCGTGGAGAAGAAGTACGTTGAGGAAGTTGGCAGCATGAACATCATGTTCAAGATCGACGGCAAGGTGTACACCGCTGCTACCGTCGGCACCGTTCTGCCCGGCGTTACCCGCCGCAGCTGCATCGAGCTGCTGAAGGACTGGGGCTATGAGGTCGTCGAGGGCAAGATCGCCATTGCCGACATCATGGCTGCTGCCCGCGAAGGCAAGCTGGAAGAGGTGTTCGGCACCGGTACCGCCGCTGTCGTCTCCCCGTCAAGGAGCTGGTCTGGAAGGGCGAGCACGCCTACATCGGCGACGGCAAGATCGGCCCTGTCACCCAGAAGCTGTACGACACCATGACCGGTATGCAGTGGGGCAAGATCCCTGATACCAAGGGCTGGATCGTGCCTGTTGAGAAAAGAACTGATCCCGATTCTCCGGAGAGAACCTTTTATTCAGAATAGCAGCAAACGCCGCCAGGCCTCCGCTCGGCGGCGTTTGCCGTATATTAGGATAACGTCCTCGCCCTCTCCGTCTGCTCGCTTTGCTCGCATCCACCTCGTTCCCCTTTCTGTCGCTTGCGCGACATCTTCCCCCGACCGGGGGAAATCTGTCAAAGGGAGAGGCCTTGGCAGTACGGTAACGTTTCCGGTTTGCCAAGGGCTCCCCCTTTGGGGGAGCTGACACGCGAAGCGTGGCTGAGAGGGCAAGCAGCCTCTCCGTCAAAACTCCAAAATTTCCCGGCGCAATTGCTTTCTGTGCCCTGCAGTGCTAAACTGAAAACAGAACAGCGGCCTGCATTGCGGCAGGCGTGCGGGAAAGATTGAGAGGAATGGACCCATGGTCAAAAATGGAGTGTGAGCTACCCTGCCGTCAACGGCACCGAGCAGCGCAGAGTATATGTTTATCTGCCCACGATGTATGAAGCTGACCCCGACCGCCGGTATCCGGTGCTGTATATGTTCGACGGCCAGAACGTCTTTTTTGACGAGGATGCCACCTTTGGCAAAAGCTGGGGCATGGCCGATTATCTGGACTACACCGACACCCCGCTGATCGTGGCGGCGGTGGAGTGCAACGCCGGAGCCAACAACGAACGGCTGGTGGAGTATTCGCCCTACCGGTTCGACGACCCGCAGTTCGGCCACTTCGACGGCACGGGTCAGGCCACCATGAGCTGGTATATCCACCGGTTCAAACCCTTCATCGACCGCAACTTCCGCACCCTGCCCGACCGGGCACACACCTTCATCGGCGGCAGCAGCATGGGCGGCCTGATGAGCCTGTACGCCCTTTTGCAGTACAACGACACTTTCAGCCGTGCGGCGGCGCTGTCGCCGTCCATCTGGGTGTCGCCGGAAAAGCTTTCCGGCCTTGTGGGCCGCGCAAAGCTGGAGCCGGGCACCGTGCTGTACATGGACTACGGCTCCCGCGAGATGGGCAACCACGACGGGATGCGCTGCGGCTTTGCAGAGATGTGCGCAAAGGTCATGACCCGGGGTATCCACCTTACCAGCCGCATCGTGCCCGGCGGCACCCACAGCGAAGCCAGTTGGGAAAAACAGCTGCCCTTTATGTTCCATACTCTGATGTATGAGGTGGAGGAGTAAACCCTAAAAGGAGGAAACACCATGGAAATGCAGTATTTTAAGGACTACAGCCCGGCGCTGGGCCGCGACATGGAGTGCAAAATTTACGGCCACGCAGGCCGCCCGATGCTGTACATCCCCTGTCAGGATGGCCGCTTCTTCGATTTTGAGAACTTCCACATGGCCGACACCCTTGCCCCATGGATCGATGCCGGTAAGATCATGGTGATCTCCATTGATACCATGGACAAGGAGACCTGGTCCGACACGCAGGGCGACCCTATTGGCGCATCCGCCGCTATGAGCAGTGGCTGCGCTATATTGTGGAGGAGGCTGTGCCCAAGATCCAGTATCTGGCCAAGGAGCGCAACGGCTGGGACGACCTGCCCGGTGTCATTGCCTTTGGCTGCAGTCTGGGTGCCACCCATGCGGTCAACCTGTACCTGCGCCGCCCGGATGTGTTCTGCGGCTGTCTGGCCCTCAGCGGCATCTACACGGCCCACTATGGCTTCGGCAATTATATGGACGAGCTGGTGTACATGAACTCGCCCGTGGACTACATGAAGAACTTCCCGGAGGATCACCCCTACATGCAGCTGTTCCGCAGCCAGAAGGCGGTCATCTGCTGCGGTCAGGGCGACTGGGAGCAGCCGGATACCACATGGTTCCTCAAGCGCATCTTCGAAGCCAAGAACATCCCCATCTGGGTAGACCTGTGGGGCCACGATGTGAACCACGACTGGAACTGGTGGTATAAGCAGACTGCATATTACATGCCGTATATTCTGGGCGAGCAGTAAAACAAACCCTCTCAGGCGCTGACGCGCCAGCTCTCCCGAAGGGCGAGCTTTGATGCATCTGACGGTTTGCAGCAAATAAGCTCCCCCTTCGGGGGAGCTGGCAACGCTGTAAGCGTTGACTGAGAGGGTTTTCTTATAGAGGAAAGAGGAATCATAAAACCATGCAGAATTTTATTTTTATTTCGCCCAACTTCCCCACCAACTACTGGCAGTTCTGCCATGAGCTGAAAAACAACGGCATGAATGTGCTGGGCATCGGCGACCAGCCCTACGATGAGCTGAAGCCAGAGCTGAAGGACAGCCTGAACGAGTACTACAAGGTGGGCAGTCTGGAAAACTACGACGAGGTCTACCGCGCCGTGGCCTTCTTTGCCTTCAAGTATGGCCGCATCGACTGGCTGGAGTCCAACAATGAATACTGGCTGGAGCGGGACGCAGCCCTGCGCACCGATTTCCACATCACCTCCGGCTTCCAGACCTCCGATATGCCCCGCATCAAGTACAAGAGCAAGATGAAGGAGTATTACCAGAAGGCCGGCATCGCCACCGCACGCTACCACATGGTGGACGATTACGAGGGCTGCCGGAAGTTCATCGACGAGGTGGGCTACCCGGTGGTGGTAAAGCCGGATAACGGCGTGGGCGCATCCGACACCCACAAACTGTCCAGCGACGAGGATCTGAAAAAGTTCCTCGTGCAGAAGACGGCCCATCACCCGGATGTGGAGTACATCATGGAGGAGGTCGTCCGGGCCGAGGTGAACAGCTACGATGCCATCATCGATGCCAACGGCAACCCATCTTTGAGGCCGGCAACGTCAGCCCCATGTCCATCATGGATATCGTCAACGACAACGACAACTCCATCTACTACATCATCAAGGACCTGCCCGAGGACACCCGCGCTGCAGGCCGTGCCGCCGTCAAGAGCTTTGGCGTGAAGAGCCGCTTCATCCACTTTGAATTCTTCCGCATGACCGAGAATCAGGCCCGCATGGGCAAAAAGGGCCAGATCGTGGCGCTGGAGGTCAACATGCGCCCCTGCGGCGGCTTCACCCCGGATATGATCAACTTTGCCCGTTCCACCAACGTGTATAAGATCTGGGCGGACATGATCGCCTTTGGCGGCACCGATATGCCGGTGGGCGAGCACTTCTACTGCCCGTTTGCAGGCCGCCGCGACGGCAAGCACTTTGTGTACAGCCACGAGCAGATCATGCAGAAGTACCAGCAGAACATGCGCATGGTGGACCGCATGCCGGACGCGCTGAGCGGCGCCATGGGCAACCAGATGTACGTTGCCACCTTCTCCACCCGCGAGGGCATGGAGCAGTTCTACGCCGACGTGCTGGCCACCACCGATGCCACGAATGCCGCAGCTCAGAAGGAGCTGAGCAGCATTCTGGCTCTGGGCGAGCCGGAGACCACCCCGGCGGAAAAGCCCGCCGCTCCTGCCGCTAAAAAGGCACGCACCACAAAGAAAAAGTAAGAATACGCTCAAAAAGCCCCGGAATGGCGTGCCCGTTCCGGGGCTTTTCGTTGTCCCTTTCTGCAAAGTGTGCTATACTGTTGCCAGACATTTTATTGGGAACGAGGTACATCTATGAAAATTCCTGCAAACGGCTTCACCCACGCCGGCAAGTTCCACGCCGACGATGTGTTTGCCACTGCCCTGCTGCAAATTTTGCGCCCGGACATCAAGATCACCCGCGGCTTTGTGGTGCCGGATGATTTTGACGGCATCGTGTACGATGTGGGCTTTGGAATGTTCGACCACCATCAGGAGCCGCGGGAGTGCCGCCCCAATGGCGTGCCCTATGCGGCCTTCGGCCTGCTGTGGCGGGTGCTCGGCCCCGGCCTTGTGGGTGAGCGTCAGGCCCGGCTCATTGACGAGAACTTCATCCAGCCGCTGGACCTCAACGATAACACCGGCGAGCAGAACAGCCTGTGCGATGCCATTGGCTTTTTTAACCCGGTGTGGGACTCCAAAGAGGATCAGGACACCTGCTTTTTCAAGGCGGTGGCCGTGGCAAAGCAGATCTTGGAAAACCAGATCGCCAGCGCCAACGCCGTGAACCGCGCCGACGAAAAGGTGCAGCAGGCTTACAAAAACTCCCGGGACGGCATCGTGGTGCTGCCCTGCTATCTGCCGTGGAAGAACGGCCTGTACAAGACCGACGCCCTGTTTGTGGTGTACCCCAGCCAGCGCGGCGGCTGGAGCGCCCAGTGCGTGACCGACCACAAGACCAAGCGCCCCAAACTCCCCTTCCCCCAGGGCTGGGCCGGCCAGCCGCAGGAGGTCATTGAGCAGAAGAGCGGCATCCCGGGCATCAGCTTCTGCCACGCCAGCCGCTTCCTCATCACCGCCAAGGATAAGGAAACTGCCCTTGCCGCCTGCCGTCAGGTGTTAAAGAACAATGGCCGCATCTGAGCCGTGCGCCCGGCCAAAGCCCGCCTTTGTGTATATGGTGCGGTGTACCGGCGGTACGCTGTACACCGGCTGGACCACCGACCCTGCCGCCCGCCTGCGCGCCCACCAGAGCGGACGCGGCGCAAAGTACACCCGTGCCAGAGGGGCCGGGGATTTTGCCTATCTGGAACTGTGCGCGGATAAGCGCGCCGCCCTGCGGCGGGAGTATGCCCTCAAGCAGCTGCCCAAGGCCCAGAAGGAACTGCTGTGCCGCGCATGGAGCGCGGCGGGCGGGCCCTTTGCCGGCGCATAAGGCCAAAACGAAACCCGGGACTCTTTCAGGGCCAGACGGCTCACAAAAGGGTCCCGGGCTTTTTGTTTTTGCGGTGTGAATTCTTTCCGTGTGCTGTAGTCCGCACATGCCCCGGGCGGGATGCATGTGCCCCGAATATATACTGCGCAAATGCATAAAATATGAATATATTCTGCAAATAACGCATAAAGATGCAACATGAACGAAAAACGGGTGCCGGAAGCAAAAAAGGTTTGTATGGTTTTGTTATTGACGAAAAAACAGCGCGGCGTATAATAAAAGCATCAACCGAAACGCAACGGAAGAGGATGCGAAGGGAAAGTGCGCATCAGAAAACAAAAGTGTATTTTTATGAAAAAGGAGCGTCACCTATGAAAAAGGAAAACATCAAAAAGTCGTGCTGGCTTACTCCGGCGGTCTGGACACCTCCATCATCATTCCCTGGCTGAAGGAAAACTACAACAACTGCGAGGTCGTCGCTGTCTCCGGTGACGTGGGTCAGGGCACCGAGCTGGATGGTCTGGAGGAAAAGGCCAAGGCTACCGGCGCTTCCAAGCTGTACGTGCTGGACCTGAAGAAGGACTTCGTGGAGAACTACATCTTCCCCACCCTGAAGTTCGGCGCAAAGTACGAGGACTACCTGCTGGGCACCAGCTTTGCACGTCCCTGCATCGCCAAGGCTCTGGCGGATATCGCCATCAAGGAAGGCGCAGACGCCATCTGCCACGGCTGCACCGGCAAGGGCAACGATCAGGTGCGTTTTGAGCTGACCCTCAAGGCCCTGTGCCCCGATATGGCCATCATCGCCCCTTGGCGTGAGTGGGACATCAAGAGCCGTGACGAGGAGATCGACTACGCCGAGGCTCACCACATCCCCCTGAAGATCAACCGCGAGACCAACTATTCCAAGGACAAGAACCTGTGGCACCTGAGCCACGAGGGCCTCGATCTGGAAAGCCCCGCCAACGAGCCCCAGTACAACAAGCCCGGCTTCCTGGAGCTGGGCATCAGCCCCGAGCAGGCTCCCGATAAGCCCACCTATGTGACCATCCACTTTGAAAAGGGCATCCCCACCGCCGTGGACGGCAAGGAGATGGGCGCTGTGGAGCTGGTGGAATACCTGAACAAGCTGGGCGGCGAGAATGGCATCGGCCTGCTGGATATCGTGGAGAACCGTCTGGTCGGCATGAAGAGCCGCGGCGTCTACGAGACCCCCGGCGGTGCCATCCTGTACAAGGCCATCAATGTGCTGGAGACGATCACTCTGGATAAGGAGAGCTCTCACTTCAAGGCTCAGCTGGCCCAGAAGTATGCCGATATCGTTTACAACGGCCAGTGGTTCACCCCGCTGCGCGAGGCTCTGGATGCCTTTGCCGACAGTCTGGAAAAGACCGTCACCGGCGATGTGAAGCTCAAGCTCTACAAGGGCAACATGATCAACGCCGGCGTCACCTCTCCGTACACCCTGTACGACGAGCAGACTGCTTCCTTCGGTGAGGACGAGGACTACAATCAGGCTGATGCAACAGGCTTCATCAACCTGTTCGGCCTGTCCATCAAGGAGCGCGCAAAGCTGTCCAAGAACTGGCCGGAGGTCAAGTAATCAGCTGTAACATCTTCCCTTTCGTGTGTTTTCACACTTTCACACGGAAGTTCCATCCAACCGGCATCGTTGCCGGCGGCACCGCCGCAGGAGCGTTTTCCCCTGCGGCGGCTTTGCCGTTTTTAGAAGAAATTAACCCTCTCAGTCAAAACCTGACGGTTTTGCCAGCTCTCCCGAAGGGCGAGCTTTGTGCATGGTACGGAAAAGCTGAAAAAGCTCCCCCTTTCGGGGGAGCTGGCGAGCGAATGCGAGACTGAGAGGGTTCGGATAATCAAGGAGCAAACTATGGCAGAACAACTCTGGAAGGGCCGTTTTTCCAAGGCCGTGGATTCCCGCGTGAACGACTTCAACTCCTCCATCCGGTTCGACCAGCGCATGATCGCGCAGGATATGCGCGGCAGCGGCGTGCACGCCGCCATGCTGGCAAAGCAGGGCATCATCTCGGAAAAGGATTGTGAGGACATCCTCAACGGTCTGGCATCCATCGCCGACGATCTGGCAGCCGGCAGGCTGGAGATCGACCCGGGTGCCGAGGATGTGCACACCTTTGTGGAGCAGACCCTCACCGCCCGCATCGGCGATGCGGGCAAGCGGCTGCACACCGGCCGCAGCCGCAACGATCAGGTGGCGCTGGATATCCGCCTGACCCTGCGGGACTACAGCCACACCCTGCAGGCCTACATCGTGGAGCTCATCAAGGTCATCTGCAAAAAGGCCGGTGAGAACACCACCGCCGTCATGCCCGGCTACACCCATCTGCAGCGTGCCCAGCCCATCACCTTTGGCCACGCCCTGATGGCATATGCCTCCATGCTGCTGCGCGACCTGCAGCGCTTTGAGGATGCCACCGCCCGCATGGACGCACAGTGCCCGCTGGGCAGCGGCGCGCTGGCTGGCACCACCTACCCGCTGGACCGCCAGTTCACCGCCGAAAAGCTGGGCTTTGCGGCTCCCTGCGCCAACAGTCTGGACGGCGTGTCCGACCGCGATTTCTGCATCGAGCTGGCAAACGCCATCTCCATCTGCATGATGCACCTGTCCCGTCTTTCCGAGGAGATCATCCTCTGGTGCAGCTGGGAGTTCAAGTTCATTGAGCTGGACGATGCCTTTACCACCGGCTCTTCCATCATGCCGCAGAAGAAGAACCCCGATGTTACCGAGCTGATCCGCGGCAAGACCGGCCGCGTCTACGGCGACCTGAACACCCTGCTGGTGATGATGAAGGGCATTCCCCTCGCCTACAACAAGGACATGCAGGAGGACAAGGAAGCTATCTTCGACGCAGTGGATACGCTGGAGCTGTGCCTGAAGACGGTCACTCCCATGCTGGATACCATGAAGACCATTCCGGCCAACATGCGCCGCGCCGCCGCCAAGGGCTTTATCAACGCCACCGACTGCGCCGACTACCTGACCAAGAAGGGGATGCCCTTCCGGGATGCCTACAAGCTGACCGGCTGCATGGTCTCGGACTGCATTGCAAAGGACAAGACCCTTGAAGAGCTGACCCTCGACGAGTTCAAGGGCTACAGCGCTCTGTTCGAGAACGATATCTACGATGCCATTGATCTGGTCAAGTGCTGCGAGGGCCGCACCAGCTACGGCGGCCCCAGCGAAGCCAGCGTGAACAACCAGATCGCACTGGCAAACGCACAGCTGGATGCGTGGGAGGAAAAGAACGCATGAGCGTGAAAATTTTTATTGATGGCTCTTCCGGCACCACCGGCCTGCGCATTGCCGACCGTCTGGCACAACGCCCGGAGATCGAGCTGCTGTCCATTTCCGCAGAGGGCCGCAAGGATGTGAACGAGCGCGCGAAGGTGATCAACTCTGCCGACCTCGCCTTCCTCTGCCTGCCGGATGCCGCTTCCAAAGAGGTCATGCCCCTGCTGCGCCCGGACGTGAAGGTGCTGGACACCTCCACCGCCTTCCGCACCGATGCCGCATGGGACTACGGCTTCCCGGAGCTGGCGGGCCAGAAGGAAAAAATCAAAAATTCCTGCCGCGTGGCGGTGCCCGGCTGCTATGCCAGCGGCTTTATCAGCATTGCCCGCCCGCTGGTGGAGCTGGGCCTTGCACCGGCCGATTATCCCTTCAGCTGTACCGGCATCTCCGGCTACTCCGGCGGCGGCAAAAAGATGATCGCCGAGTACGAGAGCCCCGACCGCCCGGCGCACAGCAAGCTGGATGCACCAAGAGCTACGGTCTGGGCCTTGCCCATAAGCATCTGCCGGAAATGCAGAAGATCAGCGGCCTTGCCCACACCCCCATGTTCGTGCCCGTGGTGTGTGATTACTACTGCGGCATGCAGGTGCTGGTGCCGCTGGATCTGACGCTGGCGGGCAGCACCGCCGAACAGGTGGCTGCAGGCATTGCGGCATATTACAAGGATGCTGCCACCGTCAAGGTGCACGCTCTGAACGAAGCCCTGCCGGAGAACGGCCTGTACTCCAATGCCATGGCCGGTACCGACCGCATGGAGCTGTACATGACCGTGAACGCTGCAGGCGACCAGATGATGCTGGTCTCCCTGTTCGATAATCTGGGCAAAGGCTCTTCCGGCGCGGCCGTCCAGTGCATGAACCTGATGCTGGGGCTGGAAGAGACCGAAGGGTTGGAATAAAAAAGAAAACCCTCTCAGTCACCTGACGGTGACAGCTCCCCCGAAGGGGGAGCTTTTGGCAAAAAGATAAGGTTTCCCTCTTGCTGAAAAGCTCCCCCTTTTGGGGGAGCTGGCAATGCCGCAAGGCATTGACTGAGAGGGTTCGTCCTGTGGGAAAGGAAGATCATTATGCAGTATCAAGAAGTTGCGGGCGGCATCTGCGCGCCCAAGGGCTTTGCAGCGGCTGGCGTGCACTGCGGCATCCGCGCAAACCATGCAGAAAAATACGATCTGGCACTCATCAAGGCGGACGTGCGCTGCGCCGCCGCCGGTGTGTACACCACCAACAAGGTCTGCGGCGCACCCATCAAGGTGGACCGCGCCCACCTGAAGGACGGCTACGCACAGGCGATCCTTGTAAACAGCGGCAACGCCAACACCTGCGCCGCCAACGGCGTGGCTCTGGCCGAAGAATGCTGTGAGCTGGTGGGCAAGGAGCTGGGCATCGACCCGCAGGACGTGCTGCCCGCCTCCACCGGTGTCATCGGTCAGCCCATGGTCATCGACCCCTTTGCCCGGGGCATCCCTGCCGCCGCCGCAAAGCTGGCTGCGGACGAGCAGGGCAGCACCGATGCCGCCACCGCCATCATGACCACCGACACCCACAAAAAGGAATACGCCATCCAGTTCGAGCTGGGCGGCAAGACCTGTACGGTGGGTGCCATTGGTAAGGGCAGCGGCATGATCGCCCCCAACATGGCAACCATGCTGGCCTTCTACACCACCGATGCCGCCGTCTCGCCCATCCTGCTGGAAAAGGCCCTCAAGACCGTGGTGCCCGGCACCTACAACCAGATGAGCGTGGATCTGGACACTTCCACCAACGATACCTTGATCATCATGGCTTCCGGCCTTGCAGGCAACCCGGAGATCTGCGAGGAGAACGCGGACTACGAAGCCTTTGTTGCCGCGCTCACCGCCATTGCCGAGCACATGTGTGCCGAGCACGCCGGTGACGGCGAGGGTGCCACCCACCTCATCACCTGCGAAGTGACCCACGCCCCCGACCTGAAGACCGCCCGTGCCGTCAGCCGCAGCGTGGTGTGCTCCAACCTGTTCAAGGCAGCGGTGTTTGGCCGCGATGCCAACTGGGGCCGCATCCTATGCGCCATCGGCTACACCCCCGGCGATTTCTCCATTGATAAGGTCTGCGTGTGGCTTTCCAGCAAGGCCGGTGAGGTGTATGTGTGCGAAAACGCCGCCTACCACCCCTACAGCGAGGAGGAGGCCGCCAAGGTGCTGGCTGAGCACGATGTGCTGGTCAAGGTGGACATGGGCACCGGCGATGCATCCGCAAAGGCATGGGGCTGCGATCTGACCTACGATTACGTCAAGATCAACGGCGACTACCGCACCTGATAACCCTCTCAGGCGCTGCGCGCCAGCTCCCCCGAAGGGGGAGCTTAAAACGAACGACAAGCAGCTGATTTTATGAAATAAAGTGACCCGTCCAGCAAAGGCTCCCCCTTGAGAGGACAGACTTCCCCCGCGCCGGGGGAAGATGTCGCGTGAGCGACAAAAGGGAATCTGGCAATGCCGCAAGGCATTGACTGAGAGGGTTCAGAGGAAATCTTATGAAAAACGAAGAAATGGCGCGCCTTTTCTCTGAGGCGACACCCTACATCCAGAAGTATCACGGAAAGACCATGGTGGTAAAGTACGGCGGCAATGCCATGATCAACGAAGAACTGAAAAATGCCGTCATGAACGATTTGGTCACCCTTACCCTGCTGGGTGTGCGCGTGGTGCTGGTGCACGGCGGCGGCCCGGCCATCAACGAGATGCTGAAAAAGGTGGGTGTGGAGAGCCATTTCGCAAACGGTCTGCGCGTGACTGACGATGCCACCATGGAGATCGTGCAGCAGGTGCTGGCCGGTAAGGTGAACAAAGATCTGGTTGCCAAGCTGCGCGGCCGCGGCGTGGGCCTGTGCGGCATGGACGGTCAGATGCTGCGCTGCACCGAGCTGGACCCCCAGCTGGGCCATGTGGGCGAGATCGTGCATGTGGATGCCACCCTGATCGCAAGCCTGCTGGACGGCGGCTTCATCCCCGTGATCGCCACGGTGGGCATGGACGATCTGGGTCAGGCCTACAACGTGAACGCCGACACCGCCGCTGCACAGATCGCGATTGCGCTGAAAGCGGAGAAGCTGGTATCCATGACCGATATCGCGGGCCTGCTGCGGGATAAAGACGACGAGAGCACCCTCATCCCCGAGGTGGAGGTGTCCGAGATCGAGGGCTATAAGTCCGCCGGCATCATTGCGGGCGGCATGATCCCCAAGATCGGCGGCATGGCCGATGCCATCTATCAAGGTGTCCACGAGGCGGTCATCATCGATGGCCGCGTGCCCCACTCCATCCTGCTGGAGCTGTTCTCCAACCGCGGCTCCGGCACCCGCTTTTACCGCCGCAGCCACCGCGAATAAGCATTGCGCAGGTGCCGTGCAGGCGGTATAATAAGAAAAATGACCCTCTCAAGCCTTTGCCAGCATTTTCTGGCGCGAAAGCGCCTGAGAGGGTTTTCTGTTCACAGTTTCTGTTCACAGGAGGGTACACCTATGGATTCTGAAAAGTCATCAAGCGGGACAACGAATACGTCCTGCACACCTATAACCGCAACCCTATTGTGCTGGAAAAAGGCCACGGCCTGCGCGCCGCAGGCCCCGAGGGCCAGCAGTATCTGGATTTTACCAGCGGCATTGGCGTGAACAGCCTTGGCTACTGTGATCTGGACTGGGCCGAAGCCGTCTCGGAGCAGGCCCACAAGCTGCAGCATACCTCTAACCTTTACTACACCGCGCCCTGCGGCAAGCTGGCCAAAGCGCCTGTGCCAGCGCACCGGCATGAGCCGGGTGTTCTTTGGCAACTCCGGCGCTGAGGCCAACGAGGGTGCCATTAAGGCCGCGCGCAAGTACAGCGTGGACCACTACCGCAAGGACCGCACCACGGTCATCACGCTGGTGAACAGCTTCCACGGCCGCACCATCGCCACCCTGACCGCCACCGGTCAGGAGGTGTTCCACAACTACTTCGGCCCCTTCAACGAGGGCTTCCTGTATGCTCCGGCAGGCGATATCGAAGCGCTGGAGGAGCTGGTGGACCGCACCACCTGCGCCGTGATGCTGGAACTCATTCAGGGCGAGGGCGGCGTGATGGCGCTGGACCCGGACTACGTGCAGGCCGTGCGCAAGCTCTGCGACGAAAAAGACCTGGTGCTCATCGTGGACGAGGTGCAGACCGGCGTGGGCCGCACCGGCAGCTTTTTGTGCTGCGAGCACTACAACCTCAAGCCGGACGTGGTCACGCTGGCTAAGGGTCTGGGCGGCGGCCTGCCCATCGGCGCTGTGCTGATGAACGAAAAGGTGGCCGAGGGCATGGGCCCCGGCACCCATGGCTCCACCTTCGGCGGCAACCCGGTGGTCTGCGCCGGTGCCAACGTGGTGGTGGACCGCATGGACCAGAGCTTCCTTGCCAATGTCAACGAGCGTGCCGTCCAGCTGCGCGCAGGCATCGCAAAGCTGCCCCATGTCAAGAGCATTTCCGGCATCGGCCTGATGGTGGGCATCGAGTTCTACGACCTCAAGGCCGCAGATGTGCCGCCTGCCGCGAAGCGGGCCTGCTGGTGCTGACCGCCAAGACTCGTTTGCGCCTGCTGCCGCCGCTGACCCTCAGCGAGCACGATGTGGACATGGCGCTGGAGATCCTGAGCGATGTGCTGGGCAAGATGGAGCCGACGGCTCCGAAGGAGCAGGCATGAAAAATCTGCTGAAAATGAGCGACCTCTCCCCTGCCGAGCTGACCCACATTCTGGATGTGGCCGACCAGCTCAAGGCACAGCAGAAGCTGGGCGGCACGGCCCCGCTGCTGGCAGGAAAGACGGTTGCCCTGATGTTCTCCAAGGCATCCACCCGCACCCGTACCAGTTTTGAGGTGGGTGTGTACCAGCTGGGCGGTCTGGGCAACTACATGAACACCGCCGAGCTGCAGGCCGGGCGCGGTGAGCCCCTCAAGGACACCGCCCGGGTGCTGGGCCGCTACTACGACTGCGTGGTGTGGCGCACCTACCGCCAGAGCGATCTGGAAGAGTTTGCCGAGCTGGCCGGTGTGCCGGTGATCAACGGCCTGACGGATTACGCCCATCCCTGCCAGGTCCTGGCCGACCTGATGACCATTCGGGAGCGCCGGGGCAGCCTTGCGGGCCGGAAGCTCTGCTTTGTCGGCGACGGCAGCAGCATGGCAAACAGCCTCATCGTGGGCGGACTGCTGGCGGGGATGCAGGTCACCTGCGTCTGCCCGCAGAGCTACCGCCCGGCGGCGGATGTGCTGATGTTCGCCCACAAGTACGGCAGCGCCTTCCACCTGACCGCAGACCCTGCCGAGGGTATTCAGGATGCCGACGTGGTGGCAACGGCTGTGTGGAACACCGCCAAGCCCGGCACGCCGGAAAGTGAGCAGCGCCTGCGGGATTTTGTGGGCTTCCAGCTCACCGGCAAGCTGCTGGAAAGCGCAAAGCCCGATGTCATGGTGCTGCACTGCCTGCCCGCCCATCGGGGTGAGGAGATCTCCTCGGCGGTGTTCGAGCAGCACGCACCGGAGATCTTCGATGAAGCCGAGAACCGCCTGCATGTGCAGAAAGCCGTGCTGGCCATTCTTCTGGCGGGGAAATAAGATCTGCAAGGGTGCATCTGCCACAGGGCAGGTGCACCTTTTTATTTGCACAACCTGTCTGAAAAGAGAAGATAATTCTTGTGCGCTTTGCTGCTTGACGGAGACAGGCGGAATTTGCTATACTGTCTACGGTCAATCAAGTAAGGTTTGTTACTCTCCGGAGGCTTTCCCTTATCCATTGCAGGTAGGGGTGAACTTTCGGTTTTTTTATTGGTGCGGAAATGGAGGACACAGGCGGATGAAGGTCATCAAGAACATCAACAACAACATCTCCCTGTGCCTGGACAGCCGCAACAATGAGGTGGTGGCCTTTGGTAAGGGCATCGGCTTCACAAAACCGCCCTACGATGTGCCGCTTTCCAAGATCGACCGCACCTTTTACGATGTGGACGAAGAGCAGCTGGCGGTGCTCAAACGCATCCCGGAAGATGTGCTGGAAGCGGCGGCTGAGATCGTGGATCTGGCCAATGAGAAAATGGACAATCAGTTCCGGGAGAACGTTGTGTTCACGCTGGCAGATCACATTGATTTTTCCGTTCAGCGCTACCGCAAGAACATCAACATCAAGCTGCCGCTGCTTTACGAGGTGCGGCAGCTCTACCCCGGAGAATCTGAGCTGGGCAAGCAGGCGCTGGATATCCTGAAAAAACGCCTGAAAGTCTCCCTCCCACGGGAGTAAGCCGCAGCGATCGCTCTGCATTTCGTCAATTACAAGGCGCAGGCGGAGACGGCACCGGATATCGATTACGGCTCCATCATCGAGCAGGCCACGGTCATCGTGGAACGGGAGCTGCATGTAACGGTGGACCGGGACAGCTTCAACTATTACCGGTTCGTGACCCACATGCACTACATGATGAAGCGCACGCTGGATAACACGATGATCGACAGCCAGAACCGGGATCTCTTTGAATCCATGAAAAAAGAGTATCCGGCTATTTATTCCTGTTCAGTCAAGGTAGCAGCCCTGATCGAACAGCGCTTGCAGAAATCCCTTTCCGAAGAGGAAATACTCTATCTGATCCTACACATCAATCGTTTGTGTGCTCGTGAGGATTGTGACCAATAAAGGCAGATCGCCTTTGGAGGGCTTTACCCCAGAGTACCGCAGAGAGATGCACCTGTGTGCCCCTTTGGGGCCGTGTGCGTATTTTTGCGGTGCGCTGGGGTTTTTTATTGAAACAGAACCGCCCGGGAGCGCGCCCCGGACGGGTTTGTGATAGAATATAAAACCATTGGAACTGTTTGCAAGAACAGGGAGGAAAACAAACATGGCAAAAAATTATGATGCGCTTGCCGACAGCGTTGTCGAGCTGGTCGGCGGCAAGGACAATGTGCGTTCTGTTGTTCATTGTATCACACGGCTGCGTTTTAATCTGAAGGACAAGAGTGCTGTTGAGCTGGACGAAATCAAAAATTCCTGGTACTATGGGAGCACAGTGGGCAGGAGACCAGCTTCAGATCATTATTGGTCAGGATGTGGACAAGGCTTATGATGCGATTTGCAAGAAGTATGCTTTTCAGCAGCAGAAAACGGTGAATGAAAATCTGGATGCGCCAAAGAAGAAGTTTACAGTCGGGGCATTTATGGATGCGATCACTGGCTGTATTGCTCCGATTATTCCGGTCATGATCGCATGTGGTATGCTGAAAGCGTTGCTTCAGGTGCTGTCCTACGCAGGCGTTCTGTCGGTCGATGGCTCTACCTATAACGTTCTCAGCGTGGTAGGCGATGTTGGATTCTATTTCCTGCCGGTCATTATCGGTTATACCGCAGCGAAGAAATTCAACGTAAATGTATTCATCGGAATGGCATTGGGTGCTTGTCTGATTCATCCGAACTTTACTGCGATGATCAACGCGGGAGATCCAATCACGCTGTTCGGACTGCCCGTGTACAGCGGCTATTATCCGAGCTCGATTTTTCCGATGATCCTGACGATTGCAGTAGCAGCACCGATCGAAAAATTCATCAATAAAGTGATCCCTTCCAGCTTGCGTTATGTGCTGGTGCCGACATTGACGCTGATGGTAGTTGCTCCGCTGGAGTTGATTGTTCTGGCTCCTCTGGGCGCTTATGCTGGATCCTATCTGGCGGCTGCTATTGTTTGGCTGTATAATGCAACCGGATTTATCGGATGTGCAATTCTGGCAGCTATTTACCCGTTGATCATCATGACTGGTATGCACACGGCAACTTCTCCCTATATTTTCAGTGCGCTGGCAACGTATGGCTATGAACCGCTGATTCTGCCTACCATGCACATTTCGAATTACAATCAGATTGCAGCTTGTCTGGCTGTTGGCTTAAAGAGCAAGGATTCCACCTTGAAGCAGAGCGCCTTCTCCTGTGCACTGACGGCTTTGATTGGCGGCGTGACCGAACCTGCGCTGTTTGGTATTACGATCCCGCTTAAAACGCCTCTGTATGGATGCATGATCGGTGGTCTTGTCGGCGGAGCAGTTCTTGGTCTGAAAAAGGTGGTTGTATATAGTCTGCCCGGTGCGGGAACCATCTTCGGCCTGCCGGCTTATATTGGAGGCGGCAGCCTGAGTAACCTGATGTGGATGGGAATTTGCATTGTCATCGGAATGGTTTCAACCTTTGTTGCAACAATGGTGCTGTACAAGCCAGAACAGAAGTAAAAAACCATCTGATTACAGGAACCCTTGAAATGTGGCAGAGATGATGAATGGGGAGAGAAAGGAATACAACATGGCTTTTCCGAAAAACTTTTATTGGGGCGGAGCAACTGCGGCCAATCAGTTTGAAGGTGCGTGGGATGCAGATGGACGAGGCGATACGGTAGTTGATCATTATGCTCTGGGCAAGCGTGGCGGAACTCGCCGCTTTACGGAACAGTATGATGATACGCTTGTCTATCCAAGCCATACAGGAAGTGATTTTTATCATCACTATGCGGAAGATATCGATTTGATGAAAGAGCTTGGAATCAATATGTTCCGGATGTCGATTTCGTGGTCCCGCCTTTTTCCGACAGGAGAAGAATCGGAACCAAACCCAAAGGGAATTGAGTTTTATCACAACGTGTTTCAAAAATTGAAGGCGAACGGAATAGAGCCGCTGGTTACGATCTCACACTATGATCTGCCGTTTTATCTTGCCCGGAAATACGATGGCTGGCTGAACCGCGGCATGATTGACCGATATTTGCATTACTGCCAGACGATTTTACAGAGTACCGGGATGAAGTGAAGTACTGGCTGACTTTTAACGAACTCAATGCAACGATAATCCCGGGCCATGCAACGTTCTGTTCTGGCATTCTTTCCGCCAATAAACGCGATCTTGGCGGCAGCTCGCTGGATGACGCCTTACTGAATGAAGGAGAAAAGGAGGATTTGAAAAAGCAATATCAGGCTCTGCACCACAAATTGGTGGCCAGTGCAAGAGCAGTAAAGATGGGACATATGACGAATCCGAATTTTCGATTCGGCTGCATGATCGGCGGCACTTGCCAGTACCCGTTCAGCTGCAATCCGGATGATATGATGCTTTCAGAGCAATCCCGTCAACGACTGTTCTGGTTTGTCTCCGATGTGCAGGTTCGGGGATGCTATCCGTCTTATGCAAAGAGGATGCTGAATGAAAAAGGAATTGAGCTGAATGTTCAGCCTGAAGACGCGGAGATTTTACGGCAGGGGACAGTGGACTTCTATACGTTCTCGTATTATTCTACAGGCTGCGTAACGGCTCGCAAGGATGTCTTGCAGGCAGAAGGAAATCTGGCGTTTGGTGTGGCGAATCCGTATCTGAAAGCAAACGACTGGGGTTGGCAGATCGACCCGCAGGGGCTGCGCTATTTCCTGAATGAAGTTTACGATCGCTACCAGAAACCAATCATGGTGGTAGAAAACGGCGTAGGCGGAAGAGATCTGCTGCAAAGTGACGGCACGATCAAAGACCCCTACCGTGTAGAGTATGTGTCGGAACATATAAAAGCGATGAAACAGGCTGTCGAGGATGGCGTAGATCTCCTTGCTTATACACCTTGGGGGATTATCGACCTTGTTTCTCTTTCCACCGGTGAGATGGCTAAACGCTACGGTTTTATCTATGTAGACGCCGATGACCATGGCAACGGCACCTTCAAACGCTATAAAAAGGACAGCTTTGCATGGTATAAAAAAGTCATCGCCTCCAACGGCGAAGAACTGTAACTCCTAAAAAATGAGAGCTGCTGCAAAATAGCTCTCTGAAAAAAATATGCACAAAACCCGGAACCTTTCTAGGGCCAAAACGGCTCAAAAAGGGTTCCGGGTTTCTGTTTTTGCACGATTTCTTTGTGCAGGTTGCTATCGCATTTTTATTTTGCAACAGCCCCTTTCTGCATACAAAAAATCAGACCCTTGCGGCTCCCCTGTCCAGAATTTTGTCGAACCGGGCAAAGAAGGTGATGGTGGTGATGGTGGCGGCCAGAATGTCGCTGACCGGCTCGGCCAGAAACACGCCGAACACCGGGTTCGGCAGAACGTGCGGCAGAATGAAGATGAGGGGGATCAGCAGGATGATCTTGCGCAGGCAGGCCAGCAGCAGGCTGACCTTAGCCTGCCCCAGCGCCATAAAGCTTTGCTGGCAGGCGATCTGGAAGCCCATGGCAAAAATGCCCGCCATGTAAATGCGCATGGCCCACGTGGTGTACTGGATCAGTGCGGTGTCCGAGGTGAAAATGCCTGCCACCGCGCCGGGAAACAGCATCATCAACAGCCAGAACAAGCAGGTGTAGGCCCCGCACAGCGTCAGCTGAAAACGGAAGGCTTCCTTGACGCGGGCCTTCTTGCCTGCGCCGAAGTTGAAGCTCATCACCGGCTGTCCGCCCTGACAGATGCCCTGAATGGGCAGCGTGCACAGCTGGGATGCGCTGGTGATGACGGTCATGGCACCCACAGCCACATCGCCGCCGTACCGCGCCAGACTGGAGCTGAAGCTGATGGAAAGCAGGCTTTCGGTGGAGAGCATCACAAACGAGGAGATGCCCAGCGCCAGCACCGGCAGAATGATCTGCTTTTCCGGGCGCAGGTAGTCTCTGCGCAGGCGCAGGATGGTCTTTTTGCCGGTGAGAAAGCGGATGATCCATGCAGCGCCCACGGCCTGACTGAGCACCGTGGCAATGGCCGCACCCCGCACGCCCAGCCCGAACCCGAAGATCAGGATGGGGTCGAGGATAATGTTGATCACCGCGCCGATCACGGTGGTAAGCATACTGGTCTTGGCAAAGCCCTGCGTGGTGATAAAAGGGTTCATGCCCAGCACCACCAGCACGAACACCGAGCCTGCAATGTAGATGCGGCTGTAGCTCAGGGCGTACGGCAGGGTGGCATCGCTGGCACCGAACAGCCGCAGCAGCACCGGTGCCCCGGCATAGAAGCCAATGGTCAGCACCACGGCAAAGAACATCAGTACGGTAAAGCTGTTGGAGACGATCTTTTCGGCCTGCTGCCTGTCCCCCTGCCCCAGAGCAATGGCGGTGCGCGGCGCGCCGCCCGCGCCCACCAGCATGGCAAAAGCGTTCAGCAGCATCAGAATGGGTGTGAACAGCCCCACGCCGGTCAGCGCTGCCGCGCCAATGCCCGCAATGTGGCCGATGTAAATGCGGTCCACGATGTTATACAACAGATTCACGACCTGCGCTACCACGGCGGGGATCATGAGCTGCAGCATCAGCTTTTTGATGCTGCCGGTGCCCATATCTTGTTTTGCCTGTGCCATTGGAATGCTCTCCTCTATACTTCAAATTTGAAAAATATCGTTCCTATTATACTCGGCTCCCGCCCAAAAGAACAGCCTTTTTTGCAAAGAAACCGCGCTTTCTGCCCCAAAAACGCAAAACGGCACGGCTGCGTATGGCTTGCAGCCGTGCCGTGCCGTAACGGGAGAAAAGTGTTGACGGAAAACCGCTTTTTTGCTATACTGTAAAGGCTAATATATGGAGATGTATCGAAGCGGTCGTAACGAGAACGACTCGAAATCGTTTTGTCCTTAATCGGGCACGTGGGTTCGAATCCCACCATCTCCGCCAACAAAAGGCATCAGCTCAGGCTGGTGCCTTTTTTGCGGCTAGATGGTGCGGATGAGAACAGGGCGGCGGTCCGCAGACCGCAAGCAATCAGCCCTGCGGGCTGTTGCTTAGCCCGCGGGAGAATATCCACCATCTCCGCCAGAAGTCGCAGATTGCATTTTGAGACAGGGGGGAATATACTTATATTGGATAGATTCCAATACTATTCAACTTTTTAATGCAACAGCGGTGAATTGCATATCGCAAAGATGCCGTTTGAATGTTGCACGAATTTCTTAACTTGCGATAAAATTTGCGATAAACGATTTTTGGAAGGAATATAATCATGTCGAAAGATGAATATTTGATCACAGATCCACCCCTTAAAGCGCTGACTGTTTTTGCAATGCCGATGATCCTTGGCAGCTTTTTTCAACAAGTATACAATATGGCCGATTCCATAATAGTTGGTCAATTTGTTGGCTCCTCGGCACTTGCGGCTGTTGGTGCTTGTGCTGCACTGACCAATGTTTTTATTTGTGTGGCGCTTGGTGCTGGTGTGGGCGCAGGTGTGCTTGTAAGCCGCTATTTTGGTGCAAAAAATTATGGTAAAATGAAAACCATTGTGTCAACGTCCCTGATCAGCTTTTTGATCTTAAGCGTTGTCCTTGGTGTCTTTGGCTTTTGCTTTTCCCATTTCATGATGAGCGGATTACAGACCCCTGCCGATATATTGGAAGAAGCAGTATTGTATCTGCGTGTCTACTTTGTGGGTTTCCGTTTCTATTCATGTACAACATTCTTTCCACCATGTTCACTTCCATCGGTGAATCCAAAATTCCGTTGGGACTGCTGATATTCTCATCTATCCTGAATATTTTTATGGATCTCTGGATGGTGGCTGGTCTTGGTCTGGGGGTGTTTGGTGCAGCCCTTGCGACCTTGATCGCACAAGGAATTTCTGCCGTGTTTTCGTTTTTGATCTTTCTGTCTCGGATGCGGCAATACAAGAGCTCCTTTAGCAGGTTCGACCGGCAGGAGCTGTATTCCATGCTTCGCATTGCGGTACCATCGGTTTTGCAGCAGTCCACAGTGTCCATCGGTATGATGATCGTGCAGGCAGTGGTAAATCCCTTCGGTACACAGGCACTTGCGGGGTATGCGGCGACGATGCGGGTAGAGAATGTTTTTTCATTGATTTTTGTATCCATTGGCAATGCGGTTTCCCCATATGTTTCCCAGAATCTTGGCGCAAAGAAAATTGAGCGTATCAAAAAAGGGTATCATGCTGCACTGGTGTTGGATCTATGCTTTGCAGTTCTTGCTTTCGTGGTCATTGAAACACTGCACGCACAGATTTCCTCGTTGTTCTTGGGAAAAGACGGAACCGCGTTGGCCTATCAGGTGTCCGGGGATTATATGAGATGGCTTGGTTACTTTTTCATCTTCATGGGAATCAAGATGGCAACGGATGGGGTTCTTCGTGGACTTGGAATCATGCGGCCGTTCCTCATTGCAAATATGGTGAACCTGGCGATCCGCCTGTCTGTTGCTTTGATTTGTGCACCGCGTTTTGGCATTGCTTTTGTTTGGCTTGCAGTCCCGGCAGGTTGGCTTGCAAACTTCCTTATTTCCTATGCGGCGCTCAGAAGATCGTGGCCAGAGGATAAAGCAGCGGTATCTCAATGATTTCATGCAGTGGAGAGGTGCTTTGTTCTGACGGGCTTCACTTACAGAGAATGTGACGCGAAAAAAAATTCGCCGGTGTTCCGTTCAGAAAATCAGATGCTCGCTAAAATATCTGTCAGTGTGGCGACAAATGCTTCATCCTGCTCCTTCGTCCGCTTTGCGCTCCCCTTGGGGTGCTTTCCGGCACGGAGGAGCTTTTTGTTTTCATAACGCCGCAGCATGAGAGCTTCCATGTTGTCGGCGGTGTATTCCAAACCGTTCTGGTTCAGCACCCGTGCGCGCTTGGCAAGGCACATACTCGCCAGCCCATAGTCCTGTGTTACGACAATATCCCCCGGCTTTACCCGGTTGACGAGGGCAAAGTCCACGCTGTCAGAACCTTTATCGAACACCAGCGTCTGCGCACCTTCCCGCTCGATTTGGTGGGCGGTGTCGCACAGGATGATGACCGGAACGCCAAACCGCTTTGCAATCTGCAATGTCAGGTCCACCACCGGGCAGCCGTCGGCATCAATCAAAATATTCATCGGCTTTCCTCCATCGCCCACCGAAATGCCTTTGCCGTGCGCAGGTCAGCGTCCTTAAAGTGCCCGCCGCTGTTCCACTCAAGGGTGCAGTCTGCGCCACGCTCTATAAGCCGGCTGTGCAGGGTGCGGATGTTATCACCTACCGCAGCCATGACAGCGTTTTTCGTGTGCTCTTCCTTGTCACCAAGGCTCAGATAAATGTGCTGTGCCTGTATCGGGTGCTGCTGTTCAAACTTCATCCATTCCGGAAACCACACCGAGGGAGATGCGGCGGCGATACCATAGAACAGATCAGTCTGGGTGGATGCCCACAATGCAAACAGTCCGGCCAGCGAGTAGCCGCCCAGAATGATTTTGACGTTTTCTGGGAGATCAAACTGTTGTTTCAGTGACGGAATGACCTGCTCTGTCAGGAGGCAAAATGTCTCCCCGGCTTTGCCGCCAAATCCTTGCTTTCCCCACACGGCAGGGGCTTCCCACGGGGAAAGTGCATCGTTCCAGCTTTCCACCGGGATGGCCGCAAACAAAAAGTGGTGCGCACTCTGTGCAATAGCGGCAATCTCGCTTTCCATGCTTTGCAGCTCATGTTCGCCTGTCATTTGGAGCAGTAGGTATTCTGCATGGGCTTCGCCGTAAATGCGGCAAGGTCTGCTCCCGATTTGCATTGTCTGTGCGGTCACTGCGACATCCTCCCGAAAAAAACTTTGATAAGCCCAGTATAGCAACTGAAAAATCATTTTGCAATTCAAAAGGCGTTCGCATTCGCAAGCAGTGTCTTCGTAAAAAAAGCTGGCACCTGATTTGAAGTTGTGCGAGGCTTCCAGAGTGATGTATCAGCAGTTTTGCCCGATCATGCCGTAGCCCATAAGCGGCAGACGAACCGGGCACGTGGGATCTGAACAGGGCAGCGTTATTCAATACCGCTAAGCTCGCGGTACAGCGTGCGGGCATAGGAATCTGTCATGCCGCTGATATAGTCGGTGACCATCAGCAGCCGGAGGTATAAGTCAAAAGATTCCGTGCCGGTTCGGGTGTTTTGGTAATCCTGCTTGTAATTGCCGGAGAAAATGGCGAGAAGCTTTTTGTCGGCCTTGGAAGGTGCCTGCCCGTCGGTGCAGTATGCAGAGTCATAGTACAGCACGGCGGGAACAAAATGATCCAGCAGAAAATCGAGAATGACCTGTCCGGACAGCTCCAGTTTCAGGATGCCGGGCGTATTAAAAATCTGCAAAAGGCATCGGCCTTCCATCACTGCCATTATACAAAAGAAACGCTGCTCCGGCAACAAAAAACGGATTCTCTGAAAAAAACATAAAAACTGCAGCTTGAACATGTGCAGAGTTCCAATTTATTTCGGGATCCGAAAAAGGGAAAGCGGAGTGTTATGCTGCGGTGTACTACTTCCGTCAGATGCACCCGAAATTGAATCAGACAAAAGCTTCCCTTTTCGTGGGCTGCGTGCCTGCGGCGGGGAAGCTTTTTTGTATGCCTGCGGGGCAGGAACGGCGGGATATCAGCCAGATTGCACAAAACGCATTACACAAAATTGAACAGCTTTTCAGGAAAAAATCTTGCTATTCCGCTTGCACTCATGTATAATGGACTTGACTTGAAAGGTAGGATGTTTAAAAACACTCTGCCGTATGCTGCTGCAGATGACTTGAAAGGTGGAACATGGGATGTTGTATAAGAAAGCTTCTGAGATGAAACCCACTCCGATCCCCATTGCATGGGCGGCGAGGGCACCGTGATGATGGAACGCCTGCTGGATGCGCCTGCCGAAATGCTGGGCAAGGGCCGCGCCTACGTGCGCCACACGCTGGCACCGGGCGTGACCATTGGCAGGCACACGCATGAGCACGAGATGGAAAGCATGGTCATCGTCTCCGGCCGCGCTGTCCACATCATCAACGGCGAGGAGCAGATCTTGGAGAAGGGCGACATCATTGCCGCCATGCCCGGCGACACCCACCAGATCGCCTGCCTGGGCGACGAGCCGCTGGTGCTGATCGCACAGGTGCTGTACGAATAAAGGAGGAGCTTCAGATGGAACAGATCCGCAGTGCCGATGTTCTGGCCAATTTTCCGCAGGTGGATGAGGAAAAACTGAACGCCGCCCTTGCCGCCGAAGCTGCCGCCAGCAACCGCAAGATCATTGTGCTGGACGACGACCCTACCGGCGTACAGACGGTACATGATATCTATGTTTATACAGATTGGACGGTAGAAAGCCTGCGCAAGGGCTTTGCTGCGCCGGAAAAGCTCTTCTTTATTCTGACCAACAGCCGCGGCTTTACCGTGGCCGAGACCACCAAGGCCCACCGCGAGATCGCGGAGAACACCGCCAAGGTGGCCCGCGAGTTCGGCATGGACTACCTTATCATCAGCCGCGGCGACTCCACCCTGCGCGGCCACTACCCGCTGGAGACCGACCTGCTGCGCGAGGTGACGGAGGCTGAGAACGGTTACAAAATGGATGGCGACATCCTGTGCCCCTACTTCCGCGAGGGCGGACGCTTTACACTGGACAACGTGCATTATGTGCGCTACGGCGCAGAGCTTGTGCCCTGCGGCCAGACCGAATTTGCCAAGGACGAGACCTTTGGCTACCACTCCAGCAACCTGTGCGAATACATTGAGGAAAAAACCGGCGGCAAAGTCCGCGCAGGAGACGTGACCTGCATCTCGCTGGAAAGCCTGCGCGCCATGGACTTTGACGGCATCGAGGCCCAGCTGCTGGCGGTGCACGATTACGGCCATGTGATCGTGAACGCAGTGGCGGACTGCGATGTGAAGGTGTTTGCAGTGGCACTGTACCGCGCCATGGCAAAGGGCCGTCACTTCACCATCCGCAGTGCGGCCGCACTGGTCAAGGCCATCGGCAATATTTCCGACCAGCCGCTGCTCACCCGGGAAAAGATGGTCACGCAGGAAAGCAAGGCAGGCGGCATCATCGTGGTGGGCAGCCACACCAAAAAGACCACTGCCCAGCTGGAAGAACTGAAAAAAGTACAGGGCATCGAGTTTATTGAGATGGACAGCGACAAGGTGCTGGTGCCGGGCGAGCTGGAAAAGGAAGCAGCCGCCATCGTGGCTCACTGCTCACAGCAGATCGCAAAGGGCATCACCTGCTGCGTGTCCACAAAGCGCGTGGTGCTCACCCTGCCGGACGACACCCCGGAAGCAGCCCTCGTGCGCAGCGTTGCCATCAGCGATGCACTGCAGAGCTGCGTGGGCAGGCTGACCGCTTCCCCGGCTTTGTAGTGGCAAAGGGCGGCATCACCAGCAGCGACGTGGGCGTGAAGGCCCTGCGCGTGAAATGCGCCAAGGTGCTGGGCCAGATCCTGCCGGGCATCCCGGTATGGCAGACCGGTGCCGAAAGCCTGTTCCCCGGCACTCCGTACATCATCTTCCCGGGCAATGTGGGCGAAGTGCCCACCCTGCGGGAAGCGGTGGAAATTTTGCTGGGCTGACACTCTGATGATTTAGAATGCCCTCCGCTTCGCTCTGGGCATATTCAGCGGAAAAATTATAATGATTGCAAAACAGCCAGACCGCGGTTGCGCAGCAATGAAAGCCCCAGTGGGGCTTTCAAGCGGCAGAACGTTCTTGCGGGAGCAAGATGGAGGGGCCTTGCCCCGACAAGTTCCGCGGGTCTGGCTGTTTTGCTTTTTCACGGGGAAAGGCCGTGGCGGTAAACGGCATCTGCTCTTGCTCGTTTCCTGCGGAAACAGTCGCAAAGCAATAAAACTATGCTATTGCCCTTACGTTTCGTCGCGTAAGCGACTTCAAATCGGCGCAACACAAAAAATCCTTTAGCGAAGCGACTTGGATTTTTTGTATGGAGCCCATCTTCTTTGGGATTATTAAGGGCGAGTAGCCCTTAATTCGTGCCTCCCGCGCTTCGAAAGTAGCGGGTGCTTTTCTGGTTCTCTTTTGGCACGCAAAAGAGAACGTACCCGGCGGAGAAAAATTTATAAAAGCTATATAAATCTGCCCTACGCGAAAACGCTCTGCGCGGGAAGAAAAAAATCACTCTTTTTGGGCTTTCTTTTTCTTCTTTGCTGCCTTTTCCTCCGGCTTGTTATTCATCAGCCTGCCGAGGGATGCGGCAGTGTATACGCAGAAGCAGCCCACCACCACGATCAGCACGACGGCGCTTGCGTCCAGCGCCACGGTGCCGGCGCGGACAGCGGCCAGATACAGTGCCAGCAGCACCACGCCGCCGCCCAGCCACAGGCTGCTGCTGTTCACCTGCTTTTGCCACTCCTGCTGCGGCGTGAGCGGATGCTGCTGCGCCTTGCCCTGCCGGGCCTTCTTTTTCCAGATGTTATCACTTTGAAACGGATTCATGTTCCGGTGGCTCCTTCCCTGTCTTTTTCTTTAAGGGTATTATACGCCGTAAGATGGGATGATGTCCAGAAAGAAGTGAATTTTTTACCACCTGCATCCCACATTTGTGCAGAACGACCAAAACCGGCCCGAAATATCGGCTATTCGCCAATTTACTTTTTGCGGACCGAAGAGTAATCTAATGGTAGGATGTAAAGACGGACAAGCTGTTGAGATTGAACTAAAGGTAGGATGTAGCAAAGAGCCTTTGCTGCGGGCTTGTCCGGCACGAGAACACGAAAAACAAAAGGAGGCTTTTCCGTTATGAAGGTAGGTCTGATCTATACCAGCACCACCCCTGAACTGATCGAACTGGTGGAGCAGGAGGTCAAAAAGCAGCTGGGCGATGATGTGGAGCTGTACAGCCTGCAGGACCCCAGCATTCTGGCAGATGTTCGCGCGGCAGGCTATGTGACCACTGCACCGGCAGCACGCCTGATCGGCATGTACATGAAAGCCGCTGAGGAAGGCGTGGATGCCATGCTGAACCTGTGCAGCAGCGTGGGCGAAGTTGCCGACAGCGCACAGGACGTGGCAAAGTACATTGGTGTGCCTATCGTCCGCGTGGACGAGGAGATGTGCCGCGAGGCTGTCCGCAAGGGCCAGCGCATCGGCGTGATGGCTACCCTGCCCACCACGCTGGAACCCACCAAGGGCACCATCCTGCGCATGGCCCGCGAGTGCAACAGGCACGTGGAACTGGTGGACTGTCTGGTGGACGGTGCATTCGGTCTGGATCAGGACCAGTTCAAGGCCCGCATGACCGAGATGGCCGGTACCATTGCCGACAAGGTGGACGTGATCGTGTTTGCACAGGGCAGCATGGCCTACTGCGAACAGTATATCGCCGATAAGTTTGGCAAGGTGGTTCTCAGCAGCCCCCGCTTTGGTGCAGCCGAGCTGAAAAAGGCGCTGGAAAAGAAAGGCACCATTTAAAAAAGGAACAAGAGCCGGAGCACGAGACCGGCTCAGGAGAAGATATTTTTTTGAAGGAGAATTCTTATGAAAAAGATGATTTCCCGTCGTGACTTCCTGAAGGTGGCTGGCATTTCCGCTGCTGCTCTGGGTCTGGCTGCCTGCGGCGGCTCCGGCACCAGCACTGCTGCTTCCACTGCCTCTACTGCAGCTTCCACCGGTTCTTCCGCTGCCGCTTCCGGCTCGGCTGTTACCCTGAAGCTGGGCTTCTCCACCAACGAAGAAGACCCCCGTGCAAAGGGCGCAAAGCAGTTTGCAGAAGAAGTTGCCGAAAAGACCGGCGGCGCTGTGGAAGTTCAGCTGTACCCCTCCGGCCAGCTGGGCGGCGATGCTGACCTGATCAACTCTATCGCTCTGGATTCCGGCACGGTGGATATCATCATCACCGACGCTTCCAACTTTGCCACCTACGATGCAAAGATGGGCATTTCCGCACTGCCGTTCCAGTTCGAGACCTTCGACGATGCATGGGCATTCATGGACAGCGACATCGAGGCTGCCGCTGAGGAAGGCCTGCTGAGCCAGAATATGCGTGTGCTGGCCCACTACTGCAACGGCTTCCGCTGCGTGACCAACTCCAAGGGCCCCATCAACAGCCCTGCCGACATGAACGGTCTGCTGATCCGCACCCCCGAGAACCCCGTCATCATGGCTACCATGACCGCTCTGGGTGCCAACCCCCAGCCGCTGAGCTTCTCTGAGCTGTATCAGGCTCTGCAGCAGAAGACCTACGATGCACAGGAGAACCCCATCCCCGTTATCTACAACAACAACCTGTTCGAGGTTCAGGAGTACCTGAGCATCACCAACCACATCTACTCCGGCATGTGCTTTACCATTGCCGAGAGCAGCTGGAACAAGCTGAGCGCTGACCAGCAGCAGATCGTTTCCGACGCTGCAAAGGCATCTGCCGATTACGACCGTGAGCTGAACGAGCAGCAGACCAACGATTTGGTCTCCGCTCTGGAAGAGAAGGGCATGAAGATCAACAGCCCGGAACTGGCTCCGTTTGCAGCTGCGACCGAAAAGGTCCTGACCGACAACGCTGATACCTACGGCGACCTGCTGGATCAGCTGAAGGCATGGAAAGAAGCCCGCTGAGATCACTGACCAGAAAACCTTGAAATAAAACCGAAGCAAAGGGACGAGGGGCGTGCCCTTCGTCCCTTTGCATTTTATCTGAATCGCACTTGGAAAGGAGTTTGTACTGTGAAAAACTGCAAACCACTCTGGACAAGATCACCACCCTCATTTCTGCCATTCTGTGCGCGGCTATGATGGTAATTCTGTTCGCAAACGTTGTGCTGCGCCTGATCCCCGGCATCGGCGGCTTCAAGTGGTACATGGAGAGCAGCCAGTATCTGAACGTCTGGTCCATGCTCATTGCCTGCATTGGCATCAACGCCATGGGCACCAACCTCCGCGTGGAGGTGGTGGATTCCATCCTCGGTAAGACTCCGCTGGGCAAAAGATCGTTGTCATCATCCGTGATGTGTTCATCATCCTGTTCTACGTCATGGTCACCTACGGCGGCTACCAGCTGTGCACCCGCGCAAAGCAGGCCGTTTCCACCATGCCGCAGTTCACCATGGGTCAGGTGTACACCATCTTCCCCATTGCCGGTGTGCTGTGCATCCTGTCCGCCGTTCTCAATCTGGTGGTTGAGCTTACCACGAAACCTGAAGGAGGCGAATCCAAATGATCGCATGGCTGCTGATCTCATTCTTCGTTCTGCTGTTCCTTGGTGTGCCCATCGCCATGAGTCTGGGCCTGTCCGCCATGGGCGGCATCCTGTTCCTGGGCGGCGGCAGCACCGTCACCATTGCCCAGCGCATGTTTGAGGGCATGAACAGCTTTGCACTGCTGGCCATCCCTCTGTATACCTTTGCCGGCTTCACCATGTCCAAGGGCGGTATTTCCAAGCGCCTGATGGACTTCTGCTACTCCATCGTCGGCCACATCTACGGCGGTCTGGCTCACGTGAACGTGCTTTCCAGCATGATCTTTGCGGGCATCTCCGGTTCCGCTGTTGCCGATACCGCTGGTGTTTCCGGCATGTTCATGCCGGCAATGATCCGCAAGGGCTACTCCAAGAACTTTACCGTTGCCGTTACCGCCATTTCCTCCACCATCGGCATCATCATTCCTCCGTCCATCCCCATGGTGGTCATTGCCGGTATCTGCGGCATCTCCACCGGTAAGCTGTTCCTCGGCGGCATCATCCCCGGCATCCTGTGCGGTCTGGCACAGATGATCGTCAGCTACTTCCTCGCTAAGAAAGAAGGCGTGCCCAAGGAGCCCGGTCACTTCACCATCGGCCCTGTGCTGCACGGCCTGTGGGAGAGCTGGCCCGCCCTGCTCATGCCTATCATCATCGTGGGCACCATTACCATGGGTATCGTCAGCCCCACCGAGGCAGGCGTGATCGCTGTTGTTTACGGTCTGTTTGCCGGCGGCATCATCTACCGCGAACTCAAGTGGGAGGACATCAAGTTTGCCTTTGCAGAGACCGTCCGCACCAGCGGCCGTATCTTCATCGTTATCGGCGCTGCAAAGCTGTACACCGTCATGCTGACCACCGCAGGCTTTGACAAGTGGGTGGCCAAGACCATGCTGGGCTTCTCCACCAACCCCACCGTCATCCTCATCATGATCCTGCTGATCTTCTTCATCGTCACCATGTTCATGGAGTCCATTGCAACGCTGACCCTGTTCATGCCCATCCTGTATCCCATTGCTCTGGGCGTGGGCATCAACCCCATCGTGCTCAGCGTTCTGATCACCGTGGTCATCGGCATTGGTCTGGTCACTCCCCCGGTGGGCATGTGTATCTACGTTGCCTGCGACCTGATGGATACGACTGTTGGTGAAGTGTTCCCCACATTGGTGCCGTTTATTGCGGCCACCTTCGTCTGCATTGCCCTGATGGTCGCCTTCCCTCAGCTGATCCTGCTGCCCACCTATTTGATGGCGTAACCGTTGCGTCCGCTTTTCAGATATGGTAAAATAGTGGTGGAAGTTCAACGTGTGATGTTTGGAGGCTTTTTGCCCCAGAACGTTCCACGTTGAACGACCCCGAATATCCACCAAACCGGATTTGGAGGCGGAACTATGTCAATGGAACATCCGGAAAAACAGAAGAATGCGGTAAAGTCTGTAGTCGATCAGGTCATGGATGGGATCATCTCCCAGATCATCGACGGCACCCTGCATCCGGGCGACAAGCTGCCTACCGAAATGGAACTGTGCAAGCAGTTCGGCGCGGGCCGCAACTCGGTGCGGGAAGCTGTGAAAAGCTGCAGGCCTACGGCATCCTGTACATCAAGCGTGCCGACGGCACCTTTGTGAGCGAAAACTACAACCAGAAAATGCTGGACCCGATGCTGTACAGCATCATCCTGCAGAAGAACAGCTGGCAGGAATTTGTGGAACTGCGCTCCGTCATCGATATCGGTACGCTGAATATTATCATTCAGCGCAATGATATCACATCCTTTCTGCCGGACCTGTACCGCACCTTCGGCGAGCTTTCTGCCGAAATGCACTCGCCGGAGCCTTCGGTGGACAAGGTGCTGGAGCTGGACAGCCGGTTCCACACCCAGATCGCCAATGCGGCCCAGAACCCTATGCTGGCCACCATCACCGAGTATATCACCCGGCTGACGATGCCCAGCCGTCTGGAGACCACCCGCAAGGTGCTTGCCAAGGGCGAAGAGGAGATCGAGCGGTTCGTAGAGCTGCACCGCCAGCTGCTCAGCGTGATCGAGCGCAGGCAGGTGGACGAGATCGCCGCTACAGTGCAGGATCACTACATCTTCTGGAAAAAGTAAGCATACAGGCCTCCTGCCTGCCGTAAAAGGCGGGCGGGGACTGTGAGTTTACAAGATGGGATGTTTATGCTAAAATAGCGTTAGCATCCTTTGTTGCTTCTCCAATGCGACATGCAAGGAGTGTTCATCCAATGAAAAATCATGATCTCCGTGGCCCCCGTTGCGGCCACAGACATTCTCATCAATCCGCGGGCCATTGCCCGGGATGTGTATGAGTGCTACAAAAACGGCGCGTCCATGGTGCACCTGCACTGCCGCGACCTGAACGGCAACCTCACCCCGGATCTGAGCCTGCTGGAAGAAACGGTGGCCTACATCCGCGAGATGTGCGACATCGTGGTGGAGATCTCCACCGGCGGCGTGTCCAACCTGACCATTGAGGAACGTGTGCAGCCCTGCTACCCCTCCTGGGTGGAAGCCAACAGCCTGAATGTCGGCTCGGTGAATCTGGGTACCTCGGTGTACCAGAACCCCATCAAGGATGTGGAGTACTGCGTCAAGACCATCATGGACAACAAGAAGATCCCGGAGACCGAGGTCTTTGAGCTGGGCATGATCAACACCGTGCGGGAACTGAACGACAAGTTCCACTTTGTAAAACCCATCCTGTTTGCACTGGTGTTCGGCCATGGCGGCGAGATGCCTGCCACGGTGCCGGCCCTGCGCCACATGATCCAGGCGCTGGAAGAGAACTTCCCCAACGGCGACTACCTGTGGGGCTACACGCAGGCCCACCGCGAGGACTGGGAAATGGTCAAGACTGCGCTGGATATGGGCGCTTCCACCGTGCGCATCGGCTTTGAGGATTCGGACATGATCGCGCCGGGTGTCCATGTGGACAACAACGCAGCGCTGATCGCAAAGGTGTCGGACATCGTAAAGTCCAAGGGCATGATGCCCATGACTCCCGACGAGGTGCGCGCCATGCTCAAGATCCCGCCGCTGCGCCGTTAAAAAGGAGGAAAGAAACGTATGGTGATTCAAGGCGTTACTTACCTCTCAGACTTTGAGGCAAAAAAAGCCATCATGGAAATGGCCCGTCGGCTGGAAGCCAAGGGCTGGCTGGTGGCCGGTGATGGCAGCATGAGCGTCCGCGTCGGCCCGCAGGCCGTGTGGGTGACCGTTGCCGGTGCCGACAAGGCCGCGCTCACGCAGGATATGCTGGTGCGCGTGGATATGAATGGCAAGGCGATGCTCAGCGCAAAGCCCAAGCCCCTGCCCGAAGACCTGCCCATCCATCTGAAAATCTATCAGGAAAACGAGAACGCCCAGTGCGTGATGCACACCTATCCGGCCTGCGCGGCTGTGATGGGGATGCAGGGCCAGACCGTGCAGCCTGCAGCATTCAGCCCCGCAGTGCGGGCGCTGGGACGGGTGCAGCTGCTGCCCGCCCAGAACGTGGACGCACAGGCACAGGCTGTCAGCCTGTTGTGCCGCACCGATAAGGCTGTCCTGCTGGAAAATGACGGCTGTCTGACCTGGGGCAAGACCCCGGCAGATGCGGCCCATCTGGTGGAAGCACTGGATTACTACGCAGCCGTCACCGCAAAGCTGGGCTGCGCAGGCTGCTCCAAATGCGGCAGCTGCGGCGGTCACTGCACCGGCTGCAGCAAGTGCGGCGCACCTGCCGTGCAGCCCATGGCTCAGCCCGCTGCACAGCCTGTGGCAATGGCAGTACCCGCCGCACAGCCTGCCCAGCCGGTGAGCCTGCCGGGCGTTACCGGGCTGATCCAGCCGGGCATGGCGCTGCCCACCCTGCCCAAACAGCAGGCGGCTCCTGCCCCTGCCCCGGTGCCCGCCGCACAGCCTGCGGCAGTCCCTGCAATGGAAGCGGCCCCGGCCGCACCGAAGTCCGCAAATGCCCGCGATGCCGCAATGGCCGAGGTCATCCGCCGGACGCTGAAGAGCTTTCAATAACAAAAAGTTTCGTTTGATCCAACGGATATGACCTTTACGGAAAGGAACGAAAACCATGGATATCAGTTCGCAGGAAATTGAAGCGATCGTCAAGCAGGTGCTTGCCGGTATGGGCGGTGCACAGACAAGCGCCGCCCCTGCAGCCTATACCGCTGCACCCGGCGGTGCAGCAGGCGACCGCGGCGTGTTCGAGACCGTAGACGACGCAGTGGAGGCTGCATGGAAAGCCCAGCGCGACTGGGCGGCCAACTACAAGATCGAGGACCGCCAGCGCATCATTGAAGCCATCCGCCGCTGTGCCCGCGCACATGTGGAGGAGTGGTGCCACAAGATCGTGGAAGAGACCGGCATGGGCCGCTATGAGGACAAGGTGGAAAAACATCTGGCCGTCATCAACAAGACCCCCGGCCCCGAATGCCTGACCACCGAAGCCAAGAGCGGTGACGCGGGCCTGATGCTGGAAGAGTACGCACCCTTTGGTGTGATCTGCTCCATCACCCCCACCACCAACCCCACCGAGACCATCATCAACAACACCATCAGCATGATCGCAGGCGGCAACACCGTGGTGTTCAACGTGCACCCCGCGCAAAGCGGGTGTCTGCCGACTGCCTGCAGGCACTGAATACCGCCATCATCGAGGCGGGCGGCCCTGCAAACCTCATTACCATGACCCGTGAGCCGACCATGGAGAATGTGGACAAGATGGCCGCAAACCCCAAGATCCGCCTGATGGCAGGCACCGGTGGCATGGGCATGGTGAACGCCCTGCTGCGCAGCGGCAAAAAGTGCATCGGTGCCGGTGCAGGCAACCCGCCCGTCATCGTGGACGAGACCGCAGACATCGAGCTGGCAGGCCGCAAGATCTACGAAGGCGCTTCGTTCGATAACAACATCCTCTGCTTTGCAGAGAAGGAAGTGTTCGCCGTGAACACCGCCTACGACGGCCTGCTGCACGAGCTGCAGAAGCAGGGTGCCTACCTGCTGAACAAGGCCCAGACCGAACAGCTGGTGAACATCGTGCTGCAGCCCAAGAAGGGCGGCGGCCACGAGGTGAACAAAAAGTGGGTGGGCAAGGATGCCGCCCGCATTCTGGAGACCATCGGCGTGCATGTGCCGGATACTTGCCGCCTTGCCATCTGCGAGGTGCCTGCCGACCATCCGTTCGTTCTGGTGGAGCAGATGATGCCGGTGCTGCCCATCGTGCGCTGCCAGAGTTTTGAACAGGCGGTGGAAGATGCCGTGGTGGCCGAGCACGGCAACCGCCACACCGCTTCCATCTTCTCCAAGGATGTGGACCACATGACCCGCTTTGCCCGGGTCATTGAGACCACCATCTACGTAAAGAACAGCGCCACCAAGGCCGGTGTTGGCATTGGCGGCGAGGGCCACTGCACCATGACCATTGCCGGCCCCACCGGCGAGGGCATCACCTGCGCAAAGAGTTTCTGCCGCCGCCGCCGCTGCATGCTGGCCGAGGGCGGGCTGCGCATCATCTGAGTTTTTGAAGGACGAAACCATCACATACAATTTTTTCAGTGTTCTGACAGGAGGAACAACTTATGAAAGCTCTGGGTTTTATCGAGACGAAGGGTCTGGTTGGCAACATCGACGCTACCGATGCAATGCTGAAGGCTGCTGACGTTGAGTTCATTGGTTCCGACACCATCGGTGCCGGTCTGACCACCGTGATCGTTACCGGCGAGGTGGGCGCTGTCAAGGCTGCTACCGAGGCTGGCGAAGAGGCTGCTTCCCGCGTGGGTGAGCTGTTCTGCGTCAACGTCATTGCACGTCCTCACGCAGATCTGGCCCGCATCATGCCCGCCAAGGGCCCCGCGACCGGCAAGTCCGGCCTGCCCGCAGGCGAGCAGGTGCCGCTGGATGCCGCTCTGGGCATGATCGAGACCAACGGCCTGACCGCTTCCATCGAGGCAGCCGATGCCATGCTGAAGAGCGCAGATGTCTCTCTGGTGGGTCAGGAGAAGATCGGCGCAGGCCTTGTTACCGTGTTCGTGCAGGGCGACGTTGGCGCTGTGAAGGCTGCTGTTGAGGCAGGCCAGACCGCTGCTTCCCGCATTGGCGAAGTGGTCAGCGCACTGGTCATTCCCCGCCCGCACGCAAGCGTGTCCGAGTGCATGCCTGAGCTGCGCTGAGCCCTGCGCTGACGCTGCATAAGAAAGGAGCGCTGTGCCTTGGTTTACCATGACATCAGTCAGGAACAGCTGCTGCTCCTGATCACGCAGGCCGTGCAGGCAGAGCTGCAAAAGCGCAGCCGTCAGGTGCCGGTAGGCATCTCGGTGCGGCACATCCACCTTACCCGCGATGATGTGGACAAGCTGTTCGGCTATGGCTACCAGCTCACCCCCAAAAAGGCGCTGAGCCAGCCCGGCCAGTTTGCCTGCGAGGAATGTCTGGACATCATCGGCCCCAAGGGCGAACTGAAGCATGTCCGCATCCTTGGCCCGGAGCGCAGTGCCACTCAGATCGAGCTGGCGCAGACCGACTGCCGCAACATCGGCATCAAAGCGCCGGTGCGTTCCAGCGGGGATACAAAGGGCACGCCGGGCGTGACCCTGCGCGGCCCCAATGGCACCCTGACCGTGCCGGAGGGCGTGATGATCGCCGACCGCCACATCCACATGACTCCCGCACAGGCAGCGGCCTTCGGCCTTGCCGACGGCGACCGCGTGCAGGTAAAGATCGACGGCCCCAAGCCGGGCGTGATGGGCGGGGTGCTGATCCGCGCAAACGACAAATGTGCACTGGATTTTCACATCGACACGGACGATGGCAATGCCTTCCTGCTCAAGCAGGGGCAGCTGGTCACCGTGCTGGGCAAAGAGGAGTAAGCTATGATTTTAGGGATCGTCAAGGGGACCGTTGTCGCCACCCGCAAAATGCCGGAGCTTGTAGGCTATAAGTTCCTGCTGGTGGAGCCGGTGTTCGGCTCCAAAAAGGATACCATCGTGGCGGGCGACAACATCGGCGCGGGTGTAGGCGAGATGGTTCTGGTCACCACCGACGAGACCACCCAGCATGGTCTGGACCATCCGTCGCCCATTGATGCTTTCATCGTGGGCATCGTGGACAATCCTCCCACCCTGAGTAAGTAACACCCTGCAAGTTTTGCCGCAGAGAGGGGCTTCCTCCCGGCGGGATCGTGAGGCTTAAACAATGAAAATTATTATCATCGGCAGCATTGCCGCCGGGGTTTCGGCCGCCGCCAGACTTGCCGCCGCCCAGCGCGGAGCGCAGATCACCGTCTACGAAAAAGGCGGCTTCTACTCCTGCGGCACCGGCGGCCTGCCCCATTATCTGTGCGAGGATCTGGACAGCCTGAACAAGGCCATTCAGGCCAAGGAGACTGAGCTGAACGCGCAGGGCATCACCGCACATCTGCGCCATGAGGTGCGCGGCATCGACGCAGCCGCCCGCAAGGTGACGGTATGTGATCTTGCCACCGGACGCGTGTTTGAAGACCACTATGACAAGCTGGTGCTGGCCACCGGTTCTTCCAACCGTGTGCCGCAGGTGCCCGGCAGTGACCGCGTGGGCGTGCAGACCCTCAAGACCGTGGAAGATCTGATCTTCCTCAAGGAGTTCGTCCGCACCCCCTATGTGCGGGACATCGTGATCCTGGGCGGCAGCTGGGCCGGTTTGGAGATCGCAAAGTCCTTCCTCAAGCTGGGCCGCAATGTGCGTATCATTGAAAAAGAGCAGCAGCTTTTGCCCCAGTTTGACCCTGAGGTGAGCAAGCTGATCCAGAAGGAGCTGGAAGCGCAGGGCGTGCAGTTCAATCTGGGCGAGCAGGTGCGCTCCTTCCCGGGCCGTACCTTCGTGGAGCAGGTGCAGACCAACCGCGGCACCTACCCCTGTGACCTTTGCGTGGTAGCCATCGGCGTTACCCCCAACACCGGCCTGCTGGCCGGTACCGGGGCGCAGCTGGCACCCAATGGCGCTGTGCTCATTGGTGCCGACCTTGCCACCAGTGTGCCCAATATCTACGCTGTGGGCGACTGCGCGGCCTGCCGCGACGGCTCTCTGCGCACCAGCAGCCTGAAGGTGGCGGATCTGGAAATCGCCCGCACCGGCCTGACCGAGACCGAGGCCCGCAAGGCCGGTCTGCGGGTCAAGAGTGCAATGGCCACCGGCACCGACCGTCCGGGCATCTGCCCGAACCCCCACCGCATCACCATCAAGCTGGTGTATGAGGCCAATACCCGTCAGGTGCTGGGTGCGCAGGCATGGGGAGAAAAGAATGTTTCGGCCCGCATCAACGCCATTGCCGTTGCCATCCGCGCTGGCATGACCGTGGAAGCACTGGGTCAGGTGGATTTCGTCTATTCCTCCTCGTCCTGTTCCATTTGGGACCCGGTGCAGATCGTCTGCGGTCAGGCACAGTAAGCGGAGGGTGAACACATGGCAGAACGCATCAACGCCGTCAAGACCAGCTTTTTTGGCAAGGGTGCCATCCGTCTTCTGGGACCGGAGCTTCAGAAGATGGGCATCCGCCGTGCTTTGCTGGTGATGGACCGCTTTCTCTATGATTCCGGTGCCGCTGCCCGGGTCGGTCAGGTACTGTCCGATGCCGGTGTGGAGTACGCCGTGTACTACAATGTGCAGCCCAACCCCACCGTACAGGTGGTGAACGACTGCATTGCCGCAGCCCGCACCCTGCAGGTGCAGCTGCTGGTGGCCCTGGGCGGCGGCAGCGCCATCGATACCGCTAAGGCAGCCAGCATCGTGGTGGCCTGCGGCGGTACCGTGGAGCAGTACGAGGGCGAGAACAAGTCCTCCAAGCCCGGCCTGCCCATCGTGGCGGTGAACACCACCGCCGGTACCGGCAGCGAGTGCACCTCCTTCTACATCGTCACCGACCCTGTCCGCCACAGCAAAATGGCCATGGTGGACCCCAACTGCATGGTCAGCATTGCGGTGAACGACACCGACTTCATGTCCTCCATGCCGCCCAAGCTCACCGCAGCCACCGGTATGGACGCGCTGACCCACGCCATCGAGGCGGCGCTTTCCAAAAACGCCAACCCGCTCACGGACAAGGATGCCTACTGGGCCATGCAGGCGATCGTGCAGAACCTGCCCCGGGCCGTTGCCAACGGTCAGGATGAAGCCGCCCGCACCATGATGGCCTACGCCGAAAATGTGGCAGGCATGGCTTTCTCCAACGCGGGCCTTGGCATGGTGCATGCGATGGCACACGCGCTGGGCGGACACTACAACCTGCCCCACGGTGTGTGCAATGCGGTGCTGCTGCCCTACGTGCTGGCCTTCAACAGCCGCAGCCCGGTGTGCCGGGAGCGGTTCATGACCATTGCCGCTGCCATGGGCCTGCAGGGCACTTTTACCCCGGACACTGCCGCACCGGCAGTGATCCAGTTTGTCCGTCAGCTCAGTGCAGGCGTGGGCATCCCCGCCAATCTTGCGCAGCTGAACAAGGTGGACCCTGCAGATTTTGCCGCGCTGGCAGAGCTTGCGCTGCACGACACCTGCATGTCCACCAACCAGATCACCCCCACCCGCGACGAGGTGGTGGCGGTGTATACCGCTGCTTTCCGCGGATGAACTTTGAGACCTCCTCCATTTTCTCCATACCCAAACAAAGCCGCCGCTCTCCCTCTGCAAGGGAATGCGGCGGCTTTGTGCTGTAAAAAGGGGTGATGGGATTGTTTTTAAAGAGGGTTCTGTTATAATAAAATAAAAATGCGGCGCAGAAGTAAGAGGAGAAAGCGATGGAAACAAGAGAAAAACAGGCGTACCTGATAGAAGCACATAAATGTGATGAGATGCTTCTGACCCTGTTGCGGATGCTGGATGTACCGTGGAATGATATATTCATCCACATGGACAGCAAAAATACGGACTACCAGCCGGAAACGGTGGAGTGCCGCATGAAATATGCGAAAGTGTTTCACGCAAAACGGCACAGTGTTGTGTGGGGCGGTGTCAGTCAGGTAAAAGTGGAGCTTGTGCTATTGAAAACAGCAGTGGCCCATGGCCCGTATCAGCATTACCACCTGATCTCCGGTGTGGATCTGCCCATTCAAACACAAGAAGATATCCGTGCATTTTTTGAGGCAAACCCGGACGTGGAATTTGTCCATTTCGACCCGCACCCGTTCAGCCCATTCAACGATGAGCGCGTTTATTACCGGCACTTTTTCCAGAATATCGATCTGCGCCGCCATCCGGTGCTCGGCGTGATCAATGGAATCCTGCTGTCGGGCCAGAAGCTGCTGAAAATAAAGCGCAATCAGGACGTTCACTTCACAAAGGGCAGCAACTGGTTCAGCTGCACGGACGGCTTTGCACGGTATCTGTTGACAAAAGAAGAGTGGGTCCTGCAGGTGCTGGACAAGACCTTTTGCTCGGACGAATTCTTTGTGCAGACACTGATCGCGCAGTCGCCGTATCAGGATAAGATCTATCAGGGGCCGGGTGATACCAGTGCCCGTGCCATCGATTGGGACAGAGGCAATCCGTGGGTCTGGAAATACGCTGATCTGGAACAGCTGAAAGCATCGCCCTGCATGTTTGCCAGAAAATTTGATATCGAAAAAGAACCGGAGCTTGTGCATGAAATAGAACGCCTGTATGCACCTCATATATAAAAACAGTGCCGGACAGTTTTCAGGCTGTCCGGCACTGTTTTTTACTGTTCATTCTTTTTCGCCAGATCCTTGGTGTACAGGGCACGGGTGGCGTTGAGCACAGCCAGCACCATCACGCCCACATCGGCAAAGATGGCGGTCCACATGCTGGCCATGCCGATCGCGCCCAGCACAAGGCAGGCAAACTTGATGGCCAGTGCAAACACGATGTTCTGGTACACGATGCGTAACGTGCGGCGGGCAATGCGCATGGCCAGTGCGATCTTGGCGGGGTCGTCGTCCATCAGCACCACGTCAGCGGCCTCAATGGCAGCGTCAGAGCCAAGAGCGCCCATTGCAATGCCCACATCGGCACGGGACAGCACCGGGGCATCGTTGATGCCGTCGCCCACAAAGGCAAGGTTCTCTTTGGGCCGCTTTGCGGCGAGCAGCGTTTCGATCTGGTCTACCTTGTCGCCCGGCAGCAGGCCCGCATGGTATTCATCCAGCCCAAGCTCTGCGGAAACGGCCTTTGCAACCGGCTCGGCATCGCCGGTCAGCATCACGGTCTTGCGCACACCGGCATCCTTCAGGCCCCGGATGGCCTGTGCGCTGTGGGGCTTTACCACATCGGCGATCAGCAGATAACCGGCGTACATGCCCTCGATGGCCACATGCACGATGGTGCCGGTCTCGCTGACGGCGGGAGCCTTCAGGCCCAGCTTTTCCATCAGGCGGGCGTTGCCGGCAGCAACAGTCCTGCCGTCCACCTTGGCGGTCACGCCGTGGCCGCCCAGCTCCTGCACATCGGTGACGCGGTTCGGATCGATCTCCCTGCCGTAAGCGGCCTTGATGCTGAGGGAGATGGGGTGCTTGGACCAGCTCTCGGCCAGCGCGGCAGCTTCCACCAGCTGCTCCTCGCTGGTGCCCTCTGCGGGGTGGATGCCGGTCACTTTAAAGGTGCCCTGGGTCAGGGTGCCGGTCTTGTCGAACACAACGATGCCGGTGCGGGCCAGCTCTTCCAGATAGGTGGAACCCTTGACCAGAATGCCGCAGGCAGATGCACCGCCGATGCCGCCGAAGAAGCTCAGGGGAATGCTGATGACCAGTGCGCAGGGGCAGCTGATAACCAGGAAGGTCAGGGCACGGTAGACCCAGTCACCAAAGCGGGCGGGCTGGCCCATGAGCAGCAGCACGATGGGCGGGATAAAGGCCAGAGCCAATGCGCCATAGCACACGGCGGGGGTGTACACGCGGGCAAAACGGGTGATGAAGTTCTCGGCGCGGGCCTTCTTCATGCTGGAATTTTCCACCAGATCGAGAATTTTGGAAACGGTGGATTCGCCGAATTCCTTGGTGGTCTTTACCTTCAGCAGGCCGGTCATGTTCACGCAGCCGCTGATGACCTCATCGCCGGTCTGCACATCGCGGGGCAGGCTCTCGCCGGTCAGGGCGGCGGTGTTCAGGGCAGAAGCGCCCTCCACAATCACGCCGTCGATGGGCACGCGCTCACCGGGCTGGACCACGATCACGGTGCCGATCTCCACATCGTCCGGGTCCACCTGCTCCAACCTGCCGTCCTCGCCCTCAATGTTGGCGTAGTCCGGGCGGATGTCCATCAGGCTGGAAATGCTCTGTCGGCTCTTGCCCACGGCCACGCTCTGGAACAGCTCGCCGATCTGGTAGAAGATGATAACGGCACAGCCCTCCACGTAGTCGCCCAGTGCAAATGCACCCACAGTGGCAACGGCCATCAGGAAGCACTCGTCAAAGGGCTGACGGTTCTTGATGCCAAGCAGTGCCTTGCGCAGCACGTCCCAGCCGACCACGAGATACGGGATGCAGTACAGTACCAGCTCTACCGGCGTGGGGAACTGGGGCAAAAGCTTGAGGATGAGCACCAAAATCAGCGCAATAATGATGCGCTGCAGGTTCTTTTTCTGCTTTTTGTTCATACAAAACGCTCCTTTTTGCGGGATCCATGGGCCGCATCACGCTGCGGCGGGCGGGGATTTCAACAACTTTTCCCCATAAAAATGGATATTCCACGGTTTTACCCGTGTTTTCCACACAGTTTTTCAGGCGTAAAAGCGCTTTTCCACGTTTATTTTACGTTTTTTCCGCAAACGGTGTTGAAAACTGAGTGGAAACTGTTGAAAACTGTCTGATTTTTCAACAGAAAAAGTTATTGCACAACACAATCGCACACAAAGTAAAAAGCATCTGCACATTCGTTTGAGCTCTCAGAAAATCTACGAATTCTTGCTGCAGATGCTTTTTTCTTTAGCGGGCTCGCCCTCTCAGTCAAATCCTTTGGATTTGCCAGCTCTCCCAAAGGGAGAGCCCTTGGCAGTCCACGCAAACTTCATCTCTTTGCCAAGGCCTCTCCCTTTGAGGAAAGACTTCCCCCGGCCGGGGGAAGATGTCGCGTAGCGACAAAAGGGGGAGTGTGTCACCGCAGGTGACGGAGAGGGCGAGGCTGTTGATCGTGTGCAGCAACCTGCCGCGCATCAGATGTCAAAGATCTCGCAGTCGTCCTCCACCTTCTTGCAGGCGGCCAGAACGTTCACCATGGTGTCGTGGGGGTCTGCACCTTCAGAGAACTCCACCTTCATCTTCTGGGTCATAAAGCTGACGGTAGCATTTGCCACGCCTGCAACGGTGTTGGCAGCGTCTTCCATCTTCTGAGCGCAGTTTGCGCAGTCCACTTCGATCTTGTAGCTCTTCTTCATAAGTAATACCAGCCTTTCGTTATTCTTCGATATGATCCATCCCCATGGAGAGGATGCTGCGCACATGGTCATCGTCCAGTGCGTAGTAAACGGTTTTGCCATCGCGCCGGAACCGCACGAGCTTGGAATCCTTGAGCACCCGCAGCTGATGGCTCACCGCCGACTGGCTCAGCTGCACGGCGTTTGCAATGTCCTGCACGCACAGCTCGTTGTCGTGCAGTGCATACAGGATCTTGATGCGGGTGGAGTCGCCGAACACCCGGAACAGGTCGGCCAGCTCGTACAGCACCTCGTCGTCCGGCATATCCAAGGCTTCCGGCTGCGGCGCGGGCATTGCTTCCTTTATTTCCGCCATGTTGACATCTCCCTTCGTTGTGAATTCACATGAACGCTTGTTCATGTGTTCATAGTAGCACGCGGAATGCTCCTTGTCAAGGCTTTTTTAAAGATTTTTGGCATCTGCTCTAAATTGATGAAATTTGCCTTAAAACGCAGAAAATTTGCGTTTTGAATCGCAATAAGGATGCGGATTGGAGGGAAGGCGAAAACAAAAAAGAGGTCGCCGCATGGTCAGTGTCCTCGCCCTCTCCGTCACCTTCGGTGCCACCTCTCCCAAAGAGAGAGGACTTGGCAGCCCGTTTGCGCAAAAAGAAAAAGAGAAATTCACAAAAAAGTGCAAAATAGGGTGCGTTCTGGTGCAAAATGTGGTATCTTATAAAGGTGTTCAAAAATAAAATGCGCCATACGGCGCGCAAAAGGAGAGGAAAGTATATGACATTGGAAACCGGTATCCGCGGGGAACAGAGCGTGCTCGTCACCGCAGCCAATACAGCAAAGACCATGGGCAGCGGCACGCTGGATGTGTTTGCCACCCCGGCCCTTGTGGCGCTGGCGGAAAAGACCTGCTGGATGAGCGTGGCCGACGCGCTGGGCGAGGGCAATGGCTCGGTGGGCACCAAGCTCGAGCTGGAGCACACCGCCCCCACCCCCGTGGGCATGACCGTGACCTGCGAGAGCGAGCTGGTGGCGGTAGAAGGCCGCAAGCTCACCTTCAAGGTGAGCCTGCACGACGAAAAAGGCCCTGTAGGCGGCGGCACCCACGAGCGCTTTGTGGTGAACGACGCAAAGTTCGCCGCCAAGGCAGAGGCGAAGAAGGGGTAAAACTCCTTCCGTCATCGCTGCGCGATGCCACCGTTCCCCTTTTTGTCGCTTACACGACATCTTCCCCCGGCCGGGGGAAGTCTTTCTCAATGAGGGAGGCTTTGGCAGTACGGTAAAGTTCCCGGTTTTGCCAAAGGCTCTCCCCTTGGGAGAGCTGGCACCGAAGGTGACTGAGAGGGCGAGGACGCTGACCGAAGAAAACTATTCTTCATCCGTCTGCTCTGTTTGCTCCAATCGGATCGGCGGCGGGTCAGCTTCCAGCAGGTGCTGCTCGGCACGCTTCTGCGCGTCCTGCAAGAGCTGGGCGGCCTGCACGCTGGCCCGGAACAGCTCAAAATACATCGCTTTATAGTCCGGCGCGGCGCACACCTCCCTTTGCATTCGATGGGGATAGTTTTTCCTGCGCAAAGAGGGGTATGCATCCCCGGAAATTTGAAAAAGAGGAATCCGTTATGAAAAACAAGAACCTTTCATGGTTCGCAGCTCTGCTGGTGTTTGCCCTGCTGCTGTGGTGCACAGCGGCAACGCCCGGCAAGATCGCGGACCCGTCCACCTATACCTGTGCGGTGTACAGCACCATCTTTTCGCTGCTGCCGCCGGTGATCGCCATTGTGCTGGCGCTGAACACCAAGGAGGTGTACACCTCTCTGCTGGTGGGCATCGCATCCGGTGCACTGCTGTATGCCAACGGCAATCTGGAGCTGGCCATCAACACCCTGTTCTTCAATGAGGACGGCGGCATGGTGGCCAAGCTGTCGGACAGCAGCAATGTGGGCATTCTGATCTTTCTGGTGATGCTGGGCATTCTGGTGGCCCTCATGAACAAGGCCGGCGGCTCGGCAGCTTTCGGCCGCTGGGCCTCCACCCACATCCACTCCCGGGCCGGTGCGCAGTTTTCCACTCTGCTGCTGGGTGTGATGATCTTTGTGGACGACTACTTCAACTGCCTGACCGTGGGCTCTGTCATGCGCCCCGTCACCGACCGGCAGAAGGTGTCCCGCGCAAAGCTGGCCTATCTGATCGATGCCACCGCAGCACCCGTGTGCATCATTGCGCCGGTGTCCAGCTGGGCAGCTGCGGTCACTTCCAGCGTGCCGGAAGGCTCCGGCATCAACGGCTTTACCATGTTCCTGCGCACCATTCCTTATAACTACTATGCCCTGCTCACCATCGTGATGAGCCTGTTCCTCATCTTCACCGGCACGGACTTTGGCTCCATGAAGCTCAACGAGGACAACGCCAAAAACGGCGACCTGTTTACCACCGCCGACCGTCCCTACGGCAACGATGTGGACGATGGCACTGATACCTGCGGCCATGTTGCAGACCTGCTCGCCCCGGTGCTGGTGCTGATCGTGGCCTGCATCTTCGGCATGATCTACACCGGCGGCTTCTTTGAGGGCGTGGACTTCGTTACCGCCTTTGCGGACTGCAACGCTTCTGCAGGTCTGGTGCTGGGCAGCAGCATTGCCCTGCTGTTCACCTTTGTGTTCTACCGCGTGCGCAATGTGATGACCTTTCAGGACTTTGCCGCCTGCATTCCCGAGGGCTTCAAGGCCATGGTCAGCCCCATGCTGATCCTCTCCCTCGCATGGACCCTGTCCGGCATGACCGGCCTGCTGGGCGCAAAATATTACGTTGCCAACCTGCTGAGTGGCTCTGCTGCAGCGCTGCAGTACATGCTGCCGGTCATCATCTTCCTTGTGGCAGTGTTCCTTGCCTTTGCCACCGGCACGAGCTGGGGCACCTTCTCCATCCTCATCCCCATCGTGTGCCATGCCTTCCCGGAGGGCGAGATGCTGGTCATCTCCATTGCGGCATGCCTGTCCGGTGCCGTCTGCGGCGACCACTGCTCCCCCATCTCGGACACCACCATCATGGCATCCGCCGGTGCCCACTGCAGCCATGTGAACCATGTGTCCACCCAGCTGCCCTACGCCATTACGGCGGCTTCCTGCGCGGCAGTGTGCTATGTCATCACAGGCATTGCACAGGCTTTTCTGGGTGCCAACGGCAGCCTGTTCACCTCGCTGATCCTGCTGGCCGTTGCCATTGCCGTAGAGCTGGTGGTGCTCAGCGTGATCCGTGTGCGCACGAACAAAAAGGCAGCAAAATAAATTCCTGCCAAAATTTCAGCTGTTTCGCTTTGCGCCGCGGCCAAAACGTGGTATTTTTAAATAAAATGAACTATCGGAGGCACACGACCTATGCTGGAACAGGCATTTCAGGACGTATACACCAAATTCAAGCTGCATTTCTACCAGAATGTTTTTCAGCGTTTTGCCACCCGCGAAGCCACGCTGACCACGGTGGAGTCCTTCTGCATGGAGGGCATCATGGCTATGGGCGAACCCACCATTGCGGAGTTTTCCCGCATGATGCAGATCTCCACCCCCAACGCGGCGTATAAGATCGGCAGTCTGGTGAAGAAGGGCTATGTGGAAAAGATCCAGTCCACCACCGACCGGCGCGAGTACCACCTGCGCCCCACCCAGAAGTATATCGATTACTACAACATCAGCTATTCCTATCTGCACACTGTGGTGGAGCGCGCAAGAGAGCGCTTCTCCCCCGAGGACTGTGCAAAGCTGGAGGAGATGCTCACCATTGTGAGCACCGAGCTGATGCCCGAGTTGGATATGCTCAAGAAGGACGAAAAGGCAGAATAAGCAACAAAGAACTCCCGGACATCCGTCCGGGAGTTCTTTGTTTCCCCTTACTTCTGCTCTTTATCTACTACCTGGATCTTGCCCTTCTTCCACAGCACATAGGAGATAAGGATGCCGATGGGCAGCATCACGATGATGAAGATGCCCACAAGGCCGCCCAGCACGGAGCCGTAGCCTGCAAGGCGTGCGGCGAGGGAGAGCACTGTCATGATGATGAGCACCGGCAGCACGCCCTTGATGCCGCCCTTGACCACCTTGCTGCCGCTGGCAGAGCTGGCGAACAGGCCCAGCGCCAGCAGCAGCGGGCTCTGGATGATGTCCTTCATGGTTGCCATAAAATGTCCTCCCACCAAATACAGAATGAACGAAAAAAGGCGGGTGTTTTCAGCCAGCCGTCCTTGCGATACGGACAGGATACCGGAAAAGGCGGCATCTGTCAAATGAGTATGACTAAAGCACAAACGGCATTTTAGGGATATTTCAGGAACAGGATCCTGCAAAGAACCTTTACTGCATTAAAATAATAAAGCACTGACCGCGAGTCACTTTGTATCCGTTAAAAATTGCATAAAATTTAAAGAAAAAATCTGTCGTTCTGCCAAAAGCAGTGGGGATACACCTTTGCAAAAGCCGTGAGACCTGTCATAATACAGACATATTCATATCGAGAGAATAGGTTTATCGGCGGCAATGAGGCCAAAGAGGAAACCGGCATCGTATTTTGAGGGAAAGGCCAATGGAACATGTAACCGAACAACAATTGATAAGGCGGCAGAGCACCGTATGGCGGGCATTGCGCGCCGCCGCACCGCAGACCATCCCGGTGCTGGCGGGCTATTTTGTGCTGGGGATGGGCTATGGCATTTATGTGCAGTCGCTGGGCCTGCCGGTGTGGATGCCCATGCTCATGGGCACCGTGGTGTACGGCGGTTCGCTGGAATTTGTGCTGGCAAGCCTGCTGCTGAGCGCGTTCTCACCCCTTTCGGCCTTTTTGATGGCGCTGATGATCCAGGCGCGGCATTTGTTCTACGGCCTTGCCATGCTGGAGCGCTACAAGGGCTACGGCCTGCGCAGCTTTTATATGATCTTTGCCATGAGCGACGAGACCTTTTCCATCACCTGTTCGGCCGAGCCGCCGGAAGGGGTGGACAGGGGCTGGTTCATGTTCTTCATCACCCTGCTGGATCAGTGCTACTGGGTGGCCAGTGCCGGTCTTGGCGCGGTGGTGGGCTCGGTGCTGCCCTTCAGCACCGAGGGTGTGGACTTTGTGATGACCGCAATGTTCACGGTGATCTTCCTCAACCAGTGGGAAAAGGACCGGCAGCACTACAGCGCCCTGATCGGCCTTGCCGCCCCATTGGCGTGTCTGGTGTTTTTTGGCTCCAGCAGCTTTTTGCTGCCCTCCATGGGATGCATCCTGGTGCTGCTGCTGGCTCTGCGTAAACCGATCGAAAAGGCCGAAGGCACTGAAGCAGAAAAAAGCGGCGAGGAGGTGGGCGCATGACCGCAGTCCAGATGGGCCTGACCATTGCAGTGTGCACCGCCGCTACCATGATCACCCGCTTTCTGCCCTTTGTGGTGTTCTCTTCCAAGGATCAGCAGCCGCCGGAGATGGTGTGGTATCTGGGCCGGGTGCTGCCCGCCGCCATCTTTGGTATGCTGATCGTCTACTGCCTGAAAAGCGTCACCCCCTTTGCGGGCAGCCGCGGCATTCCGGAGGCCATCGCCCTGCTGGTGACGGTGGGCCTGCACAAGTGGAAGCATGAGACCCTGCTCAGTGTCGCAGGCGGTACGCTGTGCTATGTGCTGCTGGTGCAGCTGGTATTCTGAAGAAAGAAAGCGCGCTGCCGAGCAGGAAGATTCCTGTACGACAGCGCGTTTGTGCATGGGACGATCCGCTGACAGCGAACCGGAGCAGGACCGTCCGAAAAACCGATGCTTTGCGACCCGGTCACGGAAATTTTTCAAAAAAAGGTGTATACTGTAGAAAAATGCATCCGAAGGAGGGTCTTCCCATGCCCAGCATCATCATTATAGGTTCCGGCCCGGCAGGCATTTCCGCCGCGCTGTACGCTGTCCGCGCCGGTGTGGATACCACGGTGCTCACCAAAGGCCCCGGTGCGCTGGACCGCGCCGAAAAATTGAAAACTATTACGGCTTTGCCGAGCCGGTCTCCGGTGCGGAACTGGAACGCCGCAGCATCGAGAATGCAAAGCGCCTTGGTGTGAGATTCGTCACAGCCGAAGCCGTGGGCCTGACTTATACGGATAAACTCACCGTAGAAACAGTGGATAAAAATTACCCAGCGGACGCTGTGATCCTTGCCACGGGTGCATCCCGGGCGGTGCCGCGCATCCCGGGCCTTGCCGGGCTGGAGGGGCACGGCGTGAGCTATTGTGCCGCCTGCGACGCCTTTTTCTACCGTGGAAAGGACGTGGCGGTGCTGGGCAGCGGCGAGTACGCCCTGCACGAGGTGCAGGCTCTGCTGCCGGTGGTGCGCAGCGTCACCCTGCTGACCAACGGCGCACCGCTCACGGCGGACTTCCCGCCGGAGGTCACAGTCTATCCGCAGGCCGTGGAGGCTGTTCTGGGCGAAACCGTTGTCACCGGCGTGCAGCTGTCCGGCGGTGTGCAGCTGCCTGTCAGCGGTGTATTTGTGGCACTGGGCGTGGCGGGCAGCACCGCACTGGCTAGGAAGATCGGCGCAGAGGTGGACGGGAACCGCATCGTGGTGGACGAAAAAATGCAGACCACCGTGCCCGGCCTGTATGCGGCGGGCGACTGCACCGGCGGCCTGCTGCAGGTGGCAAAGGCCGTGTATGAGGGCGCGCAGGCGGGCACTGAAGCCGCCAAGGCCCTGCGGAAAGGATGAAAAGCAATGTCGGAAACAATAAAGGAACACCGCGATTGTCTGGCCAAAGGTTTTCCCTTCTGGAACGACCTGACACCCGACGAACAGGACATGCTCTGCCGCTATACCCGTCCGGTGCACTACGCAAAGGGGGCCCGGGTGCACAGCCCGCTGGAAAGCTGCGTGGGCATCCTGCTGCTGCGCTCGGGCCAGCTGCGGGCCTACCTGCTCTCGGAGGACGGGCGTGACGTGACGCTCTACCGCCTGTTCGGCGGGGAGGTGTGCATCCTGTCGGCATCCTGCGTGATGGACTCGGTGAACATCGACCTGTATATTGATGCCGAAGAGGACACCGAGGCCTACTGCATCAGCGCGGGCGTTTTCCGCAGGCTGATGCAGCAGAACGTGCATGTGCGCTGCTACGCCTATCAGATGACGGCGGAGCGCTTTTCCGACAGCATGTGGACCATGCAGCAGGTGCTGTTCATGAGCGCAGACCGCAGGCTTGCCATTTTTCTTACCGATGAGCTGGCCAAGACCGGCGGTGATGAGGTACGCATGACCCACGACCAGATGGCAAAATACATGGGGTCTGCCCGCGAGGTGGTGAGCCGGATGCTGAAATACTTTGCGCAGGAGGGCTGGGTGCGGCTGTTCCGGGGCGGCGTGCAGGTGCTGGACAGGAAAAAGCTGCAGCAGCTGGCAAGAGGAGAATAACAAAAAAGGGACGATGTGAACATCACATCGTCCCTTTTTGGGTCATAGGTTATCCTTTGCAGCCCTGTTCTTCCCAGTCGCCAAAGTCGCTGGCTTCGGCGATCTTGGTGGGGTCGAATTTTCCGCTCTCGTCTTTGGGGGCAACAGCGGGGCCTGCTTCCACAGGGTTCTGGTTGGGAGCTTCCGGGTCGAACACCGGCTTCTCACCGCCCTCCGCGGGTGCCGCCGGGGCAGAGGCTTCTTCGGCGGGCTGGGCAGCAGCTGCCGCTTCTTCGGCAGGAGCTTCCGGCGCAGCTTCTTCTGCAGCCTTTTCGTTGGCAGCATCGGAGGCTTTGGTTTCCGCTTCGGCGTAGGCTTCGGCAGTCTTGGCGGCTTCCTCAGCGTTCTGCTCGGCGTCCTCCGGGAACTCTACTTCCTCCACATGGAGCGGGTCTTTCTGGTTCAGGATCTTGTCCAGTGCCACAATGGCAGCACCGGTAACGGCCACAGCAGCGGCCGTGCCAAGGATACGAAACAGTGTTTTCATGCCGGGACCTCCTTGAAAGATCAGATCAAGAGAATGTTACCACATCGTTCAGCGGCTTTTCGGCAGGCTCCACCGAAATGGCGGTGAGCACCGGGCCTTTGCCGCGGTAGATGTTATGGAACTTGTAGCCTACCTTTGCGGTCACCCGCACCCATGCGCGCTGCTCCAGCGCCTTGTAGCCATCGTAGCTGCAGGGGAAGCCCACGAACTGGATGTCCTGCACACAGCAGGTCATGGCGAAACGGCCCGGCACGAAGCTGTTCTTGCCGGCACGGTTGGTCTGACACACCTGTGCAAGGAATTTGACCGTTTTGCCGGTATACTTCTGGGGCTCGTCCTGACAGTCCATGTACCAGATGCCGAAATCGTCATCCGGAACGTCGATGATGTCCGCGTTGATGTCAAAGGGCAGCGGATCAGGGATATCGTCGTAGGCCACGCTGCCGTCGGCAAACTCGTAGGCGATATCGCACTTGCGGGAAGCCTGACGCACCAGCTTGTGCAGCTCCTGACGGGCGGCATCGTTGTTCACGGCCTCAGCGCGGTTGAACACGATCAGCTCACTGCGGGCGATCTTGTCCAGCAGCAGGCTGCGCATGGAGTTGTCGCGGGCGTAGGTCAGGGCGGTGGTGCCGTCGGCGGTGGCGATGCACTGGTACACGATCCAGCTCTCGGGCAGAGCCTCGGCCAGATCCTGCAGCAGCCACATGCCGTTGTACTCAATGACCACACGGCCTGCACCGGATTCCTTTTCCAGCTTGAGCAGATTCTGCGGGTTCAGCTCGGCCTTGTCCTCCAGCACCTTGACGGTCACACCGGGAAAGGCGAACTTTTTGGGATTATACTCTTCTTCGCCCTCCTCGCAGATCAGCAGCAGGGTCTTGTCGCCGGAGTCAAAGTTGGGGTCTTCAAAGGTCTCCTGAATGAATTTGGTCTTGCCGCTTTCCAGAAAGCCCACAAACAGGTAGACCGGAATTTCTTTTGCCATAGGAATGGTTTCTCCTTTTTACTTTAAGCTCAGCAGCCGAACAGCTCTGCAATGGCCTTTTCGTTCAGCTTGGAGCCGATCACGACCAGCTTGCCGCCCACATCTGCACCGCGGGCACGCACTTCCCATTCGCCGGGCACATAGTCGAACTCCAGCCAGCCGTCTGCGCCGCCGTTCACGATGCCCTTGCTGCGCAGGATCATGCCGTAATTGCCGGTATCCAGCTCGGTGAGGGCGTGCTCCACTTCTGCCTTGGTGAACTTGCGGGCCGTCTCGACGCCCCAGCTGGTGAATACCTCGTCGGCATCGTGGTCATGATGATGGTGGTGATGGCCGCAGCAGCAGTGGCCGTCATGGTCGTGATGATGCTCGTGCTCGTCGTCATCATCGTCATCATCGTGGTCGTGATGGTGGCCGCAGCAGCAATGGTCATGGTCATCATGATCGTGATGATGGTGCTCATGCTCATCGTGATCATCATCTTCATCGTGATCGTGGTGATGCTCGTGCTCGTCCTCGTCGTCATCATCGTGGTCGTGATGGTGGCCGCAGCAGCAATGGTCGTGGTCGTCATGATGGTGGTGATGCTCTTCTTCCTCGTCCTCGTGGGAGTGCTCCTCATTGGCCTTTGCAGCCATGGCGATCAGCTCTGCCTTGAAGTCGTCCTTGGTGGACATGGCCTTCAGGATCTGCTCACCGGTCAGTTCGTCCCATGCGGTGGTCACGATGGTAGCGGTGGGGTTCTTCTCGCGCAGCATGGCGACCGCAGCGGCGATCTTCTCTTCGCTGGCGGTCTGGGTGCGGCTGAGCAGGATGCAGCTTGCGTGGCTGATCTGGTCGTCGTAGAACTCGCCGAAGTTCTTCATATACATCTTCACCTTGTTCACATCGGCCACGGTGACAAAGCTGTTCAGCTGCACATCCAGATGCTCGGCCACGCCTTCCACAGCGCGGGTCACATCGGAGAGCTTGCCCACGCCGGAGGGCTCGATGACGATGCGGTCGGGGTGGTACTGCTCCACCACCTGCTGCAGGGCGGTGCGGAAGTCGCCCACCAGAGAGCAGCAGATGCAGCCGGCGTTCAGCTCGTTGATCTGGATGCCGCTTTCCTTCAGAAAGCCGCCGTCAATGCCGATCTCGCCGAACTCGTTCTCGATCAGCACCACCTGCTGGCCGGCAAAGGCCTCTTTGATGAGCTTTTTGATCAGGGTAGTTTTACCGGCACCAAGGAAGCCGGAGAAAATATCGATTTTGGTCATGATTCAATTGCCTCTTTCTTTGAATAGCACACAGAGCCGCAGAGTGCTGGCTCAAAAAACTTACACTCCTATTATAACAAGGCTGTCAATGGGAAAACCGCCTTTTTCAAGAAAAAATTGTAACTTTTTTTGCAAGAAAGTTGCGTTTTCGGGGAAAAGGCGAAAAATGTTCTCTTCTACAGCGGGCTCGCCCTCTCCGTCACCTACGGTGACACCTCTCCCAAAGGGAGAGGCCTTGGCATAATGATATACTTTGCATGGACTGCCAAAGGCTCCCACTTTGGGGGAGCTGTCGAGCGAATGCGAGACTGAGAGGGCGAGGATGCTCTCCGGCAGCGGAGGTCATTCCAAACCGTCCCGCCCCTGCATTGCAATCTTTTTCCCGGAATGATACAATAGGACACAGAAAAATTCCCTGCCGCCGGGGGCTTTTCCGGCGGTCCGGCCATAGAAAAAAGGAAGCTGTCATTATGAGCATGAATACCGTACCCGAGCGCCTTGCCGCGCTGCGTGCCGCCATGGCTGCAAACGGCGTGGCCGTTTATCTGATCCCTGTGGGTGATCCCCACGCCAGCGAATACCTGCCCTGCCATTACACCAGCCTGACCTGGTTCTCCGGGTTCCACGGCGAGAACTCCAACTTCGTGGTCACCCGCACCGAGAGCGCCCTGTGGGCCGACGGCCGTTATTTTGTGCAGGCCGAGAAGGAAATTGCGGGTACCGAGATCAAGCTGCAGCGCATGGGGGAACCCGGCGTGCCCACCGTGGAGGAATACTGCGCAAATGCCCTGAATGAGGGCGAAGCACTGGGCCTGTGCGGCCTGACCGCCAGCACGGCCCTCGTGAACGACCTGAAAAAGGCACTGGAAAAGAAGGGCGCTTCCATCAAGACCCTGAACCTTGAGGACGAGCTGTGGACGGAGGGCCGCCCTGCCCTGCCGGATACCCCAGCGTGGATCCTGCCGAAGGAATATGCGGGCTTCTCCCCGGCGGAAAAACTGGATCAGCTGCGCAGCAAGCTCAAGGAGCTGGGCTGCACCGCTCAGTTTGTGGGCAAGCTGGATAATCTGGCATGGCTTTTGAACCTGCGCGCCATGGACATTGAGTGCACTCCCTATGCCATGGCCTACTGCTATGTGACCCCCAGCCGCGCGGTGCTCTTCATCAACACGGCCCGCGTCACCCCGGAGGCAAAGGCAGAGCTGGAAGCCAACGGCATCACGCTGGCGGAGTACGACGATGTGCTGAAGTTCCTCGCTGCTGAGACGGAACCCCAGACCGTGCTGACCGAGTGCGCCACGGTGAACTACGCCGTGTATCAGGTGCTGGAGCAGAACCCTGCCCTCACCGTGAAGGACGGCACCGACCCGCTGCTGATGATGAAGGGCGTGAAGAACGAAACGGAGCTTGCCCACACAAAGCAGGCCCATATCCGGGACGCTGTGGCCATGGTGCGGTTCCAGATCGAGCTGGAAAGCCGCCTTGCTGCCGGTGAGACCCTGACCGAGCTGACGGTGGATGAAATTCTGCACAAGTACCGCAGTGCGGACGATAAATTCCTTGTGGAAAGCTTTGGCACCATTGCGGCCTACGGCGGCAACGCAGCCATGATGCACTACCACGCCACCCCGGAAGATCACGCTGTGCTGGAAAAGAAGGGCTTTCTGCTGGTGGACAGCGGTGCCACCTACATGGACGGCACCACCGACATCACCCGCACCTACCCGCTTGGCCCGCTGACCGAGGACGAAAAGCGCTTCTACACATGGACTCTGCAGAGCCACATCGACCTTGCCAAGGCCGTCTGGCTGGATTACTGCGAGTGTAAGATGATCGACACCATTGCCCGGGAACCGCTGTGGCGGCACCTCATCAACTACCGCTGCGGCACCGGTCACAGCGTCAGCTTTGTGGGCAACGTGCACGAAGGCCCCCATGCCCTGAACAGCCGCAACACCACCCGGATGCGTCCCGGCATGGTGGTCACCGACGAGCCGGGCGTTTACGAGACTGACCTCGTGGGCATCCGCATCGAGAACGAGCTGGTGTGCGTGCACAAGGCCGATAACCAGTACGGTACCTTCCTTGGTTTTGAACCGCTGATGTTCGTGCCCATTGCCACCTCTCCCATCCTGCCCGGTGTGCTGGATAAGGACGAGATCGCATGGCTGAACGATTACCACCGTCAGGTGTTTGCAAAGCTGGCACCGCACCTGAACGACGAAGAGCGCAGCTGGCTGGCGGAGAAGTGTGCCGCCATCGGCTGCTGAGAAAGCGCAAAAAACACCCGGAGCCGTGCAGGAGCCAGAGCGGCTCTCGGCGGCAGCCGGGTGCTTTTTATAGGGTCACAGCTTGCAGCAGTGCGTCTGTGGGGTGTCCAGCGGCGGAAGAGTGAACTCGTTTTCGCCAAAGGCCGAACGCAGGATGGCCGCGGCCCGGGTCTCCGGGTAGATGCCAAGTTCGGTATAGATGTCCCGGTACAGGAGCATCACCCGCCGCCGCAGCGAAAGGATGTCGGCGGTGGTCACTCTGGAGTGGGAGACGCTCTGGCTGTTCTGCAGGTAGTAATAGCCGATGTCCGGGATGGAAACGGCGGTGCGCACATAGCGCAGATATTCGGTGTTGAACAGCTGATCCTCCGCAAACAATTCTTTGCGGAAATGGAGGCTGTGCTTCCGCAGGAGATCACGGCGGTAGAGCTTGTTGCAGGGACTGCCATAGTAGAAGGTGTTCGGCTTCTGGATCAGATGCTTTGCATACTCCTGTCCGGTGTACACCCCGGCAGGCAGATAGCCATAGGCCCGGGTGCGGGGCGGATTGCGCTGGAGCACATGCTGCAGCGCCTTTTCCCATGGGCGGATGTGCTCCACATAGTTTTCCGGGTACACCATCCAGAAGGGCGCGATCACAAGATCGGCGGTGTGGGCCTCGGCGGCGGAGACCAGCTTTTCCGTAAAATCGGGAGGCCAGCCAGTCGTCGCTGTCCACAAACTGGATGTATTTGCCGTGGGCCAGCGCAATGCCCTGATTGCGGGTATCCGCTGCGCCGGTGTTGGTTTTATCCACCAGTGCAATGCGGTGGTCGTTGGCGGCAAGGGCGCGGCAGACGGCAAGGGTGTCGTCGGTGGAGCCATCGTTCAGCAGTAGGATCTCAATGCTTTTATAAGTCTGGGCGCAGATGCTTTTGACACAGCGGGCAATGCACCCGGCAGTGTTGTACATGGGCACGATGATGCTTACAAGGGGAAATTCCATAGGTTCTCCTTTTCTCAGATGCGGCTGTGGGTGCGGGCAAATGCGTCGGAAAGTTTCTGCACCGGGCCGTTGGGCAGAGGGCTTTCAAACAGGCTCAGATAGATGCCGTGCAGCCGCAGGCGGAATTTATCGTACACGCCCAGCTGGATGCACAGTTCCTTGTAGGTGTGGTACATCCGGCTGCGGTGGCGCAGCATGTCCGCCGCGCTCACCTGCGTATGGCATACGCTCTGCGGGTTCTGGATGTAGCAGTAGGCGGCTTCGTCGATGGCGGCAAACCGCTGTGCCACCTGCAGATACCGGGTGTTGAACAGCTGGTCCTCGGCGTATACCACATGCTCGAACCGGATGTGCGCCATCTGGATGAGATCCCGGCGGTAGAGCTTGTTCCAGAGCACGCCGTAGTAAAAGGCAGCGGCATTGCCGGTGAGCTGCCACAGGTAATCCACCTTGTTGTACACCCCGGCGGGCAGCAGGCTGTACTCCCGGGTGTCATAGCCGCCATCCTTGCGGGGCACCATCATCCGGTAGGGAGCCAGCACAAGGTCGGCATGGCTGCGCTGCATAGCAGCCACCAGGTTTGCGGTGCAGCCCGGCAGCAGGTGATCGTCGCTGTCCGCAAACTGGATGTATTCGCCGTGGGCAAGGGCAAGGCCGCAGCTGCGGGTGTCTGCTGCGCCGGTGTTGGGCTTGTCCACCACACGGATGCGGCTGTCGGCGGCAGCAAGCTTCCGGCAGACAGCAAGGGTGTCATCGGTGGAGCCGTCGTTCAGCAGAAGGATCTCAAGCTCCGGGTAGCTCTGGGATGTGATGCTCTCCACACAGCGGGAGATGAAGCCCGCCGCGTTATAGGCGGGCACAATAACGCTGACAAGCGGCTGCGGCATGGCGGGTCCCTCCGTTTTTTCTTTTTTCGATGCAGCAAAGTTTTATTTATCATACTCCAGCCCTGCGCAAAAATCAAGGCGGGCGGCTGGCGGAAAGGAGAATGTGAGATGGTATTTCACATTGCGGTATGCAGCCCGGACGCGGCCTTGCGCAGCGGGCTGGAACGCCAGTGCATGGAATATTTTGCCCGGCGGCAGGATGCGTGCATCGTGCAGCAGCTGCCGGATGCAGATGCGCTGCTGCGCCGGGACACCGAGGGAGAACGGTTTGACCTGTATCTCATCGAGCTGGGCGCTGTAGCGGCCCCGGCAGGGCTTTCGGCGGCTGCGGAGCTGCGCCGCCGGGGCCGCAGGGCTCCGCTGGCCTTTTGCGGCCCGCACACCGGCCCACGCCTACAGTGCTTTCCGGGTGGATGCCATGCAGTATCTGCTTCTGCCGGTGCACCAGCAGGAGCTTTCGGCCCTGCTTGCCCGCGCCACAGAGCCGGAGTACGGCCCGGCAATGACCGTTGTCACCGCCGAAGGCCTGCGGGCGCTGGCCTATGCGCAGATCGAATATCTGGAGTGCACCCACCATGTGGTGCACTTCCATCTGCTCAGCGGCGAGGATGTGGTGTCCCTTTCGCTGCGGGTGTCCTTTGCCGAGGTAGCAAAGCCGCTGCTGGAAGACGGGCGTTTTTTGCAGCCGCACCGCTCCTATGTGGTCAATCTGGCGGCGGCACAGCTGCTGACGGCGGGCGAGCTGCAGATGTGCAGCGGTGCGCGCATCCCCATCCCGCGCGGACGGGAGGGTGCAGTGCGCGAAGCCTTCCGCAGCTGGATCGACCGGTAAAATGGTAAACAAAAAAGAGCCGCTTTCACGGCTCTTTTTTCGTGCCCGGAGATCAGGCATCGGGTTCGGTTTTGTGTTTCTTTTCCTTGTCGGAAGCATCCAGAACACCAAAGCCCCAGCGGTTGGCCATGTCCATGATGATCTTCTGGGGAGAACCGGAGGGATAGGCGTTCTCGGAGAACGCGGTCAGGAATTTATACAGCTGCGGCTGCACCTGATCGTACAGGCCCAGCTTTGTGTACAGCTCCTTGTAATAGCGGAACACCTGCAGTTTGTTCTGCACGATGGAAGCCAGATTGATCTGGGTGTGGCAGATGCTCTGGGGGTTCTGCACATAGTGGTAGCCCGCTTTGGAAATGGATACGAAAACATTGGCGTACAAAATGTATTCCAGATTGAAAACCAGGTCTTCGGCCCAGCGCACCTCGCTGGTGAACTGAAGATGATGGTCTGCCAGAATATCCCGGCGGTAGAGCTTGTTCCACAGCACGCTGTAGAAGAAGGATGCGGGCTTCTCCATCAGGCGCAGGGCAAAGGTATCGCGGTCGTAGATGCCCTCGGGCAGGAAGCCGTATTCACGGATATCATCAGGCTTTTTCTCGGCATCGATGCCAAGGTTCTCCTGCAGGTTTTCCAGTGCCTGCGTGGCCTTGGAAGAGTTGGCGGGAATCACCATCCAGTAAGGTGCAATGACCAGATCGGCGTTGTTCGCTTCGGCGGCAGTCACCAGCCGCTCGGTAAAATCAGGGTCGAGATAATCGTCGCTGTCCACAAACTGCACATACTTGCCCCTTGCAAGGGACATGCCGCAGTTGCGGGTCTCCGACACACCGGAATTGGATTTGTCCACCAGAACGATGCGGGGGTCCTTTTCACGGAATTGCTCACAGATGGAAAAGCTTTCGTCCCGGGACCCGTCGTTGACCAGAATGACCTCGATATCCTTCCATGTCTGGGCACAAATGCTCTCCAGACAGCGGGCAACACTATTCTGCACGTTGTACACAGGCACGATAATGCTGACGAGTGGGTTGTTCATGACGGAAGGTCTCCTCTTTACGGATATTATACCTTTATATTAAAAATCACAGAGTGTATTCTCACAAATGAGGACACTTCCCCCTTGGGGCAGTCCTATTTATAATATCATACTCTTCTTGCGCACAAAATGCAAGAGCAAAGAAGGATCAGATAAAGAAAAGAACCGCACGCTGCGGCCCTTTTTTCTTACACACGTGTCCAGTCCAGCGCATCCCACCGGGGCACGAACTGGCTGCAGATGCGGCGCATCTCCGGCTCGTCGGCGGCAGAGGTGCGGTCTGCGATGCCAATGACGTAATACCCGGCCTTGTGGGCGGTGGCGGCGGCGTATACGGCATCCTCGCACACGGCGCAGGCGGCGGGGTCTGCACCGCCCAGACGGCTCATGCACTCAAAGAACACCTCCGGGTGGCTTTTGTGCAGCACGCCCTGCGCTTCCACGATGAAGGAGAAATACTGCGCGATGCCCAGCCGGGTAAGCACGGTGCGGCACTGTTCGGCCCAGGTGTTGGAGCAGATGCACATGCGTGCGCCCTCGGCCTGCAGCTTTGCCAGCATCGTGCGCACGCCGGGTTTCAGCTCCACGGTCTCGTACAATTCGGCGATCACCTCGCGCATCACGGAAAAATAGCTTTCCTCGGTCAGCGGCAGGCCGTACTCCCGGATCAGATACTGTGCGCCCTCCTGCATTCCCATGTTCAGCAGTGTGGCGCGCAGATCCCCCCGCGGGGTGCGGCCATAGCGGCGCAGCAGTGCGTCGGGGGCACCCTCCCACACCACGGTCATGCTGTCGGTCAGGGTGCCGTCCATATCAAAGATCCATTGCTTGCAGTGCATGAGAATGCCTCCTTTTGAAATCCTGACAAGTATACCATGTTTCTTTGCCGGGAGAAAGGCATCAATTTACAAAAAACGGAAGAAATTTCTCTGGAAATATGCTATAATCTGAACAAAACCGGAAACGATCAAAGGAGGCGGATGCAATGGATGAACGCAGTGCGCCGTGCAAAGCTCTGGTGCTGGCCGGCGGCGGCGCCAAAGGCAGTTATCAGGTGGGCGTATGGCGCGCGCTGATGGAGCTGGACTGGCACCCGCAGATCATTACCGGCACCAGCGTTGGCAGCCTGAACGGTGCCATGTTCGTGCTGGACCAGTACGAGACGGCCCGCGATATGTGGCTGGCCATCCGCAGCAAGGATGTGATGGAGCTGCCGGAGGAGGATGCCGACCTTTCGGCCCTGCACCAGTTCCTGCGCAGCGTGGTGAAAGCCGGCGGCATGGATGTGACCCCGCTGGAAGAGATCGTGGAGCGGGTTCTGGACGAGGATGCCCTGCGCGCGGCGCCCATCCGCTTCGGCCTTGTCACGGTGGAGCAGCGGGGCTTAAAGCCCCGGGAGCTGACGCTGGACGAGATCCCGGCAGGAAAGGTCAAGGACTACCTGATGGCCTCCGCTGCCTGCTTCCCGGCGCTGCGTGCGCGGGAGATCGACGGGGTCAAGTTTCTGGATGGCGGCTACAGCGACAACATGCCCACCGGTCTTGCCAAACGCATGGGCGCGGATGAACTGGTGTGCGTCGATCTGGAAGGCGTGGGCATCACCCGCCCCAACCTCACCGGCCTGCCCACCGTGATGGTGCGCAGCTACTGGGAGCTGGGCGATATCCTGCACTTTGACCCCGACACCGCCCGCCGCAATATCGAGCTGGGCTACTATGATACCCGCCGCGCTATGGGATATCTGCGGGGGTGTGCCTATGCTGTCTCCTGTGATGCCCAGAGCTGCGCGGATGCTGCTGCGTTCCACGCAAAATTTGAGCGGGTGCAAAAGGCCGTGCGGGAGAAATACCCGGTCACCCTGACGGCGGATGCGGCCCTGCTGCTGGCCAAGATGAAGGATGCCGACCTTGCCCCGCTGGAAGCCGCCGCGGAAGATGCCGGTGTGGACCCGGCCCATTACTACACCACCCATACTTTGTGCGATGCATTCCTTGCAAAGTGCGATCAGGCACGGATGCAAAGCTTTGCACCGCTGTTTGAGGGCAGTGCCGATGCGGCGCGGGCCGCACTGGCCGCGCTGCTGCCCAATACCTTTTTGCAGGCGCTGGTCTGGCGCACCCTGACCACGCCGGAAGCCGAGCTTTTGCCGGAGGTGACCGAACATGAAAGTGTATAAAGGTTCCTGCGCTTCTCCCGGCCTTGTGCTGGGGCAGGTGAGCCGTCTGGAGCACCATGTGGAGACCACGACCGTGGGCCCCTTTAAACCGTCCCGGGAGCTGCAGCTGCTCACCGATGCCATCCGCACGGCACAGGACGAGCTGGAATCCATGGCAGACCGCGCCGCGCCCAGCGAGCAGGCCATCTTCCAGTTCCAGAGCATGATGCTGGACGACGAGGGCATGATGAACGAGGTGCGCTTCTGCATCAATGCGGGCATTGGCGCGGCAGCGGCCATGAATCAGGTGGGCCAGCGCTACGCCGACCAGCTGGCCAACATGAAGGATAACCCTTACATGCAGCTGCGCAGCGTGGATATTCTCGACGCAAGCCGCCGGGTCATCAACATCATCACCAACCGCCCCCGCATGTGGTTGGCGCTGGACCACCCGGTGATCCTTGCCGCAGAGCGGCTGATGCCCACCGACCTGTTCAGCGTGCCCTCCGGCATGATCCTAGGCATCATCACGGCAGAGGGCAGCGGCCAGAGCCACGCGGCCATCATTGCCCGGGCAATGAATATCCCGGGCATCGTGCAGGTGGGCCGGGATTTTCTGGACGACTGCGACGGCCGCACCGTGATTTTGGATGCCACCGGGGGCCAGTGCACGCTGGACCCGGACGCTGCCGCCCGCCAGCAGGCCGAGACCCGCATCTGCGAGCTGCAGCGGGAGAACGAAGAGATGGGGCAGCTGCATGCTCTGCCCAACAGGACAAAGGACGGCCAGCCCTTTGAGCTGCTGGCCAACTGCTTTGGGCCGGAGGACATCGACACGGCCATGCAGTCCGGCGCACAGGGCGTGGGCCTGCTGCGCACCGGCTACATGATGCTGCCGGGCCGCATCCTCGATGAGCAGGAACAGTATTTCTTCTACTGCTCCTGTCTTGCTGCCGCCAAGGGCGCCCGGTAACGGTGCGCACCTTCGACTTTGGCTCAGACCGCTCCATTTCCGACGCCTATCAGGGCCTGCAGTCTTCCAAGCTTGGCCTGCGGGCATCCGCAACAGTCTGCGCCAGCCCCACCAGTTCGAGACGCAGCTCTGTGCACTGCTGCGCGCCGCCGCCCGCGGCCCGCTGCGGGTGATGTTCCCCATGGTGACGAATGTGGAGGACTGGGACGCAGCCATGCGTGTGGTGGAGCGCTGCCGCGAACACCTGCGGGAGCGCGGCGTGGCGTTCAACGAAGATACAAAGTTCGGCGTGATGCTCAGCGTACCCGCTGCCTGCCTGACCGCTGAGGAATTTGTAGAGCACGGGGTAGATTTTCTTGTGGTCGGCACCAACGACCTGACCCAGTATACCCACGCGGCAGACCGGGAGCTTGCCAGCGCCGAGCACTACTACCGCCCGGCCAGCAAGGCCATGAAAAAGCTTATCACTATGGTGCTGGATGCCGCAAAGGTGCGCAATGTGCCGGTGACCATCTGCGGCCTTGCGGTGGGCAACCCGGCCAACACGGTGCAGTATCTGCAGCTGGGCCTGCGCAGCTTCTCGGTGAGCCCGCAGAACCTTTTGAATGTGAAGAAAGCCCTGCTGGAGCTCTGACGCTCCAAACCATTTTTGACACAGCAGCCCGGAACGATCTGTGGGTCGTTCCGGGCTGTTTTTTCTGCGGCTGCAAAAGTATTTTCTCTTCCGTTTTTGTGCAGAACACACCAAAAAACATGGGGGGGGGGTACAAAAGCTTCGTACAGGATGAAGATTGCACTTTGTTGTGGGAATGTTATACTTTAGGTGTGTGAACTGTGCGGGCGGGCGAAAAAACAGCCTGCCTTCATGAAAAAAGCGAAACATGAGAGGAGTCATAGCATGAAAAAATTTGGCACACGGCTCATCAGCGCGGTACTTGCAGGCTGCATGATGGCTTCTGTCCTTCCGGCAAGTGCATTTGCCGCTGGGGGGACAGGCTCTGAAACCGGCGTGAGTGTGCAGGCAAGCGAGAATCAGGGAAGAATATTGAAAGACGGCGAGGAGATTACTAAATCGGGAACCTATAGCATGAGCGGTCCCTATACACAGACGGTTACCATAAACGTGCCGGATGGAAATGTGGTCATCAATATTACTGGGCCGGTAGAAAATTCTAACCTCGGACCTACCGACAATGCTCTGCTAATCAGCAATGGCACGGTCACAATCAATAATCTGCAGAACAATGAGTTCTCTGTTACCAGCGGAAGGTGCATCCGTGTGCATGTGGATGTGGAACACGGAGCGAAAGCAACAGTAACTATGAACGGCGGTATATATAAGTCCAGCGGACATGAAACTCTATTCAATTTTTATGGGACAGTATATCTGCACGATGTAACATCGTTCTCTGAATTTGATAATGCGCTTAACAACTGGGGAACGGCATATGTTTACGGTGGAAAATACGAAAGCAAGAGCCCGGGGGCTCCGACAGTGTACAATCGTACTGGTACTTCAAGAATCGAATTGAACGATGACGTAGAAGTAAGCAATGAGAGTGGTTGTCCTGTAACGAACATTGGTACAGCCGATATCAACGGAGGCCGCTACACTTCCCAAAGCACCTCCTTGTGCATAAATACAACAGCAAATAGTACTACAAACATTCATGGTGGTACTTTTGAGGGTAAGGGAACGGTGATTTGTAATCGTGGCAAAATGACGATTGATGAAACCAAGGGTAAAACAGAAATTCGTGTTGCCGGAAATCAAACCGACCTTCCAAGGTCGGGTGTACGAACGGAGGCGAATGCTATTACCGACATCCATAGTGCTACGATTGAAAATGCACAGTATGGCATCTGGAATAAAGAGAATGCATCAAGTGTCACCCTAAAAGATGCGGCTTTCAAGGATAACGAGAACGATGTTTATCTGGAAGCAGGACAATACATTACCATCGAAGATACCTTTACCGACACTGCGACCGTAAAGGTGGCAGACAGCCCCATTGCCACCCCGCGCCAGATCACCACGGCGGATGCGACCGGGCAGGAAAAGCTGAACCTTGTCAGCAACGATAAGGATGCAGAGGGCAAGACCTATTTTGTGGCCTACGATGCGGTCAACAACTACCGCTACCTGACCCCGCGCACCGGCTACACGGTGGATGCCGAGAATGCCAAAGCGACTGTGGACGGCACGACCGTGCTGGATAAGGTCACGCAGGTGCCGGTGGGCACCCCGGTCACCCTGACCGCAGACCCAGCCCCCGATGGACAGAAGTTCGCAGTCTGGTTCGTGAAGGTGGACGGCGTTGTACAGAATGACCTGCTGAAATTCCCCAATGAGGAGGACCAGACCAAGGCGACCTTTGATATGCCCGCAGGCGACGTGACGGTCAGAGCCGTGTACGAAGCCGTGGACCCCGTGGAGCCGCCTGTGGACCCGGTAGACCCGGTGGACCCGGTGGGCCCCGTGGACCCCGTCCTGCCCGGTGTCATCATCGGCGGCGCTGTAATCCTGGGTGCCTATGAGACCGGCACCGGCATCTACCGTCTGATGAACATGCAGGGCCTCCCCCTGCCTTCCAACCGCATCGAGCTGGCAGAGCTGGTCTGGGAGCGTGCAGGCAAGCCGGAGCCGCAGAACATGACCGATGAGAACCTGTATGCGGACATTGACGCCGCCGACACCGATGCCCAGAAGGCTGCACACTGGATGGTGGAGCAGGAGCTGATGAAGTTCGACGAGGACAACAACAAGTTCCATCCGTGCTTCCCGGTCAGCAAGCTGCGCGTCTGCCTTACCTGGCAGAATGCAAAGGACAAGGGTCTCATTGACTGATCTGCCCTGCGTCTGCACAGCGGAACAATAAAAAAACAAGGGGCCGCTCCTTTCCGGGAGCGGCCCCTTGTTGCTGTCCGGAAGGCCCGCAGGCGCTGCCGGGCAGCACAAAGCATTATTCCAGATTCCCCGTCAGGGTCATGACGGACGCAAGCACGGCCAGCGGGGCGGTCTCGCACCGCAGGATACGGGGGCCAAGGCCCACCGTTCTGGCACCGGCCTTTGCAGCCATCTCGGCTTCCTCGGCGGCAAAGCCGCCCTCGGCACCAGTCACGATGGCGATTTTCAGTTTTTCACCATCGGCGGGCTTTGCTGCGGCCAGCAGGTCGCGCAGGGGCGCGCCGCCGCACTCGTAGCAGAACAGCACAAGGTCGTACTGTGCAAAGGTGCGGCACACGGCACCGAAGTTTGCCAGCGGCAGGGCCACATCCGGCAGAATGCCCCGGCCGCACTGCTTGGCGGCTTCCGCTGCAATGCGGTTGTAGCGCTCGTTCTTCTGCTCCTCTTTTTTGGGGGCAGCCACGCAGTACCGGCTGAAGAAGGGCACGATGTGGGCTGCGCCCAGCTCCACGCCGTGCTTGATGATCTGCTCCAGCTTGTCCTGCTTGGGGTAGCCGGCCAGCAGAGTGACCTCCACGCTGGGTTCGGCGGCGCTGGGATAGCCCGGCTCCACCCGGAACTCCACACACTCATCGCCAAAGCCGGTGATGGTGGCGGTGTATTCCACGGCGTTGCCGTCGCATAGAATAACAGTATCGCCCAGCCTTGCGCGCATCACGCGGGCAAGATGGTGGGCATCGGCCCCGCGCAGGGTGGCGGTGCCGTCAGCGATCTCGGTGGTAAAATAACGGTGCGGCATAAAATCTCCTTACGCTTTCTTGCAGACGATGCACTCCCAGCCGCGCTTCTCCTTCACTTCCACAACGGCAAGGCCGGCTTTTTCCAGCCCGGCGATCACTTCGTCCTTGCGGCTGTCGATGATGCCGCTGGCAATAAAGGTGGCACCCTCCGCCATCAGGCCCGGCACAGCCGGTGCCAGACTGAGAATGGCGTTGGCCACGATGTTGGCGGTGATGATATCGTATTTGCCGCTGGCCTTATCGGAAAGGTCGCCCACCAGCACGGTCAGCTTGTCCTGCACGCCGTTCAACGCGGCGTTCTCGCCTGCGGTGCGCACGGCCACAGGGTCGATGTCCACGCCCTCGGCCACGGCAGCGCCCAGCTTCAGCGCCGCAATGGCAAGGATGCCGCTGCCGGTGCCGATGTCCAGCACCCGCTCGCCGCCGGTCACCCGCTCGTCCAGCGCTTCCATGCACAAGCTGGTGGTCTCGTGGCCGCCGGTGCCGAAGGCAAGGCCCGGGTCAAGGATCAGCTTTACCCGGTCGGTGTCGTACTGCTGCCACGAGGGCACCACCGCCAGCCGTTTGCCGATTTCCAGGAGGGTGATAATACTTGCGCCAGCCGTTCTGCCAGTCCTCCTGCTCCACGCCCTCGGTCTCTACGGTGTAGGCGATGTTTGCAGCTTCCATGCGGGCGGCAATGAGGGCCAGCGTCTCCACGGGGGAAGCGCCCGGCTCCAGATACATATGGATGATAACGGTATCGCGGGGCTTGTCCAGCAGCTCCTGCTCGATCAGATCCACATGGGCGATCTCGGCCACTTGCTGCTCGATGTCGCTGTAGTCTTCGATATAGATGCCGCCCTCGGCGATCATGGTGGCAACGGCTTCGGCGTTGTCAGCGTCGGCCTTGGCCACGGTCAGGCGGATATCAGTCCATTCCATAAAATAAACCTCCTTCGGGTTCCCGCTTTTCTTATAATAGTATAGTACCCGATTCGGCTGTGGGATGCAAGCCTTTGGGCAAAATGTACGTAAAAAGAAAAGAATTTTCAACATAAAGACGACCCTTGTGCGGAAAACCCAAAAATTATCGACTGAAAAACTGCCAAATGAGGACTTTTGATGCATTTTGATAGAAAAAAGGCGAAAGGGACTTTCTTTTTTTGCGGAAATATGTTACTATTCTATTACGGAATTATGGACGGCCTGCAACCAGAGGCGTCTGTAAACACAAACATTTCTTAAGGAGGAATGTGCTTTATGATGAAGTATCTCCAGAAACTGGGCAAAGCTTTGATGCTTCCCGTCGCGGTCCTGCCGATCTGCGGCATCCTGATGGGTCTTGGTTATGCCCTTGCTCCGGGCGTTATGGGCGTTCCCGGTGCTGCAACCTCCGGTGCAGCTTACACCGTTGGCTTCCTGCTGGTCAAGGCAGGCGGCGCTCTGATCGATAACATGGCATGGCTGTTTGCCATTGGTGCCGCTGTCGGCCTTGCAGACAACGACGGCACCGCAGGTCTGGCCGGTCTGGTCAGCTTCCTGATGATGCAGCAGCTGCTGAACCCCGGCGTGGTCGGCATGGTCCGTCACCTGGAAGAAGGCACTGCTACCTACATCGCCTTCCAGAAGGTCGCCGGCAACTCCTTCATCGGCATCCTGGCCGCTGTCGTGGGCGCTGCCTGCTACAACAAGTTCAAGAACACCCAGCTGCCTGACTGGCTGGCATTCTTCAGCGGCAAGCGCTTCGTTGCAATCGCTACCGGTCTGATCTCCATTCTGGTGTCCGTTGTTCTGCTGTTCGTCTGGCCCGTCATCTTCGACGCTCTGGTCGCAATCGGCAACGGCATCGCTGGCATGGGCGGCATCGGCGCTGGCCTGTATGCCTTCTTCAACCGTCTGCTGATCCCCACCGGCCTGCATCACGCTCTGAACAACGTGTTCTGGTTCGACACCATCGGTCTGGGCGACCTGAGCCACTACTGGGCTGGCGAGACCTCTGCTGATGTGGGCTGGAGCCTTGGTATGTACATGTCCGGCTTCTTCCCCTGCATGATGTTCGGTGTCCTGGGCGCTGCTCTGGCTATGGTCAAGACCGCTAAGAACAAGAAGGCTGCCATCGGCCTGGTTCTGTCCGCTGCAATCTGCGCCTTCGTCTGCGGCGTTACCGAGCCGTTCGAGTTCGGCTTCATGTTCCTCTGCTTCCCCCTGTATGTTGTCTATGCTGCTCTGTACGGCATCTTCACCATCATCACCTACTACTCCGGCTTCCGCGCAGGCTTCTGCTTCTCCGCCGGTGCTACCGACCTGGTGTTCTCCGCTTCCCTGCCCGCAGCTGCCAAGACCTGGATGATCATTCCTCTGGGCATCGCAGCCTTCGTGGTGTTCTACGCAGTGTTCTACTTTGCCATCACCAAGTTCGACCTGAAGACCCCCGGCCGTGAGGACGAGGATGCTGAGGAGGCCGAGAAGAAGGTCGTCCTGGCAAACAACAACTACACCGAAGTCGCTTCCGCTGTTCTGGCTGCTGTCGGCGGCAAGGAGAACGTGAAGGAAGTTGGTTACTGCGCAACCCGTCTGCGCTTTGAGGTCAAGGATAACGCCAAGGTGGACGAGAAGGCTGTCAAGGCCGCTGGTGCTGCCGGTGTCATCCGCCCCAGCAAGAACGCTTGCCAGGTGATCATCGGCACCAAGGTTCAGTTCGTGTACGACGAGCTGAAGAAGATGCTGTAACGCACACAGCATTCTGAACGGAGTTTGTGCGGGAGACTGGTTGCTCCTGCATTCCCATAAAAGCCGCCGGGAGCAGGGCAGAACCTGCCGCTCCCGGCGGCTTTTTGCGTTCCCGCGCGGAGTGTGCTATACTGGTTCAAAAGGCAGATACGGGAGGAAAAACCATGAGCAAAGTGTACAGCTGGCGGAAACTGAACGAAAAAGAACTGACGCGGGTCTATCTGGACGAAATGCGGCGGGACTTTCCGCCCACGGAGCTAAAGCCCCTGAGCATGATCCTGAACAGCGAAGCGGACGGCACCGCCCACACATGGGGCGTGTTCGACGGCGAAACACTGGCGGCGTACCTGCTCATGGTGCGCCCGGCAGGCAGCAGGGTGAGCCAGCTGGATTACTTTGCCGTGCTGCCGGAATACCGTGCTGCAGGGCTGGGCGCGCAGCTGCTGGCCGATCTGCCGCAGCACGAGCGCGGTGCGCAGGCCATCCTCATTGAGGCCGAATGCCCGGATAAGGCAGAGGACGAAGCTATGGCTGTGCGGCGGCTGGGCTTTTATGCCCGGTGCGGCGCGCGGGACACCGGCTTCACCGAGCACCTGTTTGATGCATGGTTCCGCATTCTGGTGCTGGACTGCCCGGGTGCCGGTACCTTTGCGGACCGGCAGGCCGTGGATGCTCTGGTGGACTGCTACCGCCGCACCATCAGCGAGACCGAGTGGCAGAAGTACGTGCAGTTCTACTGCCCTGACGGAACAAAATACTGCTGAGCAGAAGGCGCTCTGTGCAAATTATGTGTACAGAGCGCCTTTTTGTCATATTTTTGTTGACAGACTCCCAAAAAGTGGTACGCTAAAAGCACAGAAAAACGCTTTTAGAGGAGGGCAATGTTATGGCAGAAAAAATGACCCGGCGTACCTTTATGAAGAGCGCAGCAGCTGCGGCTGCAGCGATCTCTTTGTCCGGCGTGCTGACCGGCTGCGGCGGCAGCGGTCAGCTGGCAGACGACGAGGTCCAGATCGGACCCTTCACCGTGAAGGTCTTTGGTCTGGATGTGGATCTGGGCACGGAATCCGGCACGGACAAGGGTGCCATCACCGGCAAGGTGAGACTGCGCTATGACGCCGGCGGCGGCAGCTGGCAGGGCGGACAGTACGGCGACATGTTCCAAGCTTCCGTGGGCGAAGCAAAGCTGAAGCAGGTATCCCCCGCCGGGACTTTCTTTGTCTCCGACACACTGTTGGGCAAGCCCTTTGCCACAGAGGAAAAAGATCTGAGGCTGAACTTCCCCGATGCAGAAATCAAGGAAGCTTACCGGAATGGTCAGCCTGCGGTGCTGAAGATCGTCATCAACGGCATCAGCGAGACGCTGTTCCTTGTCAAGAAGAATGGCGGCTATGCAGCCACCAAGACTCTGCCTTCCCTTACCACGGTTTGACCCGCAGACCCTTTTGCCCCGAGCATTCTTTGAAAGAGTGCCCGGGGCTTTTTGTCGTTTTGCCCAGCGGCGGAAAAGGCCTTTTGGGCAGTTTTCTCTCCATGTAAAGAAAAGCGGCATGTTTTTCTGCCCGGCTTTACGCAGGCTTGACACAGCCGCCGGAGCCTGTGCAAAAGCTTTACCTCCATTTTGCGCGTACATGGTCGCAGCGCGCATGGCGGTGCGGTACAATAAGGCCGTTCCCAAGGAAAACACAGAGAAACAAGAAAACATCGGCCGGAAATGCATTCCGGCATTTATTGGAGGAAAAGGGTTATGAAAAAGATCACTCGTCGTTCGTTTATCACTGTCTGCGGCGCTGCTGCTGCAGCGATGGCTCTGACCGCCTGCGGCGGCACAGCCTCTTCCACCGTGGCATCCTCTGCTGCGGAGCCCACCTCTTCTTCTGCCGCTGCTGAGACCGCTGCAGGCACCCTGTCCGGCAATGTGGCTACCGGCGGTTCTACCTCTATGAAGAACGTCATCGCTGCCCTGACCGAGGGCTTTGCCGAGGTGGAGCCGGGTGTCACCGTCAGCTACGACCCCACCGGTTCCGGCGCAGGCATCACCGGTGCTGCCGATAAGACGCTGGACATCGGCCTGTCCTCCCGCGCCCTGAAGGACGATGAGAAGAACGATGTGGACGGCACCACCGTGGCTCTGGACGGCATCGCCATCGTTGTCAATAAGGACAGCAAGGTGGCAGACCTGACCGTAGACCAGCTGAAGCAGATGTTCACCGGCGAGATCACCAACTGGAAGGATGTGGGCGGCGACGACGGCGAGATCGTTCTGGTGGGCCGCGAGGCCGGTTCCGGCACCCGTGATGGCTTTGAGAGCATCGTGGACGTGAAGGACAGCTGCAAGTACGCACAGGAGCTGACCGCTACCGGCGCTGTCATCAGCGCTGTGGAGGCCAATCCTCTGGCCGTCGGCTACGCTTCCCTGTCCGCTGTGGGCGACACCGTTGCCATGGTCACCGTGGAGGGTGTGGAGTGCAGCGAGGACACCGTGAAGGACGGCAGCTACAAGATCCAGCGTCCCTTCGTGTTCGTCACCAACAAGAGCGTGACCCTGTCGGAGCAGGCACAGGCCTTTGTGGACTTTGCCACCAGCAAGGACGCTGCCGACCTCATCCGCACTGCAGGCGCTGTGCCGGTGAACGAGTAATTACCGGGTGGTTTGCCGAGGAAAACTCCCCGGTGAACCGCCTGCCCCGCATCTGAACAAGAAAACTGCCGCGTCGGGCTGCCGTTTCTGCGGGCCGACGCGGCTTTTATAAAGGATTTCAGCTATGAACAAAAAATCCTATCTGAGCCGGGTGCGGCTGCCCCGCACCCCCGCCGAATGGCTGGAAGCGGTGATGAACTTCATCTTCTTCCTGTGCGGTATGCTGGCGGTGGGCTGCGTGGTGCTCATCTCGGTGTACATGGTGATCTCCGGCGTGCCGGCCATCCACAAGATCGGCCTGTTCCAATTCCTGCTCGGCACAAAGTGGGCCTCCACGGCAGCCCAGCCGCTGTTCGGCATCCTGCCGTTCATCCTTTCCAGCATCTACGGCACGCTGGGCGCTGCCATCATCGGTGTGCCCATCGGCCTGCTGACGGCGGTGTTCCTCTCCAAGGCCGCCGACCCCAAGCTGCGCACCGTGGTGGTCACCGCCATCGAGCTGCTGTCCGGCATCCCCAGCGTGGTGTTCGGCCTGCTGGGCATGCAGGTGCTGGTGCCCGCCGTGGCAAAGACCTTCGGCAAGGCTTCCGGTGCCTGCCTGCTGAGCGCTATCGTGGTGCTTTCCATCATGATCTTGCCCAGCATCGTGTCCGTGTCGGTCACGGCACTGAACGCCGTGCCGCCGGAGTATGAGCAGGGCAGTCTGGCACTGGGTGCCACCGACACCGAAACGTGGTTCAAGATCAGCATTCCGGCAGCCAAAAGCGGCATTGCCGCAGGCGTTGTGCTGGGCATCGGCCGCGCCATCGGTGAGGCCATGGCGGTGATGATGGTGGCAGGCAACAGCCCCAACATGCCGGACAGTCCCTTCCGCAGCGTCACCTTCCTGACCACCGCCATCGCCAAGGAGATGAGCTATGCCGGCGGTCTGCAGCGGCAGGCGCTGTTCAGCATCGCGCTGGTGCTGTTCGTCTTTATCATGATCATCAATGTTGTGCTGAACGTTGTGCTGAAGGGAGGAAGCCGGGATGAATAAGGGCCTTTCGCCTTCCCGTCAGATGTGGAACCGGGTCATGACCGCACTGGTCTGGGCCAGCGCCGTTCTGGTGATGGTTCTGGTGGCCGGTATCATCGGCATGGTGCTGGTGCGGGGCATCCCCCACATCAGCTGGAAGTTCCTTTCTACCACTGCAAGTGTGCTGAAAAAGACCGACGGCATCCTGCCTGCCATCCTCAACACCCTGTATGTCATTGTGCTGACATTACTGATCGTACTGCCTCTGGGCGTGGGCGCGTCGGTCTACCTGACCGAGTATGCCTCCAACCGGCGGCTCATCGAGGTCATTGAGTTCACCAACGAAACGCTGGCGGGCATCCCCAGCATCATCTACGGTCTGGTGGGTATGCTGGTGTTCAGTCAGGCGCTGGGCTTCCAGACCTGTCTGCTGTCCGGTTCACTCACGCTGGTGGTCATGAACCTGCCCACCATCATCCGCACCACGCAGGAATCCCTCAAGACGGTGCCGCAGGGCTACCGGGAGGGTGCCATGGGCTTGGGTGCAGGCAAGTGGCACATCATCCGCACCATCGTGCTGCCCTGCAGCATCGACGGCATCGTGACCGGCTGCATTCTGGCTGTGGGCCGCATCGTGGGCGAAAGCGCCGCCCTGCTCTTCACCGCCGGTGCCGCAGAGGTCATTGCCAAGAGCGTGGCCAAAGCCTACACCTCCAACGGTGCCACCCTGTCGGTGCTGCTGTACCTGCGTGCCTTTGAGGACGGCGATTTTGCTTCCGCATGGGGCATCGGTGCGGTGCTGCTGGTGCTGGTGCTGGTCATCAACCTTGCGGCGCGGCTGGCAAAGACTAAGCTGAAACAGAAACAGTAAAAAGAGAAGAAACCCTCTCAGTCATTGCTGCGCAATGCCAGCTCCCCCAAAGGAGGAGCTAGAGTGGTGCTGACCGGCAGATGATCAAAAGCTCCCCCTTCGGGGAGCTGGCACCATCAGGCGTGACTGAGAGGGTTCGTTCAATTCAACAATGAGGTACTCTATGGAAAACACGAATATGCCGGTGATATCGGCAAAAGACCTGAACCTCTGGTACGGCGACTTCAAGGCGCTGAAAGGCATCTCGCTGGACGTGGGCGAGCGGGAGATCACCGCTCTCATCGGCCCTTCCGGCTGCGGCAAGTCCACCTTTTTAAAGACCCTCAACCGCATGAACGACCTTGTGCCGAATGTGCGCATCGAGGGGGATGTGCGGCTCAAGGGCGAGGACATCTTTGCCCGGGAAATGCAGCTTACCGACCTGCGCCGCCGGGTGGGCATGGTGTTCCAGAAGGCCAATCCCTTCCCCATGAGCATTTACGACAATATCACCTACGGCCCCAAGCTGCATGGCGTGCGCAATAAGGCTGAGCTGGACGAGCTGGTGGAAAGCACTCTGCGGGGCGCAGCCCTGTGGGACGAGGTGAAGGACCGCCTGAAAAAGAGCGCGCTGGGCCTTTCCGGCGGCCAGCAGCAGCGTCTGTGCATCGCCCGTGCACTGGCGGTGAAGCCCGAAGTGCTGCTGATGGACGAGCCCACCAGCGCACTGGACCCCGGCTCCACCATGAAGGTGGAGGAGCTGATGAGTGAGCTGAAGAAGAACTACACGGTGGTCATCGTTACCCACAACATGCAGCAGGCGGCCCGTATCAGCGACCGCACCGCCTTCTTCCTGCTGGGCGAGCTGGTGGAAGTGGGCCCCACGGCGCAGATCTTCAGCGCACCGCAGGATAAACGCACCGAGGACTACATTTCCGGTCGGTTCGGTTAAAGGAGGAAACAGCTATGAGTATCCGTAAACAGTACGACACCGATCTGGAATCGCTGAAAAAATTCGCTGACCGAAATGGGCCGCAACTCTGCCGATGCCGTGGAGAACGCTCTGGAAGCGCTCTGCGTTGCTGATGCCGATGCGGCTGCGGCAATCGTGAAGGGGGATGCCCGCATCAACAATATGGAGCGGGATATCGAGCACCGCTGCATGACGTTGCTGCTGCGTCAGCAGCCGGTGGCAGGCGATCTGCGCCGCATCTCCACTGCCATGAAGGTGGTCACGGACATTGAGCGCATCGGCGACCATGCCGCCGACATCGCCGAGATCATCCCCACCTCGTTACCGTCCGCAAAGAGGGCGACCCGGCGGTAAGTCGGGCCATTGCCATGGGCAAAAAGGCCCACCAGATGATCCTGGATGCCCTCGATGCCCTGACGGCAGAGGACGAAAATGCCGCCCGCAGGGTGATCGCCGCAGACGACGAGGTGGATTACGACTTCAACGCCATCAAGCATCAGCTGGCGCAGGAGATCGCCGAAGATCCCGGCAAGGTGGACGCAGCGCTGGACCTGCTGATGGTCATTAAGTATCTGGAGCGCATCGGCGACCACGCCGTGAATGTGGCCGAGTGGGTGCAGTTCGTGCGCACCGGCCGCTATAAGGACGAGAGCATGTTCTGAGCATTTCCCTTCCTCATGTTTGAGGGTTCGTGTTTTCTTTATTTCTCCTGAAAAAGGCCGTTTCTGCCCGGTGCGGAAGCGGTCTTTTCTGTAAGACGAAAACCCTCTCAGGCTCACTGCGTTCGCCAGCTCCCCCGAAGGGGGGAGCTTTTAAGCATCTACCGGTTCGTGCCGATAAAGCTCCCCCTTCGGGGAGCTGGCACGCCGTCAGGCGTGACTGAGAGGGGTCTGACTCCTACAACGAAAATTGACTAAAAATTTTTTAGCTTTCTGCAATATTCCGGTGCGTCGGTTCGTATCTGAGGTGTAGGGCGGCAGGAGCCGCCATTCCCTGTGCGGCGGGCGTCCGACATCCCCCAGTCCCCGCCCGCCGCACCCTTTACGGAGGAAACGCAGATGACACAGACGAATCCTATCCTGCCGGAAGTCAGGGCCGGAACGGTCAGCCGCGAAGCACTGGTGCAGGCGGCACTCAAAGAGATCACCCAGAATTACCGCGAAGCAAGCCTTTCCAACGTGGCACGGGAGTACGGCGTTTCGCTGGCATATGTCAGCGAGTGCGTGCGTGCCCAGACCGGACGCACCTATAAGGAATTGCTGCAAAAGCACCGTATGGAGACCGCTGCCCGCATGCTGCGCCGCAGCGACATGAACATCCAGCAGATCATTTCTCTGGTGGGCTACGAGAACACCAGCTATTTCTACCGCCTGTTCCACGAGCGGTATGGTCTCAGCCCGCGGGAATACCGGCTGGTGCGCACCGGCCATGGCCGCGCCAGCGCATAAGGTACTTGCTCTAAAAGCAGGGACTGCTGCACATCGTTTTAGCCGAAAGTGCAGCAGCCCCTGCTTTTTGCCGTTTTGGAGCATTTTAAGGTACTTTGGTGCGGGAACTGGATTTTTATGGTAATTTGTAGTACAATAAGAGCGATTCTCAAAGTGCTGTGCCGGACCGAGCGCAGCGCAGAAAAGACGAGGTGGAATGAATGTTTCGTGGAGCAGTGAGAGGGGATCTGCCCCAGATCCTGAAGATCTACGCCCGTGCACGTGCAGTCATGAAGGCATCGGGTAACCCGACCCAGTGGGGGGATAATTTCCCGCCGCAGGAACTGCTGGAGGAGGATATCGACTCGAACCGGTTGTTCCTCTATGTGGTCAACGGCCAGATCGAGGCCGTGTTTGCCTTTATTCTGGGGGCAGACCCCACCTACGCCGCCATTGAGGACGGCCAGTGGCTGGACGATACCCTGCCCTATGGCACGGTGCACCGTCTGGCATCGGCCGGAAAGCACAAGGGCGTGGCATCGGCAGTGCTGGACTGGAGCATGGAGCACTGCCAGAGCCTGCGTGCCGACACCCACGCCGACAACAAGATCATGCAGCATCTGCTGGAAAAGAACGGCTTTACCCGCTGCGGCATCATCCATGTGGCAGACGGCTCGCCCCGCTTTGCCTACCAGAAGCTTGCCCCCACCCAGCCGCTGGGTTGAAACAGAATACACCCCCAAAGAGCCCCGGTCTGCGGATGCAGAGCCTGCCATGCAGGACTGCGCACGCAGGCTTTTTTGTTTGCCCCCGCTCGCTCCGCCCTGCGCCGCTCGACGGGGACGGAGAGAACAAAGCCGCGAATGGCCAAACCTGTCCTTGCTACAAATACAGATCAACGGAAAACCCCCATGGGCACCGACCTGAATGCAAATTTGTGAACGAAAAATGTCTGAAAACACTTTCATTTCTCTGCCGTATGTGCTATAATAACACCCGTCCTTGTGTAAGAGACAGGAAGCTGTGCGCCATTGGCGTACAATAGGAAAGAGGAGTGTCTATATGAAAACGTTGAACAAGGCAGTTGCCCGCTACAACGGCATCAGCCTGATCATTCGCATTCTGATCGGCCTGATCATCGGTGCGGTGCTGGCTCTGGTGGCCCCCGGTGCAGGCTGGGTGGGTGAACTGGGCAGCCTGTTCGTTGGCGCACTGAAGGGCATCGCCCAGGTGCTGGTGTTCGTGATCGTGGCAAGTGCTCTGGCACAGGGCTCTTCCAAGCTGGACCGCCGCTTCGGCACGGTCATCTGGCTGTACATGCTCACCACCTTTCTGGCTGCGGCCATCGCAGTGGCGACCAGCTTTATGTTCCCGGTCACGGTCGTGCTGGCAGACGCTGCCCAGTCGGACGTGGTGCCGCAGGGTCTGGGCGAAGTGATGGGCACTCTGCTCACCAACTTTGTGGCAAACCCCGTCAGTGCCATCATGAGCGGCAACTACATCGGCATCCTGTTCTGGGCCTGCATGTTCGGCGTGGCCATGAAGAAGATCGGCTCTGACACCACCAAGACCTTTATGGCAAACACCGCCGATGCGGTCTCCCAGATCGTGCGCTGGATCATCAATCTTGCACCCTTCGGCATCATGGGTCTGGTCTACACCAATGTTTCCGGCAACGGCCTTGCCATCTTTACCCAGTACGGCAAGCTGCTGGCCCTGCTGGTGGGCACCATGCTGTTCATGGCCCTCATCGTCTCCCCCCCTTCATCATGTTTATCTATCTGGGCTGCAACCCCTATCCGCTGGTGTTCCGCTGCCTGCGTGAGTCCGGCCTGACCGCCTTCTTCACCCGCAGCTCCGCCGCCAACATCCCCGTGAACATGGCCCTGTGCGAAAAGCTGGGGCTGGACAAGGATATGTACTCCGTCTCCATTCCGCTGGGCGCCACCATCAACATGGACGGTGCCGCCATCACCATCACCATCATGACGCTGGCCGCTGCTAACACCTTGGGCATTCAGGTGTCTCTGTCTGCAGCCATCGTGCTGAGCGCTATGAGCGCTCTGGGTGCCTGCGGTGCTTCCGGCGTGGCCGGCGGTTCCCTGCTGCTGATCCCCATGGCCTGCTCCCTGTTCGGCATCTCCAACGATGTCGCCATGCAGATGGTGGGTGTCGGCTTCATCATCGGCGTGGTGCAGGACTCTGTTGAGACTGCCCTGAACTCTGCCGGTGACGTGGAGTTCGCTGCCACCGCCGAGTATCATCAGTGGCGCAAGCAGGGCAAGCCCCTGCCGGAGTTTTTAACTGGTAAGAAGAACTGAAAAATTTAAAAATATAGAAAAGGGCTGTTGCCAAACTCCTTCCGACATCGCTTACGCGATGCCACCTCCCTCAATGAGGGAGGCTTCACAGCTTACCGTCATGTCAGGCTCCCTCCGTGAGGGAGCTGGCGCGGCGAAGCCGTGACTGAGGGAGTTCTTGGCAACAGTCCCTTCGCTTTTTACGGGAAAAGATGTAACGGGCAGCAGGGCGTTTTTATTACGGCCCCCTCCCGTGAAAAAACAGAAGAGTAGCGGCCGCAGCCGCTGCTCTTCTGTAATAATAAAAATAAAATTTCCGCTGAAGATATTCGGGTTGCGGCTCCCTGTGTCTGCTTCGTGCCTTAGGCGGCACTCGCACCCAGCAGGCCGCAGCCCCAACGGCTCCTCCTTGTTTCTGCCGCAGGCAGCGGTCGTCGCCGTTGCAGAGCAAAGCGGAGGGCAGCCTAAATAGTAAGTCAATCCATAAACTTTGCCTTCTGCAGAGCAATCAGAATCAGCGGGATGAGCACCAGCTGAGCCACGATGCCCGGCACGGCGGTGAGCAGCGCACCGGACAAAAACGCGCTGAACGGGAAGGACGAGCCGGTGAGACCTGCCAGCACAAAGCGTACTGCACCCCAGACCAAACGGCCTGCCACCATGGCGGTGACAAGAGAAGCGTACATCATGGGAACGGTGTGCTTCACCTTGCGCCAGAGCACGCCGGACACAAGGCCGTAAGCGGCCAGCTCAAAGGCCATGGCAATGGCGATGGGAAACATCGGCGGCATGCCGAACAGCACCGACCGCACCAGCGGAGCAATGAAGCCCACGGCAAGGCCCCATGGGCCGCCCAGCACAAAGCCGCACAGCAGAATGGGAAAGTGCATCGGGCACAGCATGTTGCCCACCTGCGGCACATGGCCGGTGATCATGGGCAGCACAAAGGCCAGTGCAAGGAACAGTGCAGCCAGCACGAGGCTGCGGGTGGTGGAATGGGGGTTCGTTTTCATAAAAGCTTCCTCCTTTGGCCAGACAAAAAAAGGGGTCTGCCCGGCTTACAAGCCAACGGCAGACCCCTTCGTGGTGTCTATAGCAGCAAAAATAAGATGGCAGAACGCAAAGGCCCCCTGTGGGCTTTGCGCTGCACCGCTGCGTAAGCGCAGCGGTGGATAAAATGCTCCATCAGGATGGAGAACACGGGCTTCTGTCCGCACACCCGGCTTCGTACCGGAATCTGTGAAAAATATAGCAGATGCCTCTGGCTTTGTCAAGATACGGCAAAAAGCCTGCAATTTAACCAAAAAGCGGCAAATTTCCATGCATATTTCCCCGCGTGTGTACATTTTGCATGAAGAAGCTTGACCTTTTTGCATAGAATAGCTAATATAAACTTGAAAAAGAGCGCGCTGCGGGCAGCAGGACTGCACCGGCGCTGACGAAAGGCTTTTTTGAACATGTGCAAATCTGAGGTTCATACGGGAGGACCATCATGACAAATGCAGAAAAACTTACTCTGGCCAAGCACGCCTGCCACATCCGCATGGGCGTGATCGAGGGCACGCACAGCGCAAAGTGCGGTCATCCGGGCGGCAGTCTGGATATCGCCGAGCTGCTGAGCTACCTCTATTTTGTGGAAATGAACATTGACCCGAAGGACCCCAAGATGGCCGACCGCGACCGTCTGGTGCTGTCCAAGGGCCATGCTGCACCGGCACTGTATGCAGCGCTGGCAGAGCGCGGCTATTTCCCGGTGGAAGACCTTAAGACCCTGCGTAAGATCGGCAGCTATCTGCAGGGCCACCCCAACATGAACGAGACCCCGGGCGTGGATATGTCCACCGGCAGTCTGGGTCAGGGCGTGTCTGCCGCCTGCGGCATGGCACTGGGTGCCAAGCACGCCGGTAAGCCCATCAACGTCTACACCATCCTGGGCGACGGCGAGGTGGAAGAGGGCGAGTGCTGGGAAGCCTTCATGTTTGCCGCCCACTACGGCCTTTCCAACCTGTGCGTTGTGCTGGACCGCAACCATCTGCAGATCGACGGCACCACCGAGACCGTGATGAACAGCGCCCCGCTGGAAGAGAAGCTGAAGGCCTTCAACTTCAATGTTGTCACCATCGACGGCCACGACTACGACCAGATCGAAGCCGCCATGCAGGCGTTCCATGCAGAGACTGTAAAGCCCACCTGCATCATTATGGACACCACAAAGGGCAAGGGTGTTTCCTATATGACCAACTCTGTGGACTGGCACGGCAAGGGCCCCAACGATGACGAGTACAAGATCGCAATTGAGGAACTGAACGCCGCATACGCCGCGCTGGAGCAGGAGGAAAACTAAGATGGCAGATGTGAAGAAGATCGCTACCCGTGAAAGCTACGGCAACACCCTGAAGGAGCTGGCCGCCGCAGAAGGCCACGAGGATCTGGTGGTGCTGGACGCAGACCTTGCTGCTGCCACCAAGACCGGTATGTTCCGCAAGGCTTACCCGGACCGTCACTTTGACTGCGGCATTGCCGAGGGCAACATGATGGGCGTGGCTGCGGGCCTGTCCACCATGGGCTACGTGCCCTTTGTTTCCAGCTTTGCTATGTTCGCCGCCGGCCGTGCCTTCGAGCAGGTGCGCAACTCCATTGGCTATCCCCACCTGAACGTGAAGATCGGTGCCACCCACGGCGGCATCTCGGTGGGCGAGGACGGCGCTTCCCATCAGTGCTGCGAGGACTTTGCCCTCATGCGCAGCATCCCCGGCATGACCGTGATCTGCCCCGCCGACGATGTGGAGGCCCGCGCCGCTGTGCGTGCTGCCTACGCAATGGAAGGCCCCGTCTACCTGCGCTTTGGCCGTTTGGCTGTGCCTGTGTTCCACGACGCCGAGAACTATCACTTCGAGATCGGCAAGGGCGAGCAGATCACTGAGGGCAGCGACATTGCCATCATCGCCACCGGCCTGATGGTCAACGAAGCCCGCATTGCTGCGGAGCAGCTGGCCGCTGAGGGCATCCATGCCCGGGTCATCAACATCCACACCATCAAGCCTCTGGACGAGGAGATCGTCCTCAAGGCTGCAAAGGAGTGCGGCAAGGTCATCACCGCCGAGGAGCACAATGTCATCGGCGGTCTGGGCGAGGCCGTCTGCGCCGTGCTGAGCGAGAAGCTGCCCACCCCTGTGCGCCGCGTAGGCGTGCAGGACGTGTTCGGCTGCTCCGGCCCTGCATGGGACCTGCTGAAGTTCTACGGTCTGGATGCTGCCACCATCTGCAAGACTGCCCACGAAATGCTGGGCAAATAAGCGCTTCTCCCACTGTATCTGCGCCGCCGCGTCATTTGCTGACGCGGCGGCGTTTTTGCATGCCGCAAATTTTTTTGCCAAATACTGCAGGATATGATATGCTTACAGAAAAAGCGGAAGGGAGAATCGCAATGCTGATCGTGGACAAACTTGCGTTTCAGGAAAAACTTTCGGAAGGGGAAAAAACGCTGGCCGCCTATATTTTGGCGCATGGGATGGAAATTGCCAAATATTCCACCCGCAGTCTGGCAGAAGTGACCTACACCTCTCCGCCGACCGTCCTGCGCCTTTGCAAAAAGCTGGGTTTTACCGGCTTTGATGACTTCAAGCAAAATTTTGTGCGTGAACTGGAATATCTCGACCAGCAACAGGGCAAGGTGGATTTCAATTTTCCCTTTGCTGAAAACGACAGCCCCATGCGGGTGGCGCAGAACATCGGCGAGCTGTACGAAGAAGCCGTCAAGGACACTATGCAGCTTCTCCGGTACGAAGACCTGCACAAAGCGGTGCTCCTGCTCAAATATCACGAGGAAATCCACATTTTTTCCGCCGGGACGGCCATCAATCAGGCCGAATCCTTCCGAGAAAAGATGCTCAAGATCGGCAAGCGGGTGGTCATTTTCAACAATCTGAACTACCAGCGGTATCAGGCCTGCTGTCTGTCCGAGAGGGACCTTGCCATGATCATTTCCTATTCCGGCGAAACGGCGCAGATGCTGGAGATTGCCCGGCAGTGCAAACGCTCCGGAACACCCATCCTTGCGCTGACCAGCTTTGGCGAAAACAGCCTGACCTGTTATGCGGATTGCAAGCTGACCCTTTCCACCAAAGAAAGCATCTATCAGAATCTTGGGGACTATGCTTCCCATCTGTCCATGACCCTTCTACTGGACATCTTGTATTCCGAGTACTTCCGGCAGAACTACCAGAAGAATTATACCTACAAGCTGGAACGCGCCCGAGAGCTGGAACAGCACCGCACCTCCACCAATCCTATTTTGTTGAATCTGCACAAAGAAAATGCGGAATGAAACACTGTTCCGTTTTTGATCGTGCAAAAAGAAACAGAAAAATTAACACTGTACCAATAAGTTTAAAAAATATTGCACAAAAACCTCCCTGCAAGTATTCTATACCTGCAAGGAGGTTTTCAAGCTTATGGAGATGCCAAAAAAGTTCCTGTGGGGCGGTGCGACCGCCGCCAACCAGTACGAAGGTGCCTACCAGACGGATGGCAAGGGCCTGAGCATTGCCGACGTGGAAAAAGGTGCACGCCACGGCGTCCCGCGCGAGATTCATACACAGGTCATGGAGGGCAACTACTACCCTAGCCATGAAGCCGTGGATTTTTACCACCATTACAAAGAGGACATCGCGTTGTTTGCCGAGATGGGCTTCAAGTGCTTCCGAATGTCCATCAACTGGCCGCGCATCTTTCCGCAGGGCGATGAATTGCAGCCGAACGAGGCCGGGCTTGCTTTCTATGACCGTGTGTTCGACGAGCTGCACCGCTACGGGATCGAACCGGTGGTCACGCTTTCGCATTACGAAACGCCGCTGTATCTGGTGCAGCACTATGGTTCCTGGCGTAACCGAGCCCTGATCGATTTCTTTGCCCGGTACTGTGAAACGGTGTTCCGGCGTTACAAGGGAAAGGTCCGGTACTGGATGACCTTCAATGAGATCAACGAGACCATGAACCAGAGCGAGCCATACCATCAGGCAGGCGTGCTCTTTGCCGAAGGCGAGGAGCACAACGCTGTCAAAGCGCTGGTCAGCCACAACATGTTCCTTGCCAGTGCAAAGGCCGTGCAGATCGGGCATGCGGTCGACCCGGAAAATAAAATCGGCTGCATGATCCAGTATCCCACCACCTACCCGCGCACCTGCGCACCCAAGGATGTGCTGGCACAGAGATTCCAGATGATGCCGAACTATTATTACACCGATGTGATGTGCCGCGGACACTACACCAGCCTGTGCACGGCACAGCTGCGGCGCATGGGCACTTCGGTAGAGATGCAGCCGGGCGATGCCGAGCTGCTGGCCGCAGGAACTGTGGATTACATCGCATTCAGCTATTATTTTTCTTCAGTTGCCCGTGCAACGGAAGATACGGATTGCTGTGTAGAACGCAGCAATCCGTATCTCCAGCGTACCGACTGGGATTGGCCCATCGATCCGGACGGCCTGCGCATCGCACTGAATGAGCTGTATGACCGGTATGAACTGCCGCTGTTCGTTGTGGAAAATGGTCTGGGTGCCATCGACACCGTAGAGCCGGATGGCAGCATTCAGGACGATTACCGCATCCGTTTTCTGGGCAGTCACATTGATGCGCTGCGGCAGGCCATTGAGCTGGATGACGTTCCGGTGATCGGCTACACCTGCTGGGGTCCCATCGACATTATTTCGGTGGGCACCGGCGAGATGCGCAAACGGTACGGCTTCATTTACGTAGACAAGAAGGATGACGGCAGCGGCACGTTGGCCCGCAAAAAGAAAAAGTCGTTTGCATGGTACAAAAAAGTCATTGCAAGCAACGGCGCAGACACCGCCCTGTAAGCAATGCATTTTTAGGATATTGAAGGAGGCAAAACAAATGGATGCAAAGAAAACTGCCCAGCAGGTGCTGGAACAGGTCGGCGGCGCAGAAAATGTTACATTTCTGACCCACTGTGTCACCCGCCTGCGGTTCAACCTCAAGTCAATGGACGGCGTGGACGAGGCCAAGGTCAAAGCCGTACCCGGCGTGATGGGTGTCGTGAACAAAGGCGGCCAGTATCAGGTCATCATCGGCAACGAAGTAGCTGCCGTGTACGATGAACTGATGAAACTGGGCGACTTCGGCGGTAAGGAAGTCAAACAGCCTGCCGCCCCGGCCGAGGAAAAGAAGAGCAGGGTCAGCATCATTCTGGACACGCTGGCCGGTGTGTTCACCCCGCTGATGCCGTTGATCGCCGGTGCCGGTATGATCAAGGCTCTGCTGTCTGTGCTGACCCTCTTCGGCTGGATCGACAAGAGCGGAAATCTGTACTATTTCCTCAACTTCATCGCAGACTCTTCCTATTACTTCCTGCCGATCTTCCTGGCCAACTCCGCGGCCAAAAAGTTCGGCTGCAACCCGCAGATGGCCATGCTGCTGGGGGCCATCCTGCTGCACCCGAACTTCATCGCCCTGAAAGCCGATGCCGATGTGGTCCATGTGCTGGGTCTGCCGGTGAAGATGGTAACCTATTCTTCCTCAGTCATCCCCATCTTCCTTATCACGCTGGTACTGCCATACGTGGAACGATTTGTCAATAAGGTCGTGCCCTCTGTGGTCAAGTTCATCCTGCGGCCGGTGCTCACCATCCTCATCATGGCTCCCATCTCCCTGTGCGTGCTTGGCCCTCTGGGCAGCATCATCGGCGATGGTCTGGTCAACGTCCTGCTGGCCATTGAAAAGGTCTGCCCCTGGGCACTGCCCACCGTCATCGGTGCCTTTATGCCGTTCCTGGTCATGACCGGTATGCACTACAGCCTGCTGCCCGCTTATGTCAACTCTCTGTCCATGCTGGGCTATGAGACGGTCATCGGCCCCGGTAATCTGCCTTCCAATATTGCACAGGGTGCCGCAGCCCTCTGCGTTGCCATCAAGACCAAAAACAAGAACTTCCGTCAGCTGGCCGTTTCCGGCGGTGTGACCGCTCTGCTGGGCGTGACGGAGCCTGCTCTGTTCGGCGTCAACGTCCGTCTGCGTAAGCCTCTCATCGCCACCACCATCGGCGGTGGTCTGGGCCTGTATGCCGGTTTGACCGGTGTGCGCCGTTTTGGCGGCGGTGGTGCCGGTCTGGCAGCCATCGGCCTGTATGTCGGTGAAAATCCCATGAACGTGATCAACGCACTGATCTCTGCCGCGATCGCCTTTGTGGCCACCTTTGCGATCCTCTGGTTCATCGGTTTTGATGATGTGCCGGAAGAAGCCTGATCTCTTCTGAAAAAAGCAGCGCCGGAACGATTTTGCCGTTCCGGCGCTGCTTTTTACGCCTCTCCCAGCAGCTTTGCATGACTGGCGTATACAGCGGTAAATACCTCCCGCAGCCGTTCGATCTCGGGACGCGGGTCGTCCCGCAGGGTCAGCAGACAGGTGTCCGGCAACGGCAGCTGCAGCGGCAGATACCATGCCGCCGGAAAGGCCGGGTATTTCATCGGGCACAAAAACATGCCGCGCCCGGCAAGCAGATCGTTGTAAACACACTCGTAGTTTTCCACCATGTGCCAGCTTGGTGCGGAAAACGGCAGGCCGGACTGAACAACGGCAAGATCCACCATTTCCTGATACAGCGGCTCATAAAACAGCTGCTGCCCGGCAAGATCGGCCAGCGCCAGAGTGCTGCGCCCTGTGAGCGGGTGCTCCGGCGATATGATCAGGTAAAAGGTGTTGTGCAGGATGGGGGTGCGCTCGATCTCCGGCTGCAGCGGCCCAAAGGGCAGATAGAGGGCTGCGTCTGCCTCGCTGCAGAGCATTTCGTGGGGGTTGCGTGACACGGGCCGAGTGTCCACCGCAAACTCATATCCCGGCAGCGCGGCGTGCAGCCGTGCCATCAGGATGGGATAAATGGGATCCCGCTGCAGCAGCACCGGCGGCAGGCGCAGGGTCAGTGTGCGCCGCCGGGCAAAGCCCTTCAGTGCGGTGCGGGCGTTCAGGATGCTGCGATAGATCCCCTCCGCCTGCGGCACAAAGGCCCGGCCTGCTTCGGTCAGCGCCACGCGGGTGGTGCTGCGCTCAAACAGGGCCAGATCCAGCTCCTTTTCCAGACTGCGGATCTGGTAGCTGAGGGCGGGCTGGGTGCAGTACAGCTCCCGGGCGGCTGTGGTAAAATTCAGGGTCCGGCTCACGGTGAGAAAACACAGCAGCTGGTGGTCGTTCATCCGAAAAAAGCTCCTTTCTGTGCAGGGGAAGATCCGTCTGCTCTCAGTATAGCATGGCGGGAGACAGTTATAAACACTTTTTATTAGGGCGGAAAAATTTTTTTGTTTCCCTTTTACTTCGTTATATTTTATACTAAGTGCGGCGCGGGAAAAACTCCCGCAGAGACGAAGAGAAATTGATGAGAAGAAAGAGGAAATCCAAATGGAAAAGATCTCCCGCAAAGGCTTTTGAAGGTCGCCGCCGCTGCCGCCATGAGCGGTGTCACCGCCGGTGCACTGGCTGCCTGCAACTCCGCAGTTTCTTCCAGCACCGCCGCTACCGGCGATGCCATCTACACCGCCGGTACCTACACCGGCACGGCCACCGGCATCGGTGAGGTGAAGGTGTCCATGACCTTCAGCGAGACCGCCATCACCGAGGTGGTCATCGATGCTTCCAACGAGACCGAGAGCATCGGCGGCGTGGCCGCACCCACCCTGCAGGAGGCCATCATGGCCGCACAGGGTACCGAGATCGACAACATCTCCGGCGCTACCGTCACCACCAATGCCGTCAAGAAGGCGGCTGCCAGCTGCATCGAGCAGGCCATGGGCGTCAAGGCAGACGGCGCAGACAGCTCCGCTGCCGCTTCGGAGAACGACTGGCTGGGCACCGAGCCGGAGATCGACGAGAGCAAGGTCACCAAGACGGTGGACGTGGATGTGGCCGTGGTGGGCTGCGGCGTTGCCGGTGTGGCAGCCGTGCGCAGCATCGCCGAGGACGGCGGCAAGGTGGTAGCCTTTGAAAAGGCGGACGGTCCCCAGTGCCGCAGCGGCGAGTATGCCGTCATCAACGGCAATGTGCAGGCCAAGTGGGGCCGCAACACCTGGACCCGTGAGCAGATCGACGAGATCGTGGACTCTCACATGGTGGAAAGCACCTACCGCTGCAAGCGCTCCATTATGAGCAAGTGGGCCCACAACATCGGCGATGCCTTTGACTGGTGGGTGGAAGCAAACCCGGATCTGTACTACGCCGAGACCACCCGCAGCGCCATCCCCGACGAGAATGCAAACAACTTCCTGATCCCCATTTTCTACCCGCTGCCCGAGAACTACGACTGGAAGCAGGAGCGCTTCCCCTGCTACCCCACCTCCGTGGAGTTCCTGCCCAACCAGTCCGTCACCGTCAATGCCAACATGCAGAAGGCCGTTGACACCGGCAACGTGGAAACCTTCTACGGCTGCTTTGTGGAAAAGCTCATCATGGAGGACGGCCGCTGCGTGGGCCTGTATGCCCGCGATGCTGCCACCGGCGAGTACATCAAGTGCAACGCCGCCAAGGGCGTCATCCTGTCCACCGGCGATTACTCCCAGAACACCAAGATGCTGCAGCATTTCTGCCCCGAAGTCATTGAGAACAACATCCAGTGCCTGTTCACCAACGTGGACGTGGAGGGCAGCTTCACCAATCAGGGCGACGGCATCCAGCTGGGCATGTGGGCAGGCGCTCAGGTGCAGCAGAGCCACGCACCCATGATCCACCATATGGGCGGCGGTGCCGACCTGTCCGGTGTGGGCGTCATGGGCAACGCAGGCTTTTTGAATCTGGATCTGAACGGCAAGCGCTTCATGAACGAGGATCTGCCCGGCCAGCAGCTGGAAAACCAGATCGAGCTGCAGAAGAACCGCGAGAGCTGGCAGATCTTCGACTCCAACTGGCCCCAGCAGCTGCCCTACATGCCCGCAGCCCACGGCGGTGCCTGCTACTACGAGGACTACGCCAGCGAGGCAGAGGGCCCCAAGAACAACACCACCTACCGCAACTACAAGAGCCCCTATCAGCTGGAGGCAGCCGTGGCCGATGGCCGCGCTGTCAAGGCTGACACGCTGGAAGAGCTGGTGGCAAAGATCTACCCCGATGACACCGCTGCCCAGCAGACCGCTCTGGAGTCCATCCAGCGCTACAACAAGCTGGCCAAGGACGGCTACGACGAGGACTTCCACAAGCCCGCATCCCGCATGTGGGCGCTGGAGAACGGCCCCTTCTACGCCGACAAGTTCACCACCGCCCTGCTGCTGGTCTGCATCGGCGGTCTGGAGAGCGACGAGAACTGCCACACCTTCGATGCCGACCGCAACGTGATCCCCGGCCTGTATGTGGCAGGCAACGTGCAGGGCAACCGCTTTGCCACCGAGTACCCCATCGGCCTGAAGGGCGTCAGCCACTCCATGGCCATGTACTACGGCTACGTTGCAGGCAAGAACGCCATGCAGGAAGTCTGAGCCTGACAGCACAATAACATAACCATTCCCCGCCCGGAGCAGTATTCTTTCTTCCTGCTCCGGGCTTTTTTGCGCCCCAATGTGACCCGGTTACGGAAAAGCCCCGGCGTTTTGGGTATACTGATGCCATAAGAACAACCACGAACGAACCCTTTCAGGAGGTAGAAATATGGCAGTTGTTACGATCACGAAGGAAAATTTTGAGCAGGAGGTACTGCAGAGCACAAAGCCTGTCCTGCTGGACTTCTGGGCCAGCTGGTGCGGCCCCTGCCGCATGCTCAGTCCCGTTGTGGACGAGGTGGCCGAGGAGCGCACCGATGTGAAGGTGGGCAAGGTGAACGTGGACGAGCAGCCGGAGCTGGCAGGCCAGTTCGGCGTGATGAGCATCCCCACCCTGCTGGTGTTTGAGCAGGGCAAGCTGGTGCGTCAGGCCGTGGGTGCCCGCCCGAAGGCCAGTGTGCTGGAGCTGCTTGGGTAAATATGTGTGCTGAAAAGGAGCTGTTGCGCCATGCAACGGCTCCTTTTCTTCTTTTCCCTGTACAAACGCACAGAAAAATCGTATGATAAAACTGAAAACACTGGCACTTTCCTACTTTACAACTTTATCTGGATAAAGTAAAATAACAATAGAACCGATTCCGTGTGGAAAAGGCGCGGAGGTGCCGCGCAGTGCAAAGCGCCGGGCAGTGTGCCCCGGACGATAGAGGAGCCGAAAAGTGCCGGAGAACGTCGGCGATGGATGTAAGAAACAGGGGGAACCGACAATGGAATTCAGCATTACAAACCTGCAGCCCAAGGAGCGCGCCTCCTTTGCGCTGCGCGCCTTGTACGAAGCGGCGGGCTGCCGCAAGTATCATATGGGCCGGTTTGAGGAGTACGGCCTGTATCAGGAGAACCGCAGCTTTTTGTCGTCCGAGCAGGTCATCACCTTTACCGATCTGGATGGCCGTCTGCTGGCCCTCAAGCCGGACGTGACCCTCTCCATTGCCAAGACGGCGCAGCCCGCCCCCGGCGAGACCCTGCGCTACTACTATCACGAGAACGTCTACCGCCCTTCCGCCGAGAGCCACACCTTTAAAGAAATCAGCCAGATGGGCCTTGAGATGCTGGGTGCGGTGGGCGAAGCACAGGTGCAGCAGGCGGTGTGTCTGGCGGCGCGGTCGCTGGATGCGCTGGGGGCCGATTGGGTGCTGGAAGTGAGCCACATGGGCTACCTGTTCGGCCTGTTCGACGCGCTGGGCGTGCCGGATGCCGCCCGCGCAAAGCTGCTGGAAAAGCTGCGGGAGAAAAACGCCCACGAGCTGCGGGCTGCAGCCGGAGCCGCCGGTCTTGCCGATGCCGCCGATACCCTGTGCAGCGTGCTGAACCTCTGCGGCAGCTATGCCGATACCCTTGCAAAGGCTGCTGCCCTGTGCCGCAACGACGCCATGCGCGCAGCGGTGGCCGAGCTGGAAGCGCTGGCTGTGCCGCTGGAAAAGGCGGGCGGCGTGATCCGGCTGGACATGACGCTGGCCGGTGAGATGGAATACTACAACGGCCTTGTGTTTCAGGGCTACCTGAAAGCCCTGCCCCGCCCCCTGCTCAAGGGCGGCCGCTACGACCTGCTGATGCAGAAGTTCACCCCCGGTGCCGGTGCCATCGGCTTTGCGGTCTATCTGGACGAACTGGACCGCCTGAGCGCCCCGCTGCCGCCGGTGCAGAAGAACAGCACCGACAGGGTGATGCTGAACGTGGCTCTGCCCAAGGGCCGTCTGGGCGATAAGGTGTATAACCTGCTGGCGGGCATCGGCTACGGCTGCCCGGAGGACTACAACGCCACCCGCAAGCTGGTGGTGGAAAACCCGGAGGCCGGCATCCGTTACTTCCTCGTCAAGCCCAGCGACGTTGCCATCTATGTGGAGCACGGTGCCGCCGATGTGGGCATCGTGGGAAAGGACATCCTCACAGAGGCTTCTGCCGATGTGTACGAGCTGCTGGACACCGGCCTTGGCAAATGCCGCATGTGCGTTGCCGCCCCGGCCGATTACAAGGACGACCCCAGCCGCCCGGTGCGGGTGGCCACCAAATTCGTCAACATTGCAAAGAGCTACTACGCATCCATGGGGCGGGACATCGATATCATCAAGCTGAACGGCTCCATTGAGCTGGCCCCCATTCTGGGCCTTTCGGACGTCATCGTGGATATCGTGGAGACCGGCACCACCCTGCGGGAGAACGGCCTGAAGGTGGTCACCGAGTTCATGCCCATCTCGGCCCGGTTCATTGCCAACAAGGCCAGCTACCAGTTCAAGCACGCCGAAATGGACACCATGCTGGAAAAGCTGCGGGCGGAACTGCAGAACAAGGAGGAAGCAAAATGATCAAGCTGTATAACTTTGACGAGCTGAGGCCCGAAGAGATTCTGAACCGCGACATCCGCGCGGAAAAGAACGTGGAGGACGTGGTGGACGGCATCATTACCGATGTGCGCGCCCGGGGCGACGATGCCCTGAAGGATTATGCGCTGAAATTTGACGGCGCGAAGATCGATGCCCTGCAGGTGACGCAGGAGGAGATCGACGAAGCCTTTGCGGGCATGGACCCCTACTTCCTCGAAACGCTGCGCGAAGCCGCCGCCAACATCGAGAGCTTCCACCGCCAGCAGGTGCACAAGAATTTTGTGGTGAACGATAAGCCCGGCATCGTGCTGGGCCAGAAATATACCCCCATTGAAAAGGCCGGTGTCTATGTGCCCGGCGGCACGGCGGCCTATCCCTCCACCGTGCTCATGGACGTGATCCCGGCAAAGGTGGCAGGCGTGTCCGAAATCGTCATGACCACCCCCGCCGGAAAGGACGGCAGGGTGAACCCGGTCATCCTTGCCGCCGCTGCCACCGCAGGCGTGACCAAGATCTTCAAGACCGGCGGCGCACAGGCTGTGGCGGCTCTCGCCTACGGCACCCAGAGCATCCCGCGGTGGATAAGATCGTCGGCCCCGGCAACATCTACGTTGCAACCGCCAAGCGCAAGGTGTTCGGCAAGGTGGGCATCGATATGATCGCAGGCCCCAGCGAAATTCTGGTGCTGGCCGACGGCGGCTGCAACCCTGCATGGGTGGCGGCGGACCTGCTGAGTCAGGCCGAGCACGACAAACTGGCAAGCCCGGTCCTCGTCACCGACAGCCCGGAGCTGGCCAAGGCCGTGCAGGCTGAGCTGGAGGTGCAGATCCCGCAGCTGCCCCGCGCCGCCATCGCCCGCGCCAGCGTGGACGACAACGGCAAGATCATCCTCTGCACCGACCTGCACAAGGCCATTGAAGCCTGCAACATCATTGCACCGGAACATCTGGAGGTGTGCGTGGAGGACCCCTTCGGCGTGCTGAACGAGATCAAAAACGCAGGCAGCATCTTCCTTGGCCGCAACGTGCCGGAAGCGCTGGGCGATTACTTTGCAGGCCCCAACCACACCCTGCCCACCAGCGGCACCGCCCGCTTCTCAAGCCCCTTGGGCGTAGACGACTTTGTAAAAAAGTCCAGCTTCCTCTACTACACCCGGGAAGCGCTGGGCGAAGTAGCCCCCCGCATCGCCGATTTTGCCGAGCGCGAGGGCCTGCACGCCCACGCCCGCAGCGTGACTATCCGGTACGAGAAATAAAGGCGGCTTGCCCTCTCCGTCACCTGCGGTGACACCTCTCCCAAAGGGAGAGCCCTTGGCAGTCCACACAAAGTTTTCGGTTTCGCCAGAGGCTCTCCCTTTGGGAGAGCTGGACGCGAAGCGGCCTGAGAGGGCAAGGCCGTTCACCATAACAGAATAAGCCGGAGGAACCATTATGAGTCGTTTTCTTTCTCCCACGCTGGCCGCTGTCACCCCCTACACCCCGGGTGAGCAGCCGCAGGATCAGCAGTACATCAAACTGAACACCAACGAAAGCCCCTATCTGCCCTCCCCGGCGGTGATCGCCGCCGTGAGCGAGCACGAGGTGGAAAAGCTGCGCCTTTACTCCGACCCCGCCTGTGCCGACCTGCTCAAGGCGGCCGCAGCCCACTTCGGTTTGCAGCCGGAGCAGATCATGCCCGGCAATGGCAGCGACGAGAACCTTTTCTTTGCGCTGCGTGCCTTCTGCGACGCAGACCACCCGCTGGCCTATGCCGACATCACCTACGGCTGCTACGGCGTGTGGTGCGGACTGATGCACATTCCCAGCCACATCATCCCGCTGAAAGAGGATTTCACCCTTGACCCGAAGGATTACTACGGCCTGAACCAGACCATCGTCCTTGCAAACCCCAACGCCCCCACCGGCATTGCACTGCCCCGAGCGGAAATTGAGGGCATCCTGAAGGCAAACCCGAACAACGTGGTCATTGTGGACGAGGCCTATGTGGACTTTGGCGGCGAGAGCTGCGTGCCCCTCATCGACCAGTACGAGAACCTGCTGGTGGTGCAGACCTTTTCCAAGTCCCGGCAGCTGGCCGGTGCGCGTCTGGGTCTGGCCATGGGCAATGCAAAGCTCATTGCCGACCTGAACCGGGTCAAGTTCAGCCTGAACCCCTACAACATCAATCGCCTGACCCTGAAGGCCGGGCAGGCCGCGCTGGAAGACACCGCTTATTTTGACAGGACCCGCGCCGCCATCGTGGACACCCGCGCATGGACAAAACAACAGCTGGAACAGCGCGGATTTGCCGTGCTGGACAGCCGCTCCAACTTCCTGTTTGCAAGTACCGACAGGAAAGACGGCGAAACACTCTACAAAGAGTTGAAGAAAAACGGCATTCTGGTGCGCCATTTCGACGCGCCCCGCATCCAGAACTGGCTGCGCATCACCATTGGCACGCCGGAACAGATGCAGATATTCGTGAACACACTGGATAAGATCATGGAGGAATGAACCATGCCGAACCGAATGATCTCGCTGGAACGCAACACCAATGAGACCCAGATCGATCTTACCCTTGATCTGGACGGCACCGGCCGCTACGAGGTGGACACCGGGTGCGGCTTTCTGAACCACATGCTGGAGCTGTTCGCCCGCCATGGCCGGTTTGACTTAGTGCTCACCTGCCACGGCGATGTGCAGGTGGACTACCACCACACCACCGAGGATGTGGGCATTGCACTGGGTCAGGCCTTTGCACGGGCGCTGGGCGATATGCGCGGTATCCAGCGCTACGGCAGTTTCTACCTGCCCATGGACGAAGCGCTGATTTTGTGCGCCGTCGATCTTTCGGGCCGCTGCACCCTGAACTGGGACGTCCATTGCAGCACCGAAAAGGTGGGCGATTTTGACGTGGAGTGCGCCAAGGAATTCTGGCTGGGCTTTGCCCGCAGCGTGCCCGCCACGATCCACTTTGTACAATTTGCGGGAGAAAATACCCACCACATCCTCGAGGCCTGCTTCAAGGGCGCAGGCCATGCACTGGGCGCGGCCGTGAAGATCGACGAAGCCCACAAGGACGAAATTCCTTCCACGAAAGGACTGCTGGTATGATCGCAATTATCGATTATGGCGTGGGCAACCTGTTCAGCCTGAAGTCCAGCCTGAAGCAGCTGGGGCTGGAAGCGGTCGTCACCGCCGACGCGGACACCATCCGCAAAGCGGACCGGCTCATCCTGCCGGGCGTGGGCGCTTTTGCCGATGCCATGGCCAAGCTGGAGGCGACGGGCCTTGTACCGGTCATCAAAGAAGAAGCCGAAAGGAAGCCGCTGCTGGGCATCTGCCTTGGTATGCAGCTGCTGTTTGAAAAGAGCTACGAGTACGGTGAGCACGAAGGCCTTGGCTTTGTGAAGGGCGAGGTCTGCCCGCTGGAGCCCGACCTTGCGGACAAGAGCCTGAAGGTGCCGCAGATCGGCTGGAACGCCTTGCACATTGTAAAGGACGACCCGCTGTTCAAGTACATCCGTGAGGGAGAATACGTCTATTACGTCCACAGCTACTACGGCAAGAACTGTACGGAGAGTACACTGGCTGTGAGCGACTATTCCATTCCCGTCACCGGCGCGGTGCGGGCGGGCAGGGTGTATGGCACCCAGTTCCACCCGGAAAAGAGCGGGGATACCGGACTACGAATTTTGAAGGCGTTTGCGGAGCTATAACCCTCTCAGTCAACGCCTGCGGCGTTGCCAGCTCCCGAAGGGGGAGCTTCTAAAGAGTGAACCGTAAAATGTAAAAAGCTCTCCCTTCGGGAGAGCTGGCGAGCGAATGCGAGCCTGAGAGGGTTCGTTTCTGAAGGAGATTTAAATGCAATTATTTCCAGCCATTGACCTGCGGGGCGGCAAGGTGGTGCGCCTGACGCAGGGCGACTACAGCCGCATGACCGTCTACGGCGAGGACCCCTGCGCACAGGCGCGGGAGTTCCTTGCAGCGGGGGCCAAAATCTGCACGTCGTCGATCTGGACGGCGCAAAGGACGGCACCCTTTCCAACTACGATACCATTGCCGCGCTGGCAAAGCAGGGCGGCTTATACATTGAGGTGGGCGGCGGCATCCGCACCGAGGAGCGCATTGAAACATATCTTTCCCTCGGCGTGGGCCGCTGCATCCTTGGCAGCGTGGCGGTGACGGATTTTGCCTTTACCGCCCGGATGCTGAAAAAATACGGCGATAAAATTGCCGTGGGCGTGGACGCAAAGGACGGCTATGTGGCCATCCATGGCTGGAAGGAAGTGAGCGCCGAGCCGGGCGTGGACTTCTGCAAGCGGCTGGCAGATGCCGGATGCACCGCCATCATCTACACGGACATTGCCTGCGACGGTGCCATGCAGGGCACGAACCTCGGCCTGTACCGCACGCTTGCCAAAGAGGTGCCCGGCGTGGACTTTACGGCCAGCGGCGGCATCTCGTCCGAAGCAGAGCTTCTGAAACTGAAAAAAATGGGCACTGCCGCTGCCATTTTGGGCAAGAGCCTGTACACCGGCGCACTGGACCTTGCGCGCTGCGTGCAGCTGGTACAGGAGTGAACGGAGGGGAAACGACATGATCACCAAACGCATTATTCCCTGCCTTGATGTGCGCAATGGCCGCGTGGTCAAGGGCACGAACTTTGAAGGCATCCGGGACGTGGCCGACCCGGTGGAAATGGCCCGCATGTACAACGCTGCCGGTGCAGATGAACTTGTGTTCTACGATATCACCGCCAGCTTCGAGGGCCGGGCGCTGTTTACGGATATCCTGACCCGCGTCGCCAGCGAAATTTTTATCCCGCTCACGGTGGGCGGCGGCATCAACACGCTGGAAGATTTTGACCGGGTGCTCAAGTGCGGCGCGGACAAGGTCAGCGTCAACTCGGGCGCATTGAAGGATCCCGGCCTCATCCCGGCGGCAGCACAGCGCTACGGCAACCAGTGCGTGGTGCTCTCTGCCGATGTGAAGCGGGTGGACGGCCAGTTCCGGGTGTTCGCCAAGGGCGGACGCGAGGACACCGGCCGGGATGCACTGGACTGGATCAGCTGGTGCGTGGACCACGGCGCGGGCGAGATCTGCCTGAACAGCATCGATACCGACGGCGTGCGCAGCGGCTTCGACCTTGAGATGCTGGATGCAGTTGCGGCGCGGGTGAACGTGCCCATCATTGCCAGCGGCGGCGCAGGCAAAAAGGAAGACTTTCTGGAGCTGTTCCACCACAAGGGCATCGACGCAGGTCTTGCCGCGGGCATCTTCCACCAGAAGCTGCTGACCATCCGGGATCTGAAAGAATACCTCAACGCAAACGGTGTGGAGATGCGGCTGTAACGCCGGGGCTTTTCTCCCCGGCGCGGGGAGAAGCCGTAACGCGAAACTGGATTTCCGCAAAAACAACCCGCAAACTCTTGCGTTTGCGCACCGAATACGCTAAACTAGTAATATCCCCATCCGGGGAGGGAGAACCGTTATGAATCTGAAATTTGATGAAAAGGGCCTGATCCCTGCCATCGTGCAGGACCACTACACCAAAGAGGTGCTCACCCTCGCTTACATGAACGCCGAGACGCTGGCGCTCACCATTGCCGAGGGCCGCACTGTGTTCTGGAGCCGCAGCCGTCAGGAGATCTGGCGTAAGGGCGAGACCAGCGGCAATGTGCAGCGGGTGGTGTCCATCACCGCCGACTGCGATGCCGATGCTCTGGTGGTGGAAGTGGTCAAATCCGGCCCCGCCTGCCACACCGGCGCCGAGAGCTGCTTCTTCAACGAAGTATACGTCTCGCCGGAGCTGAAGCAGTTCAGCTGGCAGGGCCTGTACCAGCTCATCAAGGGCCGCAAGGATAGCCCCAAGGAGGGCAGCTACACCACCTACCTGTTCGAGAAGGGCAAGGAGAAGATCCTGAAAAAGGTGGGCGAAGAGTGCACCGAGGTCATCATTGCGGGCGAAAAAGAGGATAAGGAAGAGACCGTTTACGAGATCAGCGATCTTGCCTACCATGTTCTGGTGCTGATGGTCAGCGCCGGCATCACGGTGGAGGATGTGACCCGTGAACTGGAAAAACGTCACGTCATTGACCACAAGGTCAAACAGGAAAGGATGCAGTGAATTATCTATGGCAGATTATAAGAAGTCCAGTGTCCATTGCCACTCCACTATGTGCGATGGCAAAAATACCTTGCAGGATATGGCAAGTGCTGCGTGTGCGCAGGGCTTGACCACGCTGGGCTTCACCGGCCATAGCTACACCCAGCGCGACCGCGAATACTGCATGAGCCCCAGCCGCACCGCCCAGTACAAGGCCACCATCGCTAAGCTCAAGGCCGAGTACAAGGGCAAGGTGGATATCCTGTGCGGCATCGAGTGGGATATCCTGAGCGAGGATAAGCGCACCGGCTACGATTACTGGATCGGCAGCGCACACCACCTGTACGGCAAGAACACCGGCAAGTATTACGAGATCGATTTCCGCCCGCAGGACCTGTGGGACTGCATCAACGATGATTTTGACGCAGACCCCCTTGCCGCTGTGGAAGCCTACTTTGCCGAGGTGGAAAAGGTGGCTGCCCTCAAGCCGGATATTCTGGCCCACATCGACCTGATCAAGAAGCTGAATGCCAACGGCGAGTTCTTCGACGAAGAGTCGCCCCGCTACAAGGCCGCTGCCCTCAAGGCCCTGCAGGCCGCAAAGGCAAACTATTGCCTGCTGGAAGTGAACACCGGCAGCGTGTACCGCGGCTACCGCAAGGACTTCTACCCCGGCCCGTGGCTGCTGGGCGAGTGGCAGAAGATGGGCGGCAAGGTCATCATCACTTCTGATTCTCATGATATCAACAGCCTGACCTACGGCTTTGACGAAGCTGCCGCCGCCATCAAGGCTGCAGGCTTTACCAGCGTGCAGGTGCTTACCGGCAACGGCTTCGAGACGCAGGAGCTGTAAAAAATTGGAGATAACCCTCCCCGTCAATGCTTCGCATTGCCACCTCCCCCGAAAGGGGAGGTTTTGCTGTTTCTTTTACGCAGCATAAAAGCTCCCCCCTTCGGGGGAGCTGGCGAGCGTCAGCGAGACTGAGAGGGTTGTTTTGCGGTAAAAATAGAACTTTGGAGGAACCCTATGACCCACGCGCAGCCCCAAAAGAAAAGCTTCTTCAACATGAACGTAGACCTGATGCACGGGCCTATTTTAAAAAGCCTGCTGCTGTTCATGCTGCCCATTCTGGTTTCCAATCTGTTCCAGCAGCTCTACAACACGGTGGATACCATGATCGTGGGCAATGTGCTGGGCGACACGGCCCTTGCCGCCATTGGCTCCTGCGGCTCCATCTACGAGCTTCTGGTGGGCTTTGGCATCGGTATCGGCAATGGCCTTGCCATCGTTGCAGCGCGCTCCTACGGCGCGCAGGACGAAGAACTGCTCAAGCGCACGGTGGTGGGGTCGGTCGTCATTGGCCTGATCGCCTCGCTGGTCATTACAACGGCAGGCTTTTTCGGCCTGCATGCCCTGCTGCAGCTGCTGGATACCCCGGCAGAAATTCTGGAAGATGCCTACAGCTACATCATCGTGATCGACCTTGGCGTTGTGGTCATGTTTATGTATAACCTGTGCGCAGGCCTGCTGCGCGCCATTGGCAACAGCGTAATGCCGCTGGTGTTCCTGCTCATCAGCTCGGTGCTGAACGTGGGGCTGGACCTGTGGTTCATTGCCGGGGTTGGCATGGGCGTGCGGGGCGCAGCGGTGGCAACGGTCATTGCACAGGGCATCTCGGTGGTGCTGTGCGTTCTGTACGTGCTGGCAAGGGTGTGCATCCTCATCCCGGAGAAAAAGCATTTCGCCGTGGGCAGTCATCTCTACTGGGAGCTGTTCAGCCAGAGCATCTCCATGGGCCTGATGAGCAGCATCGTGTCTGCGGGTTCGGTGGTGCTGCAGTACGGCATCAACGGGCTTGGCACCCTGACCATTGCGGGGCACACCGCTGCCCGCAAGCTGTTTGCCTTTACGGAGATGCCGCTCATCTCCATGGCGAACGCCGGTTCCACCTTCGTTTCCCAGAACCGCGGCGCAAACCAGCCCGACCGTGTGCGCAGGGGAATGCGGCAGATGTATCTGTACTCGGTGGTGGTGATGGTCGCCGCCGTGGTGCTGATGAACTTTGGTGCTCAGTGGATGGTGCAGCTGATCTCCGGCTCTTCGGAACCCATCGTGCTGGAAAACGGTGCGCGGTACCTGCTGTGGAACGCACCGTTCTATGCGGTGCTGGGGGTGCTGCTGTGCACCCGCTACGCGCTGCAGAGCCTTGGCCAGAAGGTGCTGCCGCTGTTCTCCAGCGTGATCGAGCTGGTGGGCAAGGTGATCTTTGTGCTGGTGTTCATCCCGAAATTCCAGTACAATGCGGTCATCCTGTGCGAGCCCATCATCTGGTTCTTCATGACGGCATATCTGGTGGCGGTGTACCTGCACGAGCCCTTTGTGTTCCCGAAAAAGAAGAAGTAAAAACAGGGCTTTGCAGCGATAAAAGCGACTGCAAAGCCCTGTTGTGTTTTGATGAAAAGTATGCTATCATAAAACTGCCGCTTTGGCGGCAGGGCGCTGTGCCACAAACACAGGCGGCTTTTTTCTCCTTACCGGCACTTGAGCGCGCCGGGTAAAGAGATTTTTCTTGAAACCTCGCTCCCCCGGACGCTTGAGGGCGGAAAGGGGGGATGCACCATGACGTTTGAACAGGTCGTATTGCTGCTCACGCTTCTCGGCGGAGCGATCTACGTTACGTTTGAAATTACATGGACTGTTTCTCACAGCGATAGACGCAAGAAAAAATGACCGCCTCCAGCTACCAACTTGAACGGTCATTTTTCTTGATCTGATTCAGTAAGGAGCGAGCCGTTTGCGGGCCAGCGCCTTTCTATTTATAGTATAATCATTTCACAAGGGACTGTCAAGGGCGCATCCGTGAGCACTTGACAGCCTTTTTACGTTACAGCGCCGAATAGCCAAAACTGTTCACCAGCGCATCGATGTGCTGGCCGGCCTTGCACAGGGGGCAGTCGCGGCTGTCAAAGCTGGCGTAGTCCGGCAGGCTGGCGGGGTCAAAGATGGAGGTGACTTCATAGCCCATGCACTCATGGGTGGTGGCAAAAATAGCGGAAAGGCCTGCCACGGTGCCGCCGTAGTAGTTCACGGCCTCCACAGCGGCCTGCACGGTGTAGCCGGTGGTGATGGAAGCGGACAGAATGAGCACATGCTTGCCCTTGACCATGGGGGCCAGATTGTCGCGCAGGATGATCTGGCTGCCGGTGGTGTACTCCGGGGTGATCACATAAATGGTCTGGTGGGCGTTCATGTTGGCAAAGCCGTCCTTGGTCAGCTCGTTGGCAAGGCAGGTGCCGATCACCTGCGTGCCGTCCAGACAGAGCACGGTGTCCACAATGGTGCTGTGCTGGTAAGCGGCCACCAGCTCCTTTGCCACGGCCTTGGCCTCGGAAAGGCGGGACTTCTGGGTGGTGACATCGATGTAATAGTTGATATGGCTGTGGCTGGTAGCAAAGTGGCCCTTTGCTACGCGCAGGAACAGGTTACTTTTTTTGGTGGGAAGCTTTACCATATTGATCATCGAAACAACACTCCTTTTCAGGTTTTCCGGGTTGCCCCTCAAATGCAAAAAGCACCGCATCGCTGCGATGCTCCTGCACATTTTTATAACCCTATTGTACCGGAAAAGAAACCTGTGCACAAGGCATAAATCCACTAAAAAACTTTGTGCATTTTACATGATATCGCCCAAAACTTGGATACAAATGGCCCGTATACGCAAAAAGACCCGCACCATATGGCGCGGGTCTTTAATGCAAAAGTAAAATCAGGTCAGAGCGAACCCTTGATAGCCTCGGTGATATCCCAAGTGCCGTAGATATCATTGTAGGAATCATTGGGTTCACCAGTAGCGCCATGCTTGGGAGTATACAGCACAGCTACTTTGGTAGCACCGGAGAGATTCAGTTTGAGAGTCAGAGTGGCCTCGGTGACGCTGTCCTTGAGAGCTTTGGGGTTAGCGGTATCGCCCAGACTGGGCTTAGGAGTGGTATTATAATAATAGTGCTTCGTGCCCGCATCAGTCGTAACATCGACCTGGAAATGGCTGTCAGTGATCTCCAGCAGTTCGATCTTGGTGACGATCTTGAAGTTGCAGGTCAGGGTCTGGGTAGCAGAATTATAACTCGGTTCTTTGCCAGCACTGTTCAGCAGAGTGGCTTCACAGATGCCGTCGCCCGGCTTCAGGGTGCTGCCAGGCACACCGGTAGGACGGTTCGGGTTGGAGCAGCCGGTCAGCATGCCGGAGCCTGCAATGGCAACAGCGGTAAGAGCGGTATATTTCATAAAGTCACGGCGGGAGAATGTATAGGACATGTTCGTTCCTCCTTTAAAAAGCAGATCAGTACGGCCTTGCGGCATTACCTATAAGATAGGCGAAACCGGGCCGGATGTCAATGCCTTTTGGCAAAATAAAATGATGAAATTTTGAGCTGTGACGTTGTTTTGCGACGAAATTTCGTCCTGTGCGGGCCGCGTATCAGGCGCGGGTCACGTCTGCAGCGGTCATGACGAAGGTCATGGTCTTATCCGCTGCAAAGGTGGGCATGTAAGTAACGCTCAGCTGCTGCCAGCCCTTGGGGACCATCAGCATCAGCTGCAGATAGCCGGTACCCTGCGGGGGCAGATTGGTGGAATCCGAGAAGGTCTGAGAGTTGGAGTTGTACAGCGAGATGTTGGCACCGCACTCCACGCTCTGGCCGTCGCAGGAAGCAGAGAAATCGGTAGAAGCTGCTGCCAGTGCGTGGAAGTTTGCATCCACGTTCTCCTGCGGGGGCACGGGATAAGCAGCATTGATCTCGGCCAGATTCTGTGCGCCGATGTTGAAGGTCTGGTTCTTGGTGCGATTGACCACGGTGACCAGAACAGCAATGTATTCGTAACCGGCCTGTGCAGGTGCGGTATCAATGTTGAACAGGCTGGTCAGCTGAACGCCAAGGCCGTTCCAGTTGCTGACCTTATCACCGACCTTGACATCCACGATGGTGGCGCTGCCATTCTGCTGGCAGCCGCCCAGCAGGCTTGCTGCGCCCAGAGCAGCAACGGATGCGCCGGTGCACTTGAGGAAGGTACGGCGGGAAATGGAGTTGGACATAAAATAAATCCTCCTTTTGATAGGAAAAACCGTATTCCAGAATGTTCTATTCTGTTTATACCCTTTCTGCCCGAAAGATGCAAGGGTTTGGGGGCTGAATTTACAGCTTTTTCACAGGAATATCACCCTTCGTGGGTAAGGCCCTTCACATGTGTTTCGCTGGTTTTGACCAGATTTAACAGGCTGGGCGTATAAAGCGGGAACTCGCGGGTCAGGCTTTCTGTGGTCATGGTCAGGCAGGCAGGGTCCTTTACGCCCTCGCCGCCGTTCACATCCTGTCCGTCCAGCAGGGCTTCCACGTTGGCTTCGGACATGCGCATCACGGCATCGGAGCAGCCGCGCCAGCGGATGGGATCGATGCTGAACATACTGGCGGCGTTGTGCGGCTCGGCCGAGTACAGCAGGCGGAACATTTTGGCTACGGCCATCATCAGGTAGGCGCTCACTTCGGTGGTAAGGGCCTTGCTGTGGCACTGGCCGATCTTGGCGTACAGCACGTTCAGGCCGTTGGAGATCAGCTTTTTGTTCATGGTGGGCAGCACGCTGCCGTGGTAGATGTTGTCCTTCATCTTGTCCGGGTTCGGAAGGTCTTCTGCCGAGAGCATCATGCCGTTGCGCTCTGCACTGCGGCCCAGAAGATAATCGCAGGAAACATTATAATAGTCCGCCACGCGCACCACAAAGTCCAGGCCGCATTCGCGGATGCCTTTTCGTAGTGGGACAGCAGCGCCTGCGAGACGCCAAGATCCTCGGCGGCCTGCTTCTGGGTGATGCCGCGTTCCTTGCGCAGCAGCTTGATGATACGGTTGAATTCCATGATTTTGGCTCCTCAAAGTTCTATGTAGGGGACATCCTTGTTTTGGTTTACAGCAGGTTGATTATACACAACGGAAAACCTTTTGTAAAGCAAGAAAAGTGACGATATTTTTCGTTGATTTTCGTCATTTTTGTCAAAAGACTTGCTCTGGACACCATATCTATGCTAAACTATAGGTATTAACGCATACATTTTGTGGCGTGCGCGGGGCCGTAGCTGCTGCCCGCCAAAGAGCAAAAAATCTGGCAGACGACACGTTTTTCTGCCAGATTTTTCTCCGCAGCGGGTTTTGCCGCCCGTTCCCGTGCCGCCGCACAGCGATAAAGAGAGGCACTATCCATGAAAACGTTCAAGCTTCATCTCATCCGCCACGGCATGACTGCAGGCAACCTGCAGGGCCTGTACATCGGCAGCGGCACCGACATCCCTCTGTGCGACGAGGGCCGCGCGCAGCTCAATGAGCTGAAAGAGCGGTTCGAGTATCCGCAGGTGGATACCGTGTTCTCCTCCCCGCTGCTGCGCGCGGTGGAAACAGCCAACATCCTGTTCCCGGATGCAAAGCACACCTTTACCGTGCACGACCTGCGGGAGGCCGGCTTTGGCAAGTTTGAGAACAAGCCGGTCAAGGAGCTGGTGCACGACGAGGACTTTAAAAAGTGGATCACCCCCGGCTCCGGCTATGTGCCCGAAGGCGCAGAGCCTACCGACCAGTTCCACGCCCGCTGCGCCGAAAGCCTGATGAAGCTGTTTGAGTATATGATCCGCATGGATGTGACCGAAGCAGCCTGTGTGACCCATGGCGGCGTGATCATGAGCATGCTCAGCCAGCGCGCCGTGCCCACCCGCCGCCCGGAGCAGTGGATGGCAGACCCCGGCTGCGGCTACACCGTGCAGACCGATGTGCAGCTGTGGATGCGGGACCGTCTGGTGGAAGCCATCGACATCGTGCCCTTTGGCTATGCCGATACCCTGCGCGGTCAGGCCGAAGCCGAGGAAAACGAGGCCTTTGAATAAGAAGCCGCTTTTACAGTTGAAAGTGCGGGTAAGGAAACAGTTACAGTTTTAGCCTATCCCTTGACAGAAGCGGCGCAATCCTTTATTGTATAAGGGAACGATTATTTTAGGAGGAAGTTCCATGTCCCAGTCCATTTCCCGCCGGTCATTCCTGAAATGTGCCGGCTCCGGTGCGGTCAGCCTTGCGGCAGCGCTGCTCACCGGCGTACCTGCAGCGGCACAGCAGCCGCGTCTTGCAGGCGAACCTGCCCTGCTGGACGGCAAAGCTGCCGTGGAGCTGCTGGGCTATGCCCCTGCGCAGGAAATGGGCAATGTGCTGGTGTACCTCTCGGTGGAGAACCTCTCCGCATCCACCCTGCCGGTGGGCGCAAGCTATCTGCAGAGCCGTGAGGTGTGCACGCTTGGCGACCTGTACAGTATGGGCACCGGCGTTACCGCTGTGTGCGATGGCAAGCCGGTGCGCTGCGGCAGCTTTGCTGCGCCGCTCTACGGCGAGAACGCGGCGGATGCTTCGGTGTTCACCCTGAACCTGACGGCAGGCCGCGGCGCGCTGCTGCACTGCTTCTGCGCAGTGCCGGACAACTGGCAGACGCTGGAGCTGACCTATCACCCGGATTTCGCGGCGGGCCGCAGCGTGACCTTTACGGTCAACCGCAGCACTGACCACGCCGTGCTGGGCGTGGTGCCCACCTCTCCTGCCGAGGTTGGCAGCGTGGTGGATCTGTAACTCCTTCAGTCTCGCATACGCTCGACAGCTCCCTCGGAGAGGGAGCATCTGGCGAAAAGGAAAACTTGGCCGTATTGCCAAAGCCTCCCTCCATGAGAAAGACTTCCCCCGGCCGGGACAGATTCTCCCCGCGCCGGGGAGAAATGTCACCGCAGGTGACAAAGAGAGGAGCAGATGTCACGCAAGTGACAAAAAAGGGAGCAGTGGCATCGCGTCAGCGATGACGGAAGGAGTTCCTGAACGTAATAAAAGACCATCTGAGATGCAGTTAAAAATGCCTCAGATGGTCTTTTTTGTTTTGTCAATTCAGCACATTCTGCCCGGCGGAATCCAATACCGTCAGCTCCTGCCCGGTCACGCTGGAGACCAGCGCAATGTAGCTGCGTCCGGTGCGGATGCTCAGCGGCCTACCGTCGGCAGCGTAAAAGGCAAAGGTGGAGCCTGTGCCCTGCGTCCATGTGATGTGCCACAGCTGGCTGCCGTTCAGCCAGACACCGCCGCCAAGGGACAGGTCGTAGTCCAGCGTGGTGCCGTCGTCCCGCAGGCTGGAAGCGGAGTAAAGGACCAGCAGATTGTCGAATTGCGCCTGCGCGCCGGTGTTGGCATCCAGCTGGGCGGTGCCGTCGGCGCGGAGCATCCCGTAGGTGCCGCTGGCCGCATCGTAGGCAAAGCCGGTGGTGCTTTGGGGCGCAAAGTTGATCTGCACCTGTTCGGCATCCCGGGAACCTGGCTCCGGCAGGCGGGGCTCTTTGGCCTGCGGCAGCAGGGCGGGCAGAGCGGAAATGGCAGAGCTGTCCTCGGCAGTGCTGGCCGAGGAGGAAGCGCTGCTGCCGTGGTCGCCCAATGCGCCGGAAAGGTTCAGGCTGCCCAGCACGGAAGCAACCTCCCCGCCGCTGGTATGCCACAGCGGCGCGCCGCTCCAGACATCATCGCAGGAAAAGGCGTTGCGGCCCACTTCCAGCGCGTCCACGGCCCGCAGGTTATAATAATCCAGATAGTTGCGGGCAAACTGCCCTGCACCCCGCTGGATGGGCAGTACTTCCTGCCCGCTGAGCAGCCGCCAGTAAAGGTCCTGCCCAAGGGTCACTGGGCCGACGGTTGGCATGGCCGATACCGAAGGATAAGCCAAGCACAGGCTGGTGGGCTGGCCGCTCTCGGTCAGGGCTTCCAGCACCACCGATGCGCTGCCAATGCCCCACTGTGTGGTGCTGGAAGCGGCGTTGTCGATCACCACGGCGGCGGTGCGTTCGCCGGGATACTGCAGCTCCTGCCCGGTCAGCGGGTCGGTGGGCGCTGCACTGTCCGGGGCAGTGGGGCCGGACAGCGCACACCCGCACAGCAGGACTGTGCACAGCACCGCCGTGCCAAGGGCCAGATTCCAGATGCGTTTCATGCGGTTCCCTCGTTACTGATAGCTGAAGTTGGACCACTCGTCGTCGTCCACGATGGCAAGATAGGTCTTGCCGCGGTTGAAAAGCATCTGCGCACCGGTCTTGTCGTAGACCCGCAGCGGATGCTCAGGCGAAGCCTTTTCCCAGCGGACATGCTGTACAGCGCCGCGGCTGAAATAATAGGCATCGCCGCCGGAGATGTAGCTTACCTGCTGCACATCGCCGGAGTCGCCGGAATAGCGCTCGATGGGAGCAAAGCAGACCAGCAGGTTGTCAAAGCTCAGCTGCTTTGCATTCAGCTCGTCCACAGTGTTTTCAAATTTGCCGGAGATGCGGCTGTACATCTGCATTTTATAGGTGCGGGACTGCGGATCATAGCGGAAGCTGGTCTTGTAGTGGTCCGAGTGGGTGATGCTGACCGTCCTGCCGGATGCTGCACCCTGCATGGCATTCTCCTCGCCGGTGCGGTAGTCCGCAAAGCGGAAGAAGGTGGCGTCGTAATCGTACTTCAGGCCGATGCCCGCGTTGGAAGCGGCCTGCCGGATCTCCTTGCCGGAGGTGAACTCGGTGTGTTCATAGGCCACATCCCGGCCCCGGCTGTCGCGGTGAGCCACATGCGGATGGGTGGGAGTATTAAAGTAGCTCTTGCCGCCGATGTTCAGGCCGGAATAGTTGTATACGCTGATGAATTTGGTGCAGGGGGCGCTTTCACCGTCGTGGTAGTACAGCGCCTGATAGGGCATCAGCAGCTGCAGGAACTGGTCGCGGCCAGAGCGCAGCGGGCCGATCTCCGGGATGGAGTCGGCATCGTGGAACACCGCGCAGAAGCGGGTGATGCCGCCCTCTACCTTGCACTCGATCAGCAGATCGGCAGAGGAAAGACCGCGCTGCGGACGGGCGTTCTGACGGGAGGTGTTGGAGATGTTGTTCACCATCACGCCCACGATACGGCCATTGCTGCGCTTGGCCTCACCGGTCAGCGGGTCGGCATCGTAAGCGGGCAGTGCGGCAACACTGGCAGCGGGCTGCTCGCCTGCTGCCAGCGAGGAAGCAGCCATGTCCTCCGAGGATGCAGCAGAAGAAGCTGCGCCGGAAGAACTGATGCCCAGTGTCTGCTGGATCCAGCTGGAAAAATTGTTGCCCAGAATGGCACTGCCGGAAGCACTGCAGCTGGAAAGCGCCAGCGAAGCGGCAGCGGCACCGGTCAGGCGAAGAACAGTACGGCGAGTGATCTTCATAGGAAAACCTCCTGCAAAAAACGTATCGGCGCGGCCCGGCAGAATGCCAAAGCCGGGAAAAAGTTTGCGGGTGCAGCGCGGCGGGGCGCACACTGCTGGGCAGTAAAACGCAGCGCACTGCAGACGGATTTGATTTGATTGTAACGATTCTTGCCGGGTTTGTAAAGAGGAAGTTATCGGGATGAAGCCCCTTCCGCTGCCGACACCGGAGCATCTTCGATCTGCTGCGCGGATGAAAAGCGGAAGCCCACACCGATGCAGGAGCTTTTTGCGCCTTTTTGCCCGGGAACCCTTGCATTTTTGCGCAAGTTGTGGTAATATTATTCGGCAGTATGTTCACTGCGGAAATATGCGCTCGTAGCTCAGCCGGTAGAGCATCTGACTTTTAATCAGAGGGCCAGGGATTCGAGTTCCCTCGAGCGCACCAAAATCCCACGAAGAATCGTAAGATTCCTCGTGGGATTTTCTTTTTATACGCCATTTGCACGGTTTCTGCACGGTTTTGCACGGTCCGCATTTTTCGTGTCAGATGGAGTAAGTCTGTGAATTACTCTGCAATTCGTGCTTTTTTTGCAATTCAGGTCAGCAAAGCCAAGCGGAGCTGCGCTTTTACAGAGGGGTCTGCGTCCTTCAGAAGCTCCAAAAGTGCCGACACGGAGATGGTCGGTTCTGCTTCAACCGGGGTAGCCTGCACAAGTGTTGTTCCCTGTACGGCCTTCACATCACCGCCGGAGATCATCAGTTGGTAAGCAGAGCGCAGGCTGCGCGATGGAATCGCTGAATAGCACAAAAGCATGTTGGAGTCCAGATGTGAAAAAACGGTAAAGCAGATAAAATCCACTTTACCGTTTTATAGCAATTCAACTTCTTCATGCAACAGCAACAGCGTTGAATTGCATATCGCAAATTGCTGTTTTAACGTTCCACTAATTTCTTGCCTTGCGATCAAGAAAGCACGTCTGCTAAACGCTCTACATTGAAAATATAATCGTACACTGCTATAATAAAATTGTGATATTATCACCAAAAATTCGAGATGCAAAGCGTTTGCGATTGGCAAACATTCAGGAGGAACGCATGGTAACAGGAGCCATTAAAAATAAGGTAGACAAGATCTGGACGGACATCTGGGCAGGCGGCATCACCAATCCGCTGACCGTCATTGAACAGCTGACCTATCTCATGTTCATCCGGTCACTGGACGAGAAAGAGCTTGCCACCGAAGATTTTGAGAACATGGCGGGCGAAAAGATGGAGCACATCTTCCCGGCCAGCGAAGCAGGGCAGTCTATGCGGTGGAGCCGCTTCAAGGATAAAGATTCCCGCGAAATTTTCCTGACCATGCAGCAGCGGGTGTTCCCTGCCATCAAAAAGATGAAATATGGCCGTCTGCCGGACTTTGACGCAAACGGCGAGCTGGTGGAGATCGCAGACGACCCCACCCGCCCGGATGAGGGCAACACCGCCTTTGCGCGGTACATGGACGATGCCATGTTCCTGATTCCCACGCCGCAGGTGCTGCAAAAGATCATCACTGGGCTGGAGGATCTTTACACCCACGACATTGCCGACCTTGATATGCAGGGCGACCTGTATGAGTATATGCTGGGCAAGCTGGCAACCGCAGGGCAGAACGGCCAGTTCCGCACGCCCAAGCACATCCGTGACATGATGGTGGAGCTGGTGCAGCCCACGCCGGACGACTTGATCTGCGACCCCGCCTGCGGCACGGCGGGCTTTCTGGTGTCCAGTGCGCAGTACCTCCGCGCCCACTACGAGGACAGCATGACCCCGGAGCAGTGGCAGCATTTTGCCGGCCCGATGTTCACCGGCTTTGACACGGACCGCACCATGCTGCGCATTTCGGCCATGAATCTGATGCTCCACTCCATCACGAACCCGGAGATCGACTACAAGGACAGCGTGTCGAAGCAAAACTCCATTTGCAGCAAGTACACCGTTTGCCTTGCAAACCCGCCGTTCAAGGGCACTGTGGATGCCGAGAGCATCAACGATGACCTGAAGGCTGTCACCAACACCAAAAAAACAGAATTGCTTTTCCTTGCGCTCTTCCTGCGGATGCTCAAAACCGGCGGACGCTGCGCCTGCATCGTGCCGGACGGCGTGCTGTTCGGTTCCAGCAAGGCGCACCAGAGCATCCGAAAAGAACTGATTGAAAACCACCAGCTGCGGGCGGTCATTTCTATGCCCTCCGGCGTGTTCAAGCCCTACGCAGGCGTGTCTACGGCGGTGCTGGTGTTTACCAAGACCGGCGCGGGCGGAACCGATAAGGTGTGGTTCTACGATATGAAAGCCGACGGTTTCTCGCTGGACGACAAGCGCACCGAGGTGAAGGAAAACGACATCCCGGACATCATCGCCCGGTTCCAGAACCTCAACGCCGAAACTGACCGCAAGCGCACCGAGCAGAGTTTCTTTGTGCCCAAAGAAGAAATTGCCGCCAATGGGTACGATTTATCCATCAATAAGTATAAAGAGACCGAGTATGTGCCGGTGGAGTATCCCTCGACCACGGAAATTCTGGCCGACCTGCATGAGCTGGAAATGGAGATCACTAAAGGTCTGGCAGAGTTGGAGGAGATGGTGTGATGGCGAAGTTGGGAGAGGTTTGTACTATTGTATCTGGTTCGACACCAAAAACATCTGTTACGTCCTACTGGGATGGCAACATCAAATGGATAACACCTGCTGAATTGAACGAAGATACTTTTTACATTATGGATTCAGTTCGGCACATTACTGAAGAGGGAAAAGAAAAAACAGGATTGTCTTATCTGCCGACAGGAACAGTCATTTTATCGTCTCGTGCGCCGATTGGCAAAACCGCAATTGCCGGTTGTAAAATGTGTTGCAATCAAGGATTTAAGAACCTTATTTGCTCAGATGCGATTTATAATGAATACCTCTATTTTTTCTTGAAATCAAAAACAGACTATCTCAATTCATTGGGACGTGGCGCAACTTTTAAAGAAATTTCTAAATCCATCGTTGAAAATATTGAGATTCCGTTACCTGAAGTAAACCAGCAAAAAGAAATTGCAGAAAAATTCAAGAAGCTAGAGCAGTTGATTTCGCTCCGTAAGCAGCAGCTTGCCAAACTGGACGAACTGGTAAAGGCACGGTTTGTGGAGATGTTTGGGGATGAACAGGCATTTAATAAAGAACCGCTGAGCCAAAATGTTGAAGAAATGTTCATTGGGCCTTTTGGCAGTAGTTTGAAAAATGAAAACTTTGTTTCCAAAGAAAATGGTTACTGCATGGTATATGAACAAAAGCATGCTATTCGCAAAACTATGGATGTCGAAACTCGGTATATAGACAAACCGAAATATGAAGAACTTAAACGATTTTCAATTCATGGTGGCGATATTATTGTTAGTTGTCGAGGAACAATAGGCGAAACCTATATTGTCCCCTTAAATGCGCCGTTAGGCATTATGCACCCATCCATTATGAAAATTCGTGTGAAGGATTCTATTTACAACCGAGTTTTCTTTGACTTCTTACTACAAGAAAAGCTAAAGCAACATGAAGCACAAGCTAATGGAAGTGGCGTGAAAATGGCCGTAACGGCAAGTGCGCTGGGCAAAGAAGAGTTTATTGTTCCTTCAATTCCGTTTCAAAATCAGTTCGCCGCTTTTGTGGAGCGTGTAGACCAGCAGAAGCAGACTGTACAGCAGAGCCTTGAAAAGTTGGAATTGATGAAAAAGGCGCTGATGCAGGAATATTTTGGGTAACTCCCCCAGTCGCCTACGGCGACAGCCCCCTCAGAGAGGGAGCCTTAACGTGGCCGCAAGGCAAAAGCCTTCCTCTTTGAGGAAGGTGGCACGGCGCAGCCGTGACGGAAGGAGTGGGACAGCAGGGCTTAGAAAAGTTGGAATTGATGAAAAAGCACTGATGCAGGAATATTTTGGGTGAAGTGTTATACTATTGAAAGATTGTGCGGTATAATGATAGAAAAACACTGGAGGTTTACATGAGCGATTTGAATGGAATTAACATTTCTGATCTTTTGGGATTATCTGAACCATTACAAAAACTTGTAGAAACTGTCTCCTGTGGTATAGGGAAATTGTATGAACCTATACATGTAAGACGTATGGCTAATGCGAAAGCGGCTGAAATCAAAGCTATAGGCGACCAAATTTCGGATATTTCAGAAATTCCCATTAAGTATGACAATGGAAAAGTTCTTGTGGACGGAACAGACTACACAGAGTTGGTGAAGCGTACACAAAGTCGCATAGCATTTCAGGAGCTAAAAAAGCAACAGAACATAGATTATGCTGTTGCTTTTGCGGCGCAAGAACTTGCAGGTGAGCTTAAGGTAAGCAAGGAACCGGTAGATGAGGATTGGGTTTCCCGATTCTTTGATTCTGTTTCGTGTGTAAGCGAAAAAGAAATGCAACTGATTTGGGGGAAAATTCTGGCAGGTGAAATTAAGGAACCGGGCAGTTTTTCGATGAGAACGCTCAATGTAGTTAGAAACTTGAGTAAGAAAGAGGCAGAGTGTTTCTTGAAAATCTTACCATGCGTAATGAGTTCTGACGGGGATTATTTTATTTCATCAGATGAGAAGATAATAAATGTGGCTAATATCACATTCTATGATATCTTAACATTAGACGACTGCGGATTACTTTATGCGGATGGAACGATGCGGATGAGCTTTACCGTAGCAAAAAATGATCCTGCTATAATGTATAGTGATGATTATGCAATTAATATGACCAGAAGAAAAGATGAGCCTTATAACGGCTCAGTGGGTGTATATAAATTAAAGACGGCTGCACAGGAACTGTATCCTTTACTAAGGAAACAAACCAATGAAGAGTATGTGATGCTTTGGGCCCGTGAACTTTATAATAAGAACTTCAATAGGTGCAGTGTTGATGTATATAAAGTAGATGGAATTGATAATGGTACGCCCAATTGTCAACCTGTGCCACTAAAAAACTGGAAAGAAAATTAAGCCCTAATCCTAATATTGAAAGGAGCCCTCCTCATGTCCAACTTCTCCTATCTCTCCACCCGCCCCGAATATTCCCTCTTCGCTAATTCCGCCATCGAGGCCGAGAAAGTGTTCTCCACCTCTCCGGCGATGTGCGCGGTGGGGTGTCGGAAGGCGTTGGAGCTGGCGGTGAAGTGGGTGTATGCGGCAGACAAAACCATCACGATGCCCTACAAGGACAACCTGCAATCCTTGTTGCACGAGCCGAGTTTCCGGTTCGCAGTGGACCGCAATGTGTGGAGCGCGCTGCCCAGCATCGTGAAGGCGGGCAATCTGGCGGTACATACGGGGCATAGTGTGTCGGCGGCGGATGCAGTGTTCAGCCTGCGGGGGCTGTTCGACTTCATCCAGTGGGTGGATTACTGCTACGGCACAGACTATGTGGAGCGCTCCTTTGATGAAACGGCCATCCCCGGCGAAAAGGTAGCACTGGACGAAAAGAAGATCCGGGAACAGGAAAGTTTACTGTCCCAGAAGGATGCCGAGTTGGAAGCGTTGCGCAAGCAGGTGGAGAGCCTTTCGGCGGCGTACACGGCCAGCAAACAGCAGAACCAGCAGAGCCGCAGTTTCACCGCCGCCGACCTGACCGAGGCCGAAACGCGGCAGAAGATCATCGACATCGACCTCAAGGCCATGGGCTGGAAATTCACCGGGCCGGACGCCGATGTGCGCACCGAGTACGAAGTGGACAACATGAACGGCGTGCTGGGGCAGAAGGGCTATGCAGACTATGTGCTGATGGGCAAGGACGGCTTGCCGCTGGCGGTCATTGAAGCCAAGCGCAGCACCAAAGACCCCAACATCGGGCGCAAGCAGGCTCAGCTTTATGCAGACTGTCTGGAGCAGAAGTTTGGCCGCCGTCCGATGCTGTTTACCACCAACGGCTACACCACCTATTTCTGGGATGAGCAGAGCGGCCCGCAGCGTGCTGTGAGCGGGGTGTTCTGCAAGGACGATTTGCAGAAGCTGATGAACCGCGGCACCGAGAAAAGCCGCTGGACACCATCGAAATTGACGATAAAATCACCGACCGTTACTACCAGAAAAACGCCATCCGGGCAGTCTGCGCCCATATTACGCAGGGCTTCCGGCGCAATCTGCTGGTCATGGCTACTGGCACGGGCAAGACCCGCACCGCATCCAGCCTGACCGATGTGCTGAGCCGGGGCGGTCATGTGACCAACGTGCTTTTTCTGGCCGACCGCACTGCGCTGGTCAAGCAGGCAAAGGACGACTTCAAAAGTATCTGCCCGACCAGTCGTTGTGCAACCTCTGCTCCTCCAAGGACGATAAGGCCGCGCGCATCGTGTTTTCCACCTATCCCACCATGCTCAAAGCCATCGACAACGCCAAGACCAAGGACGGCGTGCCGCTGTTTTCGCCCGCCCACTTTGACCTTATCATCGTGGACGAGAGCCACCGCAGCATTTTCAAGAAATACCGCGCCATTTTTGATTATTTCGATGCGGTTCTGGTGGGTCTGACCGCCACCCCGAAAACCGACGTGGACCGCAACACCTACGATTTTTCGAGATGGAGCACGGCATCCCCACCTACGCCTACGATTACGACACGGCGGTCTACACCGACCATGTGCTGGTGCCTTACTACAACTACGAGGTCAAGACGAAATTCACAGAAGAGGGCATCCACTACGACCAGCTTTCACCGGAGGATAAGACCCGCTACGAGGACGATTTTGCCGAGGACGACACCCTGCCCACCTTTATCCCGTCCGAAAAGCTGAATAAGTTCATCTTCAACGCCAACACCGTGGACACGGTGCTGCAAGACCTGATGGAACGCGGCATCCAGACGGCAGGCGGCGACCGCATCGGCAAGACCATTATCTTTGCCCAGAACAAGCGCCATGCGGAGTTTATCCGGGAACGTTTTGGCAAGCTCTACCCGCAGCTGGAGACCCAGTACCCGGGATTCATCCAGCGGGTGGTCTGCGACGACGCCTATGCACAGTCCATCATTGACGATTTCAAACAGCCGGACAAACCGCCGTTTATTGCGGTCTCGGTGGATATGATGGACACGGGCATTGATGTGCCGGAGTGCGTGAATCTGGTGTTCTTCAAAAAAGTACGCAGCAAAACGAAGTTCTGGCAGATGATCGGCCGTGGTACGCGGCTCTGCCCATCCCTTGCCTGCGTGGATGCCGTCGACGGCGAATATACGGGCAAACGGCGGTTTCTGATTTTTGACTACTGCGGCAACTTTGAATTTTTCCGTCAGAAACCCAACGGCTACGAGAGCGCGGACACCAAAAGCCTGTCCGAGAGCATTTTCTGCAAGCAGGTGCGGATCGCCGCCGCGCTGCAGGATGGAGCCTATGCGGACGAAAGTTACCAGAACTGGCGCAAGATCTTAACGGAAACCTGCCGTGCCGAAGTGGGAGCGCTGAATCCAGAGCTGGTATCCGTGCGGCTGCACCGACAGGCCGTAGAACACTATCAAAAGCCGGAAGCCTTTGTCAGCCTGACCGAAACGGACAAGGGTACTCTGATGAAAGAGGTGGCACCGCTCATCTCGCTGGACGATAAGGACGAGGCCGCCAAGCGGTTCGATAACTTTGTGTATGGCTTGCTGCTCTGTGAACTGGAAGGTCTGCCGGGGCTGGGCCGCGCCCAGAAACAGCTGCGCAGCACGGCGGCAATGCTGGAAGGGAAAGCTACCATCCCGCAGGTGCAGGCGAAGCTGCCCCTCATCCGGGAGGTGCAGACAGACGAATTTTTGACCTCGCATGATTTGCTCCGCTTTGAGGAAATGCGGCAGGAACTGCGGGAGCTCATCAAGTTTCTGGTGGAGGGCGGCGAGGGGCAAAAGCCTGTCTACACGGCCCTTGCCGACCCGGTACTGGAACAGACCGAGGGCAAAACGCTGGATTCCGGCTACGATTTCGGCGAGTACCGGGAACGTGTGAACCGCTATATCATGGAGCACCGCAGCGATACGCTGGCCATCCACAAGCTGACCCAGAACATTCCGCTTTCCCGGGGCGACTATACCGAGCTGGAACATATCTTCACCTGTGAGCTGGGCAGCAAAGAGGACTATGCACGGGAGTTTCGGGATACACCCTTTGGTCTGCTGGTGCGTAAAGTGGCAAAGCTGGACCACGATGCTGCCATGCAGGCATTTTCCAAGTTCATCAACGATGAATCGCTGAATGCAAAGCAGATCGCATTTGTGCAGAAGGTCATTCATTACATCGAGCAGAACGGTTATGTGGAAAGCAAAGCGGTGCTGATGAAACCACCCTTTGACCAGCCCATTCTGTTTACCCGCCTGTTTGATGGCAAAACAGGCAGTGAACTGATGAATACGATCAATTCGGTGAAAGAGAATGCCACCCATGTGACGGCATAAAGTAGTGGAATGTACTGATAAAAACCGGTATAATTCAGGACTATCGAAAAATGAATATCCTGCAACGCAGGATGGCAAGTCAGGGAATTTTGAACGATACGCAAACGACTCTGGCTGATTACCTGATGAGCATCGTACAAATTTCCGTGGAGGATGCCGGAGCGATTTATATCGAGTTGAGCAGCATCCGCGGAAATTTTATGGCAAACATTATTCTGCGCATGATTGAAAATTATCACTTCCTGCCTGATATGGCGCAGAAACTGAAAAACAAACAAGCACTGGTGGAAAGCGTAATTGCAAATGAACAGCTGGAGCCTTCCATTACGTCGCCCATCAAAGATGTGTATGATGACCTTGTCAACAGCAAACTGGATATGATCGAGGGCTTCGTGCCGATCTCTGCCATCCAGTATGATGCTAAGATGCAGGAAGCAGAAAGACTTTAAGAGGAGTGCGACTTGTAGGATTGCTTTAAATTATCGAGTTAATCCGCAGGCTGAATAGATTCACTCAAATCGAATGAAAACGAAAAAATGCCCGCTCACCGTGGAGATCCGGCTCCATCGGTGGGCGGGCATATCCAATAAAACACCAGGATACTATTATGCTTTTCGTAGTTCAGCTGGGATCTTGTTCTGGCTCAGATATCCCACAGGGAGGGCGCAGAGGTGGAAACTGCGGCGGCACCTGCGCGCATGGCGGCCATGACGTCGGCTTTGTCCCGCAGCAGGCCGCCTGCAATGACAGGCACCTGTGTACGGGCGCTGATCTCGGCGATGACCCGAGGCATGATGCCGGGAAGGATCTCGACAAAATCCGGCTTGCCCTGCTCCAGCTGACCGGACAGGCTGGTCAGCGAGAGGGAATCCAGAATGAATGCCCGCTGGACGGTCAACAGGCCGCGGTGGCGCGCCCGGCGGATCAGGGTCGGGCGGGTGGAGATGATGCCGTCCGGGTGGCACAGGGCGTTGAGGGAGTCCACCGCGATCTCCCGCGACGAAAGACCGTCCACAAGGTCGATGTGAACCACGGCCAGTTTTCCGGCATCATGTATGCGGTGCACAAGACCGTCTACGGTGAGCAGGGTGCTCGCCAGCAGAAAAACGGCGCTGCAGGGCGAAGCCAGCGCAGCAGTCAGGGCTTCGTCCGTTTTCACAGCGGCGATCACCGGTTCGTCCAGCAGGGTTTCGGCAAGAGGATGCATTGGATAAGACTCCTTTCGAGCCAGATTTACAGAGATAGGGAGCAATCAGAAGATACGGCCCTTTCAGAAAACTCTAAAAGGGCCGCACCATGCGCAAACCAAGTTTATAAAAAATTGAGGGGTTTGTAAAGAGGATTAAAGAGGCATTATTTATGTGCCTGCACGGCTGCATTATTTTTCTTCAGCAGTACAGCGCATGCTATGGTAACTACAAAGCCGATCGCGATCAGCGCGTAGACCAGAGCAGTGCCAGCGTACTGTGTTCCGGGGGTGTGCACGCGAATCTCGCAGATGCCCCACTCGCTGACAGCTGCAAGAACGCCGCAGAAGATGCCGCCAAGGTAGGGATTGCCCGTGTGCTGGTACAGGAGACGACAAATCAGGATCGCAACAAAGATGAAGCCGGGCAGCGCATACACTGCAGTTGCGGCAGAAGCCAGACCGCCGAACATCGGGTTCGAGCCGGTAGCCTTGAAGATGCCGTAAACGTAGCAGAGGATGAACAGAGTGGGAACCGATGCGATAAAGCTGATCAGAAGGTTAGAAAGCAGCTTGTTTTTGCCGAGCGCCGTGCTAAAGTTAAAACTGTTGACACTGATGGACATGACAATGTAGTACACGAGATACATGGGTACAACAAGGAGCATACCCGGGATGCGGTTGGCTCCAAACTTCATAAAGCCCCAGTAAACGATCAGGAAGTTCACATCCACAAAATAGTCGACGGCAAAAACCATCAGGATCAGGGCAAAGACTGCAAGCAGGGCCGCGCCGATGGATTTGAGGAGTGCATGCCCGGAAATAGCGATGCCGGTATTCCGGAAGGAGAAACCGTGTTTTTGCCGTAGGCCATGTACCACACCGTGCACAGAACAAGAGTCAGTGCGCCGCACAGCAGAGAGATCAGGCCGTGGTACGCAGGGTTGGCCGAGTGGAAAAGTGCATCACGGTAAGATGCCAGTCCCTGCTTGTTCAGGAATCGAATAATGAGGATGGACAGGACGGCACTGATGATCTGGATGCCCCAGAACCATGCAACTGCATTCTTATCGCCAACTGGGCGAAGGTCCTGCTCGCCATTGTCGGCACACTGGAATGTCTTGACGGAGCTGACCAGCCAAACCATCAGAGACCCGGCAAACAGCAGCAGACCGGACAGGGCGATGATCTTGAAGATGTTCCAGATGGTATAGGTGTAGCTGCTGGCGCTCAGAGCAGTGCCAGTGGGCATAACACGGTTAAAGAAGGTCAACACACGGTTCATGACCAGCGGGGACCACCAACCAGCCATATGCGTCTCGTTAGAAACAAAGATCTGGCGGCTTCCGGTCTTTCCGCCGTAATCCTGCTCATAAACGGTCTCTGCCACGCGCTGTTCACTGGTGGTTGCGGGGTCGATACCGAAATACAGGAAGGACTGTGCACTGTTGTTGATCACATATTCTGCCGGGCTGGAAAGGTTGGCTGCATACTTGTTGGCGTCGTTGGAATAGGTACCGTTATCATTAGCTTTTTCCGAGAAGAAGAACTCGTCGTTCTTGTCTGCGAGAACTGCGACATCTCGGGCACCGTAAACATCGGTGTAGCCCTCGCTGTTACGCACGATGGGATCGCTGTGAATCAGGAAAATGGCCTTGACAACATTCAGACTGTCGTTATCGCACTGCAGTGCTTCGCCAGCTGCCTTGCCACCGCGGGAGTAGCCCAGCAGCGAAACTCGGTCGGTATCAACGTAGGGCAGAGTCACGCCGTAGCGTACCGCATCATAAAGGCCGCGGCCCTGGGTGAGCCATTCGGAGTCCGGCAGAGGTTCGCTTTCGCCCATGCCGTACATATCCACGCCGATCGCAACATAGCCGCGGCGGGCGAGCTCAATGCAGTAGTGCTGCATTTCTTCTTTGTTGTTGTTTCCGCCATGCTGTACAAAAATAGCGGGCGCAGGCGTTTCAGCGGTGGCGTTTTCCGGAATATAAACATCCATCGCAAGGGTATGACCGGATTCGGATTCAATGGTAACGTTCCGGATGGTCGTTTTGCCGGAGTTCGTCTGTAAAATGAAAGAACCGGCAATGCCTACGATGATGAGCGCGATGCTGACGATGAGACTGATCAGTGGCCTTGAAAGTTTTTTCTCGTTCATATGGGGGACCTCCTTTTTGAATCTGATTTTTCCGTAATAAAAATGGGGACACACTGCATCTGGACGATACAGTGCATCCCCATCTCACTTCTCTTGGGATGCTTCTAGTATAGCGTTTTGTAAAGTACAGTTTACAAGGGACTACACAGGGTAACGGTCTGACGGGAGGGTGTGCCGCCCGTCAGATTTTCCATGTGATATTCAAGCTGTCGCTTGTGGCGGCTATGGTGGTAATCATCAAGTCCACCACCCGCCGCTTGTCGTCAAAGGATACATTCTCCCAAGTGTCGAGGTAGCCGGAAATCTGGCTGACCTGTTCCGGGCTAATGGCTTCCACCGTCAACTCGGCTATCTGCTTCACAAGTTCCTGCTTGCGCCCGTCCAGTTCTGCTATCTTCACATTCACATAGGAGAGCAGGACATTGTTTGCACCCGTCAGACTGTCCACCAGCTTTTCAATCTCGCTGTCCACATGGGCAAGCTCCACTTGCAGTGCTGCAATTTTCGGGTTTGCCTTTGCCGCTTTCTTTCTGCCTGTCAGCGTCTTGTAGCTTGCCAGTTTCTTTACCATCTGCTGATAAACAACCGTTTCCAGTTCCGAAGTAATGATTTTCCCGCACCCGGCACAGCTTTTATTGTCCAGCCGCTTTGTGCAGCGGAGATATTGCTTTCCCACAGGATTGTTAATGCTCATAAGGGCATACCCGCAGTTCCCGCATTTGATTTTTCCCGCCAGCCATGTATGGGTGGCTTTTCGGGCAGACTGGATTTTCATGTTGTTCATCAGCTTCTTGCGGCAGGTCAGCCAGATGTCAGAGGGGACAATGCCCTCATGGGGAGCCAGTACCAGCATTTGGTCTTTCAAGTCGTTCTTTTTGCTGGGCTTCACATCCCGCCCTTGATACAGATAGCAGCCGTTCATGCCCGTAAAATCGGCAGCGTCATTGACAATGACCGTCCCTTGACTTTTGAAAAATTCGTACACATCAAGGTCTGCCTGCACATAGACGGGATTGCGTAACATCTGCGCCAGCGTGGGGCGTATTAGTTCCTTGCCGTTGAACAAAATCCCCTGTTCGGCAAAGTACCGGGTAATGTCCCCGTAGGAGGTAGTGGGCTGAGCGTACATCTCAAACATCAGCCGGATATTTGCCGCTTCGTCTGGATTTACCACCAGCTTTTTTGTATTGATACCGTCCATCTTAATCGGCTCTGTATGGAAGCCGTAAGGGGCTTTCCCGCCCATCTTGAAGCCTCGCTGGCTGCGGGAATAGTAAGCGTCCGTCACCCGCTTCTGTATGGTTTCCCTCTCAAGTTGGGCGAACACGATACAGATATTCAGCATCGCCCGCCCCATCGGGGTGGAGGTATCAAACTTCTCCGTAGAGGACACAAACTCCACATTGTACTGTTGGAACAGCTCCATCATGTTGGCAAAGTCCAGAATGGAACGGCTGATACGGTCGAGCTTGTAAACCACGACTTTTGCAATCAAGCCCCGCTTAATGTCCCGCACCAGTTCTTGAAACTTTGGACGGTCTGTGTTCTTGCCGCTGTACCCTTTGTCTGTGTATTCCTTACAGTTCCCGCCTTTCAATTCGTATTTGCAAAATTCAATCTGGCTTTCAATGGAAATGCTGTCCTTTTTGTCTACCGATTGTCTTGCATAGATTGCGTCTATTCGATTGTTCATATTGTCGCTCCTTTTCTTAAAAAAGAAACGGAGCTGCTGACAGTTTCATTATACCGCCAGCAGCCCCGCAAATCAACGATGGCTTTGGAAAACCTTATGCCCCGGCTTCCTCGCTCTGCCGTTTGTCGGCATACTTGCGGAACACCTCATAAAGCTGCTGTTCCAGCTCCCGGCGTTTGGCCGCTTCCTGCTCCGGCGTGAACACCGGGGAGAGATTTTCCAGCGTGATTTCCCTTTCCCTGAAAAGTCACGACTTCGGTTTCCTTTCTTGTATCTGATAGTGGTACTTATAAAATCACCTTTCCTTTCCATGCTGCCGCTGCTGCCGTTTCAGTTCTGCCAGCACCTCCGGCGGGATACGGTCTACCAGCCGCTGAATGTCTTTCAGCTCGCTTTCCAGCTTTGCCCGTTCCATCGTATCTTTCATCTTGCCTTTTTCACCGGCTTTTGCCCTTGCTTCCAGCTTTTCGTTTTCCGCTAACAGGTCATTGATTGTGACCTTGTATTTTTTCAGCTGCCCGGAGAAGTTCTCCATCTGCGGAAACCACTTTTTCAGCAGGGAGAGGGCTTCCTCTTTTCTTCTTTCCGGCGTTGAACGGGGGTAATATCGCCCAGCGTGGCTTCAATGGCTCTTGCCTGTTTGGAGAGATTGACCGCCTGCTTGAACAGACGGGTGGGGATATGCTTCCTGCCTGTCTTGCTGGCACTTTCTCCACGCTCCAAGTCGGGATATTTCTCCACCATATAGGCGTGAAAATCGTCCTGCCATTTTGTGAGGTTGGCTCTGTTCCCAATAATCTCCTTTGCACACAGGCGGTTGTCCTCTGTCAGCGGGACAAAGACCAAATGCAGGTGGGGCGTTTTCTCGTCCATGTGTACCACCGCCGACACGATATTTTCCTGCCCTACCCGCCCAATTAGGAAATCAGCCGCCCTCTGGAAAAACGCCTGTATCTCCTTTGGGGATTTTTTCTTGAAAAACTCCGGGCTGGCGGTTATCAGCGTATCTACAAAGCGGGTGCTGTCCTTGCGGGTTCGGCACCAGCCTGTTCAATACGGCTCTGAATGAAGTGGTAATAGCGTCCCTCCGGCTTGACGATATGGAAGTTGTACTTGCTCCGGCTGGTGTCAATGTCGGGATTGCTGGCGTACTGTTCCTTTTGCCGTTCGTGATGGGCTTCCAGCGGTCTTGCCGGATTGCCCTTGTGTTTTTCAAATCGCAAAATTGCGTGTTGTGCCATGAAACTCCTTTCCCCATTCCGTTCCTTTCCGGGATCTTTTCCACAGGAAAATCCCGCAGAAAATATCTCAGATAGGATAGGAATGGATAGAATATAAATCAATACTTTTTATCTTTGTATTTCTATATACCGTCCGGTTTTCGTACTTCAAGAGGATTGATTATCGTACTTGTGGAGTGCGGTTTTCAGTCCTCCGGCGTTCCATAACCGGATTTCTTGAAGTCGGTGTTTGGAACCGCTTCATAGGATTTTGGGTAAATGCGGTTGGGTTTTCCACAGCCCTGCTTCTGGATCTCCACCAGTCCGGCATACTGCAGTTCCCGCAGGGTGTTGACCGCCTTCTGCCGCCCGCAGTGGAGCAGCTCCACTACCTCGTTGATGGGATAGTAGAGGTAAATCCGCCCATATTCGTCCGCCCAGCCATTTTTCCGGGACAAGTCTGTCCGGCGCAGGATAAAGGCATACAGTACCTTTGCTTCGTTGGACAGAGGCGTGAATGTGGGGGCTTCAAAAGAGGAAATTGGGAAGCCGGGTAAAGCTGACCGCCTTTTCCGGCTGATGGATATAAATGGTGTTTGTCATATCGTGTTTTGTGGACGGTTAGAAGCCTGTTTTCCGGGGGCAGACGGTAGTTTCTATTGCCTAGCCCCTGTTCTGTGCTTGTAAAGCCTTGTAAATCAAGGACTTTTCAGCCCCTAACTGTCCACACAAGACCTCCTTTTCCGTTCACTTTCTGTTTTCTGCCGCCTGTGAACTCTGGCGGCGCAGTCGGGACAGTATTTTGCCCGGTTGGACTTTGGGACGAACACACCGCCGCAGACCGCACAGCGTTTTAGCTCCTTATCCCGGAAAATCTCCGCTTCCAGCGTCCCGATTTGCGGCAAGACCGACCAGCGGAACCACTTACAGCAGACCGAGAAAGAAATCGTCTGCGGGCAGGTGTAGGTGTCCCCATCGTCAAGGAGCATACAGTTCCCGTCCTCATAACAGCAGCACTCCCGGCGGATCAGGGCGTTTGCCTGTTTCCTCTGCGCCGGGGTCATGCGGTAAAGGGAACCGTCCGGCCTGCGTTCCAGCGGCGGCAAGTTTTTATAGGGGTTATCTCTCATGTGTTCCCTCCATTTTGCCTTCCGTTGCCGTTCTCCCCGAAAAGGCTTCCTGCCCCATTCCTGCGGCGTGTTCCAGCGTTGGCGCGCTCCCCACAGCTTCGGGACAACTTGTCCCGAAGTGACCTCTGGACAAAGTGTCCAGAAGTTGGCTCGTTGCGGTGCTTCCCCTGCCGGGGTATTCCTTTTCGGACGGTTATTCATTTTTCAAGGTGCAGCTCATCGATGAACTATCTCAAGTGTATACTTTTTTGATTGCCTGTGCCGTATGTCCGAAAGGTCGGAAATCAGCTCGGAAAAGAAGATATTTCCACGCTCTCGGAATTGTGATATAATAAAAAAACAGAACGACAAAGCGGAAGTGATAAGGAGGAGATAAAATGTATATTAAAAAATATTGGTATAACTATATCGGTGGCACAGACGATAGCCTGACCTTGGTGGACTACCTCTATGACAAAGGCAAAACTGAAATACCTCTGAGTGAGATATTCAATGATACTGGCCTTAGCAAACTAAACTGGAATTTCCATATCTCACCCAATTTAGAATACATTGATTCGGAGGGCCAATGTCACGAATTTTATTATGCTATTGATTTGGCAACTGATTTGGCAGCACTTATTCTTGAGAGTAAGAAAAGTGGTGGGTTCAATATAAAAAATCTGTTTGATGGGGAAAAACGAGATAGGTTTGTAAAAATCATAACTACGCCAGAGGAGGATCAAGCAATGAATCGGGCTTTAGCAGAGTTCTGTGCTTCTCCGCTCGAATATGATCTTCATGAAATGGTAGATGATGAAGATATGCTGGAAATGGCGAAAGACTGCGAAAATATCCGTAAGGAATTGTGCGAATAACTTCCAAATTATCAAGCAGCCAAGGAGGGAGAGCATGGAACTATCCATACAAGAACGATTGAAAGACCTGCGTGTGGAGCGTGGGCTGACGCTGGAACAGCTTGCGGAGCAGACGCACCTCTCCAAGTCTGCGTTGGGCAGTTATGAGGGGGACAATCTCAAGGACATCAGCCACTATGCCCTTATTGAGTTGGCAAAGTTTTATGAAGTGACTGTTGATTATCTGCTGGGGCGTTCTCAAACAAAAAATCACCCAAACGCCAATCTTGCAGACCTGCATTTGAGTGATGATATGATTGAACTATTGAAAAGCGGGCGGGTGGATAATTCCCTCTTGTGTGAACTGGCGGCACACCCGGATTTTCCCCCGGCTGATGGCTGACCTTGAAATCTATGTGAACGGAACGGCAGTCAAGCAGGTACAGAGTGCAAACGCCATTGTGGACGCTGTGAGCGCAACCATTATGAAGCAGCACAATCCCGGCTTGACCGACCCGCAGTTAAGACAGCTTATCGCCGCCCATATTGACGATGACAGCTTTTGTCGCTATGTGATACAGCAGGACATAAACAAGATAGCCCTCGATCTGCGGGAAACACATAAGGACGATTTTTTCAGCGTCCCGGAGGACAATCCTCTGGAAGATTTTTTGCAAACCGCCGAGGAAACCGCCAGCCCAGACAGCGACCCGGAGCAAGCGGCTTTGGCGTTTATCTGTAAGCGGCTCAAATTGAATTTGAAGAAGTTGTCCGAAGAAGAAAAGAAGTGGCTGAAAAAGATTGCACAGAAGTCGGACTTGCTGAAAAATCCAAACCCACAGCGGGGGAGAAAATAGAGAACGAGAAATTGGAGGGAGTAAAGGTGCAGGAGGCAATTATAAAATTGAAACTTCTCGGTCAAATGCCAGACGCAGTGAAAGATGACCCTACAGAAGAAACCATCAACATGTATGACGAATTGCTCTCCAATGTAAAAACGCCATTGACAAGAGAAGAAGTAGGCGTATTGATTGACATTTTCCCCGAAGGTGGAATGTATGGAGTAGAGTGGGATTTGCTAAAATTGGTAGAGTCTTATTTGATAGAAGCGCCATCAAGTGAAGAGTATCGAAAATTGATTACTGCTTGTCCAAGTGAAGAATGGCGAGAAACTATGCAAGCCCGTTTAGATAATTGGGAAAACAACAAACAATAACTTGTTGGGGAGATAGCAAAGCCAGCCGAGCCAGTCAACGGTCAAGATGAACGGCGCATTTCATGCGCCGCCGTTGACAGCCCCGCCCGTCTTTGCTGATGGGCAATCAAGGCGGGGAAAGCCCTAAAATGGCTTCCCGCCCATTTCAATTTTGAGAGAAAAATCCGTCTGCTTTTTCGTAAGTGTGGCTATCCGTCTGGGACACTTTGTCCCATAGTCCGGCGTAGGACGAGGGACGGGGGCTTTCATATACGCCCTGTCTGCTGATGAAACCAGTCCTGCGCTTGCGGCTCCACGCCACGCAATCACAGCCCTGTTTTCCTGCCGTTTCAAATGCCCTTGCCCTCCCCGGCGGCAACCGCATTTTCGCAGCAACGCCGACAGAGCGTATAACACACTACACTTTGCTTTGCAAAGTCGTGTGCCAAAGGGGGAACCCCTTTGGAAACCCCGGACAACAAAACAGGCTGAATATCTCGCACTTTCCCGGTGCTTGATATTCAGCCTTTATTTGTTGTCAGCAGCCCCCGTTTCGTGGTCTGCGTGTAGTTCCTTGTAAACTGACCTAACAAAATGTCAATAGAAAATAAACAATTAAAAAATATTTTGTGCGCGAACTATAAAGCCAGACGAAAATCATCAATGCTCTGCCCAGTCGCAGCTACGGCCCACAGCCTTGTGCCAGCCGGCCAGCAGACGGGTGCGCTCGGCCTCGTCCATCTGCGGGGCAAAGGTCATATTGCAGTGCCACAGGCTGCGGATCTCGTCCCGGTCCTTCCATACGCCGGTGGCAAGGCCCGCCAGATAGGCAGCGCCCAGAGCGGTCGTCTCCCGGATGGCCGGGCGCAGCACGGTCTTGTTCAGGATATCGGCCTGGAACTGCATCAGGAACTGGTCACGGGAGGCGCCGCCATCCACCTTCAGCGAGGTGATGGGCACGCCGGTGTCCTTTTCCATAGCCGCCACAAGATCGGCGCTCTGGTAGGCAATGGACTCCTCTGCCGCGCGGATGATGTGGTTCTGGGTGGTGCCGCGGGTGATGCCCACAATGGCACCGCGGGCATACATATCCCAGTACGGTGCACCCAGACCAGTAAAGGCCGGCACGATGTAAATGCCGCCGTTATCCGGCACCTTCTGGGCATAGTATTCCGCATCGCGGCTCTCCTGGATCATGCGCAGACCGTCGCGCACCCACTGGATGACGGCACCGCCCACAAAGACGCTGCCCTCCAGCGCGTACTCCACCTTACCGTTCAGGCTGATGGCGATGGTAGAGATCAGGCCGTTCCGGCTGCGGCAGATGGTGTCGCCGGTGTTCATCAGCAAAAAGCAGCCGGTGCCGTAGGTGTTCTTGGCCTCGCCCTTGCGAAAGCAGCTCTGTCCGAACAGCGCAGCCTGCTGGTCACCGGCAATGCCGGCCACCGGGATCTGCACACCGCACAGGTCGGTGGTGCCGTAGACCTCGCTGGAATCCGTCACGCGGGGCAGGATGCAGCGCGGGATATCCAGCGCTTTGAGCAGGGTGTCGTCCCAGTCCAGCGTGCGGATGTTATACAGCATGGTGCGGCTGGCGTTGGTGCGGTCGGTGACATGCACTCTGCCGCCGGTCAGCTTCCAGACCAGCCATGTGTCCACAGTGCCGAACAGGATCTCCCCTGCCTCGGCCCGCTCCCGCGCACCGGGCACATTGTCCAGGATCCACTTGATCTTCGTTGCGGAGAAATAGGCATCAGGCATCAGGCCGGTATTCTCCCGGATGTAGTCTGCCATGCCGGGCTGCTGCAGCAGTTCATCCACCAGCGGTGCCGTGCGGCGGCACTGCCAGACGATGGCATTGTAGATGGGGCGGCCGGTGGCCTTTTCCCACAGGATGGTGGTCTCCCGCTGGTTGGTGATGCCAATGGCGGCGATATCGTGGGCATCGACACCGCTCTGGGCCACCACCTCGTTCATGACTCCATACTGGGTGGACCAGATCTCCATGGGGTTGTGCTCCACCCAGCCCTGCTGCGGATAGATCTGCTCAAACTCGCGCTGCTGCACCGCAATGATATTCTGCTCATTGTCGAACAGGATGGCACGGCTGCTGGTGGTTCCCTGATCCAACGCCAGAACATATTTTGTACTCATGCTTTTGCTACCTCCGTATCGTTTCAGGAGTGTGTATCACAGATTTCGCGTCGCCACAACGTCCACGCCGGTGCCGCACACATCTGCCAGCACCACCTGCCCGGTGCGGACGGGTGCGTGCAGAGTGACGCGGTCCAGCGCAGTCATGACCTCGGTCATCTTCTCTTTGGGCACAGCCTGCGCAGTCTTTACCGGGCAGCGCGGGTACAGCCCGCCCTCCGCCCGCACCGTGCTGGTGATGATGCGGGTGGGATGGGTCAGCTCTTCCCTGCCGTAGGCGGCACCGTTGGGGCAGGCGTTTCCAGTTACATTATAATCATTTTCCGGGTCTACCTGCAAGTGGCAGCCGCAGGGACAGCAGATGCAAATGACTTCTTTGATGCGGCTCATTCTGCAATAACCTCCTCTACCGCAACGGTCAGAGGGCCGTCCGCTTTTTCCAGCAGGACTTTTGGCAGGGCGATGTGCTCCATCTCACCGGGTGCCATGCGCTGGCGCTTGAACCGGGCCAACTGTCTGCCGCCGCAGGCCACTGTGATCTGGCTGGGGCCGTAGTTCTGCCGCACGCGGAAGGAAATATTCACGCTCCTGTCCACATCGGCGGGGCGCACCCGCTGCGGCACGGTGTAGCCCACGCCATTGCCCGGAACAAGGTCAAGCACAACCGTATCGGCGGCTTCGCCCTTCAAAACATAGGCAGCCGCAGAAGCACCGGCAAGGTCGCTTTCGCCCGAAACGAAGTCCACCAGATCATGCACGTGCACCACGTTGCCGCAGGCGAACACGCCGGGGATGCCGGTCTCCATATTCTCGTAGACCACAGCGCCCTTGGTGTGAGGGTCCATGGGGATGCCCGCCTGCCGGGTCAGCTCATTTTCCGGGATCAGGCCGACGCTGAGCAGGATGGTGTCCACATCAAATTCCATCTCGGTGCCCGGGATGGGGCGGCGGTTCTCGTCCACCTTGGCAACGGTGGCCTTTTCCACGCGGGCCTTGCCCTGAATATCCACGATGGTATGGGACAGATACAGGGGGATGTCGAAGTCCTGCAGGCACTGCACGATGTTGCGGGTCAGGCCGCCGGAATACGGCATGACCTCCACGCAGGCCGGTACTTTGGCACCTTCCAGCGTCATGCGGCGGGCCATGATCAGGCCGATGTCGCCGCTGCCGAGGATGAGCACCCGCTTGCCTACCAGATAGCCCTCCATGTTGACATAGCGCTGGGCCGCACCGGCGGTGTAGATGCCGGCGGGGCGGGTGCCCGGGATGCCAATGGCACCGCGGGTGCGCTCCCGGCAGCCCATGCAGAGGATGATGCTTCTGGCTTCCAAAATCTGATAGCCCTTTTCCCGGCTGACGCAGTGGATCTTTTTGTCCGGGGTGACGTCCAGCACCATCGTGCCCAGCTCCACCCGGACACCGGTGGAGCGCAGCAGTTCAATGCAGCGGCCTGCGTATTCCGGGCCGGTGAGCTGCTCGCCAAAGCGGTGCAGGCCGAAGCCGTTGTGGATGCACTGGTTCAGGATGCCGCCAAGCTCGTTGTCGCGCTCTAAGATAAGGATATCGCGCAGACCATGCTGCCATGCGCTGTAAGCTGCGGCAAGGCCTGCAGGGCCGCCGCCGACGATGACCAGATCAATCATGGTGCTCTCCCTCCTGCTTGGTTTCGCACAGTAAGACGTTGGTGCCGGCCTTATCCTGCAGCACGTCCAGCGGACTGATGCCCAGCGTTTTGCTGATCAGTTCCAGCACGCGCGGCCCGCAAAAGCCGCCCTGACAGCGGCCCATACCGGCACCGCAGCGGCGCTTGACACCGTCAATGGTGGTGGCGGGGATCTCTTCGTGCAGAGCGTCCAGAATTTCGCCCTCGGTGATCGTCTCGCAGCGGCAGATCACGCGGCCATAGGCGGGTTCCTTTGCAATGAGCCGGGCTTTTTCTTCGGGCGGAAGCTCCTTGAAGCGCACCCGGGTGCGGCCATCCCTGTAATCCGCCTTGGGGGCGGGCAGATCGCCGTGAGCTTCCAGAATTTTGACGGCTTCTCTGGCAACGGCCGGTGCACTGGAAAGGCCGGGCGATTTCATGCCCGCCAGATCGATGAAGCCGGGTGCGCCTTCCGCTTCGCCGATAACGAAGTCGCCCGTGTCCACATTGGCACGGACACCCGCAAAATTGCGGATGGACTCGCTGAAGCGGATGTTCGGCACGCTGCGGCGCGCTGCGGCGCTGACGAAGGCCAGCCCGGCGGCGGTGCAGGCGGTATCGTCCCCTTCCACGGGGTCGGCGTTCGGGCCGACGATCAGGTTGCCGTGGACGGTGGGGGCCACCAGAACGCCCTTGCCGTTTTCGTTGGGGCACTGGAAGATGACGTGGTGCACACGGCTGCCCTCGGATTTATCCAGCAGGTAGTATTCGCCCCGGGTGGGCTGGATGGTAAATTTGTGGGGTGCGGCCATATCGTGCACGGCCTGCGCCGAGATGCCTGCCGCATTGATGATATAGCGCGTTTCCACAATTCCGGAGGGTGGTCAGCGCCCAGCCGCCGGCGGTCTTTTCGATGCGGGTCACAGGGCAGCTGCGGTGCAGCTCCACGCCGTTGCGCACAGCCACTTCTGCCATTGCCAGCGCAAACTCCCACGGGCTGACGATGGCGGCGCTGGGCGCATACAGTGCGCCAACGACAGTGGGGGCCAGATTCGGTTCCATGGCAAGCGTTTCCTCTGCGGAAAGCAGCCGGATGCCCGGCACGCCGTTGGCGATGCCGTTCTCATACAGTTTCTGCAGGTGGGGCAGCTCTTCCGGGCTGAGGGCCAGCACCAGACTGCCGCACTGCAGGTACGGCACATCCAGCCGGGCGCAGATCTCCTTGGCCAGTGCAGAGCCCTCCACGTTGAGCCGCGCCATCCGGGTGCCCGGTTCGGGGTCGTAGCCAGCGTGCAGAATGGCACTGTTGGCCTTGGTGGTGCAGTCTGCCACGTCATTTTCAGCCTCGAAAATAGCGGTCTGCAGCGGGTAATGGGACAGCTCATAGGCGGCTGCCGCACCAATGACACCGCAGCCGATAATTGCTACATCCAGCATAAAAACCTCCTGATCGCTCCGTTTGCCGAATAAAAGAAAAAGAGCAGGACAAACAAAAGGGCCTTTCGACTCTCCCCTTGCTTGTTCTGCTCGATCCTCTGAACAAACTTTTATTGTCTTTATGATAATGCGATCTGCACAAGATGTCAAGCTTTTGTTGAAAATTTAAAGCTCATTTTTACCTGTGCGGCTTTTTCCTGTTCTTTGCGGGCGCGGAGGCTTTTGGCAGAGCACGGCCTGCTGCAGCATGGCCTGCAGCGCTGCGCCCGGCCACAAGGCCGGAGCCGAACGCCCAGTGCAGGTTAAAACCGCCGCAGCTGCCTGCGCAGTCCAGCGTTTCGCCCACAAAGTAAAGGCCCGGACAGCCCTTGAACTGGAAGTGCTGATCCACCTCCCGCAGGGCCAGCCCGCCGCCGGTGGTCTGGGCCTGCTTCCAGCTGCAGGGGGTCAGCCCTTCAAAGCGCCAGTGCTTGGCGGTGTGGGCCAGCTTCTGCCACTGTGCGGCGGTGAGCACGGCAGGCGCGTCGCTGTCCTGCAGCCCGGCGGCAGACCACACAGTACGGCCCAGCTTCTGGTTGAGCAGGCCCAGCCAGAAGTCAGCGGCGCTGCCCCCTGCCGTCTGGGCGGCGTGGGCCGCAAACAGGCTGGCAAGTGCGGTTTCGTCCACTGCCGGGAAGAGGTCCAGCTCCACAGCAGGAGCCTTGGGACCGCGGCCCGGGGCCAGCAGGCCGGACAGCTGCATGATGCAGATGCCGGAAAGGCCGTAATCGGTGAACTGTACCTCGCCGTTCTCGCAGGCAAGCACACGGGCACCGTCCAGCAGGGATGCTGCTGCCTTGGCACGGATGCCAGCCAGCGCTTTGCGGGGCTTTGCGCACTGCAGGGCGGTCAGGCAGGGGTACAGCGGCTCCACCCTGCCGCCGCACTGGGCGGCGAACCGGGTGCCAAAGCCGTCGGTGCCGAACTGCGGCCCTGCCTCGCCGCCCATGGCGCAGATGACGGCATCGGCGCGCAGCGTTTCGATGCTGCCCTCTGCCGTCTCGAACTGCACGGCGTAGCCGCTGCGGCTCTGGTTCAGGGTGCGCACGGTGCAGCCGGTGCGCAGCTGCACATGGTGCTGCGCAAGGTGATGCTCCAGCAGGGCCAGCACGTCCGCCGCCTGATTGGAGTACGGATACACCCGGCCCGCTTCGTCGGTGCGGGTGTAAAGCCCCAGCGCACGGAACCAGCGCAGCGGGTCGGCGGTATTTACGGCATCCAGCAGCGGACGAAGTGCTGCCGGGTCGGCAGTGAAATACAGCTCCGGTGCAATGCCGGTGTTATCCAGATTGCAGCGGCCATTGCCGGTGGCCAGCAGCTTCTTGCCCGGCTTCGGGTTGCGCTCCAGCACAATGACCTGTGCAGCGGGGGCACTTTGTGCCGCCGCCAGCGCGGCTGCAAGACCGGCGGCACCGCCGCCCAGAATGAGGATGTTCGGCATCCGGACACCTGCCTTTCTCAGTAGAATTTTAGGAGCTGTCTTCATAAGCGGGGTGCTGTGCTTATGAAAACGGCTTTTTGTATCATTGTAGCAGAACCCTGCCGGAAACGCAACGAAGAGGCAGCTTTCCGTGCAGGTCTTTTTTGCGCGGGGGGCAGCAGGTATAAATGGCCCGGCCTGACAGATACTAGTGCTGCAGGCATTTTTAAGGAAACGGAGGAGCAAAACATGAAAGCAACAGGAATCGTGCGCCGCATCGACGAGCTGGGCCGGGTGGTGATCCCCAAGGAGATCCGCCGCACCCAGCGCATCCGCCGCGGCGACCCGCTGGAGATCTTCACCACGGGCGACGGCGAGGTGATCTTTAAAAAGTATTCGCCCATTGGCGAGATGAACGCAGTAGCGGCCCAGTATACCGAGGTGCTCAGCAAAAGCTTTGCGCTGACCACACTGGTGGCCGACCGCGACCGCATCCTTACGGTGAGCGGCTCCGGCCGGCGGGAGCTGGCCGACCGCAGCATCAGCCAGCCGCTGGAAAAGCTGATGGATGGCCGCAGGCTGTACCAGAGCGAGGGCATTGCCGAAAAGTGCATCCTGCCCTGCGAAGGCTCGCCCCGGGTGGTGTTGTGCGCCGCACCCATCATTGCGGCGGGCGATGTGACCGGCGTGGTGGCCCTGCTGACCGAAGACCGCACGGCCACGCCGGATGCCGCCCAGCTCAAGGCCGTGAATGTGGCGGCGGCATTTCTGGCAAGGCAGATGGAAGAGTAAAGAACATGCCGGAGCGCTTTCCTTATAATAAGGAGGGCGCTTTCTTCGTTTATGACAGAATTATGAATCTTTTAAAACATTTTTCCAAGGGGCTTGACAGCACCGGAAAATTGGCTATAATGGTCTTAGCACTCAGGAACAAGGAGTGCTAAACAAACAAAGCGAACGCAAAAAGGAGGCAGGCGCTATGACGATGGATGCACGCAAGCAGCGAGTCTTGCAGGCGATCGTGGCGCTGTATGGTCTCGAAGGCGAGCCCGTTGGCAGCAGCGTGCTGGCAAACTACTTTGACATGGCAGTTTCCAGCGCAACGCTTCGCAATGAGATGGCGGCGCTGACAAAGCTGGGTCTGCTGGAGCAGCCCCACACCAGCGCGGGCCGTGTGCCCAGTGCCAAGGGCTACCGTTACTACCTTGATAATCTGCTGACCGACGATCAGCCGCTGGATCGTGTGAGCCGCGCCCGGGTGGATGCGGTGTTCGCAAGCCTTGACCACGAGCCGGAAAAGCTGGCCGCAGGTGCCGCCAAGGCGCTGGCCGCCATCAGCGGCTGCACCGCCGCCATCAGCACCCCATGTGCCGAGGATCTGTGCATCGCCCACTATGAAGTGGTTCAGGTGGGCCGCAGCGCAGCGGCTGTGCTGGCCGTTACCACGGCCGGTTACGTCCGCACCCGCGTGGCACGGGTGCGCACCGGCCTTTCCCGCGAGAATGCGGCAGCACTTGCCGCACTGCTCAACCGCAACCTTACCTTTGTAGCGCCGGTGGATCTTTCCACCCGGCTGCTGGCAGAGCTGTGCAGCCAGATCGACCCGGAGCTGGTGCCCGTTATCAGTGCAGCGGCTGCCATCCTGCAGGATTCCGTCAAGCCCCACGTATTTCTGGGCGGCGAGCAGTACCTGCTGGACTGGCCCCAGCTGGACGGCAAGGTGGGCGACATCCTCACACTGCTGAACGACGAGGAGCAGGCCGCTGGCCTGATCGCACCTCCGGCAGAACGCAGTGAGAGCGTGCTGCTGGGCGAGGATCTGGAACCGCAGATCCGGGCCTGTGCATCGTGAGCGACCGGTATCTGGTGGGCGGAGGCCTGTGGGGCTCCATTGCATTGATCGGCCCCACCCGGATGCCCTTCCAGAAACTGATGCCGCTGCTGCATTACTTTGCAGACCAGCTGGGCGAGGGCATGAGCGGCAAACGAAAAGACACCCCGCAGGCTGCCGTACCGCGGCGGACTGTGATCTATAAGGAGGATCTGGAATGAGCGAAGAAGCAAAAGACGGCTCCGGCTCAGGAAGCTGAGCAGCCCGAAACGGCTCCCGAGGAGAAGGCCCAGCAGGCAGCACCCGAACAGGAACCTGCTGCTGAAGCTGCCGACCCGAAGGATGACAAGAAGAAGGATGGCGGCTGGTTCAACAAGAAGGCCCGCGAGCTGGAAGCCGTCAAGGCAAAGCTGGACGCGGCCGAAGCCAACGCTGCACAGGCCAAAGACCAGCTGCTGCGCATGGCAGCGGAGTACGAGAACTACCGCAAGCGCTCCACCCGCGAAGCCGACCAGAAGTTCAACGATGGCATTTCCTTTGCGGTGAACCAGATCATTCCCATTCTGGATACGCTGGAGATGGCAGCCAACGCCCCCACCACCGACGAGAACTACAAAAAGGGCGTGACCATGACGCTGGACAAGGCCGCCAAGGCGCTGGATGCCCTCCATGTGGAGGAGATCGAGGCGCTGGGCAAGCCCTTTGATCCCAACTTCATGAATGCAGTGCAGCAGATCCCCGCCCCGGACGGACAGGAGAGCGGCACCGTCATCACGGTCTACCAGAAGGGCTACAAGCTGGGCGATAAGATCGTCCGCCATGCGACCGTTGTAGTGGCCGAATAACAAAGCAGAAACCCGAAAGGGTTTTGAATATAACATCCGCTTACAAACATTTGAGCATCACATAAACAATACGATTTGTTCTTTCGAGAGGAGTTTTCATTATGAGTAAGATCATTGGTATCGACCTTGGCACCACCAATAGCTGCGTCGCCGTGATGGAAGGCGGCGAGCCTGTCGTTATTGCAAACTCGGAAGGCGCCCGCACCACCCCGTCTGTGGTGGGCTTCACCAAGACCGGCGACCGTCTGGTGGGTCAGGTCGCAAAGCGTCAGGCCATCACCAATCCGGAGAACACCGTTGCTTCCATCAAGCGCTTCATGGGCACCGACCACAAGGTGACCCTGAACGGCAAGGAGTACACCCCCCAGCAGGTCAGCGCTATGATCCTGCAGAAGCTGAAGGCGGATGCCGAGGCTTATCTGGGCGAGCCTGTTACCGAGGCTGTCATTACCGTTCCTGCATACTTCAACGACAGCCAGCGTCAGGCTACCAAGGACGCAGGCACCATTGCAGGCCTGAACGTCAAGCGTATCATCAACGAGCCTACTGCCGCTTCTCTGGCATATGGCATCGATAAGGAAGAAGACCAGAAGATCATGGTCTACGATCTGGGCGGCGGCACCTTCGATGTGTCCATCATCGAGATGGGCGACGGCGTTACCGAAGTTCTGGCCACCAACGGTGATACCCGTCTGGGTGGCGATGACTTCGATGAGCGCATCATCAACTGGATGGCAGATGCCTTCCAGACCGAGAACGGCATCGACCTGCGCAAGGACAAGATGGCTGCGCAGCGTTTGAAGGAAGCTGCCGAGAAGGCAAAGATCGAGCTGTCCAGCGCAATGAGCAGCCAGATCAACCTGCCCTTCATCACTGCCGATGCTACCGGCCCCAAGCACTTGGATATGACCCTGACCCGCGCAAAGTTCAACGAGCTGACCGCTGATCTGGTCGATCGCACCATGGGCCCCGTCCGCAAGGCTCTGCAGGATGCAGGCCTGCGTCCCTCTGACCTGAAGAAGGTCCTGATGGTCGGTGGTTCCACCCGTATCCCCGCTGTCTACGATGCAGTCAAGAAGGAACTGGGCTGCGAGCCGTTCAAGGGCATCAACCCCGATGAGTGCGTTGCTGTCGGCGCTTCCATTCAGGGCGGCGTGCTGCAGGGCGATGTGAAGGGTCTGCTGCTGCTGGATGTCACCCCGCTGAGCCTGGGCATTGAAACTCTGGGCGGCGTGTGCACCAAGATCATCGACCGCAATACCACCATCCCCACCCACAAGAGTCAGGTGTTCTCCACCGCTGCGGACAACCAGCCCAGCGTTGAGGTCAACGTCCTGCAGGGCGAGCGTGAGTTTGCCCGCGACAACAAGAGCCTGGGAACCTTCCATCTGGACGGCATCGCTCCGGCTCCCCGTGGTGTGCCTCAGATCGAAGTTACCTTCGATATCGATGCAAACGGCATCGTGAAGGTCAGCGCAAAGGATCTGGGCACCGGCAAGGAGCAGAACATCACCATTACCGCTTCCACCAACATGTCCAAGGAGGACATCGACAAAGCTGTGAAGGAAGCTGAGCAGTTTGCTGCCGACGATAAGAAGAAGCGTGAAGAGGTCGATATCCGCAACGGTGCCGACCAGATGGTGTTCCAGACCGAGAAGATGCTGAAGGAGAACGGCGACAAGCTGCCCGCCGACGTGAAGAGCGAGGCCGAGAGCAAGCTGGCCGACCTGAAGACCGCTGTTCAGTCCGGCAACGTGGACGACATCAAGGCAAAGCAGGAAGCCCTGAGCCAGGTGTTCGAGAAGATGTATCAGGCAGCCGCTGCCGCACAGCAGGCCGCCGGTGCACAGCCCGGCCCCGACGCAGGTGCAAACAACCAGCAGAAGCCGGGTGATGACGGCGTTGTGGATGCCGACTTCAAGGAAGTCTGAAAAAAAACACAGCAGTGTGTGCCCGGCCAAACCGGCGGACGCACGCGTGGAATAGCAAAAGCCGCTCCGGTTTTGCCGGAGCGGCTCTTGCTGGTTATAGAGCGAGGAACCAACCGGGGCGTTTCCCGGATCAAACGTTCCCGGAGAGGTGAGTGGATATGGCACAGGAAAAGCGTGATTACTACGAAGTGCTGGGGGTATCCAAGACTGCGACCGATGCTGAGATCAAAAAGGCATACCGCAAGCTTGCAATGAAATACCACCCGGACTATAACCCCGGCGATAAGAACGCCGAGGAAAAGTTCAAGGAAGTAAACGAAGCAAACGAGGTGCTTTCGGACCCGAAGAAGCGCCAGCTGTACGACCAGTACGGCTTTGCAGGTGTTGACCCTGCCTATGCAGCACAGAACGGCGGCGGCCCCGGCGGCTTTGGCGGTTTTGGCGGCGACGGCGTGGATCTGGGCGACATTTTCGGCGATATCTTTGGCGGCGGCTTCGGCGGCTTTGGCGGTTCGTCCCGTCAGGCGAACCCCAACGCACCGCGCAAGGGTCAGGATATCCGCGTGCGCATCACCCTGGGCTTTGACGAGGCCGTGCACGGCTGCAAGAAGAACATCACCATCACCCGCCAGCAGGAGTGCACCGAGTGCCACGGCAGCGGCTGTGCCGCCGGTTCCAGCCCCGAGACCTGCCCGGACTGCGGCGGCCGCGGCTTCGTGATCCGTCAGCAGCGCACCCCCTTTGGTGTGATGCAGACCCAGCAGCCCTGCTCCCGCTGTGGCGGCAAGGGCAAGCTGGTCAAGAATCCCTGCAAGGTCTGCCATGGCAGCGGCAAGGTGGCTGCTAAAAAGACGCTGGAGGTGTCCATTCCCATGGGCATCGACGACGACCAGAGCTTTGCACTGCGCGGCATGGGCGATGCCGGTGCAAACGGCGGTCCTTCCGGTGATGTGATCGTCATGGTCACGGTGCGCCCCAGCGAGGTGTTCCAGCGCGACGGCTACGATGTGTGGGTCACTGTGCCCATCACTTACAGCCAGGCTGTGCTGGGCGACACCGTGCAGGTGCCCTCCATTGACGGCAAGGTGGAGTACACCGTGCCCGAAGGCACCCAGAGCGGCACCACCTTCCGCCTGCGCGGCAAGGGCATCCAGTACCTGAATGGCCGCGGCCGCGGTGATATGTACGTCAAGTGCGAGGTGGAGATCCCCAAGAAGCTGAACAAGACCCAGCGGGAGGCCCTGAAGAAGTTCGAGGGCACCCTGAAAGAAGAAAACTACGAAAAGCGCAAAGGCTTCTTCAAAAAGCTGAAGGACATGTTCAACAACTGAAACTGAAAACCGCATAACATAAAAAGCGGCGGCACTTCCCAAACGGGAGGTGCCGCCGCTTTTGCTTTTTCAGAACAGAGACCGGGACTTAGTTGCCGAAGATCAACAGGGCGTTGGGCACAAGGCCGATGATGGTTGCGCAGGAACCAATGAACCAGAAGCTGCAGCCGATGTCATGGATGGTGTTCGTGGGGCTTTTTTCAGCATGGGCAACCAGAGCGTTCATGCCGTTTTCCACCCAGTTGGAGTTGATATTTGCCTTGCGGTAATCGTGGATGGCAGAAACAGCCTTGTACCAGCCGTACAGCGGGAACCATGCCATGGCGGCTTCCACAACACCTACGCCGCCCTCGGTGTAGGTCATTTCTTCGCAGGACAAAACATTGTATGCAGCAGGATAAGTAATGGCGTTCGTCATAAAGCAAAACTCCTTTTTTAGGTTTGATAAAAGCGGCGGCTCTTCCGTTGAAGAGCCGCCGCAAAAGCCCTTTGGTGTACTCCTGAAAATTAGAAGTAGATGATGCCCAGAGACATAACGGCAGAAAGGCCAAAGCTGCTGATGGTCGATGCAGCATTCCAGAAGATCATGCCGGCATGGTAGAAGGTGTTGGTCACATTGCCCTTGCAGTCGGCTTTGATATCGCTCCAGACGTTGGATACCCAGTTGTCGTGATCCTTCTTGCGTGCTTCACGGCAGGTGTTGATGCCGATAACCGTAGCGTAGCCGGGCCACAGCCATGCAGCGACAGCCTGACCGACGGTAGCACCGCCTTCGGTGTAGGTCATTTCTTCGCAGGACAGAACGTTGTAGGAAGCAGGCATCATGATTTTGTTTTCCATAATAACACTCCTTTGAATCAAAGCTATCCAGACAGTGCAAGATCGCACTGTTTAAAACCCAAAAATAAACCGGGATATGCGCTTGGAGATCGTTCTCATAAAGCAGGGCGCGCCGCCGCATGACGCGAGTAGTTGCTTGCAGGAAAAGGAAAGCAGTGCTGTTCTCTGCAGGCAAAAGACCGTTCAGACGGTATACAGTGCTCAGGCAGCCGATTTCTTATTTCTGCTTGATGAAAAGCCCGCGGCCCTCTATGGCGGAAAAGGCCGCGGGTAAAGGGGTCTTTGGTCTCTCCGGACGGATCTTATGAGCAGGGTCAGAGCAGGACGATGGCAGCATTGACCAGAAAACCAACGCCGGTAGCGCTGGTCGCGGTGACCCAGACGATGCGTCCCAGATCACGCAGCATGTTCTGCGCACTGGAATCCATATCGCGGCTCAGAGCATCCAGACCGGTATCCAGCCAGTCGTTGGGGTGGCTCTTGCGGTAGTTGCGCATGGCGGTAACACCCATGTACCAGCCAATGGGCGGAATCCAGTTCAGCAGAGCTTCCGTAAAGGTAGCACCGCCCTCGGTGTAGGTCATCTCTTCGCAGGAAAGAACGTTGTAGGAAGCAGGCATCATGATCTTGTTTTCCATAATAACACTCCTTTGAATCAAAGATCGTATCAGCACATTCTATGCACTGTTCACACCAGATCGAACCATCGATGAAGAGCAACTGCTCTATATCGCCATTGTACAACACCCGTTGATTTTTTGCAAGGGGTGAATGGGCAGAGTGCGCAAAAACTGGAGAGACTTCCGAAAAGAACTAGAAAAATTTGTGAAAAAAGACTGCAATAATTTGACATAAAAACAACAGCGCCCTTTCCTTTGCGGAAAAGGCGCTGCCATGTTTACCCGGCCACACCGGCACGGTAGAGGTACGGGTCGCTCTTGAAGCTGTCAAAGCTGTACAGCACCAGGATCTGGTCATAATCGTTATCCGCGATCAGCTGATCCAGACCGTAGTTGTAGTTGCGGAAGTCCACCACATCGATCTGGGCGTAGTTTGCCGTCAGATACGGTGCAAAGCAGTTGGCGTAGCTGTCCTTGATCACCAGAATGCGCCCGATGCCGTCGCCCTCAATGCGGCTCAGGCCGTTGTTGCCGTGGAGGAACATGGCGTACTTATCGTACACGTTCAGCTTGTCCGTGTCGTACAGGCCGGTGGTCTGGCCGTCTGCGGGCTGGCCTGCAGCGGTGACATTATAGATGGTCAGGCTGTTCGGCAGGTCGTAGTAGGTGATAGTATCCGGCACGGCATTCCATGTGCGGGCCTTGGAGTAGTGGGTGCCGTAGAAATTTTCGGCGGTCAGAGCCGTGTGCGCGGCGGGGTCGAAGGGGGTCAGGCCCAGCGCACCGCACAGCTGCTGGTAGGCGTAGTATGCGCCAAGGCTCGTCCAGTGATGGTCGGTGCGGTAGTAGATATATTCGTCCTTGTGTTCGGCAAGGGTCTGCCGCACATCCACAAAGCGCCCTCCGGCGGCCTGTACGGCGGCGGAAAGCTGGTCGAGATAGGCATCCTCATCCAGCAGCGGCGCGTTTGCAGGCACGTTTTCCGGGTAAATGACCGATGCTGCCGGGGCCAGTAGCACATCCACCTTACCCGGGTGGCGCTGGCACAGTGCTTCCACGGCGGCGGTGTTCTTGGGCAGGGTGCGGTTCTCGCTGTCCAGCAGGCTGAAGGTGCGGGGGAACATCATGTGCTCTTTGCCCAGCAGGATGCCGCCGTTCTGCTCCTTCTGCAGCAGGGTGGTCTCCACTACGCTCTGCAGGCTGATCCACTCATCGCGGCCGAACACCTGATCCTTCACGTACTTTGTGTAGGCGGTAAAGTAGCTGTTCAGACCCTTGGCGGAAAGCTGGGTCAGCGCCGGGCGCTGGGAAAGGGTGGTGTTTTCCATCTCGCTGTAGGCGCGGTCCGGTGTAATAAGGTCCAGTGCGAACAGACCAAGAAAGAACAGGCTGAACACCACCAGCACCGGGTAGTGCAGGAGCGAGGAAGATTTTTTGGAATGCTTGTCCATCTTCACGCCTCCTTAAAAGTTGAAATAGAGGAACGGGCTGTTGGTACTGCCCACCACATAGGCGGTGGAGACCACCAGCAGCGCCAGAATGGCGGCACAGCGGGTGACGGCATTCTTTTTGAGCAGGTTCCAAATCTTTTCAATGAGCGGGGTGCAGCAGAGGATGCTGACCACCAGCAGCACACCGTAGTTGCGCAGGAAGTACAGCGGCGAAACACCGCCGGAAGGAACGAACAGCTTGTGGAACAGCAGACCGAAGCTTACGCCCGTATCGTTGCCCACGAACATGGCCCAGCCCACCACCACGAGGAACAGGGTGTAGATGTGGGGCCACACTCTGCCCTTTTGCAGGTGGGGCAGCAGGAACAGCTTTTCTACAGCCAGCAGCACAAAGTAGTACAGGCCCCAGCAGATAAAGTTCCAGTTCGCGCCGTGCCAGATGCCGGTGAGCAGCTCCACCACGAACAGGTTGAAGATTTGGCGCTTCAGGCCCTTGCGGTTGCCGCCGAGAGGGATATACACATATTCCCGGAACCAGCCGGAAAGGGTCATGTGCCAGCGCCGCCAGAATTCGGTGATGGAGGCGGAGATATAGGGGTAGTTGAAGTTTGCGGGGAAGTCGAAGCCCAGCATCTTGCCCATGCCAATGCCCATCATGGAGTAGCCGGAAAAGTCAAAGTAGAGCTGCAGGCTGTAGGCGATGATGCCCAGCCACACCAGCGGGGTGGATGCATTGGCAAGGCCCACAAAGGTGGTGGAAGGGCTGTCGGCAATGCCGATGATATCGGTCCACAAAGCACCGATGGCATCCGCCAGCAGCACCTTTTTGGCAAGGCCAAAGGTGAACAGGGTCATGCCCTCTTCGATCTGCTGCAGGCTGTAGCGGTGCTTGTAGACGTGCAGCTGATTCGATACATCGCGGTATTTGACGATGGGGCCGGCGATCAGCTGCGGGAACATGACCACATACGCGCCAAAGTCGATGATGTTGCGCTCGGCGGGCACATCCCGGCGGTAGACGTCGATGGAGTAGGAAAGGGTCTGGAAGGTGTAAAGCTGATGCCCAGCGGCAGAGTGCCAATGCCCTGGATCTCGGCAAAGGCGGTGCCCAGCAGGGCGTTTGCGCTGCGCAGCACAAAGTTTGCGTATTTGAAGTAGAACAGCATCCCAAGTGCCAATGAGGGCCACCAGCAGAAATGTCCTGCGCAGGGCCGGCTTTTGGTCGAAGGGCTCGATGCACAGGCCGCTGATGTAGTTGATGAGGATGAGGGCCACCATGACCGGGAAAACCGTACCTCGCCCCAGCAGTAGAACACCAGACTGCAGAGGAACAGCACGGTGTTCTTGAGCTTTGCGGGCGCAAGGTAATACAGCGCCAGCGTGATGGGCAGAAACCGGAACAGAAAGATGATGGTGCTGAAAACCAAAGCGTCAGCCTCCTTTTAGCCGAAAAAGCCGATGCCGCAAATGGCACCGGCATTGGGTGGATCCAGATTCAGTCTGCCAGTGCGCTGTCCACGGCGCTGTCCAGATCGGCAGTGCACTCGTTGGATGCGATCACCATGACAATGGTGTTGCCCTTGAAGGCGATGACAGCGTTCTCCACGTTATCCTGCGCCTGAGCAAACTCGGCGTAGTTGCCGTAGAAGGCCACCTGATCCTGCTGGTAGGAAGCCAGCTGGTTGGCTACGTCCTCGGCCTTGCCGTCGGCAGCTTCGAGCACCAGCACCAGACCGGCATCGCCGTTGTCGTTGCTCTTCACGCCCTTGTAGCTCACAACGTCCTCAGCCTTCAGGCCGAAATCGTACTCAATGTTCATGGCTGCGATCTCGAACTGGTTGGAGATGGGGTCGGCTTCCAGCAGAGCATTGAAAACACCGTCCAGTGCATCAGAGCCGTTCTCGGCAGCATTGTCCACAACAGCGGATGCGGCGGCGCTGGAAGCGGGAGATTCCGCAGCAGCGGTGGAAACGGAGGAGGAGCGGCCGAAGAGCTGGCGGAACCGCCGCAGCCGGTAAGAGCGACAGCAGCCAGCGCGCCGGTGAGAGCAATTGTAAAGATTTTGTGCGATTTATCATAAAATATTCCTTCTTTTGTTCAAAACATTTTTGCAGCTGCCCAAAGCGGTCCTGCATCAGGGCAGACTATTGTTATCTTACCATAACTGTGTGCAAAATGCAACGAAAAGCCCCTCGGTTTTACGGATTTTAACCGGTGATCTTCTCCCCTGCAGCAAGCTTCTGCAGCACGGCAACGGCATCCTCAAAGCACAGGCCGCTCTGCTGGATCAGGGCCGCATTTTCCGGCCCCACATAGCGCCAGTGCCACGGCTCGTAGGTGATCTCGGTAACGGCTTCTGCGTTTTTGGGGTACCGCAGGATGAAGCCGTATTCCACGGCATGGGCGCTCAGCCAGCGGAAGGCCTCGGTGTTTTCAAAGCCCTCGGTCAGGTCGGTGTGCTCCGGGCTGTTCAGGTCGGCAGCAAGGCCGCAGTTGTGCTCCGAGTAGCCCGGCGGGTTCACGATATTTGCCGCCTGCTTTTTCGCTTCGGCTTCGCTCAGGCCCTTATTGCGGAAATACTGGGTCTTTTGGTCGTAGAGGTTCTTCTGGTAGTCCACGCTGCGGTAGCCGCTCTGCATCCAGATGGTCACGCCGTCCTTTGCGGCGGCGGCCTGCATGGCGAGGAACGCATCGGCGGCTTCGGTCTGCAGGGTCTTATTCACAGCGGTGGCCGAGCCGCACGCCTTGGTGGTAAAGGTATGATCGTCCGGCATTTTGTTCGTGTGGTTCACCAGCACCATGCGGGATCATCCAGAATGGCCTGCGCCTGCCGGGCGGTCAGCAGACTGCTTTCTGCCTCTGATGCTGCCGAGGCGCTGGACGTGGAAGTTGCTGAGGCGGCAGGCACAGCGGAACGGCTGTGCAGCACGAACGAGGCCCCGCCCACGGCAATGCAGGCCACGACGGTAACGGTGAGCACGCGCCGCACGGCGGGCCGCAGATGGCGGCGGTGATGAGGATGGACAGACGGATTCATCTGGAATACCTTCTTTCCGGTGGATGTGCATAGAGTTTGCTTCCTATGGGCAAGCTATGCCCGGAGGGGAAACAATATGAAAATGACAGCACAGGAATATGCGCGCCGGGTGCGGCGCATCGGGCCGCACTCGCCCTTGGGGCTGGACTGCCTGTGGGCTTTTGGCGTGGGCGGCGGCATCTGCCTGCTGGGCGAAGTGCTGCGCCAGAGCTATCTTGCCATGGGCGTGGAAGCCGACCTTGCCGGCACCCTGACCAGCTGCAGCCTGATCGTGCTCTCAGCGGTGCTTACCACGCTGGGCTGGTACCAGAAGCTGGCCGCAAAGGCCGGGGCCGGGTCGCTGGTGCCCATCACAGGCTTTGCCAATGCGGTGGTCAGCGCGGCCATCGAGTTCAAGGCCGAGGGCCGGGTGCTGGGTACCGGGGCCAAGATGTTCACCATTGCCGGGCCGGTGATCGTGTACGGCACGCTGGCGGCGGTGGTGTACGGCGCGGTGCTGTGGGTGCTGGGCATGGCGGGTGTGCCTGTGCTGTCATAAACACGGGCAAGTGTGCCGTAAGATTGCAGCATGATGTTATTATACAACATTTTATGGAACGTTTTTCATCTATTTTCCACGAAGGAGAAATTTTGCCTATGACGGTCCGGTGCGGGGATACCCTGCTGTTCCAGACACTGCCGGTGATCGCTGCGGGTGCAGCGGTGGGCGGCAAAAAGAGAGGCCCGCTGGCGGCAGAGTTCGACGAGCTGAGCGCAGACAACCGCTTTGGCCAGTCCAGCTGGGAAGCTGCGGAAAAATACCTGCAGCTGCGTGCCGCGCGGCTGTGCCTGCAAAAGGCGGCGCTTCCGCAGGAAAAGGTGCAGCTGGCCCTTGCCGGGATCTGCAGGCCCAGTGCACGGCATCCAGCTATGCCATGCGGGAGCTGGGCGTGCCCTTTGCCGGGCTGTTCGGAGCCTGCAGCACCATGGCCGAGGGCCTTGCGCTGGGCGCTGCTCTGTGCGAGGGCGGTGCTGCGCGCAATCTGCTGGCCATGGCTTCCAGCCACTTCTGCGCGGCAGAGCGGCAGTTCCGCACGCCGCTGAGCTACGGCGCGGTGCGCACGCCCACGGCCCAGTGGACTGCCACCGCTGCCGGATGCTGCCTTTTGCAGCCGCAGGGCGAAGGCGTTGGCATTGCCGCTGCCACCTTTGGCCGTGTGCAGGATTATCAGGTAAAGGACATCAACAATATGGGGGCGCCATGGCCCCGGCAGCGGCTTCCACCCTGCTGCACTATTTTAAGGATACCGGCACCGAACCGCAGGAGTTCGACTGCATCTATACCGGCGACCTTGGGCAGGTGGGCAGTCAGCTGCTGCGGGAGCTGCTGGCCGCAGAAGGCTTGTTGATCAAAAACCATGTAGACTGCGGGTGCATCCTGTTCGATGCAAACGAGCAGAGCGTAAAGAGCGGCGGCTCCGGCCGGGCTGCTGCGCGGCGGTGCTGTGCGGGCACATCCTGCCGCGCCTGCGCCGGGCCAGAAGCGGGTGCTGTTCGTGGCCACCGGTGCCCTGATGAGTCAGACCACTTTTTGCAGAAGGAGAGCATCCCGGCGGTGGCGCACCTTGTGGAGCTGCGTGCGCCGGAAAAGGAGAAGTAAGATGAACTATTTCTGGGCTTTCTGTGTGGGCGGGGCCATCTGCGTGGCGGGACAGCTGCTCATCGACCTGACCGGCCTGACCCCGGCCCGCATCCTGACCGGATATGTGGTGGCGGGCGTGGTGCTTTCGGCCATTGGGTGGTATGCCCCGCTGGCCGAGTTTGCCGGGTGCGGGGCCACGGTTCCCCTGCTGGGCTTCGGCCATCTGCTGGCAAAGGGCGTGCGCACTGCGCTGCAGGAAGAAGGTGCTGTGGGCATCCTCACCGGCGGGCTGACCGCCGCTGCGGCCGGTGTTACCACCAGCCTTGTGTGCGGCGTGGTGTGCAGCTGGGTGGGCAAAAGTCACGACCAGAACTGAAGAAGAAATACACCAGAACATCGTCACTTTGTCCGCCACCCTTCGCCCTGTTTTTCCACCGCACTGCGGTAAACTGTGCAAAACAGGAGACTAACTATTAAAAGTCAAGCCCCAAAATGAAAAAATCCGCCAACCGACCGCTGCCCCTGACAAACAGCATTCAAATGCTGGTCTTGGAACAGCGAGGGCGACGGAGAGAACAGCAAAGCAAGCCCGGCCAACCCTCGCAGAAACAGAATAGCATTTGAATGCTTCGGTTCGTCAAGGGTTCGCTGCGCCAGCTAAGTTTCTGTTGGAATTAGCTCAGGCTCAGGAGAAAATCATGCAGCTGTAAGATATGTTTTTCCAGACTTCTGCAAAGCGTAGATCAGCCGCACGAGTTTCTTCATGGCATGGGACAGGGCAACATTGTAGTGTTTTCCTTCGGCACGTTTTTTGGCAAGGTATTCAGCAAAGACAGGATTCCAGTAGCAGACGTACTTGGTTGCGTTGTAAAGGGCATGTCGCAGGTAGCGGGAGCCACGTTTTTCCATGTGAGCATAACAGTTCGTGAGTTTTCCGGACTGGTATGTAGATGGAGAGCAGCCAGCGTAAGCAAGAATTTTGTCAGGAGAACTGAAATTGGAGAAATCCCCGATTTCTGCAAGGATCACAGCAGCGGAGTTTACTCCCATGCCGGGAATCGAGAGAATTGGTGGATTGAGCTCATCTATGATTTTCTGAATAGAATCTTCAATTTCGTCGATCTCGGAGGCAAGTTCTTGAATGAGTTTAATGGTATGCTTCAATTCCAAAGATTTGGCAGGCATGACAGAGCCAATAGAAGCTCTGGCTGCCTCTCGAATCTGGATGGCTTTCTCTTTTCCGTAGCGTCCTTTGGACGCTGTTGTAAGAAGGTTTGTCAGCTTGGTAAGATGGACTTCTGAAATTTGCTTTGCACCGGGATATTCGCTGAGAAGTGCGTAGATTGAAGTGCCATGGATAGACGAAACAAGCCCTTCCAATTCGGGAAACAGAATCGTAGCCAATCTGGACACCGATTGCTTTAGTTTAGCGCATTCCTGAACTTTATCAAATCGGTATCTTGTTAGTGACTTTAGCTCTTCGTTATGGTATGCTATATCCGTGTAGGACTTGAGGTCTACATCGGACAATAGCATAGTTGCAATCGTTCTTGCATCCACACGATCGGTTTTGGTTTTGCGAAGGCTGAGACTTTTTCGGTACAGGTTGGTGTGCAAAGGGTTAATGACATAAGTTGGCAGACCGTTGTCAAGAAGGAACCCAAGAATATTGTAGCTGTAATGTCCGGTAGCCTCAAGTCCTACTTTTATTTTGTCTGACTTTTTGGTGCAGTTTCGAATCGTTTGAAGCAGCTGCTTAAATCCATCCATGTTGTTGGGGATGGTAAAGCAGTCAGCACGAACCATTCCGTCTGAATCAAGAATACAGCAGTCATGCTTATCCTTGGCAACATCAATTCCAACACAAACCATTTTGATACCTCCGGTATATTTATTTCGATGCTGTTCAGGACCACAGACTTCTTTGCTCTTGTAACCTCGTTCTAAATAAACCGTCTGGCGGTATCTAACTGATTAACATTTCAACAAAGAAGCTGTGGTTGGAGCCTCCCGAAAACCGTCTTTGCGGTAGGTGATGTTCCACCAATCCACAGCATCCTGAACTTATTGTAGCATTCCGCTGGAGAGCGGTCTATAAATACTACTATTTTATTATACGAGGTGATGCGGATGAAGCACCGCTGGACGACCCTTTTATGGGAGCTTTGGGCTGCACAGGCCTTGTGCGCGGTGGCAGCCCTGCCGCCGGGCAGTGCGTTCCATACATGCCCGGCACTGGCGCTGCCGGGGCTGGCCCTTGCGGCGGCGGTGCCCACGGCATGGGCTGCGTGGGCGCTGCTGGCCGAGCCGCCCGACGGCCTGCCGCCGGAGCAGCTTCTGGAGCAGGCACCGGGGTTCGATTTTGCCACCCTGTGCGATTTTGAGCGGCCTGCTGCCGTGCCCTGAAAAGCGGGCAAAACAAAAACCCCTGTGCCGGGAACCCGGTACAGAGGTTTTGTTCGTCAATCAGAAAGCGATCAAGCGTTCTTGTTAGCACGCTTTGCCATACGGCTGATCTTGCGGCTGGCGGTGTTCTTTTTGATGACACCCTTAGCGCGAGCCTTGTCGATCGCGGAAACAGCAGCCAGGACGGTTGCGTCCTTGTCAGCGGCATTCGCATCGATGGCAGCGTCTGCCTTCTTGACGACTGTTTTCAGGTTGGTCTTAATGGCCTTGTTGTGAGCCTGCTCTGCAGCAGCCTGCACGACGCGGTCCTTCTGAGATTTGATGTTAGGCATTCGTTCCACCTCCTTGGCTACCTATAACAGCGCACCCTATGATACCATATTTCGCGTACCAGCGCAAGCGTTTTTTTGATTTTTGTTTAGAAAAGTTTTATTTTTTCCATACTTTCTGCGTGCAGAGGGGGCATTTAGCCCCAAAACAGGCAGGAGGAGCAGAAAAATGCGTTTTACCGATATGGCAGACGAGATGTTTGGTGCAGCACAGGGGGCGCTGCCTGCCGGGTAAGGCTTGCCACAGCAAAGCGCGGCGGGGTCACAATAACGCGGGTGGAGATCGCGCGCGAAGGGCTGGCGAAGCCCCGCGGACGGTATGTCACGCTGGAAATGCCCAGCGTCAGCGTGCTGGACGAGCGGGACGCTGCGGTGATCGAGACCTGTGCGGCAGAACTGCGCGCCCTGCTGCCGCCGGAAGGGCCGGTGCTGGTGCTGGGCATCGGGAACCGGCGGGTCACGGCGGATGCCCTCGGCCCGCGCACGGCGCAGAAGATTTTAGTCACCATGGGGCCGCAGCACACGCTGCCGGTAAAAGGCATCCCGCCGGTGGCCGCCATTGCGCCGGGGGTGCCGGCCTCCACCGGGCTGACTCTGCGCCAGCTGGCCGGGGCCATGGTGGAAGCGGTGCGGCCGGCGGCCCTGATCTGCGTGGACAGCCTTTGCAGTGCCGAGGGCGCGAGGCTGGGCCGCAGCGTGCAGTTCTCCGACACCGGGCTGTACCCGGCGCAGGCGGATCATGCAAAGCATCTGAACGCGGCAGCGCTGGGCGTGCCGGTGATCGCGGCGGGCATCCCCACCTTGATGGATTCGGACGAAGGAGCAGATCTTGTGGTCACGCCCGGGCGCTGGACAGCGTGATCGCCCACGGCTCGGCTCTTCTGGCCGGTGCCATCAACCGGGCCTTGCAGCCAAGGCTCAGCGTGGCGCAGCTGTTCTGGCTGGCGGGGTAACACCGGTGGGCCGGAAGGGAGGTTATTTTATGCGCAGCAAAGCACTGCCGCCCACCCGGGCGCAGGGGCATATCGTGCCGTTTCTGGAAGCGGCTGCTCTGTTTGCCGCACTGTGCATCTTTGCCCGCACGGCGGCACTGATGCTGGCTGCGGCCATTACTGCACCGCTGCCAATGGCCGAGACTCTTTTCTGGCTGGGGCGGCAGTCCGCACAGGAGCAGCCCGCATCATCTGTGCAGGTGGAAGCAGCACCGGACAGCACACCGGAAGCGGCGGCATCCTCTCTGCCACAGGCCGTGCAGGCGCTGACCGGGAACATTGAGGACTATCTTGTGCCGCTGCTGGGCGAGGAAGCCCGCCCGGCGGATGCGGGTACTGTCATTGAAAAAAATTATCCGCAGGGCAGCGGCGAAAAGTACATTCCCTGCGGGGTGGGCAGCATCAAAAACAATACCCGGCAGACGGCGGCAGACATTGCGGCGGAGATCGAGAATCCGCTGCCATTTGCCATTGAGCCGAACAGCCCCGACCCGCAGGTGCTGGTGATGCACACTCACGCCACCGAGGACTACCGCCTTTCGGCCGGGCTGTGGTTTGCCCCCGGCGATGGTGCCCGCAGCACCGACTGCAGCGTGAACATGTGCGCGGTGGGCCGTGTGGTGGCCGATACCCTCAATGCGGCAGGCATCAACACCCTGCACGACGAGACCCTGAACGACTACCCCAGCTACACCGGCAGCTATGCCAACAGCCGGGCCGTGGTGCAGCAGTATCTGGCCCGGTATCCCAGCATCAAGGTGGTGCTGGATGTCCACCGGGACGCCATCGAGACGGAAAGCGGCAGCCGCTATGCCCCGGTGTGCACGGTGGACGGGCGGCAGGCCGCACAGGTCATGATCATCTGCGGGTGCGACAACGGCACCACCGTTCAGCTGCCGGGCTGGCGGCAGAATCTGCGCTTTGCCGCTGCGTGGGAGCGCAGCATGGAAGGAATGTACCCCGGTTTTACCCGGCCGGTGCTGTTCAGCTACCGGTTCTACAATCAGGATCTGACCACCGGCAGCCTGCTCATTGAGATCGGCGGGCACGGCAATAACCTGAACGAGGCTCTTTATGCCGGGCAGCTGGCGGCAAAGGGCCTTGCTGCCGCCTTGCTGGGCGGTGCTTGACAAAACGCCGCCAAAGTGCTATTTTTTAAAGGTCAAATGCAAAGATCGGGAAAAGTAGCGCGGGCCGTCCGGCCCAGAGAGTGCGGCACAGCTGAGAGCCGCGCCCGCACGCCGCGTGAACGAACACCCGGGAGCAGCAAACTGAACATGGCAGCTGCCATTAGTAGGTGCGCCGCAGGCCCTGCGTTACAGGGGCAGCGCTTTTATTGAGCGCGTGAGCGACCGGACACTTCCGGTAATTCAGGTGGCACCGCGGACATTACAAGACAGCTTGTTCGCCCTGAACTTTCAGGGAGAACAAAGCTGTCTTTTCATTTTATATCGAAAGGGAGAACAAACACTATGGAACGCACTGAGATCGTTTCGCTGTTCAAAACACCCCCGCCGACGGCACCGAGATCACCGTCTGCGGCTGGGCAAAGAACATCCGCGACTCCAAGAACATCGGCTTCATCGCCCTGTCGGACGGCGGCTGCTTCAAGACCCTGCAGGTCGTGCTGGAAGCAGGCAAGCTGGCAAACTACGATGAGGTGATCCACACCGGTTTGTACAGCAGCCTGCGCGTCAAGGGCAAGCTGGTGCACACCCCCAGGCCAAGCAGCCCTTTGAGCTGAATGCCGACAGTGTGGAGATCCTGGGCGACTGCCCGGCGGACGAGTATCCGCTGCAGAAAAAGAAGATGAGCATGGAATATCTGCGCACCATGCCCACCCTGCGCCCCCGCACCAACACCTTCAACGCCGCTTTCCGCGTGCGCAGCGCCGCTGCCTACGCCATCCACAAGTTCTTCCAGGAGAACGGCTTCGTTTACTCTCACTCTCCGCTGCTCACCTCTTCCGACTGTGAGGGCGCCGGTGAAATGTTCCGCGTGACCACCCTCGACCTTGAGAATGTGCCCAAGAACGAGGACGGCACCGTGGATTACACCCAGGACTTTTTCGAGAAGCCGGTCAACCTGACCGTTTCCGGCCAGCTGGAAGCCGAGGCCATGGCTATGGCATTCGGCAAGGTGTACACCTTCGGCCCCACCTTCCGTGCCGAGAAGAGCTTCACCACCCGTCACGCCGCCGAGTTCTGGATGATCGAGCCGGAGATGGCATTCTGCGATCTGTCCGGCTACATGGACACCGCCGAGGCCATGACCAAGTACGTCATCCGCTACGTGCTGGACAACTGCCCGGATGAAATGGCCTTCTTCAACCAGTTCATCGACAAGGGCCTCATCGAGCGTCTGGAACTGGTGGCAAACTGCGAGTTTGGCCGCATCAGCTACACCGAGGCCATCGAGATCCTGAAGAAGAACAACAAGAAGTTCCAGTTCCCTGTGGAGTGGGGCGTGGACATCCAGACCGAGCACGAGCGCTACCTCACCGAGGCGGTCTACAAAGAAGCCGGTGTTCGTGACCGACTATCCCAAGGAGATCAAGAGCTTCTACATGAAGCAGAACCCGGACGGCAAGACCGTGGCAGCCGCAGATATGCTGGTGCCCGGCATCGGCGAGCTGATCGGCGGCAGCCAGCGTGAAGAGAACTACGACAAGCTGGTGGCCCGCATGGACGAGCTTGGCATGGACAAGACCAACTACGACTGGTACCTGAACCTGCGCAAGTTCGGCGGCGTGGAGCACGCCGGCTACGGCTTGGGCTTCGAGCGCATGATCATGTACCTCACGGGCATCCAGAACATCCGTGACGTGCTGCCCTTCCCCCGCACTGCTTACGGTTTCTGATTCTGAGAACGATTGGGAATTGCCTCCGCGTTGCTCTGGCAATGACAGCGGAAGAATTATTTTAAATAGCGCAATCCCGGAAAGTCTGCGGACTTTCCGGGATTGCATTTTCACGGGAAAGGTCGGTGCGGCTAGCGGCAGGTTTTGCTATAGCGCAGTTGCTGCCGGTTGGGACTCCATCTGTGAAAAGGTGTTTGGAGCGGCCCGCAGGCCGCGACAAACACGACTATAAAATATAGTTCCGCTATTTATGCCCAGAGCATCGCGGAGGGCATTATAAATAGTGACCCGCCCTTAACTTTCAACAAGGAGCACAAAACAAGTGGAAAATATCTCTCCTGCCCTGCTGGACTGGTTTTACAAAAACCACCGCATCCTGCCCTTCCGCACCGACCCCAGCCCCTACCATGTGTGGCTCAGCGAGATCATGCTGCAGCAGACCCGGGTCTCGGCGGCACTGCCCTACTACGAACGCTTCCTCGCCGCCCTGCCGGACATTCCGGCCCTTGCCGCCTGCGAAGAGGAAAAGCTGCACAAGCTCTGGGAGGGTCTTGGCTACTACAGCCGGGTGCGCAACCTGCAAAAGGCTGCACGCATCGTCTGCGAGCAGTACGGCGGACAGCTGCCCGCCGACTATGATGCCCTGCGGGCCCTGCCCGGCATCGGGGATTACACGGCGGGAGCCGTTGCGTCCATCAGCTTCGGCATCCCGGTGCCCGCCGTGGATGGCAATGTGCTGCGGGTGTTCTCCCGTTTGTACAACGACCCCGCTGCCGTCACGGAACCGGCGGTGAAAAGGCCTTTACGGCCCGAGTCATGGAGCACCAGCCGCCGGATGCGCCCGGCGACTACAATCAGGCCCTTATGGAGCTGGGAGCACTGGTCTGCGTGCCGAACGGTGCGCCTCTGTGCGAAAAATGCCCGCTCGCCCACCTGTGCGCCGCTCGTGCTGCGGGCACTGCATTGGAGCTGCCCCGCAAAGCAGCGCCCAAGCCCCGCAGACTGCAGCCTGTGACGCTGGCCCTGCTGGAAAGCCCGGCAGGCTTCCTTTTGCAGCAGCGGCCCCAAAGGGCCTGCTTGCCGGGCTGTGGCAGCCGGTACTGTGGGAGGGTGAAGCCCTTGCAGCCGGAGAGGTCCTTGCCCGCCTGCAGGCCATGGGGCTGGATACCGGCACCGCCGCGCCGGAAGCGCTGCCCGCTGCAAAGCACATCTTCAGCCACATCGAGTGGCATATGAACGGCATCCTGCTGCATGTGCCCGCCCAACATGCCCCGGCAGGCTGCGTGTGGGCAAGCCGGGAAGCCCTGCAGGCCGAGTATACGCTGCCCGGCGCATTCAAGGCATACAGGAAGCTTATAGTATGAAATTTTGGCCTTTTGACCTGAATGGTTGTAATTTTTGACAGGAACGGGTATAATAAAAGCCAACAAGCACTGGAATGAAAGCTGAAACATCGTTTCAACGAAAAAAGGAGTGTATTGAACCTATGAAGAAATCTTGTCTGGTCGCTGTGATCACTGTTCTGGCCGCTGTTGCCGGTGCCCTTGCTGCTGTTGCTGTTTACCTGCACCGCCGTGAGAAGGAGCTGGACGAGTACGAGCGTCTGCTGTTCGGCGAGGACGATGCTGCAACGGTAGAGCCGGAGGCTGCTGCCGAAGAGGCTGCCCCTGCAGAGGATGCTGCAGAATAAAAAACACGAACCGTAAACCTTCGGGCGCACCGGCAGTCTGCAAAGGCTGTGCCGGTGCGCCCTTTTTGCTACATAGAAGGAGTGTATCATGAAGCGTTTTCTGCTCTGGCTCGTGGGTGTGGTGCTGGGCGTAGGCATCTTTCTGGGCGCGGTGATGGGCGTGAGCTATGCCTTTACCACCGAGGGCGGCTGCCCGGACAGCACCGCGCAGTTTGGCACCGAAGCGCTGGAACCCAACGGCTGGTGCTGGCAGGTGCCGCTGATCGGCGGACAGCTGGATAAGGTGTTCGCCAGCCCCGCCACCCTTACGGTGCAGAAGCTGGGCACGCTGTACACGGCCCACCCGGCCATCACACTGCCGGACTGGGCCAGCTACACCACCCTCACCATCCAGAACGCCTATGGCAGCATTGTATTTGTGGGCAGTGTGAGCGATTATCAAAGCTTTTTGTTCCCGACCAACGGCGAATATAAGGCAGAGCTATCGGTCTGGCGGGTGCCGGAGGGCGGCATGGCCACCCAATTTGAGGGCGGCAGCACCGGCGCAGTGCGCAGAAATCTGGGGCTGGAAAAGCCCGCAAAGCCCACCGGCTGGTATCGTTATGCCTTCCGGTTCACCCTGCAGGCCAGCGCGGAGGTGGAGCTTTCCGCCGAGCGGGTGGAGCAGGGCTGCATTGTGGGCCTGCGCATCTCCGGCATGACCGGCGATGCAGCACCCACTGTGGAGACCGACCTTGGCAATGTGCAGTGCGTGCGTGCAGCCGATGGCTGGCGGGCCTACATCCCGGCGGCATACAACGCTTCCTCCGGCGGGCATGAGGTGAACATTACCGTGAATGGCGAGACCATCACCCGCAGCATCATCGTGCTGCCCAAGGATTTTGGCACGGTGGACGTGGAGCCGGAACCGGATGCATCGGATGCGGCAAACACCCAGTTCCGCAATGCAGTCTGGGGCCTGTACGAAGCGCCCGCCCGGGAAAAATGTGGCAGGGCGGCTTTGTGAACCCGGTGGAAAGCTACACCACCCTTGTGGATTACGGTCAGGTCAGGGTGGTGAACGGCAGGCAGGGCAGCCGTTCCAACTCCACAAAGCTTTATACCATTCCCGGCGAGCCCTGCCGCGCCCCGGCAAACGGCGTGGTGGTGCTGGCCGCAGAGCTGGCCCTCACCGGAAACACGGTGGTCATCGACCATGGCTGCGGGATGCGCAGCTACCTGTACGGGCTGCAGACTCTTTCCGTCTCTGCCGGGCAGACGGTGGAAAAGGGGCAGGCTGTAGGCGTGCTGGGCGAGGAGCTGACCATGGACTTCAAGCTTGGCAGCAAGAGCGTGAACCCGTGGATGCTGTTCCAGACCAGCGGCGGATTGTTCTGGAAGGAGAACAGCTGACGATTTTAAATGGCCTCCGCTTTGCTTTGGCCATAAACAGCGGAATTTTTATTTTTATAAGAGCAATGCCGGACGGCCTGCGGGCTGTCCGGCATTGCATTTTCACAGAAAGAGTCATAAAGAAAAACGGCATCATCTGCCGGTTTCGATCTTTTGCGTGAAAAGGGTCCTGAAAAGCCCGCAGGTTTTTCAGGACCCAAACATAAAAGAAGAATTCCTCTAAATACGGCCAGAGCGAAGCCCGATGGTCAAACCATCAGGAAATGGCATCCACGTCCCACTTCATGCGGACGGCATCGGCACCGTCCAGTTTGATGTTCAGCGCACCGGCGTTGTCCATCACCTGCTGCGGAGTGCGGGCACCGCACAGCACATGCAGGCCGGGGATCATACGGGCGGTCAGGGCGATCACCAGCTGTGCCAGAGAGCAGTCGTATTTCTCGGTCAGGTCGCCCCACTTTGCCAGCATGTCCAGCGCCTGTGCCCGGCGGGCGGGCTGGAAGCTGGGGTTTGCGTTGCGGGTGCTGCCCTCGGGGTAGGTGGTGTACATGGTCACCTTGCCGGTCAGCAGGCCCTGCTCCAGCGGAGAGTATGCCTGCACCGATACGCCCAGCTCCTTGCAGGTAGGCAGCAGCTGCTTTTCCATACGGCGGGTGAGCAGGCTGTACTTCTCCTGAATGACATCCAGCTGACCGTACTTGCAGTAGCCGCGGATGATGTCCGCAGTGACGTTGGATGCACCGATGGCACGGATCTTGCCCTGCTCCTTCAGCTTCATCATGGCTTCCACCGTCTCTTCCAGTGGGTAGATGCCGAAATCGGGGGTCTGCCAGTGGGTGTACAGCACATCCAGATGATCGGTGTGCAGGCGGCGCAGGCTGTCCTCCACATCCTCGATGATGCTCTTTGCAGAAAGGTCGCGGTAAACGGTGGTGCCGTCCACGACCTTGTGCAGCACCGGTGTTTCATGCCGCCACTCCAGACCGCACTTGGTGGAAAGCACCACCTTGTCGCGGTCGATGTGCTTCATGGCTTCGCCCACCACGGTCTCGCTGTGGTACAGGCCGTAGATGGGCGCGGTGTCGATCCACTGGATGCCCTGCTCTACAGCAGTCTGGATGGCCTTTACCGAAAGGGCGTCGTCGTTGTCGCCCCACCAGCTGCCGCCGCCGATGGCCCAGGTGCCCATGCCGAGAAATGGCACCTGAATGCCGCTTTTGCCAATATTGATATTCTGCATATACTTTACCCTCCATGCCAGCAGTGTTCCCCGCAATGGGAGCAGCTCATTCCGTGGCTGGCATTCTTCGTTGTATTTTTTGTGCTTCATGAAAAAAGAGCCGCAGCTGCGGGACATTCCCGCACCGCAGCTCTCTTTCAACTCAGATATTACCGAACTCGCTCAATTCCAGCGTTTCGTTGTGGGTCTCAGCCCAGCGCACGGCCCAATCGGAGGTGAACAGCAGCAGGCGGTTGCCCTTCATATCCTCCACAGCCTTGGTGTCGCTGGTCAGGTCCAGATCCCGCAGGTTGTAGGTGTCGGGGTCGTTCTGCACCCAGCGCAGCTGTTCAAAGGGCAGCTGCTGCATCCGGATCTCCACGTTGTACTCGGTGTTCAGGCGGTACTCCAGCACTTCCAGCTGCAGCACGCCGACCACGCCGACCACCACTTCTTCCATGCCGCCGCCCACTTCGCGGAAGATCTGGATGGCACCCTCCTGCGCGATCTGCTCCATGCCCTTCACGAACTGCTTGCGCTTCATGGTGTCCTTCTGCTCAATGCGGGCAAAGTGCTCCGGCGAGAAGGTGGGGATGCCTGCGAACTGGACCTTCTTTTTGCCGGTGCACAAGGTGTCGCCGATGGAGAAGATGCCCGGGTCGAACAGGCCGATGATATCGCCGGCGTAGGCTTCGTCCACGATGGCGCGGTCCTGCGCCATCAGCTGGGTGCCGGTGGCCAGCTTGATGTTCTTGCCCTCCTGCACATGGAAGGCCTCCATGCCGCGCTCGAACTTGCCGGAGCAGATGCGCATAAAGGCGATGCGGTCGCGGTGGGCCTTGTTCATGTTGGCCTGAATTTTAAAGATGAAGGCAGAGAACTCGTCGCGGCAGGGGTCCACGGTCTCGCCGGTCAGGCTGTCCACGCGGGCCAGCGGGGTGGGAGTGAGCCGCAGAAAGTTCTCCAGAAAAGGCTCCACGCCAAAGTTGGTCAGGGCAGAACCAAAGAACACGGGGCTCAGCTCGCCGCGCCGCACCTTGTCCAGGTCAAACTCCTCGGCAGCGCCGTCCAGCAGCTCGATCTCATCCACCAGCTGCTGGTGCAGGTAGGGGGTGAGCAGCTCGTCCAGTGCGGGATCGCCCAGCTCGGCCTCGGTCTCATCCACCTTTCTTCACGCCGTTGGCGCGGCCGTCGCTGGAGAATGCCAGCACCTTGCGGGTGTTGCGGTCGAACACGCCCTTGAACTCCTTGCCGCAGCCGATGGGCCAGTTCATGGGGTAGGTCTTGATGCCCAAAATCTCCTCAATGTTCTCCATCAGCTCAAAGGGGTCGCGGGCTTCGCGGTCCATCTTGTTGATGAAGGTGAAGATGGGGATGTGGCGTAGGGTGCACACCTTGAACAGCTTGATGGTCTGGGCCTCAACGCCCTTTGCGGCATCGATGACCATGACGGCAGAGTCTGCCGCCATCAGGGTGCGGTAGGTGTCCTCCGAGAAGTCCTGATGGCCCGGGGTGTCCAGAATGTTCACGCACTTGCCCGCGTAGTTGAACTGCAGGACAGAAGAGGTGACGGAAATACCGCGCTGCTTCTCAATGTCCATCCAGTCGGACACGGCGTGCTTTGCGCTCTGCTTGCCCTTGACGGAGCCTGCCTGATTGATGGCTCCGCCGTACAGCAGCAGCTTTTCGGTCAGAGTGGTCTTACCGGCGTCGGGATGGCTGATGATCGCAAACGTCCGGCGGCGCTCGATTTCTTCACGATTTGTCATAAACTGTAGATCTCCTGATAAACCTGCTGTGGAGCAGGAAGTGGATTTTTGCATTTAGTATGTCCGGTTGGACTTTGCCGGGCTCGCCCTCTCAGGCGCTAACGCGCCAGCTCCCCCAAAGTGGGAGCCCTTGGCAGTCCACGCAAAGTGCATCTTTTTGCCAAGGCCTCTCCCTTTGGGAGAGGTGGATTTGCGAAGCAAAGACGGAGAGGGCGAGGCCGTCTTTTTACACATACGTACCCTATTTTATCCGAAAACGCTCCATAATGCAAGTGTTTTCGTTATTTTTTCAGGATGATGCAGGGCAGAGGGGCGGTTTCGGCCCAGTTGGCAAAATCACACACCAGAACGGTAAAACTTTTGAGCGGAAGTGCCCGGAGATATTCCAGCACCGTCTGCTTTTCATCCGTGCCGATGACCTGCCCGCTGTAGAGGATGGCGCTCACCACGCCGCCGGGGCGCACGGCTTCCAAAGCCGCCTGCAGGGCGGGGATGCTGCTCTGCGCGGTGGAGAACACTGCGTGGTCGGCCCCGGGCAGCCAGCCAAAGTTGAACATCACCGCATCTGCCGTGCCGGGCTGCACAATCTGTAAAAGGTCTGCGTGGCTTTGGCAGTGCAGCTCATACCGGGCGGCAGGCACGCCCAGCTGCTCCAGATGCTTCCGGGTGGATGCAATGGCAGCTTCCTGCACGTCAAAGCCGACTACCTTTCCTTCCGGCGCGGTGATGCCGCACAGGAAGGCCGTGTCGCCGCCGTTGCCGCAGGTAGCATCGATGCAAAGGCGCGGCTGTGCCAGCCGTGCGGCCAGAAAGTCCTGCACGAACTTGACGGCGGTCAGGTCCGGTGTGCGGCGGCGCACCAGCTGCCTGCCTTCTGCCGCAAAGCCGAACTTTGCCCAGAACGCAAGCTCTGCGGCATCGGCGGGCAGCGGGGCGGTAAATACGGTAGCCTTTTCGCGGTCGTATCCGGCGTAGGCGCGCAAGGCTTCTTTTAATAGATAGGAGCCGTAGCCTTTGCGCCGCCACTGCGGTTCGATGCCAAACGCAGTGATGGCACCCTTTGCGGCGGGCGTGAGCGCGCAGAAGCCGATCTGTGTTTTTTCCTTATAGAGGGCAAAGCCCTCGTCTGTGCGGTGCAGTTCCATGGTGTGTTCCTCCTGAATTTACGCTTTTACAATAGCAAGCGCAAAGGCCGCTGTCAAGGGCGGAAAGTGCGTCTTTTTTTCACAGTTTCTTCACGGCGCGCGCGATTGATTTTCACAATTGACGGTTACAATAGGAGCAGTTCAAAGGAACAGGGCTCCTGTGGACGTATCCCTTACGGAAAGGAAGTATCAGCATGGACAATGAGAACAAATGGGAATATGATTATTCCTCTCAGGATAAAAACGAAAGCGGAGATACCGGTTATCCCAATGTGGGCAGCAGCGGCATGAACACCGCCAACCAGTACAACGACCCGCAGCCGGAACCGGAAGCCGCTTACACCGCCCCGCAGACAGACAACGGCGCAGGCGGTGCAACGCCGCCGGTACATCCGGTACAGCCGCAGGACGCGCAGCCCCAAAAAGAAGAAAAAGTTCAACGGCAAGCGCGTTGCACGCAGCGCCGTGGCGCTGGTGCTGGCCGCAGCCATGGGCTTTGCGGGCGGCTTTGTGGGGGCAAAGTTTGGCGGCAGCGGCAAGGTGGTCATCCAGCAGGTGGCACCTTCCTCTACGGCCGACAGTGCATCCGGTTCGGATAGTTCCATCACCGCAGCATCCAGCAGCGGCAGCAGCCTGACCACTGAACAGGTGGCTGATCTGGTCAGCCCCAGCGTGGTGGTCATCACTACGGAGCAGGTGGTCTACTCTCAGTGGTCGTGGTACGGCCAGAATCAGGTGGAGAGCGGTGCCGGCAGCGGCGTGATCATCAGCTCGGACGGCTACATCCTCACCTGTGCACATGTGGTGGACGGCGCTTCCACCATCACCGTTACCATTGGTGACAAGGACTACACCGCCACCCTCGTGGGCGAAGATACCACCAGCGATATCGCAGTCATCAAGATCGATGCTGACGGCCTGACCCCCGCCACCGTGGGCAACAGCGACAGCCTGAAGGTGGGCCAGAGCGTGATGGCTGTGGGCAACCCGCTGGGTGAGCTGGGCGGCACCGTGACCGGCGGCATGATCAGCGCTTTGAACCGCAGCGTCACCATTCAGGGCAGCAGCTCTGTGAACACCATGTCCCTGATCCAGATGGATGCTTCGGTCAGCCCCGGCAACTCCGGCGGCGGCCTGTTCAATATGAACGGTGAGCTGGTCGGCATTGTGAATGCAAAATCCTCTTCCAGCGATGCAGAGGGTCTGGGCTTTGCCATCCCCATCAACGATGCCATCAAGGTGGCACAGGAACTGCTGGAGAACGGCTATGTGACCGGACGGCCTTATTTGGGCATCACCTATCTGGCCGTGACCGACGCACAGACTGCTTCTCAACTGGGCGTGAATGCCTACGGCGTTTACGTTGTGGAGGTGGTCAAGGGCGGCCCTGCCGAGAAGGCAGGCCTGCAGGCCGGAGACCGCATCGTGAGCGTGGACGGCACCGAAATCGCCTCTAAGGACGACCTTGGCACCCTGATGCAGAAGCACGCAGCAGGCGACACCCTCTACATCACCATTGCGCGTGAAGGCCAGATGCAGACGGTCAATGTGACACTGGGCGAAAAGACGGCTTCCAACAGCTGAGCAAAATAGAAAACAGGAGCGGATGAGAGTTTTCCATCCGCTCCTGTTTTTATATCTGTCCAAAGATGGTGGCACTGTAAGGCATCAGCACGGCCTCGTGCTCATACACTCTTGCCGGGCCGCGCCACAGGCTGGAAGAGATGCCGTCACTCAGCATCTGCCAGCGCCCAACCGGCAGCGGCACGGTCCCGCTGGCATCGGTGGGGTTATAGAACACGCACAGCGCCTGCCATGCTGCGCCGTCGCCCCACTGGGCGGGCAGCTGCCAGCCCACCAGCGGCTGCTCCAGTGAGAAAAAGTACAGGGCATCCGGCGCGTGGGGGTCGGTGCTGGAAAGCCGCGGAAACCTTGCCCGCAGAGCCAGCAGGCCGCGGTAGTAGTCCACCAGTGCATGATATTTTTCGGCCCGCTCCCAGTCCAGCCGGTTCAGCGCAGGCGAAGAGCGGTAGCTGTTGCCCTTCCCTTTTTTGGTGCGGGCAAACTCCTCGCCCGCCTGCAGGAAAGGCAGGCCGAAGCTGGTCAGGTAAATGCCCGCCGCCAGCCGGTTCTGGGCAAGGGCTGTGCTGTCTGCCGCCGTGAACTCCGGCTTTTCGTACCGCACCAGCAGCAGCTTGTCCCACAGGGTGAAGTTGTCGTGGGCGGAAACATAGCTCACGATCTGGCTGGGCGCGTGGGGAGGCAGACGGTCGCTGCGGCACCATGCCGCCACCGCGCCGCCGATGTCCCAGAAGCTGCCGGGCCTGCCCTCGACATAGCCCGGCTCCCGGGCGTTGAAGCAGCCGCCCTTGATGGTGTCGCGGGTGTCGTCGCAGAAGATGCCGATGCGCTCGTTCAGCATGGCCAGATTCGCCTTGTTGGCCTCGTATCGGTGCAGCTGGCTGCCGCCGCCCTGCCACGGCTCGCCGTACATCAGGATATCCCGCCCGCCGGGCAGCGTATCCAGCGCGGCGCGCACCGCGTTGATGGCCTCCACGTCGTACAGGCCCATCAGGTCGAACCGGAAGCCGTCGATGTGGTATTCCTGCGCCCAGTAGAGGATGGAATCGATCATATACCGCCGGGCCATGGGCCGCTCGCTGGCAAATTCGTTGCCGCAGCCGCTGCCGTTGGAAAAGCTGCCGTCCTCGTTCTGGCGGAAAAAGTAGCAGGGCACAGTGTCGTTCAGCGGGTTCTCATTGCGATACATGTGGTTATACACCACATCCATCACCACACCGATGCCTGCCGCGTGCAGGGCTGCGATCATTTCCCTGCACTCCCGGATGCGCACCTCGCCGCGGGTGGGGTCGGTGGAATAGCTGCCCTCGGGCACATTGTAGTTGGTGGGGTCATAGCCCCAGTTGTACTGCCGCAGCAGCGGCTTTGCCTCGTCCACGCTGCAAAAATAAAAATGGGCATCAGCTGCACATACTTCACGCCAAGCCGCTTTAAATAATTCAGGCAGGTGGGGTGGATGCCGTCCCCGTGCAGGGTGGTGCCCTGCTGGGTAAAGGCCATGAACTTGCCCCGCCATGCCGGGCGCACGCCGCTGGCAGCGTCCTGCGAGAAGTCGCGCACGCTCACCTCCCACACCGCGCGCTGCTCCGGCGGGATGACCGGACGCACATCCCGCTCCCACCCGGAGGGGGCGGTGCGGGCAAGGTCCACGATCATGCTGCGGGTGCCGTTCACGCCTGCCGCACGGGCATAGGGGTCGCCGGTCTGGCGCGAAATGCCATCCACTGTGACCGTATAGGTATAGTATCGTCCGTGCTGGTCGCCGGGCAGATAGATGCTCCACACCCCCTGCTGCCCCCGCTCCAGCGGCAGAGTGCCTATGGGCTCACCGCCGCTGCCTTTGCGGTAAAGGCTGACCTCCACCCTCTGCGCCGTGGGTGCCCACAGGCGCAGATGGGTGCCGGAAACAGCATATTCCTGCCCCAGCGGGCCGGTGTAGGTGGTTTGAAGGTCAAAGGAGATGCTCTCGTATAGCGTTTTCAGTTCGGCGGGCGTTTTGACGGTCATAGTTTCTTCATTCCTTCTTGCAGATTTCCTATCAGATATAAGTGTAAACACCGGCGGTCTTTTTTGCAAGAGGGAATTGCAAAACCTGTCCGGGTACACTATACTGGAAGAAAACGACAAAAACGGAGGGCAAACCATGGCATATACCGACGATTGGGAAAACCTTATGAACGGTGTGTTCGGTGCAGGGGGCAGGCCGCGCTTTGGCGGCACCGCCCAGCCGGAGGCAAAGCCACAGAAATCCGGGACCTCAGCCGTGCCGGACCTGAACGCTGCTCTGCTGGAAAACCAGAAGCAGCTGGATGCCCTGCTCAAAAAGCAGAATGCCCAGCTGAAAACGCAGGACACTGCGGTGCAGTCTGCTCTGGAGGACAGCCGCCAGATGCTGCGGGATATGGAAGCGGACGGCCTGCTTGCCAAGGGCACTGCCGATGTGACCGCAGAGCACCTTGGCAGCTTTGAGGGCCTTGCCGCCGAGGTGAAAAAGACCGTCCTCGGGCAGGATGCCTTTGTGGACAGCGTGGTGCGTGCCATGCGCCGGCCCTTTGTGCTGGGCACCGAGCGCCCGGCAGCACGCAATGTGATCCTGCTGTGCGGAGGTGCCGGTACGGGGCGGCACTTTGCGCTGGCAGAGACCGCCCGCATCATGGCGGCGCGGGGCCTTTTGCAGAGCGACAAAACCGCGGTGGTGGACCTTGCCCTCTACCCCAATTCCGGTGCGGAAAAGCTGTTTTTGCAGGATCTGTATGCGGCCCTGCACGCCCCCGGGGAGATCGTGATCTTTGAGCATTACGAGAGCTGCCATGCGGCCTTCCTCAAGACCCTTGCAGACCTTGCTGTGAAGGGCAGCGCACCGCTTTCCAGCCGGTATCTTGTGAACAAGGAGGGCATCCTTGTGGATGCAGGCACGGCGCTGGCACCGGGCGCGGTGAGCAGTATCACGCCCTGCGGCAAGTACCTCATCTTCTTTTCCCGCAAGGGCCGGGACGCGCTGGCAGATAAGTTCGGTGCGCCCTTTGTGGCGGCGGTGGGCGATGTGTGCGCCACCAGCGCCTTTGCCCGCGAGGACCTTGCAGCGCTGGCGGCGCAGCAGCTGAATGCGCTGGCCCAGAAGGTGAGCGCACGCCTTGGCCTGACCCTCTCTGCCGGGGCCGATGTGCGGGACTATGTAGCCGCCCAGTGCTCTAAGGAAAAGGGTGCAGCGGGCCTTGCGGAATGCTGCGATAAAATGTTCCGCGCCCTGAGCGAATACTGCCTGCAGACCGATGCAAAGCTTACCGGCACCGTCACCCTGACCGCAAAGCCGGAGGGCGTGTGGTTTTGCCTGAACGACCAGCCCGAGCAGGAGCTGTCTGCCCTGCTGCCTGCCGAGTACACGGGCGCTGTAGATGAAATCCGCGCCGAACTCAACGGCCTTGTGGGCCTTGGGGCGGTCAAGGAGTATGTGTTCGGTCTGGCGGATAACCTGCAGGTGCAGCAGCGCCGCGCGGCGGCAGGCTTCAAGACTGCCAGCCTTTCCATGCACATGATCTTCACCGGCAACCCGGGCACCGGCAAGACCACCATTGCCCGGCTGGTGGCAAAGTACCTCAAGGCCATCGGCGCACTGCGCGGCGGCCAGCTGGTGGAAGTGACCCGCGCCGACCTTGTGGGCCGCTACACCGGCCACACCGCCCCGCTGACAAACAGCGTCATCGAGAGTGCCCTCGGCGGTGTGCTGTTTATCGATGAAGCCTACAGCCTCTACCGCGGCGAGCAGGACAGCTTCGGGCTGGAAGCCATCGACACGCTGGTCAAGGGCATTGAGGATCACCGCGACGACCTGGTCGTCATTCTGGCGGGCTACACCCGGGAGATGGAGGTGTTCCTTACCGCCAACAGCGGTCTTGCCAGCCGCTTCCCCAACAAGATCGAGTTCCCGGACTACACGGCAGACGAGCTGCTGGACATCACCAACGTGCTGGCAAAGGGCAAGGGCTACCGCCTTGCCGAGGGCTGCACCTTCCCGCTTTTGGGCTACTACAAGCGCCGTCAGGCGCTGGACAGCCGCACCGCCGGCAACGGCCGTCTTGCCCGCAACACGCTGGAAAAGGCTATCTTCCACCAGAGCCGCCGCCTTGTGGCAGAACCTGCCGCCGAGCTGGACCTGATTTTGCCCAGCGATCTGGAATTTGAGGAGTGAGAGATTCAGAATGGCCTCCGCTTCGCTCTGGCCATGCTCAGCGGAAGAATTATTTATAGGAACAGCAAACCCCGGCAGGCTGCGGCCTGCCGGGGTTTGCATTTTTCACGGATGGAGTCGTACCGGAAAGCAGCATCTGGCGCTCTGACTCCACAGGGCAGGACGGTGCCGTGAAATTATTTCCTGCCGGAAACGCTGCATCTCCCGGTCCGGGCCTTCCCTGTGAAAAAAGGTTCCGGAAAAATCCGCAGATTTTTCCGGAACCTGATTATAAATATCATTTCATCTGATGATGGCAAGAGCGAAGCGGAGGCCATTTTAATCGTGCTGCTTCGCAAGGGCCTGCACCATATCGTGTATCCCCTTGCGCACCTCGGCGGGAGCGGTCACTTCCACCTTGCCGTCAAAGCCGCACACCCAGCCGTAGAACTGGGGGCTGACGCACACCGGCACATCAAAGTGGAAGTGGGTGCCGTCCTCTTCCGGAACAAAGACCGGTGCTTTGCCAAAACGGTCGCGCATGGCGCTTTCCAGGTCGGCGGTGCAGCGCAGGGTGACCTGGTGCTCCGGCCCGCCGAACATGTTGAAGTGCTTGCGCAGATAGGCGGGCAGGTCGAACTGGCGGAACTCGGCCTTGCCCCGGCGGGCATCGCCCAGCACCGTCACGGAAGACATGCGGTCCACGCGGTAGTTGCGGATGCCCGCAGGCTCTTTCTCGTCCTGATAAGCGATAAGGTAGTAGCAGCCGTTTTCCCATGCCAGCTGCCACGGGCTGACGGTGCGGGTGCCGCCGTCCTTGTAGCGGAACCGCACCATTCTGCCCGCATTGATGGCGCTGTGCAGCGCATCGATGCTGTAAAGCAGGGTGTGGCTGTCGCTTTTGGGGCGGCCGTCCACGTACACCTGACGCTGCAGCTGGGTGCCCTCGTAGTCGGAGCAGAGGGCTTCCAGTTTATGGATGAGTTTACTGCTGGTGCGTGCCGACACAACCTTGCTGGCCTGTACGGCATCCACCAGCAGCTTCAGCTCAGAAAGCTCAAAGGTGCGGCTGGCCAGCCAGTAGCCGCCGCCGCGCCCGCGCCGCAGCTGGATGTCATACCCCAGACTGCGCAGGGTGTCGATATCGCTGTAGATGCTTTTGCGCTCGGCAAGAATGTCCTGCTGTTCCAGCAGCTCTACCAGCTGCGGTACATTGAGCAGGTGTTCTTCGTCGGTCTTTTGTTCCAGAATGCGCAAAAGGGTCAAAAGCTTGGATTTCTGGCCTTCCTGCTTGGGCATGGGAGCACCTCCGGTTTATTCGGGCAGTTTTTTGTCGAACGCCGCGCGGCGCTGGGTGGAAAGACGGAACATCTCTTCCAGCCTGTTCCGGTCGTCGGCCACAAGGGCAGCGCGCATTTCCTGCAGAGCGGCATCGAACTGGTCGATCTCGCTGATCAAGTTCTGTTTGTTCCACAAAAACAGCTCAGCCCACATCTTATCGTTGATGCGTGCAATGCGGGTCAGATCCCGGAAGGAGTCGCCGGTGTACTCGCACAGCGAAGAGTTATCGTTGGCGCACATCAGGCTCACGGCGATGGCATGGCACAGCTGGCTCACATAGCCGATCATCTTGTCGTGCTCCTGCACCGTCAGGGTGCAGATGTGGTGGAAGCCCAGCACTTCGGCCAGGTCCTTTGCCCACTGAATGGCTTCGGGCGTGTTCTTTTCCGTGGGGGTGATGATGAAGTTGGCCGGGGCAAAGTTCACCTCGGCGGCGTGCTCCACGCTGGAAGTCTCACGGCCTGCCATCGGGTGGCTGGCAATGAACTCCACGCCCGCCGGGCACATGGCCTGCACCGGCTCCACAAGGCCGGTCTTTACGCCGGAAACATCGGTAAAGATGCAGCCGGGCTTGAGCAGATGGCCGTAGGTGCGGAACCACTCGATGAGGGCCGTGGGGTACAGACCAAAGATGATGTGGTCGGCGCTGCTCACAAGGTCCTCAAAATCGTGGGTCTTGCCGCTGGCGATATAGCCGTGCTCTAGCGCGTACTGCAAATGCCCCTCGCTGCGGTTGATGCCGTCCACATGGAAACCGGCTTTCGTCAGTTCCAGCGCGTATTTGCCGCCCAGCAGGCCAAGGCCCACCACGAGATAACGTTTTGTTTTATCAAGCATATTCCACCTCCGCGCCCAAGGGCTTGATGGCTTCAAAGAAATTCGGCCAGCTTTTTGTAATGGCTTCGGCATCGTCCACGGTCAGGGGGATGCCCGTACTCAGGGCCAGCACCGCAAGGCTCATGACCACACGGTGGTCATTGTGCCCATGCAGAACACCTGCCGGAGCGTGCAGCCTGTTCGCGCAGCCGTGCACCGTAATGGTGCCGCCCTCGCTTTCCAGCACGCCGCCGCAGGCACGCAGCTCGGCCTCCATGGCAGCGATGCGGTCACTCTCCTTCAGGCGTAAACGCTCTGCGTTGCGGATGACTGTAGTGCCTTCGCACAGCAGGCCCAGCACCATAAGCACAGGGCCAAGGTCCGGGCAGTCCGCAAGGTCGATGTCCACCCCGTGCAGGGGGGCCTTTTCAAAAGAGATGCCCTCTGCCGTGCGGGTAAACACCGCGCCGCACCGGCGCAGGATGTCCAGAATGGCGGCATCGCCCTGCAGCGTTTCCGGGGCAAGGCCGGTGATGGCCACGCCGCCGCACACTGCCCCCAGCACCGCCGGGAACGCGGCCTGACTGTAATCGCCCTCCACGGTGTAATCGCAGGGGTGATAGTGCTGCCCGCCCGGGATGGCAAGAGTGTTTTCGTCCAGCCAATGGCTCTGCACACCGAAGGCTGCCTGCACAGAGCGGGTCATATCGATGTAGCTGCGGCTCTCCACCGGCGGGATGAGGTGCAGCGTGCTGTTGCCGGAAAGCAACGGCAGAGCAAACAGCAGCCCACTGATGAACTGGCTGGATACATTGCCTGCAAGGCGGTATTCGCCGGGGGTCAGTGCCCCTTCCACGGTCAGCCCGGCAGCGCTCTGCTCAAACCGCAGGCCCTGCTCCCGGTACAGAGCGTCATACACCGACTGAGGCCGCTCCATCAGCCGCCCGCGGCCGGTGAAGGAAACTGCCTGTCCGGTCAGGCTGGCGATGGGGATGAGAAAGCGCAGGGTGCTGCCGCTCTCGCAGCAGTCCACCGGCGCAGCAAGGGGCACAAAATGCCCCAGCCCTTCCACCACAGCATCGTCTGCGCCGGTGCGCACACGGAGCGCACAGCTGTGCCGCTGCGCCCAGCGTGGCAGAGATGTCCTTGCTGAATTCCAGATTGGTGATGTGGCTGCAGCCCTCGGCCAGTGCCGCGCAGAGCACAGCACGGTGGGCCATGCTCTTGCTGGGTGGGGCAGTGATGGTGCCGCCCACGGGACGCGCGTTCTGAATCGTTACCAGCATAGGCCGTTACATATCCCGGCCAATGGCCCATGCCACCTGACGGCACTTTGCCATGGCCTGTGCGAAGGAATCCGGGGTCAGGCACTGTGCGCCGTCGCTCCATGCGTGCTGCGGGTCGTAGTGGACCTCCACTTCCAGACCATCGGCACCGGCGGCCACGGCAGCAATCATCATGGGCTCGACCAGATTGGCCTTGCCGGTAGCGTGGCTGGGGTCGACGATGATGGGCAGGTGGGTCTTTTCGTGGATGATGGGCACTGCAGAGAGATCGAGGGTGTTGCGGGTGTACTTCTCGAAGGTACGGATGCCGCGCTCGCACAGGATGACCTGCTCGTTGCCGCCGGCCATGATATACTCGGCGCTCATGATCCACTCCTCAATGGTGTTGCACAGACCGCGCTTGAGCAGCACCGGCTTGTGCATCTTGCCAACGGCCTTGAGCAGCTGGAAGTTCTGCATGTTGCGGGCACCGATCTGCACCACGTCCACGTACTCCTCAAACTCCGGGATACGGTCCTCGCTCATCAGCTCGGAGACGATGGGCATGCCGGTGGCCTCGCGGGCCTTTACCATATCTAGAATGCCCTCGGTCTCAAGGCCCTGGAAGGAGTAGGGAGAGGTGCGGGGCTTGTAGGCACCGCCGCGGAACAGGGTGGCACCGCCGGCCTTCACACCCTGTGCAATGCGCAGAGCCTGCTCTGCACCCTCGATGCTGCAGGGGCCTGCCATGACGGCGATCTTTTCCTTGCCGCCGATCTTCACGCCGCCGCAGTCGATCACGGAATCTGCCGGGTGGAACAAGCGGTTTGCACGCTTATAGGGCGCGGACACGCGGGTGACGTTGTCGATCCACGGGTTTGCCAGCACATCCCGTTCATCGATCTTGGTGGTGTCGCCCACAAGTCCGAACACGTTGTAGTTCTTGCCGGTGATCAGGGTCACGTCCAGACCCTGCTTCTCGAATTTGTCAACGATCTTTTCCAGTTCGTCCTTCGGAGTCCCTTTTTTGGTGGAGATGATCATAGTGATAATTTCCTTTCGTTTTTACATCACGATATGCGCCTTGCTGGAGCCGTCGGTGCGCAGCAGCTGGGCCAGATAGATGCAGGCGTGCAGGTAGCCCTGCGGGCCTTCGCCGATGAAGTGGCCCTGACAGCCAAAGGACACCACGTCCGTCTTGCGGAAAGGCTCCCGCTCGTCCGGGACGTGCAGCATCACTTCCACGGCGGGTACGCCGCACAGGCGCAGCGCATCCAGAATGGCCACGCTGTAGTGGGCGTAGGCACCAGGGTTCAGCACGATGCCGTCCACCCGGCCCGCTGCGGCCTGAATTTCGTCCACGAGGTCGCCCTCGTGGTTGGACTGGCAGCAGTCGGTCTCAATGCCCAGCTGTTCGCAGCCTGCCTGCACATAGTCCATGATGGCGTTATAATCCAGCTCACCGGGTACGCCAGGCTCCGACCAGCGCATGATGTTGAGGTTCGGGCCGTTAAGAATCAAAAATTTCATCCAGTGCCTCCATGGCGGCATGCAGGGCATCGTCCAGCGTGCCGTTGTTGGGAATGACGGCATCTGCCGCTGCCAGATACAGCGGACGGCGCTGTGCTTCCATCTGGCGCAGTGCGTCCATGCTGGAAGAAAGCGGCCTGCCGCCGCCCACGGCCAGTTCATCCACCAGCCGGTCGATGAACAGAATGACACCGTTCTGGTGCAGAGCACGCAGATTCTCCGGCTTTTTTACAATGCCGCCGCCGCAGGAAATGAGCTGTCGGCCCTCTTTGCCAAAGCGCTGTGTTTCGGCAGTTTCCTTTGTGCGGAAGCCGTCCTCGCCCTCGGCTGCAAAGATATCCGGGATGCTGCGGCCGTCGGTCTTTACGATCTCCTCATCCAGATCCACAAAGGTACGGCCAAGGCTCTTTGCCAGCATCCTGCCGAGGGTGGTCTTACCGGAAGAGGGCATCCCGATCAGGGCAATGTTCAGCATATCCCGGCGCAGTGCGGCAGTGATGCGCCGAATTTCAACCGGCGCATCCTCGAACTTGCGGTCCAGAAAATATTCTGCGGCATACACCGCCTGCGCCACCAGCATTTCAAGGCCGCCCACAGCCACCGGCACGCCCGCTTCCTCGGCGCGGAGGATGAGCTCGGTCTTGTCGGGGTTGTACACCACATCCACTACAGCCTCGAGGTCCGGCATGGCGGCAACGTCCAGATTGCACACACCTACATTCGGGTACATGCCGGCCGGGGTGGTGTTGATCACGATCTGCGCCCCGCTGGAAACGGCCTCGGCATAGCTCAGCTCGCCCTTTTCCGGGTCCGGATGGCGGCTGACGGTGAGCACCTTTGCCGCGCCCTTGTCCCGGGCCACAGCGCTGGTGGTATTGTGGGTGCCGCCGGTGCCCAGAATGAGCACGGTTCTGCCTGAAAAGCTCACGCCGTGGGCGTCGCACAGGTGGGCAAAGCCCATATAATCGGTGTTATAGCCGTAGAGCAGGCCGTTTTTGTTCACCACCGTGTTCACCGCCCCGATGGCCTTGGCCCGCGGGTCGATGTAGGAGCAGTATTCCATCACCAGCTTTTTATAGGGGATGGTCACATTGATGGCCTTGAACTGCCGCTTTGCCAGAAAGGCCCGGGCCTCTTCCTCGGTGGGCAGAGGGCACAGGTCGTAGTGGTAGCCGCAGAGCATCTCGTGGATGATCTTGGAGTAGGAGTGGCCGAGTTTTGCGCCGATAAGTCCGTATTCCATTTTACTCGTCCTCCTTCCGGAAGCTGGTGGGGTGGGTCATCCATGCCGCGCCGTAGCGTGCCGTGAGCAGGTCGCCCACAGCCAGTGCGGCGGCGCAGGTCTGCACGATGGCGGCTCTGGGCACGATGCAGGGGTCGTGACGGCCCTGAATGGACAGCTGTGCGTCCTTTTTGGCAAGATAGTCTACTGTATCCTGCTGCTTGTAGATGCTGGGTGTGGGTTTGACCACGGTGCGGAACACCACCGGCATCCCGTTGGCAATGCCGCCGTTGATGCCCGCATTGCGGTTGGTGGCGGTCACCACCGCACCCTCCGGTGTCATGCGGAAGGCATCGTTTGCTTCGGAGCCGCGCATCCCGGCAAAGCCGAAGCCGGTGCCGAACTCAATGCCCTTGACGGCGGGGACGGAGAACACCAGATGTGCGATCTCGCTTTCCACGCTGTCGAAATAGGGCTCACCGATGCCTGCCGGCAGGCCGAGGATGGCAGTTTCCAGCACGCCGCCCACGCTGTCGCCCTCGGCACCGGCGGCACGGATGGCGGCTTTCATGGGTTCTTCTACGGTTTCATCCAGCACCGCAAAGCCCTCGGGCTTGCTGGCAAGGGCTTCCACCTGAGCAGAGAGCTGTGCGGCATCATCCTGTGCAAAGCGGGTGTCCGCAATGCCAGCGCACTCTGCGATATGGGTGGTGATGTCGATGCCCGCACGGTGCAGTGCGCTCAGCACAATGGCACCGCCCGCCACAAAGGGCGGCCGTCACCCGGCCGGAGAAGTGCCCGCCGCCGCGCGCATCCTGAAAGCCGTGGTACTTGGCGTAGGCGGTGTAGTCTGCATGGCCGGGGCGCAGAAGGTCTGCCGTTTTGGCGTAATCGCCGCTGCGGGTGTTGGTATTTTCGATCATCAGGGCAATGGCGGTGCCGGTGGTGCGGCCGTTCACCACGCCGGACAGCAGCTGCACGGTATCCGCTTCCACCCGGGGGGAGTGGACAGGCCGTCGCCCCGGGCACGGCGCTTGTCCATGCAGGCGGCAAGAAATGCCTCGTCCACCGGCAGGCCTGCGGCCATGCCGTCCAGCACCGCGCCGATGGCGCGGCCATGGCTCTCGCCAAAAATGGTCAGCGAAAGGTCGCTGCCGAATGTATTTTTCATGGCTTACTCCTCAATGCCCAGCAGGGGACGCAGGCCCTCCACCGGGATGGTCTCGGCGCGCCAGCAGCCCAGACCCGGCACCTTGATAATGGTGATCTGGCCGCCCTGGGCCTTTTTGTCGTGCAGCATCTCTGCCAGCACCTTTTCCTTATCGTAAGTAGTGCGGGTGGGCAGGCCGAGGCGGCGGTACACCGCGCGCACCCGCTTTTGCAGGGTCTTGGATTCGATCATGGGCAGCATGCCCAGCGCCACGCACTCGCCGTGGTAAAGGCCCACGGTGCGGCGGCCCTTGATGCCCTTGACGGCCTCGATGCCGTGGCCGATGGTGTGGCCGAAGTTCAGGGCCTTGCGCATGCCCTGCTCAGTCTCGTCCTGCTCCACGATGTTCTTCTTGAACCGCAGGCTGCGGCAGATGATCTCGCCGATCTGGGCATCCACGTCGCCATTTTCAAAGATCGCGAACAGCTCGGGGTCTGCCAGCAGGCTTGCCTTGACGGCTTCTGCCAGGCCGTTGACGAAGTGGCGTTGGGGCAGGGTGGACAGGGTGTCCGGGTCCACGATGACCAGCTTGGGCCAGAAAGCGCCCACGATGTTTTGGTATCGCCCAGATCCACGGCGGTCTTGCCGCCGATGGAGGAATCGATCATGGAAAGGGTGGTGGTGGGGCAGTTGATGAAGTCGATGCCCCGCATGTAGATGGAAGCGGCAAAACCGGCCAGATCGCCCACCACGCCGCCGCCCACGGCGATCACCAGATCGCCGCGGCCCATGCCGAATTCCAGCATCTGCTTGAGGACGGATTCCAGAATTTTAAAGCTCTTGCTGGCTTCGCCCTGGGGCACCGTGATGATGTGGGCATCCTTGCACTGGTCGGCCACCATCTGGGCGTACTGTGCGGGCACACCGCTGTCGGTCACAACGGCCACCCGGCGGTCCAGCCGGGCGAACTGGTACAGGTTTTCCAGCGAGCCGCTCTTGACGATGATGTCATAGCTGCGCTCGCCCAGATTCATGGTCAGCTTGGTTCCGATAAATTCACTCATTTGGTATACACTCCTAACAGCCGCACGGTACGGCAGGTGCGGTCAAGCTCACGCAGCAGCGCGGCGGTCTCGTCGGCGGTGGGGTCGCCCACCAGCTCCACGTAAAAATAATATTCAAACGGCACATGAGGCATGGGCCGGCTCTTGATGGACTCCATATTGAAGCCGCTGGCACCGATGATCTGGATCACCTCGCCCAGCTTGCCGGGTTTGTTGTCCACCGTGAACAGCAGCGAGAACCGGTTGCCGCCGGTAGGCTTTTCGCGGCTGAGCACGATAAAGCGGGTGGTGTTGTCGCCGTCGGTGTTGATGCTGGGCACCAGCACCTCCAGCCCGTACAGTGCCGCCGTCTCCACGCTTGCAATGGCCGCTTTGGAGGAGTCGCCGCTTTCGGCCACGAACTTTGCGGCCATGGCGGTGTTGGCCATGGCGGTGGCGGGCAGGCCGAACTGCCTTAAAAAGGTCTCGCTCTGGGCGATGGCCTGCTGGTGGCTGTAGACGCTTTTGATCTGGTCGAGCTTTGTGCCCGGCAGCACCAGAAGATTCTGGGAGATGGGCAGATCGTACACATCCACCACCCACAGCGCCGGATGGTTATAGCACAGATCCAGCACGGCGGAAACATCGCCCGCATGGCTGTTCTCAAAGGGAACGACGCCCCGGGCAGCATCGCCGCGTTCCACCGCGTCAAACACCTCGTCCCAGGTGGGGTAGCTCACAGCCTCGGCGTGGGGGAACAGCGCCCGGAGGGCAATGTGGGCAAAAGGCACCCTCCACGCCCTGATAGGCGGCGCGGTTTTGGCCCAGCACCACGGCTTCGTACTGCTTTGCCACGTCCATCAGGTTCTGCACGTGGTCTTTATAGTAGGGCCGCAGGGCCGGGTCCTGAATGCGGGCCGCAGCCTTTTCCAGCACTGCCGTCTCGCGGGCGGCATCGTAAACGGGCAGGCCATGGGCTCTTTTGTATTCGGCCACCTGCAGCACAGCGGCCATCCGCCGCTCAAACAGCGCAGCCAGCTGGGCATCCAACGTGTCGATCTCGGCGCGCGCCTGTTCCAGTGCGTCCATGGGTTCACATCCTTTTGCATGTATGATAAATACCATCAAGATAATAGATACCCAGTAAGTATACCATAACTGGGACGGAGAAACAACAAAACCTCCGGCGTTTCAAAGGGGAGAATATTTCAAATCAGATATGTGTAAAAAGAACAAAATAGAAAACGAACTCCCTCAGTCAAACCCTTGCGGGTTTGCCAGCTCCCTCAAAGAGGGAGCCGCTGACAAAGCGGAAAAGTTTCCGGTTCTGCCAAAGGCCCCATCCCCGAGGGGGCTGTCGCCGAAGGCGACTGGGGGAGTTTTATTTGCACATTATCTGTTTTTCAGCAGTTCTTCCCTGCTGCGGGCTTTGCCGTAATATCTCCCATAGGGATTATCCAGCGCCTGTGCAAGGGAGACCGGCTTTTCTGGCTCCGGCCTTTGCACCGGCTTTGCTGTGCGGTCAAATGTGAACCCGGCGGCAGGCCCGCCGCGCTTTACCCGGAACCGCATGGCTCAGCCCTCTGCACTGGCGGTAGAAACAGCCCCGGCGGTCAGCTTGTTCCACAGTTCTTCGCCGCCCTCAAGCAGGCCGGCGGAGTCCTTGTTCCATGCGCCGCGGATACCGATATAGTACCGGCTCATCAGCTCCTGACTGGAGCCGCTTTCGCTCTGCACAGCATCAGAAGCGTAATCGCCCAGATCAAGGCCCGCCAGCACCGGGCAGTCGGTCCAGCGGTAGACCATGTTCCACCAGTCACTGTCTGCGTCGGACTGCGGCAGGCTGCCGTCGAGGTAGCGCAGGGTGCCGGTGGTCTGCTGGAACCCGGCTGGGTCGTACAGGATGAAGATGGAGCTCAGCGCGCCCTGAATGTCGGTGGAAAGCTTGGTGGTGCCTGCCATGTCAAGGTAGGCATCCGAGTCCTCGTTGCCAAAGTCCATGGTGTAGAGGTTCAGCTTTACCACCACCTTGCCGTCACCGTTCCGGTCTTCGCCGTAGGCGGCAAGGGCGTCCTGCAGGGCGGTCTGGGTGGCTTCCGGCAGGTAGTGGGGTGCCACCACGGCCACGTTATAGTCTGCATGGACGGTAAAGAAATACTGCCCGATGAAGTTGTAGCCGAAGAACACCACGATGATGCCGATGATGATGACCCACTTGAGGTTATAATCCCACCAGTTGGCCCAGCGTTCCTTGCGGGTGTACTGGCGCTGTTTGCGGGGCTGGAGGTCTTTGGGGTCGATATCGCGTTCGTAACGGTAGCTTGCCATGGGGCAGTTTCCTCCAAGTTCTGATTTACAGCTGTGCCAGAATGGCCTGACGCACAGCGTCCGGCAGCTGCTTCTGCTCGGCCTTGCTCATGCCTGCAGTCCGGATGGGCGGCAGCACCTTGATATGCACGCTGCCCGGATGGCACAGGTTGCCATTGTTCTCAAACAGGGCACGTGCACCGGTAATGGCCACCGGAACCACCGGTGCGCCGGTCTTGACGGCAATGCGGAATGCACCGGCCTTGAACTCACCGGCACCGCCCTCTTCTCCCTTGTAGCGGGTGCCCTCCGGGAAAATGACGAAGCTCTTGCCGCTCTCCACAATGGCAGTGGCGTCGTTCAGGGCGCGCACGGATGCCCGCAGGTCGTCGCGCTGCACGAACACGCAGCCCAGCAGCTTCATCCAGCGGTTCAGCAGCGGGATCTTTTCCAGCTCTTCCTTGGCAAGGATGCCGTGGGGCTTATCCAGACTGGCCAGCAAAAGCGGGATGTCGTAGTAGCTGCGGTGGTTGCCCACGAACACGCAGGCCGTATCTTTGGGGATATTCTCAAGGCCCTCCACGCTCAGGAAAACGCCGGTCACCTTTAAAATGCCCCGGCTCCAGTGCGGGATATGCTTGTTGACAAGCTCTTCCACAAGCTGCATGTCGCCTGCAGCCAGAGCGCGTTCCGCCCGGCGCAGCACGCCATAATGGACGATCATATAACCAAATAAGTAAATAAACATCGCAATCGTGCGAAAAATGCTCATTGTGTTTTCCTCCCTTCGGCAAAATATGCCATTGTCATTGTATCACACTTTTTGTAAAAAGGGGAAAATAACACTTTTTTTACAAATCGGAGGATCTGCGGTCTTGCAAAATTGACAAAATGCGGGTATATTTATAGTTGTAAAGCCAGCACAATGGCACTTTCTGCACGAAATGCTTTCTGCCGGCCCAATGGATGAAGAGAGAGGTACCATACGAACATGGGTTTATTTCCTTCCGCAAATGACTTCAAGGCCGGTAAGGGCGTTGAAAAGGATGCTCCCCGCAAGACCGGCGTGGGCCGTTTTTTTGAGCTTGTGGGCCGTGATATGAACGGCATGTTCCTTGCAAACCTGCTGGCCTGCATCGGCTTTCTGCCGGTGATCTGTCTGGTGTACATCGGCTTTCTGGCAAACAGCCTGCCTGTCATGCTGGCAAGCGCGGTGGTAGGCGGCATTCTGGCCGGGCCTGCGCTGGCCGGCATGTACGATACCGTGCTGCGTGCCCTGCGTGACGAAGCCGGTTACTGGTGGGTGACCTATCGCCGTGCCTTCAAGCGCAACTTCAAGGCCAGCATTGAGCCGGGCATCTTCTACTGTGTGGTGGTCACGGCGCAGATCTTCCTTGTGTATTTCTGCTTCAATATGCTGAGCAAGGGCACCAATGTGGGCGTGCCGCTGTGGGTGGCCACGGTGCTGAACCTGCTCATCTTCCAGATGCTGTTCGCCTACATGTGGCCGCAGGTGGTGCTGCTGGATCAGCCCTTCAGCCTGACCGTGAAAAACAGCATCAACTGCATGATCGCGTTCCTGCCCCACGCACTGGCGGCGGCCATCGTGCAGATCCTGTTCTGGGGCGTGGTGATCCTGTGCATGCCGCTGGGCCTGCTGCTCATGCTGATCTTCGGCTTCTGGTTCGTGACCGAAGTATCCTGCCAGATCATCTACGGCGATATTGAAAAGGTGTTCCACATTGAGGAGAGCATCCGCAAAATGAAGGATGCCGAGCTGGAAGCCGCCCTCCAAGAGGACTACGGCGAAAGCACCGACGACACCGAAGAGTAAATTTGAACTTCCGCAAAGGAGGGGTGCTCCATGGAACAACGGAATAATCTGGTTTTGCAGGGCACCGAGACCTTCTCCCGCGGGCAGCTGGACAATGTGGCACTGGACGGCGGTGCACTGGTGCTGGACAGCGTGGCGGGCCGCTGCCTGCAATACGGCAGCTACACCACGCCGGAATTTGCCATGCCGGCCTTCTGCAACCTGAATGTCAGCTGGAACGCCTTTGCGCCCCACAACACCATGGTGGAGGTGCGCTGCCGGGTATATGCCGGAGGAAACTGGACCGGCTGGATGAGCTTTGGCAAGTGGGCGCCGGGCTACCCCCGCTGCAGCTGCAATTCCCAGAGTGACGACGGCATGATCTTCCTCATGGGCGATACCGTGACCGTGGCAACGCCCGGCGGCGGCACCGGCGTGCAGCTGCAGGTAAACCTTTCCACCAACGATGACAAGGTCTCGCCCGCAGTGCGCCTGCTGGCCGCGGCAGTGCGGCCGCTGGCGTGGGAAAAGCACAATGGCCACCCGCTGAACCGGCAGCTCTATCTGCCGGAATACTGCCTTTCCGCCCACGATCCCAGCTTTGGGCGCACCATGGATCTGCCGCTGGTCATGGCGGCACTGATGAACTGCTGGGGCGAGGATGTCCTGCCCGAAGAAGTGGCCTATGTGATGGAGGACATGGCCCACAGCACCACCGCCAATGCGGCCTTTGCGGCTGCTGCCGCTGGCTGCTGCGGCTACCCCTGCTGGCAGGCATGGATGGACCTTGCCGACCTGCGTGCCCAGATCCACGATGACTGTTGTGTGGCAGTGCAGGTGGAGCGGCGCATCCGCGGCCAGCGGGACCCGGTGCGGGTCTGGATGGGCCTGCGCGGCTTTGGCCACGACGATGCCGTAATGGCAGATTATGTGCTGCTGAACGACCCCACCGCAGATTCCAACGGCGCAGTGAACTGCACCATGGCACTGGTGGACTTTATGCGTTACTTTACCGGGCGCGCCATCGCCCTGCGGGCAAAACCCCGCGATGTTGCCGCCAACCGTCCGCTGCGGATGCGCTGCGAGCTGGTGCCCGGCGAGACGGCAGACGTTTACTATTTTGAGCAGCGCGGCGTGAAGGACCCGCTGCCGGAAGGCTTTTCCGGCTGGGTGGCCTGTGCGTGCCACGACGGTGTGGCCCACGCCACCACCGCCCACCGCAGCTTCTGCCGGATGGAGCGCACGCCGGAGGGCGGCATCCGCTTCCCGGAAAAGATCATGGCCGCAGGCTGCCGCTGCAGCGTGTATGCAGTGGATCAGACCGGTGCCATGCGCGTGGCGGAGGTGCGGCTGCCAAAGCCGCGCCCCACGCCGGAGCAACCTGTTTCCCAGGCACAGGAAAAGCCGGCGGAATGACCGGCCCGACCCAAAGCCTTTGGGCTATAGATCAAGACATAGGAGGAACACATTATGGCAAAGACGATCATCACTTTGGGACGTGAATACTGCACGGGCGGCCGCTACATCGCTGAAGATGTGGCAAATGCGCTGGGCATCAAGCTTTACGAAAAAGAGCTGATCACCATGGCAGCAAAGCACTCCGGTCTTTCGGAAGAAGCTGTTGCCGCCAGTGAAAAACGGCATACTCACAGCCTGCTGTACAGTCTGTACACCATGGGCAATGAGCTGCCGCTGGGCGATCAGGTGTTCATTCTTCAGAGCCGCATCATCAAGCAGCTGGCCGAGGAAGGCCCCTGCGTGATCCTGGGCCGCTGCGGCGACTATGTGCTGCGTGAGCGCAAGGATGTGCTGCGCGTGTTCGTGTACGCCCCCAAGGAGTGGCGGCTGGAATACGCAAAGACCAATCCTCTGGTCAAGGCCAAGGACGAAAAGGGCATCAAGGACGAGGTGGAAAAGACCGACCGCAACCGTTCTGCCTACTACAACTACTACACCCAGAACCGCTGGGGTGATGCCCACAACTATGATCTGGCCATCAACGCTGCTCTGGGCCGCGAGACCTGCGTGAAGATGATCCTGGACGCAGCCGCCGCCAAGGAGAAGAACCTTGGCTGACCGCCCGGGCACTTCAAAATAAAACAACGATGATTCGTGGGTAGGGTGCTTTGGCACCCTGCCCACGTTTCGGGCAACGGCGACGACCGCGGCCTGCGGCCGAAACAGGGAGGAGCCGTTGGGGCAGCGGCCAGCAGGACACGAGTGCCGCATGGGCGGTCACGAAGTGGACGCTGGGCCGCAACCCGCGCTGATGCCGTTTCTGGTTTTCAGAAGCCCTGCCAGCTGCACAAGTGCGGCAATCTGTCTCTAGCAAACCCATCCCAATGTAAAAAAGGAGCAAACGTGGAAACAAAGCAACCCCAAACCTCTCCCGCCCAAACGCGGGAAAACATTATGGGCACCATGGAGATCAACCCTCTGCTGGTCAAGCTGAGCGTGCCCATGATGATCTCCATGCTGGTGCAGGCGCTTTACAACGTGGTGGACTCGGTGTTCGTGTCCCATGTGAGTGAAAGCGCCCTCACCGCTGTGTCCCTCGCCTTCTCGCTGCAGAATGTGATGATCGCTGTGGGCGTGGGCACCGGCGTAGGCGTGAACGCCATGCTGTCCAAAAGTCTGGGCGAAAAGAACCAGAGCCGCGCCAATGCCACGGCGAAAAACGGCATCTTTCTTTCGCTGTGCAGCTTCGTGGTGTTCCTCGTCATTGGCCTTACCTGCATGAAGCCCTATTTCTATGCACAGACCAGTGATGCGGCTATTGCGCAGCAGGGCATCCAGTATCTTTCGGTGTGCTGCATCTTCAGTCTGGGCCTTTTCACCCAGACCATGGGCGAAAAGCTGCTGGCCGCTACCGGCCGCACCTACCTGAGCATGATCAGTCAGCTGGTGGGTGCCTTGGTGAACATCATTCTGGACCCCATCTTCATCTTTGGCTACTGCGGTGAGGCCCTCAGTGGTACCACCGGCGCAGCTGTGGCAACGGTCATCGGTCAGTTCTGTGGCGCAGGCATGACCCTGTTCTTCAACCTGAACAAAAACCCGGATATCCAGATCAGCTTCAAGGGCTTCCGCCCCAGTGTCAAGGCCATTGGCCGTATCTACACGGTGGGCCTGCCCAGCATTGCCATGCAGTGCGTGGGCAGCCTGATGACCTTTGGCATGAACCTGATCCTCATGAGCTTCTCAGCCACGGCGGTGGCGGTGTTCGGTGTGTACTTCAAGCTGCAGAGCTTCGTGTTCATGCCCATCTTTGGCTTGAACAACGGCATGGTGCCCATCATCAGCTACAACTACGGTGCCCGCAGACCGGACCGCGTGAAAAAAACCATCAAGCTGGCAGTCTGCTATGCCGAGTGCATCATGCTCATTGGTTTCTGCATCTTCCAGTTCGCACCGGATAAGGTGCTGGGCATCTTTGCGGCCAGTGATGCCATGCTGGCCATTGGCATCCCGGCCATGCGCATCATCTGCCTGCACTTCCTGCTGGCGGGTGCCAGCATCGTGCTCAGCTCGGTGTTTCAGGCACTGGGCAACGGTGTGTTCAGCCTGATCGTTTCGGTCTGCCGTCAGCTGTTCGTGCTGCTGCCGGCCGCATGGCTGCTGGCACAGACCGGCAATGTCAACAATGTCTGGTGGGCCTTCTTCATCGCTGAGATCGTCAGTGTCCTGCTGAGCCTTGGCTTCTACGCCCGCATCAACAAAAACATCATTGCCCCCATGTATTCCCCTGCCGAATGAGGGGCGTGAAAAACTGTCCCTGCAAAGGAAAGGAACGTGATCTCTATGGTAAAAAAGCTCAAATGGAATCTGGTGCTCATGAGTGCGCTGTATCTGGGTCTGGGCGTTTTTCTGCTCATGAAGCCCACCACGGCCCTGAACATCGTGTGCTATGCGCTGGGCGCTGTGGTGCTGGCCTGCGCGGCGGTGCAGCTCATCCGCTATTTTGTGGTGGAACGCGGTGTGTTCCAGAGCCAGCTCACCCTGATCTCCGGCATCATCTGTCTGGCATTGGGTGCGTTCCTGATCCTGCGCAGCGACATCGTGGTGAGTATCCTGCCCATCGTGTTCGGCCTGTTCGTGATCTTTGACAGCATCAGTCGTGTGCAGAACGCACTGGATCTGCGCCGCTGCGGCTATTCCAGCTGGAAGAGCTTTCTGCTGCTGCCGGTGCTCAGCGTGGTGCTGGGCGTTATCATGATCCTGAACCCCTTCGGCACCATGGAAACGCTGGTCATGGCCATTGGCATCATCCTGATCGTGGAGGGTTCCATCAACCTGCTCAGCGCCCTGTACACGGTGCTGGCCGTGCGCCGTTTTGCCAAGCTGCACCCGGAGACTCAGTCCATGCTGGAGTCCCTGACCGGTGAAGACCTGAACGGCGACGGCGTGGTCGCCCCGGATGTGACCCGCACCGATGCCGAGGCCAGCGCTGTGGAGCTGGATGAGGTGGACGAGAGCGCCACTGTGGAACAGGAGAACGAGAAATAAGGAAACTCCTCCAGTCTGCTTCGCAGACAGCCCCCTCTGGGATGGGGCCTCTGGCCAAACCGGAGATTTTCCGTTTCCGCGGAAGTTTACCGGAATGCCAAAGGCTCCCTCAATGAGGGAGCTGGCAAACCCGAAGGGTTTGACTGAAGGAGTTCGCAATCAAAACAGCAAAGGAAAAAGAGAAATGGAAAAGTATGATCTGATCATTGTCGGTGCCGGCCCGGCTGGCATTTTTACCGCTGTGGAGCTGCTGCGCCACGGCAGCAAAAAGAAGATGCTGCTGGTGGAAAAGGGCAAGCCCGTGGAAAAGCGCCACTGCCCCAAAGCCGAAGTGGGCCACTGCGTCAACTGCCGCCCCACCTGCGCCATCACCACCGGCTTTTCCGGTGCAGGTGCCTTCTCGGATGGCAAGCTGAGCCTCTCCTATGAGGTGGGCGGCGACCTGCCCGCCCTGATCGGAGAGGAGTTTGCCCAGAGCCTGATCGACTATACCGACAAGATCTACCTGGAGTTCGGCGCAGACCCCCATGTGGAGGGCATCTACACCGGCGAGGATATCAAGGAGATCCGCAAGAACGCCATCCATGCCGGCCTGAAGCTGGTGGACTGCCCGATCCGCCATCTGGGCACAGAGAAGGCGCAGCAGCTGTATCTGGCCATCCAGAACTATCTGGCCGACAACGGCGTGGAGATGCTGTTCAATACCGAGTGCGAGAACATCATCCTTGAGAACGAGGAGTGCAAGGGCGTGCTGCTGAAGGACGGCGATCAGGTCCGGCCTGTGTATGCGGATACCGTGGTCATTGGCACCGGCCGCCGCGGTGCGGACTGGCTGGAAAAGATCTGCGCCGAGCACCACATTGCCCACAAGCCCGGCACCGTGGACATCGGTGTGCGCGTGGAGTGCCGCAACGAGGTCATGGAAAAGGTGAACAAGGTGCTGTATGAGTCCAAGCTCATCGGCTACCCCAAGCCCTGGAAGAACAAGGTGCGCACCTTCTGCCAGAACCCCGGCGGCTTTGTGGCCCAGGAAAACTACGACAATGATCTGGCAGTCGTCAACGGCCACAGCTTCAAGGAGAAAGAAGAGCGAGAACACCAACCTTGCGATTCTGGTCTCCCACAACTTTACCGAGCCGTTCAACCAGCCCATTGCCTACGCACAGAAGGTGGGCGAGCTGACCAACATGCTGGGCGCAGGCCACATCATGGTGCAGCGCTACGGCGACATTCTGGACGGCAAGCGCACCTGGCAGAAGGAGCTGGCCCAGTCCAACGTGAAACCCACCCTGAAGGATGCCGTGGCGGGTGACATTACCGCCGCCATGCCCTACCGCGCCATGACCAACATCATTGAGTTCATCAAGATGCTGGATATGGTGGTGCCCGGCTTTGCCGCCAACGAGACCCTGCTGTACAGCCCGGAGCTGAAGTTCTACTCCAACAAGGTGAAGATGGACGAGAACCTTGACACCAACATCAAGGGCCTGCACTGTCTGGGCGACTCCTCCGGCTGGACCCGCGGCCTGATGATGGCTTCGGTCATGGGCGTGCTCATGGGCCGCAAGCTGGCCGAAAAGGAAGGCTGCTAAAAACAAGCATCAACAAAAACAAAAAATCCCGGCACCGCAAGGTGTCGGGATTTTTTTTTAGGTTTGAAATTCAGCCCTCAATGAGCTCCACGGTCTTCATCTTGACCGGGGTGGTGGGCTTATCGTTCCAGTCGGTGCGGACAGCTGCGATCTTATCCACAACATCCATGCCTGCAACCACCTTGCCAAAGGCAGCGTACTGGCCGTCCAGATGAGGTGCATCCTGATGCATGATGAAGAACTGGCTACCGGCGCTGTTGGGGTTCATGGCGCGTGCCATGCTGATCACGCCGCGGGTGTGCTTGAGCGGATTGTTCACGCCGTTTGCAGCAAACTCGCCCTTGATGTTCCAGCCGGGGCCGCCGGTGCCGTTGCCCAGCGGGCAGCCGCCCTGGATCATAAAGCCGGGAATCACGCGGTGGAAGGTCAGGCCGTTGTAAAAGCCCTCGCTGACCAGCTTCTTGAAATTCTCACAGGTGATAGGAGCGGCTTCTTCGTTCAGCTCGATATCGATGATGCCGCCGTCTTCCATAGTAATGCGAACCATAACGCTACAATACTCCTTTTGTGTTGCCCCGCAGCAGTGCGGGAGTGTTCGGCAGAAGGCCTGCCGGATATCTCTTATAGTATACCATAGGTTTTGGGGTTGCAACGCCGCAGATGCAACGTTTTTGTTAAAATTCATCTTTCATCTCCACCATATCGGCCCAAAAGCGCTTGGGGCAGTGGGTCATGCGGCATTTTTCGTTGTGGCGGGCCTTGATCTCCAGCGTCTGGTAGAACTGCTTCCACAATGCCTGAAACTGCTGCTCCCGCTCGCTGGGCGGCGGCAGCTCCAGCGGTGCAGCCAGCTCCAGCAGCCGGGCCTTGTGGTCCTCCTGCAGCAGCACAGCCTGATGCACCGCATCGTAGATCATAAAGTTTTCTTCCGGGAACCGTCCGCAGAAATGGGGCCGCAGCAGCGGCAGGATGTAGTTTTGGGGTGGATGACGGCGCCCAGCATCCCGTCGTGCTCCTCAAACCGCACAAAGCCCTGAAACTTGTCCACTTCCCAGTCAAGGCTTTTCTTCATCTCATACAGCGGGGCCACGTCCGGGTGGCCGGTGCGCTTCACGGTGCCGGGGCCGAGGGCGAAGGCCAGATGCAGAAAGCGGATGAGCAGCAGCTCTTTGTCCTCCCGCCCGGAGAGAAAATCCCGGCTGACGAGGTACTCTGTCTCGGGGCCAAGCTTTCTGCCAAAGCTGGCAAACACCCGCTGAGCCTTGGCGTGGTCGGTGGGGATGTCCTTGACCGGGTTCAGGGTGGAAGTTTCCCGCTGGGGTGTCCACACCGCAAAGGGGAATCTCGTGCTGGGCAAAGCTCTCGAACACGCAGCACAGAAAGCCTTCAAAGCTGCTGTCGTAGAGGTACACCACATCCGCATCGTGGAGCCTGCGGGTTTTCTGAACTTGAACATTTACAGCGCCTTCGCCAGACATTGCACTGCCTCCTCCCGCACCATGCGCATGGCTGCGCGCGGTGCCACGCCCTGCGTGATCAGATCGTCTACCGCAGGCGGCGTGAACAGACTGAGCTGTTCGCAGCTGCCGCCGAACACGTTGGGGTCGATGAGCGCCTGCGTGATGCGCTCCCGCCCGGCGGTGCCGCGGCCCGGGTGCGCACCCGCAAAACCCTTGCAGGTGATGAAATACTGTGCCCGCTTGAGCACCACGCCCATGCGCTTCAGCTCGTCCAACCCAAGGCTGGAAAGCTTGCGCGCGTGCCAGATGCGCCGGGCGCTTTTGGGGCCGATGCCCGGCACACGCAGCAACATTTCAAAGGGCGCGCGGTTCACATCTACCGGAAAAAGCCCGTAGTGCTGCACGGCCCAGTTGCATTTTGGGTCGAGGTAGGGGTTGAAGCTCTGGTTGGCTTCATCCAGAATTTCGTCTGCCTTGAACTGGTAAAACCGCAGCAGCCAGTCAGCCTGATACAGCCGGTGCTCCCGCAAAAGCGGGGGTTTGGTGTCCAGCGCAGGCAGGCGGGTGTCCTCGGCTACCGGGATGTAGGCGGAGTAGAACACCCGTTTCAGACTGTACTTCTGGTACATGCCCTCAGTGAGCTTTAAAATGTGGTAGTCTGTCTCCGGCGAAGCGCCTACGATCATCTGGGTGCTCTGCCCGGCGGGTGCGAACTTTGGCGCATGGCGGTAGACGGTCAGCTCCTGTTTGCTCTGCGCGCCGGAAACTGCGATCTGCTTCATGGGCCGGAAAATGGAGTGCCGCCCTTTGTCCGGGGCCAGCAGGTTCAGGCTCTGCTCACTGGGCAGCTCCACATTCACGCTCAGGCGGTCGGCCAGATATCCCAGCTGCTGCAACAGTTCCGGGCTTGTGCCGGGGATGGCCTTGGCGTGGATGTAGCCCCCAAAGCGGTATTCGCCCCGCAGCAGCCGCAGGGCGGCCAGCATCCGTTCGGTGGTGTAGTCCGGCGTGCCCAGCACTGCGCTGGAAAGGAACAACCCTTCAATGTAGTTGCGGCGGTAAAACTCCACAGTCAGCTCAGCCAATTCCCGGGGCGTAAAGGTGGCACGGGGGATATCGTTGGACTTGCGGTTGACGCAATAGCTGCAGTCGAAGGCACAGCAGTTGGTCATGAGCACCTTTAAAAGGCTTACACAGCGGCCATCAGCGGTAAAGGCGTGGCAGCAGCCCGGTGCATAGCAGCTGCCAAGAATGCCTGCCCGCGCGGTGCGGGATGCGCCGCTGGAGGTGCAGGCAACATCATATTTGGCGCTGTCGGCCAGAATGGTAAGCTTGTCCATCAGGGTCTGTTCCATGCAGAATACACCTCCAAAGTGGGGAAAAGGGTCAAAAATAAAGCCATGCGCAAAATGCAGATGGCTTTACATCAATTTGTGCCGAACTCCTTCAGTCACGGCTGCCGCCGTGCCAGCTCCCCCGGAGGAGGAGCCTTTGGCAGTACGGGAAAGTTTCCGGTTTTGCCAAGGCCTCCCTCCATGAGGGAGGTGGCTGCGAACAGCGTGAGCAGACGGAAGGAGTTATTACCACTTCGCCTTGGTTTCCACCACGCGGCCGGCGATGTGCAGATGGTTCAGGTCCTCGCCCTTGATGACCATTTCGCTGTAGGCCGGGTTGAAGGGCTGCAGCACCACGCAGTTGCCGCGCTGGATATAGCGCTTCAGGGTGCCCTCGCCCTCATCGCCGTAGATCAGCACGCCAAGGTCGCCGTTTTCCAGTGTGTCCTGCTTGTGCACAAGGGCAAGGTCACCGTCCTGAATGCGGGGCTCCATGCTGTCGCCGCGCACCACCAGATAAAAATAGTTGGAGGGGTCCTTCACACGGGCATACTCCTGACCGTAGTCCTCCTCAAAGGCGAGGGCACCGTAACCGGCCTTTACCGTGCCGATCACCGGGATCAGGCTTTCAGAATAGCTGCCAAAGAACCGCTCTTCCGGGGCGGAAACATTGCTTACCGGGCGGTACAGGCCCAGCAGATAATCTGCTGTGGTGTTCAAAAGCTCGGCAATGCGGGCCACGGTAGACGGATCGGGAGAGGACTTGCCGCTTTCCCATTTGCCGACAGCCTGCTGTGTCACGCCCAGTTTGGAAGCCAGCTCAGCCTGGCTGATGCCCTGCTTTTTGCGGCACTGCTTCAAAAGTTCTGAAAACGACATGGTATATTTCTCCTTTACACCGCGAGGAAATTTTCTTGTGTTTATTATACAACAAAAAGGTGTACTTGTAAAGACCTGAAACAGGCCGAGACCCAAAAAGGTTGTGGTAAATTTTGTTTTTAAGGGCTGAAAGAAAAAAATTGCCCCAAAGGCTTGACACCGGCGTGCAAATCTGGTAAATTAAATAGGCATTCGACACGGCGTAAGGCGGATGTCCACAAGGAGAGATGTCCGAGTGGTTTAAGGAAGCAGTCTTGAAAACTGCCGTACGGCAACGTACCGTGGGTTCGAATCCCACTCTCTCCGCCATTTTTTATTGAATAAGTGTAACACACTTTGCTCTGGAGTAGTACTCAAGAGGTCGAAGAGGCGCCCCTGCTAAGGGCGTAGGTCGTCTAAACAACGGCGCGAGGGTTCAAATCCCTCCTACTCCGCCAAGAAAAAGCTCGTTGATTCGTTGAAATCAATGGGCTTTTTCCTTTGTAAAGGAAAAATGCGGCTTGTGGAACAAAAGGAGGAACCAATGGCGTTTGGCGTTTTGGCAGGTCAGATCACGGTGATCTTTCTGGAAGTGCTGCTGGGATATGTAGGTGCACGCAGCGGCATCATCAAGGATCGTGACAGCAAGTTTTTGTCGGATTTTATCATGAAGCTTCTGCTGCCCTGTACCATGCTGGCTGGTGCAGCCGTGGACGGTGAGCCGGAGCTGCTCACTCAGGCAGGGTGCTGTTCGTGCTGCTGCTGGCACTGTTTGTGGCGACCACCGGCCTGTGCCGGTTGAGCAGCTGGCTGCACCACGACACGCCGGGCAAGTATGCGGTGCTGGTGGGCACGGCAGCTATGCCCAACTGCGGCTTCATCGGCCTGCCGCTGTGCAGCGCCCTGCTGGGCACCGCGCGCGGCACTGTGTTTGCAGGCATGGCCATGGCCTCTTATAATGTATGGTTCTTTACCTATGTGGTGTGCCTGTTCCGCCCCGGCGAGAAGATCCGGCTCAAGACCTTCATCACCCCCACCAACATTGCCACAGTGGCTATGCTGGTGCTGCTGGCCACCGGCTGGCGGCTGCCCGCACCGGTGCAGCAGTTCTGCAGTGCGGTGGGCGGCTGCACCACCCCGCTGGCGCTCATGATCGTAGGTGTGCTGCTGGCAGACAGCGACATCCGTGCGCTGCTGCACACCGGTTTCCTGTACCGGGTCACCCTGCTGCGCGGTATCCTGTTCCCGCTGCTGTTCATGCTGCTACTGTGGCTGCTGCCGCTGGACAATGTGCTGCGCACCGGCCTGTCCATCATCGCCTGCTGCCCGGCCGGCAGCCTTGCCGCTGTGCTGGCCAAGCAGACCGGCACCGAAGCGACCCTTGCCAGTCAGGCGGTGGCCCACTCCACCGTGTGTATGCTGGTCACAGTGCCTGCCATGCTGCTGCTGACCGGTGCGATGTTCCCGATGTGAGAAGCTGTAAAAAAGCCCGCTGTCTTTGGACGGCGGGCTTTCTGCTGTTATAGCATAAGGTTCGTGATACCTGCTAGCACCAGCAGGTGCACCGGGTAGAACCAGTAAAGGCTTTTTTTTGCAGCGGACTGCACGCGCCGCGCTGCCCGTTGTAGAACCAGACCAGCACAAAGGCCAGCGGCGCGGTCAGCTCGAACAAAAACAGCAGCGCACCTGCAAGGCACTGCCGCTTGCGGTCTGCGCGGGTCAGGTACAGGGTGCAGATGATGAGCACGCCGATGGCGTGGTAGTCGGTGTTGACAGCCAGCGCCAGCGCGGCGCAGCCGCCCGCCCACATAAGCCCCTGCCAGCCGGGCAGGCCGTTTTCCTTTTCAAAGCGCTTGAGCCCTGCCATAGCCAGCACGCCCAGCGCCAGCGTCCAGTAAACGTTCTGGTGCTGCGGGGCGAACGGTGTGCGGAAAAAGGCAAGGTCAAAAGGCACCTCGCTCAGAAGGCCGAACAGCAGAAGCCGCCGGACGTATTTTTTTACATCGTGGGTGTGCAGAAAGCCCTCCACGGCCAGAAAGCAGAAGATGGGAAAGGCCAGCCGCCCGATATACCGCAGCACACGGTCTGCCGCCAGCAGGGTGCTGACCGGGATGCCACCGCAGCTGGCAGCACCGGCGGCGAGGGCCGGCAGCAGGACACCGGCTTCGATGCAGGAAGCGCCGATGTGATCAATGAGCATGGTGATGCAGGCGATGTATTTGAGCGCTGTGCCGCTGAGTCCACAGCGGACAGGGGCTTTGGCAGTCTCGGTCATAAGGAATCCCTCACTTGATAAAAAATCTACTTTTTGTGCTTTTTTAATGATACGGCGCAGGCTGGCAGGCTCCTGCGTCATCCTTGACAAAATACGCCGGAAAGGCGCATAAATCGGGCAAAAATGCTTGACAGAAAAGGCGCGGGATAGTACAATCAAGAAGATAATTGAACTATCTCAAATGAAAGATGAAAAAGATTCACAGAGAATCGGGCGTCTCCGAACCAGTAAAAACGGAAGGAGGCTTTGGGCATGACGCTTTTTTCCTACGAGATTTTTGATGCTGTGGCCCGGCAGGGCAGCTTCAACAAGGCGGCACAGCAGCTGCACCTGACCCCATCGGCCATCAGTCACGCCATTGCCGTAATGGAGGAGGAGCTGGGCTTTGCTCTGTTCAACCGCGGCAAGAACGGCGTATCCATGACCAGCTACGGCGCATCCCTGTATCCCTCTATTCGCGATGTGCTCAACAGCGACGAGGCCCTCAAGCAGAGCATCGCCCGCCTGAACGGCCTGGAAAAGGGCAAGGTGAAGCTGGGCGTATTCAACTCGGTGTGTGCTTCGCTGCTGCCGGGCCTGCTCAAAAGCTTTATGACCCACTACCCGCAGATCGAGATCGAGGTGTATCAGGGCACCTACGACGATGTGAAGGAATGGCTGCGAACCGGTCAGGTGGATATCGCGTTCCTTTCCTCCACCTGCCGTGAAGAGTTCAACCTCACCGAGCTGTTCCGCGAGCCGCTGCTGTGCATCGTGCCGCAGGACTGGCCCGAACCGGAAAACGGCGTGATGACTCCCGCCCTGATGAACGGCCAAAGCTTCGTTGTGCAGTGCGATGCCACCGATGCTGAAATGCGCCAGTTCCTGAAAAAATATAAGATCGGCACCGAGCGCCGCTGCCATGTCATCGACGACCAGTCCAACATCGCCATGGTGGAAGCAGGTCTGGGCATTTCCATCATGCCGCAGATGCTGCTGCGCGACTGCAAGGCTGCGATCAAAATCTATCCCATCGAGCCAGAGGAAGACCGTGTGGTGGGCCTGGCTGTGCAGCGCCCCGCCGCAATGGCCCCGGCAGTGGAACAGATGTTCCACCACATCGTGGACTACTGCAGGCAGATCGAGCTGAGGTGAGCCGGACACCTTTATACTATACCATAAAACAGTCTGTGTGTGGAGCATGGACTGTTTTTTTATTAAGAAAGAGCGATTGTATCAGCGTGCAAAATCCGCTATACTTAGAAAAACAGGCTGGTTTTATGCAGAAGCCTTGATTGGAGCAGAAAGATGAAGACCATAAAACGACGTGCCTTTTGCAAGGCGGCAGCAGCTGCCGTGGCAGGCGTGCTGGCCCCGCACGCGGCGGCAGAGGCTTTGCTGCCGCAGGCCGCACAGGCTGTGGTGGGCAGTGCGGTGCCGGAGGATTACTACTCCTTTGCTTTCCGCAGCGACCACAGCGAAACAGATCTCTCCCACGATTTTTATTATACAGATGCCTTTTTTGAGAACACGGCGCTGCAGTACAGCCACAAGCTGGCACTGGCAACGCTGGGCCTTGTGGCGGCAAGCGGCAACACCTACCAGAGCGATGCGCTTTACTGGGTGGAGGGTGAAGCGGGCCGTGAGGACAGCATTGCGGATGCCTACCAGAAGCTTGGCTTTGCCAATGCGGTCTATGCGGGCTACCAGTGCAGCCTGAACACCCCGGTGGACACCGCGGGCTGTGCTTTTGCACAGAAAACACTGGTACAGGATGGCCAGCGCACCACCATTATTGCAGCCATGCTGCGCGGTGTCGGCTATGGCGCCGAGTGGGCCAGCAACCTGCATGTGGGCGAAGGCGGCGGGCACTATGGCTTTGTGACAGCAGCAGAGCATTTTTTTGAGGATCTGCAGGACTACCTGAAAAAAGCCGAGGCTGCAGCGGGAACGCTGGGCACCATCAAGCTCTGGCTGGGCGGCTACAGCCGCGGCGCGGCTGTGGCAAACCTGACGGCGGCGCGCATCCGGCAGCAGCTGCCGCAGATCGCGCAGGAAAATACCTTTGTTTACACCTTTGCCGCACCGGCGGCACTGACGGCAGCAGACCGCCCGGATCTGCAGGCGGACTACGACAACGACCACACTGCAGACGGCGGACTGAAAACGGATTGGGATGTAAGCAATATCTTCAACATCATTTCCAGCGGCGACATCGTGGCCCGCGTGATGCCGGAAGAGTGGGGCTACCACCGCAACGGAAACGACCGCTTTCTGCCCTCCACGGCGTACCAGAACGAGCTGGATGATCTGAGCATCATCGAGAGCCGGATGGGCGGCGTGCCGCTGCGGTTCGACCAGCTGGCCACAAAGGAAGATGTGGATTCGGTGATCGCGGCGGCTCTGGCGTTCTGCAAAAGCGCCGCAAATTACCACGAAAAATATGAAGCTGCCTTTATGGATATGCTGCAGTGTGCCTTTACCCTCTCGGAGAAAGAGGCGGCCGAGGGCGTGATCCTGGACGATGAAGCTGTGATGGAACGGCTGCGCAGCATGGAGAACATCCGTAAAATGTCGTGGACGAAGGTGCTGCGCTGCGTGATGACGGCTTCGGCCATGAGCCGACCCATTCTGGAGCAGGTGGGGGCCATCGTGCCGCTGCGGGCGCAGCAGGTGGTGGTGCCGGTGCTGGCGGTGGGTCTGTGCTACGAGGTGGAGAGCGATGTGCTGCGGATGCTGGTGTACTACATCCTCAGCCTGATGAGCGTGAACAGCCCGGCAGACAGCGTTCTGCGTGCGGCATTCTGCCACTACCCGGAAAACTACATCACCCTGATGGAATATTACGACCCGCCGAGCACGGCATGGAAGCCTATACCCGAAAATAAAATCTCCGGAAAAAAAGAGAGGCTGTTGCAAAATAAAAATGCGATAGCAGCTTGCACAAAGGAATAGCGCAAAATCAGAAACCCGGAACCCTTTTTGAGCCATTTTGGCCCTGAAAAGGTTCCGGGTTTTGTACATGATTTTTCAGAGAGCTATTTTGCAACAGCCTCTTTCATCGCTGCGCAAACGCGAAGTTATTGATCTTCTGAATCCAATCCAAGTTCTTTCAGCTCTTTTTCGTTTTGGATATCTTCAACAGTTTTCTTTCCAGTGATTGCACTGTAGGCTTCTTTGATGCCATTTTTCACTGCCCATTTTATAACGAAATACAGCGCAATCAAAATAACAATTGCGGTTCCTCCACTTATACCTAATTCATTCCACATAATTCAATCCTCCAAATGCAGATTTGTTGAACTGAGCCGAGTATACCATACTCTATTAAGAATAGCAAAAGGCAGGATACCACTACCATAGTGATACCCTGCCTTTGCTCGTTCCGGTTCTCGTCCTGTACCGCCCACCACAAAACGGCAGTCATCCCGGTAGACATTCCTAGCCGTTGGGAACCGCGGGCTAAGCAACAGCCCACTGGGCTGATTGCTTACTCTGCCGACTGGCGTCGTCAGAGCCGCCCTGTTCGAGTCCTGTACCGCCACCAAACAAAAAATCCTCAGACGAAAGTCTGAGGATTTTTGTGGTGGAGCATTGTCCACAGCACTCGAACCCAACACTTCCTCACGGGTGACCGTTTTGGCATCGTCCGTGAAGTTGAAATTGAGCACGACCCGGTCGTCAAAGACGTAGACCGAGTTGACAAAGGTATCTATGATCTGCCGCTGGTGTTCCGTGCTGCCCACGTTACCCTTGCGGAATTTTTCAAGCCAGAACCGAATCCACTCACGGGTCAGGACGGGCTTTTTCAGCTCTTCTTCCAGAATGCTGGTGTTCAGGGCTTCTTTCCGGGCTTCCAGCTCGTCCAATCGCTGCTTGGTGGTCGGGGTCAGGATGCCCTGTTCAATGGCTTCCAGAAGGTTTGCCAGCCGTTTCTCCGTGTCCCTGAGCTGGTCTTTCAGGACAGGCAGCCGGGTGTTCTCTTTCTGCTGGGCTTCCATGACCAAATCTATCAGCTGTTCGATGATTTCATCGTTAAAAATCACCTTAATGGCGGTGTCCACCACGAACCGCTCCAGAGGCTCCTTGCGGATGGCTTTCAGGTCACAGTGCGCCTTGCCGTGGCGTTTGGCGTTGCCGCACTTGTAGTAATAGTAGGTGTTTCCCATGTGGCTGGTGCCGCTTTCGCCACCCATCAGGGTGCCGCACTTGCCACAGAACAGCTTGGTGGTCAGCAGATAGCTCACATCCTCTTTTGCAGGCCGACCATGGGCGATCCTGTTCTGCTCGAAACGCTGCTGCACCCGGTCGAACAAGTCCTTGTCAACAATGGCCGGAATGCCGCCCGGCGTCACAATGTCCTTGTAGCGGTATTCGCCGATGTAGCGGCGGTTGCGGAATATCTGGAAGAAGCTGTTCTTTACGAACGGCTTCCCGGTGCGGGTACGCAGGCCGCGCTCGTTCAGGGATGCGGCAATCTTCTCAGCCGGTTCGCCGTCGGCGTACCGGCTGAAGATCTCCTGCACAATAGGAGCCGTTTCCGGGTCGATATGGTATAGCCTGTCCTCCTTGCCAATGGTGAAGCCCAGCGGCACCACGCCGCCGTTGTACTTGCACTGGAGGGCATTTTCGCGCTCACCGCGCGCCACTTTCAGGGCGAGTTCGGCGGAATAGTATTCCGCCATGCCAATCAGCATACTCTCCACCATAATGCCTTCAGGCCCCTGCGAGATGGGTTCCATGGCAGACACCAGATGGACACCGTTCTTTTCCAGCTGGTACTTGTAGTTCACGGCATCGAATCGGTTCCGGGCAAAGCGGTCGAGCTTCCAGACCAGAACCACATCGAAGATTTTCTTTCCGCTGTCCTTGATCATCCGCTGAAAGTCTGGGCGGTCATCCGTTTTGGCAGAGTAGGCACGGTCAATGTAGGTGCCGACCACGGTGATGCCGTTCTTCTCGGCGTAGGCCTTGCAGTCGCGCAGCTGTCCCTCAATGGACGCTTCTCGCTGGCTGTCGGATGAATAGCGGGCGTAGATTACGGCGGTCATGGTTGCACCTCCTTGGCGTGTATTCGACTTGCCTTTATAGTATCGGGTCAAGCGCAGCTTGTCAACAATCTGCGAGCAGAGTGAAATGCGAAAATTGCGAAACGCAGCGAAAAAGGTGAGAGCAAGAATCGTCCCGTGGCCACAAATTTTCAATTCTTGAAAATTCTTGCCCCTTTGGGACAGCTTCTTGTTGGGGCGTGCCTGCCCCAAACCCTGCTGGAACGAGTACGGCAAACTGGAATTTGACTAATCCTACATGTGCATCATATTACACTCATGTAATTATCCTCTACATAAACAGCTTTTCCATCAGCAAGCTTAATCTCATCTTTGCCGTTCGGTAATACTGTTGTTTCAGAACCATTCCAATGGGGGATAATAGGATTGTCAATAATATGTAATCCATCTGTTAAATTTCCCGCCGCATACATACTTCCTGCACTGATTCCGACATATATAAGTCCGTTTTTAATTGCATTATTAAGTATTCTATCAAAACCAGTTCTAGACATTTCACGACAAAGCACAGATACATCACCACCACTGACAAAAACAGCATCAAATTGGTTTAATTCTTCAAAAGTTAATAGCCTTGTAAGCATAAACGGGGTTGTAACATACGAAGAATAGGTTCTTTGATAGTCTTTTGAAAGAATTAATTCCAGATTGTACACTAATATATTTTCGTACTGAATTCCCATTAGAAAGAGTTCATGAAAACATATTGCAAGCGACTCTCTTGCACCATCTGTTTCAATGCCAGCTGTTGGAATATAAAGCACTTTCACATCCTTCGGACACTTTCCAATAATATCAAAGAATTTCTCTTTCATCTTATCGGTCAACCCTGCAGATGTAAGAAATAGATGTTTTCCATTCATATTCTTTTACCTCGTCAAACTCCGATTTACTGGGCTAAGCCGAGTATACCACACTCCACCATGAAAGAACACCCCGATATAGTGAAATTTTGCCATTTTTCTGCGTACGTGCGTACACGCTCCGCAGGGATTCTAAGGGGCTTGGCCCCTTGGCACACAGACTTTGGCACAAAGTCTAGTGTGTTACACCTTGTCAGAGGTGTACAGGCTCCCGGTACGCACGTACGCAGCGACTACTCCCAAACGCGCCATATAGGGGGACGACCAAGTTCGCACAAAGCGAACTTGATTCCGCAAAGCAAAAGGCAGGATACCACTATCATAGTGATACCCTGCCTTTGCTCGTTTACCGTTCCGAGTAGTCCTTCCGCAAAACCTCCGATAAACAAAAAACGTACCCGAACCCTTTTTCATAAAGAATCGGGTTCGAGTACGAACTGTATGGTGGACGGTACAGGACTCGAACCTGTGACCTCCTGCACGTCAAGCAGATGCTCTACCAGCTGAGCTAACCGTCCATATTCTGTTTTGCCGAAATCAGCTTGATTATATTACCATACCTTCTGCCAAAAAGCAAGTGCTTTTTCAAAAATTGTAAAACTTTTTTAAAGGCAGGGGCGCTGACTGCCCTTTTTACGCGCCAGCGCACATTTGGCGGCGGCAGGCGAAAGGTTTTCTGTTGCTCACACTGTTTTGTTGTGATATAATAATAAAGTTATAATAGGAATAGTATCGGAAGGTATTTGCAGCATGAGAGTTTTGGGCATCGACCCCGGCTACGCCATCGTGGGCTGGGGCGTGGTGGATTACGCAGGCAACCGGTTTGCGCCGGTGGATTTCGGTGCGGTGTGCACCGACGCGGGCGTGCCGTTCGAGCGCCGTCTGGACGAGGTGTATGCAGGCATCAAAGAGGTGATCGAGCGCACCCGGCCCGAGGCGCTTGCCATCGAAAGCTGTTCTACCAGCACAATCAGACCACGGTCATCGGCGTGGCAGAAGCCCGCGGCGTGATCCTGCTGGCGGCAGCGCAGGCAGGCCTGCCCGTCTACGAGTACCCCCCATGCAGGTAAAGCAGGCTGTTACCGGTTACGGCAAGGCCGTGAAAAAGCAGGTGCAGGAGATGACCCGCGTGCTGCTGCATCTGCCCGCCGTGCCAAAGCCGGACGATACCGCCGATGCGCTGGCAATGGCCATCACCTTCTGCCACACCAACGGCAACCAGCTCAACCGCTTTGTCCGCCGTGTGGCCGGGCCGATTTAAGATTGACAGGCTCGCCCTCTCAGGCTCACTTTGTTCGCCAGCTCCCCCAAAGGGGGAGCCCTTGGCAAAACCATTGGCTTTGCGTGGACTGCCAAAGCCTCTCACTTTGAAAGACTTCCCCCGGTCGGGGGAAGATGTCGCGTGAGCGACAAAAAGGGGAACAAGGTGGCATTGCGCAAGCAATGACGGAGAGGGCGAGGATGCTGATAAAAGTCAGGTTTGTTTAGGAAAGAGAACACGCTATGATCTACTGTCTGACAGGAAAAATCGTCAAAAAAAGCATGAACGCGGTGGTGCTCAGCTGCGGCGGTGTAGGCTACTATGCCCAGTGCCCGGCCAGCGTGGCCGGGGCCTTGCCCGGCGTGGGCAAGGAAGCCACCATTTATACCGTGATGAGCGTCACCGAGAACGACGTGAGCCTTTACGGCTTTGCCACCGAGCAGCAGCAGGCCTGCTTTGAGATGCTGACCGCCGTGTCCGGCGTGGGGCCTAAGGTGGGCCTTGCCATCCTGAGTGTGATGGAGCCGGACCGCGTGGCACTGGCGATCTCGGCGGGGGACCACAAGGCGTTCAAGGCGGCTTCCGGCGTGGGGCCGAAGCTTGCACAGCGCATCGTGCTGGAGCTGAAGGATAAGGTCGCCAAGGGCTTTGTGGACGGCATCTCGCTGGAGGATGTGGCAGGTGCTTCCGCCGACACACAGGCTTCTCAGGGCAGCAGTCAGGCCATTGCGGCGCTGGTGTCGCTGGGGTACAGCCAGAGCGAAGCAGCGCTTGCCGTTTCCAAGATCGACGCGGCATTGCCCGTGGAAGAGATCATCAAACTGGCCTTGCGCAGCATGGCAGGCAGGAGGTAAAGAATGCAGGACGAAACTGCGCTGTACGGCGCAAAAATGATGCAGCCCGGCATGACGGCGGCGGACAGCGAGGAAAACAACCTCCGCCCGCAGCATCTGGAGGACTATATCGGGCAGGAAAAAGCCAAGCAGAACCTGAAAATTTACTTGGAAGCTGCCAAGCGGCGCGGCGAACCGATGGACCACATCCTGCTCTACGGCCCGCCGGGCCTTGGCAAGACCACACTGGCAGGCATCATTGCCAACGAAATGGGCGTACAGATCCGTATTACCAGCGGCCCGGCCATTGAAAAGCCCGGCGACCTTGCCGCCCTGCTCACCAATCTGCAGGAGGGCGATGTGCTGTTCATTGATGAGATCCACCGCCTCTCCCGTCAGGTGGAGGAGGTGCTCTACCCGGCACTGGAGGACTATGCGCTGGATATCATGATCGGCAAAGGCCCCAGCGCCCAGAGCATCCGCATCAACCTGCCGCGGTTCACGCTGGTGGGTGCCACCACCCGTGCAGGCCAGATCACCGGCCCCCTGCGCGACCGCTTTGGCGTGCTGCTCAAGCTGGAGCTGTACAGCCCGGATGAACTGAGCAAGATCATCCAGCGCTCGGCAGGCATCCTCGACCAGCCCATCACGCCGGAAGGTGCTTACGAGCTGGCCAAGCGCAGCCGCGGCACGCCCCGCGTGGCAAACCGCTTTTTGAAGCGCATCCGCGACTTTGCCACCGTGCTGGGCGACGGCATCATTGACCGGGATGTGGCCCTGATGGGCCTCAAGCGGATGGACGTGGACGCACTGGGTCTGGACGAACTGGACCGCAGTATGCTGCGTGCGATCATTGAAATGTACAACGGCGGCCCGGTGGGTCTGGAAACGCTGGCGGCGGCCCTCGGCGAGGAATCCGTCACGCTGGAAGACCTGTGTGAGCCGTATCTGATGCAGATGGGCTTTCTGACCCGGACACCCCGGGGCCGCTGCGCAACGCGGCTGGCCTACGAACATCTGGGCCTGAAAGCGCCGGAGGCCGCTGCGCCCGAGGACAACGGGCAGCAGAGTTTGTTCTGACCCTCTCAGGCCGCTTCGCGTCCAGCTCTCCCGAAGGGAGAGCTTCATGAGCGAAAAACCAAAAGATGCCAAAAAGCTCCCCCTTTTGGGGGAGCTGGCAATGCCGCAAGGCATTGACTGAGAGGGTTCTTCTTTCTATAGAAAGTGGGGTATTATTATGGGAAAATATTTTGGAACCGATGGTGTGCGCGGTGTTGCAGGCGCAGACCTGACCTATGAGCTGGCAATGAAGATCGGCCGCGGCGCTGCTGCGGTGCTGACCGGCAGCACCGGCCACCGTCCGCGCATCCTGATCGGCAAGGACACCCGCCAGTCCGGCGATATGCTGGAAGCAGCCCTGACCGCCGGTCTGTGCAGTGTGGGTGCGGATGTGGAGAGCCTTGGCGTTCTGCCCACGCCCGCTGTGGCCTATCTGGTGGGCAAGTACAATGCCGATGCCGGCATCGTGATCTCTGCCTCCCACAACCCGATGGAGTTCAACGGCATCAAGATCTTTGCCGGTACCGGCTATAAGCTGCCGGACGAGGTGGAGAACGAGATCGAGGTCTACATTGACAACGACTGCGCGGGCATTGAGCTGAAGACCGGTGCCGAGGTGGGCCGTGTGTACCGCCGCGATGACGGCCTGCAGGACTATGTGGATCACCTGTATGAGTCCATCCACGGCGACCTGACCGGCCTGAACGTCTGCATCGACTGCGCAAACGGCGCTTCGGCTGCCGTGGCACAGAAGCTGTTCCCCCGTCTGGGCGCAGACTGCACCTTCATCGGCATTGAGCCTGACGGCCAGAACATCAACAAGGGCGTGGGCAGCACCCACCTCGACAATTTGGAAAAGGCTGTTGTAGAGGGCGGCTTCGACTGTGGCATTGCCTTTGACGGCGATGCCGACCGCTGCCTTGGCTGCGACGAAAAGGGTCACGAGATGGACGGCGACAAGATCATTGCCCTGCTGGCCATGACCATGAAGAAAAAAGGCCGTCTGGACGGCGACACCGCCGTGGTTACGGTCATGTCCAATCTGGGCTTCATCAAATATATGGAGAGTCAGGGCATCAACACCGAAAAGACCGCCGTGGGCGACCGCTACGTGCTGGAAAACATGCGCGAGAACGGCTTTGCCATCGGCGGCGAGCAGAGCGGCCATGTGATCCTGCTGCACCATGCCACCACCGGCGACGGTGAGCTGACCGCCGGCAAGCTGCTCAAGCTGCTGGCTGAGAGCGGCAAGAAGATGAGCGAGCTGAACGGCATCTACGCCCAGTATCCGCAGGTGCTGGTGAATGTGACCGCCAACGCCGCCCAGAAGCAGGCATACAAAGAGGACGAGGTGCTGGCCGGTTTCATTGAGAACGAGCAGCAGAAGCTTATGGGCATGGGCCGCGTGCTGGTGCGGGTGTCCGGCACCGAGCCGAAGATCCGCGTGATGGTGGAGGGCCAGGATCTGGACGCCATCCACCGCTGCGCCGACCGCATCGTGGATAAGATCAACAAGCGCATTCTGGGCCAGTAAGAAACGGATAAAAGAGAAGGGAGGACGCTATGCGCCCTGCAGATACCTGGAAAGACTATGAACTGCTGGATGCCACCGACGGCAACCGTCTGGAGCGCTGGGGTGAGACCATCCTCATCCGCCCGGACCCGCAGGTGGTGTGGAAAACGCCCAAGCAAAGCCCGCTGTGGGCAAAGGCAGATGCTGTTTATCACCGCTCCAATCAGGGCGGCGGCGAGTGGGAGTACAAGCGCCGTCTGCCCGAAAAGTGGAAGATCAGCTGCGGCGAGGGCGAGGATAAGCTCACCCTCATCGTCAGCCCCACCGGCTTCAAGCACACCGGCGTGTTCCCGGAGCAGGCTGTCAACTGGGCATGGTACGCCAAAAAAATCCGTGCCGCAGGCCGCCCGGTAAAGGTGCTGAACCTGTTCGGCTACACCGGCGGTGCCACGCTGGCCTGTGCGGCGGCAGGTGCCACCGTCTGCCATGTTGATGCATCCAAGGGCATCGTGGCGTGGGGCAAGGACAATGCCGTGGCAAGCGGCCTTGCCGACCGGCCCATCCGCTGGCTGGTGGACGACTGTGCCAAGTTCGTTGCCCGCGAAAACGCCGCGGCAACACCTACGACGGCATCATCATGGACCCGCCCAGCTACGGGCGCGGCCCCGGCGGTGAGATCTGGAAGCTGGAGGACTGCATCTACGACCTCATCAGCCAGTGCGAAGAGGTGCTGAGCGATACGCCGCTGTTTTTTGCAGTGAACAGCTACACTACAGGCCTGTCCCCGGCGGTCATGGAATATATGCTCAAGACCACGCTGGTGCCCCGCTTTGGCGGCGAGACCAGCTGCGACGAGATCGGCCTGCCGGTCTCTGCCACCGGCGGCGTGGTGCCCTGCGGCGCAACCGCCATCTGGGAAGAATAAGGAAAGAACCCTCTCAGTCGCCTTGCGGCGACAGCTCCCCCGAAAGGGGAGCTTTATAAGCTTACGGTAAGATGATTAAAAGCCCTCCCTGAGAGGAAAGACTTCCCCCGCTCCGGGGGAAGATGTCACCGCAGGTGACAAAAAGGGGAATCTGGCACGGCGTCAGCCGTGACTGAGAGGGTTATACGATTCAAGAATGGGGTACAGCCCCTTTCAGAGGGGCGCACCACCAGAAAGAGAAACACAAATGGAAGAGACGATTTTAACAGCACAAAATCTGAAATTCCGCTACGACAGCGACCAGCCGGTTTACGCACTGGACGGTGTCTCAACGGAAGTAAAGCGCGGCGAATTCGTGGCCGTGCTGGGTGCCAACGGCTGCGGCAAGTCCACGCTGGCAAAGCACTTCAACGCCATCCTGCTGCCGGAGAGCGGCAAGGTCTACGTGGAGGGCATGGACACCGCAGACGATGACAAGATCTATGATATCCGCCAGACCGTGGGCATGGTGTTCCAGAACCCGGACAATCAGATCGTTGCCACCGTGGTGGAGGAAGACGTTGCCTTTGCACTGGAAAACCTCGGTGTGCCGCCGGAAGAGATGCGCCGCCGCGTGGACGACTCCATGAAGATGGCTGGCATCTATGAGTACCGCGAGCGCGCACCCCACAACCTTTCCGGCGGCCAGAAGCAGCGCGTTGCCATTGCAGGCGTTGTTGCCATGCGGCCGGACTGCCTGATTTTGGACGAAGCCACCGCCATGCTGGACCCCCGGGGTCGTGAGCAGGTGATGCAGACCATCCACTACCTGAACAGGAATATGGGCATCACCGTGGTGTCCATCACCCACTACATGGAGGAAGCTGCGCAGGCAGACCGTGTGCTGGTGATGAGCAAGGGCCATGTGGTGATGGAGGGCACCCCCAAAGAGGTGTTCAGCCAGACCGAGAAGGTGCGCTCCCTGCATCTGGATGTGCCGCAGGCTGCAGAGCTGAGGGACGAGCTGGTGAAGGCCGGCATCCCGATGCCGGAGGGCATCATCGACACCGGCGAATGCGCACAGGCTCTGTACGAGCTTTTGCAGTAAGGGGGGCAGACGCAAATGGCAGATATCATCAAAGTAGAACATCTGAGCTACGTCTACAACCCCGGCATGCCCAATGCGGTCACCGCGCTGGACGACGTGAGCTTTACGGTGGAAGAGGGCGACTTTGTGGGCATCATCGGGGCCACCGGCTCCGGCAAGAGCACCCTCATCACCCACATGAACGGCCTGAACAAGCCCACCAGCGGTAAGATCTATATCGATGGCCGCGACCTGTGGGAAGACCCGGAGAAGATCCGAGACTTCCGCTTCCTCACCGGTCTGGTATTCCAGTACCCGGAGTACCAGCTGTTCGAGGAGACCTGTTATAAAGATATCGCGTTCGGCCCCAAGAACATGGGTTTGGACGAAGCCGAGATCGACCGCCGCGTGCATGAAGCCGCCGATTTCGTGGGCCTTGACCCGGCCCTGCTGGAGCGCAGTCCCTTTGAGCTTTCCGGCGGCCAGAAGCGCCGGGTGGCCGTGGCGGGCGTTATGGCCATGAAGCCCCGCATTCTGGTGCTGGACGAGCCTGCTGCGGGCCTTGACCCGGAGGGACGGGACGACATCCTCAGCGAGGTGAAGGAGTACCACAAAAAGACCGGCACCACCGTGCTGCTGGTGTCTCACAGCATGGAGGACATTGCCAAGTACGCCAACCGCGTTCTGGTGATGAGCAACAAGAAAATTGCCATGTACGACACCGTGGAAAAAGTCTTTGCCCGCGCTCCGGAGCTGCTGGAGCTGGGGCTTTCTGTGCCGCAGGTGACGAAGATCTTCCTCAAGCTGCGGGAGATGGGCGTGGATGTGCCCGCTGATGTGTACACCATCCCCTATGCGGTCAAGATGATCCTGGAGGCCAAGCGCCGCCGGGAGGCAGGCGAGAGCCTTGTGCTCCCGCGGGAAGCAAAGAAGGAAGGAGGCGCTGCCGGATGCTGAGAGATATCACCATTGGCCAGCACTTCCCGGGCAACAGTCTGGTGCACCGGTTCGACCCGCGCCTGAAACTGGTGCTGACCATCGCCTATATCGTGCTGCTGTTTGCAGCTTCCAATCCGCTGGGCCTTGCCCTTTCCATTCTGTTCCTTGCAGCAATGTACAAGGTGGCAAAAATTCCCGGCAAAATGATCCTGAAGAGCTTAAAGCCCATCCTGCCCATTGTGATCTTCACAGCGGTGCTGAACCTGTTCTTTGTGTCAGGCGAGGGCGAACCGCTGGTGCACATCTGGTTTTTGACCATTTATGCCGAGGGCGTGCGCTATGCTGTGCTGATGGCGGTGCGCGTCATGGCGCTCATCGCGGGCACCAGCCTGCTCACCTACACCACCAGCCCCATCGTGCTCACGGATGCCATTGAGCAGCTGCTGAAGCCCTTGGGCAAACTGCACTTCCCGGTGCACGAGCTGGCGATGATGATGAGCATTGCCCTGCGGTTCATCCCCACCCTCATTGAGGAGACGGACAAAATTATGAATGCCCAGAAGGCCCGCGGTGCCCAGCTGGATACCGGCAAGATGACCGACCGGGTAAAAGCCTTGGTGCCGGTGCTCATCCCGCTGTTCATTTCGGCCTTCCGCCGCGCGGACGAGCTGGCCATGGCCATGGAATGCCGCTGCTACCGGGGCGGCGACGGCCGCACCCGCCTGAAGGTGCTGCGCTGCGAAAAGCAGGATTATATCGACCTGGCCGTGTGCATCGCCTGCTTTGCAGTGATCCTTGCCTCCCGGCTGGTGTTCCCGAATTTTTAAGGTGAACGACCTTGCCCTCTCAGTCACCTTCGGTGACAGCTCTCCCAAAGGGAGCCCTTGGCAAAACCAGAAAGCTTGCGTGGAATGCCAAGGCCTCCCACTCTGGGGAGGTGGCATTGCGGAGCAATGACGGAGAGGGCAAGCCTGTATATCATTTGGAACAAACTTTATGAATTTTTTACTTACCCTTGCCTACGACGGCACGAACTACTGCGGCTTTCAGGTGCAGCCCAATGGCCGCAGCGTGGCCCAAACCTTTCAGGATGCGCTGCAGGCCGTGCTGGGCAGCCGCCCCGATATCAAGGGCTGCAGCCGCACCGATGCAGGGGTGCACGCGCTGGGCTTCAAGCTCAACTTCCACGCCGATACCCGCATCCCGGCGGCAAAGCTCCCGCTGGCGCTCAACCAACATCTGCCGCCGGACATCCGGGTGCTGGACGCGCAGGTGGTGCCGGAGGATTTCCATGCCCGGTACGCGGCCCATACCAAAACCTACCTCTACCGCATCCACAACCACCCCATCGACTCGCCTTTTGACGCGGCTTATTACACCCGGGTGCCCCGGCATCTGGACGAAGCCAGAATGCAGGCGGCGGCGCAGCAGTTCGTGGGCAGGCACGATTTTCTGGCCCTGTGCGCGGCGGGCTCTTCCGCTGCAGCCCATGGCGATACCGTGCGCACCATCACGGACTGTCATGTTACCCGCAAGGGGGACGAGATCGACATTGAAGTGACCGCCGACGGCTACCTGTACAACATGGTGCGCATTCTGGCGGGCACTTTGTGCGAAGCGGGCGCAGGCCGGCTGGACCCGGCGGAAATTCCCGCCATTCTGGAAAGCCGTGACCGCAGCCGCGCCGGGCCGACCCTGCCCGCCAAGGGCCTGTTTTTGAAGTGTGTGGAGTATGATCTGTAAGGAGAACCATTCATGAGCAAAATTCGCCGCGGCGGACATTCCGCCGAAGGGGAGACGCTTTCTGCCGGACGCGTCGAATATCTGGAAGCCGCCCGGGCCCGGGTGCGCACACGGCGCATCCGCCGCACCGTCGTCATCGTAGCGGTGCTGACCATCCTTGTCCTGTTTGCCACCGGCGCAGTGGGGTCTTCCATTGCACGCGCAAAAGACCTTGTGGATACTGCCGTCATCGCGCTGGCACCAGCCGCAGGCTGGCCGCAGCAGACCGGCATCACCGACCCGGATGCGGTGGCGCAGATGTCTGGCAGCTTTGTGGAGATGGGCGGCGACAGCTGCGTGGTATACAGTCTTGGCGGCACCCGCCTGAACAGCATCCAGAGCGGCTATGCCCGCCCGGCCATTGCTGCAGGCAAGACCCGCTTTGTGCTGTACAACCGCTCCGGCAATGAGCTTCGGGTGGAAAGCCGCACCCAGAACCTTTATACCAAAACCATGGACAGCACCATCTCGCTGTGCGCCGTGGCAGATGCCGGACAGGTGGCTGTTGTGACCGACAGCACCGACAGCGTGGCAAGGCTGACCGTTTACAATTCCAGTATGCAGCAGCAGCTGGTGTGGAACCTGACCAGTGAGCAGGGCACCCCGCTGCGCATGGCCTTTGCGCCGGACAGCCGCCGCCTTGCCGTGGCCGCTGTATCGGCGGTGGGCGGCCAGCTGACCACGAACCTTTATGTACTGCCCCTCTCGCAGGGTGACCCGGTATGCCTTGGCTCCGAGAACAGTGTGCCCCAGTGGATGGGCTGGATGTCCAACGGCTTTTTGCTGGTGCTTTATGAGAACCGCGCCGTGTTGTACAACACGAGCGGCGGCAGCGCAGGCGAACGCGCCAGCTACGATTTTGGCGGCGGCACCCTCGTCAGTGTGTCCAACACCAGTAACGGTGCGGCCCTGCTGCTGAGCAATGGCCAGACCAGCACGGCGGTGCTGCTGGACGGGGAGCTGACCGTGGGTTACAGCGGCAGCGTGCTCTCGGCCAGCCAGATCATCCGGGCAAAGAACGACGGCTTCTACCTGCTCACCGACAGCACGGTGGAGCGCTTCAACGGTGTGGGCGAGTTCCAGTGGAGCCAGCCGCTTTCGGCCCGGCCCCGGGCACTGATCGAGGGCAAGCAGATCATGGTGCTCAGCGGCAACACGGTGCAGGTGGTCACACCGCCGGAGCAGACAGCTTCCAGCGGACAGTGATTTTTGGGTGAGAAGATCATGCGTAAATAGCACTCTTGCGGGGAAAGTGATAAAAATAACAGGGAAAACAAGGTATGTTCAAGAATCCGTCATTTCTTTTTGATATCATATGCACGGCAGCATGGATCATTCTGGTGGTGCGCTATGCGCGCAAGGGCTTTCTTTCGTCCATTGTGCAGCTGGTGGGCAACCTGTTCAGTCTGCTGGGGGCCAAGGAGCTTTCCGCTGCCTGCGCCGGCTGGGTGTTCGAACACATGCTGGCAGGCGGCTTCCGCACCCAGATCGCAGCAAACATTGCTGCGGGCGGTGCGGTAGACCTTTCCGGCATTGCGGAAAAGTATGCGGGTTTCCTGCCTGCTTCTTTCCGCGCTTCCATCGTGGCAGCCTGCGAGCGCTCCATTGGCGCTGTGCTGGCCGATAACGCGGTGGTGCTGGCCGATTCCATTGTGGAAAACGTGCTGCAGCCGCTGCTCACACCGGTGATCACGCTGGTGCTGTTCTTCTTGTTCTACGCGCTTTTGCGCCTGCTGGTCAGTATGCTGGTCACGGTGCTGGGCCTTGTGAACAAGCTGCCGGTCATTGGCACGGTAAACCGCGGCCTTGGCTGGCTTGTGGGCGGTGCCACGGCGCTGCTGGATATCTATTTGGTGCTGTGCATCCTGTGGGGTATCATCGTCATCACAGGCGGCAACCTGAATGTGCTCAACGATACGGTGATGAGCAGCAGTCTTTACTACAAAATCTTCAATCTCTTCAACCCTTTCCTGTAAAGGGTTTTGCATAAAGGAGGAACTATGGTCTGTATTCGATGCCAGAAACGTCCGGCGATCATCTTCATCCAGCGGATGGACAATGGTCAGATGAAGCAGGAGGGCTACTGCCTGCACTGCGCCCGTGAGCTGCACATCAAGCCGGTGGACGATCTGATGAAGCAGTTCGGCATGTCGGATCAGGATCTTGATAACATGGAGAACCGCATGGAAAGCATGATGGAGGAGATGGGCGATGCAAACCCGCTCTCCATGATGATGAACATGGCGAACGGCGGCGAGGATGCTGACCCGGACAGCATGGACGAAGATCTGATCCCCGGCAGCAATGCCACCTTCCCGCTGGGCTTTACCAGCAGCGAGAAGAAAGATGGCGACAAAAAGACCGACCGCAAAAATGGCAAAAAGCCGCCTAAGCGCAAATTTTTGGATACCTATTGCGAGAATCTGACCCGCAAGGCCCGGGAAGGCAAACTGGACGATATCATTGGCCGCGACCGCGAAATTTACCGCACCATCCAGATTTTGAGCCGCCGCCAGAAGAACAACCCCTGCCTCATCGGCGAAGCCGGTGTGGGCAAGACCGCCATTGCCGAGGGCATTGCGGAGCGCATTGCCAAGGGGAATGTGCCCATCGGCCTGAAGGATAAGGAGATCTATCTGCTGGACCTCACCAGCCTTGTGGCAGGCACCCAGTTCCGCGGCCAGTTCGAGCAGCGGGTCAAGGGCCTGCTGAGCGAAGTGAAGGCCGCAGGCAACGTGATCCTGTTCATCGATGAGATCCACACCATCACCTCTGCCGGTGAGAGCGAGGGTGCCATGAACGCGGGCAATATCCTGAAGCCCGCCCTCTCCCGTGGTGAAATTCAGGTCATCGGTGCCACCACCTTCAACGAGTACCGCAAGTATATCGAGAAGGATCAGGCGCTGGAACGCCGGTTCCAGCCGGTGCGGGTGGAGGAGCCCAGCGTGGCCGACACCCTGGCGGTGATGAACGGCATCAAGCACTACTACGAGCAGCACCATCATGTGCAGGTGCCTGCCGATGTGCTTTCTGCCACTGTCACCCTGAGTGAGCGCTATATCACCGACCGCTTCCTGCCCGATAAGGCCATCGACCTGCTGGACGAAGCCTGCGCCTGCTGCAATCTGGCCCACCCGGTCATTTCCGAGTATCTTGGGATGCAGAAGGAGCTGGATGCCCTCAAGCAGGAAGAAGCCGAGATGGAGAATGCGGATGTGAACGAGCCCATCGACTACGAGCGCGTGGCCGAGCGCAAGACCCGCATTGCAAAGCTTGAAGCCGACCTGCCCGCAAAGCAGGCCGCTGCCAGCGAGATCCAGGTGACCATGGACGATGTGGCCAAGGTCATCGAGCTGTGGACCGGCATTCCGGCGGTCAAAATTCGGGAGACCGAGTTCGCAAAGCTGGCAAACCTTGAGGGCGAGCTGAAAAAGAAGATCATCGGGCAGGACGAGGCCGTGCATCTGGTGGCGCAGGCCATCAAGCGCAGCCGCGCCGACCTTTCCGGCCGCCGCCGTCCCGCAAGCTTCATCTTTGTGGGCCCCACCGGCGTGGGCAAGACCGAGCTGGTCAAGCAGCTGGCAAATCAGCTGTTCGACGGCCCGGACCCGCTCATCCGTCTGGACATGAGCGAGTATATGGAAAAATACGCGGTGTCCCGCATGATCGGTTCGCCTCCGGGCTATGTGGGCTACGACGAGGCCGGGCAGCTCACCGAGAAGGTGCGCCGCCGCCCCTACAGCGTGGTGCTGTTCGATGAGATCGAAAAGGCGCACCCGGATGTCATGAACATTCTGCTGCAGATTCTGGACGAGGGCAAGATCAACGATGCGCAGGGCCGCACGGTGGACTTTTCCAACACGGTCATCTGCATGACCTCCAACGCCGGCAGCAGCGACCAGAGTACCGGTGGGCTTGGCTTCAATAAGAGCGAGGAACAGCTCAGCGAGGAAAAGACCCGCAAAGCGCTGGCCCAGTTCCTGCGGCCGGAGTTCCTTGGCCGCGTGGATGAAGTGATCGCCTTCAAGCCGCTGAGCCAGCAGACGCTGGAGGGCATCGCGGCCCTGATGCTGGACGAGTACAAGCCCGGCATGGAGGCCAAGGGCATCGCCTACAGCTATACCTCCGGCAGCCCTCAAGGCACTGGTGAAGAAGAGCCAGGGCGGCAAGTTTGGTGCGCGCGATTTGCGCCGCGTCATCCGCAAGGCGGTGGAAGACCCCGCCGCCGAGCGCCTGATCGACGGCACGCTGGCATCCGGCGGCACCCTTGTGGTGGATGCCGATGAAAACGGCGAGATCATCTTGAAGTAAACAAAAAAGCCCCTGCATCCGTTTTTGGAATGCAGGGGCTTTTCTGCTGTTTGGCGCTGTACGGCAAACTGGAATTTTTGTTATTCTACGATACCTTCAATATAGCTGTAATCAATATTTCCCTTTGTAACAGAATAGAAAAATGGATCTTTTCTAATTGTATCATCTGAATTGATAATAAAATTATTCCAATCGCCTGCCTCGTTGCCATCAGACAAATAAATAGTAACTTTGAAACTATATCCCATATATCCCAAAGACGGCTTTGACCGCTTTAATTCGACGCCATTCAAATTTTCGACAATATGCTGAATCTGCTCTTTGTCGGTAATATGTGTTGCGTTTCCGCTATTGCCATTGAAAACAACTATTTCCATGACCTCATTAGGGTCTAAGTCCATCAAGTCGAGTGGAATATTAAACCATACAACAATGCCCATCAAAAGAATTATCACAACAGACAGCAATAGGATGATTTTCTTTTTCATATCAGCTCACCTCCTTTGTCAACTTTCGATTTGTTGAATCAAGTATAGCATATTGCGAACAAAAAAAGCAAAGCTGTGAATGCATGATGTTATCCTGCATTGACAAAACTGTGCAGAATCAGTACAATAAAACATAGCTATCCGCAAATTTTTTGCATGAGAATAAAGGAGCGTTTTTCTATGCCGAGCAATAAAGTCCGCACCCGTTTTGCGCCGTCGCCCACGGGTTATATGCACGTTGGCAACCTGCGCACTGCCCTGTACACCTACCTGATGGCAAAGCACGAGGATGGCACCTTCATCCTGCGCATCGAGGATACCGATCAGGGCCGCTATGTGGAGGGCGCTGTGGATGTCATCTACAACACCCTGCGGGAGACCGGCCTGCTGTGGGACGAAGGCCCGGACGTGGGCGGCCCCGTGGGCCCCTATGTGCAAAGTGAGCGCATGGGCATGTTCAAGCAGTATGCCGAGCAGCTGGTGGCTGAGGGCAAGGCATATTATTGTTTCTGCACCGAGGAGCGTCTGGAGGCCCTGCACGCCGAGCAGCGCGCCAATGGTGAGATGACCCACTACGACGGATGCTGCCGCGACCTGCCCAAGGACGAAGTGGAAAAGCGTCTTGCTGCCGGGGAACCCTATGTTATCCGCCAGAAGATCCCCCGCGAGGGCGTGACCGGCTTCGACGATGTGGTGTACGGCCACATCGAGGTGAACAACAGCGAGATGGACGACCAGATCCTCATCAAGACCGACGGCATGCCCACCTACAACTTTGCAAATGTGGTGGACGATCATCTCATGGGCATCACCCACGTGATCCGCGGCAGCGAGTATCTGTCCTCTACCCCCAAGTACAACCTGCTGTATCAGGCGTTTGGCTGGCCGATCCCGGAGTATATCCACTGCCCGCCGGTGATGAAGGATGCACAGCATAAGCTGTCCAAGCGCAACGGCGATGCCAGCTATCAGGATCTGGTGGCAAAGGGCTACCTGACCGAGGCCGTGCTGAACTACATCTGCCTGCTGGGCTGGAGCCCCAAGGGCGAGTATGCCGAGCAGGAGATCTTCTCCCTGCCGGAGCTGGTCAAGATCTGGTCTCCGGACGGCATCTCCAAGTCTCCGGCCATCTTCGACCCCCTCAAGCTGCGGGCCATCAACGCGGAATATATCCGCCGCCTGTCCCCGGAAGAGTTCCAGAAGAAGGCGGAGCCGTGGATCGACAAGGCCGTGCACACCTCCATCGACAAAAAGCTGCTGTGCGCAAACCTGCAGCCCCGCTGCGAAGTGCTGGGCGAGATCCCGGAGCAGCTGGATTTCTTTGATGCGATGCCCGAGTACGATGTGAGCATGTACGCCAACAAGAAGCAGAAGACCACCCCGGAGACCGCCAAGGAGGCACTGGAAGCCCTGCTGCCTGTGCTCAGCGACGAAGCACTGGATTTTGGCAATCGCGATGCCGTCTTCGATGCCTGCAAGGCCAAGGCTGAGGAGCTGGGCAAGAAGAACGGCTGGCTGCTGTACCCGCTGGGCATTGCCCTTTCTGGCAAGCAGCGCACCCCCGGCGGCGGCACCGACCTTGCCTGCATGATGGGCCGTGAAACCACCCTTGCCCGCGTAAAAGCGGCAATTGAAAAGCTGAACGGCTGATTTTTGCCATAAAACCACAAAGCTCTGCAGCATTTTTGAACGCTGCAGGGTTTTTTTTGCGTCTTTGGGCCGGTTTGCGGCAGAACACTGCACCGCGCCAAAAATCGCCGCGCGCCCGCGCTACAGTATATGCAGAAAGCGCGGGGAACAGAACCACAACGCCCCGCCGGAAAGCGGGGAGTTTTTATGACAGAGCGGATGGGTCTGGCAGCGGCCGGGCGGCAGAACAGACAGCGGGCAGCACTGGCACGGCGGGCGGAGCTGCGCCCGGCAGCGCGCAGGCTGGCGGCTGTGGCAGTGGGATTTGCAGGCGGCTGGGCCGTTCTGTACGGTGCACTGATGCCTTTTGGTCTGGGCTTTGTGCTGGGCTTTGCAGAGGACTGCTTTGCCCCCTGTGCGGCGGGTGCGGCGCTGGGTGTGCTGCTGCACGGGTTTGGCGCGCTCTCGCTGCGCAGTGTCTGTATGCTGTGCGCACTGGGTGCTACAGTGGCAGCGCGGTGGATGGGTGCCAGAACACTGACCCCGGCGGCACTGGCGGGCTGCGGCACGCTGGTGGGCGTGGCGCTGTGCTTTGCCTTTGGCGGCGGCGGGGCAGAGCTGGTGTTTTACAGTGCAGCAGATGCCCTGCTGGCCGCAGCCATGGGCTTTGTCTGCGGCAGTTTGCGCCCGAAAAGACGGGTGCCGGGATGCTTCTGGTGGGTGCGGCCGCAGCGGCGGCGCTGGGCAGTGTGCAGCTGTGGCAGCTGCTGCCGGGCGTGATCGTCTGCGCGGCGCTGGAACTGTATTTATGCAGCAAAGGGCAGGCCAAAGCCGCGCTTGCGGCCTGCGCGGTGCTGGGCGCTGCGCTGTGCGCGGCAGACCCGGCCCTCAGCTTTGCGGCATCCGGCCTTGCCTGTGCCACGGTGGCAGCGGCGGTGCTGGCACCTGGACGGCGCATGGAAACGGTAGCCGCCTACGCGGGCGGCTGCGTGACCGGTGCACTCTGTGTGCAGCCGCCCGGGAGCGCGTTCCAATATCTGCTGAACGTCTGCATCGGCATCACGGCCGTAGCGGCCATGCCCGCAGCATGGCTTGTGCCGGAGCCGGAAGAAAAGCCGCAGGCAGGGCAGGCCCAGCCGCAGCAGTACAGTGCAGCGGCCACCCGGCTGGAACAGGTGTCCCAGAGCCTTGCATCGCTGGCAGAGACCGTGAACGATGTCTACGAAACGCTGCCGCACCGGCGTGAGGATTTCCATTGGGTAATTGATAATACACATGATACCCTTTGTTTTAACTGCGGACGGCGGGATACCTGCTGGAAGCAGGAGTATGCCGCCACGCTGGAGGGCATGGAAGCACTGCGCCCTCTGCTGGAAAGCAGCGGCGGGCTGGAAACGACTCAATTGCCCGGGCAATTATCCCGGTGCATCCACCCGGCAGCACTGTGCGCAGCGGCAAACCGCTCCTTTGCGCTGTACCGCAGCCGCAAGGAGGCCCGCCTTCATGCCGAAGCCATGCGCACTGCCCTGACCGAGCAGTACAGCGCCGTGGCCGAAGCGCTGGGCGTGTTGGGAGAACAGCTGGGCCGTCCGGGCGACCCGGAACCCTATAAATCCGGCCGGGTGGCGGACTTTTTTGCGCAGCTTGGCACTCCGCCGCAGGAGTGTGCCGTCACGCTGGACGACCTGGGCCGCACCCATGCGGCGGTCACGCTGCCGCGCACCCGCTTCTCGGCGCAGGAGCTGGCCGCGCTGGCCGGGGAGGTGGGCCGCATCTGCCGCCGCACGCTGGAAGTGCCGCAGGTGCTTTCCTGCAAGGGAATGACCACCCTGCTGTTCAGCGAAAAGCCTGTGCTGCGGGCCGTGTTCGGCATGGCGGGCGCGGCGGCGCGGGGCAGTATTTCCGGCGATGCGGTGCAGCAGTTCTGCAGCCCGGCGGCAGCGCAGATGATCCTGTGCGACGGCATGGGCACCGGCAGGCCTGCAGCCGTGGATGGCAACCTTGCCGCCGAGCTGACCGCCCGGCTGCTGAAAGCGGGGTTTACCGCAGAGCTGGCGGCAAGGCTGGTCAACGTGGCCCTTGCCCTGAAAAGTGAGGATGAGAGCGGTGCCACGCTGGACCTCATCAGCGTGGATCTTTACACCGGCACGGCAAGGCTGTTCAAGGCCGGTGCGGCACCGGGCTTCCTTGTGCACGGCGGGCGGGTGCGTGCTGTGGGCGACACCAGCCTGCCGGTGGGCATTCTGGGCGGAGTGAACGGCCAGAGCCGGGTGGTGCATTTGACGGTGGGCGATTATGCGGTGCTGGTCTCGGACGGGCTGCTGGTGGACGGTCCGGGCTGGGTGACAAAGCAGCTGGAGCTTTCCGCTGCGGCAGGAGAAGCGCCGGAAAAAGTTGCAAAAACGCTGGTGGAAACAGCCCGCGTGCGCGCCCAGAAGACCGGCAGGCCGGACGACATTACGGCGGCGGTGCTGCGGCTGGAAAAATGCGTTTGATGTTCATACAAACTTCGTTGATTTTCGACGGAGGAGAAGGTATACTATGAAAGCATAGAAACAAAACGGGAGGACAGAAACATGCTTACCATAACCGTAGCGCAGGATGGCAGCGGCGATTTTGCTTCGGTGTCCGAAGCGGTGCTGGCCGTGCCTTATGCCTGCGCAGCAGAGATCCGCATTGGCCCGGGCGTTTACCGCGAAAAGCTGGTGTGCGAAAAACAGGATATCACCCTGATCGGCGCAGGCATGGAAAGCACCCGCATCGTGTGGGGCGACAGCGGCAAGCTGCCGCACCCGGACGGCAGGCCCACCCACACCTTCCGCAGCTATACCGCGTTTTTCCGGGGGATAGAACTGCGGGTGCGGGACCTGACCATTGAAAACGATGCCGGCCCCGGGGCAAAGGTGGGGCAGGCCGTGGCAGCTTATGTGGACTGCTCTCACACCCTCTTTGAGAATGTGCGGCTGCTGAGCAATCAGGATACGCTGTTCTGCGCCCCTCTGCCGGAGAAGGAGCGGGAGAAGGATGGCTTCCTTGGCCCGGGCCGCTTTGCGCCCCGCCGCCCGACGGCCCAGTATTACCGGCACTGCGAGATCGCGGGAGATATCGATTTTATTTTTGGCGGCGCGGACGCTCTGTTTGAGCAGTGCACCATCCGCACCGTGAACAACCACCTGCCTGCAAGCTACGTCACGGCTCCCTCGGGCCGTGCCGATGGCCTCGGGTTTGTGTTCTGGGACTGCGACTTTGTTTCGGACGACTGCCCGGCGGGCACGGTGTTTCTGGGCAGGCCGTGGCGGCCCACCGGTAAAACGGCTGTGCTGGACTGCCGCCTTGGCGCACACATCGCGCCGGAGGGCTTTTCCGCATGGCAGAGCCGCACCGACTCCGACCTTGCCAGCTTTGCCGAAGCGGGCAGCACCGGCGAGGGCGCAGCAGCGCGCGGTGCATGGGTGAAGCAGCTGGACAGCCAGCAGGCCGAAGAGCTGCTCAGATGTGCACGGAAGCTTTGCAGACCGGAATAAAAGCGGAAAATATAAAATAAAGTATAAAACGGATTTGAAGGATCTTCTATGAAAAAACTGCCGAATTTTGTCAAATGGATCATCATTCTGGCGGCACTGGCTGCAATGGGCTGGATGATGTGGGCTGTGAATGATCGTGCCTCCCGGGTGGAAATGCCCGCACCGGATAATACATTCGGAATTTATCGCACAGCAGATTCCAGCCAGTAAATCATTTGGAATGGCCGCAGCATTGCGGGCAGAAACGATGCTCTATAGAAAAAGCAAAAGCCGGGACGACCACACGGTCATCCCGGCTTTAAAATTATTCCTGATCATTCCTGCCCGGCCATCTCGGCTGCATTGGCGGGCAGGTCGTTCATGATGAACCAGAACGTAGTGCCCATGCCGATGGCACTCTGCACACCAAAGCGGAAGCCGTGCTGCTGGAAGATGGCCTTGGTGATGGAAAGGCCCAGACCGGTGCCCTGCTTGCCGGCATCCGAACGGGAGCGGTAGTACCGATCAAAGATATAGGGCAGGTCGTCGGCAGAGATGCCGGGGCCGTGGTCCTCCACCTCGATCCGCACGCCCTCGGTGCAGCGCTGGGCCCGCAGGATGAAGATGCCGTCTTTGCCGATGTGGTGCATGGCGTTGCCCAGCAGGTTATGCAGTGCGCGCTGCATCATGTTGGGGTCTGCGTAAACGGGCAGTTCCTCGTCCGGCAGCTCCAGCTGGAGCTGCCAGCCGTTCTGGGCGCAGATGGCATCGTACCGTTCGCTCACCTCGTCGCACAGCTGGCCCATATCAAAGTGCACGCGCTCGCATTTGTCGGCACCGCTGGTCACCTTGCTCAGCTCCATCACGCTGGAGACCAGTGCGGTCAGGCGGTCGGTCTCGTCCACGATAATGTTCATCTGCTCATCGCGGTGGGCCTTGTCGTCGCCGGTAATGTCGCGCACCGTCTCGGCATAGCCCTTGATAAGGGTCAGCGGGGTGCGCAGGTCGTGGGAGACGTTGGCCAGCAGGTCGCGCTGCATCTGCGAAGAATGCTGCACCTCGCTTGCCATGTGGTTGAAGTCCCGGGCCAGATCGCCCAGCTCATCGCTGCGGCGGGTATCCACCTGCACGGCATAGTTGCCCATGGCCATCTGGCGGGCAGCGCTGGAAAGCTGGCGCAGCGGCTTTGTGAACCACTCACTGAACAGCCATGCCGCCGTCATGGCAAAGGCAAAGATCAGCGCCGCTGCCATGGGCAGCACGGTGCTCAGCACCCTGCCGGCTTCAGCCACATGCACAAGGCTGGTAGTGACCAGAACGGTGTACTCGCCGCCGGAGGTGTTGCGCCCTACCAGCAGCTGTGCCGAGCCGGAGAGCCGCGGCGGATTCAGGGTCTGCACAAAGCCGCCGGTGGTGCGGCATTTCTTGCGCATGGCCACAGCGGTGGAAACGATCATATCGTTGTTGGCGGAATCCGAGAGCAGCGTTTCGTGCAGGTTGCAGTAGGACTGGTTCTCGATCTTATAGATCGTGCGCATGGTGGTATCGGAAATATCCACACAGAAGCTGTTCAGCGAACCGCTGGCGTACAGCTGGGTGGCAAGCCGGTCAAAAAACGCGGTGTTGACCGTAAGATGGCCAAAAGACCATGCCGAAAGGGCTTCGCCGTTTGCAATAGCCTTGTCCAGCTCGGCGGTGATGCTTTCTGCCTGGGTGGTCAGCTGTTTTTCAATGTGCTTGGTGTACAGCGGTTCCAGCAGCTGGGTGGACAGAAACCACACCAGTGCCAGCAGGAACAGACAGATACAACACAAAAACCACATCAGCTGGCCGCGGATGCCGGGGGAGTGATGGTGCCGCATGAATCCTCCGCTCCTTTATCAGCGCGTTGCGTCGGGGTCGAATTTGTAGCCGATGCCCCACACGGTAGCAATGTAGCTGCGGCACTTGCCCAGATGGCCCCGCAGCATTTTGACATGGGTATCCACGGTGCGGTCCTCGCCAAAGTAGTCGTAGTTCCACACCTTCTGCAGGATCTTTTCACGGCTGAGGGCGATGCCCTTGTTGGAAGCAAGGAACACCAGCAGGTCGAACTCCTTGGGGGTCAGGGCCACCTCCTCGCCGGAAACGCGCACCGTGTGGCTGGCCGTGTCGATGGTCAGCTCACCAAAGGTCATGGTGTCGGAGGCAGCGGCGGGCTTGGGCATGGTGCGGTTCAGCACGGCCTTGACGCGGGCTACCAGCTCACGCGGGGAGAAGGGCTTGACAACGTAGTCGTCGGCACCGCTTTCCAGGCCTGCCAGCTTGTCGTATTCCTCGCCGCGGGCGGTCAGGATGATGACCGGCGTGTTGATGTGGCGGGCGCGCATTTCCCGCAGGCAGGTCATACCGTCCATGAACGGCATCATCAGGTCCAGAATGACCAGATCGAAGGCTCCGCCGGAAAGCTGGGTCAGCGCAGCTGTGCCGTCGGCGGCTTCTTCACAGATATAACCGGAATATTGTAAATGTTCGCGGATCAGCTCGCGGATGCGCGGCTCATCGTCAACGATCAGGATCTTAGCCATAATACAGACACCTTCCTCAATAATAGACTTCTTGACCAGAATATCATACAGCAAGAATAAAAAAGCTGTGAAGTTTGCGTGAATGCTTTTCAAAAAAAGTGCCCGCAGCGGCGGGCTGCTTCCAGTACCAGTATACCACAGAAAAACGGCCCTGCACAGCCAGAGTTTGCGGGGCAGACCGCAGGCCCAGCCGGATGGTGGTGCTTTCCGACCTGCACAATTCCGAGTTTGGCGCATATAATAGTGAGCTTGTGGATAAGGTGCGGCGGCGCTGGCCTGCTTTTATCTGCGCATCCCGGTGGGCCATGTGGAAGCCGGACTGCGCACCTACGATCTGGATTCCCCCTATCCGGAGGAGTTCAACCGGCAGGCGGCACCGAGAACATTTCCAGCGTGGCACACTGCATGATTCGACTGCGGTTCGCGGTCAAGGACCTGAACAAGGCCGATCAGGAAGCGCTGAAGAAAATCCCCAGCGTGCTGTCCGTCACCCCAGCGGCATGATGTTCTGCGGTGCAGTGCCCAGAAACGCCGGTGTCTCCGGCGACGCAGCGGTCAGGTTCGTCTTGCTCACCTTCCACCACAGGCGGGTGGTGCCGTCCGGCGCGGTAAAGATCAGGTTCCAGTCAAAGGGATTCTCGCTGGTGGAGTTCAGCTGCACCGGCAGAGCGTTCGGCGCAGCTGGTGCGCAGGGGGCAAAGTCGTGGGCGCGGATGCCCACGGCGGTGCAGGTTTCCGGCACCTCGGCGGCAAGGTGAAGGGGCGCATCCCAGCCAGTCAGGCGCACGGTGTGGGCATCCACGCGGGTGCAGGACAGAATGTTCTTGCAGCCGGTCAGCCGTGCAGCGGTGGTGCTCTGCGGGTCTGCAAACACCTCTTTGGTGCCGCCGGTGCGCAGCACCTGCCCGCCATCCATCACGATCATATCCCGGCACAGGCGGTAGGCTTCGTCACGGTTGTGTGTGACCAGCAGCGCCGTGCCGCCAAACCCGGCCAGCAGGCTGCCCACTTCGCCCTCCATTTCCTCGCGCAGGTAGCTGTCCAGCGCACTGAACGGCTCGTCCAGCATCAGAATTTTGGGCCTGCCCACAAGGATGCGTGCCAGCGCGGTGCGCTGCTGCTGTCCGCCGGAAAGCTGGGCCGGGTAGCGCTTGGCAAGGGATTCCAGCCGCATGGCCTGCAGCATTTCGGCGCAGCGGGCCTTGCGGGCGGCCTTGTCTTTTTCGGCTTTCAGGCCGCAGAGCACGTTCTGCTCCACGGTCATGTTGGGGAACAATGCGTAGTTCTGGAACAGCAGGCCCACGCCGCGCTGCTGCGGCGGCAGGTCGATGTGCTGGGCGCTGTCAAACAGCACCCGGCCGTCCAGTACGATGCGGCCCGCATCCGGCTTTACGATACCGGCAATGCAGCGCAGGGTCATGCTTTTGCCGCAGCCGGACGCGCCCAGAATGGCTGTGGCGGTGCTGCGCGCGGCAAAGTTGGCGTGAAGGGTAAAGCCATCCAGCTTTTTGGTAATGTTCACTTCAAGACTCATGCGCGGCCACCTGCTTTCTGTTTTTTCTCCAGCAGATTCACGGCCAGCAGCACCACTGCCGAGATCACGATATCCACCAGCACCCAGCGCATGGCACCGGCTTCGTCGTTGGTGCGCCACAGCTGGTACACGGTGGTGGCAATGGTGGCGGTCTTGCCGGGGGTGTAGCCTGCGATCATGCTGGTGGCACCGTACTCGCCCAGCGCGCGGGCAAAGGCCAGCACCGTGCCTGCCAGAATGCCCTGACGGCAGCAGGGCATCCGCACCCGCCAGAAGATCCACACGTCCGACTGGCCCAGCGTTTGCGCCGACCATGCCAGCGTTTCGTCAAAGCTTTCAAACGCGCCGCGCGCCGTGCGGTACATCAGCGGAAAGGCCACCACGATGGATGCAAAGATGGCACTGTACCAGTTCATGACCAGCTTCACGCCGAAATGCTCCATGAAAAAGGCACCCAGCGGTCGCTTTGCGCCGAACAAAAGCAGTAGAAAATAGCCCACCACCGTGGGCGGCAGCACCATGGGCAGGGTGAGCACCACGTCCAGCGCGCCCTTGACAGTGCGCGGCAGCTTGGCAATATAGTAGGCGGCAAAAATGCCAAGGAAGAACACCGCCGCGCAGCTGACGAGGGCGATGCGCAGGCTGTTCCAAAGGGGATACCAGTCCATAAATGATACCTCCGAATAAAAAGGCTTCCCCCGGAGGGGAAGCTCTGAAAAACAACGGATTTACAGTGCGGTGAAGCCCACGCTCTCGAACACGGTCGCGGCGCGGTCGGTCTGCAGATAGGCCAGAAACTCCCTGGCAGCCTCGGCGTTGGGGGCGGCCTTCAGCACGGCGGCAGGGTAGATCACCTGACCGCACATCTCCTTGGTGGCCTCATCCACGGGGGTCAGGCCTGCGCTGTAGGCATCGGTGCAGTACACGACACCGGCATCCACGCTGGCTTCGGTGATCTGGGTGGTGACCTCCTTGACGTTGGAGCCGTAGGTGATGACACCGGCTGCGGCCAGTGCTTCCTCGTCCAGAGCGTAGTAGGCAAGGATCTTCTGGGTGTACTGGCCCACGGGCACATCGCTGTTGCCCATGCAGAACAGAATGTCCCCGGCCTTGAGGTGCTCGGCCAGAGAATCGAAGCTGTCGATGCCCTTATCGCCATTCTCGGGCACGCACAGAACGACCTTGTTCTCCAGCAGGTCCACGCGGGAATCGCTGTCCACGAAGTCCAGTCTTTCGGTGTTCACATCGGCGGAAGCGGTGCTGTCCAGCTGGTTCATCTGCTTCTGACCGGCGGAGATGAACAGGTCGCAGTCCGCGCCTTCCTGGATCTGGGTCTTGAGGGTGCCAGAGGAGTCGAAGTTGAAGCTGAAGGTCACGCCGGGGTTCTCGGCAGAGTAGATCTCGCCGATGGCGGTGAGGGTCTCGGTGAGGGATGCGGCGGCAAACACGATCAGCTCCATGGATCCACCGGCAGCTTCAGAAGAAGCAGCGGCAGAGCCTGCCACGGAAGATGCAGTGCTGGAAGCGGAGGAGCCGCAGGCGGTCAGGGCCGCAGCGGCACCGGCGATACCGGCAGCAGTCAGAAAGCTGCGGCGGGAAATTTTAGTGTTGTTCATGATAAGCGCTCCTGTTTTTAAAATGAACCTTTGCATTTGATACGGTACAGGATACGGTGCCGCCCACCGGGATACTTTTTTACTTCCGGGCGCATTCGCCGTCCAGCCCGGCGGCAAGGCGGATGCCGTGCGCAAGGCTGGGCAGGATGTACTCGAGGTTTTCTTTTACGGCCTTAGGGCTGCCCGGCAGGTTCACGATCAGGGTCTTGCCGCGCAGCACACTGGCGGCACGGCTCAGCATCCCGCGCGGTGTGATGGTAAGGCTATGGTACCGCATGGCCTCGGCAATGCCGGGCGCGTTGCGTTCGGCTACGCTCAAAGTCACCTCCGGGGTGATATCCCGAGGTGCAAAGCCGGTGCCGCCGGTGGTGAGGATCAGGTTCACCTGACGGGCATCCGCAAGGCGCAGCAGCTGGGTTTTGAGCTGGGCGGCATCGTCCGGCAGAAGCAGTGCTTCCTCCACCTTGTAGCCTGTGGCGGTGAGCATTTCCACAATGAGCGGACCGCTTTTGTCCTCCCGTTCGCCGCGGCTGCCCTTATCGGAAAGGGTGATCACTGCCGCGCGCAGGGGCAGATCTGCCGGGGTGGGCAGCAGCTTCATCTCGTCGCCGGTGTGGATGGTGCCGCCTTTTACCACCCGTGCGAACACGCCCTCCCGCGGCATGATGCAGTCGCCGGTCTGCCGGCGGATGGCGCAGTCGCTGTGGCACTCCTTGCCGATCTGGGTCATTTCCAGCACGGCATCCCCAATGGCAACAAAAGCTGGGCACCGGCAGGGCGGCAAGATCGAACTCTTCCACCACCAGATTTTCGCCAAAGGCACCGTAGTCCACCCAGAGCTTTTGACGGAAAGCTTCAATTTTTTCCGCGCTCAGCAGGCTGACCTGCCGGTGCCAGCTGCCGCCGTGGGCATCGCCCACAATACCCCACTCCGGGGTGAGAACAGCGGACGGCACCGGCGTTTTCAAGGTGCCGCGCCGGGGGCTTGTGCAGATAGCCAGAATTTTACCCATAAATTTGTGTTATCCTCCGATCCGGTACATCCCTCGTGTGGCGGGCATGGAGCCTTGGCCGAAGTGATGTTCCCGGGGTTTTGCCAGAATCGTGTTTTGAATGGCCTGCAAAAGGGCCGCGTCGTCCGCGCCGCTGCGCAGCAGAGCGCGCAGGTCGGTGCCGGATTCACTGGCAAGGCACGGACGCAGAAAGCCCTGACTTGTCAGCCGCACCCGGTTGCAGGAAGCGCAGAATTTGCCGTGCACGGCAGCGATCAACCCGATGCTGCCGCGCCAGCCGGGCGCAGAATAATACACCGCCGGCCCATCGCCAAAGGCCGCACCGGTCACCGGCTGCAGCCGCGGCCAGCGGCGGTAAAAGCGCTCCAGCAGTTCCGGGCCGGAAAGGCCGGGCAGCCCGGCACCAAAGCCAATGGGCATCATCTCAATAAAGCGCACCTGCAGCGGATGCTCCTGTGCGAAGGCAGCAAGGCTTTCCAGCTCGCCCTCGTTCACGCCGGGCTGCGGCACACAGTTCAGCTTGACCGGAATGCCGCTGGCAAGGGCCGCCCGGATGCCGTTTTGCACGGCGGCAAGCTCGTCTTTGCCGGTGATGCGCCGGAAGGTCTCCGGGTGCAAGGTGTCAAGGCTGATGTTCACGCTGTCAAGGCCCGCCGCCAGCAGGGCGGGCAGCTTCTGGGCCAGCAGCACGCCGTTGGTGGTAAGGGCAACGCGGCGGATGCCGGGAATGGCTTTCAGGCCCGCCGTCAGTTGTTCTACGCCCCGGCGCACCAGCGGTTCACCGCCGGTGATGCGCACCGTGTCGATGCCGCACTGGGCGAACAGCGCAGCCAGCCGCAGAAATTCCTCATAGGTCAGAATATCTTCGTGAGCCAGCTTTGGCACGCCGTCCGGCATACAGTAGCGGCAGCGCAGGTTGCACAGGTCGGTGACCGAAAGGCGCAGATAGTGGATATTGCGGCCGTATGCATCAAACATAGCCGCCCTCGGCCCGCACATAGTGCCCGCTCTTGCCGCCGGTCTTCTCGACCAAGTGGATCTCGCCCAGCTCCATGCCCTTATCCACGGCCTTGCACATATCGTAGATGGTGAGCAGCGCGGCAGAAACGCCGGTCAGAGCTTCCATTTCCACGCCGGTCACGCCGATGGTCCTGGCGGTGCACACGGCCTCTACGGCCTGCTGTTCGGGCAGAAGGTGAAAATCCACAGTCAGCTTGCTCAGCGGCAGCGGATGGCACAGGGGGATCAGCTCGCTGGTGCGCTTGGCCGCCATGATGCCTGCAATGCGGGCCACGCCAAGCACGTCGCCCTTCTGGGCGGTGCCGTCCCGAACAGCGGCAAAGGCTGCCGCATTCATAGTGATGATGCCGCGGGCCACAGCCTGCCGTGCAGTGACGGGCTTTTCGCTCACATCCACCATCACGGCGCTGCCGGACGCATCAAAATGAGAAAGTTTTGTTTCGCTCATAATTTTTACCTTGATAAGCTCTCCCCTTTGGGAGAGCTGGCAAAGCCGTAAGGCTTTGACTGAGAGGGTTTCAGCAATGCCCGAAGCCGCAGTTGGGCCAGTGGCATTCGGCGCAGCCTAAGCACAGCCCGCCCTCGCCCAGCCGGGCAATGTCCTCGGCAGTGATGGGGTCGTCGGCCAGCAGGCGCGGCAGCAGCAGGTCAAAAATGGTGCGCTTGGCGTACATCACGCAGCCGGGCAGGCCGCACACCGGCACACCGTCCAGATAGCTCACAAGGAACATGGCACCCGGCAGCACCGGTGCGCCATAGGTGATGATCTCGGCACCGGTGTTCTTGATGGCAAGCGGCGTGCGGTCGTCGGGGTCTACGCTCATGCCGCCGGTGGTAAAGATCAGCTCGCAGCCTGCGGCCTTTGCTTCCAGAATGGCGGCGGTGATCCCGGCGGGGTCATCGTCGCAGGTTTTGTGATAGGTCATTTCGCAGCCGTATTCGGCCAGCTTGCCCACCAGAACGGGGGTGAATTTGTCCTCGATGCGTCCCTTGAATACCTCGCTGCCGGTGGTGATGACCGCAAACTTTTTCGGGTGGAAAGGCAGCACGTTCAGGATGGGTTCGCTGCCTGCTGCGGCCTGCATGGCATCCATCTTCTCCTGCTCGATCACCAGCGGGATGATGCGGGTACCGGCCAGCTTCTGGCCCTTTTTCACGGGCAGGTCGCCGTGGATGGTAGCGATCATCATTTGGGGTGTGCGGTTCACGGCCAGCAGGGCGGCGCGGTCGATCTTCAAAAGACCGTCGCAGTCGGCAACCAGTTCGATCTTGCCTTCCTTCGGCTCAGTGCCGTGGATGTTGCGGCCCGCCGCTGCCTTGTACAAAGGGCAGCGGCTTCGTCCTCGTGCAGGATGCCGGGGCGCTTCTCCCAGACATAGAGATTTTCTTTGCCAATGGAGAGCAACACGGGAATATCCTCCGGCTGGACGATGTGCCCTTTGCGGAAGCGTGCTCCCTTGAACTGGCCGGGAATGATCTGTGTAATGTCGTGGCAGAGCACCTGCCCGACAGCGTCTTCGGTACGGATGAGTTTCATGCAGAACCTCCGTTACAGGGACGGCATCTGGTTCTCGATCCAGTCTGCCAGAGCAGCAGGATCGTCCAGTGCGAAATCAGCGCCCGGCACATCGCCCACGATGGCCATGGGCTGGAACGCGGTGCCCACCGGGCTGACCGAGCTGCGCACCACCTCGATCTTGGCCCAGCCGCTGTCGCCAAAGCCTTCCAGCAGTACAAGGTCGTAGCCGTGGCGCTCGAACAAAGCCAGCAGATCCTGCTCGTTCAGGCGGAACTGCTCGGTAAGCAGATAGCGTCCGGCAGTAAACACGGCCACACCCTCGGCACCGGCCTCATGCAGGCGGTCGGTCTCGGCGGGCAGACGCAGATCGTCAGCCTCGCGGATCACGCCCACCTTCAGCCCGCGGCTCTTGAGCACCGGCAGCAGCGCGGCCAGCAGAGCGGTCTTGCCGCTGCCTGCGGAACCGCTGACAGCCAGCACTGCCGGATGCTTGAAGCTCAGTTCGGCGGCAAGCGCCTGTTTTTGTTCACTGTACAAAAGTATCACCCTCCGTTTTATCCCATCGGCAAAAACTGCCGGTTCACTCCTCAATGCGCACAAAGCGCGGCTGCACTTTGCCGTTCCGCTCCACGGTCTCGCACCACATGGCGGCAGGACGCACCCAAAGCCCGCGTTCCCCGTACAGGGCGCGGTACACCACCATTTCCTCTTCGGTCTCGCTGTGGCGGGCCATGCCCAGCACTTCGTATTCGTTGCCCTTGAAATGCCGGTAGCGGCCCGGCTGCACATTATATTTGAATGCTTCCATGCTATCCTCTTTTACACTGACATGCGGCATTCCGGTGCAGAATGCCATATTTATAATCAGTATAGCATATTTCAGCACGGCAAAAAAGGCTTTGGCAGGAAAGATGGAGAAAAAGGCGGCAGGCGGCGGCAAAAGCCGGGAGACAGAGTTGGGTGCTTGAACTGCCGCGCCACAGATGCTATACTGAAACGATAAGGGGATACCCCCCTGAAAAGCTCTGAAGATAAAGGAAAAAGCCCTATGAGGATCGGACTTGTTGAATTTCTGCTCATCCTTGCCATTGCGTCGCTCACCATCGGGCCGCAGGTGGCATTGTTCGTGGATCGCTGGATGCGCCGGGCAAACCGCGCCAATGCCCGCGCTGCCCGCCGCCGTGCCGAGTATGCGGCCCAGATGGCGGTGGAGCGGGACGCGCTGCTCAAGCGGTTCCGCACGGCCAGCACGGTGTTTGGCGTGTGCATCCTGCTGGCGCTGGTGTATGCACTGGTGTTCCGGCCCATCGATACGCCGCCACAAGGCTACACCGCGCCGGATGTCCGGCAGGACACCGGTGCAGCACAGACGGCCCTTGCCGCCGATCATAAGGGAACGCTGGATCTGGGCGAATATCAGGGTGTGGACTGCATCCGCACACAGGACGGCCTTGTGTATGCCGCAGCATACGACGGCGCAGCCTTAAAAAAGCGCACGAGCGACCTTGTACGCACCGACGGCGGACACGATGCGGCCATCCTTTCCGTGGACGGTGAGCTGACCGGTTTTGCCTTTGACGGCAGCGGGGACCTGTGGCTGAGCATCCTCACGCCCGGCGGCGGCAGCCTGTGCCGCGCCGCCCACGACAGCTGGGGCACGGCGGTGGAGCAGGTAGTGACCCAGATCGACGGTGCACCGCTGGGGGCTGTCTCAGCGGTGGAAGCCGCGCCGGACGGCAGGATCTACTTTGCGGTTGCTGCCAGTGCCAGTGCCGCGGACGGACTGGAGAGCACTCTGCGCACCGAACTGCTGGCCCACACCGGCACGGGCTGCGTGTATGTATACGACCCGGCAGCACGCACGGTGCAGAAGGTGCTGGGCGGTGTGGCCGGTGCTTCCGGGCTGGCCCTGAGCCGGGACGGCAGCACGCTGTTCGTGGCTGACCTTGGGAACCGCTGTGTGTGGAGCGCTGCCGCCGATGCCCGCGACCTGACGGCGGGCGGTAAAAACTGCCAGAGCTTTGTTTCCGGCCTGCCGGGGTATCCCGGTGCGCTTGCTATGGATGCAGACGGCACCCTGTACATCGGCTACCGGTGGGCGCGCAGCAGCTGGCTGGAAAAGAACGCCGACAGCACCCTGCTGCGGGGCATTGCCCTGCGTGCAGGCCGGAATCTGCAGGAAAAGCTGTTCAGCCTGCCTGCCGATGCGCCCTGCGCGGAAGCTGTAGATACGGCAGACGGCAGCTGGAAGCGGACAGTCTCCAGCAAGGGTGCAGGCGGTGTGACAGCTCTGTGCCCGGTGGAGAGCAGGCTGTATCTCGGCCTTGCAGGCAGCGAAAAGGTGCGCAGTGCAAATCTTTGATCTTTGATAAAAACCGAGGTGTTTTTTATGACAGAAGAATTCAAAAAACAAATCGAGATGCAGGCCCGGCAGGCAGTGACCGAACTGCTGGCCGAAGCAAAGCTGAAAAAGGGCGATGTGTTCGTGGTGGGCTGCTCGTCCAGCGAGATCGTGGGCGGGCACATTGGCAAGGATTCCAGTCTGGAAGCCGCGCAGGCCGTGTACGCGGGCATTGCCCCAGTGCTGGGCGAAAACGGCATCTGGCTGGCCGCGCAGTGCTGTGAGCATCTGAACCGCGCCATCATAATTGAGCGCGAAGCCGCTGAAAAATACGGCTGGGAAGAGGTGTGCGTGGTGCCCCGCCCCCATGCAGGCGGCAGCTGGGCCACTACCTGCTGGAAGATGTTCCGGGAGCCGGTGGCCGTGGAAGAGATCCGCGCCCATGCAGGCATTGATATCGGCGGCACCCTGATCGGGATGCACCTGAAGCGGGTGGCGGTGCCGGTGCGGCTGAGCCTTTCCAAAATTGGTGAAGCGAACATTCTGTGCGCCCGCACCCGCCCGAAGCTCATCGGCGGCGAACGCGCCAAGTATACCGAGGAGGACTGAGCATCATGGCAGAAAAGAATCTGGAACAGATGCAGGAGGCCGTGGCAGAGATCCGGGAAAAGATGGCAGCCGCGGCCCGTGAAGCAGGCCGCGACCCGGCAGCGGTGCAGCTGTGCGCCGCCTGCAAGACCCGCACGGCGCAGACCGTGGCTGCAAGCGCAGCCCTGCCCATTGATGTGTTCGGTGAGAACCATGTGCAGGAGCTGTGCGCAAACTTTGACGCAGGTGCTTACTGCGGCAAGCCCAGCCACTTTATCGGCCATCTGCAGACGAACAAAATTAAAAAAGTGCTGGGCCGTGCCAGCCTCATCCAAAGCGTGGACAGTGAGCATCTGCTGAACGCAATCGAGAAGGAAGCAGCCAAGGCCGGCATCGTGCAGAACGTGCTGCTGGAGGTGAACATCGGTGGCGAGGAGAGCAAGACCGGCGTGGCACCGGAAGCGCTCTGGCCGCTGCTGGATGCTGCTGCCGCACAGGAGCACATCCGGGTCAAGGGGCTGATGGCCATTCCGCCCGTGAACGACGATGATGCCCGCAACCGCCGCTATCTGGCCGAGGTGTACAAGCTGTTTGTGCAGGCCGGAGAGCGCGGCTATTCCAACGTGTCCATGGAGACCCTCTCCATGGGCATGAGCGGCGACTTTGAAAACGCCATCCGGGAGGGTGCCACCCTTGTGCGCATCGGCACCGCCATCTACGGTGAACGGGATTACAGTAAAAAGTAAGAGAACGAACCCTCTCCGTCATTGCTGCGCAATGCCACCTGCCCCGAAAGGGGGAGGTTTTGTACAGCTTCCCGAAAGATGCAAAGGCTCCCCCTCTCGGGGGAGCTGGCGAACGAAGTGAGCCTGAGAGGGTTTTACAACAGGAGGAACCATGTCAAAACCAAAATCAACGACCCCGGGGCGCACCACGCAGGCAGCGGTGCGCTGATCCGGCGTTTTCTGCCCTATCTGGCAAAGTACAAAATGACCCTGTTTCTGGACCTGTTCTGTGCAGCGCTGACCACCCTGTGTGACATCGTGCTGCCCAAGATCATGAGCACCATCACCAACGCCGCCATGGGCGTGGGCATCACTCTGACGGCGGGCATCGTGCTGCGGCTGGCAGCACTCTATTTTGTGCTGCGCATCATCGACGGTGCAGCCAGCTATTACATGTCCAGCATCGGTCATATCATGGGCGTGCACATCGAGACGGATATGCGCCGCGATGCCTTTGACCACCTGCTCAAGCTGGACCACACCTACTACAACAACACCAAGGTAGGCACCATCATGGGCCGCATCACCAACGACCTGTTCGATGTGACCGAGTTTGCCCACCACTGCCCGGAGGAATTTTTCATTGCGGCCATCAAGATCGTGGTGTCCTTTGTCATCCTGTGCCGGGCCAGTGTGCCGCTGACGCTGGCGGTGTTCGCCTGCGTGCCGCTGATGGGCGTGGTGTCCGTTTACCTGAACGGACGGCTGCGGGCGCGGTTCCGCCAGCAGCGCGTGCAGATCGGCGAGCTGAACTCCACCATCGAGGACAGCCTGCTGGGGCAGGGTGTCGTGAAGGCCTTTGCCGCCGAGGATGAGGAACGCGAGAAGTTCGCAAAGGGCAACAGAGATTTTGAGCAGATCAAGACCCTTGGCTACTACGCCATGGGTGCCTTCAACACCTCCACCCGCCTGTTCGACGGCCTGATGTATCTGGTGGTCATTCTGGCAGGCGGCCTCTCGCTGGTGTACGGCAGGATCACCGCCGGTGACATGGTGGCCTATATGCTGTACGTCACCACCCTTATTGCCACCATCCGCCGCATCGTGGAGTTTTCCGAGCAGTTCCAGCGCGGCATGACCGGCATCGAGCGCTTTGCAGAGATCATGGACACCCCTGTGACCATCGGCGATGTCCCGGATGCGGTACCGCTGCAGCCCGGCCCCGGTGACATCCGGTTTGAAAACGTCAGCTTTGAGTACCCGGACGACCACAACAAGGTGCTGCACAACGTCAGTCTGGATATCCGGCCGGGCGAACGGCTGGCGCTGGTCGGCCCCTCGGGAGGCGGCAAGACCACCCTGTGCAACCTCATCCCCCGCTTCTACGAGGTGACCAGCGGCCGCATCCTGATCGACGGGCAGGACATCCGCCATGTCACCCTGAAAAGCCTGCGGCAGGATATCGGCATCGTGCAGCAGGACGTGTATCTGTTCAGCGGCACGGTGGCCCAGAACATCGCCTACGGCAAGCCCGGTGCCACCCGCGAAGAGATCATGGAAGCGGCGCGTCTGGCCGGGGCGGAAAAGTTCATTCTGGCCCTGAAAGATGGCTTTGATACCTATGTGGGTGAGCGCGGTGTCAAGCTCTCCGGCGGACAGAAGCAGCGCATCGCCATTGCGCGGGTGTTCCTGAAGAACCCGCCCATCCTGATCCTGGACGAAGCCACCAGCGCACTGGATAACGAGAGCGAGATCCTGGTGGGGCAGAGCCTGGAGAAGCTGGCCCATGGCCGCACCACCCTCACCATCGCCCACCGCCTGACCACCATCAAGGACTACGACCGCATCCTTGTGCTGGGCGAAGAGGGCATCGTGGAATCCGGCACCCACGACCAGCTGCTGGCAAAGCAGGGCGTCTACTACCGCCTGTGGAATCAGCTGCCGGGGGAAGATACACTGTAAATTTTATTGAACGTACAAAGAAAAACCCGGAAACGACCGTCGTTTCCGGGTTTTAAGTTTCTGAAAAATACCGCTGAATTATTCGCCCACGATCAGGCGCACAGAACCATAGATACCAGCATCGTTGCCGAGGATGGCGGGCACGATGGGGGTCTCACGGCAGGACTTGAAGGCATAGACCTTGAAGTGCTCCCGCAGCGGGGCAAACAGAACCTCGCCTGCACGGGACACGCCGCCGCCCACCATGAACATCTCCGGGTCCACGGTGGCGGCAATGGTTGCCAGCGCCATGCCGAGGGTATCGGTCATCTCGTCCACCTCGCGGGCGGCAAGGGCGTCGCCATTGCGGGCGGCATCAAACACGTCCTTGGCGGCAAACTCGGTGCCGCGCAGAGTGCAGGGGTATCCGGGTTCTCGTCCAGCAGCTTCTTCATGCAGCGCACAACGCCGGTGGCACTGGAATACTGCTCCAGACATCCGTGCTTGCCGCAGCCGCAGGCAGCGGTCTCGTGGCGGTCCACCGTGATGTGGCCGATCTCGCCGCCGGCACCGTGGGTGCCATCAATGACCTTGCCGTTGACGATGACACCACCGCCCACGCCGGTGCCCAGCGTGACCATGACCGCGCTGCGGCAGCCCTTGGCGGCACCCATCCAGATCTCGCCCAGAGCGGCCACGTTGGCATCGTTGCCCACCAGAACCTTGATGCCGCCCAGCATACCGCCAAGTTCTTCGGCCACATTATGCTTGCCCCAGCCGCCGAGGTTTGCGCAGATGATGGGCACGATGCGGCTGTCCAGCACAGGGCCGGGCACGCCCACGCCCACGCCCTCTACCTGCTCAGCGGCAAGGCCTTTTTCCTGCATCTTGCCCTGCACGGCAGCGGCCAGATTTTTCAGAATGTGCTCACCGGCGTTGGAGGTGTCGGTGGGAACTTCCCACTTTTCCAGCAGTTCGCCGGTGGTCTTGAACAGGCCGATCTTAGCGGTGGTGCCGCCCAGATCGATGCCGAATGCGTATTCTTTCATGTTTCATTTACCCCTTTTTGACGGCCAGCGGCCGCAGTATTTCGCGTGTTCCAGTATACCACACCTACCCGCAAAAGAGCAGTGCCGCTGCGGATTTTCATGCAAACAGACGGAAAATGCAGTGGATGTTTGGCACAATTGCCAGTGCTCACCGCACGGTGTTGGTCAGGCTGCCAATGCCGTCGATCTCACAGCGCACCGTGTCGCCGGGCTTCAAAAACTGCGGCGGGTCCATGCCCATGCCCACGCCTGCCGGGGTGCCGGTGGCAATGATGGTGCCGGCCTTCAGGGTCATGCCCTGCGTCAGCTCGTGGATCACGTGGTCGATATCAAAGATCTGCAGGCCGGTGTTCGAGTCCTGCCGCTTTTCGCCGTTGACAAAGCTACGGATGCCGAGCTTGGGCGGGTAGGTGTCGAATTCGTCTGCGGTAACGATGCAGGGGCCGATGGGCGTGAAGCCGTCCAGACTTTTGCCGAAATACCACTGCTTGTGGGCGGTCTGCACATCGCGGGCGGAAACGTCGTTCAGGATGGTGTAGCCGAACACATAGTCTTTTGTCTGCCCGGCGGGCACATCCCTGGCATCTTTGCCCAGAACCACAGCCAGTTCGCATTCGTAGTCCAGCTTCTGCACAAGGTCGGTGTGAGCTTCAATAAAGCCGCCGTCCGGCACAGCGCGGGAAACGCGCTTGGAAAAATAAATGGCATCCTGATGTTTGGTTGCAAAGGCATCGGCAGAGTATTTCTCCGCTTCGTCCGAGTGGGCCATGTAGTTGATGCCAAGGCACACCACATCCTGCGCCGGGCAGGGAATAGGGCTTTGCAGCTGCACGGCATCCACGGGCAGGGCCGGGATGCCCGCAATGGCAAGCTGCAGGCCTGCCCGCACCTGCGGGGTCAGAAAGGGGATGGCATCGGACAAGGTTTCATAGGAAAGGCCCAGCCAGCTCAGCGGCCAGATCTGTGTGCCGTCCGGCGAAAGAATGGCCGGATCTTCCACGCCGTCCGGCAGGCGGCAGGTAACAAAACGCATACTGACTCCCTCCCTCAGTGGCGGTAGGCGATGGCGTTCTGGATGCGGTCGGCCTCAGCCTGCCCGGCCAGCTGGCGCACCAGCTCCAGCGCAAAGGGGATGGCACCGCCCAGACCGTAGCTGGTGGTGATATTGCCGTCCACTACCACTTCGGTATCCAGCACCTTGGCACCGGCCAATTTGTCTTGGAAACCGGCGTGCGCCGTGGCTTTTTTGCCCTCCAGCAGGCCGAGAGATGCCAGCACGCTGGGTGCTGCGCAGATGGCAGCTACCTTTTTGCCGCTCTTTGCAAAGGAAACGCAGGTGTCGGTAACGGTCTTGTTGGCGGCAAGGTTCGGGGTGCCGGGGATGCCGCCGGGCAGCACCACCATGTCCACATCCGAATAATCCACCTCTTCGGCCAGTGCGTCGGCGGTGATATGCACCTTGTGGCTGCTCACGATCTCACGGCTGCCGGATGCGCTGGCCACGGTCACCTCCACCTTGGCGCGGCGCAGCAGATCGACCACCAGCAGGGCTTCACATTCCTCGGTGCCCTCGGCAAAAAATACAACAGCTTTGCTCATAAAAATCAAACCTCCCTGATTTCTGATGAAGACGGCGCATCTGCGCCGCATGAGGAAAAACGATAGAAGTACCCCGCTGGCGTGGGAACTTCTGCCTTCCCGGTTGAATGATAAAAGCCGCATACCGCACGGGCGGCACGCGGCATGGTTTGTGTGGAAGTTCAGTTTTGATCGTCGGCAGCTTTTTCCGCTTCCAGCAAGGCGCGCAGCACGCTGTCGTTGGCACTCAGCACCCGGCTTACCCGGCTGATGATGGCGCTGGATGCACCGGTCTTATCCATGATCTCGGTGTAGATGCGCTTGTCCACCAGCATTTCAGCAATGTTGTAGCGCTGCTCCATTGCGCTCAGCTCGGAATAGCTGCACACATCCTGTAAAAAACGGTAGCACTGTTCCGGGGTCTTGAGCTGCAAAAATGCCTGATACAGACCGGACTGGCCGGTAGGATGATCTTTTGCCATGTTGTTCTCCCTTTTTTGCGGATGCCGACCACAGGCAGACACTTTATTACACTACACCAGTGTAGTACAAACGGGGAGAAATTTCAATAGCATTTGCGGCTTTTTAGCCCAGCGTGTGCTCAAATACCACTTCGTCCCGGGGGACGGTGCCGTTTTCCTGCTCGGCGGGCTTTAAATTGCGGTAGCGCAGGGCCTTGAAGAACTGCTGCACCGGCAGGGCCTTGGCGTGCACGGTGCACCACACACGGCCCTTGCCCTCGCCGCGGGCCAGCCGCTCGCAGGAGAGCACGATGTCCCGGCCCAGTGCCTTGCCGCGGTATTCGGGCTTGAGGTACAGGTGCATCAGGTGCAGGGCGGTGTTCTCCATCTTCCACGCAAAGTAGCCGATGGTCTTGCCGCCCAGAACCACGAGGAAGTAGTTCACATCGTTGTCGATGTCCTCCTCAATGGCATCGGCGCTCTGCAGCTCTTCCACAAGGGTGTCCAGCTGCTTTGCGGGGTAATAGCGCTTGTACACCTCATGCCAGAGTTCACTGGCAAGGTCGGCGGTGGCGTGGATATATTTGGCCTTGGCGACCAGCTTGTAATCAGGCTTCATAGTTCTCCTTACACTTTTACAATATAATCCGGCTTGCGGGGTGCTGCGGGCTTGGGGTCTGCAGCAGGGTAGCCCAGAATGCAGTGGCCGATGCCGACCCAATCGCCCTCGATGCCCCACTGCCGGAGCAGGGCCTTGCCCTCTTCTGTTTCAAACTCTTCCTTTGCGCGGTTGATCCAGCAGCTGCCCAGCCCCAGCGAAGCTGCAGCCAGCATCAGGTTGCCCATGACAAGGCTGCCGTCGGGTACGGCATTTGCGGCGTGGGCATCGGCCAGCACCACCAGAATGGTGGGAGCGCCGTACATGGGGTCGGTGTCCTTGCCCATGACAGCGGCGTTCATGCGGGTGAGCTGGGCGCGGGCGGCAGCGTCCTGCACGACCACGATCTTTGCGCTCTGGCGGCCCATGGCGCTGGCAGCGTAGGTGCCGGCTTCCAGCACGGCATTCAGCTCTTCGTCGGTGATCTGCTCCGGCTTATAGGCACGGCAGCTGCGGCGGCTTTTAATGGTTTCCAAGGTTTCGTTGGTCATTCCAAATCCCTCCCTAAAAGCGTGTGCCTTTATTGTATCACAACAAAGGCCGGAGTGTAAAGAAATTCCTGCAGAGACGGTTTTGTTGCGCGTAAACGTTATCGTTGCGGGAATCATGTCAAAATGCACAATAAAACGTAAAAAGATTATGGAAAAGCATTCTTGCTGCCAAAGGACAAATACGCTATAATAGGGCTACCAAACTGGAAAGGAGTCGTGCTCTATGGCAAAGGCATCACAGGCAGTCATTCTGGAAAATGAATTTTATATCATCAAAGCCCCCAATGGAAAGGTACTGGAAGTAAAGAACTTCAACACCGAGAACGGCGCGGCCATCCAGCTGTGGAGCTATGCAGGCCATCCGTGGCAGCAGTGGCAGTTCGTGGATGCAGGCGAGGGCCGCTGGCGCATCTGCAACCGCTTTACCGGCAAGATGATGGATCTGGCCCTTGGCGGTGTGGTGGAGGGCACATGGCTGCACCAGTGGGACCGCACCAGCGGGCTGAGTCAGTGCTGGGCGCTGGAGCCCACCCGCAGCGGGCGCACCCGCATCCGCAATGTGCTGGCGGATAAATACATTGACCTTGTGGGTATGAACACCTCCAACGGCGCACAGGCCCAGATCTGGAACTTTGTGGCCGGCGGCAATCAGGAGTGGACGCTGGAACGCATCGATCCGGACACCGCCCAGAGCGGCCGCCGCGCTGAGGAGGCCAAAGACCCGCAGCCCACGCCCAGCCAGCGCAAGCATCAGAACGACCTTGTGCGCAAGCTGAACAATGCGGGTAAGGGAAGAGCAAGCCGGAAGGCTTGAACCCTCTCAGTCATTGCTGCGCAATGCCAGCTCCCCCGAAAGGGGGAGCTTTATTTGCGCAAATCGGAAGAAGAAAAAGCTCCCCCCTCGGGGGAGCTGGCGCGTTAGCGCCTGAGAGGGTTTTACACACAAAAAAGGAGAACGCAATGAATCTAGGAGCCTTCATGAACCCGGAATTTCCCATTTTCAGCACCACGCTGTGTTATCTGGAACGGGACGATGCCTACCTGATGCTGCACCGCATCAAAAAGCAGGACGACTACAACCACGACAAATGGATCGGCGTGGGCGGAAAGTTTGAGCGGTTTGAAAGCCCGGAGGACTGCCTGCTGCGGGAAGTGAAGGAGGAGACCGGCCTGACGCTGAAGCGCTTCCGCGCCCGGGGTCTGCTGACCTTTATTTGGGGCAACATGACCGAGTTCATCCACCTGTACACCGCTGATGAATGGACGGGCGAGATGGTGCAGGGCGATGCCTGCAGGGAAGGCGTACTGGAATGGGTGCCGAAGGATAAGGCAGCTGAACTGCCCATCTGGGAGGGCGACAAAATCTTCTTCCGGCTGCTGAATGAGGAACGGCCTTATTTCTCCCTCAAGCTGGTGTATGAAGGCGACACCCTCACGCAGGCAGTGCTGGACGGGAAACGAATCGTTTGAGCGCTTCCTGTGCAGAGCGCCGTCACGTGTTTAACCGTGAAAAGACAAATCCCGGCAGACCGCAGCCTGCCGGGATTTGCTCTATCAAAAAGCAAAAAGAATTTTCCGCTTAAAAATCAGTTCAGCTTCAGGTCGCCCTCTTTGATCCAGCCCAGCTTGCGCTCGATCTCGCAGAAGATCACACTCAGCACGGCAGGCAGAACAAAGCACAGCAGCACCATGGCAGCCCAGTCCATCGGGGTGATGGCGGTCTTGACGCCGGCGGCAATGTCGCTGACCCAGCCGGTGTACACGCCGATCTGGCCCACCAGACCGCAGGTGCCCATGCCGGAAGAGACAGCGGCACCGTTCATCTCAAAGTGGAACACGCAGGTGGCCAGCGGGCCGGTGATGGCACTGGCCAGTGTGGGCGCGATCCAGATACGGGGGTTCTTGACGATGTTGCCCATCTGCAGCATGCTGGTGCCAAGGCCCTGACTGACCAGACCGCCCACGCCGTTCTCCTTGTAGCTCATCACGGCAAAGCCGATCATCTGGGCGCAGCAGCCTGCCACGGCGGCACCGCCGGCAAGGCCGGTCAGACCCAGCGCGGCGCAGATGGCGGCAGAGGAAATGGGCAGGGTCAGCGCCACGCCCACAATGACGGATACCAGAATGCCCATGACCAGCGGAGCCTGTTCGGTGGCCCACATGATCAGGGTGCCCACCTGACTTGCGGCAGCGCCAATGGGTGCGGCGATCAGCATGGAAAGGCCCACGCCGGAAAAAATGGTCACCAGCGGGGTCACGAGGATGTCCACGCGGGTCTCCTTGCTCACGGCCTTGCCCAGCTCGGAAGCCACGATGGCAATGATGAGCACGGCCAGCGGGCCACCTGCGCCGCCCAGAGCATTGGCCGAGTAGCCTACGGTGATCAGGCTGAACAGCACCAGCGGCGGGCAGTGCAGCGCCCAGCCAATGGCGCAGGCCATGGCCGGGCCGCTCATGGCCGCAGCGTAGCCGCCAAGGTCTACCAGCACGTCAAGGCCGGTCTGCTGGCCCAGCGTCTTGATGATGGTGCCGATCAGCAGGCTGGCAAACAGGCCCTGCGCCATGGCACCCAGCGCTTCAATGAGATAGCGCTGCGGGGTGATGACGATATCCTTGCGTTTTAAGAAATCTTTCACATTTGACATGAGAAACTGCCTTTCTGTTTCAAGATGGTGGATTCAATGCAAAAACTGCATGTCAAGTATAATACCATACACATGTCAAGACAACAAGACAAAATGCTGATTTTGCTGGAAATATCTGCAATTTTTGGCTTTGTGCAATGTTTTTGCGGGCTGAGACGTATCTGTTTTGGAGCATTTTCTGATACCGGGGCGGCAGCTTTTCGGAGCTGCGCTTTGCAGTGTGCGGCAATTGACGGGGGCTTGCCCGCGGGTGTATACTGAAAGAGTATTGAGAAGATGAAACGCTGCCCTTTTTGCGAAGGGCGGCATCCCGATAAAAATACATGAGGTTTGGAGCACAGCATGAAAAAAACGTTCTGGAATAAACTGACTGCCCGCGGCACCCGCGGCAAAACGCGGTGCGCAGCGGCAGTTCTGGCATTGGCAATGACCTTTTCAATGGGCGCACCGCTGGCACTGGCTGCACAGCCGGAAGAAAGTACCGCGGCAGTGACCGAGACTGTTTCTGCACAGCAGGAAACGGCAATGCCCACCCTGCAGACGGAGACCCCGGAGCTTGCTGCACAGGACCCGGAAGCGCCGCCTGTACAGGCCACCGAAGCGGAGGAGAACAGCACGAACCAGCACACGCCGGAAAACAGCGTGGTGCTGACACCGGAAGAGATCCGTGCCGCGCTGGATGCCGGTGCCATGGATGCCGCCGAGGCCCAGTGCATCGACTTGAGCGATGAGAATGGCTTTTTCACCTGGCTGCTCAATTTCCTGTTCGGCTGGCTGGGCAAAGACGAGTCCCAGCCGGAGCCGGCCTACTCCGGCTGGCGCACCTCCGGCGGCAAGACCTACTACTACAGCCAGACCACCAACAAGCCGGTGACCGGCATCCAGTGCATCGACAATAAACTCTATTACTTCAATGCGGACGGTGTGCTGGAAAATGGCAAGACCTTCGGTGTGGATGTTTCCAAGTATCAGAAGAACATCGACTGGAACCAGATCAAAAAGGCAGGCGTGAGCTTTGTGATCGTCCGCATCGGCTACCGCGGCTATGGTGCTTCCGGCACGCTGGTGCTGGACCCCATGTTCGAGGAGCATTTTACCAATGTGAAGAATGCGGGCCTGAAGGTGGGCGTGTATTTCTTCAGTCAGGCTACCACCGAAGAGGAAGCCAAGGAGGAAGCCTTTGCCTGTGCCTACGTGCTGAACGGACGCAAGCTGGATTACCCCATCTTCTTTGACACCGAAGCATCCGGCGCTTCCAATGGTTCCGGCCGCGCCGACGGTCTGGGTATGGAGGACCGCACCAAGTGCGCCATCGCCTTCTGTGAGGAGGTCAAGGCACAGGGCTACAAACCCGGTGTGTATGCCTCTACCTTGTGGTACCGCAAGCGTGTCAATCTGAACAGCCTGAAAAAATATACCATCTGGAACGCGCATTATGGTGTTGCCAGCAGCCCCATCGACTGCGCCCTGTGGCAGGGCACCTGCACGGCACGCCTGCCCGGCTATAAGGGCGATATGGACGTGAACATCAGCTACATCGGATAAGTGAGGAAACTGCAATGGACCGCATTCGCCTGATCGCATCGGACATGGACGCGACCCTTCTGGACGAGTACAGCCAGTTGCCGCCAAAGTTTACCGAGACCATCCGTGCACTGGCCGGGCAGGGCATCTTGTTTGCCGCCGCCAGCGGGCGGCCTCTGTACACACTGGAAACGATGTTCCCCGATCTGCTGGAGGAGATCATTCTCCTGCACGCGGCCGCGACCTGTTTGTGTCCGAAATGCCTGCCGAGGGCTGGCGGCAGCTGGCCCGCAGCACAAAGCAGGCCGGAGACGTGGGCCTTTTGTGCGGACTGCAGGCGGCCTACGCGGAAAAGCAGGACGAGAAATACGATAAAGTTTTCAAGAATTTTTATACCCGGGTGGAATACGTGGATGACCTGACTGCGGTGGAAGCGGCGGCGGATAAGTTTACCGTCTATCTGCCCAACGACGACTCGCAGAAAGCCTTCGACCGGATCTACGGCGCATTCCACACCGGAAATGGCGGTGCATTCTCGGTGGCAGTGGCAGGCAGAAACTGGGTGGACGTGATGAACCCAGGTGTGCACAAGGGTGCAGCACTGGCAAAGGTGGGTGCACTGCTGGGCATTCCGGCCGACAGCATGATGGCCTTTGGCGACACCTACAACGATGCCGAGATGCTCACCACCGCGAAGTACGGCTTTTTGATGGAGAACGGCAGCGGACCGCTGCGGGCGCAGGTGCCGTTTCTGGCACCGTCCCACCGAATACGGCGTGATGCAGGTGCTGAAACAGGTGCTCCGCCAGAACGGCGAAGTCTCGCCGGAGGATTTTGTGAAAGCGCACGGAGACGTGACGATTTAGAATTGTCTCCGCTTCACTCTGACAATAGAGGAAATAATTATTTTAGTATTAAATCAGCCAGACCTGCGGGTCTGGCTGATTTGCTTTTTCACGGGAAGGGGACGTAACGGGTAGCGGTATTTTGCTGCTGTCGGTTTGCAGCCGTCGTGCAGCAGAAAAAATGCATTTTCCGGCAGCGACTCTTTTGTAAAATGCGTTTGGAGCGGCCCGCAGGCCACTCCAAACGCGAAAACAAAATAATATTTCCGCTGAATATGCCCAGAGTGAAACGGCGGGCATTTTAAATCGTCATAACCTGCCCGAACTCTGAATAAATTGTTCTCAGAGCAATAAACAGGCTGGGGAGGCATGGGGATATGTTTGTAGTCACGTTAAGCAAAACGAGCCTGAAAAAACTGGGTCTGGGTGCCATGTGCTGCGCACTGGTGGTGGGCAGTGCTCTGCTGGGCCGGTTCATCAGCAACCGCACCGTTGCGGTCTCGGCGGCGGTGAACAAAATTGAGAGTGCACAGGACATCCAGACATGGTTCACCGGCTACGGTCTGGATGTGGACGGCGCATCCATCACGGCAGACAAGGTCAAGATCCCCCGCAAGTGGGATGACAGCTTTTCGGCCTTCAACGGGGTGGTGCAGCAGAGCGGCATGGACCTTGCACGCTACAAGGGCAAGACCGTGGAAAAATGGACGGCGCTGATCCCGGCGGCAAGCAGCGGCGAGACCAGCCGCTACGGCGTGCTGTTGGTGTACCGCAAAAAGGCCGTGGGAGCTTACCTGCTGGAACGGCCCTCCGGCGTTGTGGTGGGCCTGAAAGACATGCAGGCCGCCATGGCGGAAACTGAGGCAAAGCAGACTTCCGGCGAGGACTACGAGGGCGACTGGGGTGAGCGCCACGACGAAGAGCTGACCGGCAGCGAACCGGCACAGCAGACCTCCGGCGAGGACTACAGCGGCGATTGGGGCGAACGCCATGACGAGGAATTGACCGCCCAGCAGACCTCCGGTGAGCCGGATGCCGTGCCGCAGGCTGTGCCTTATACGGAACTGCCGCTGGATGCCGAGGGATATCCGGTGGAATAAGCACCGGAACGACCTGCCAAAGCCGGAAACGACCGGGAACAGCTTCGGGTTTTGATGCAAAACCAGGCCGCAATTTGCCTAAAATTTGCGCACAAGCAGAAGAAAAAGTGAAATGCGTGCATTTTTGTCACATTTGTATGTTCAATTGTACCAAAATTTTGCATAAAAAATTAGCAATATGAAATGGTGAAAAATTACCGGCAAGGGTTTATAATAGATGTATCAACCGTGCCGCGGCTCGGCCGCGTCTGGTGCAAGTGCAGAAGCGCCGCACGGGATCAAGTAAGGAGAAAATGATTATGAAGGAATTCCAGTATACCGTTAAGGATGCATGTGGCATCCACGCTCGTCCCGCCGGCCTGCTCGTTAAGACCGTCAAGGGCTTTGCCAGCAGCGCTACCCTGGAAAAGGACGGCAAGAGCTGCGATATGCGCAAGCTGATGGCTCTGATGGGCATGGGTGTAAAGCAGGGTGAGACCGTTACCGTCAAGGTCGAGGGCGACGACGAGGAAGCTGCTGCAGCAGCCATCCAGAAGTTCCTGACCGAGAACGTCTGATTCCGCATTTAAGATGAGGAAGGCCCTCGCGGGTGAGCTGCGGGGGCTTTTTTTGGACTGTCGGAGCAGTGCGGCCCCGGCACAGATGAAGAAGGAGTAGTGTGCAATGCAGGTAGGCACCGGTAAGAGCGTCCTGAATGGCATCGCCATCGGCAAGCTCAAGATCTACAAGAAAAAGGATACTGCCATTTCTGCCGCAGAGGTAGCGGATACCGCAGCGGAAGTGGCGCGTTTTGAAGAAGCGCAGCAGAAGGCCATTGAGCAGCAGACTGCGCTGTATGAAAAGGCACTGGCAGAGGCTGGCGAGGACATCGCCGAGGTGTTCAACATCCACGCCATGATGCTGGAAGACGACGACTTTGTGGATGCCATCAAGGAGATCATCAACAGCCAGAAAAAGTGTGCCGAGTACGCCGTCAAGACGGCAGGCAACAATCAGGCTGCGGTGTTCGCCGCCATGGATGACCCGTATCTGCAGGCCCGCAGTGCAGATGTCATCGATATCGCACAGGCCATTCTGGACATCCTGCAGGGGGTGGACAACGCCAGCCTGCAGGGCACCGAGCCCAGCATTCTGGTCGCGGAGGATCTGGCCCCGTCTGAGACCGTCCGCATGGATAAGAGCCTGCTGCTGGGCTTTATCACCCGTGAGGGCAGCTCCAACAGCCACACCGCCATTCTGGCCCGCAGCATGAACATCCCTGCCCTGATCCAGTGCAAGGATATTCAGGACGACTGGGACGGCAAGATGGCGGTCATCGATGGCTACAACGCCTGCGTTTACGTTGACCCCACCCCCGACCTGCTCAAGAGCCTGAAGAAGCGCCAGCAGGAAGACCAGAAGAAGCAGGCCCTGCTGCAGGAGCTGAAGGGCAAGCCCAACGCCACCCTGGACGGACGCAAGATCAATGTTTTTGCCAACATCGGCGGCATGAGCGATGTGGGTGCTGTGCAGCAGAACGATGCTGGCGGTGTGGGCCTGTTCCGCACTGAGTTCGTCTACCTGAACTGCAAGGACTTCCCCACCGAGGACTACCAGTTCGAGGCCTACAAGCAGGTGGTGGAGAGTCTGGCTCCCCGCAAGGTGGTCGTCCGCACCTGTGACATCGGTGCCGATAAGACCGTCGATTACATGAAGCTGGATCACGAGGATAACCCCGCTCTGGGCTACCGCGCCATCCGCATCTGCCTGACCCGCAGGGACTTCTTCAAGACCCAGCTGCGCGCCCTGCTGCGGGCTTCTGCCTACGGCAACATGAGCATCATGTTCCCCATGATCACCAGCCTGCGGGAGCTGCAGGATGCCAAGGCTGTTCTGGAAGAGTGCCGCGCAGAACTGACCGCCGAGGGCGTGAAGATGGGCCAGAACATCGAGGTGGGCACCATGATCGAGACCCCCGCCGCTGTCCTGATCGCGGACGAGCTGGCTGCTGAGTGCGACTTCTTCTCCATCGGCACCAACGATCTGACCCAGTACACCTGTGCGCTGGACCGCCAGAATGCAAAGCTGGAGCCCTTCTTCAACCCGCACCATCCCGCTGTGCTGCGCGCCATCAAGATGACCATTGAGGCGGGCCACCGCCACGGCATCTGGGTGGGCATCTGCGGTGAGCTGGGTGCCGACACCGCCCTGACCGAGACCTTCCTGCGCATGGGCGTGGACGAGCTGTCCATGAATGCCAAGAGCATCCTGCCGGTGCGCAAGATCATCCGCAGCGTGGACCTGAGCAAGCCTTCTGAAAAGTAATTCATCCGAGAATCCTGGTTTACCGTTCCCATAAAGCTCCCCGGCAGGGCATCCCGCTCTGCCGGGGCTTTCTATACCGGGCAAAAGTTTTCGGAAAATACTTTAAAACGATAAAGCGAAATGCTATACTATAAGCGATGACAGGGTATGCAGGTGTCCAGCGCTGCCCATGGAGGACCGTTATGACTCAGTTTTTGATTCGTCTTTTCATCCGCCAGCCCGACCATGCGCAGGACCCTAAGGTGCGCGCCGCCTACGGCAACCTTGCCTGCTGGGTGGGCGTGGCATGCAACCTGCTGCTGTGTCTGGGCAAGCTGACCGCCGGCACTCTGTTCGGCTCCATTGCCATCATGGCAGATGCCCTGAACAACCTGTCGGATGCCTCGTCCAACGTGGTCAGTCTGGTGGGCTTCAAGCTGGCCGGCAAGGCCCCGGACGCAGAGCATCCCTTCGGCCATGCCCGGTATGAATATCTGGCGGGGCTGGTAGTCAGCGTGACCATTCTCGGCATCGGCTTTTCGCTGCTGAAGGAATCTGTGGTCAAGGTGCTGCACCCCACCCCGGTGATGTTCAGCTGGCTCACGGTGGCCGTGCTGATCGCTTCCATCCTCGTCAAGCTGTGGATGAGCGGCTTCAACCGCACCATCGGGCGTATCATCGGCTCCGAGACCCTCATTGCCACTGCTGCGGACAGCCGCAACGATGTGCTGAGCACCGGTGCGGTGCTCATTGCAGCGGTGCTGTGCCGCGTGACCGGCTGGGATGTGCTGGATGGCCTGATGGGTGTAGGCGTGGCGGCGTTCATCCTGATCTCCGGCTGGGGCCTTGTGATGGATACGCTCAGCCCGCTGCTGGGCGAAAGCCCCAGCGAGGATCTGGTGGACCACATCGAGCAGAAGGTGCTCTCCTATCCCGGCGTGCTGGGAATGCACGATTTAATGGTGCACGACTACGGCCCGGGGCACCAGTTCGCCTCCCTGCATGTGGAACTGCCTGCCGAGCAGGACCCGCTGGAGGCACACGACCTGATCGACAACATTGAACGGGATTTTCTAAAGAATGACCGGCTTTTGGTTACCATCCACTACGACCCCATCGTTACCTCGGATGCTGCCGTGGGCGTGCTGCGCGCCCGCCTGACCGAAAAGCTGCGCCAGCTCGACCCGGCCCTTTCGCTGCACGATCTGCGCATCGTGCCGGGCAGGACCCACACCAACGTGCTGTTCGATCTGGTGCTGCCGGCAGGCTATGCAGGGGATAAGGTGGAGCTGCTGACTCAGCTGGAACAGTTCATCAAGGAACAGGATACAGCCTACAGCTGTATCATCAAGGTGGAGCAGAGCTATACGGCTGCCCACAAATAAACTCTCGGGGAAAGTATTATGCTGAACGAGACTTATCGCGCGATGCTCGGCAATAAGAGCGTCATCCGCGAGACCTTCATGTACGGCAAGCAGCGTGCTGCCGAGATCGGATATGAGAACGTGTTCGATTACTCGCTGGGCAACCCCAGCGTGCCCTGCCCGCAGGAGTTCACTGCCGCCATGCAGGATCTGCTGACCAACGAAGAACCGGTAAACCTGCACGGCTACTGCCCCAGTCAGGGTGACCCGGGCTTCCGCACCGATGTGGCAGCGCACCTGACAAAGACCTTTGGCCTGCCCTATGAGCAGAAGCACATCTTCCCCACCACCGGTGCGGCGGGTGCCATTGCCCATGCCATCCGTGCGGTCACGCAGCCCGGCGACGAGGTGCTCACCTTTGCGCCCTACTTCCCGGAGTACGGCCCTTATGTGGCGGGCACCGGGGCAGTCCTCAAGGTGGTGCCGCCGCAGGCACCGACCTTCCAGCCCAATCTGGACGCATTCGAGCAGATGATCGGCGAAAAGACCACCTGTGTGCTCATCAACACCCCAACAACCCCACCGGTGTGGTCTACTCTGCCGGGACGCTCACCCGCATGGCAGAGATCCTGACCGAGAAGAGCAAGGCTTTTGGCCACAACATCTTCCTCGTCAGCGATGAGCCCTACCGGGATATCGCATTCGACGGCAAAAAGGTGCCCTACCCGGCGGCGTTCTACCCCACACCCTCACCTGCTTCTCCTACTCCAAGAGCCTGAGTCTGCCCGGCGAGCGCCTTGGCTATGTGGCGGTGCGTCCGGGCTGTGAAGGCGAGGATGTGCTGGTGGACATGATGGCCCAGATCTCCCGCTTCACCGGCCACAACTGCCCGCCCAGCATCATCCAGCGGGCCGTAAGCCGCTGTCAGGATGTGACCAGTGATCTGAGTGTGTATGAGACCAACATGAACCTGCTGTACGATAAGCTCACCGCGCTGGGCTTTGAGGTGGAGCGCCCCGGCGGTACCTTCTACATCTTCCCCAAGGCTCTGGAAGAGGATGCCAACGCTTTCTGCATGAAGGCCCGGGAGTTTGACCTGCTGCTGGTGCCCAGCGACAGCTTCGGTGTCAAGGGCTATGTGCGCCTTGCCTACTGCATCGATACCGAAAAGGTCAAGCGCAGCCTGCAGGCCCTTGAAAAGCTGGCAGCCGCTTACCGCAAATAAACATTCTGCCGAACTGCCCGCGCGGCATCTGGCAGTGCAGCGCGGCTGGAGAAACGATCCAAAGAGAGGAAAGGGAACCCTGCTATGGAAAAGATCAAAATGACCACGCCCCTCGTCGAGATGGACGGCGACGAAATGACCCGCATTCTGTGGAAGATGATCAAGGACGAACTGATCCTTCCGTTTGTGGACCTCAAGACCGAATATTACGATCTGGGCCTGCCCAACCGCGACGCTACCGCCGACAAGGTGACCATGGATGCCGCCCTTGCCAACAAGAAGTACGGCGTTTCGGTCAAGTGCGCCACCATCACCCCCAATGCGCAGCGCATGGACGAGTATAAGCTGCATGAGATGTGGAAAAGCCCCAACGGCACCATCCGCGCGGTGCTGGACGGCACCGTGTTCCGCGCACCCATCATGATCGACAGCATCAAGCCGGTGGTCAAAAACTGGAAAAAGCCCATCACCATTGCCCGCCACGCCTACGGCGATGTGTACAAGTGCACTGAGTTCCGCATCCCGGGTGCAGGCAAGGCTGAACTGGTGTTCACCGGTGCCGATGGCTCTGAGCAGCGCGCCACCGTGTTTGACTTTGAGGGCGCTGGCGTTCTGCAGGGCCAGTACAACAAGGATGATTCCATCCGCAGCTTTGCCCGCAGCTGCTTCAACTACGCTTTGGATGTCAAGCAGGACCTGTGGTTCGGCGCAAAGGACACCATCTCCAAACAATACGACCACACCTTCAAAGATATCTTCCAGGAGGTGTATGACACCGAGTATAAGGCAAAGTTCGAGGCCGCAGGCATCACCTACTTCTACAGCCTCATTGACGATATCGTTGCCCGCGTCATTCGCAGCGAGGGCGGCTTTGTCTGGGCCTGCAAGAACTACGACGGTGACGTGATGAGCGATATGGTCTCCACCGCCTTTGGCTCTCTGGCTATGATGACCAGCGTGCTGGTCAGTCCGGACGGCAAATACGAGTTCGAGGCCGCCCACGGCACCGTCACCCGCCATTACTATAAGTACCTGAAGGGCGAAAAGACCTCCACTAACCCCATGGCGACCATCTTTGCGTGGTCTGGCGCGTTCAAGAAGCGCGGTGAACTGGACGGCCTGCCGGAGCTGGTGAAGTTTGGCGAGGCACTGGAAGCCGCCAGCCTGCAGACCCTGAACGACGGCATCATGACGAAAGACCTGTGCGGTCTGGCTGAGGGCATCACCCCCACCGCTGTGGACAGCGAGGGCTTTATCAAGGCCATCCGCACCCGTCTGGAAGCCAAGCTGGCATAATCATCTCTTTGTGACATAAAAAGAAAGACCGGAACTGTAAGTGCGACCTACAGCTCCGGTCTTTTTCGTTAAAATGATGCGAACGAGCCTTGAATGTACCCGACAAAGAATGCAATAAATGTGCTGATGAGAATGCAGCCAAGCCACAAAAGGTCTGCGAGAAGCCGTTTGCCGGTCAACTGCTGGATAGTCTTTGAATAATCCAAAGCAAACCACAACATGGCAGCAGAAAACAGAATGGAGCTCCAATGAAGCCGAAAAGACAGCACCATGCTGAGAAGCACATAATTGATAAGCGTGTAAAAAATACTTCGCAAAAGAAGTTCTGGGAGAGCAGAATACTTCTTTTTCATAAAAGCTCCTTTCTGGATTTATAAATGCAGTGCATCCAATACTTCGTTTACGACCTCCAATGATACCTGCCCCGGTGCACTGGCCTGCCCGGGATTGGCAAAGGTCATGGCGGAGCCAAGGGCTTCGCCGGAAAGGCGGCTCACAGCGCCCAAAGCCCCCATGCTCATGGTGATGATGGGAGTCTCCGGATGCCGGTCGGCCATTTCAGCGGTGGCAGCCAGAAGCTCCAGTACGTCGGTGCGGCTCTGGGGCATCACAGCCAGTTTGGGCAGATCAGCCCCGGCCTGCTGCATGGCAACCATGCGGCTCACCAGTTCGGCGCGCGGCGGCGTTTTGTGGAAGTCGTGGCTGGAACACACCACTGCAGCCCCGGCGGTGTGGGCTTCTTCGATCAGCGCAGGAAGCTCTGCGCCTGCGGTGAAAAATTCAATGTCGATCAGATCAGCGCAGTCGGTGGCAAGAACGGTGCGGATAAAATGAAGATACTCTTCGTGGGCCAGAGCGACTTTGCCGCCCTCGGTCTTTGTGCGGAAGGTGAAAAGAAGCAGCTGATCCTTCAAGGCAACACGGAGCTTCGCGGCGCAGTGCACGATAGCCGGAAGGTCTTTTGCACCTTCAAAGCAATCGATACGCCATTCCACACAATCGGCGCGCAATGTGGAAAACTCGGCAGCCTTTTCCAGAATGGCGGTTTCTGTGGGCTCTATAATAGGAATAATAACTTTGGGGCGGCCCTCGCCGATGCAGCAGCCGCGGATGTTGACACAGGACATGGCGCTTCTCCCTTATAGAATAAGTATAGCTACCTTACACAGGATGCTGGGGGATGACTCCATAATACGTTCTGCCCGCCGTCTTGTCAAGAAAAAAGGCACGTCCTGAAACGGGTGAAAAACAGGGAGATTCTTTATTCTGCAAAGAAATTGGAAAAAGTTGTCAAAAGTGTTGACAAGGAGGCGGGGGTGTGGTATTATACTTGAGCGCCAAGCGCTGAGGCAAAAGAATGACTTCCAAAACCTCAGCAGAAAGCCCTTGAAAAGAACCAATAGACGCTGAAAAGTTCCAGTTTGTTCTGAGAAACTTCTTGAATGTCCAAGTTCAGAAAGTTCAAAAGCTTCTAAAAATAAGGCTTGAAAAAACCACTTCGGTGGTAAAATAAATAGGTCGTCAGCCGCAAGGCTGAGGCGCTACAGGACCTTGAAAATTGAACAATATCGAAAAACTTGTAAGGAACCTTTTAAGTGTTTGGAAAAACACTAAAAACAATTCCAAAAGTAATTCACACAGGACGCAAGCGATTGCGTGCTGAGCGAACAAGATTTAACACTTTTAAGTGATAAATATCATTTATAAAGAGTTTGATCCTGGCTCAGGACGAACGCTGGCGGCGCGCCTAACACATGCAAGTCGAACGAGCGAGAGAGAGCTTGCTTTCTCGAGCGAGTGGCGAACGGGTGAGTAACGCGTGAGGAACCTGCCTCAAAGAGGGGGACAACAGTTGGAAACGACTGCTAATACCGCATAAGCCCACGGCTCGGCATCGACCAGAGGGAAAAGGAGCAATCCGCTTTGAGATGGCCTCGCGTCCGATTAGCTAGTTGGTGAGGTAACGGCCCACCAAGGCGACGATCGGTAGCCGGACTGAGAGGTTGAACGGCCACATTGGGACTGAGACACGGCCCAGACTCCTACGGGAGGCAGCAGTGGGGAATATTGCACAATGGGGGCAAACCCTGATGCAGCGACGCCGCGTGGAGGAAGAAGGTCTTCGGATTGTAAACTCCTGTTGTTGGGGAAGATAATGACGGTACCCAACAAGGAAGTGACGGCTAACTACGTGCCAGCAGCCGCGGTAAAACGTAGGTCACAAGCGTTGTCCGGAATTACTGGGTGTAAAGGAGCGCAGGCGGGAAGACAAGTTGGAAGTGAAATCTATGGGCTCAACCCATAAACTGCTTTCAAAACTGTTTTTCTTGAGTAGTGCAGAGGTAGGCGGAATTCCCGGTGTAGCGGTGGAATGCGTAGATATCGGGAGGAACACCAGTGGCGAAGGCGCCTACTGGGCACCAACTGACGCTGAGGCTCGAAAGTGTGGGTAGCAAACAGGATTAGATACCCTGGTAGTCCACACCGTAAACGATGATTACTAGGTGTTGGAGGATTGACCCCTTCAGTGCCGCAGTTAACACAATAAGTAATCCACCTGGGGAGTACGACCGCAAGGTTGAAACTCAAAGGAATTGACGGGGGCCCGCACAAGCAGTGGAGTATGTGGTTTAATTCGACGCAACGCGAAGAACCTTACCAAGTCTTGACATCCCTTGACAGGCATAGAAATATGTTTTCTCTTCGGAGCAAGGAGACAGGTGGTGCATGGTTGTCGTCAGCTCGTGTCGTGAGATGTTGGGTTAAGTCCAGCAACGAGCGCAACCCCTATGGTCAGTTACTACGTAAGAGGACTCTGGCCAGACTGCCGTTGACAAAACGGAGGAAGGTGGGGATGACGTCAAATCATCATGCCCTTTATGACTTGGGCTACACACGTACTACAATGGCGTTAAACAAAGAGAAGCAAGACCGCGAGGTGGAGCAAAACTCAGAAACAACGTCCCAGTTCGGACTGCAGGCTGCAACTCGCCTGCACGAAGTCGGAATTGCTAGTAATCGTGGATCAGCATGCCACGGTGAATATGTTCCGGGCCTTGTACACACCGCCCGTCACACCATGAGAGCCGGGGACCCGAAGTCGGTAGTCTAACCGTAAGGAGGACGCCGAAGGTAAAACTGGTGATTGGGGTGAAGTCGTAACAAGGTAGCCGTAGGAGAACCCGGCTGGATCACCTCCTTTCTAAGGAGTCAGGCGAAAGAGCGACATCGAAGATGGAGATCTTTCGGACAGGTAACAAACAAGCAGAGTAGATATTGTTCGATTTTGAGGGCCCTGAAAGGAACTCAACCTAATGTGGGGTTTACAGCTGAGAGCACCTTTGCAAGCAGGGGTCAAGGGTCGATTCCCTTAATCTCCACCATTGGGCCAATAGCTCAGCTGGCTAGAGCACACGACTGATAATCGTGAGGTCGATGGTTCGAGTCCATTGGCCCACCATGTGATGAAGAGCAAAGTTCGAGACCGGGCTTGAAGGACATCACCAAGACGTACCTTGAAAACTGAATAATAACTGCGAAACAAAGATTATAGTAAGTTCTTTTAAAATATTATTTCAAAGGAAGGGTAACAATAATCTTCGTTGGCAAGAGAGAATCAAGAGGATACCAAATGTTCCAAGAGAACGTTTGAAAGGTCAAGCGAACAAGGGCGCAGGGCGAATGCCTTGGCACTGGGAGCCGATGAAAGACGTGATAAGCTGCGATAAGCTTCGGGAGCTGCAAATAAGCATTGATCCGGAGATTTCTGAATGAGGAAACTCACCTGGGTTCATACTCAGGTACGTTATACTGAACTTCAAAATAGGTATATCGAGGGAACCGCCTGAACTGAAACATCTAAGTAGGGCGAGGAAGAGACATCAAACGAGATTCCGTAAGTAGTGGCGAGCGAACGCGGAAGAGGGCAAACCGAGAGTAGAAATACTTTCGGGGTACGGCGCATTTAGGACTTAAGTTGTTAACCGAACGGCATGGGAAGGCCGGTCAGAGAGTGTGAGAACCACGTAGGTGAAACGACAAGAGCCGAGCGAATTCCAGAGTACGGCCAGACACGTGAAACCTGGTCGGAATACGGGGACCACCTCCAACCCAAACCCAGTGACCGCCAACCGAGCGTATAGGTGAAGCACCCCGGGAGTGAAAAGAACCTGAAACCCTGTGCCTACAAGCACCTAGAGCGCGTCAAAGCGTGATAGGGTACTTTTTGTAGAACGGTCCGGCGAGCGATTGTATGCAGCAAGGTTAAGGACTTAAGGTCTGGAGCAGAAGCGAAAGCGAGTTTGAAAAGGGCGTTAAGTTGCATATAATGGGCCCGAAACCGGGTGACCTACCCATGGTCAGGTTGAAGTGGAAGTAAAATTCCATGGAGGACCGAACCGACCTCCGTTGAAAAGGCGGCGGATGAACTGTGGGTAGCGGAGAAATTCCAATCGAACCCGGAGATAGCTGGTTCTCCCCGAAATAGTTTTAGGACTAGCCTCTAGATACCTGGAGGTAAAGCACTGAATAGCCTAGCGGCCGAGAGGTTAGCGAAGCTTATCAAACTCAGAATGCCAGAGTATTGATGCTTGGGAGTCAGACAGTGTCAGATAAATGTCATTGTCAAAAGGAAACAGCCCAGATCTACAGCTAAGGTCCCAAAGTCAGGTTAAGTGGAAAACGATGTGAAGATACGTAGACAACCAGGATGTTGGCTCAGAAGCAGCCACCAAAGAGTGCGTAATAGCTCACTGGTCGAGCGTCTTTGCGCGGAGAATTTAACGGGCTAAACCTGACACCCTTAGGCAGCATGATTACATGCTGGGTAGGGGAGCGTTGTATACGCGGTGAAACAGTAGCGCAAGCGGCTGTGGAGTGTATAGAAGTGAGAATGCCGGAATGAGTAGCGCGAATGCAGTGAGAATCTGCATGGCCGAAAGCCTCAGGTTTCTGGAGGAAGGTTCGTCCGCTCCAGGTTAGTCGGGAGCTAAGGTGAGGGCCTAACGGCGTAGCCGATGCACAGACGGTAGAGATTCCGTCACCACCAAAAGAGTTAAACACAGGGACACATATGAAGTCTCGGAGCCGGGTGTTGGTTCCGGTAGCGATCGAGGAAGTTAGTACCGAAGTCCGGGATGGAAGATGGCGAGAAAAGCTGTGTGAATTTCTGCGGTGCCCGTACCGCAAACCGACACAGGTAGGAAGAAGATTCTAAGGCCAACGGGAGAAGGGTTGTTAAGGAACTCGGCAAATTGACCCCGTAACTTCGGGAGAAGGGTGCTGCAGCAATGCAGCCGCAGAGAATCGGCCCAAGCAACTGTTTACCAAAAACACAGGTTTGTGCTAAATCGAAAGATGACGTATACGAGCTGACGCCTGCCCGGTGCTGGAAGGTTAAGAGGAGATGTGCAAGCATTGAATCGAAGCCCCAGTGAACGGCGGCCGTAACTATAACGGTCCTAAGGTAGCGAAATTCCTTGTCAGGTAAGTTCTGACCCGCATGAAAGGCGTAATGATTTGGGCACTGTCTCAACAGCCCGCCCGGCGAAATTGTAGTACCGGTGAAGATGCCGGTTACCCGCGACAAGACGGAAAGACCCCATGGAGCTTTACTGTAGCCTAATATTGGGTTTCGATGTTGCATGCACAGGATAGATGGGACACTGGGAAGCAGGTGCTTTGGCTTGTGTGGAGTGGCCGTTGGGATACCATCCTTGCGATATTGGAATTCTAACCTGCGCCTTTGAATCAAGGCGGGGGACATTGTTAGGTGGGCAGTTTGACTGGGGCGGTCGCCTCCTAAAAAGTAACGGAGGCGTTCAAAGGTTCGCTCAGCTTGAACGGAAATCAAGCAAAAGAGTGCAAACGCAGAAGCGAGCCTAACTGCGAGACTGACGGGTCGAGCAGTAACGAAAGTTGGAGTTAGTGATCCGGTGGTATGTGAGTGGAAATGCCATCGCTCAACGGATAAAAGTTACCCTGGGGATAACAGGCTGATCTCCCCCAAGAGTCCACATCGACGGGGAGGTTTGGCACCTCGATGTCGGCTCATCGCATCCTGGGGCTGTATTCGGTCCCAAGGGTTTGGCTGTTCGCCAATTAAAGCGGTACGCGAGCTGGGTTCAGAACGTCGTGAGACAGTTCGGTCCCTATCTGTCGTGGGCGCAGGATATTTGATGGGAGCTGTTCCTAGTACGAGAGGACCGGAGCGGACGTACCTCTGGCGCACCAGTTGTTCTGCCAAGAGCATAGCTGGGCAATATGCGGATCGGATAAACGCTGAAAGCATCTAAGCGTGAAGCCGACCCAAAGATAAGATATCCCATTGTTTCAAACAAGTAAGACCCTTGAAGACTACAAGGTTGATAGGCACGATGTGTAAGTGGAGTGATCCATTCAGCAAGCGTGTACTAATAGGTCGAGGGCTTGACCACAATTCGCTTGAGACTTTTAAGTCAACGAAAAATGTAAGCAGTGATTATTCAGTTTTGAAGGCACGTCCTTCTAAGAAACACTGGACAAAGTACAACAGATATGTTATACTGGTTCAGTCAGATCGGTCGGTGTCGATGACGGTGAGGTTCCACCTGTTCCCATACCGAACACAGAAGTTAAGCTCGCTTGTGCCGAAGATAGTTAGCTGGAGACGGCTTGTGAAAATAGGTAGACGCCGACTTGAACAGAAAGCCTCGAGAAATCTCAGGGCTTTTTGTTTGCGTTTTGGGGCAATAGTATCATAAAAAAAAACTTACAGATTTCTGCCAACTGAACGCACAAGAAAGGAGATTCTGGCGGAAAATTGAAAAGGGCTGGACGGTACCCAGCTCAAGACCATTGCACTGGTGCTGATGGTGCTGGACCATTCATTATTTCTTTCTTCGAGTTCACCGGCTGCATCCCGACGGTGTTCAGTATGCTGGGGCGGCTCAGTGCGCCGCTGTTTCTGTTCTGCACGGTGGAGGGCTTTGCCCACACCCATGACCGCAAGAGGTATTTTATCCGCATCTGGGCCATTGGCACTGCCATGGCATACCTGGAATTCTTTATGATCTACGCCAAAGCCTTCCGGCGCGGGATGGCTTCTACCCGCTGAACGCGATTTTTCAGGATCTGATGCTGCTGTGCATCGTCTGGCAGGCATCGGCATCGGCTGCGGGAGAAAAGCTTGCAAAAGGCATTGCTGCCATTGCCGCCGTTTTGTGCTGGCCGTATGTGGTGGTAGTATTTCTGCTGCTCTTCGGGGTACAGGAGATGCCCATTGCTTCAACGATCGTGGCCTTTGTCATTACAAGCCCGCTGCCCATGTGGACAACCATCACGGACGGCGGCTGGAGCTTTTGCTGGGCGGTGTGCTGCTGTATGCCCTGCGGCATCGCCGCGTACAGCTGACGGCATGGGCCGTGCTCATTTTCCTATGTGATTTTGTGCCGACCTTTGGGATGCTTTGCAGACAGGCGGATTTTGTGTGGACGCAGATGTTCACCGACTACTACGAGTGGTTCGGCGTAGCGGCGGTGCTGCTGATGCTGCTGTACAATGGGCAGCGTGGCAGCGGACATAAGCGGCTGTTTTACTGGTTCTACCCGCCCATGTGTACCTGCTGTATGGAGCATTCTGCCTTGTTTATAACGTGTTGAGGTGATCTTGTGGCAAATATTCTGGCCGTGGACGACAATCTGGAGGTCTGCAAGCTGATCTGCACCGCTCTGGAGCGGGACGGTTACCGGGTAGAAACGCGGCAGGCGGGCGGGGCGTTGACCGAACCGCTATGCCGCTGGGCAGACTGCATCCTGCTGGACGTGATGATGCCCAGAGAGGACGGCTTGGCGGTCTGTCGGCGCATCCGCAGCCTGACCGAAGCACCCATTCTGTTTCTGAGCGCCCGCACCGACGAGGCTGCTGTGCTGGAGGGCTGGGTATCGGGGCAGATGACTTTTATTGAAGCCCTTCCGGGTGGCAGAGCTGCGGGCGCGGGTGGCGGCACATCTGCGGCGGCAGAACCCCGGCGCACCGGATGGTGCGCAGCGGCGTAGCCTTTGACCTGACCGCCCGGAGCGCGGCGGTGGAGGGGAAGGCGCTGCCCTTGACCCGCTCGGGGTATGCCATCTGCGAGTATCTGGCGCTGCACGCCGGGCAGACCTTTACCAAGGAACAAATTTACGAAGCAGTTTTGGCATTGACGGCACTGCGAACGACACCGCCGTGACCCAGCACATCAAGAATATCCGGGCAAAGCTGCGGGCGGCGGGCGTGCCGGAGCCGGAAAAGCTGCTTAATACCGTATGGGGCGTGGGGTACCGATGGAAAAGCGAAGACTGATTTCTCTGCGCAGCGTGCTGCTGCAATATCTGGTGCGCACGGCGCTGGCCTGCCTGCTGGTCGCGGTGGGGTGGCTGCTGGTGCTGCTGTTGTGGATCCAGAACAGCGGGCTGTTCCTGCCCGCGAATCAGGCCGCGCAGGCCTGCCAGAAGGCCGCACAGGACGTTTTGCCAGGCATGACCGCCGAAACCTTTGACGAAACGCAGCTGGACTCCTTGTGCCGGTACACCCTGTTTGCCGCGCCGGACAGCAGCGAGGTGCTGGCCACCAACATGGATGCCGGGCACTTGCAGCGGGCAATGGAGAACCAGCAGGGGAAAACCCGCTGGCATTTTGGCTACACACAGTATTATATGACGTCGAAATTGCAGGACGGAACGGTTTGCCTGCTGCAATTTGACTATGCCGTGCCCTACGCCGACCCTGCGCTGCGGGCGTGCTGCCGGATATGCAGACCGTGCACTGCATTCTGGGCATTCTGCTGCTGATAGGGGCAGTGGTGTGGAGCACCCACAGGACAGGGCGCTTCCTGACCCGGGAGACCGAAAGCTGACCGCCGCCGCGCAGGCGGTGGCGCGGAAGGATCTGGACAGCGCCGTGTTTTCCGGTGCGAAGGTGCGGGAGTACGAGAGCGCTTTGCAGGCATTGCAGACCATGGGCGATGAATTGACCGGCGCCTGCAGAAGCAGTGGGACATGGAGCAGCGGCAGCGGGAGCAGATCATTCAGCTGTCCCACAAGCTGAAAACGCCGCTGACCATCATCGAGGGCAACGCGGAGCTGCTGGCGGAGGATGACCTGACTGAGGAACAGCGGGCGCAGGTGGAAGCGATTCTGCAGGGTGCAGAGCAGACCCGCACCTATCTGGGAAAGATCCGTGCCGAGGTGCAGACCCCTTTGAAGTATCGACAGAGTGAAAACAGCCCGGTGCGAAACCCTTTCGCACCGGGCTGTCTGCTGTGATAAGCGAAAATTACGGCTGCTCAGCCACCATCATCTTGCTGGCCTTATAGATGTCGCCGCAGCCCAGGGTGATGACCAAATCGCCCTCCCGGGCGTTCTGCTTGACCCAATCGGCGCCTCCTCCAGACTGTTCACCAGAACAGAGCCGGGAATCTGAGCGGCCAGTTTTGCACTGGTAATGGTGGGATCGTTGGGCTCACGGCTGCCCATGATCGGGGTCAGAACGGTGATATCGGGGATCTTGAACACATCCACAAAGTCGTTGAACAGCAGCTTGGTCAGGCTGTATGTAAACGGCTGGTGGACGGCGATCACACGCTTGTAGCCCATCTCCTTGGCAGTGTTCAGGGTAGCGCGCAGCTCGGTGGGATGATGTGCATAATCGTCCACGACCAAAGCGCCGTTACACTCGCCGTAAACCTCAAAGCGGCGGCCAGCGCCCTTGAAATTCAGGGCTGCATCGGCGCACTGCTCCACGGTCAGACCGACGAAGCGGCAGACGGCGCACATGGCAAGCGCATTGTAAATGTTGTGGTAGCCGGGCACAGCCAGCCGGATATGGCCGGTGACCTTGTTCCACTCCTTCAGGTCGAACTCAAAGAAGCCGGGCTTGTATTCATTCACGTTCAATGCCTGGTAATCGCCGCCGTTCTGGATGCCAAAGGTGCGCACACGGCGGTCCAGGGTGTACATCACATCCATGGTGTTCTTGTCGTCCGCATTGGCAAAGATCATGAACTTGGTCATCAGGGCAAAGCGTTTGAAGGCAAATTTCAACTCGCCCATGATGCCGTAGTAATCCAGATGGTCGTTGTCGATGTTCAGCACAACGGACAGGTACGGGGTCAGTTTCAGGAAGGTCTCGGCAAATTCACAGGACTCAATTACGATATCGTCGCCCTTGCCGGCCTTGCCGTAGCCATTGATCAGCGGAAGCTTGCCGCCGATGACGGCAGACGGGTCGCGGCCTGCCAGCTCCAGCGCAGTGGTAATCATGGAAGTGGTGGTGGTTTTGCCGTGGGTGCCGGAGACGCAGATGCTCTGTTTGTACAGGCGGCTCACGTAACCCAGCAGAACGCTGCGCTCGATGGTGGGGATGCCGTAGGAGGCAGCGGCATTCAGCTCCACGTTATCTTTGGAAATGGCGGCAGAGTAGACCACCATGTCGGTGCCGATCACATTATCGGCGCTGTGACCCAGGCTGACCTTGACACCCATCTCACGCTCGTAGCGGATGATGCTGCCATCCAGCACATCGCTGCCGGAGATCTCGTAGCCTTTGCGGCAAGGATCTGGATGAGCGGATACATGCCGCTGCCGCCGCAGCCGATGAAGTGGATCTTTTACATTGTCCAGCAGGTGCTGGTTGTAATCGGTGTACATGAACATATAAGGCAACCTCCAAATAAATAACGGCCGCAGAGCAGACCGATTCAATCCATTCTATTAGGATACATCTTATTATATAATTTTGGCGGACAAAATAAACAGGTAAACCCGAATTTTCGGAAAGAACCATAAATCCAATTCGGAATTTGTGATAAGTGTACAAGAAAACCGAAACCGGGAACTTCTTCATAAAAGATTTACATTTGCCTTTACAAAATACTTACCAACTTTGAATCATCTGTGGTAAAATAGAAAAGGACAATTTTTTAAGGGATCGTCGGTGCAGCCGACAGAGGATGCAGAACGGCTTTATAAAAGGAGAAATAATGTGAGAATCAAGATCACAGCGGACAGCACCTGCGACCTGTCCGAAGAGCTTTGGCACAGTGGGACATTGCCCTGATGCCCATGCACATTCTGATGGGCGAGGATAGCTATCTGACGGCGTAACGATCCACCCGGCAGATGTGTTTGCCTATGTGAATGCGGGCGGCAAAATGCTCAAATCCGCCGCCGCAAATCTGGTGGAATATACCGAATTTTTGAGCCGTTTGCCAAAGAGTGCGATGCGGTGATCCATATTTCGGTCAGCAGCAAGCTTTCGTCCTGCTTCCAGAATGCGAAGCTGGCGGCAGGCGAATTCGAGAATGTCTATGTGGTGGACAGCCAGAATATCTGTACCGGGCAGGGCTATCTGGTGCTGAAAGCGGCCAAGTGGGCTGCAGATGGCCTGACCCCCGCAACATTACGATGCGGCTGCAGAGCCAAACGGGTAGAGCTGAGCTTTGTACTGGACCGGCTGGACTTTATGGCCAAGAGCGGCCGCTGCTCCGGTGTGCTGGCCTTCGGGGCAAACCTGCTGGGCATCAAGCCCGCACTGGAAGTGATCGACGGCGAGCTGAAGGTAGTCAAAAATACCGCGGCAGCCTGCCCATCTGCGTGGGCAAGTACATCACCGACCGTCTGGTGGAACGCGACGACGTCGAGGACAGCCTTGTGTTCATCTCCTCCTGCCAGCCGAAGCCCGGCTGCATGGACGCAGTGAAGGCGGGGCTGAAGAAATACGGCAGCTTCAAGGAATGCCACGAGACAGACATCGGCACCACCATCGGCGGCTATTCCGGCCCGGGTACCATTGGCATCGTGTTTGCACGGAAGGAAAAATAAAAAAGTGGCTGTTGCACATGCGACAGCCACTTTTTCTCACTGGGAGCGGGCGTTTTAAAATTTCATCCAGATCGGCATCGGCCTCACGATGATCTACATGTCCACACAAAACCGGCACCGGCCACTTTCAGGTTGTTGGCAACCACCATGTCCAGATTCTTTTGGTCAGCTTTGCAGAGGAGTTTTCCACAAGCTCGCGGGTCTCCATGGAAAACCGCACAGGAACTGGTGGGTCTTTTGGGGCCGATGGTACCCAGAATATCCGGCGTGCGTTCCAGAGGGATGGACATGTCGCCGTCCTTTTTGATCTTGTCGTTTGCCACGGCAGCGGGGCGGTAGTCGGCCACGGCAGCGGCCATAATGAGCACATCCGTAGCATCAAAGCGGCTGGTGACGGCTTCGTACATCTGCTGAGCAGTGGTCACGGCACATCGGTGGTAAACTTGACCGGCTGCAGGGCAGTCTCGCCGTGGATATGGTGACATCCGCGCCGCGCATGGCGGCGCACGGGCAAGGGCATAGCCCATCTTGCCGGTGGAATGGTTGGTGAGGTAGCGCACCGGGTCCAGCGGTCTGCGTGCGGGCCGGCGGTGACGGCAATGCGCAGACCGGGCAAGATCTTTGGGCCGGGCAATGGCATGCAGGATATACTGATCAGCACATCTTCCTTAGGCAGACGGCCGCTGCCAACATCCTTGCAGGCCAGCACGCCGCTCTCGGAGGGAATCACCGTGAAGCCGTAGCGTTCCAGCGTGGCGATATTATCCTGCGTGATGGGTTTTCCAGCATTCCGGTATTCATGGCCGGAGAAACGAGCTTGGGGCACTTTGCAGCCAGCACTGTGGTGGTGAGCATATCATCGGCGATGCCGTGGGCCATCTTGGCGATGACGTTGGCAGTGGCCGGGGCGACAAGGATCACATCGGCTTTTTTGCCAGATGTGGGTGACTTCAAACTTGAAATCCCGGTCAAAGGTATCCACCATGCACTTGTGGCCGGTAAGCGTTTCAAATGTAACAGGGTGATGAACTGGGTCGCATTTTGGTCATGATGACCTCCACATCGGCTCCCAGCTTGCGCAGTGCGCTGGCCACGTTAGCCATTTTATAGGCGGCAATGCCGCCGCTTACGCCCAGAAGGACGCATTTTCCGTTCAGATCCATTGGTAAACCTCCTGCAAAACGTACTGTTTCCACATTTCTTACCTTAGTATAATGCAAAAGTTCCGCCAGCACAACAAAATCTTTGTAGTTGGAAACGACTGCTAATACCGCATAAGCCCACGGGTCGGCATCGACCAGAGGGAAAAGGAGCAATCCGCTTTGAGATGGCCTCGCGTCCGATTAGCTAGTTGGTGAGGTAACGGCCCACCAAGGCGACGATCGGTAGCCGGACTGAGAGGTTGAACGGCCACATTGGGACTGAGACACGGCCCAGACTCCTACGGGAGGCAGCAGTGGGGAATATTGCACAATGGGGAAACCCTGATGCAGCGACGCCGCGTGGAGGAAGAAGGTCTTCGGATTGTAAACTCCTGTTGTTGGGGAAGATAATGACGGTACCCAACAAGGAAGTGACGGCTAACTACGTGCCAGCAGCCGCGGTAAAACGTAGGTCACAAGCGTTGTCCGGAATTACTGGGTGTAAAGGAGCGCAGGCGGGAAGACAAGTTGGAAGTGAAATCTATGGGCTCAACCCATAAACTGCTTTCAAAACTGTTTTTCTTGAGTAGTGCAGAGGTAGGCGGAATTCCCGGTGTAGCGGTGGAATGTGTAGATATCGGGAAGAACACCAATGGCGAAGGCGGCCTACTGGCACCAACTGACGCTGAGGCTCGAAAGTGTGGGTAGCAAACAGGATTAGATACCCTGGTAGTCCACACTGTAAACGATGATTACTAGGTGTTGGAGGATTGACCCCCTCAGTGCCGCAGTTAACACAATAAGTAATCCACCTGGGGAGTACGACCGCAAGGTTGAAACTCAAAGGAATTGACGGGGCCCGCACAAGCAGTGGAGTATGTGGTTTAATTCGACGCAACGCGAAGAACCTTACCAAGTCTTGACATCCCTTGACAGGCATAGAAATATGTTTCTTCGGAGCAAGGAGACAGGTGGTGCATGGTTGTCGTCAGCTCGTGTCGTGAGATGTTGGGTTAAGTCCCGCAACGAGCGCAACCCTTATGGTCAGTTACTACGTAAGAGGACTCTGGCCAGACTGCCGTTGACAAAACGGAGGAAGGTGGGGATGACGTCAAATCATCATGCCCTTTATGACTTGGGCTACACACGTACTACAATGGCGTTAAACAAAGAGAAGCAAGACCGCGAGGTGGAGCAAAACTCAGAAACAACGTCCCAGTTCGGACTGCAGGCTGCAACTCGCCTGCACGAAGTCGGAATTGCTAGTAATCGTGGATCAGCATGCCACGGTGAATACGTCCCGGGCCTTGTACACCGCCCGTCACACCATGAGAGCCGGGGACCCGAAGTCGGTAGTCTAACCGTAAGGAGGCCGCCGAAGGTAAAACTGGTGATTGGGGTGAAGTCGTAACAAGGTAGCCGTAGGAGAACCTGCGGCTGGATCACCTTCTAAGGAGTCAGGCGAAAGAGCGACATCGAAGATGGAGATCTTTCGGACAGGTAACAAACAAGCAGAGTAGATATTGTTCGATTTTGAGGGCCCTGAAAAGGGAACTCAATTCCTAATGTGGGGGTTTAGCTCAGCTGGGAGAGCACCTGCTTTGCAAGCAGGGGGTCAAGGGTTCGATTCCCTTAATCTCCACCACATGGGCCAATAGCTCAGCTGGCTAGAGCACACGACTGATAATCGTGAGGTCGATGGTTCGAGTCCATTTTGGCCCACCATGTGATGAAGAGCAAAGTTTCGGGAGACCGGGCTTTGAAGGACATCACCAAGACGTACCTTGAAAACTGAATAATAACTGCGAAACAAAGATTATAGTAAGTTCTTTTTTAAGAAATATTACAATTTCAAAAGGAAGGGTAACAATAATCTTCGTTGGCAAGAGAGAATCAAGAGGATACCAAATGTTCTTAAGAGAACGTTTGAAAGGTCAAGCGAACAAGGGCGCAGGGCGAATGCCTTGGCACTGGGAGCCGATGAAAGACGTGATAAGCTGCGATAAGCTTCTTCGGGAGCTGCAAATAAGCATTGATCCGGAGATTTCTGAATGAGGAAACTCACCTGGGTTCATACTCAGGTACGTTATACTGAACTTCAAAATAGGTATATCGAGGGAACCGCCTGAACTGAAACATCTAAGTAGGGCGAGGAAGAGACATCAAACGAGATTCCGTAAGTAGTGGCGAGCGAACACGGAAGAGGGCAAACCGAGTAGAAATACTTTCGGGGTACGGAGCGCATTTAGGACTTAAGTTGTTAACCGAACGGCATGGGAAGGCCGGTCAGAGAGTGTGAGAACCACGTAGGTGAAAACGACAAGAGCCGAGCGAATTCCAGAGTACGGCCAGACACGTGAAACCTGGTCGGAATACGGGGACCACCCTCCAACCCTAAATACTACCCAGTGACCGATAGCGTATAGTACTGTGAAAAGGTGAAAAGCACCCCGAGGGAGTGAAAAGAACCTGAAACCCTGTGCCTACAAGCACCTAGAGCGTCAAAGCGTGATAGGGTACTTTTGTAGAACGGTCCGGCGAGCGATTGTATGCAGCAAGGTTAAGGACTTAAGGTCTGGAGCCGAAGCGAAAGCGAGTTTGAAAAGGGCGTTAAGTTGCATATAATGGGCCCGAAACCGGGTGACCTACCCATGGTCAGGTTGAAGTGGAAGTAAAATTCCATGGAGGACCGAACCGACCTCCGTTGAAAAGGCGGCGGATGAACTGTGGGTAGCGGAGAAATTCCAATCGAACCCGGAGATAGCTGGTTCTCCCCGAAATAGTTTTAGGACTAGCCCAAGTTAGATACCTGGAGGTAAAGCACTGAATAGCCTAGCGGCCGAGAGGTTAGCGAAGCTTATCAAACTCAGAATGCCAGAGTATTGATGCTTGGGAGTCAGACAGTGTCAGATAAATGTCATTGTCAAAAGGAAACAGCCCAGATCTACAGCTAAGGTCCCAAAGTCAGGTTAAGTGGAAAACGATGTGAAGATACGTAGACAACCAGGATGTTGGCTCAGAAGCAGCCACTCATTCAAAGAGTGCGTAATAGCTCACTGGTCGAGCGTCTTTGCGCGGAGAATTTAACGGGCTAAACCTGACACCGAAGCTTAGGCAGCATGATTACATGCTGGGTAGGGGAGCGTTGTATACGCGGTGAAACAGTAGCGCAAGCGGCTGTGGAGTGTATAGAAGTGAGAATGCCGGAATGAGTAGCGCGAATGCAGTGAGAATCTGCATGGCCGAAAGCCTCAGGTTTCTGGAGGAAGGTTCGTCCGCTCCAGGTTAGTCGGGAGCTAAGGTGAGGCCTAACGGCGTAGCCGATGCACAGACGGTAGAGATTCCGTCACCACCAAAAGAGTTAAACACAGGGACACATATGAAGTCTCGGAGCCGGGTGTTGGTTCCGGTAGCGATCGAGGGAAGTTAGTACCGAAGTCCGGGATGGAAGATGGCGAGAAAAGCTGTGTGAATTTCTGCGGTGCCCGTACCGCAAACCGACACAGGTAGGTAGGAAGAAGATTCTAAGGCCAACGGGAGAAGGGTTGTTAAGGAACTCGGCAAATTGACCCCGTAACTTCGGGAGAAGGGGTGCTGCAGCAATGCAGCCGCAGAGAATCGGCCCAAGCAACTGTTTACCAAAAACACAGGTTTGTGCTAAATCGAAAGATGACGTATACGAGCTGACGCCTGCCCGGTGCTGGAAGGTTAAGAGGAGATGTGCAAGCATTGAATCGAAGCCCCAGTGAACGGCGGCCGTAACTATAACGGTCCTAAGGTAGCGAAATTCCTTGTCAGGTAAGTTCTGACCCGCATGAAAGGCGTAATGATTTGGGCACTGTCTCAACAGCCCGCCCGGCGAAATTGTAGTACCGGTGAAGATGCCGGTTACCCGCGACAAGACGGAAAGACCCCATGGAGCTTTACTGTAGCCTAATATTGGGTTTCGATGTTGCATGCACAGGATAGATGGGACACTGGGAAGCAGGTGCTTTGGCGCTTGTGGAGTGGCCGTTGGGATACCATCCTTGCGATATTGGAATTCTAACCTGCGCCTTTGAATCAAGGCGGGGACACTGTTAGGTGGGCAGTTTGACTGGGGCGGTCGCCTCCGAAAAAGTAACGGAGGCGTTCAAAGGTTCTCTCAGCTTGAACGGAAATCAAGCAAAGAGTGCAAACGCAAAAGCCAGCCTGACTGCGAGACTGACGGGTCGAGCAGTAACGAAAGTTGGAGTTAGTGATCCGGTGGTATGTGAGTGGAAATGCCATCGCTCAACGGATAAAAGTTACCCTGGGGATAACAGGCTGATCTCCCCCAAGAGTCCACATCGACGGGGAGGTTTGGCACCTCGATGTCGGCTCATCGCATCCTGGGGCTGTATTCGGTCCCAAGGGTTTGGCTGTTCGCCAATTAAAGCGGTACGCGAGCTGGGTTCAGAACGTCGTGAGACAGTTCGGTCCCTATCTGTCGTGGGCGCAGGATATTTGATGGGAGCTGTTCCTAGTACGAGAGGACCGGAGCGGACGTACCTCTGGCGCACCAGTTGTTCTGCCAAGAGCATCGCTGGGTAACTATGTAGGGAACGGATAAACGCTGAAAGCATCTAAGCGTGAAGCCGACCCAAAGATAAGATATCCCATTGTTTCAAACAAGTAAGACCCCTTGAAGACTACAAGGTTGATAGGCACGATGTGTAAGTGGAGTGATCCATTCAGCAAGCGTGTACTAATAGGTCGAGGGCTTGACCACAATTCGCTTGAGACTTTTAAGTCAACGAAAAAATGTAAGCAGTGATTATTCAGTTTTGAAGGCACGTCCTTCTAAGAAACACTGGACAAAGTACAACAGATATGTTATACTGGTTCAGTCAGATCGGTCGGTGTCGATGACGGTGAGGTTCCACCTGTTCCCATTCCGAACACAGAAGTTAAGCTCACTTGTGCCGAAGATAGTTCGCTGGAAACGGCGCGTGAAAATAGGTAGTCGCCGACTTGAACAGAAAGCTCTGAGAGAAATCTCAGGGCTTTTTTGTTGCGTTTTGGGGCAGAAAATAGTATCATAAAGAAAAAACTTATACTTTCTACAGATTTTCCTGCTACACTGAATGCACAAGGAAAGGAGAGCCTGTATGGAAAAATTGACGAAAAAAGGGCTGGACGGTACCCAGCTCAAGACCATTGCACTGGTGCTGATGGTGCTGGACCACATTCATTATTTCTTCGAGTTCACCGGCTGCATCCCGACGGTGTTCAGTATGCTGCGGCGGCTCAGTGCGCCGCTGTTTCTGTTCTGCACGGTGGAGGGCTTTGCCCACACCCATGACCGCAAGAGGTATTTTATCCGCATCTGGGCCATTGGCACTGCCATGGCGGCCCTGGAATTCTTTATGATCTACGCCAAAGCCTTCCGGCGCGGGGATGGCTTCTACCCGCTGAACGCGATTTTTAAGGATCTGATGCTGCTGTGCATCGTCTGGCAGGGCATCGACTGGCTGCGGGAGAAAAAGCTTGCAAAAGGCATTGCTGCCATTGCCGCCGTTTTGTGCTGGCCGTATGTGGTGGTAGTATTTCTGCTGCTCTTCCCCGGGGTACAGGAGATGCCCATTGCTTCAACGATCGTGGCCTTTGTCATTACAAGCCCGCTGCCCATGTGGACAACCATCACGGACGGCGGCTGGAGCTTTTGCTGGGCGGTGTGTTGCTGTATGACTGCGGGGCATCGCCGCGTACAGCTGACGGCATGGGCCGTGCTCATTTTCCTATGTGATTTTGTGCCGACCTTTGGGATGCTTTGCGGACAGGCGGATTTTGTGTGGACGCAGAGGTTCACCGACTACTACGAGTGGTTCGGCGTAGCGGCGGTGCTGCTGATGCTGCTGTACAATGGGCAGCGTGGCAGCGGACATAAGCGGCTGTTTTACTGGTTCTACCCCGCCCATGTGTACCTGCTGTATGGAGCATCCTGCCTTGTTTATAACGTGTTGAGGTGATCTTGTGGCAAACATTCTGGCAGTGGATGACAATCTGGAGGTCTGCAAGCTGATCTGCACCGCTCTGGAGCGGGACGGTTACCGGTAGAAACGCGGCAGGCGGGCGGGCGTTGACCGAACCGCTATGCCGCTGGGCAGACTGCATCCTGCTGGACGTGATGATGCCCGGAGAGGACGGCTTTGCGGTCTGTCGGCGCATCCGCAGCCTGACCGATGTCCCCATTCTCTTTCTGAGTGCCCGCACCGACGAGGCTGCTGTGCTGGAGGGGCTGGGTATCGGGGCAGACGACTTTTATTGAAGCCCTTCCGGGTGGCTGAGCTGCGGGCGCGGGTTGCGGCACATCTGCGGCGGCAGAGTTGCACCCGGCGCACCGGATGGTGCGCAGCGGCGTAGCCTTTGACCTGACCGCCCGGAGCGCGGCGGTGGAGGAAGGCGCTGCCCTTGACCCGCTCCGAGTATGCCATCTGCGAGTATCTGGCGCTGCACGCCGGGCAGACCTTTACCAAGGAACAAATTTACGAGGCAGTTTTTGGCATTGACGGCACTGCGGACGACACCGCCGTGACCCAGCACATCAAGAATATCCGGGCAAAGCTGCGGGCGGCGCGTGCCGGAGCCGGAAAAGCTGCTTAATACCGTATGGGGCGTGGGGTACCGATGGAAAAGCGAAGACTGATTTCTCTGCGCAGCGTGCTGCTGCAATATCTGGTGCGCACGGCGCTGGCCTGCCTGCTGGTCGCGGTGGGGTGGCTGCTGGTGCTGCTGTTGTGGATCCAGAACAGCGGGCTGTTCCTGCCCGCGAATCAGGCCGCGCAGGCCTGCCAGAAGGCCGCACAGGACGTTTTGCCAGGCATGACCGCCGAAACCTTTGACGAAACGCAGCTGGACTCCTTGTGCCGGTACGCCCTGTTTGCCGCGCCGGACAGCAGCGAGGTGCTGGCCACCAACATGGATGCCGGCACTTGCAGCGGGCAATGGAGAACCAGCAGGGGAAAACCCGCTGGCATTTTGGCTACACACAGTATTATATGACGTCGAAATTGCAGGACGGAACGGTTTGCCTGCTGCAATTTGACTATGCCGTGCCCTACGCCGACCCTGCGCTGCGGGCGTGCTGCCGGATATGCAGACCGTGCACTGCATTCTGGGCATTCTGCTGCTGATAGGGCAGTGGTGTGGAGCACCCACAGGACAGGGCGCTTCCTGACCCGGGAGACCGAAAGCTGACCGCCGCCGCGCAGGCGGTGGCGCGGAAGGATCTGGACAGCGCCGTGTTTTCCGGTGCGAAGGTGCGGGAGTACGAGAGCGCTTTGCAGGCATTGCAGACCATGGGCGATGAATTGACCGGCGCCTGCAGAAGCAGTGGGACATGGAGCAGCGGCAGCGGGAGCAGATCATTCAGCTGTCCCACAAGCTGAAAACGCCGCTGACCATCATCGAGGGCAACGCGGAGCTGCTGGCGGAGGATGACCTGACTGAGGAACAGCGGGCGCAGGTGGAAGCGATTCTGCAGGGTGCAGAGCAGACCCGCACCTATCTGGGAAAGATCCGTGCCGAGGTGCAGACCCCTTTGAAGTATCGACAGAAAATGAAAACAGCCCGGTGCGAAACCCTTTCGCACCGGGCTGTCTGCTGTGATAAGCGAAAATTACGGCTTCTCAGCCACCATCATCTTGCTGGCCTTGTAGATGTCGCCGCAGCCGAGGGTGATGACCAAATCGCCCTCCCGGGCGTTCTGCTTGACCCAATCGGCGGCCTCCTCCAGACTGTTCACCAGAACAGAGCCGGGAATCTGAGCGGCCAGTTTTGCACTGGTAATGGTGGGATCGTTGGGCTCACGGCTGCCCATGATCGGGGTCAGAACGGTGATATCGGGGATCTTGAGCACATCCACAAAGTCGTTGAACAGCATCTTGGTGCGGCTGTATGTAAACGGCTGGTGGACGGCGATCAGACGCTTGTAGCCCATCTCCTTGGCAGTGTTCAGGGTAGCGCGCAGCTCGGTGGGATGATGTGCATAATCGTCCACGACCAAAGCGCCGTTACACTCGCCGTAAACCTCAAAGCGGCGGCCAGCGCCCTTGAAATTCAGGGCTGCATCGGCGCACTGCTCCACGGTCAGACCGACGAAGCGGCAGACGGCACACATGGCAAGCGCATTGTAAATGTTGTGGTAGCCGGGCACGGCCAGCCGGATATGGCCGGTGACCTTGTTCCACTCCTTCAGGTCGAACTCAAAGAAGCCGGGCTTGTATTCATTCACGTTCAATGCCTGATAATCGCCGTCGTTCTGGATGCCAAAGGTGCGCACGCGGCGGTCCAGCGTGTACATGACATCCATGGTGTTCTTGTCGTCGGCGTTGGCAAAGATCATTAACCGGGTCATCAGGGCCAAGCGCTTGAAAGCAAACTTCAGCTCGCCCATGCTGCCGTAGTAATCCAGATGGTCATTGTCGATGTTCAGCACAACGGACAGGTACGGGGTCAGTTTCAGGAAGGTCTCGGCAAATTCACAGGACTCAATTACGATATCGTCGCCCTTGCCGGCCTTGCCGTAGCCATTGATCAGCGGAAGCTTGCCGCCGATGACGGCAGACGGGTCGCGGCCTGCCAGCTCCAGCGCGGTGGTGATCATGGAAGTGGTGGTGGTTTTGCCGTGGGTGCCGGATACGCAGATGCTCTGCTTGTACAGGCGGCTCACATAACCCAGCAGAACGCTGCGCTCGATGGTGGGGATGCCGTAGGAGGCAGCGGCATTCAGCTCCACGTTATCTTTGGAAATGGCGGCAGAGTAGACCACCATGTCGGTGCCGATCACATTATCGGCGCTGTGACCCAGGCTGACCTTGACACCCATCTCACGCTCGTAGCGGATGATGCTGCCATCCAGCACATCGCTGCCGGAGATCTCGTAGCCTTTTGCGGCAAGGATCTGGATGAGCGGATACATGCCGCTGCCGCCGCAGCCGATGAAGTGGATCTTTTACATTGTCCAGCAGGTGCTGGTTGTAATCGGTGTACATGAACATATAAGGCAACCTCCAAATAAATAACGGCCGCAGAGCAGACCGATTCAATCCATTCTATTAGGATACATCTTATTATATAATTTTTGGCGGACAAAATAAACAGGTAAACCCGAATTTTCGGAAAGAACCATAAATCCAATTCGGAATTTGTGATAAGTGTACAAGAAAACCGAAACCGGGAACTTCTTCATAAAAGATTTACATTTGCCTTTACAAAATACTTAACAACTTTGAATCATCTGTGGTAAAATAGAAAAGGACAATTTTTTAAGGGATCGTCGGTGCAGCCGACAGAGGATGCAGAACGGCTTTATAAAAGGAGAAATAATGTGAGAATCAAGATCACAGCGGACAGCACCTGCGACCTGTCCGAAGAGCTTTTGGCACAGTGGGACATTGCCCTGATGCCCATGCACATTCTGATGGGCGAGGATAGCTATCTGGACGGCGTAACGATCCACCCGGCAGATGTGTTTGCCTATGTGAATGCGGGCGGCAAAATGCTCAAATCCGCCGCCGCAAATCTGGTGGAATATACCGAATTTTTGAGCCGTTTGCCAAAGAGTGCGATGCGGTGATCCATATTTCGGTCAGCAGCAAGCTTTCGTCCTGCTTCCAGAATGCGAAGCTGGCGGCAGGCGAATTCGAGAATGTCTATGTGGTGGACAGCCAGAATATCTGTACCGGGCAGGGCTATCTGGTGCTGAAAGCGGCCAAGTGGGCTGCAGATGGCCTGACCCCGCAACATTACGATGCGGCTGCAGAGCCTTGCCAAACGGGTAGAGCTGAGCTTTGTACTGGATCGGCTGGACTTTATGGCCAAGAGCGGCCGCTGCTCCGGTGTGCTGGCCTTCGGGGCAAACCTGCTGGGCATCAAGCCCGCACTGGAAGTGATCGACGGCGAACTGAAGGTAGTCAAAAATACCGCGGCGCCTGCCCATCTGCGTGGGCAAGTACATCACCGACCGTCTGGTGGAACGCGACGACGTCGAGGACAGCCTTGTGTTCATCTCCTCCTGCCAGCCGAAGCCCGGCTGCATGGACGCAGTGAAGGCGGGGCTGAAGAAATACGGCAGCTTCAAGGAATGCCACGAGACAGACATCGGCACCACCATCGGCGGCTATTCCGGCCCGGGTACCATTGGCATCGTGTTTGCGCGGAAGGAAAAAAAAAGTGGCTGTTGCACATGCGACAGCCACTTTTTCTCACTGGGAGCGGCGTTTTAAAATTTCATCCAGAATGGCATCGGCCACATCGGCCTTGCTCATCAGCGGCAGCTCACGGGTGCCGTCCGGGGTAATGAGGGTGACTACATTGGTGTCCACACCAAAACCGGCACCGGCCACTTTCAGGTTGTTGGCAACCACCATGTCCAGATTCTTTTTGGTCAGCTTTGCAGAGGAGTTTTCCACAAGATCGCGGGTCTCCATGGAAAACCGCACAGGAACTGGTGGGTCTTTTGGGGCCGATGGTGCCCAGAATATCCGGCGTGCGTTCCAGAGGGATGGACATGTCGCCGTCCTTTTTGATCTTGTCGTTTGCCACGGCAGCGGGGCGGTAGTCGGCCACGGCAGCGGCCATAATGAGCACATCCGTAGCATCAAAGCGGCTGGTGACGGCTTCGTACATCTGCTGAGCAGTGGTCACGGGCACATCGGTGGTAAACTTGACCGGCTGCAGGGCAGTCTCGCCGTGGATAAGGGTGACATCCGCGCCGCGCATGGCGGCGGCACGGGCAAGGGCATAGCCCATCTTGCCGGTGGAATGGTTGGTGAGGTAGCGCACCGGGTCCAGCGGCTCCTGCGTGGGGCCGGCGGTGACGGCAATGCGCAGACCGGCAAGATCTTTGGGCCGGGCAATGGCATGCAGTATATACTCGATCAGCACATCTTCCTTAGGCAGACGGCCGCTGCCAACATCCTTGCAGGCCAGCACGCCGCTCTCGGAGGGAATCACCATGAAGCCGTAGCGTTCCAGCGTGGCGATATTATCCTGCGTGATGGGGTTTTCCAGCATTCCGGTATTCATGGCCGGAGAAACGAGCTTGGGGCACTTTGCAGCCAACACTGTGGTGGTGAGCATATCATCGGCGATGCCGTGGGCCATCTTGGCGATGACGTTGGCAGTGGCCGGGGCGACAAGGATCACATCGGCTTTTGCCAGCGAGATGTGGGTGACTTCAAACTTGAAATCCCGGTCAAAGGTATCCACCATGCACTTGTGGCCGGTAAGCGTTTCAAATGTAACAGGGTGATGAACTGGGTCGCATTTTGGTCATGATGACCTCCACATCGGCTCCCAGCTTGCGCAGTGCGCTGGCCACGTTGGCCATTTTATAGGCGGCAATGCCACCGCTTACGCCCAGAAGGACGCATTTTCCGTTCAGATCCATTGGTAAAACCTCCTGCAAAAACATACTGTTTCCACATTTCTTACCTTAGTATAATGCAAAAGTTCCGCCAGCACAACAAAATCTTTGTACAGGCTTGTAACTGGGAACAAAATGCGGTAAAATACAGCTTGACAAAGAATAGACAGACTGCGGTGAGGGACAGGCCATCGGGGAGCTTTCTCCGCCGTCCTGCCGGATACTGCCGCGTTATAAAGGGAAAACAGAATTATGATCTTAGCCATTGATATAGGCAACACCACCGTCGCCCTTGGGGGCATTCGGGACGGACGTGTATGCTTTGTGGCGCGCATGGACACGGTGCGCACCCGCACGGCTGCAGAATATCGTGTCGAAATGGATAAAATTTTGCGCACCGCCGCCATCCTGAGCGCCCCATGCGCTTTGAGGGCGCTGTGCTCACCAGCGTGGTGCCCCAGATCACCGGGGCACTGGCCGAGTGCGCCCGCCATTATACGGGCAGGAAGCCGGTCATCGTCTCGCCGGAGATCCGAACCGGACTGACCATGGGCGTGGATGAACCCACGCCGTGGGTAAGGATCGCCTTGTGGATGCGGCTTATGCGGCGGCAAATTTTCCGCTGCCGGTGGTCACGGTGGATCTTGGCACTGCCACGACCTTTAATGTGGTGGACGAGAACCGCGTGTTCCGGGCGGTGTCATCTGCCCGGGGCTTTCCACCGGGCTGCGGGCACTGGGCGACCGCTGTGCCCAGCTGCCGCAGGTGCATCTTGGCTCGCCCAAAAGCGCCATTGGCACCAACACCGAAAATGCATGCTGTCCGGCTCCGTGATGGGCACGGCTGTGCTCATTGACGGCATGGTGCAGCGCATTGAGGAAGAGCTTGGCCGTCCGGCTACTCTGGTGGTAACAGGAGGGCTGGCAAAGTATGTGACACCGCTGTGCCGCCACCCGCTGACCTACTACCCGGAGCTGCTGATGAAGGGACTTGCCCTTTGTACCAGCTCAATGCGTCCCAGCCGCAGCACCACAGTGCGGGCGGCGGCAGGCACTATGGCCGACAGAACCAGCACGGCCATGCAAAACAGCGCACCTACCCCAAAAGCGCACCCGCCGCGAGCCGGAAGCGCTGGTAGGCTGACCAACGACAGGATGGGGAGAAAAATCAGATGAAATTAGGCATTCTTGGCACGGGCAAGATCGTGCGGGAATTTTTGCCATGGCTTGCAGAGCACACGCCTTTTACGGTGCAGGCCATCTGCAGCACCGAGCGCAGCGCCGAGCTGGCTCGGAGCCTTTGCGGCCAGTACGGCGTGCCGCAGCACACCACCAATTTTCTGGAACTGCTGCAGTGGGTGGATGTGGTGTACATTGCAGTGCCGAACCTGCAGCATGTGCGCTATGCCCGCGTGGCGCTGGAAGCAGGCAAACATGTTATTGTGGAAAAGCCGCTGGCACCCACGGCGGCCCAGACTGAAGAACTGGTAAATCTGGCACGGCACAAAAAGGTGTTCCTGTTTGAAGCCATCACCACCCAGTACCTTGAAAACTACGCAAAGATCCGGAGCTGCTGCCCGCATTGGCACCGTGAAGCTGGTGCAGTGCAATTTCAGCCAATATTCCAGCCGGTACGATGCCTTCTGTGCAGGCGATGTACAGCCTGCCTTTGACCCGGCCTGTGCCGGCGGTGCCCTGATGGATCTTGGCGTATATAATGTAAGCTACATCGTGGGCCTGTTCGGGGAGCCGAATCAGGCCAAATATACCGCCAACATGGAGCGCGGCATCGACACCAGCGGCATCCTGACCATGGATTACAGCGGCTTCAAGGCCGTGAGCATCGCCGCCAAGGACTGCGCGGCCCCGGCCCGGTACATTATTCAGGGCACGAAGGGCTATATCATGCAGAAGTCCACCGCCAACTGCTGCGGCGGCATCACCTTCCACCCTAACGAGGGCAAGGAAGAGCACTATAACCTGAATGGCGGCAGGCCCCGGCAGGCGGCAGAGTTTGAAGCCTTTGCCCGTGCGCTGGAGAGCGGAGATCAGGAGCTGTGCGGCCGGATGCAGGATACCACCATCGCGGTGAGCCGTGTGCTCACGGTGGCCCGCCGCAATGCGGGCATCCGCTTCCCGTGCGACCACTGAAAAAGCCTTTCCCATTGGAACACGCCCTGACAAAAACGCGCTCCAAATTGTTTGAATATCTACTTTAAAACCCGCATAGAGCGGGCAGGTTTGCGCCGTATCCGACGTATAGGGCGGAACGGCAGCAGGAGGAAAACTGAATATGAAAAATACGAAAACTCTTACCCGTGTGGCGCTGCTGGTTGCCATTGAGCTGGTCATGAAGATGGTGGGTCTGGGCAGTGTGCCTGTGGGCCCGCTGTACATGAGCTTCCTGACCCTTCCCATTGCAGTGGGTGCCATCACCATGGGCCCCGCTGTGGGCGCGCTGCTGGGCGGTGTGTTCGGCGCAGTGAGCTTCTACGATGCCATCACCGGTGCTTCCGCTATGACGGGTGCACTGTTTCAGGTAAGCCCTGTGAACACCTTTATCCTGTGCGTGGGTATGCGCGTGCTGATGGGCCTGTGCAGCGGCCTGATCTTCAGCGGCCTGAAGCGCTTTGACAAGCCCGGCACATGGAGCTACATCGTCAGCGCCATGAGCGCCCCGTTCCTGAACACGGTGTTCTTCATGGGCTGGATCGTGCTGGCCTTCTACGGCTGTGACTACGTGCAGAACCTCGTGTCCGTCAAGGGTGCTGCGAACCCCTTCATGTTCGTGGTGCTGCTGGTCGGCGTGCAGGGCGTGGCCGAGTTCCTTGTCTCCGGCATTCTGGGCGGCATCGTAGCCCGTGCTGTGGCAAAGTTCGTAAAATAAAAGATGTGCCGGATGTCAGGGCGGCGCATTCTATAATCGTGATAAAAAACTCCTCCGGCGAAAGCTGGAGGAGTTTTTTCACAACAAATATTTCTCCCGCATAGGATGGCCCACGAGCAGGCAAAGGGGATGCGGCATGGAAGCGAAAAAGCTGTTCGTGGTGGTGGGCACCGATGCCCGGCAGGCGGCGGCAGGCCGGGTGCTGGAACGGGCAGGTTATGCGGTGGGCGGAGCCGAACAGGTTGCACTGGCAGATTATATCCTGCTGCCTCTGCCGCTGGATGCGGCCCGCACCCCGCTGGCAGAGCTGCTGCGGGCCGCAAAGCCCGGTGCGGTGGCACTGGGCGGCAGGCTCTCAGTTCAGGCAAAGACCATCGCACAGAAAGCTGGCGTGGAGCTGGTGGATTACTTTGCCCGACCGGAGCTGACTGTGTACAATGCCATCCCTACGGCGGAGGGCTGCATTGGCATCCTGCTGGCCGAGCGCACCCGCACCCTGTGGGGCACAAACCTTCTGCTGCTGGGCTTTGGCCCGGTGGGGCAGGCGCTGGGGGCGCGGCTGGCGGCACTGGGGCAAATGTGACTGTCTGTGCCCGGCGCGCCGAACAGCGTGCGCTGGCCGAGAGCCTTGGTCTGCGGGTGCAGAGCTTGCCCGGCTGGCCGCGCTGGCTCCGGCCTTTGATACGGTGGTGAACACTATCCCGGCCCCGGTGCTGACCGAGCCGGTGCTGGCGGCTCTGCGGCCCGGCGCCTGATCGTGGATCTGGCATCGAAGCCTGGCGGCACCGACTTTGCTGCGGCGCAGCGGCTGGGCTGCAAGGCCATCCATGCGCTCAGCCTGCCCGCCGCCTGTGCGCCGGACACGGCTGGGGAAGCGGTGGCGCGCACCGTGCTGACCATTTTGCAGGAGCGGGAGGAACACACATGAGCACGCAGAAAAAAGGACGCATTGCATTTGCGGTGTGCGGCAGCTTCTGCACACTGGAAGCGGCGCTTGCGGCAGCGCAGCAGCTGACAGAACAGGGCTGGGAGCTGCTGCCCATCATGAGCTTTGCCGCAAAGCAGGATACCCGCTTTGGCACCGGGCAGTTCTGGCAGGAACGGCTGGAAGCCCTTACCGGCCATGCAGTGTTGGACACGTTGCAGGCCGTGGAGCCGCTTGGCCCTAAAAGCTGGCCAGTGCACTGGTGATCGCGCCCTGCACCGGGGCCACGCTGGCACGGCTGGCGGCAGGCTTTCCGATACGCCGGTGACGCTGGCGGCAAAAGCCTTTGCGGGTGGGATGCCCGGTGGTGGTGGGCGTTTCCACGAACGACGGGCTGGGCGCATCGTGGGAGAACATGGCCCGGCTCTACCAGCGCAAGCACTATTATTTTGTGCCTTACGGGCAGGATGACCCCACCCACAAGCCCAACAGCCTGAAGGCGGACTTTGCCCGTCTGCCCGCTGCACTGGACGCTGCGCTGGCCGGGCGGCAGCTGCAGCCGGTGCTGCTGGGAAATCACGACGCGTGAATGTCTTTTCAGCCGGGGCAAAGTGTGGTATACTATTATCTGATGCTTTGCCGGTGCAGTACGACGGGCAGAAAAACGCTCAATGGAGAAAAACCAGATGAAAAAACTGATAGCGGCGCTGTGCGTTGTGCTGCTTATGGTCTGCGTGTTCGTGCCGGGCGGCAGCGGCGGCTGGCCCTGCCCTTGGTGCCACCCGCGCTTACTGCATCATCGATGCAGACACCGGCCTTGTGCTGGCACAGCAGAATATGAACGAAAAGCTGCACCCGGCATCCATCACCAAGGTGATGACGCTGGGCCTTGCCTGCGAAAAGGCGCAGGGGAACTGGGATGATATAAAGCTCACCGTGACCCACGAGGATGTTTACTCGCTGGCGGGCACCGATTCCAGTCACATTGCCCTGCTTGAAGGCGAAGAAGTCCCCTGACGGATGCGCTGTATGCCACCCAGATGGCCAGTGCCAACGACGGCGCGAACCTGTTGGCCGAATATGTGGGAGAGGGCACCATCGCGGACGGCGTGGAGAAGATGAACGCAAAGGTGAAGGAACTGGGCCTTGCGCACACCCACTTTTCAAACCCCCACGGCATCAGCGACGAGGACCACTACACCAGCTGCTACGACATGGCGCAGATCCTGCGCTGGGCACTGGAGCAGCCGGGGTTTGAGCAGGTGTTCACCCGCAATGAGATGTACACCATGGACCCCACCAACATCCAGCCCGTGACCCGCTACTTTTCCCAGCAGGACAAGATGCGCATTGGCTCCAGCCGGTACTACATCTCGTCCATTCTGGGCTCCAAGCTCGGCTATACCAACACGGCCCGCTACAGCTACGCCTGTCTGGCGGAGCAGAACGGCGTCCGGCTCATCTGCGTGACCATGCAGAGCGAGCTGAGCACTGATAAATACAACGATATGCGCACTCTGCTGGATTATGCGTTCAGCACCTTTACCGGCTACACCGACCTGCCCGCCCAGGGCATCACAGCACCGCTGAGCGTGGTGGGCGGCGGCGGGAGCCTTGGCACCGTGACCGTCTCCGACCCCGGCGTGCGGCTGCTGCTGGCCAACGGCCTGACTGCCGACGATGTGGAGGTGACACTGGAACTGCCGGAAAGCTATGTCCTTGGCTCCGACCCGGAGGTGTACGCTGTGTACACCGTCCACGGCGGCGAAAAGCAGGAGAGCACCAGCGTGCGTGTGGATGCGGAGATTTCCGGCCTGCCTGAACTGCTGGAAAACAGCACCGGTCAGGAGTTGGAAGCGGCCAAGGCGGTAAAGCCCCAAAGCCATGCATTCTGGCTGCTGGGCATCTCGCTGGGGTCCACCGCAGCGGCAGCGCTGGTGACCTTTCTGGTGGTGCGGTTCATCACCTGGCGGAAGAAACGCCGCAGAACGCGCACGGAACAGGGACAGACCCGCCGCGGCAAATAAGTGCAAAAGCCTGTGTCAAACAGACTTTTCCAGATAAAACAAACATGCTTCACAAAAGAGAGGTACAAAATATGGGCAAGTTTACGTTTACTCAGACCGAGATCCCCGGTGTTGTGGTCATTGAGCCGCAGGTGTTCGGGGATGAGCGCGGTTACTTTATGGAGACCTACCAGAAGGATCAGTTTGCCGAAGCCGGCATCGATAAGGAATTCGTGCATGACAACCAGAGCCGCTCCACCCGCGGCGTGCTGCGCGGCCTGCACTTCCAGAAGAACCACACGCAGGGCAAGCTGGTGCGCGTGACCAAGGGCGAGGTGTTTGATGTGGCCGTGGACTGCCGCCCGCATAGCGCCACCTTCGGTAAGTGGGTGGGCGTGACCCTTTCCGAGGAGAACAAGAAGATGTTCTACATCCCGGAGGGCTTTGCCCATGGCTTTTTGGTGCTGAGTGATGATGCAGAGTTCTGCTACAAGTGCACCGATGTCTATGACCCCACCAGCGAGGGCGGCATCCCCTACGATGACCCCACCGTGAACGTGCAGTGGCCGGACTGCGGCTGCGAGCACAAGACCAGCGCAAAGGACAAGCTGCACGAGCCCTTTGCTGCACAGAAGTTTGAATATTTTGAAAAGTGGTGATCGCCTGTGGCAAAATTCAAAGCAATGTGGAACGGCTTCTGGTGCTACCGCTATCTGCTGTGGAACCTCGTCAGCCGTGACTTCAAGCTCAAATACCGCCGCAGCGTGCTGGGCGTAGCCTGGAGCGTTCTGAACCCGCTGCTGATGTGCCTGGTGTACTGGGCTGTGTTCAGCAGTCTGATGGATATGCGGGGCAGCGGCATCGACAATTTCCCCGTCTTTTTGATGTGCGGACAGCTGCTGTTCAACTTCTTCAACGAGGCCACCTCCACCGGCATGAGCAGTGTGCTGGGCGCTGCGCCCCTGCTCAAAAAGGTGTATATCCCCAAGTATATTTTCCCGCTGGAAAAGTGCTGCTTTGCTATGGTCAACTGTGTGTTCAGCTTTGTGGCGCTGCTGCTGGTCATGATCTTTACCGGTGCATCCTTCCACCTGACCCTCATCGAGGCGGTCTACCCGCTGGTGACGCTGTTCTTCTTCAGTCTGGGCGTGGGCCTGCTTCTGGCAGCGGCTACCGTGTTCTTCCGGGATATCATGCACATCTGGAGTGTGTTCATCACCGCATTGCTGTATTTTTCCGCCATTTTCTACGACCCCACCCAGATGACCTTTTCCATCGGCGGGTTCAACATGCAGCAGATCATCAAGCTGAACCCCATGTACTGGTACATCACAGGCTTCCGCCGTACCGTGATGTGGGGCATCCCGCTGGATTTCAACATGTTCGCGGTGTGCGGCTGCTGCGCCGTGCTCTCCATGCTGGTGGGCGTGTGGGTGTTCCGCAAAACGCAGGATCGCTTTGTGCTGCATATTTAAGGAGGAAGAACAATGGAACCGATCATCAAAGTGGACAATGTTTCCATGTGCTTCAACCTTGCCAAAGAAAAGCACGAGAGCCTGAAAGAGTATTTTCTGGCCATGGTGCAGGGCCGCCTGCAGTACGATGAATTTTACGCCCTCAAGGACGTGAGTCTGGACATCATGCCCGGCGATTTCTATGGCCTTGTGGGCCTGAACGGCTCGGGCAAGTCCACCCTGCTCAAGACCATTGCGGGGGTGTACAAGCCCAGCAAGGGCAAGGTGACGGTCCGCGGCTCCATCGCCCCGCTCATCGAGCTGGGCGCGGGCTTTGATATGGACCTGACTGCCCGCGAGAACATCTATTTAAACGGCACGGTGCTGGGCTACACGCCCAAGTATCTGGACGAAAAGTTTGACGAGATCGTGGAGTTCAGCGAGCTGCAGAACTTTCTGGATGTGCCGCTCAAGAACTACTCCTCCGGCATGGTGGCCCGCATCGGCTTTGCCATTGCCACCATCACCAAGCCCGATATCCTCATTGCGGACGAGGTTCTTTCGGTGGGCGATTTCCTGTTTCAGGAAAAGTGCGAAAAGCGGATGCAGGAGCTGATGGCCGGGGGCACTACGGTGATCCTGGTGTCTCACTCCATTGAGCAGATCGAGCGCATGTGCAGCAAGGTGGCATGGCTGAGCCACGGCCACCTGAAAATGAATGGCGATACGGCAACGGTCTGCGCGGCCTACAAGGCAACGCAGCGCGGCGAGGCCTGATATGAATGTACGACTGAAACGTGCCAGAGAACTGGCAGGCTATGCGGTGCAGCTGACGAATGACGAGGGCCTGCCCACCATGCTCAAACGGGGCGCGGGCTTTGTCAAGCGCCGCTGCTTTGGCAAGCGTGCCCGCTATCTGCCCGCCAAAAGGTGCTGGAAGCCCAGCGGGCCGAAATGGCCGGCAAAACGGCGGCAGACTGCGGCCTGCCCACCATCAGCATCCTGACCCCGCTGTATAATACACCGGAAAAATACATGCGGGAATTTCTGGATTCCTTTGTGAACCAGACGGCCCCCAACGGTCAGCTCTGCCTTGCGGATGCTTCCGATGCAGAACATGCCGATGTGAAGCGCATCGTGGAGGAATATCAGACAAAGAATCAACGCATCGTATACAAAAGATCGAAAACAAAGGCATTGCGGCCAACACCAATGCTGCGGCAGAGCTTGCCGCAGGGGAATATCTGGCCCTTGCCGACCACGATGATATCCTTGCGCCCCACGCCCTGTACACCATGGGCAAAGCCATTCTGCAGCTGCGGGCGCAGGGCGAGCCGGACGGCTTCCTCTACAGCGATGAAGCACTCTTTTCCAAGAGCATCCAGAGGCCCATGGTGGCCCACTTCAAGCCGGATTACGCCCCGGACTACCTGCTGTGCTGCAACTACATCTGCCACTTGGCGGTGTTCCAAAAGGCGCTGTGGGATGAGATCGGCGGGGAGCGGCCGGAGTGCGACGGCAGTCAGGACCACGACCTGTTCCTGCGCCTTGTGGAAAAGACCGGCGGCGCGGCCCATGTACCGCAGGTGCTGTACTACTGGCGGGTGCACGCAGGCTCCACCTCCGGCGGCACCGATGCCAAGCCCTATGTGGCGGCAGCAGCCAAAAGGCGCTGGCCGACCATCTGGCCCGCACCGGACGCACTGGCAGCGTGGAGGATGGCCTGTTCCCCAGTACCTACCGGGTGAAGTGGGATATCGTGGGCGACCCGAAGGTAAGCATCCTCATCCCGAACAAGGACCACACCGACGATCTGGAAAAGTGCCTGCACAGCATCTGGACCAAAACCAACTGGGAGAACTTTGAGGTCATCGTCATCGAGAACAACTCCACCGAACCGGCCACCTTTACCTATTATAAGGAAGCCCGGCAGCGCTACGACGGCCTGCAGGTGGTCAACTACCCGCAGAAGGGCTTCAACTTTTCTGGCATCAACAACTTTGGCCGGCAGTACGCCAGCGGAGATTACCTGCTGCTGCTGAACAACGACGTGGAGGTGCGCAATGCGGATTGGCTCACGGAGCTTTTGCGGCAGTGTGCTCACCCCGGCGGCGCGGCCATCTGCGGTGCAGAGCTGCTTTACCCGGACGAGACGTTGCAGCATGCAGGCGTCGTGACCGGCCTTGGCGGCTACGCGGGCCACAGCCACAAATATCGCAAGGCGGGCGGCAGCGGCTACATGTTCCGCGCTGCAACGGTGCAGGACTTTTCCGCCGTCACCGGTGCCTGCCTGCTGGTAAAGACCAGCGTGTGGGACGAAGTGGGCGGTCTGGACGAAGCCTTTGCGGTGGCCTTCAACGATGTGGATTTCTGCCTGCGGGTGCGGGATGCAGGATACCGCATTGCGTGGACACCCTATGCTCAGCTGACCCATTACGAGAGCAAGAGCCGCGGCGGCGACGAAAAAGACCCGGTGAAGGCCCGGCGCTTTGCCGCCGAGCAGCAGCGGCTGTATGCCGTGCACGGCAAGGCGAACATCCTGCACGACCCTACTACAACCCCAACCTGACCATGGACCGGGAGGATTTTTCCGAAAGCAATGATCTGCGCGGGCTGAAAGAGGGACGTATCACGGTGCAGTGGAGGGGATGAACCCTCTCAGGCGCTATCGCGCCAGCTCCCCCGAAGGGGGAGCTTTATGCGCTGTGGAGGAAAAGAAAACCTTCTGTTTGCAGGAAAAACTTGCCGATTCGCAGGGAAAAAGCTCCCCCTTCGGGGGAGCTGACATCGCGCAGCGATGGCTGAGAGGGTTATTAGGAGGAGCACCAAATGAACATCAAGGGCCATTTTGAGACCATCACCCGGCACAAGCTGCTGGTGATGAAATACTGCTTTGCCTGCGGGCTCTATGAGCAGGGCCTTGCCCACGACCTGAGCAAGTACAGCCCAACCGAGTTCATTCCGGGCTGCATCTATTATCAGGGTGACCACAGCCCCAACGAAGCGGAACGTCTGGCGCGGGGCTATTCCTCCGCGTGGCTGCACCACAAGGGCCGCAACAAGCACCATCTGGAATACTGGATCGACTACAGCACCCGGAAGGTGGGCCTTGCCGGCATGAAGATGCCCTGCGCTAGGTGTGCGAGATGGTGTGCGACCGCGTGGCCGCAAGCCAGATCTATCTGGGCGACAAGTACACCGATGCTTCCCCGTGGGAATACTACGAGCGCAGCAAGACCCACTACCTGCTCCACCCGGAGACCCGTGCCCTGCTGGAAGAGCTGCTGAAAATGGTGCGCGACCTTGGACATGACCGCACCTTTGAGCACATGAAATACCTGCTGGGCTGCGAAAAGATTACTAAAAGGAATATTTTGCTTAAAAACACCGCTGAGGGAGACCCGGCGGTGTTTTTTGTATGCCATAAAACAACACATCCCCCAGCCCGGGCAGCGGCGCGCCGCTCAGGCTGGGGGATGCTTTTTGTGCAAGACGGGTGTTACTGCTCGTTTTCGTAGATCTGGATATAGCGGGGCGCGTTTTATCCTGAACAAGCAGCAGGGCGGCGGTCAGGGCCACCGCCAGAGCAGTGAGGACGGCGAGCAGTGCTTTGAGAACCTTCATCGTTTCAAGCCTCCTTGGAAAAGTCTTGCGCGGAGCGGGGGACGTTCCGCAGTTTTTGCTTGCCCTTAGTATAGCATAATCCGCATACAAAGGCAAACACCGGATACAGGAAGAAAAATACGGTGGTTAGCTGTATATAACCACGAAAAAATGAAAAGAAAGTTCAGGAAAATACATCATTTTTGTGCCATTGTCGTTGACTTCCCACGCCAAAATGATACAATAAACATGTTAAGCAGCTGCTGTCCCTGTACCAGTGCGCCTGCATGGGCGTGGGGGCGGCAATTCAAGCAGAATGGGGGATTTGAATTCCATGTTGAACAAGCTGAAACGTGCGGCGCTTGGCGCGCATACGCCGCATGACAAGGCAACTGCTGCAAGCAAACCGATCCCGATGCCTCTGCCCGCGCAGGTACGCATCCTCATGAGCCAGCACATCGGCGCTCCCGCAAAAGCTCTGGTCAAAAAGGGCGACGAGGTGTTCGTTGGTACAAAGATCGGCGAGGCTGGCGGCTTCGTCTCTGCAAACATCCACTCCAGTGTCTCCGGCACGGTTGCCGCAGTGGAGCCCTTCCGTCTGTCCAATGGCCGCATGTGCGACTCTGTCGTCATCAAGACCGATGGCAAACAGACCGTGGACCCGGCTGTCAAGGCACCGGAAGTGACCGATAAGGCTAGCTTCCTCAAGGCTGTGCGTGAGTGCGGTCTGGTCGGTCTGGGCGGCGCAGGCTTCCCGACCGACGTAAAGCTGCAGCCCAAGCAGCAGGTGGATACCCTGCTGATCAACGCTTCCGAGTGTGAAGTGTGGCTGACCAGCGATACGCAGGAGATGCTGAACTGCAGCGATGATATCATCCGCGGCATCAAGGCCGTGTTGCAGTACACCGGCATCCCGAAGTGCGTCATCGGCATTGAGAACAACAAGCCCGAGTGCATCGACCTGCTGTGCAAAAAGACCAATGGCGACAGCACCATCGAGGTCAAGCCCCTGCCCAGTGTCTACGGCACCGGCGCAGAGCTGATCCTTATTGAAAAGTGTCTGGGCCGCGAAGTGCCCCACGGCGGTCTGCCCGCAGATGCCGGCGCCATCGTCATGAACGTGACCAGCGTCTCCACCCTTGGCAAGTATCTGGCTACCGGTATGCCGGTGGTCGAGCGCACCATCACCGTGGACGGCGACGCCTGCGCAAAGCCCCAGAACATCGTTGTCCCCGTGGGCACTGCCTATCAGGACATCATCGATTTTGCGGGTGTCAAGGGCGAGCTGGGCAAAGTGGTTGCCGGCGGCGCCATGATGGGCCCCGCTGTGGAGAACCTGTCCTACCCCACCACCAAGACCACCTCCGGCCTGATCTTCCTGAGCAAGGCCGCTGCAGAGCCTGCACCGGTGAATCCCTGCATCCGCTGCGGCCGCTGCGTGGAGTACTGCCCCATGGGTCTGGCTCCGGTGGAGGTCAATCAGGCATACGCTGCACGGGACGTGAAGGAGCTGGGCAAGCTGCATGCAGACTACTGCTTCAACTGCGGCAGCTGCTCTTTGTCTGCCCGGCAAAGCGCCCTGTTACCCAGATGATGAGTCTGGCAAAGGCGTTCTACCTTGGTGAAAAAAAATCAAAAAAGGAGGCAATAAGTAATGGATACGAAGCTTATTGTTTCGGCTTCCCGCATGTGCGCAGCGAAGAGACCACCCAGAGCCTGATGGCCAATGTGATCGTCGCCCTGTGCCCCTGCGTGGTGGCCTCTGCCATCATTTTTGGTATGCGTGCACTGCTGGTAACAGCCGTGTCCGTGGTGGCCTGCGTGGCCTTTGAGTGGCTGTACTGCAAGCTGCTCAAGAAGCCTAACCCCATCAGCGACCTGTCCGCCGTCGTCACCGGCATCATTCTGGCCATGAACGTGCCCGTGGGCATGCCCATCGGCCAGCTCATCATCGGTGATCTGGTGGCCATCGTCATCGTCAAGCAGCTGTTCGGCGGCATCGGCATGAACTTTGCCAACCCGCTCTGGTGGGCCGTATCGTGCTGTTCATCAGCTTTGCCGGTTCCATGAACAAGTGGGTGTTCCCGGATGCAGCGGTGGATCAGCTGTCCAGCGCTACCCCGCTGGCTGTGGCCGATAAGTCCAAGCTGAGCCTGCTGGATCTGTTCATGGGCATCCACGGCGGTGTGCTGGGCGAGACCTGCGCCTTGGCGATCCTGCTGGGCCTGGTGTACCTGGTGGCTACCAAGACCATCAGCATCGCCATCCCGGCTTCTTACGTCGGCAGCATGTTCGTGTTCTACCTCATTGCTACCCACAGTGTGCACGAGGCTCTGGTTGCCGTGCTGAGCGGCGGCCTGCTGTTCGGTGCCGTGTTCATGGCTACCGACTACGTTACCAGCCCCTTCACCCTGAAGGGCAAGCTGGTGTACGGCGTGGCACTGGGCATCGTCACCTTTGCCATCCGTTACTGGGGCAGCTACACCGAGGGCGTGTCCTTCGCACTGCTGTTCATGAACCTGTGGGTCCCCTTTATCAATGATTGGACCCGCCAGACCCCGTATGGCTACATCAAGCCTGCAAAGAAAGCAAAGGAGGGTGCTGGCAAATGAGTAAGTCTTCCAACTGGGAGAGCACCGTAAAGCCCATTGTTGTGCTGAGCGTGATCTCCCTGGTCGTCAGCCTGCTGCTGGCACTGGTGAACGGTATGACCGCCCCGGTCATTGCCGAGAACACCAAGCGCACCACTCTGGCCGCTTATGTCGGCGTGCTGCCCTCCGTTTCGGATGCCAGCGAGCTGGAAGAAGTGACCGATTACACCACCGCCGGCATCACCGGCGTGGTCAAACTCCGGACGGCAGCACTGCGATCAAGGCCGAGGAAAGGGCTTTGACGGCGGCATGCTGAGTGTCATCATGGGCTTCGACGCCAACGGCGCCGAGACCGGCATCTGGGTGGACGCTTCCACCCAGACCAAGGGCATCGGCTCCAACGTGAGCAGTGACGACTTCCTGGCGCAGTTCGACGGCATGGACGGCACCCAGAACATTGTGATGAATCAGGATTACGATGCCTACAGCGGCGCAACCATTTCGTCCACCGCACTGTTTGCTGCCATCAATGACTGTGTCAACTGCTACAACGAGCTGGCGTAAAGGAGGTTGGTAAGAAATGGCACAAGAAAATAAGTCCAAGGTAAGCATCCTTACCAACGGCATTATCAAAGAAAACCCCGTTCTGCGTCTGGTTCTGGGTACCTGCTCCATTCTGGCAGTTACCACTGCAGTTTCCAGCGCTCTGGGCATGGGTGCCGCCTTCACCTTCGTGCTGGTGTGCTCCAATATCATGATCTCCCTGCTGCGCAAGGTGATCCCCGGCAAGGTGCATCTGCCCTGCTACATCGTCATTATCGCAAGCTTCGTGACCATCGTTCAGATGTTCATGCAGGCTTACATGGAAAGCCTGTACAACGCTCTGGGCGTGTTCCTGCCCCTGATCGTTGTCAACTGTATCATTCTGGGCCGTGCCGAGATGTTCGCCTGCAAGAACAGCATCGTGGACTCCGCACTGGACGGCGTGGGCATGGGCGTTGGCTACACCCTCACCGCTACCCTGATGGCATCCATCCGTGAGATCCTGGGCAGCGGCACATGGCTGGGCTTCCAGGTGATCCCGGAAAGCGTTGCCAAGGTCTCCATCATGACGCAGGCTCCCGGCGCATTCTTCTGCTTTGGCCTGTTGATGGCCGGCTGTGTGTGGCTGGAAGGCAAGCTGGATGCCCGCATCGAGCGCAAGAGCTGCTGCGACCTTGATAACCTGAAGAAGGAGGCAGAATAAGATGTTAGTAAAACTCGCTGCGATCTTCTTCAGCATGATCCTGGTCAAAAACTACGTGCTGGTGAAGTTCTACGGTATCTGCCCGTTCCTGGGCGTTTCAAAAGCTGGATTCTGCGGTTGGTATGTCCGGCGCCGTCATCTTCGTCATGTTCATGGCAACGGCCGTCACCTTCCCCATCCAGATCTTTATCCTGGACCCGGCAGATCTGGGCTACCTGCAGACCATCGTGTTTATTCTGGTCATTGCTGTTCTGGTGCAGTTCATCGAGATCTTCCTCAAGAAGTACGTGGTTGCACTGTATAACTCTCTGGGCGTTTATCTGCCCCTGATCACCACCAACTGCTGTGTTCTGGCGGTCACCATTCTGGTCGTGGGCGACTACGGCGCAGATGTGGCTGCTATGGGCTTCGGTGTTGCTTACATTGAGGCTCTGGTCTGTGCCATCGGCGCAGGCTGCGGCTTCATGCTGGCCATGGTCATGTTCAGCGGCGTGCGCAAGCGCGTGGAAGCCTGCGATCCCCCGGCACCCTTCAAGGGCCTGCCCATCACCCTGGTGGCAGCAGCTATCACCAGCCTGTCCTTCATGGGCCTCGGCGGCATCGTCGAAAACCTGTTCAATGTCACGCTGTAAGGGAGGAACAGGATTATGAATATTGTATCTGCTGTTATCCTGTGTACCATCGTGGGCGCAGTCGGCGCGATCGTTCTGGTCGCAGCGTCAAGTTCATGGCGGTGGAGGAAGACCCCGCATTGAAGAAGTTACCAACTGCCTTGCCGGTGCAAACTGCGGCGGCTGCGGCTACGCAGGCTGTGCGGACTACGCAAAGGCTGTGGTCATGGACGGCGTGCCCTGCGACAAGTGCGCACCCGGCAATTTGCCGCTGCCATTGCCAAGATCATGGGCGGCACGGCCAGCGCTGTGGAAAAGAAGGCGGTTGTCCAGTGCCAGGGCAATTCCGAGCACTGCAAGCCTGCTTATGATTACAAGGGCATCCAGACCTGTGCAGCAGCGGCTGCACTGTACGGCGCCCCAAGACCTGCTCCTTTGCCTGTGTTGGTCTGGGCGACTGCACCAAGGTGTGTAAGTCCGATGCCATCCACATTGTGGACGGTGTTGCCAAGGTGGACAAGGACAAGTGCACCGCCTGCGGTGCCTGCGCAAACATCTGCCCCAAGCAGGTCATTATGATCGACGTGGGCGCCCGCGCAAGCCGGTGGTCATGTGCTCCAACAAGGACAAGGGTCCTGTGGCCATGAAGGCCTGCACCACCTCCTGCATTGCCTGCGGTATGTGCGAGCGCACCTGTAAGTTCGACGCTATCCACGTGGTGGACGGCGTGGCCCGCATCGACTATGACAAGTGCAAGGGCTGCGGCATGTGTGCCCAGAAGTGCCCCAAGCACATCATCCTCTTCCCGCTGAAGGATGACCCCAATCCCCCGAAGCCCGTGGTGAAGCCCGCCGCTCCCGCTGCTGCTCCCGCAGCAAAGCCGGAAGCCAAGGCTGAGGCAAAGCCCGAGACCAAGGCAGAGTAAACTGCAAACCAAAGCCCGCCGTGCAGCGATGCCCGGCGGGCTTTTTGCATAGAAAATGATTGGAAATGCCCTCTGCGTTGCTCTGGGCATAATTCAAGGAAATATTCTTCTAGATTTCGGTAGAACGGAACGCCTGCGGGCGTTCCGTTCTACCATTTTCACAAGAAAGGTCGCAGAGATGAGATGCATTTTCCAGTCACAGCTCCTCTCGTGAAAAGCGTTTGGAGCGCTCCGCAGAGCTTATCGGGGCAACGCCCCTCCATCTGCTTACGCAGACCGCTCTGCCGCTTAAAAGCCCCACTGGGGCTTTCATTGCTGCGCAAATGCGGTCGCTCCAAACGCGAAATTAAAAATGAATTTTCCGCTGAAGATGCCCAGAGCGCAAGCGGAGGGCATTTTAAATCGTCCGAATCCGGCGGGCTTTTTGTAAGAAAATCCGGTTGCAATGATGCGGAATTATGGTTAAATAGAAGGAGGATATTTTCACAGAAAGAGGACGATTATGGAACAACAGTCTGCACGCCTGCGGAATACAGGCTTTCTTACTTTCTTCTTCAGTGGCATCTGTGCCATCAGTGCGGGCGTGGTGGTCAGCCTGCTGCAGGAGCGCTACGGCTTTGCCTACGGCACGACCGGCACCCTGCTCTCACTTATGAGTGTGGGTAATCTGCTGGCAGGCCTGCTCATCGGTATGCTGCCCAGTGTACTGGGCATGAAGCCCAGTGTGCTGCTGCTCACCATCGGCTATGCGGTGGGCTACGGCATCATGGGCCTGACGGGTGCCGTGGCGGTGCTGGCGCTGGCGTTTTTTCTGGTGGGCATTGCCAAGGGCAGCGTCATGAACACCTGCACCATTCTGGTCAGCGATAACTCGGCCAACCGCACCCGGGGTATGAACCTGATGCACAGCTGCTACGCCTGCGGTGCGCTGCTGTGCCCCTTCCTCATTGCAGCGGCGGCAAGGGTGAGTACCGCACTGGCAGTATTCCTGCTGGCAGTGCTGGGCCTGATGCTCTGGCTGGTGTATGGATTTACTCCGCTGGGCGGCGGCAAGGCCAAGAATGCCAAGGGAAAGCAGGCCATTGACTGGAGCTTTCTGCGTTCGGCACGGTTCTGGATGCTGACCGGCCTTTTGTTCTTCCAGAACGCTGCAGAGCAGAGCGTCAACGGCTGGATGGTCACTTACTTCAAGGGCAGCGGCATCATTGCGGGCACACTGGCGGCTTACACCGTCACGGTGATGTGGGGTGCCACGCTGGTGGCCCGTCTGCTGATCGCATTCGTGTTCCCGTTCAAGAGCCCGCGCAAGGCCATGGTGGGCATGAGCGTGCTGTGCACCTTCTTCTACGTGCTGCTGGTGCGGGCCGACACGCAGGGCATGGCCATTGCGCTGCTGTTTGCATTTGCATTCTCGATGGCAGGTCTGAACCCCACTGCTGTCGCCAGCGCAGGCCGCATGACCAGCGTTACCAGCATGGGCATCATGCTGCCGGCGGCGTCCAGCGGTGCCATCCTCATGCCGTGGATCATTGGCATCGTAGCCGAAAAGGCTGGCCTTGCCGCTGGTATGGCTTCCAACATCGTGCCCTGCGTGGGCCTGATTATTTTCACCCTGCTGGTGGCAAAGCTGCCGGAAGAGTACGCAAAAAGCGGCCTGCCCGATAACGGCTTACTTTTCGATCCCTCTGGCCTTCGCGCTGAACTCGCACCCGCAGTAATCCTGCCGGTACAGGCCGTATTCCTCCGAAAGCTGCAGGCTGCGCAGATAGCCGTTGTGCTTTTTGAAGTCCGAAGGCAGATGCTTTACGCCGAACTCGGCTTCCAGCTCCTGCCCGATGGCATTGATGCGCTTGGCATCTTTATGCGGGCTGATGGACAGTGTGGTGGTGAACCAGTCGAAGCCGTTCTCACTGGCGTATTGCGCCGCCCGGCGCATCCGCAGCCGGTAGCAGATCGTGCACCGGCTGCCCCGCCCGGCTCGTTTTCAAGGCCGGTGACAGCAGAGTAGAACTCCTGAGGGTCGTAGTGGTCCTCCACCACGGTCACGCCCAGAGGATGGGCTGCTGCCACGAACTTCTTCAGCTCTTCGCCGCGACGGTAGTATTCCTCTGCAGGCCATGTGTTGGGGTTATAGTAAAGCACTGTGATCTCAAAATACTGGCACAGCTGTTCCAGCACTGCGCTGGAGCAGGGGCCGCAGCAGGCGTGGAGCAAAGGCGCGGCCGGGTGCCGTCCAGCGTTTTGAGCACGGCATCCATCTGCTGTGCAAAATTCAATTGAGTTGCCATTTTTATCATCCTTTGCTATACTGATTGAGAAAATTCCTTAAAAAGCTCGCCCTTTCGGGGGAGCTGGCATTGCACAGCAATGACTGAGAGGGTTTGCTTTCTTATTATAACATATTCCGCTTGAAAATACAGGAGGCACCATGACACAGGAAAAAGATTGCCCGCATCAACGAGCTGGCAAAAAAGAGCAAGACCACCGGCCTGACCGAGGCCGAAAAGGCAGAGCAGCAGGCCCTGCGCCGCGAGTACATCGATGATATGAAGGCCAGCCTGCGCGCGCAGCTGGCCAACACCTCCATTCAGGAGCCGGACGGCACTCTCCACAAGGTGATCCGCCGTGCCGACCTTGAGACCCCCGCAGCTGAACGCACAATTTTGCGCACACTTTTTTGGAGGAAAACGCAGCCAAAAGCTGTGTTTTCCTCTTTTTTTGCACGGCGATCTGTGCTATACTATACTTGCATTGGTATGTGCTTTGTGTATGCCTGCTGATGTGGTTTCCCAAGGTGGCGTATCCCGGGCAAGGTGCACGGAAAAGGCTGTCTTTTGAAAAAATGATAAAGAGGTCATTTATTATGCTTACTGCAATTACGGGGATCAACTGGGGCGATGAAGGCAAGGGCCGCATGGTCGACCTCATCAGCCAGGAGTATGACATCGTTGCACGTTATCAGGGCGGCAACAACGCCGGTCACACGGTCAAGAACGAGCGCGGCAAGTTCGTGCTGAATCTGCTGCCCTCCGGCATCCTGCGTCCGAACGTGGTCTGCGTTATGGGCAACGGCATGGTCATCGACCCGCATCATCTGGACGGCGAGATCAACAAGCTGCGGGAGCAGGGCGTTGAGATCAGCCCGGCAAACCTGAAGATCTCCGACCGTGCAACCATCACCATGCCCTACCATGTGGAGCAGGACGGTCTGGAAGAAGCACGTCTGTCCAAGACCGGCGCACAGTTCGGCTCCACCAAGCGCGGCATTGCCTACGCTTACGGCGACAAGTACATGAAGAAGACCCTGCGCATGGGCGACCTGCTGCATCTGGACGACGCTGTGAAGAAGCGCCTGGTCACCATGGTAGATTCCAAGAATCTGGTCATGGAGGGCAGCTACAACGCAGCTCCCATCAGCGTGGATGAGATGTGGGCATGGCTCGAAAAGTATGCCGCCATCTTCAAGGATTACATCTGCGATGTGGGCCAGTATCTGGCCGATGCAGACGCTGCAGGCAAGAAGGTCCTGTTCGAGGCTCAGCTGGGCGCTCTGCGCGACATCGATTTCGGCATTTACCCCTATACCACCTCTTCCAACGTCATCGGTGCTTACGCTCCCATCGGCGCAGGCATCCCGGGCCACAAGCTGCACAACTCCATCGGCGTGATGAAGGCTTACTCCTCCTGCGTGGGTGACGGCCCCTTCACTGCCGAGCTGGCTATGACCGAAGAGGAAAAGCACGACCTGCGTAAGGCTGGCCACGAGTACGGTGCAGCCACCGGCCGTCCCCGCCGCGTTGGCCCCATCGATCTGGTGGCAAGCCGCTACGGCGTGTTCTGCCAGGGCTGCGATGAAGTTGCTCTGACCCTGCTGGACGTGCTGGACTACATGGAAAAGATCCCCATGGTCACTGCCTACAAGCTGACCGATGGCAGCACCACCACCCGCTTCCCCATGGGCGAAGCTCTGGACACCGCACAGCCCGTGGTGGAGTACCTGCCCGGCTGGCACTGTGATATCACCGCAGCCCGCAAGTGGGAAGACCTGCCCAAGGAAGCACGCGATTACGTGGAATATCTGGAAAAGGCTGTCGGCTGCAAGATCACCTACATCTCTGTGGGTGCCGAGCGTGAGGCTTATATCCACCACGTATGATCCCCTGCAAAGCTCCTGAATGATTCAGAAAAGGAAGCGTCACAGATGTTTGATATCATTACCGACAGCGCATGCGACCTGACGCTGGACACTGCCAAACAGCTCCAAATCGAGGTCGTGCCCTTCTATGTCTCGCTGGACGGCGAGCACTACCGCAAAGAAGGCAAGGAGATCGCCGTGCGGGACTTCTACCAGTTCATGGTGGACAACCCTTCGGCCTACCCCAAAACCAGCCTTGCTTCCATTGAGGACTTTGAGCAGGCATTCCGTGCCCATGCTGCTGCTGGCCGGGATGTGCTGTGTCTGGTGTTCACCAGCAAGATGAGCGGCTGTGTGGGCAGCGCCCGCAATGCCCGGGATCTGGTGCTGGAAGATTTCCCCGATGCCCGCATTGAGGTCATTGACAGCGCGGCGGCTACCGTTACCGAGTCCACCATGGTGGAAAACGCCGTGGCCATGCGGGACGCAGGCTGCACGCTGGACGAGACTGTGACATGGCTGGAAGCAGAGAAAGCTACCAACCAGATCTTCTTCACGGTAGGCAATCTGGACTATCTCATTAAGGGCGGCCGCATTGGCAAGGTGACGGGCCGTGCAGCCAACATGCTGGGCATCAAGCCGATGATCCTGTTCAAGGATGGCGAGATCTTCTCCGGCGGCGTGGCACGCGGCCGACAGAAGAGCTTTGAAAAAGCGCTGGAACAGCTGATGAACTATCTGGATGCCCACGGCGGCACCCCGGACGACTACCGCATCACCGTAGGCTACGGCTACGACGAAGAGGAAGGCAAGCGCCTGTGGATGCAGACCCGCGCGGCCCTGCGTGCAAAGTACCCCGGCGCACAGTGCGAAGTGGGCCTGCTGCAGATCGGATGCACCATTGCTGTGCACACCGGCCCCTATGCGCTGGGCATGGGCGTGATGCGCCGCTGGAAGAAACAGGGCTGAGATCACATTATATGAATTTTTGAACTCCAGAAAATCTATGGATTTTTTGGGGTTCTTTTTTTAGAGCAATGCTTCCCATACAGAGCGTATTCGAGTGGAACAGATTTCTTGACTTTTATGCAATTCTTCTCCACCGGATAAGTTCTCTTTTGCGTGCCAAAAGAGAACCAGAAAGGACGGCGGTGCCCGCAGGGCATGAAAGCCCCAGTGGGGCTTTTAAGCCGCAGACCGGTTTGCGCAGCAAATGCCGCGTGTTCAGCGCGGCAAGGTCTCCGCTACTTTCGAGGCGCGGGAGGCGGCGGGTTGCGGCTCCCTGCGTCTGCTTCGTGCCTTGCGCGGCACTCGCATCCTGCAGGCCGCTGCCCCAACGGCTCCTCCCTGTTTCGGCCGCTGGCCGCGGTCGTCGCCGTTGCAAACTAAGGGCTGCTCGCCCTTAATAATCCCAAAGCAGATGGGCTCCATACAAAAAATCCAAGTCGCTGCGCTAGAGGATTTTTGTGTTGCGCCGATTTTAAGTCGCTTACGCGATGAACGGTATGGCAAGGCTGCGTGTTTTTTCTAGCAAAAACTGTGATTTGCAAACTTTTTATGAACCCTATTGACAAAGTGGGAAAACAGGAGTATAGTTTTAGCAGTCGAACAGATAGAGTGCTAAAACAAGCAAAGCCAGTTCGGCAGGAGGTGCTTGAAACCGTGAAACAACTGAAGAATAGCCGCTGCTTCCCGTTCGGCAGCATCTCTGCACCGGACTTTTAGCAGATGACTATCGTGTCCGCTAAAATAAACCTTCCGGTATGAATGGAGGCTTGACTTTATGAATACCAATCAATATACACAGAAAACGCTGGAGGCTCTGCAGGCAGCGCAGCAGCTGGCTGTGGAGTATCAGCATAACCAGCTGGAACCCGAACATCTGCTGCACGCCCTCGCTTCGCAGGAGCAGGGCCTGATCCCGCAGCTGCTGCAGAAGCTGAATGTTGACCCCGGTAGTTTTGCTGCCGCCGTGGCCGAAAAGCTTTCGGCTTTGCCTCGGGTCTCCGGCTCCGGCCGTGACCCCGACAAGGTCTATATCTCGCAGGCTGCCGATAAGGTGCTCAGCGCCGCCGCCCGAGAAGCCAAGGCCATGAAGGACGACTATATCAGCGTGGAGCATGTGTTCCTGGGTTTGCTGGACGAGCAGACCCAGAACACCACCGAGTTGTTCCGTGCGTTCAGCATCACGAAAGATAAGTTCCTGCAGCAGCTCACAGCAGTGCGCGGCAACCAGCGCGTCACCAACGACAATCCGGAGGAGACCTACAACGCCCTGCAGAAGTATGGTCAGGATCTGGTAGACCTTGCCCGCAAGCAGAAGCTGGACCCAGTCATCGGCCGTGATCAGGAGATCCGCAACGTGATCCGCATCCTGTCCCGTAAGACCAAGAACAACCCCTGCCTGATCGGTGAGCCCGGCGTTGGCAAGACCGCCATTGCAGAGGGTCTTGCACAGCGTATCGTGCGCGGCGATGTGCCTGAAAACCTGAAGGACCGCATCGTGTTCAGTCTGGACATGGGCGCTCTGGTGGCCGGTGCAAAGTACCGCGGCGAGTTCGAGGAGCGCCTGAAGAGCGTGCTGAACGAGGTGAAGAAGAGCGAGGGCAAGATCATCCTCTTCATCGATGAGCTGCACACCATCGTGGGTGCCGGCAAGACCGATGGTGCCATGGACGCAGGCAACCTGCTCAAGCCCATGCTGGCCCGGGGCGAGCTGCACTGCATCGGCGCCACCACACTGGACGAGTACCGCCAGTATATCGAGAAAGACCCCGCTCTGGAGCGCCGCTTCCAGCCGGTACAGGTGGATGAGCCCACCGTGGAGGACACGATCTCCATCCTGCGCGGCCTGAAGGAGCGCTACGAGGTGTTCCACGGCGTGAAGATCAACGACAGCGCCCTGATCGCCGCTGCCACCCTGTCCGACCGCTATATCACGGATCGTTTCCTGCCGGATAAGGCCATCGACCTTGTGGATGAAGCCTGCGCCATGATCAAGACCGAGATGGACAGCATGCCCAGCGAGATGGACGACCTGGCCCACCGGATCACCCAGCTGCAAATCGAGCAGGTGAGCCTGAAAAAGGAGACCGATGCCCTGAGCCAGAGCCGCCTGAAGGATCTGGAAAAGGAGCTGGCCGAGCTGCAGGACAAGTTCCGCAGCATGAAGGCAAAGTGGGAGAACGAGAAGAACGCCATCGGCAAGGTGCAATCCCTGCGTGAGCAGATCGAGCAGACCAATGCCGACATTGAAAAGGCTCAGCGCGAGTACGACCTGAACAAGGCCGCTGAGCTGAAATACGGCAAGCTGCCCCAGCTGCAGAAACAGCTGGAAGAGGAAGAGAAGATCGCCGCCGCCAAGAAGGAGGACAGCCTGCTGCGTGACCGCGTGACCGATGAGGAGATCGCCCGCATCGTGGCCCGCTGGACCGGCATCCCGGTGGAGAAACTGGTGGAGGGTGAGCGCGAGAAGCTGCTGCATCTGGACGATGTGCTGCACCGTCGGGTCATTGGCCAGGACGAGGCTGTGACCAAGGTGAGCGAGGCCATTCTGCGCAGCCGGGCCGGCATTGCCAACCCCAACCGCCCCATCGGCAGCTTTCTGTTCCTCGGCCCCACCGGCGTTGGCAAGACTGAGCTGGCCAAGGCACTGGCACAGGCCCTGTTTGACGATGAGCGCAACATGGTGCGAATCGATATGACCGAGTATATGGAGAAGTTCAGCGTCAGCCGTCTGATCGGCGCGCCTCCGGGATACGTCGGTTACGAAGAGGGCGGCCAGCTGACCGAGGCTGTGCGCCGCAAGCCCTACAGCGTGGTGCTGTTTGACGAGGTGGAAAAAGCCCACCCGGACGTGTTCAACATCCTGCTGCAGGTGCTGGACGATGGCCGCATCACCGACAGTCAGGGCCGCACCGTGGACTTCAAGAACACGGTCATCATCCTCACCTCCAATCTGGGCAGCGACATCATCCTGAACGATTTGGAGCAGCGCCGTGCCAACGGCTCCAACGAGCTGAGCGAGGAAGCAAAGCACCAGATCGACCAGCTGCTGAAGAGCAAGTTCCGCCCCGAATTTCTGAACCGTCTGGATGAGATCGTCTACTACAAGAGCCTGACCAAGGACGAGATGCGCAGGATCGTGGATCTGCAGTTGCAGGATCTGCGCAAGCGCATGGACGAGGGCAAGCACCTCAAGCTGGAGGTCACCACCGCTGCCAAGGACTTCATCATCGATTCTGCTTACGACAGCGTCTATGGCGCACGTCCCATCAAGCGGTTCATCCAGAGCCGCGTGGAGACCCTGATCGCCAAGGCCATCATTCAGGGCAGCTATACCGAGGGCAACACCCTGACGGTAGACTGCGAGAATGGCGCTTTGACCCTGCGATAATGTAAATTTTACCTGTTCTGTACGGACTTTGCGGCAAGAAAGCTTGCACCACCGTACAGAATATGGTATGATTACAAATAACATTGATGTGCTTTTCATCGCGGAACAGCAACGATGGGGAGCACATTTTTGTATGTGAAAACATTTATCCCAAAACTCTCTCAGGCGCGTTGCGCCAGTGTGCGATATCCCGGGCAGCAGCACCTTCTGCGTGGAAGGGGCTGGCTGCGGGCGCACAGAAAAGCTCCCCCCGGGAGCTGGCATCGCGCAGCGATGCCTGAGAGGGTTCAAACAAAAACAGAAAGTTGAGTGTGATTTCCCTTTTTATGGACGATGGCAGTATTACGCTTTTGGCGGCGCTGATCATTCTGGTGGCATTTTCCGCCTTTTTCTCCGCCTCTGAGACCGCATTTTCTTCCCTGAACCAGATCCGCCTGAAAAGCCGCGCCGAGGACGGCGATTCGGCAGCAGCCCGCGTGCTGGCTATGTCGGAAAAGTACGACAAGCTGCTCTCCACCATCCTCATCGGCAACAATATCGTCAACATTGCCGCAGCATCCATTGGCACAGTGCTGTTCACCCGCCTGCTGGACCCGGAGCGGGGCGCGACGGTGTCCACCTTCGTGCTGACCATTGTGGTTCTGATCTTTGGCGAGGTGACCCCCAAGAGCCTTGCAAAGGAGATGCCGGAGACGGTTGCCACAGCGGTTTCGCCCTTTTTGAACCTGCTCATGATCCTGTTCACCCCGCTGACCTGGCTGTTCAGCCAGTGGAAGCGCCTGCTGGGGCATTTCATCCGCAGCACCGAGGAGGACACCATCACTGAGGGTGAGCTGATGACCATGGTCAGCGAAGCCGAGAACGACGGCGAGCTGACCAATCGGGAAAGCCAGCTCATCCGCAGCGCCATTGAGTTCGACGATGTGGAGGTGGAGGAGATCCTCACGCCCCGCGTGGATGTGATCGCGGTGGAGGACGATCTCTCGCTGGATGAGGTGGCCGATACCTTTGCGGAATCGGGATATTCCCGTCTGCCCGTCTACCACGGCACCATTGACAACATCATCGGTGTGGTACATGAAAAGGACTTTTACCTTGGCCGTCTGCGCAAGGATACCACGCTGGAAGACCTTGTGAAGCCCACCCTTTATACCACCGGCTCCACCCAGATCTCCCAGCTGCTGCGCACCCTGCGGGAGCAGCACCATCACATGGCGGTGGTGGTGGACGAGTACGGCGGCACCGAGGGCATCATCACGCTGGAAGATATTCTGGAAGAGCTGGTAGGCGAGATCTGGGATGAGCATGACGAAGCGACCGAGGACTTCCGCAGGCAGTCGGACGGCAGCTGGATCGTGCTGGGCAGTGCCGGTGTGGACGACCTGTATGAGAGGCTGGGCCTGCCGGAGGATGAGGATATCGATTCCAATACGGTGAACGGTCTGGTGCAGGAAAAACCTGCCATCTGCCCAAGGTGGGCGACCGGTTCACGCTGGGCGAGTACGACGGTGTCGTTACCCGCACGGCCAAGCGCCGCGTGACCGAGGTGCGCCTGACCCCGGCGGAAAAGCCGGAACCGAAGAAGGAAGAAGACGAAAAGCCGCACTTCAACCGGCTGACCAATAAGTAAATCTAAGGGAGGATGCCGTTTTCCAATACGGCCCTATCCTGTGAAAAAGCAAACTCCGGCAGACCGCAGTCTGCCGGAGTTTGCTCTTTATAAAAATAATTGTTCCGCTGAATATGGCTAGAGCGAAGCGGAAGCCATTAAATGGTTTTGCTTTCCGCCTGCAGATAGGTATACAATGCTCCCACCTGATTGGCTTCGCTGCTGAAATGGCAGGGCACGATCTTGCAGCGGGGCAGACCGATCATGTAGGGCGATTCCCCACGGGAAGCAAACAGCCCGGCATATACCCGGCGCAGATCGTCCAGCAGCAGCGGCTGCTTGCTGATGCCGCCGCCGATGGCTACCTTTTCCACATCCAGCAATACGGTCAGGTTGTAGATCTGCACGGCCACCATCTTGCAGAACCGTTCCAGCACTTACAGCGCTTCCGGCTCGGCGGCATTGGCGGCATCAAAAAAGAGTTTACCGTTCATGGGGGCATCGGCGGGCAGGCCCTTGCGGGCACGGTACCACTTGAGCAGGTATTTGGTGCTGCACTGGCAGGCCATGGTTTTTTCGGTATTCTCCCACTCGTCGGCGTTGGTGTTCACAAAGCTGTACTCTCCGGCGGTAAAGTGCACGCCGCGCACCAGCTGGCCATTGGCAATGATGCCGCCGCCCACGCCGGTGCCAATGATAAACACTGCCGCATTGCAGCAGCCCTGCAAGGCACCGGCCCGCAGCTCTGCAATGGCTGCAGCCTTGCCGTCGTTTTCCAGCGTGACACGGCAGCCGCATCTTTCGCGCACCAGCTGCCCCACCTGCGTGCCGGTGTTGTACAGAAGTGCCCCGCCGTTGGAGACATAGCCGGTGTTGGCATCCACAAAGCCGGGCAGCGCCATGGCGATACCGTCCACTTCATCCTTATGCGGTGCATACAGAGCGTATATTGTGTCGAGAAAATGCTCCTGCGTATCCTGCGGCGTGGGCACGGAACCGGCATCGAAACGGTTCATCTGCTCGTCCATGACCGAATATTTGATCTCGGTGCCTCCTACGTCAAAAACCATGACCTTCATTGCTGTTCCCTCCGCAAAGCTGATCTTCTTCCTTATTATGGCAAATGCGTGCAAAAAAGTAAAGCCATCCGCAACATGCCGCGAATAGCTTTACTTTAATTTAGAGCTTGCTCAGCTGCGGGCCCTGTGCGGTATCCTTGACCGCCCAGCCCAGTTCGGTCAGCTGTGCACGGATGGCATCGGCAGTGGCCCAGTCCTTGGCCTTCTTGGCGGCGGCACGCTTCTCTACCAGCTCAGTCACCTCGGCGGGCACCTCGTCCTTCTTGCGGTTGTACAGCAGGCCCAGTACGCCGGTGATCTCGTCGAACGCAGCGGCGGCGGTCTGCAGGGCATCCTTGGAGGAAACAGCCGACAGCGTGTTGATCTCCTTGACCAGATCGAACACGGCAGCCAGTGCATCCGGGGTGTTCAGGTCATCGTCCATGGCAGTGCAGAACTTGGTGCGGGCCTCGGCAGCCTTTTCCTTCAGGGTCTCGTCGGTGCCAAAGGTGTCCTTGGTCAGGGCAAAATCCAGATTCTCGCGGCAGGTGTACAGGCGCTCCAGGCTGTTCTTGCAGCTTTCAATGAGGTCCACGGTGTAGTTCAGCGGCATCCGGTAGCCTGCGGTCAGCATGAAGTAGCGGATGGGTTCGTAGCCGTAGACGTCCGCCACGTCCCGCACGGTGAAGAAGTTGTGCAGGCTCTTGGACATCTTCTGATTGTCCACGTTGATGAAGCCGTTGTGCATCCAGTAGCGGGCAAAGGTGCAGCCGTTGGCGCACTCGCTCTGTGCGATCTCATTCTCGTGGTGGAGGGAAGATCAGGTCCTGACCGCCGCAGTGCAGATCAATGGTCTTGCCCAGATGGGTGCGGCTCATGGCACTGCACTCGATATGCCAGCCCGGACGGCCCATGCCGTAGGGGCTCTCCCATGCAGGTTCACCGGGCTTTGCGGCCTTCCACACGGCAAAGTCTGCGGGGTCCTCCTTCAGGTTGTCGTCCATCTGGCTGCGCAGCTCACGGTTGCCGCTCTCCAGATCGTCCAGCTTCAGGTGGCTCAGCTTGCCGTACTCGGGATCGCTCTTCACCCGGAAGTACACATCGCCGTTCTTGGCAACATAAGCGTGGCCGGAGTCGATCAGATCCTTCACGATATCCAGGATCTGCTGGATGTGCTCGGTAGCCCGGGGCTGGACGGTGGGCTTTTTGCAGTTGAGGCCGGCGGCATCCTTGAGGTACTCGGCCTCAAAGCGCTGAGCGACCTCCTTCATGGAGGTGCCCTCTTCCTGCCCCTTCTTGATGAGCTTGTCGTCGATATCGGTGATGTTGGAAACATAGAACACCTTGTTGCCGCGGTACTCAAGGTAGCGGCGCAGGGTATCGAACACGATCAGCGGGCGGGCGTTGCCGATGTGGATATAGTTATAAACGGTAGGGCCGCAGACATAGATGCGGTATTCACCGGGCACCTGCGGCACGAATTCTTCTTTCTGGCGGGTCAGCGTATTGAAAATCTGCATGGCTGTTTCTCCTTTTTTACTTTTTTCATTATAACGGTGTACAGAAGGGAAGTCAAGAAAAAACGACCGCTCCCGGCGCATTCTGCACACCGGAAACGGTCGTTTTTCAAATCAGGAGCTTAGCCGGGATAACGGCTCACTTCCAGCAGCTCTTCTGCACGCTTCACCTGCTCCGCGGTGGGCGGCACGGCGTCCGGCAGTGGATAAGGGATGCCCAGCTTCTGCCACTTGAACAGGCCCAGCGTGTGGTAGGGCAGCACCTCCACCCGCTGCACCGTTTTCAGGCTGCGGATGAAGTCTGCGGTCCTGCGCAGGCCCTCCTCGTCGTCGGTCAGGCCGGGTACCAGCACATGCCGGATCCACAGCGGGATGCCGAGGTCAGAAATATGCCGCGCCATCGCAAGGATGTTGGCATTGTCTTTGCCGGTGAGCTGCCGGTGGCGTTCCGGGTCGATCTCCTTCAGATCGAGAATGACCAGACTGGTGGACTTCATCAGCCGGTCGAAACCGGCCAGATAATCCGGGTCATCGGGCCGGAAGGGCTGCCCGGCGGTATCCAGAGCCGTGTGCACGCCTTTGGAGCGGGCCAGCTCGAAGAATGCCGTCAGGAACTCCATCTGGCGCAGCGGCTCGCCGCCGCTGACCGTGATGCCGCCCTTTTTGCCCCAGTAGTTGCGGTAGCGGTAGACCCGCTGGAACAGCTTTTCTGCCGTCCATTCCTCGCCGCCCTCCGCAGCCCACGTTTCCGGGTTGTGGCAGTATTTGCACCGCAGGGCACACCCCTGCAAAAACACCACAAAGCGCACACCGGGGCCGTCCACAGAGCCGAAGGATTCCAGCGAGTGGACATAGCCGATGGGGTTACAGGGCTGCATGGCAGGTGCGGGAGATAACGTCCATCTGCTGCTCGCGGGTCAGGTCGATGAACTTGACGGCGTAGCCGGAGACGCGGATGGTGAAGTTGGCGTACTCCTCCTTCTCGGGGTGCTCCATGGCATCCAGCAGCTTCTCCTTGCCAAAGACGTTCACGTTCAGGTGGTGTGCACCCTGATCGAAGTAGCCGTCCATGACCTGTACCAGATTCTCCACCCGCTCGCCTTCGCTGTGACCCAGAGCGTCCGGGTTGATGGTCTGGGTGTTGGAGATGCCGTCCAGTGCCCAGTGGTAGGGCAGCTTTGCCACCGAGTTCAGGGAAGCCAGCAGGCCGTTCTGCTCTGCGCCGTAGCTGGGGTTTGCACCGGGAGCAAACGGGGTGAAGGCGGCACGGCCGTCGGGCAGAGCGCCGGTGTACTTGCCGTACACCACGTTAGAGGTGATGGTCAGGATAGAGGTGGTAGCCTCGGAGTTGCGGTAGGTGTGGCGCTTCTTGATCATCTCCAGGAAGGTGCGCAGCAGCCACACGGCGATATCGTCGGCGCGGTCATCATCGTTGCCGTACTTGGGGAAGTCGCCCTCGGTCTCAAAGCCGGTGGCAAGGCCGCACTCGTCACGCACTACCTTCACCTTGGCGTACTTGATGGCGCTCAGGGAGTCGATGACGTGGGAGAAGCCTGCAATGCCGGTGGCAAAGGTGCGGCGCACGTCGGTGTCGATCAGCGCCATCTCGGCTTCCTCATAGTAGTATTTGTCATGCATATACTGGATCAGGTTCAGCACATTGACGTACAGGCCAGCCAGCCAGTCCAGCATCTGGACATACTTGGGCAGTACCTCGTCGTAGTTCAGGTACTCGCTGGTGATGGGGGCATAGTTGGGGCCGCACTGCTCGTGGCTCTTCTCGTCGACACCGCCGTTGAGTGCGTACAGAAGGCACTTGGCGAGGTTTGCGCGGGCGCCGAAGAACTGCATCTCCTTGCCGGTCTGGGTGGCAGACACGCAGCAGCAGATGGAGTAATCATCGCCCCACACGGGCTTCATCACGTCGTCGTTCTCGTACTGGACAGAGCTGGTATCGATGGACACCTTGGCGGCATATTTCTTGAAGCTCTCCGGCAGGGCGGAGGAGTACAGAACGGTCAGGTTCGGCTCCGGGGCGGGGCCCATGTTCTCCAGGGTGTGCAGGAAGCGGTAGCAGTTCTTGGTGACCATGCTGCGGCCATCCATGCCGATGCCGCCCACTTCCAGCGTTGCCCACACGGGGTCGCCGGAGAACAGCTGGTTGTAGCTGGGGATGCGGGCAAACTTGACCATGCGGAACTTCATGATCAGGTGGTCGATCAGCTCCTGAGCCTCGGTCTCGGTCAGGGTGCCGTTGTCCAGATCGCGCTGGATGTAGATATCCAGGAAGGTGGAGATGCGGCCCACGCTCATGGCAGCGCCGTTCTGGGTCTTGATGGCGGCCAGATACCCGAAATACAGCCACTGGCAGGCCTCCTTGGCGTTCTTTGCAGGCTGAGAGATATCATAGCCGTAGGCCTCGGCCATCTTCTTCATGCCCTTCAGGGCGCTGATCTGGCGGGCGATCTCCTCGCGCAGGCGGATCACGTCGTCGGTCATCGTGCCGTCGCCGCAGTTGGCAAAGTCGTTCTGCTTGAACTTGATGAGGGAATCGATGCCGTACAGGGCCACGCGGCGGTAGTCGCCCACGATGCGGCCGCGGCCGTAGGTGTCCGGCAGACCGGTGATGATGTGGGTATGGCGGGCCGCCTTCATCTCAGGGGTGTAGGCATCAAACACAGCCTGATTGTGGGTGCGGGTATAATCGGTAAAGATCTTGTGCAGCTTGTCGCTGGGCTGGTAGCCGTAGGTGGTGCAAGCCTGCTCTGCCATCTTGATGCCGCCGTAGGGCATGAAGGCGCGCTTGAGGGGCTTGTCGGTCTGCAGTCCCACGATCTGCTCCAGATCCTTCAGGCTTTCGTCGATATAGCCGGGGCCGTAAGCAGTCAGGCTGCTGACCACTTCGGTCTCCATATCCAGCACGCCGCCCTTGGCGCGCTCGGCCTTCTGCAGCTTCTGCAGGGCCCCCCACAGCTTGTCGGTCGCCTCGGTGGGGCCGGCCAGAAAGCTTTCGTCGCCGTCATACGGGGTGTAGTTCTTCTGGATGAAGTCGCGCACATTGACTTCCTCTTTCCAGATGCGGCCCTCAAAGCCTTCCCACTGTTCAAAATTGATCATTGGAACCTCCTTGCTCCATTACGCAGTTAGCGTTTTCTAACTAATGAGCCTTTGAAAAACCGCTCTGTATGGCGGCTTTCTGGGGGCAAAACGGTCTTGAACTGCCGGTTACAGCAGCCCCAACTACAAGGTGTAGACAAAAATGAAAACCTGCCCACAAAATCTTGCGTTATTATAATAGCAAGAACCACCTTTAAAAATGCAATAGAAAACAAGTGGGTTTTCTTCCAAAGCAAGGGGCTTTCTTTGGGCAGAATGTAGAAAAAGCGCCGAAATCCCGGCGGTGCCCCTATTTTGCGAAAAATCGAAAAATAAGGGTTGACAAGACTAACCGGCTGTGGTATTCTGTTCTCGCAACGAGGTTAGACGAATCTAACCACGTTGCACCAGAAAAGCAGATGCTTCTGCAAAAGCGTCTGTGAAAAACCGGTTTGTGTAATGTGCACAGACCCCAAGTTTGTCGCGGCGGGGCCGCTCCATCTTGCTTACGCAAGACCGCTTTGTGGCTTAAAAGCCCCACTGGGGCTTTCATTGCTGCGCAAACGCCAATTCCTCCATTCCATTCTCTTTTTTCAAGTGAGCTGTGGTTTTAGTTTGCTCCCACGGCTCGATGCGCGGCATTCGGTGTGATTGGTACCGCACCATGTGCAAAAGAAAAACAAAAACGGGACATGCAGCTTGACCACCTGCGTGCCCCGTTTTTTGTTTTTATAAGGGAAACGACCCTCTCAGCCGCCTGCGGCGGCAGCTCTCCCGAAGGGCGAGCTTCATGCGCAAGTACGGAAAGATACTACTTTTGGTTTGAAGAAAAACGTTTAAGCCAGATGCAAAGAAGCTCCCCCTTTCGGGGGAGCTGGCATCGCTCAGCGATGCCTGAGAGGGTTTACTTCACGATCTCCGCCAGCTTTTGATACACTTCCTCCGCGCCGCCCTTGGGTTCTTTGATCTTTACGAACTGGCTGTTCACGATGGCGGTGCCATCGGAGTAGACGGTGAACAGGAGATTATTGTTCTCGGCATCATCGTAATAACTCACAGTGACGGAATCCACCGGGTATTCGTGGCTGTAGGAGGAATACTGCTGGTTGAACCGCTTGACGCAGGTAAGGCCGGAGAGCACGTTTGCGATCTGCTGATAGGCAGGGTCGTCGGCAGAAAGCAGCTGAACATCCATCTCTGCGGAGCGGGCAAAGTTCTGAATGTGCTCCACCCGGATACTGGCCTGTGTGCTGGCCTTGATCCCGGATGCAAGATCGATCTTTGCGGAAGGAAAGATCAGCACCAGTGCAAGCAGCACTAAAATGACAATGCCGAACCGGGACAGAATGCCTTTTTCCTTCATAAGAGTCATGCCTCCTTTGGCAGCTCCGCTCCCATTTGGCCCAGATGCCGCTGGGCAAAGAAGAAGCCCACGGCGCTGGCGGCGAACACCACATAATAGCTGGCGATGCGGTAGAGCATCATCACGCTCATCACCTCGCCCCGCTCCAGAAAGCTGCCGAACACCAGCAGGAATGCCGTCTCGATGGAGCCCATGCCGGCCACATTGGGCAGGGCGTTGGACAAAAACAGCATCAGGCTGGTGAGCAGCTGCACCTGCCAAGAACCCCAGCGGGGAAAGCCCCATGAACCGGATGCACAGGTAGGGCAGGCAGAACAGCCCGAACAGCTTGACCGCCTGTAATGCCAGAATTTCAGCGCAGCGGGGCTTATCCGCCAGCAGGCGGCGGCTCTCCTCGCCCAGAACATCCAACTGCTGCTGCCAGTCGGTGCGGCGCTGCTGCCATTTTTCCGTTTTGGGCAGCAGACGCATCAGCCAGCGGGCAAGGTTCTGCACCAGCGGCGATACGCACACCAGCACCAGCACCACAATGATGGCCGCCACTACAGCGTATGCCATGGGCAGATAATTCATCACACCGGTGGTGTTGGCGGCAAGCCATCTGTGCTGAAACAGCAGCATCACTGTGGCATACAGCAGCACGGTGGTTTTGTGGAACACGTACTGCAGGGTCATCAGGCCCACGCCCGGGCCAACCGGCAGGCCGCAGCGGTGCAGATACCAGGTCTGCACCGGCACTGCACCTGCGCCCAGCGTGACCACATTGCCAAAGGTGCCGCACCACGCGGTATCGATGCCCTGCCAGAGCCTGAAGCCCGGGATGCGGCTGCGCACGATGACCCACGCCACGCACCCCTCCAGCAGCGGATAGCTGAGGCCGATGGCCAGCACCACCAGCACCTGCCATGCGGACAGCTGCGAAAGCGCTTCGGTGATCTCGGCCCAGTTGTCCTTGAACAGCAGCACGATGATGCTGGTAAGTGCGGCGAGCACCAGCAGCGAGATCACTGTCTTTTTGCGGGAAGGTGCGGCAGACGCGGGTTGGCTCATAGAGAGAACAGGCTCCTTTCAGGCGGAATGATTTGATAAAAGTATAACACACGCGGCCTGTGTCTTTGTGAACGGAACTGGAATTTTCTTGTGCAATTTTGATGGAATGATAAAAAGGCAAGGGCAGATGCACGCATCGACCCTTGCCTTTATCTTGTTTTTAGTCTGTTGATTCGTTCACCAGCCGTGTCAGGGTGGCAACATAGGCTTCGTTGGAATAATATTTCTCGTACATTTTCCGGCAGTCAGCTTTCATGGCGGCCAGCTGTTCCGGATGCAGGATAGCATACTCCAGCACCTTTGCCAGCTGATCCGGGTCGTCGTCTTTGTACACAAAGCCGTCCACGCCCTCGGTGATCAGCCCGGCGGTGCCGGTGTGCTCCGACACGATGGAGGGCTTGCCGAAGATCAGGCCCTCGGTGACGAAGGTGGGCATGGGATCATCGCGGGAAGCGCATACCACGCAGGTGCACTGATCCATCAGGGATTTGATCTCGGGCCGTTCCAGACGCTTGCGGTAGAAAACGGTGTCCGGGTAGTCCTCCACCAGTGCATCCACGGCGTTCTTCAGGCTCTTGTCCGCCGCCTTGCCCACGAACAGGAAAGCAGCCTTCTGGCGCACCTCGGGCTTTAGCAGGCGGATGGCGTTGCAGAAAATATCCTGACCCTTGCGCGGCTCAAAGGAACCTACCGTCACGAACAGCGGCCTGCCGCCGGCATAGCTGATATCGTAGGGCGGGAAGCTTTCCTGCGCATAGTCCGGCAGACCGTAGATCAGCTGTTCAATGCTGAAGTCCGGCCGCACCGAGTGCATGGCGGCAGTGGCGTGGGAGCCTACGGCGCACACATGCACATTGGAGCCCAGTGTTTTGGGAATCTTGTGCGCAATGAATGGGTAGCCTGCAAAGGCATCGTGCAGCCACCACAGCACCGGCACGAAGGAGCCGTTCAGGGTGCTCACGGCGGCAGCCTCTACCACGGTGTTGGCCAGCACAAAATCGGCACTGGTGGCAAGGCCCCACAGCGACGAGTTCATCACGCAGTCGCTGCGGGTCACTACGGCAGCACCGGCATCCAGAAACAGCGGCAGCGAGCCGTCGTCCGCAGGGCCAAGCACCACCACTTCAAAGCCCATGCTGCGCAGCACCGGCACGGCACTTATCAGCACGATGGGCGCACCGGTCATGGTCAGCTCGTGGCTCAGGATCAAAGCACGCTTTCCGTCTGCAGAGAACACATCGTCGGCACACAACTCCCGCCGGAAGTGCAGCAAAGACTGCGGGATGCGGCGGCAGTTTTCCGCCATGGCGGTGGCAAGGCGCAGCAGCTCGGTCACGCTGTCCCTGCCGCGCGCAGCGGCGCGCACCCGGTCCAGAAGCTTCCGCGATACCATGGCGCAGCGGCTGCACGGGATGTGCTGGGTGCTCAGATAAAGGGCGGTGGAGCCATCGAAGCCAAAGGCGGCATCACACACCACAAAATCGGCACCGGTGCGCAGGGCGGCGGCAAAATAGGTCAGGGCGGTGGAGGTGCACTCCAGATCTTCGCTGACCAGCAGCACGCCCTCCACCGAGTCGGTCAGGGCGGGGGCCAGCTCCGTCACCAGCCGGAACTTGCGGTGCAGCTGGTTTTCCAGTGCGTGCTCCAGCGCCTGATGACGGCCCGGTGCATACACCAGCAGATAGGTACTCTGGGTATCGGTATAAACCTGCTTCGTCAGCTGCTTACGCTGCAGGGTGCTGTAACTGCTGTACATGTTGACAACTCCTTTAGCGATCCGATTCAGCCGCGCAGCAGGCGGCGCAAAGCACGCAGCGGTGCGGTAAGCCGCCAGCTGCTGCTCTCGTACAGGTTTTCCAGCGAATCTTCATAGGCAGCACGGCTGTTCTGAAGTTCCGTCAGCTGATTGTTCAGCCGGGTATTCTCGGCAAGGGCAGCCTGCAGCTGTTCCAGAACATCGTTCTTTTCGGCCTCAGCCTGCAGCTTGATGGTATTCAACGCGCTGAGCAGGGCCTTGCCGGGCTGCTCGTGCTGGAAGCGGCCCAGCGGATAGTAATGATAGGTCACGGCAAACTTCATCCCGGCCGCAAAGGGCACGGTGCTGCACACGGTCAGGTTGGGGTCCACATCCAAAAACAGCAGGCAGTCTTCCTGCAGCCGGATGCCGTTCATGGCGCGGCATTCCAGCCGCTCGTCCGAGATGCTCAGGTCAGTCACGCAGCAGGCCAGCTCACCGGGGTCCAGCCGCAGCGCACGGGCATCCGTGGGCAGGGTGAACACCGCAGAGACCTCGTGGGTCAGTTCGTCGTAGGCATCCTCGGCAACGGTCAGGCATTCCCGCGGGGAATAGCCGGAGCCGGAATCGTAGAACAGCTGCGGCAGGGTCAGGGCGGCAGGCTCGTTGTCGCTGCCGTGCCTTGCCAGTGCGGCCTGATAGTTCAGCACCTGTTGTTCCAGCTCCAGACACCGCTGTGCCAGCCGGGATACACCTTCGTCAGAGAGCTTGAGCTGCTGTTCCAAGTCAGCAGCGCGGCTGCGGGCCGCAGCAAGGGTCTCGGGGACATCGTTGTTCATAACCGGATTCTCCTCTTATTTTTATGATGGCTGCACCGCAGCAGCCGGAAAAACATGTCAGTGCCGGGAGGTATAGTGCACGGCGGGCGTTCTGCGCTGTGCAGGGAAAAATCGGATGATGAGTGCGCGGCGTACACGCAGCAGCTCACACACAAGCCAGATAGAGCCCAGAGAGATGGCATATTGCAGCCACATGCCCAGCACCGGCTGCGCAGAGAACTTTGCTACCATCAGATACCACGGAATAGCGATGATCTCCACGGTATGTACGCAGAAAATGTTCAGCGAACGGCGGCCCACCGCTTCCAGAAAGTGCACGATGGGGCCATGGCCGCGGCTGAGCCGCATAAACAGCCGGATGAAAAGCAGGCCTGCAGCACCGACCAGAAAGATGCTCAGCGGCCCCAGCGACCACTCGGCCAGCGAGATGCAGTCGGTGGTGCGGGTAGCAAGAGCGCCTACGGCAATGAGTGCTGTGGCGGCCAGCAGCCCGGCAAAGACTTTGGGCGGCAGGGGCTCGTCCAGCAGATGCTTCTTTTTGGCAAGGAAGCCGATATAGAGGTAGGGCACTACCACGGCACCCTGGATCAGGCAGAAGGGCAGCTCCCACACAAGGCTCGCGCCCCAGCCCAGCAGGACGCAGCCTGCCACAGCCCATGGAACATAGCGCTCCGGGAAGATGTTCAGAATCACATCCAGCAGCACCCAGCCTACCATCAGCGCCAGCAGATACCACATCGGCCCGCAGGAGAAGAACTCCTGCCCGAAATACTTGGCCGTGTGGGGCAGGCCCAGCAGAAAGCCGCCGGTGACCTTGATAGACTCGCCGATGGTGCCGGGCAGGTACTGGAACGTCTTATAATGAATGATAAAGTGCAGCACGCAGGTGAACAGCGCCGTGTAAGCATAGGGTTTGAGCAGGCTTTTGAGCTGCTGGTGGATGCACTTGTGGATAGAGCGCTTGCGGAAGCCGTAGCCGCTGGCAATAAAAAAGGCGGACATCAGCGCTTCGCGGTAGATGAAGGGGAAAAACGCGGTCAGGGACAGGCCGCTGACCGCCTGCATGGGATAAAGCTCGGCGGTATGCGCAAAAACGATGGTCAGCATACCGGCACCCTTGAGCATGTCGAACATGCCGATGGAGCTGGCGGTGCGGGGCTTGGTTCCTTCCATGGAGGTTCCTTCCTTGCGCGGGACATTCCATCAGAGCCGGACGCCGCACAATGCGTAGATTTTGAATGAAAAAGATAAAATTTTGTATGGATATGAACCCAGTATAATGCTTTTTGCACAGACTGTCAATTTTGAATTGCGGTCCGGCGGGCGGGGACACATTGCAGCCTGCAATAAAAGCATAGCACAGGCAGGGTGGCTTCGCAACGAAAGGCAGAATTTACATCTGGAAACGACATGATATGCAAGATTTTATTGTCAATGTTTGGAATTAAATGTTGCAAAACTCTTGCATTGACACGGGCCTTATTGTATACTGGGCACAGTTGGAAATGACTGGAAGGATCTGTGTTGGCCTACACAGGAGCGCCGGATCGGATGATAAAAATGGAGGAAAAAAATGATTACATCGCTGTATCAGTCACTTTGCAATATGGAAACCAACATTGCAGACCGTGTGGCTCTGCGCTGGTATGATGAAAAAAAGCAGGGCGTGGCCGAGGTGCACTACGCACAGTATGCCCAGGATCTGCGCCGGTTCGTGGCGTTCCTGCGTGCAGAGTATGGCGATGTGCGCGGCAAGCGTGTGGCGATCCTGGCCCGCAACAGCTACCAGTATGTCATCTGCATGTACGGCACGGTCATTGCCGGAGCCGTGGCTGTGCCGCTGAACCTTGGCAAGGACTGGGATGCTATCTCCTATGAGCTGGGCCTCACCGAGCCGGTGTGCATTCTGCAGGATGGCGAGTTCGCGGAGCGGGAGCCTGCCCTCGCTGAGACCTACGGCAGCATCCTGAAGCCCATGGATGTCTTTGCGGCCTATGAGCCTGCCGAGGACGTGACCGAGGTGGAGGACCTCTGCTCTGGCCTTTATCATGTTCACCTCCGGCACCACCGGCCGCAGCAAGGGCGTTATGCTGAGCCAGAAGAACCTGTTCAGCGCCATGCCGGCTTTTCTGGACCCCTTTGACGATGTGAAGAAGTACACGGGCTGGAATACCGACGAGTTCTCGTCCCTGTCCGCCCTGCCCATGTTCCACATCTCCGCCATGACCAGCCTTGTTTCGTGGAGCATCACCGGCCACTCCATCAACCTGTGCAACAACCTGAAGTATTTCTACCGTGATCTGGGTGCCATGCACAGCGAGGTGATGGCAGTGGTGCCGGTGCTGCTGAAGAGCATCTACAGCGACGTGATGAAGGGCCGCCGCGACCGCCTGAACGGCCTGTGCGTGCTGACCTGCGGCGCTGCCATGTTCGACCCCAAGATTCTGAGTGATATGATGGAGAAGGGCTTCTTTGTGGCCCAGATGTACGGCCTGACCGAGACCTGCGGCGACGGTGCATGGAACTCCTCGCAGGAGGCAAAGTACCTGACCAGCGTGGGCCATGTGGACCTCAGCTGTGAATACAAGCTGGACGACGGCGAGCTGTGCATGCGGGGCGACCCCATCATGCTGGGCTACTACAAGGACCCGGAAGGCACTGCAGAAGTCATCGATGCAGACGGCTGGTTCCACACCGGCGACATTGCCCGGGTGGAAGAGGACGGCTACATGTACCTGACCGGCCGCAAGAAGAACGTGATCATTCTGGACAGCGGCGAGAACGTGAGCCCCGAGGAGCTGGAAAAGCTGCTGGTGCCCTGTGCGGACATTCAGGAGTGCATCGTGAAGGAAAAGGACAAAAAGATCTGTGCCCTCATCTACTGTGACCCTGCAAAGCAGGATGCGGTGAAGGAGTTCGTCACTGGGGTCAACCGCGGCCTGCCGCTGTACAAGCGCATGGTGACGGAGTTCAGTGCACAGCCGCTGCCCCGCAACGCCATGGGAAAACTGCTGCGCTGAACACGGGAGGAAACAGAACAATGCGTAAGATCAGAGTGCTGGATAATGTCTACGACCTTATCACCATCAACATGGAAGACCGCTTCAAGGATAATGTGGCCTTCCGCTTCTACGACACCGCAAACGATGCCGTGACCACCATCCTCTATAAGGATTATGTGCAGGATATCCGCAAGGCGGTGAATTACTTCCAGTCCACCATCCCGGAGATCAAGGGCAAAAAGATCTGCCTGCTCACCAAGAACAGCTACGAGTATGCCGTGAACACCTTTGGCGTGGTGGCGGCCGGTGCGGTGCTGGTGCTGCTGAACCAGCGCAAGAGCTGGGACGAGCTGAGCTACGAGCTGGGCCTTGTGGAGCCGGATGCCATCCTGACCGACGGCGACGACTACGGCTTCAACGACCAGCTCAAGGCTGCCTACGGCGATATCCTCCGCCCCATGGATGGCTTCCGAAGCTATGAGCCTGCGCAGCTGACCCGCTGCATCGACCACGAAGCCCTGATGGTCCTGATGTTCACCTCCGGCACTACGGGCCGCAGCAAGGGCGTGATGCTGAGCGAGAAGAATTTCTTCTCGGTGATGCGTGCCCACACCCAGATCGGTGAGCACATGATGGCGTATAAGCACGAACCGGACCTCGTCATGAGCCAGTACACCGTGCTGCCCATGTTCCATCTGGGCGCGTTCATCTGTCTGTTCTCCTGGGCCCATGCAGGCTGGGCGCTGAACGTCAGCAGCGACATCCGCAACTTCTATAAAGAGGTAAAGCGGATGCCCAGTCAGGCCATGGCGGTGGTGCCGGTCATTATGAACTCGCTCCACCACGATGTGATGCGCGGCCGCAAGGACCGTCTGGGTGAGCTGTGGGTGCCCATCTGCTCCTCTGCCATGTTCGACCCGCAGGTGATGCTGGATATGGCGGAACACGGCATGTTCGTGGTGCAGACCTACGGCAGCACCGAGACCTGCGGCGACGGCATCATCAACTACGCACAGGACGCAAAGCACATCGGCGCTGTGGGTCAGGGCAACGATTATCTGGACTACAAGATCGCCGAGGACGGCGAGCTGTGCATGCACGGCGACAGCATCATGCTGGGCTACTACAAGGACCCGGAGGCCACCGCCGAGGTCATTGACGCGGACGGCTGGTTCCACACTGGCGATCTGGCCCGCAAGGACGAGGACGGCTACTATTTCCTGACCGGCCGCAAGAAGAACCTCATCATTCTGGACAGCGGCGAGAACATCAACCCCGAAGAGCTGGAAGGCATCGTGGGCAAGTGCGAAGCCGTGAAGGAATGTGTTGTAAAAGAAATGGGCAAGAAGATCGGCGTGGTGGTCTATTGCGACGAGGACAAACAGCAGCAGGTGCGGGACTTTATCACCGAGGCAAACCGCACCCTGCCGCTGTACAAGCGTATGAGCGCAGTGGAGTTCAGCACCGAGCCGCTGCCGCGCAACGGTGCAGGCAAGCTGCTGCGCCAGTGATACGGATGCGATCGAATGCCCGGATGCATAAATGGGCCGGCAGACCGGCAGACTGAAAACAGGAGTTCCGACAAAAAACAAAGCTTTGTTGCCGGAACCCTTGCGCACAGGAGAGAATCAGGGTATTATTATGGAAAGGCATAGGAGATTGTGCCTATTATCCGTCACGGAAAGGAAGAAAATTTCTATGGAACGAGCAGAGATCATTTCCCAGATCCTGGCCATCCTGGAGGATGTTGCCGAGGTTTCTCCCGAAGATGTGAATGAGAACAGCGTCCTGATGGACGATCTGGATCTGTCCTCAATGGAGATCCTGACCATTGTGGCAGACCTCGAGGAGACCTTCGGCCTGCGCATCCCTGAAAAGGAGCTGCGCAACTTTGTGACCATAGGGGATCTGGTGGATTATCTGGCGGCAAACGCGGGGTAACAGTTCATGAATGAGTCGCAGCGCTCGACGGAGTACATCTTTCAGGGAACGATGTACTTCTTCCGTCGGGAGAAAATCCTGTGTCTGTACCAGTTTGCGCTGCAGGATGCGGTGGAACCCGCTCTTTTGCAGCGCGCACTGGAGGCGGCGCTTTCGGCCGCACCGTACTATCGGGTACAGCTGGTGCAGGAAAAGCGGAGCTTTTTTCTGGAGCCGAACCCGAACCCCTGCCTTGTGTATCAGGGCAGTGCACAGCGCGATATCCCGGAGGAAACGAACGGCTATCTTTTCAGCGTGAGCTGTGAGGGGGACACCGTCTATTTTGACTGGTATCATTTCCTCATGGACGGCCACGGGGTGTCGCCCTTCCTCACCCGCATTCTGGAACAGTACTGCAACCTGCGCTATGGCACGGCGTTTGAAAACACGCCCATCCTGTGCAGCCCGGCCTATGACATCGAGGCCATGATGGAAAAATATCCATCTCCTACAGCTACTGAGAGCACGATGCAGAGGGATGTGGTGCAGACATGGGAGGGCAGGATGCGCCGCACCCGGGTGCGGCTGACCAAGCAGAGCCTTGTGGACCGGGCAGTGGAGAACGGCGTCAAGCCCTTTACAGCGCTGGCCGGTCTGCTGAGCCTTGCGCTGCGCAACTATCTGGGCAAAGACGAGATCCAGTATTCCTACTCGGCAGATACCCGCAGGGAAGCGGGCGTGCCGGATGCCCTTTACAACTGCGTGTGCTCCTTCCAGAGCAGCGTGAAGCTGAACGAGGACACCCGCCTTGCGGACATCGTGCCGGAAATGGATGCCGAGGTGCTCCGCACCCTGCAGCCGGAGGCAAAGCTGCAGCGCATGGCCGAGCAGATGAGCTGGGTGTACAAGGTAGACCAGCAGAAAGCGCCCCTGCGCATCAAGCAGAGGGTGTTCCAGATGGGCGAGTACATCAGCGGTGTCCTGGCGGATTTCTGGCTCAGCTATCTGGGAAATCCGCTGCTGCCGGCCACGCAGGAGCTTCAGAAGTACACCAAAGACTTCAACGTCTGGGTCCCGCCGGATGGCGGCTCCATGGGCGTGGAAGCCTCCAGCCTGAACGGCATTATCACCCTGTGCATCGAGAACAAGGCCGAAATGCCAGGCCTTGCCGGGATGATCCGCACCGCCTTTGAAAAAGAGGACATCACGGTGCTGGAAGCCGTGGATCTGGATACATAAGTACAGAACATAAAAAGCACTCTTTCCGGGCAGGAAAGGGTGCTTTTTTGCGTCTTATTCGGTCCGTGCAGGCCGTGTGGTCACCTCGCCGCAGCGCAGAGCCTCCTGCCGGCCGTTCTCCCGCTGGATGACCAGCCGCCCTTCCTCGTCGATGGCAAGGGCCTTTGCGGCGTAGGTCTCGGTCTCGGCACACACCGTCACCCAGTGGCCGGGCACAAAGCACCGGGCACGGTACTCATCCAGACAGTCAAACGCCGGGCAGAGGGCCAGCAGCTCCCGGGCAATGGCCCCGGCCAGTGCGGCCCGGCTCACCGGGGCAGGCCCGCCGGGGTACAGGCTCCCGGCTTTGCGGGCCAGCTCCTCCGGCCAGTCGGCAGCGGTGGAGGTAAGGTTCAGCCCGATGCCCACCACCAGCCATTCCAGCTGTCCGCTCTCGAGGTCGGTCCCCGCTTCGGTCAGGATGCCGCAGACCTTTCTGCCCTGATAGTACAGGTCGTTGACCCACTTGATGGCAAGCTCCAGCCCACAGAGCTTTTTCACGGCACGGCAGACCGCCACCGCGGCGCTGATGGTAGCGGTCTGGGCATTGGCGGCGGGCATTTCCGGGCGCAGCAGCACCGAGCAGTAAACGCCCTTGCCTGCCGGGCTTTCAAATCTCCGGCCCAGCCTGCCGCGTCCGGCGCTCTGGTGGGCGGTGAGCACCAGCGTGCCATGGGGTGCACCATCCAGCGCCAGCAGCTTTGCCGTGCGGTTGGAGCTCTCCAGCGTGTCATATAAATAGATGGGTGCAGGGTAGTCCCCGATGGCTTCGGTGCAGAACGGGTCGCCGCCTGCTAGCCGGTAGCCCCGGCGGGGCGCAGCTTCCAGCGCGTACCCTTGGGCCGTGAGGGCCGCAGCGGCCTTGTGCACGGCAGCGCGGCTCACGCCGAGGGTCTCGGCCAGCTGCTGGCCGGAAACGTAGCTGCCCCCGGCAGCGGAAAGTGCCTGCAAAAGTGCCTGACGGGTACTGACAGCCATGGCCGAATGCCTCCTTTTGTGCTATACTACTTCTATTGTATCATAAAAATAAAAGTTTTTGCAGGATTTTGAACGGCTGTTTCGTATGAATGTGCAGAAGGGCAGCGCAGGGGCTGCACTTCGTCGGACCGGGACGAAACTGAAAGGAGGTGGGCAGGCCGTTGACGACCTTGGAATTCAGCGCGATGGTGCAAAAATACCAGTCGCTCGTATATACGGTCTGCCACCAGCTGGTGCCGGATGCCGGCGATGCGCAGGACCTGACGCAGGAGACCTTTCTGGCGGCATGGCGGGCCATTGACCGCTGCCCGTCCGGGTTTGAAAAACAGTGGCTGGCACGCATTGCTGCCAACAAGGCAAAGGACTATCTGCGCAGCGCATGGGTGCGCAGGGTGAACATTCCCGGCGACGATGTGCTGGCGCTGGAAGGCGCGCCGCCCGGCACCCAGCCGGAACAGCAGGTGCTGGATGCTCTGGGCGAGGAAGAGCTCACCGCCATGATCCTGGACCTGCGGGAGCCCTACAGAACGCCTTGCCGTCTGGTGCTGCTGGAACAGCACACCATGGCCGAGGCGGCACAGCTGTGCGGCCGCCCGCCCAAGACGGTGGAAGCACAGATCTACCGGGCAAAAAAGATGCTGGCACAGCAGATACTACAGCGTGAAAACGATGGAAAGGAGTGCGTACATGGAACTGTTTGACAAAAACGGCTGCCTGACCGACGAAGGCCTGCAGGCCCTGCAGGCAGGCGGGCTGGATGAGCTGGGCCGGCTGGAAACCGCCGAGCATTTATCCTACTGCGATAAATGCATGGACCGCTACACCGCTCTGCTGACGGCAGATGCGCTGGAAATGCCGCCGCACTCCGCGCACAAGGCTGTGATGACCGCCATCTGGGTGCGGCTGATGCAGAACACATGGGGTCGTGCCGCAGTGGCCGGTGTGGCGGCGGTGCTGGCCTTTACCATGTGGCGCTCCGGCACCATAGACCAGCTGCTAAATTTCCGGCAGGAGCTGCACACATGGACACCGGAGACCAGCCAGAGCCAGACCGAAGAAGCCTTGCAGCTGGGCAAGCCGGTGGAAGATGGCCGCCCGTCCGCCCAGCCGGAAATACTGGGAAAGCCAATGGACGATGACAAGCCGAAGCAGCAGGCTTCGCTGGCAAAAGCACTCAATGACCTGCTGTTCGGAGCCGGCGGCCCTGCAGCAGAAAAATACAAAAATTCGCCACTTGCAGATCAAACAAAATAAGGAGATCGATTATGATGAAAAACGGAATCCTGACCTTCCTCTTCGCCTTTTGCCCGGGCGCAGGCCAGATGTATCAGGGCTACATGAAGCGCGGCCTTTCGCTCATTACGATGTTCTGCGTGGCCTTTGGTGCGGGCACTCTGCTGGAAGTTTTGTATGTAGCCATGCCCATTGTGTGGATGTACAGCTTCTTTGACACCTTCAATCTCCGGGCGCAGATCGGCGCAGGCACCGCCCCGCAGGACGATTATCTGGTGCACATCAACTGGCACGACCAGCGCATGGAACAGTTCATGCTGGACAGCCACAAGCTGCTGGGCTGGGGCCTGATCGCGCTGGGCGCGCTGGTGGCCTACCAGAACATCCTTATGAACACGCTGGGGATATCGTGTGGCGCTGGGGCCAGAGCAGCCCTTTCTTCCGCGCACTTTACCTGATGATGGATCAGCTGCCGGAGGTGGTGGTCTGCGTGGCCCTGATCATCTGCGGTGCGTGGCTGGTGCGCGGCCCCAAGGGCAGAAAGCAGAAGCCGCAGAACGATGCCGAAGATTTTACCGAGTATACTGCACAGGATGCGCAGGCGGAGCCGGAAGCAAAGGGCTTTGCCATGCCCAAGCTCTCGGCTCTGCTGGGCAAGCCCGTGACCCCGGACGATGAGACGGAGGATGCCGACGATGGACGAGACGAGAAATGATGCGCCGCTGACCGGTGAAGCACCGCAGACTGCAAAACCGCAGCCGCTGCGCCGGGTGGGCAGCTTTACGCTGGGCGTATGCCTGATCGCAGCGGGCATCTTCTTTCTGCTTGCCTATTTTGTGCCGGGCTTTGACTGGAAGCTGACGCTCAAGATCGCCCCGGCGGCAGGCCTGGTGCTGCTGGGCGGCGAGGTGCTGTTCTTTGCCGCCCGCCCGGGCCGCTGGAAATACGATTTCTGGTCGGTGCTGATCTGCCTTGTGCTCATGGGCGGATGCTTCTGTCTGTCGCTGCTGCCGGTGGTGTGGGATGAACTCGGCCCGGAGCGGAATCAGGCAAGCATGAAGCTGGGGCAGGAATATACGACAGAAGCCTATGACAAGATCAAACAAACAGCCCCGGATATCCGTGTGAAGAATATCAGCGGAAACGCCTACCTGTACAGCAGTGAGGCGAAAACGCTGCGGGATGTGAATGCCGGAAACGGCTATCTGAGCCTGACTGTGGAGCTGTTTGGCGGCTATGACAGCGTACAGGCCTTTGCGCAGGACTGCCGCAGCGTGACCGATGCCGTGCAGCAGTGCAGCGCACAGCCGGATGAGCTGCGCATTACTTGGTCGCCGGAGAACGACCCGGGCCAGAGTCTTGCTTCCGGCAACCTGCAGAATGTGGAGCAGTACACGCTGGAACTGGAAGGCATCGCACAGCTGGACTGGACAGCAGAGCAGATGGCAAAGCAGACCGAGGTGCAGTACCTGCTGGACGAAGAAAACGAAGAAACGGCAGAGTCCGAAGCTTTTTCCGAGGAAAGCGCGGAGCTGAGCGAGTGAAACAAAAAATGCTTCCGTGCGACGCACGGAAGCATTTTTATTTGTACGTTTATACGGTCGATCTTACAGCTTTTTGCCGGTGAGCAGCTCGTAGGCCTCCAGATACTTGGCAATGGTCTTGTCGATGACATCCTGAGGCAGGTCGTAGTTGCTGTCGGGGATTGGCCTTGAGCCAGTCGCGCACGAACTGCTTGTCAAAGGAAGGCTGGCTGTGGCCCGGCTCGTAGCCTTCCAGCGGCCAGAAGCGGGAGGAATCCGGGGTGAGCATCTCGTCGCCCAGCACTATGTTGCCGTTCTCATCCAGACCAAACTCGAACTTGGTGTCGGCAATGATGATGCCGCGGGAGAGCGCATATTCAGCACACTTCTTATACAGGGCAATGGTGTAGTCGCGCAGCTTGGTGGCGTACTCCTCGCCGTGGCCGGGGAACTGCTTTTCCAGCACCTCGATGCTCTTTTCGTAGGAGATGTTCTCGTCGTGGTCGCCGATCTCGGCCTTGGTGGAGGGAGTGTAGATAGGCTCGGGCAGCTTGTCGGACTCCTTCAGGCCTTCGGGCAGCTGGATGCCGCACACCTTGCCGGTCTTCTGGTAGCTGGCCCAGCCGCTGCCGGTGATGTAGCCGCGCACGATGCACTCGATGGGCAGCATGGTCAGCTTACGGCACATCATGCTGTTGCCGTCGAACTGGGGCTGCTGGAAGAACTCAGGCATATCCTTCACGTCCACGCTCAGCATGTGGTTGGGCAGCAGATCGCGGGTGTAATCGAACCAGAACTTGCTCATCTGGGTCAGAACGGTGCCCTTTTGGTGACCTTGTTTTCAGGATGACATCAAACGCGGAAATGCGGTCGGTAGCAACCATGATGAGGCTGTCACCGTTATCATAAATCTCACGAACCTTGCCTTCTTTAATGGGCTTGAACTCAGTCATAATCAAACACTCCATTTTCCAATGCCGAAAAAGCGGCGGTGTATCTTACCGGATTATTGTACCATGTCTGCGGACAGTTTGAAAGAAACAGAATGAAAGGAAAATCAGGCCGTTTTTGCATTTTTCTCGTGAAAAATGTACGAAAAATAGAATCAAAATTCGGCGATTTGACGATAAAAGTCGTACTTTCACAACAATGAAGCACCTTTTTGTAAAATGTAGGCATGGACATTCCGGCGATTGTGCGGTATCTTATAATCAACAAATTAGAATAGGGAGGGTTTACATATGGGCAGTTTTCCCAAAGATTTTCTGTGGGGCGGTGCCACCGCTGCCAACCAGTGCGAGGGCGCATGGCAGGCAGGCGGCAAGGGCCTTGCCACCGTGGATGTGACCCCGTTTGGCCCGGACCGCTTCCCGGTGGCGCTGGGTCGGCTGGAAATGCTGGAGTGTGACGACAAGCACTATTATCCCAGCCATGAAGCCATTGACCTGTATCACCATTATAAAGAGGACATCGCCCTCTTTGCCGAGATGGGTTTCAAGTGCTTCCGGCTGTCCATCGCATGGACCCGCATCCTGCCGAACGGCGACGATGCCAAGCCCAATGAAGAGGGCTTGAAGTTCTATGAGGATGTGTTTGATGAGTGCCACAAATACGGCATTGAACCGCTTGTGACCATCTGCCACTTCGATACCCCCATTGCCCTCATAAAAAAGTATGGCGGCTGGAAAGACCGCCGCATGGTGGATGCCTATGTGCACTACTGTGAAGTGCTGTTTGACCGCTACAAGGGGAAGGTGAAATACTGGCTCACCTTCAACGAGATCAACATGCTGCTGCATCTGCCCTTTACCGGCGCGGGGCTAGTGTTCTATCCGGGCGAGAATGTGCAGCAGGTGGAGTATCAGGCGGCACATCATGAGCTGGTGGCCAGCGCAAAGGCGGTCAAGCTGGCCCATGAAAAGATGCCCGGTGCCATGGTGGGCTGTATGCTGGCGGCAGGCCAGTATTACCCGCGCACCTGTGCACCGGAGGATATCCGTGCCGCACAGGAAGCGGACCGCGACAACTACTTCTTTACCGATGTGCAGGCCCGCGGTGCCTACCCGGTGTGGGCAAAAAAGCGGATGGAGAAGGCCGGCATCACCCTACACACCGAGCCGGGCGATGAGCAGGTTCTGAAAGAAGGCACCGTGGATTTTGTCTCCTTCAGCTACTATTCCAGCCGCTGCATCACCACGGATCAGGAGATCCTGGCAGAAGAAAAGGCCGACGGCAATGCGGTGCTGGAAGCTGTGAAGAACCCGTACCTCAAGGCCAGCGAGTGGGGCTGGGCCATCGACCCGGTGGGCCTGCGCGTGACGTTGAACACCATCTACGACCGGTACGAAAAGCCCATGTTCATTGTGGAGAACGGCCTTGGCGCGGTGGATACCGTGGAAGCGGACGGCTCCATCCACGACAGCTACCGCATCGATTATCTGCGCGCCCACATCGAGCAGATGGAAAAGGCCGTCAACGAGGACGGCCTGCCGCTGATGGGCTACACCACATGGGGTCCTATCGACCTTGTGAGCGCATCCACCGGTGAGATGAAAAAGCGCTACGGCTTTATCTATGTGGATAAGGACAACGACGGCAACGGCACACTGGCCCGCAGCCGCAAGGACAGCTTCTACTGGTACAAAAAGGTCATTGCTTCAAACGGCACCGACCTTGCCTGAAATTTGCGAAAAAATAAATTTGTGAGAAAGAATTGGAATTTATGACACCTGAGATCATTGCACACCGCGGCGCGTCCTATCTTGCGCCGGAAAATACCCTTTCTGCGTTCCGCAAGGCGATGGAGATCGGCGCGGACGGCGTGGAAATGGACGTACAGCAGACCAGCGATAAAAAGCTGGTGATCCACCACGATTTTGTCATTGACTGGCACACCGATATGCGTGGCCAGATCTATGACATGACCGAGGGCGAGCTGAAGGCGCTGGACTTTGGCAGCTGGAAGGATGTGAACTATCGGAACGAGAGGATCGCTACCCTGCAGGAGGCACTGGCTCTGTGCAGGGAAATGGAAGGTACCATCGTTCAGCTGGAAATGAAGGCCACCATCGATGACGACCCGGATTTTGTCCCCCGCGTGATCGAGGAGGTGCGTGCAGCAAACATTACCGACCGGCTGGTGGTGATCTCGTTCAACCACGACCTGCTGCGGCAGGCAAAGCAGCTGATGCCGGAGCTGAAGGTGGGCGTGCTGGTCTACGGTGCGGTGGAGACCATGGCGCTGCCCACTAGCACATGGGAAATGCTTGGCCTGCAGAACGGGCTGGAAGAGGATGATTTTCCACAGCTGCCGCCGCTGTCGGTGGAAAATGTGGATGACGAAAACTGCAGCTGGGCCCTGCGCTGGATGGGCAACCAGATCAGTATGCTGCAGGCGAACTTTCCGGGCAAGAGTCTGGTAGAGGTAGCCCAGCGCCTGCTGGAACAGCGGGACCCGGTAAAGTATGTGCAGACGCTGGACTTCAAGCCGGACTGGGTGAGCTGCGAATATCACACCGCTTACCAGCAGCCCAGCATGGTGCAGAAGCTGCATGATCTGGGCATCAAGGCGGCATACTGGACGGTGGACGGGGAACAGGCCGTGAAAGACCTTTGGCCCCTGCAGCCGGATGCCATCGTCACAAACCGCCCGGACCGCGTGCGGGAATGGATCTCTGAACTGGAAATGACAGAATAAAGGGCAGAAGCTGCATCCCTTCGATGCGGCCTGATTCCCCAAGCAACATCTGAAAAGCAAACAGCGGACAGCCTGCAGGCCGTCCGCTGTTGTGCTATGCAAAAGATGTTATAAAATATATCCGAGGCTCCGCAGCACGAACAGCCAGAAGGTCAGGCTGAATGCGCTGAACAGGGTGGTGGTAACGCACACGCTGCCGGTAAGCACACCTTCGTGGCCCATCTGCTTTGCCATAACGTAGCACGCCGGGGTGGTGATGCTGCCCAGCATCACCAGCAGGGCCACCAGCTTTTCGTCGGTAAAGCCAAAGCGCACAGCCAGCGGCAGGAACAGCGCAGGCAGCACCATCAGCTTGACCACAGTAGCCACAGCGGTAGGCTTGAGGTATCCCAGAGCTTTTTGGCCCTTGAAGCCTGCACCAATGGCAAGCAGGGCCAGAGGGCTGGTCAGACCGGCCACATTGGAAAGAGCCTTATCCAGCATGGCAGGCATGGAAATGTGCAGCATGCTCCACGCAAAGCCCGCTGCAATGCCCAGAAGGATGGGGTTCGTCAGGATGCCTTTCACACTCTTTTGAGCTTTTCAGCCATATTGCCGGTCTGAGCCTGCGCAGTGGGCGCTTCCAGCATCAAAATGACCACTGCCATGATGTTATACAGCGGCACACTGCCAAGGATCATCAGGCTGGACATGCTGGCATCGCCGTAGATGCTCTGCAGAAAAGCCGAGCCGAGGATGGCAGCCGACGAGCGGTAACACACCTGAACGAACTCGCCCACAAGGCCGGTGCCCTTTAAAACAGCTTTGCCAGCGCCCAGATCACAAGGATGCACGCCAGTGTGACCGCAAAGCAGAACAGCACATACCGGCCATCGAAGGTGGCGCGGACATCGTTTTTGCCAAGGTCGCGGAACAGCTGCACCGGCAGTGCCACATAAAACACGAACTTGTTGGCCCCGGCCACAAACGCATCGCTCAGAAAACCGGTGCGGTGCAGCACATAGCCCAGCAGCATGATAAAGAACAGCGGCATGGTGCTGTTCATGCTGAACAGAACATTTTCCAGCATGGCTCACACGCCGCCGTGGCGGCGCTGCTCTGCCGCCAGCTCCTGCTGCAGGGCAGCTTTGCGGTGGTCCAGCAGCAGGTCTTTGTTGTACTTGAAGTAGCGTTCGCAGCCGTTCTCGGTGAGGAAGGCGTGGGACACCGGGTCCACCGTCAGCTCGGTGACGAACACCACCATCTCCTGGCTTTCGGCAAAGGCCTGTTCCATAAAGTCGAAAGCGGCTTCCAGCGCGGCGCTGGCGGTCTGCTGGGCCTTTTCGCGCTCATCGGCAAGGGACTGGAACTGCCCGCGCAGCAGGTCGAAGGCTTCCTGTGTACCGGCGGCGTTGGCACGGCGCAGTTCGCCCTCCCAGCCGCGCAGCACGGCCAGCACCTGCAGGCGGGTGGTCAGAGCATCTTTGCTCAGCAGCCCGGCGGCACGCTTTTGCTGTGTTTCGGTGTCGTGATCCATGATCTGCTGGTGGAACATTTCTGCCGAGCCGTCCGGGATATCCTCCGGAACGGTGGCAAGGGCTTTGGTCTCCCGCAGAAAGGCATAGCAGCTGTCGGCTACTGCATCTGCCTGACGGGAGGCCGTGAACCGGGTGCCGAGGCCTGCAAGGATCAGGCTGACCAGCGAAAGCCGCTCGTCGAAGGGGGCCTGCAGCAGCCGTGCGAACACGGCGGGCTTTGCCTGTCCGGCCAAGATCTCCTCTACGCCGTAGTCGTCGCGGTACTTATAGTAAAGGTCGAGGTAGGCGGAGAAGTCCTCTGCGATCTTCGGGTGCTGGATGTACTCGCGGATCAGGTCTTCATCGGCCTGCAGACCCAGTGTTTCGTAGGTGTCCAGCAGATTGGAAAGATCCTCCCAGCCGCGGGCGGTCACGAACTGGGTGCCGTCCACATCGGCGTTGATCTGGTAGAAGTTCTGCGGGTGCAGCTCCAGATAGCTCAAAATGGCGCTGTGGATGTGGGCAGCGCGGGCATAGTCCTTCCACACGGGCAGGTCCGGCTCAATGTCCATGCGGCGCACGCGGTCCAGCGTAACGATATCAAAGTCGCGCACAGATTTATTGTACTCCGGTGGGTTGCCTGCCGCCACGATCACCCAGCCCGCGGGCACGGCCTGATTGCCAAAGGTCTTGCATTGCAAAAATTGCAGCATGGTGGGGGCCAGCGTTTCCGACACACAGTTGATCTCGTCGATGAACAGGATGCCCTCGGACAGGCCGGTGGACTCCATCTTGGCATAGATGCTGGCAATGATCTCGCTCATGGTGTACTCGGTCACGGAGACATCTTTGCCGCCGTAGTTGCGCTGGCGGATGAAGGGCAGGCCCACGGCGCTCTGGCGGGTGTGGTGGGTGATGGTGTAGGCCACCAGCGCCACGCCGCACTCCCGGGCTACCTGCTCCATCACCTGCGTCTTGCCAATGCCCGGAGGCCCCATGAGCAGAATGGGACGCTGCCGGATGGCCGGGATGGCGTATTCGCCCAGAGCATCCTTGGCAAGGTAGGCTTTTACGGTGTGTTCAATTTCTTCTTTGGCGCGTTTGATGTTCATAACAAATTCCCTCACGAATTGTTCAGGTCACGGTACAGGTCGTCCTCTTCGGCCAGCGCGTCGGCAAGGGTGCTTTGCGGGCGGGCTGCTGCACCGGTAAATTCTTCTTCATCCAGAACCACCTTCATGGCCCACGGCGGTACATTGGCATCGTCGAACCGCTCCCCCAGAAACAGAAAAGCGGTGTCGTAGGCCGGGCGCTTGGCGGGGTAGGTGCCCATGCCGTCGGTGAAGTACAAAAGGCCCCGCAGGTTCGAGAACTTCTTCTCGGCGCACAGCTGGTTCACGTATTCAAAGGCCGGGCGGAAGTCCGTTCCGCCGCCGCCCCGCAGCTCAAAGTGGTTCATGGCGTGGATCAGCTCGTCCTCATTGTGGATCAGGATATCCTGCCGGATGGCGTTATCGGCCTGGATCAGGTGCAGGTTCATCCGGTGGAAAAAGTTCTCCTGTCCTTTCAGCAGAGTGTAGATCTCGGCAAGGAATGCCCGCACCAGCTCTCCGGAGGTGGAGTAGCTGGTGTCGATGACAAGGGCCAGCTCCTCGATCTTTTTGCTCTCCCGGCTTTCCAGCGGCTCGATGAGGGGCAGGTTGCCATACACCGAAAGGCCGTAGGTGTAGAAGTTCAGGTCGAACTCGTCCGGGTCCAGCTTTACTTCCTCCCGCAGCACGCAGAACCGGCGCAGAAAATCCCGGTAGCTGCGGCGGCTGCGGTTGGCGGCTTTTACCTGCTGCTTCAGGGCATCGGCACCGTCCCCGGCTTCCTTATCCCGCAGGTCCAGCTCTGTCTGCATCCGCTCCCCGATCTTCTGCCACGTTTTCTGGGGCAGCGGCGTGGGCATCTGCTGGGGCTGGTCAGGCGCATCCTTCGGCCACAGACGGTGGTCGTCGGTCACGAACTCCCGCTCCAGCTGGCGCAGCACACCGGGGGTCTGCCGGGTGAGCCACCGATACACCGGCGCGGCTGCCACCACGGTTTCCTCGGCGGTGATCTGCTGGTAGGCGTTCTGGCGCACATAGGTCAGCGGGCGCTTGACGCTGGTGCGGTTCAGGCTGTCGATAACGTTTTCCACTGCGATATCACAGGCAAGGCTCCACAGCTGCGGCTCCCGGCGGCCTTTCAGCCACAAATGCCGGAATACGCAGTGGAATATGGTGTGCAGATACAACCGGTTGAGATATTTTGGGTTGTCCTGATAGAGCCGCAGCAGGTGGCTGGGCTGATAAAACAGGACCTGACCATCCGTAGCCAGCACCCGGCAGTGCTCGTCCGGGGCGGGGGACAAGGCACTGAGCGCTATATCCAGAAAGCGGAAGTCCAGATACAGCCCGCTGCGCACCACCGCCAGCACCTCGCCGCCCATGCGTGCCTGCCACTCCTCGTGGGTCTCCGGCCGCTGGGACTGGAACGGCTTGCGCGGGTCAAAAAATTTTTCTTTTTGGATCGTTTGGGGCAAAAGTGTCACCTCACTTAGAACCCTCTCAGCCTCGCTGCAAACTCCCCCAGTCATCGCTGCGCGATGCCAGCCCCCTCAGGGATGGGGTCTCTGGCGAAAACGGAAGCTTACCCTTACTGCCAAAGGCTTCCCTCTTAGAGGGAGCTGGCGCACGAAGTGCGACGGAAGGAGTTTTCTGCTGTTTAAAAATCAAAATCGTACCGCTGCTTTTTGGGCTGAGGAACATACTTTTTGTGCTCCGCATCCGCCAGCAGAGCGGCGGCAGCGGCGTTCCCGGCCTTGGCGGCAAGGGCTGAAGCTTCGGCAAAGCCGTCTTTGTCCAGCACATCCAGCGCAATGAGTGCACGCACGGCATCATTGTCCTGCGCCTTCAGCAGGCGGGCCAGCACCCGATCGGTGTTGGCTGCCAGAAATGCCCGGTAGTGCCCGGCAGCGGCTTCGGTCAGCTGCCACGGATACCGCAGCCGGTCAAAGCAGAGCATTGCCATCACATTGGCATCGTCGGCATCGTGACCCTGCGGGAAAATGCTGTCATATTCTGCAGGCAGGAATATATTGTTGAGAAAACACTGCCGGTAATGGTATCCCTGCCCGGAAAAGGTATGCAGCAGGATGTGGGCAGGAGTCTCCTCGATGTCCTCCCAGTAGGCGGGATACCAGAGCGCCGCCAGCGGGGCTGCTGTACCGGCAGGGCAAAACTCAGCCCGCACCGCTTCGGTGATGTTGTTCACAAGGGCAAACAGGCCGGTAGGTTCTTCAGGGCCTGCCTGCACCCGGATGGTCTCCAGCGCGAAGCAGTTCAAAAACACATCGCTGCCCATGGTCAGGCTGCCCGTGCCCACGGTGAGTAGACGAAGCTTGCGGCAGTTGTAGAATGCGCAGCTGCCGACGACCTGTAAGCTGTCCGGCAGGGTGACCTCTTCCAGAAAGTTCCCACACACCGGGTGCAGGTCGTCTGCATCCGAACCGGCAGCGGGCGCGTCAAAGTCGAAGTCGTACCGGCGGCAGGTGCCGCCTACCGTCTGCCCAAAGGCCCGAATCAGCCGCGCCGTGCCGTCCGGGGCCGCCTCGTAGCGGCAGGTCTTGTCTGCCGCAGGCAGGCTGCGCGGCTTTTCGGAAAAGCAGTAGTCGCCCAGTTCGGTAACAGCAAAGCTGCCGCCCTCCGGTGCTGGCAGTGTGCCGGGCAGCGCGATACACGGCTCTGTGCCGTACACCCGCACCAGCCGGGCTGTGTCTGCCGAAAGCGGCAGGATGTCCAATGTAAGGGCGTTTTCCGGATATGCCATGTTCTGACCTCGTTTTCCTGCAATTCATTCAAAGTCCAGTATACCGCGAACAGGGGGTGATTGTCCAGAGCGGAGAAGAGAAAAGGAGCCGCCGCACGGCGGTGTGCCGGTGCGGCGGCTCTTTTGAGAAGGTAGAAAAACGCTTAGTCCTCGGCCAGATTGCCGGTGTACAGCTGGTAATACTTGCCCTTCTTGGCGATCAGCTCGTCGTGGCTGCCGCGCTCGATGATGCGGCCCTGCTCCAGCACCACGATGCAGTCTGCATTGCGGACGGTGGACAGGCGGTGCGCAATGACAAAGCTGGTGCGACCGTACATCAGGCCGTCCATGCCGCGCTGCACCAGCGCTTCGGTGCGGGTATCGATGGAGGAGGTGGCCTCGTCCAGGATCAGCACCGGGGGATCTGCCACGGCTGCACGGGCGATAGCCAGCAGCTGGCGCTGGCCCTGCGAGAGGTTGGCACCATCGCCGGTGAGCATGGTGTTGTAGCCTTCCGGCAGACGCTTGATGAAGCCATCCGCGTTGGCAAGGCGGGCGGCGGCGATGCACTCTTCATCGGTGGCATCCAGCCGGCCGTAGCGGATGTTCTCCATCACCGTGCCGGTGAACAGATGGGTGTCCTGCAGCACGATGCCCAGAGAACGGCGCAGATCGGCCTTTTTGATCTTGTGGATGTTGATGCCGTCGTAGCGGATCTTGCCGTCCTGAATGTCGTAGAACCGGTTGATGAGGTTGGTGATGGTGGTCTTACCGGCACCGGTAGAGCCGACAAAGGCGATCTTCTGGCCCGGACGGCCATACAGGTTGATATCGTGCAGGACGGTTTTTCCGGCACATAGCCAAAGTCTACATCGGTAAAGGTGATGCTGCCTTCCAGCTTGTGGTAGGTGGTAGTGCCGTCGTGGTGCGGGTGCTTCCATGCCCACAGGCCGGTGCGCTCGTCCGTCTCCACCAGCTGGTCGTTGCGGTCGTACTTTGCGTTGACAAGGGTCACATAGCCCTCGTCGGTCTCGCTCTCTTCGTCCATCATCTTGAAGATACGCTCGGCACCGGCCAGAGCCATGATGATGCTGTTGGCCTGCATGGACACCTGACTGATGGGCATGTTGAAGCCCTTGTTCAGGCTCAGGAAAGCCACCACCGTGCCAAGGGTCGTGCCGCCCATGCCGCTCACGGCCATGGCTGCGCCTGCCAGCGCGCAGACGGCATAGCTGATATTGCCCAGCTGGGCGTTGACCGGCATCATGATGTTGGCAAAGCTGTTGGCTTTGTTGGCGCTGTCCTTCAGCTGGTCGTTCAGCTGGCGGAAACCGGCCAGCGCCTTCTGTTCGTGGGTGAACACCTTGACGACCTTCTGGCCCTCCATCATCTCTTCGATGTAGCCGTTCAACTTGCCCAGATCCCGCTGCTGCTGGATGAAGTATTTGCCGGACTGCTGGGTGATCTTTTTGGAGCAGAACATCATCAGCGCCACCATCAGCATGGTAACGATTGTCAGCTGCCAGCTGAGCATGCACATGCTGAAGAACACCGAAACAATGGTAATGGCGCTGGACACCAGCTGCGGGATGCTCTGGCTGAGCATCTGGCGCAGGGTATCCACGTCGTTGGTGTACACGGACATGATGTCGCCGTGGGGATGCTGGTCAAAATACTTGATGGGCAGGCTCTCCATGTGAGTGAACAGCTGGGTGCGCAGGTTGCGCAGGGTGCCCTGCGTCACGTTGACCATGATGCGGGCGTTGAGCCATGCGGCCAGAATGCCGATGACGTAGATGATGCCTACCCGCAGCAGAGCCGCAGCCAGCGGGGCAAAATCCGGATCCTGCTGCTGGGTCATGGGCACGATGTAATCGTCCATCAGGGTCTTTAAGAACAGACTGGCCTGAACGTTTGCCAGCGCGCTGACCACGATGCAGACAAGTACAAGGATGCAATGGGGCAGATAGTGCCGGAATACCTCATCCATGATGCGCTTCAGCAGCTTGCCCGGGTTTTCCACTTTGGGCCGGGGGCCGCCCATGCGGGGGCCGGGGCCGCGAACTTCTTTTGCCTGAGCCATTACTGTTCACCTCCCTGTTTGTCAAAGTCGCCGCTGCCCTGGGTCTGGCTGTTGTAAACTTCCTGATAGATGGCGTTGGTCTTGAGCAGCTCTTCGTGGGTGCCCAGACCATCGATCTTACCGTTATCCAGCACAAGGATGCGGTCGGCGTCCTGCACCGAGGAAATGCGCTGTGCAATGATGATCTTGGTGGTCCCGGGCAGCTCCTCCCGGAAAGCCTTGCGGATCTTGGCATCGGTAGCGGTATCCACGGCACTGGTGGAGTCGTCCAAAATCAGAACCTTGGGCTTGCGCAGCAGGGCGCGGGCGATGGTCAGACGCTGCTTCTGGCCGCCGGACACATTGGAGCCGCCCTGCTCCATCCATGTATTGTATTTGTCCGGGAAGCGCTCGATGAACTCATCGGCGCAGGCAAGCTTTGCCACACGGATGCACTCTTCCTCGCTGGCGTTCTCATCGCCCCAGCGCAGGTTATCGAGAATGGTGCCGCTGAACAGCACGTTCTTCTGCAGCACCATGGACACCTCGCGGCGCAGCACGTCGAGGTTGTAGTCGCGCACATCCACGCCGCCCACGCGCACAGTGCCGCTCTCGGCATCATACAGGCGGGGGAATCAGCTGCACCAGACTGGATTTTGCGCTGCCAGTGCCGCCGATGATACCTAAGGTCTCACCGGGCTTGATGCTGAAGGTGATATCATTCAGCACCGGCTGGCCGCTGCCGTGCTTATACTTGAAGGTGACATGCTCGAACTCGATGCCGCCGTCCTTCACCTGCTGCACCGGCTGCTTTGCCGGGGGGCAGGTCGGTGGTCTCGTCCAGCACTTCCACAATACGCTTTGCGGAAGCGGCAGACATGGAGATCATGACAAAGGCCATGCTCAGCATCATCAGGGCCATGAGGATGTTCATGATGTAGCCAAACAGAGCGTTCAGCTGGCCGGTGGTGATGGCGCCATGCAGAACGTACTTGGCACCCAGCCAGCTCAGGGCGATGTTGCAGCCGTAAACGGCGGTGAGCATGGCAGGGTTATTGAAGCTCAGGCGGCTCTCAGCGTTCACAAACTGGTCGTACAGGCTCTGGCAGGCTTTGGTGTACTTCTCGTTCTCAAAGCCCTCGCGCACGAAGCTCTTCACTACGCGGATGGCGGAGACGTTTTCCTGCACGGAAGCGTTCAGGGCATCGTAGTTTTTGAACACCCGGTCAAAGATGTGGAAGGTGGGCACCATGATGCCTGCCAGCACCGCCACCAGAAAGACCACAGCCACCACGAAGATCAGTGACAGCGGGCCACCGATCATCAAGGCCATGAACAGGGCGAACACCAGATGCACCGGGGCGCGCACGCACATGCGCTCGATCATCTGGAATGCGTTCTGTACGTTGGTCACGTCGGTGGTCATACGGGTGACAAGGCCTGCGGTGGAGAACTTATCAATGTTGGAAAAAGAATAATGCTGGATGTTCTCATACATGGCATCGCGCAGATTGCCGGCAAAGCCGGTGGATGCCTCGGCGGCGTATTTGCCGGCCAGAACGCCCAGCGCCAGCGCGACCACAGCCACCAGAAAGGTGAGCAGGCCGTACTTGAGGATGGCGTTCATATCGCCCTTTTCAATGCCCTGATCGATGATAAAGGCCATGATGGTGGGCAAAAGCACATCCATCACGGCTTCCAGAGCGGCAAAGAGCGGTGTCAGGACTGCGGCGCGTTTATACTCGCCCAGATGTGACACTAACTTTTTGATCATCTGAGTTACCTCCTGTTACTTTTTATTTGTTTGGTACAGAACAATTTTATACAAAACATTTTAATTGTCAAGATGTTTCAAAAAATGTTCATAATTACTAATTTAGCAAGCCGATTTTAGGCAAGTTGACAAACCCTCTCAGTCAAAGCCTGTCGGCTTTGCCAGCTCCCCCAAAGGGGGGAGCTTTTCTTGCTCTGAACGATACGACCTGCTTTGAATTGGACGCATCACCCTTTGTATTATGTGCACATAGCTCCCCTTCGGGGAGCTGGCGAGCAAGGCGAGCCTGAGAGGGTTCATTTCAGCGCTTCCCGCAGCTTGTTTAAAAGCCGCAGCAGCTCGGTATTTTCCTCCGCTGTCAGCAGCCCAGCCACATAGTCGTCGGTCTGGTGGAAGCAGAGCATCGTCTTTTCGTGGAAGCAGATGCCCTCTTCGGTGAGCACCAGCTGCTTGAGCCGGGCGTCCTGCGGAACACTGCGCCGCTCGATATACCCCTTGCGCTCCATCAATTGCAGGATGTTGGTCACGGTGGAGCGGGTGATAGAGAACTCCCGCTCAATGTCCCGCTGGAACACGGGGGTGTCCCGGTGGCGGTAGAGATACCCAATGATCCACCCGTGCATGGGGTGGCCTGCTCCACGTCATTTTCGCGGGCAAACTGGTTGATCTTGCGGAAGATCAGGTTGTCCACCCGGCGGATCTGCGCCGGGATGACCTGTGGGCCTTCCCAAGGGGGATCGGCGTGATTGCAGCACTCGTTTTGGTTTCGTCACACATCATGGTTTTGTCCTTCATGGTTGTTTTGGCATTGAACAGTTTCAAATAAAACTGTTTGATAGCATGCATATTATACAGCAGTCAAAGTGAATGTCAAGGGGAAGGGAACGATTTTAAATGCCCTCCGCTTTGCTCTGGGCATAAAATAATGAAATATTATTTTTTATATTGCAAACCAGCCAAGCCTGCGGGCTTGGCTGGTTTGCTTTTTCACGGAAGGGGCCGTAGTTGCAAGCGGCATATTTTCCGGTTGCGCGGTCATTTCCGAAGGAAATAAGCGCAACAGATGGAGTTTACCTTTGGGCCATTACTGAAAATGCAACAGCAGACAGCCCGCAGGCTGTCTGCTGTTGCCCTATTATAAAAATATTTTTCCGCTAAATATGCCCAGAGCGAAGCGGAGGGCATTCTAAATTATTATTCCAGATTGTGTTTTTGCAGAACTGTTTGCTCACCCAGTACATCCCGCCCCACAGCAGAACGGCCAGCACCAGATACAACGGGTTCTTCATGGAACTGACCAGCGACTGCCCAAACACTGCCATCATGGCAATCATCACGCCTTTGCCCAGCAGCATGGTAATGAGATAGCGCTTTTCGTCAAAGTCCGAGATGCCAAAGGCCAGATGCATAAAGGAGCTTGGCGCGAAGGGCAGCAGCGCGAGCATGAACAGCGACGAAGTGTCAAAGCGGTTCACCCACTGCTGAGCCTTTTCCAGCTTGGGCGAGCGGGAGGCAAACTTCCAGAAGAAGCACTTGACCACCCGCCGCCAGAACAGGAACATGATGCTGCCGCCCAGCGCCACACCGGCCCAGCTGTACAGAAAACCCAGAATGCCGCCGTGAGCCGCTACATTCAGCGCCACAATGGCAATGAGCGGAAGCGGCGGAAAAAACGACTCCACCATGGCCAGCATGATGGGGGCAATGGGGCCAAGGTTGCCAAAACTGTCCAGCAGAGTTTCCCAGAACTCCAGCGTTCCCAGCTGGCGCAGACAAAAGTTCATTGTGCACATCCATCCCTTCCGCCTGCGCTTTCCCATCCGCAGGTTCCTCTATCCGTAGTATATCCATATTGTATGACACAAGCATGAACACAAAGCGACATTTTTTTTGCCCTGTGCACAGCCTCCTTGGGATACTACGAAGCTGCCGGTGCTGTTTTACTCCGCAGCCTGCTTTTCTGCGCGGGCCTTCATACGCTCCAGCTGGGCGGTGCGCTGCTTTTCCCACCGGGCAAGAGAAGCATCGTCCGGGATCTGCAGGCAGCGGGCGTAGCTCCAGTGCAGGCCGTCGCGGCTGGCCAGCTTGTAGCGCTGGAACACACCCTTGCCTGCGGCATTGCTGCTGCCGGCGCAGTGGGGGCACTGGCTCAGGGTGTACCAGCTGTTGCTGCCCTTTTTCAGCCACACATCGTCCGGAGTCAGTGGTGCGCCGCACTCCGGGCAGCTCATGATGTAAATTTTGGGGTCGGTGCGCCAGGTGTACTGCTCCACATAGCCGCGGAAGACCTCAAAATCCCGGTAGTCGCCGGGGGTGGGGCACAGGCTGGCCCGCAGGGATTCCTCCTCAGTGGGGTAGGCCGCAAGACCGGCCCGCAGGTCGAGCATCCGGCAGACATCGGCGGTGTACAGCGTGTCGGAAAGGGCATCGTGGAACTGCCGCTCCATGGGCAGCCCTAAGCGGGTGACGACGCTTTCCAGCGTCATGCCCTCGCCCTCTTTGCGGGGATGCTCCCGCAGGAACACCTGCTGCAGGTCGTACCAGATGGTGGGCTTTGATTCGTCGATGTTGCACAGGTACAGGTTCTGCTTGAGCACCGGTACGTCATCCATGCCCCACTCGGCAAATTCGGCATCCGGGCCGCACCACTGCATAAAGCGGCGCAGGCCCTGCACGATGGGCTCACCCTTGTCCAGATCGGCCTGCGTCAGGCCGGTGACTTTAGCAATGTGATGCTGCAGCTTACGGAAGATGCGGGGCCGCAGACGGATCGAGAAGGTGTCCAGCACGTTGGCATCCTCGTCGATCTTTACGGCGCCGATCTCAATGATCTCGCCCCGCAGGGTCTGCTGCACGCCATGGTAATTAAAGGTATACGGCTGGTAGCCGATATTCCATTCCAGATCAAATAAAACCAGATTGCGCGGCATTTTGTTTGTCCTCTCTTTTGAATCAAACCCTCTCAGTCACGGCTTGCGCCGTGCCAGCTCCCCCAAAGGGGGAGCTTTTATCATACGTTACGATTAGATGGATAAAACCTCGCCCTTCGGGAGAGGTGGATTTGCGAAGCAAAGACGGAGAGGGTTATAAAATAAACTTCTCCACAGCCTCGGCCACACCGTCGTGGTCGTTGTCGGCTGCAGTCACATAGTCGGCCACGGCCTTTACCGGCTCTTCGGCGTTCTGCATGGCCACGCCCACACCGGCGTACTCGATCATGGAGCGGTCGTTCAGGCCGTCGCCGCAGGCCATCAGATTTTCGCGGCCAAGGCCCATGTGCTCCAAAAGGGCGGCAAGGCTGCCGTCCTTGGCAACGCCCAGCGGCACGGCTTCAATAAAGAACGGGCTGGAGGGGTACAGGTCGATGCGGCCGTCAAACTGTTTTTTGCCGGCGGCCCACACCTCGTCCCGGCGGGCGGGGTCCAGCGTGATGAGCATTTTGCAGATGGGGTAATCCACATACTTTGCCAGATCGTCCACGCCGGTCATGGGCAGCTTGCAGGTAAAGCACTCGCGCAGTGCCCATTTGTCGTCCGGGTGCTCGGTGACAACGCCCTCTTTATTATAGGTGATAATGGTCACGTTCTGTGCGGCGGCAAAGGCGCACAGCTCGGGTACGTACTGGGCATCCAGCTGTTTCTGGTACAAAGTCCGCCGGTGCGGCAGTCGATGATCTTGCCGCCGTTGTAAGAAAGGATGCAGCCGCCCTTTTTATCCAGCCCCAGTTCCTTTGCCAGCGGCAGCACGCCCGCGGTGGGACGGCCGGATGCCAGCACGATGGTGACACCCTTCGCAATTGCGGCATCCAGTGCGGCGCGGGTGCGGGGTGTAACTTCTTTCTGGCTGTTGGTCAGGGTGCCATCCAGATCCAGTGCCAGAACTTTGATCTCTGCCATATAAAATCCTCTCAATTTATATAAAGGTAAAAAAGCACTTACCCTCTTATTGTACAATGAAATGCCATCATCTTTCAACCCTTGCAGACACGTTTGTGGAAAAAGTGGTGGCACTTGAGCAGGATTTTACATCCCTTTCCGGCTTTTTACGTTGGCGCGGATGCAGCCGCACCGGTTTTACCAAAGCTTTGCGGCGGCATGGTTTTTCCCGCAAGGCGGTGCGCTACAATAAAGACGTTCCCGAAAGACAAAAAACGGGGCCTGAGGCAGGCCCGCAATGTTTGATTGAATGAAAAGAGAGGATCACGTCATGAAAGAAAACAAGATCTCCCGCCGCAGCTTTCTCAAGTTTGGCGCAGCTGCTTCTGCCGTCGGCATGATGGCTGCTGCACCCGTTGCCGCAAACGCAGCACAGCCGGATGCGGATGCCGCAGCCGACGAGGAAAACTGCCTGCTGGGCCTGTTCCAGAAACCCAAGTACATCTTCCTGTTCATCGGCGACGGCATGGGCACTGCCCAGATCCAGTCTGCCCGCTTCTACAAGGGCACCGTGGACAACAACGGTGCTGTGACCGAGGCCGACCTGAGCTTCACCAGCTTCCCCACCGTGGGCAGCGTGACCACCTACGACAGCACCTCTTTCTGCCCGGACTCCGCTTCCACCGCAACCGCCATCGCCACTGGCCACAAGACCGAGAGCGGTGTCATAAATATGTGCCCGTGGACCCGCGATGTGCCCTATGAGACCATTGCCGAAAAGCTGCACGCCCAGAAGGGCTACAAGGTGGGCATCATCTCCTCGGTCAATATCGACCACGCCACTCCCGCCGCCTTCTACGCTCATCAGAAGACCCGCAAGAACTACTACCAGATCGGCGTAGAGCTGGCAAACTCCGGCTTTGAGTATTTTGCCGGCGGCGAGTTCCAGAAGGTGAAGGGCAACGGCACCGGCCCCAACAACCACGAGGTGGCTGCTCAGGCCGGATACAATGTGGTCACCACGCAGGCAGGCGCTGCTGCCCTGACCGCAGGTGCAGGCAAGACCCTGATCATTGCCGAAAATCTGGCAGACGGCAAGGCTATGAACTACGCCATGGACGCTGCTGCAGGCGAGTGGCAGCTGACCGATTACGTCAAGAAGGGCATCGAGCTGCTGGATAACCCCAAGGGCTTCTTCCTCATGACCGAGAGCGGTAAGATCGACTGGGCCTGCCATGCAAACGATGCCGCTGCTTCCATCCATGATGTGCTGGAAATGAGCAACGCCGTGCAGGCTGCCGTGGAGTTCCAGCAGAAGCACCCCAACGAGACCCTGATCCTTGTCACCGCCGACCACGAGACCGGCGGCATGGCCATCGGCTACAAGACCACCAACTACGACACCTTCCTGACGAACCTGACCCACCAGAAGATGTCCTACGCAAAGTTTGATTCTACCTATGTGCAGAACTACATCGCCAACAAGACCCCTTTGAAGCTGCCATGCAGGATGTGAAGGCAAGCTTCGGTCTGACCCTGCCCAGCGACCCGGATGCCGCCAACGCCGGCAAGCTGCTGCTGACCGACTACGAGGTGCAGAACCTGCGCACCGCCTACGAGCGCACCCTGAAGGTCGGCTCTGCCAGCCAGAAGGAAATGTCTCAGCAGGACTATGAGCTGTACGGTACCTACATCCCGTTCAGCATGGCAATCTGCCACACCATCAACCACAAGTCCGGCATGGATCACACCACCTACGCCCACACCGGTGCCATGGTGAATGTCTACGCCAACGGCGTGGGTGCGGAGAAGTTCGGCGGCGTGTTTGACAACACCGAGATCTTCCACAAGCTGGCCGACCTGACCAAGGTCAAGTAAAGCTTCACCGGACTGATTTTTCACATTTTTCCCGGATAAAATAAAACCTCCCCGCTCTGGAACCGCAGCGACTGCGGCCGGGCAGGGAGGTTTTACGTTGATTATGCCGTTTGCCTTTGCGGCTCCGCGGGTGAAAAAACAAATCGGGAAAGTCCGCAGACTTTCCCGATTTGTAATTTAGAAAATGATTCCGCTGAATATGGCCAGAGCAAAGCGGAGGCCATTCAAAATTTAATTGTTGATCTCCGGGAAGCCCTCCAGCTTGCTGGTGCAGTGGGGGCAGCGCACCGCCTTGATGGAGATCTCGCTCTGGCAGTAGGGACACACCTTGGTGGTGGGCTCTGCGGGAGCTTCCGGCTCAGCAGGCTTCTTGTGCAGGGCGTTGATGGTCTTGATGACCACAAACAGCACAAAGGCCACGATGAGAAAGTTAATGATGGCATTGATGAAGGAACCAATGCCGATCATCACGTCACCCACATGGATGCCCACTTCCGAGAAATCGGCGTTAAAGAACAGGCCGATGGAGGGGTTGATGATGTCGTTCACCAGTGAGTTGACGATGGCGGTAAAGGCACCGCCGATGACAACGCCGACTGCCATATCAAGCACGTTGCCGCGCATGGCGAAGGCCTTGAATTCTTCAAAAAACTTTTTGATGCCCTTGATCTCTTTTTCTGCCATAAGAAAATCCACTCCTTTACTCCCTTTATGCCGCAAGGGAACGTATTTGCGTCTATGATAGCGGATTTTTGGCGTGATTGCAAGGGAAAATGACAGCCTCAGCCCTCTTTTGGCAAAAAATAAAACGGGAAAGCCCGCAGACTTTCCCGTTTTGCAAGGATGAAACAGTTTTTACTTTTCCGGTGCAGTAAAAGCGATGGGGGTAGCACCTGCAGCGGCATCCACACTCAGCAGGGAGATGGGAGCGACCTCGTAGTGCAGGGTCTCAAAGCTCTGGGGCTGGCCGTCCTCGGTGGTGAACTCCAGAATGTAGGTCACGTCGGACTGCTTGTCGGCCTCCACATCGCGGGTGATGACGATGTTCTCACCGTCAGCCAGACCGTTCTCACCAGCCAGATTGTCGCCCTTCTCGTCGCTGCCTGCATCGTACAGATACAGCTCGGTGACGGTAGAACCGGTGGTGTTGTACACGGTGTACTCAGCGGTGGTGGGCTCAGCAGCTTCACTGGAAGCAGCCTCAGAGCTTGCAGCCTCGGAAGAAGCGGCAGCAGAAGAAGCCACAGAAGAGGAAGCGGCGGTGGAGGATGCAGAAGAACCGCAGGCGGTCATGCCAACAGCCAGTGCTGCAGCGGCAGCAACGATCGCAATGTTCTTGAGTTTCATGTGAAATATACTCCTTTGAAATTTCTTCGTATTCAGATCAACCAACAGGGTGTGATGGATGATGAAGACGATTATACGGGAATTTCGACAAAAAATCAAGACATCTATGTGCATTTTGAACGATGAAACAGGAACTGTTACCAATTTGACATGAAATTGGAACATTTTAACATGAGCTCACATGAAGCAAAGTTTTGTAGGAAAGGCTGCTTGCTGCTTCGTAAAAAGACAGCCCCATGCAGATCTTGGTCTGCACAGAGCTGTCTGGTCGGAAGGTTAAAGAAGACGCAGGGCCCAAATGGCTTTACTTGGGCTGGCGGCCGATGTAAGCCAGAATGCCGCCGTCGGCGTACAGGATCTGACCGTTCACAAAGTCGGAAGCGTGGCTTGCAAGGAACACGCAGGGGCCCACCATGTCGTCCGGCTCACCCCAGCGGCCTGCGGGGGTCTTGGCGGTGATGAACTGGTCGAAGGGGTGGCGGCTGCCGTCCGGCTGCACCTCCCGCAGAGGTGCGGTCTGGGCGGTGGCAATGTAGCCGGGGCCCATGCCGTTGCACTGGATGTTGTACTCGCCGTACTCGGAAGCGATATTCTTGGTGAGCATCTTCAGTGCACCCTTGGCGGCGGCGTAGGCGGAGACGGTCTCGCGGCCCAGCTCGCTCATCATGGAGCAGATGTTGATGATCTTGCCCTCGCGCTTTTCCATCATGTCCGGCAGAACGGCCTTGGAGCAGTTGAATGCACCGCCCACATGCACATCGATGACCCGCATAAAGTCGGCATGGCTCATCTCCAGCATGGGCACACGCTTCATCAGGCCAGCATTGTTTACCAGGATGTCCACGGGGCCGACCTCGGCCTTGATCTTTGCCACCATGGCGTTCACAGCGTCCTCATCGGACACGTCGGCCACATAGCCGTGTGCGTCGATGCCGGCCGCCTTGTATGCTGCAAGGCCCTTTTCAAGGCTTGCTTCGGAAGAGCAGTTGAAGCAGACGGTGGCACCGCACTTGGCCATGCCTTCGGCGATGGAAAAACCGATGCCGTGGGCACCGCCGGTGATCAGAGCCACCTTGCCCTGCAGGTTGAAAGCGGAAAGATCCATGATTTTCTCCTTTTCAAGTTAAATTTTTAGCAAAGAAGCCCCGTACCGGTGGACCCGGTACGGGGCTTGTGTATGGTGCTTTTTAGCGCAGGTCAGTGGTAGCGATGTTGTCCATGTCGTCAAACTCCATGTTCTCGCCGCCCATTGCCCAGATAAACGTATAGTTCGAGGTGCCTACGCCGCTGTGAATGCTCCAAGAAGGGCTGATGACAGCATCCTCGTTGTGCATCACGATGTGGCGGGTCTGGGTAGGCTCGCCGCACATGTGGAACACCACCTGCCCCTCGGGCAGTTCAAAGTAGGTATAGATTTCCATGCGCCGCTCGTGGGTGTGGCTGGGCATCGTGTTCCAGTTGGAACCGGATTCCAGTTCGGTCATACCCATGCTGAGCTGGCAGGTCTTCAGCACATCCGGGTGGATGAACTGATTGATGGTGCGCTTATTGCAGGTCTCGACGCTGCCCAGAGGACGATGGTTTGCATCGGCCATCTTGATCAGGCGGGTCTCGTAAGAGCAATGTGCGGGAGCGGATACCATGTAGAACTTGGCGGGATGCTCCGGGTCGGCGGAAGCAAAGGTGACTTCCTTGGTGCCCTTGGTGATGTACAGGCAGTCCTTGTAGCCCAGTTCGTACTTCACGCCGTCGGCCACCACGATACCGGTGGAATCCTTGCCGATGTTGAACATGCCGATCTCGCGGCGCTCCAGAAAGTAGTGGGTGCCGAAGTTTGCCCACACGTCGATGCCCTTGTCGATGGACACGGTCTCGTGCACCGGCATGCAGCCCAGCGTGACCATGCGGTCCACATGGCTGTACACAGCAACGACCTCATCGGCCTTGTACAGGCCGGTGATGAGCATTTCGTTCCGCATTTCCTCAGTGGTATAGCGCTTGAAATCCTTCTGGTTGCAGGAGTAGCGGATATCCATTCTGGACTCCTTCCTGCAATTAGCGCTGGATACGGCCGGAACCGTCGCCGCCAGCCAGCTTCTCGACCTCGGACACGGTCATCATGTTGTAGTCGCCCTCGATGGAGTGCTTCAGAGCAGAAGCAGCAACAGCGAACTCAACAGCTTCCTGAGTGGTCTTGCCGGTCAGCAGAGCGTAGATCAGGCCGCCGCCGAAGGAGTCACCACCGCCAACGCGGTCGATGATCTTCAGCTCGTACTTCTTGGAGAAGCAGTACTCATTGGAAGCAACATCGTACAGCATTGCGCTCCAGCCGTTCTCGGAAGCGTTGTGGCTCTCACGCAGGGTGATAGCGACCTTCTCAAAGTGGAACTTGTCAGCCAGCTGCTTAGCCACGCTCTTGTAGCCCTCGGCATTCAGCTTGCCGCCGTAGATATCGGTAGCCTCGGCCTCGATGCCGAACACGTCCTTTGCGTCCTCCTCGTTGGAGATGCACACGTCAACATACTGGCACAGATCGGTCATGGCAGCGCGGGCCTGCTCACGGGTCCACAGCTTGCCGCGGTAGTTCAGGTCGCAGCTGATCTTCACGCCGTGAGCCTTAGCAGCCTTGCAGGCCTCGCGGCAGATCTCGACGACATTCTCGCCCAGAGCCGGGGTGATGCCGGTGAAGTGGAACCAGTCCACGCCCTCGAAGATCTTATCCCAATCAAAGTCGGAGGGCTGAGCCAGCTGGATGGCACTGTTGGCACGGTCGTAGATGCAGACGGAACCACGCTGAGAAGCACCCTTCTCGTTGTAGTAGATGCCAACGCGATCGCCGCCGCGGGTGATCATGCTGGTGTCAACGCCGTAACGGCGCAGGCTGTTGACAGCGGCCTGACCGATTGCGTGTGCGGGGAGCTTCGTGACGAAGGCTGCGTCCAGACCGTAGTTGGCCAGAGAAACAGCAACGTTTGCCTCGCCGCCGCCGAAGGTGAACTCCAGGCTGTTAGCCTGGACAAAGCGCTCGTAGTTGAACGGCTGCAGACGAACCATCAGTTCGCCAAAAGTAACGACTTTCATTGGTTATTCTCCTTTTATTTACAGGTGTTTATGACCTTCTGCTGCGGGGCATCCCCGGCGCAGCAGGGCTTTCACGGATAGGGGAGCCGGAGCTCAGGCCTGAACCAGGTGGAATGCGAAGCCGCCGATCTCGTCTGCAAAGTAGCAGGCGATGGTCTTGCCGTTCTTCACGACCTTGCTGTCCAGATCGAACTTGGCACCGCGCTGAGACAGGTGATAGATGGCACGATCCACGTTGTTGCAGCCGATGGCGATGTGGACATTGGTGCCGCGGCCGACCTTCTTCATGATCTCGAACTCCTTGTTGCCCACAAAGATGCTGGAGTTGCCGGGAGCGACCTTCATGTTCAGCAGGCTGCCGATGAGGTTTGCCAACTTCATGGCCTCTTCCTCGTTCTCGGTGTTGATGCCAACGTGCATCAGCTTCAGGCCCAGCATGGTGTCAACAGCTTCCTTGCTCTGCGCAGTGATCTTTGCCCAGTCGCCAGCCTTGATCACGTCGCTCTTGCACATCCAGGTGCCGCCCACAGCGAAGATCTGGTCATAGCCCAGATAATCGTTGACGTTCTTTGCGTTGACACCGCCGGTGCACATCCAGCGTGCGCTCTTCAGGGCAGCACCGATGTTCTTCAGCATGCCGACACCGCCGTTTGCCTCAGCGGGGAAGAACTTCAGGGCCTCGCAGCCCATGTTCATAGCCTGCTGCATCTCACCTGCAGAGCAGGTGCCGGGCATCATGATGCCGCCCTTGTCGATAACGTGCTTGCAGACTTCGGGGTCGAAGCCGGGAGCAACGATGAAGGAAGCACCAGCTGCCATTGCACGGTCAGCCTGCTCGGTGGTCAGGACAGTGCCTGCGCCCAGCAGCATCTCGGGCATCTCCTCGTGGATCTTGCGGATGCACTCCTCAGCGCATGCGGTACGGAAGGTGACCTCAGCTGCGGGCAGACCGCCGTCAGCCAGAGCCTTGCACAGGGGCAGGGCTTCATCAACGCTGTTAAAAGCGATAACAGGGATAATGCCGATCTGATAGACCTTTTCTACGATGGGATTCATAAATGCATTTCTCCTTTTTGAATTTGACTTTCTTGGTGCGCGTGGGCTGCCGTTTGGGCATGGTGCACCCACTGTGCGCTCATATTATTAGTATAAACGACGGAAATGAGTTTGGAAATGCTCAACAAGCACAATGTTTTGCATAAGAGCTTGTATACATTGCACAAAAATGACGAATGACCTGAAAATTGGGGCTGTTTTGACCCTGTTTGCTCAAATACCAAGCCTGCCGAACAGCTCTGCAACGCCGTCGTGGTCGCAGTCGGCTTCGCTCACAATGCTGCCAATGGCCTTGATCTGGGGCATTCCGTTGGCCATAACAGCGGCGATCCCTGCCTTTTCCAGCATGGCGCGGTCGTTCTCGCTGTCGCCCACGGCAAGGGTATTCTCATGGGGGATGCCCAGCAGGTCGGCCAGAGCCAGCAGGGCACTGCCCTTATCCACACCGGCAGCGGTCACTTCAATGTTATCCGGCGAACCCTGCACCACGGCCACGCCCGGGATAGCCTGAAACTTTGGCAGGGCAGCGGCGGTCTTTTCGGTGCTGTCGAAGAACATGCACAGTTTTTCGATCTCGTGCGCATGGCGGGACATCCAGCTCTCGATACCGGGAATGACGGTAAAGCGGCCGTCGGTCAGGTTCTGCCGCGCCTCGGAGGAGAGAAAGTGGGCGGTGCGGGAGGTGAGCTTTGCTATGCCCTCCGGAGTCTTGATGGCAAGGCCGTCGCTGAATACGCTCAGCTCGCCATCGTACTGCTGGAACAGGTCAAAAGCTTCCCGTGCCACTTCTGTCGGCATCAGGCGGTGCAGCAGGCAGGCGGGTTCGCTGGTGTGGCGCTGGGCAGCGTTGGCATAGCGGCTGTGCACAGCACCCATGGGGTCATCGCCAAGGTCCCACACGGCGGCACCGTTGGAGGTGATGGCATACCGGATGCCGGGCAGCTTTGCCACAACAGGCGGCAGACTGGCCAGTGGGCGGCCTGTGGCGGGCACCACCACGCCATGCTCTACAGCGCGGGCAATGGCTTGACGGGTGGCAAGGGTGACCTCGTTGTTCCGGTTCAGCAGGGTGCCGTCCAGATCCAGCGCGGCAAGGCGGACAAGGGGAAAGCTTTGCAACATAATGACTCCTTTTATAATAGGTACGCTCAAAAACAGAGCGCAAGTTTACAACACTCTTTTTATTTTATCGCACCGGAAAGGTTTGCGCAAGATGGCGTGATGTGGTATAATCATATCTTATCATATTGAAAATATAGGAGAAATACCATGAATCCCAAACAATTGTGGAGCCGGCGCCGTCCGCACCTGTGGTTCCAGCTGTACTGGGTGGTGTATCTGATCTGGTTCTTCTGGCTGGATCTGACCATCAAAGATCCCAAATATATCATCCACGCCCCGCTTGATGACCGGATTCCCTTCAATGAGTGGTTCATCTTTCCGTATTGCAGCTGGTTTGTGCTGCTGGCTGGTGTGACGGCCCTGCTGTGGTGGTGCGACACCCAAAGCTACGATAAGCTCTGCCTGACCATGTTTTCCGGCATGACCTTCTGCCTGATCCTGTACATGCTGCTGCCCAACGGTCTGGATATCCGCCCCACAGTGGATGCGGTGGGCCGCAGCAACATTGCAATGAGCATCATGCAGCTGATCTGGAGGGCGGATGCCTCGGTCAATGTGTGCCCGTCCATCCATTGCCAAAGCTCGGCCTGCATGGCACTGGCGTTCAGCCACAGCAAGCTGGCAAAGGAGCGCCCGGCCCTGAAAATTCTGGCCTGGGTGTGGGCTGCACTGATCTGTGCGTCCACCGTGTTCACCAAGCAGCACTCCATCATTGATGTGGTGTGCTGTCTGGCCGTGGCTTTTGTGTGGGTGCCGGTGGTGTACCGTTCCGCTAAAAAGTAAACGCAGCAAAAGCCCTTCACCCGGAGGGCTTTTGTGCTGCCATGGGGCCTGTCTTGACAAAACAGAGAAAAATGTTGGCGATTTTTAGTTGCAGCCACACTTGACAGCCGCCCTGTGGTTGGGTAATATGGTCTTGATAACTTCAATACTAGTATATCAATTTTTGTTTTACACCGGAGGTTGAAGGGAGAGAGACCACATGTCATTACTGAGTGCGCGCGAAACGGCATACCAGACGATCCGCAGCCGGATCATCACGATGGAGCTGAAGCCCGGTGATCCGCTGAATGACCGGGAGCTGGCCGAAGAGCTGGGCATCAGCCGCACGCCCATGCGGGAGGCTTTGCTGATGCTCAATCTGGCCCGCATGGTGGACATCAAACCGCAGAGCGGCACCCATGTGGCACCCATCAACCTGAAGTTGATGGAGATGGAGCAGTTTGCCCGCTATACACTGGAAAAAGAGATCCTGAACCGGCTGCGCGGCCGTGTGACACCCCGGCAGGAGGAAGAATACCGCAGCAACATTGAGACATACCGTGTGCTGGAAGCGGATATGAGCCAGCCGGACCGCACTGCCCGTATGCTGGAGCTGGATAATGCATTCCACCGCAAATCCTTTGAGTTGTGCGGCATGGAAGCTCACTACGACCACATGCTGGCCAGCCTGCAGCATGTGGAGCGCATCCGCAAGTTCAGCCTGCAGACCGAGGAAAACAAGTCGGTCTGCTCCTCGCACACGGCAATTCTGGAAGCACTGCTGCACGGCAGCACGGACGACGTGAGCGAAGCGCTGGAAAGCCACCTGAGCCGGTATAAGCAGTCGGTGGCGCAGGCCCGCAGCGTCCACCCGGAATATTTTATTGATGAATGAACTTGAGGGAGAAACCACTGGAAGAGGGCAGGTTCCTCTTTTTTGCATAAAATATAAAAAAATTGAATTACTTGAATCACGTTATTGACCAAAACAGCGTTTTGCGGTAGAATCGAGGTACAACAGGCATGGTATCATGCCGGTTCCCGACGCAGTGTGCCGTGGGGCGCGGCTGTGCGATCCCTTTACAGAATAAGGAGGTCTTAAGCAATGAAGGCCAAACGATTGATAGCTCTTGCACTGGCAGCAGTGTTCATGCTCAGCGCGGCAGCAACGCCGGTGTTTGCCGCAGCAGCTCTGCCGCAGGAAAATGCAGCGCTGGAGCAGCAGAATGATATGGTTTCCATCCGGCTCAAAGCCACGGGCGACCTTGTTTATGGCTCCAACTACAAGCTGGAGGTGCAGACCAACCCTGCCGATACCCAGTATATCGGTGTTGTGGTGGGCGTTGGCGGCGAAGCGAATGGCTATGTGACGCTGGTGCTGTCGGATAAGATCCGCACGCTGCTCAAGATGATCCCGCTGCCCAAGAAGATGTCCAAGACACCGGATCAGGCAGAGGAGTTCAATGTGTACAGCTACCTCAAGCAGCTGATCGACGGCAACGATGTCAGCGTGCTGCTGCGGGTGGCCGATGAGGCCGTCTCGGTGATGGATGTACTGCACTTCTATGTGCCTACCATCGATCAGGTGTCCAACGGCCTGCGTCTTGCGCTGAACCTGATCCGCAAGTATCTGCCGGAGGGCGCGTTCAGCCGCATTTATCTGGACGAGCAGCCGGTGGATGCTGGCAACTATGTGGCCGGTGCACTGGCGCTGGAAAGCAGCGATATGAACACCGCAGGCTTTGCCATGTTCAAGATCAAGCCCAAGACAAACGGCGTGCGCATGTACTTGGCACAGCAGGCCGAAAAGCCCATGACCGCCGAAGAGCTGCAAAGCTTCAATGAAGCGGCTGTGCTGGAAGTGGATGGTCAGGTGGTGCCCACCGATAAGATCCGCTACAGCTACAAGAAGTCCGGCTGGGGCAGTGATGCCACCAGCGAGCTGCCCACAGAGCCGGGCACCTATGTGCAGACGGCAGAGATCGGCGGCAATTACTCCTGCAGCAAGATCAGCCGCAACATCACCGTAAAGTGATGTCGTAAAGCAAAAACAAGACCCCGCACCAGAAGGTGCGGGGTCTTGCTGTATCTTATGAGAAAAACGGGATCACATGCGGAACCGGAAGCCCCAGCCGCCGCAGCAGCAGTTGCAAAGCAGGTTCAGCAGGATCATGCTCCAGCACCACTGCATCAGGCCGCCGGGGCTGGTGTAGGTGGCCTGTGTGGTGCGGTAGGTCTGGCCGGGGTTCTGCATCCGGCGCAGGTGCATCTGGTACTCGGTGTTGCCCGGGTCCAGCTGCACGGCACGGCGGGCATCCTGCAGCGCATCGATGCGGTTGCCCAAGCCCTGATTTGCGAGGGAGGAAAGATAATACCACCGGGCATTGCGGCCGGTCATGCCGTCCAGCACGCGGCGGGCCTCCGCATAGCGGCCATTGGCCACAAAGTTGCGGGCGGCCTGCATCTCCGGGCTGTCGGAGCCGGAATAGCTTGCGCCCTGCTGGCCGTAACCCTGCTGGTAGCCGCCAAAGCCAAACCCGAAACCGAACGGGTCAAAGCCATCGAATCCGTCAAAACCGCCGTAACCGTTCTGATAACCCTGCTGCTGGCCGTAACCCTGTTGTTGGTTGCTGCCGTAGGGATTTCCGCCCATCTGGGGGCCGGTCTCGCCCTTGGTAATGGCATCGTAAGCCGCCTGCACTTCCTTGAAGTGCTCCTCGGCGGTAGGATCGTTGGGGTTCAGGTCCGGGTGCCAGCGCTTGCACTTGGCGCGGTATGCTTTTTTGATCTCGTCATCGCTTGCGCCGCGCGAAACGCCCAGCACCTCATAGGGGTCTCTCATGGATATACTTCCTCACGTCTCATTTCGCGCAGCCACAGTGCCGCGCAATGTTTATAGTCTACCGTATTGCCGTGGAAAAATCAAGACAAAGCCGCCATTCAGCCACGGCTGCGGGCCTGCTTGGCTGTTTTGCAGTTGTATTTGAGCCATACGCCGGAGTAAAGGATGTTGCGCAGCAGGTCTGCGTCCTCCACGCAGGGCAGGCGTTCAAAGCTCTGGGCACACTGCGCCAGCAGCAGCTCAAAGATCTCTTTCATCTCTTCCTCATAGCCGGGCTGCTGACTGAGTGCTTTCAGCGGATTGTAGGCCCCCTTGCGCTGGTCATGCTCCAGATCGTCATAGGCATCCAGCAGGTAGATGAACTTGCCCAGATGGAAGCCGATGCTGCGCAGCTCCGGTGACCAGTGATCCTGCCGGTAGTCGAACAGCTCTGCCATCAGCTCGCCAAAGCAGCCGGACACGGCATCCAGATCTTCGCTCCCGGCAGCTTCATATTCTGCCAGCCTGTCCAGACAGGTGCGGATGGCGCTGCACTGACGGGGCCAGCGGCTCTCGGCAGCCTGCTTACAGCCGGTAAGCAGCTTTTCATATCCAAGGCCCAGCAGGCTGCGGTCGTCCTTCCACTTATCCTCGGCGTTGTAGTAGTGCAAGGCTACGCTCAGATCTGCACAGTAATCGGTGGGGGAGGCCGCCCGCCATTCCACACCGCCCAAGGGGTGGATGGGGCACCGGTCGTGGCCGGAAGAAGCTTCGGTCTCGCCCTCGTACAGGCTGCACAGCAGCAGATTCGGGAAGGTGAGGTCATAGCTCAGCGTAAAGCGGCCCCGCAGGCCGTGCAGTGCGTCGATGCGGCGGCACAGCCCGCAGTAGGCGGTGCGGTAGCGCTTTGTGCTTCGTCCGAAAGCGCAGCCTGATTGGGCACAACATAACCAAACATGGCCGCTCAGCTCTTTTTGATGAACTGGGTGCCGCAGCGCGGGCAGGAGATCTGGATGCGGCCGCGGCCACGGGGCACACGCAGCTTCTGGCGGCACTTGGGGCAGCGGTAGTAGTGGTAGAGCTTGCGGTTGGCCCACTGATCCTTCAGACCGCGGAACTTACGGTCTACGCGGTCCTTCAGGGCATAGTACTGGTAGTTCTCCTCCGTGCGCTTGGAAATGTTGCGGCTGAGCGAGCGGTAGTAGCACAGCACCAGCAGCACCAGACCCAGCCATGTGAACAGGCTGAAGCGGGTGAGCAGCGAGATCAGCAGCAGCACGATGGACGCGATGCTCAAAAACTGGTTCAGGCCATCGGTACCGTAGCGGCCGATCATAAACTGACGGAATTTTTCTCTCATAACTCCTGCATCCTTTGTTTTGGAATCAAAGCGGGCGCGCCCGCCGTTATTTTACAGTTCTTAGGATACCAGTCAACCATGATGAAATTTTGAACAGAGTGCAAATCTATCATGAAGGGACGGAAATTAAGCGTCCCGGCAGCGGATGGTCACCACGGCATCGGTATCCAGCGCACCCTCCATGCGACAGTGCAGCACGGCACGGCCCGCTTCGCCGGTAGTGGCAAGGTAGGTGCCCGCCATGCCGCCGCGCAGCGGCACCACGCTGGGACCAATGATCTTCAGCGGGCCGTCCACGCTCAGCTGAACGGCTTCGCCGCAGTAGGGCAGCAGGCTGCCGTTCTGGTCGATGGCGCGCAGGCTGACAGCGGCGCAGTCCCAGGTGGGGCCGTCGGTGAGGATGGGGTTGTGCACGGTGCATTCCAGCCGGACGCTCTGCACCGGTTCCCGCACCACGTTGCGCACGGTGCTGCCATGCCACACGGCTTCAAAACGGTAGGCTGCGCACGGTGTGCCCAGCACGCCGATGTATTTGTAATACATGCGGGCTACCTCGTTCCAGCTCAGCCGCAGCGAAAGCATCCGCGCCTTGGAAAGCGGCGAAAGCTCCATGGCATCCCGGCGCATCTCGTTCAGGATAGCGGCTGTCATCTGGGCGGAGGCCTGGTCCATGCCCTCGTACTTTTCCAACAAAGAACCCACAAAATCGTTGATCTCAATGGGCGGATGCGTCATGGCGGCAAAACGGCCGTGCCGGTCAGGCGTGAACTCGGCAATGTAGTCGTTGCCGCGGTACAGCCGCACGCTTTCGGCGTTGGTGAACACCCAGCAGGCCGTGGGAACGCCGCCGGGCAGGTCGCCCAGTGCCATGCCGGAAGAGACTTCCAGCACGATGTCCGAGGGGGAACGCGGCGTTTTCTGGCTTGCATATACCGCCGCCGAAAGCTTCGGGTTGCGGAACATATCCATCACACCGTGGTAGCAGATGCGGTCGCCGCTGCCAAATTCCCGGTGGGTGTTGTAATCGGCCATGCACCAGCCAAAGCTGCCGGCCACACCCTGCTGCGCAATGGAATCGTTGATCCCGGCGGCATAGCGCAGAGCCTGCACCAGCCGGTGGGTCTCGTCGTCAAAGGGCTTGGTGGGCAGCTGCTGCCCGCCGAACTCGCTGATGAGGTAGCCCTTGCGGGGATCGGAAGTCACTGCGGCGCGGGCTTCGCAGGCGGCACCGCGCCCACGGTAAGAGTAATCGTTGTAGGCGTAAACATCCTCCAGCAGCTGGCTCTTGCGGTGGTTCCGCGCGCCTGCCGTGGGGCGGGTGGGGTCCAGCCGGTGGATGGCCTCGTTGGTGCGCTTATAAAACGCTTCGTCGTCGGCGCTGTTGTTCACACGGGCACCCCACAAAAAGATGCTGGGGTGGTTGCGGCACTGGCACACCATCTCACGGCAGTTCTGCAAAGCCTGCGCCTTCCAGCTCTCGTCGCCGATATACCGCCAGCCGGGCATCTCGGTGAACACCAGCAGGCCCAGCTCATCGCAGGCATCCAGAAACGCAGGGCTCTGGGGAATGGCTGGTGCGCACTGCGTTGCAGCCAAGGTCTTTTTTCAGGATCTGAGCATCCAGCCGCTGGATGCTGTCCGGCATGGCATAGCCCTGATAGGCGTAGCTCTGGTGGCGGTTCAGGCCCCGCAGCTCCACGCGCTGACCGTTCAGGTACAGCCCGCCTGCCACGAACTGCACGGTGCGGAAGCCGAAGCGGATGGTCTTTTCGTCCAGCACACGGTCCGGCAGACCGGCAGAGCCGGGGCGGATCAGCTGTACGGTGAGGGTGTACAGGGTGGGATGCTCGATGCTCCACGGGTGCACCCCGTTCAGCACGCCGGTGATGGGCAGGGAAAGCTCGCCGCTGTAGGCGGCGCGGCTGCCGGAAGGGCTGCGGATCTCGGCCTGCAGGGTGCAGCCAACCGTCTCACCCACGGTGGAGGTATAGATGCGGAAATCGCCCTCGGCCTTTGCCTCGATGAACACATCCCGCAGATAGGCGGGTTCCTTGATGTCCAGACTGACGGCACGGTAGATGCCGCCGTAGGTCAGGTGATCGATCTGCCCGCCAAAGGGAGGAATGTTCAGATCCTCGCGGCTGTCGCAGCGCACAGCCACCACGTTTTTCTGCCCCAGATGCAAAGCGCTGGTCAGATCTACCGTGAAGGCGGTGTAGCCGCAGGCGTGGTGGAACAGCCGCCGCCCGTTGCAGAACACGGTCGCGTCATGGGCAACGGCACCAAAGGTGAGCAGAACAGTGCGGCCTGCCCACTCTCTGGGTGCAAAAAACTCCCGCCGGTAGCCGCACAGGCACTGGTATTCATTTTCGTTGCAGTAATTGTAGGGCAGCACCCGCACAGTGTGGGGGATGCGCACCGGTTCCAGTTCCAGTCCGCACTCCGGCCGCACCAGTGCCGGGTCGAACCGGGGCGTGAACAGCCAGCCTTCGTTCCAATCGTAGTGTTCCATACAAGGGTCTCCATCCTGCTAAAATCACTTTACATCTTATAGTAACACAAACTTATGAACGAAAAAAGAAGCGGAAGGCGCTTTGAAAAAGGTTTTTTGCTGTTTTTGGCACGAAATGGTGTGGACTGCAAAGAAAAAGAGGCTCAGAGCAGCTTACGGACTGTTCTGAGCCTCTGGATCAGAAATTGATTTTCCGATCAGCGGATAAAATTGGTCATGGGGCGCTTGGGGTTCTGCGGGTGTTCAAAGCCTGCGGTCCTGCCTGCTTCGATGCAGTGCAGCAGCCATGCCATGTTGCGGCCCAGCTCCTGCATTACAGCGCAGCCCTCGGCATCCTGCAGCACCTGCTCGGCGTTGGAGCCGTGCACCATGGCCCAGTAGGAGCCGTTCACCAGCGGCATGTGGAAGAACTGCGGGTACTTTACCAGCTGGTCCAGCGTGGTGGTGGTGCCTGCACGGCGGGCCGAGCAGCAGATGGCGGCGGGCTTGTAGGCCAGATATCTGCCGCCCGCGTAGGCAAGGCGGTCCATGAAGCTGGTCATGTTGCCGGATGCGGATGCATAGTGCACCGGGCTGCCGAACACGAAGCCATCGGCAGTTTTGGCCTTCTCGATGGCCTCGTTGACCACGCCGCCAAACACGCAGCCGTTGCCTGCGGCACAGCCGCCGCAGCCGATGCAGCCGCCCACGGGTTTGCCGCCGACATGCAGGATCTCAGTGTCCACACCGGCATCGTTCAGTTCCTTTGCAATGAGCGAAAGGGCGGTATAGGTGCAGCCTTTTTCGTGCGGGCTGCCGTTGATGAGCAGAACTTTCATGGGAATACTCTCCTTTTATGCCAGAATGCGCCGCAAAAGCCCGGCGCTGCCGGTTTTATTGTAGCACAAACCGCCAGACGGCGCAACGCGCGGCCCTTGACAAGAATATGCAGTTGGGTGATAATAAAGTGATACAAAAAACGTGTTTGCAGCCACATCTTCCGGCTGCAAGGAGGAGGAGAAAGAACATGCGCGTGATCGCAGGAGAAGCCCGGGGCCGCAGTCTGGAGGCCCTGCCGGGGACCGACGTGACCCGGCCCACCCTTTCGCAGGTAAAGGAGGCGATGTTCAGCATCGTCCAGTTCGACCTGCCCGGCGCACGGGTGCTGGACCTGTATGCGGGCAGCGGCCAGCTTGGCATTGAAGCACTGAGCCGCGGCGCGGCGCGCTGCGTGTTTCTGGACGAGAACCGCGAGGCGGTGAACATCATCATGCGCAACTGCAAGGCCTGCGGCGTGTTCGACCGCAGCCGCGTCAATATCGGCGAGGCTGCGCGGTATCTTTCCGCCTGCCGCGAGCAGTTCGACATCGTACTGCTGGACCCGCCCTTCCGCAATGGTACACTGGAAAAGATCCTGCCTGCGGTGGATAAATGCACCGCGCCCGGCGGCATCGTGCTGTGCGAGAGCGAGACCGGCATCGTGCTGCCGGCCGAGGCTGGCGGCCTGACCCTGAAAAAACAGTACAAGTACGGCAGGGTGCTGCTGTGGAAATACACAAAGCCCATGCAGAACACAGACCCTGCCGAGAACGAACCGAAGGGAGAAGCACTATGAACGTGAACGAACTTTTGGATACCATTGAGGATGCGCTGGAGGAAGGTGCCAATGTGCCCCTTTCCGGCGGCAAAAAGATCGTGGATGTGGAGCAGATCCGGGATTATCTGGACGAGATCCGCGCAAACCTGCCCGGCGAGCTGCGGCAGGCCCAGCAGATCGTGAATGACCGCGCTCAGATCGTGGAGACGGCCAACGCACAGGCGCAGGCCATTGTGAAAAAGGCTGAGGAGCGGGCGCGCATTCTGGTGAGCGAAGCCGAGATCGTGAAGGCTGCACAGCAGCGCGCCGGGGAAATCACCACTGCAGCCCAGAACGAGGCCCGCACCCTGCGCCAGACCGTGACCGACTATTGCGACAACATGCTCAAGAACACCGAGGAAACAATGGTGGAAAATGCGGCACAGGTAAAGAATGTGCGCGCAAATCTGCGCCAGAACGCCAAGAAAAACGGCTGAAGACAGCCTTTTTCACACACAAATTACACATACGGCAAAAACCAAAGTTCCTGCAGGCAGAAATGACGGCCGACAGGGACTTTTTTTGTTGCATTTTGCGGCAAAAACGGGAGCACAAACCCTTGCAATCAGGGGCCTGATTTGTTAAAATAAAACTGTGTTATCGGGTAAAAGTGTGCGCTGTGTGCACAGTGCCCGGAACACGGAAAGCTTATGAACTGAGAAAGGAGGCCGCAGCGATGGAACTTGAAACACAAGCAGCCTTTGACCCGGCCTCGTTTGAGCATATCCCCGTTCTGCTGAACGAGTGTCTGGAGGGGCTTGCCATTGATCCGGCCGGCACCTACCTTGACGGCACCGCAGGCGGCGCGGGACATTCCCGCCAGATCGCCTTGCGGCTGGATGCAGAAAAGGGCGGCAGGCTGATCTCGCTGGATCAGGACCCGGACGCGGTGCAGACCGCGCGTGCCCGCCTTGCGGGCCTGCCTGCCACGGTGGTGCAGATCAACTTCCGCTATGCCGGACAAGCTCTGGAAAGCCTTGGCATCGACAAGGTCAACGGCGCGCTGCTGGATCTGGGCGTTTCCAGCCACCAGCTGGACGATGCGGCCCGCGGCTTTTCCTACCGTGCGGATGCACCGCTGGACATGCGGATGAGCCAGCAGGGCGAAACGGCAGCGGACCTTGTGAACACCGAGAGCCGCGAAGAGCTGGCACGCATCCTGCGGGATTACGGCGAAGAACCTTTCGCATGGCAGATCGCGGGCAGGATCGTGGAGGCAAGGGAGAATTCTCCCATCGAAACGACTCTGCAGCTGGCAGACATCGTGGCCAGCGCCATGCCCCCGGCGGAACGCCGCAAAACAAGAACCCTTCCCGCCGCACCTTTCAGGCGCTGCGCATTGCAGTGAACCATGAACTGGATGCGCTGGAAGAAGGCTTGGATACCATTTTCGATCACCTTGCGCCGGGCGGCCGGCTGTGCGTGATCACCTTCCACTCGCTGGAGGACCGGCTGGTGAAGAACAAATTTCGCCGCTGGTCCACCGCGTGCACCTGCCCGCCGGAGTTTCCGGTGTGCGTATGCGGCGGCAAAGCCAAAGCGAAGCTGATCACCCGCAAACCCATTGAAGCAAACAGTCAGGAATTGGAAGAGAACCGGCGCAGCCGGTCCGCCCACCTGAGAGTTTTGGAAAAATGCTGAACGGCAGAAGCCGTTGTGTGAGGAGGAGAGCAAACCATGGGTCAGGCAGCATATGATTATAACGCGGTACGCCGCAGAAAAGCCCCGCAGACACAGCGCAAGGCAGATCTGCGGGTAGCAAAGGGCGGCAAGCGTCGGCTTTCGCCGCTGCAGGCAGCGGTGCACAACGCCATGCATCTGGTAGCAGCAGCACTGCTGGTGGGGTTTGCCATCAGCCTGCTGTGGAGCGAGTCCAAGCTGGTGGAGCTGAACGACCAGATTCAGGACGCAAAGGCTCAGCTGGTCAGTGAGCAGAGCCAGTATACTTACTATAACAGCACCCTGAACAGCAAGACCAACATCACCAGCGTGGAAGAGACGGCCGGCAGGCTGGGCCTGATGAAAATTGATCAGAGCCAGATCACCTACATCCGTTTGGGCGAGAGCGACACGCTGGAGCGCACCCAGTCCGCTGTGCGGCAGTGGACCGACTTTATCTACAACGGTGCCGTGAACATTCTTGGCACTGTAAAGTGAACCAAATACGGGAAAGCGTGCGGCAGCGCACGCTTTTTCGGTTTATACACCCTGTTTGCAGGGCAGTTCCGAATTTGACAAAAGCGCGGCAGAAGGCAGCAAATGCCCGCTGCCGCAGGAGCATACCATGTGGAAATTCTTCCGAAAATTCATCAAAAAAATAAAAGGCCCCTGGCCGGAAACCAGCACCGGTGCCCGCATGAACCCCAGAACCAGTCTGATCTGCGGCGGTCTGGCCCTTGTGGTCATGGGCCTTGCTGCGGCCCGTGTGACCTACAGCCTGTATGATATCCAGATCAAAAACGGTGACACCTACCGCCAGCTGGCCGCAAAGCAGCAGCTGCTGGATACCACCATCAAGGCCACCCGCGGCGAGATCTACGATACCTCCGGCATCACGCTGGCCTCCACCAGCGTGGTGTGGACCATCTGGGCCGACCCGGACAACAGCAAAATCTTATATACCACCACCGGCAAGGATGAGGAGGCGGCGCGCACGCTGGACACGGCCATGTGCGCCGAGGTCAGCCGGAACTGACCCTGCGCCTGCTTTCCGGCGACGGCGAAAGTCTGGACGCGGTGGACACTTCCTCGGAAGCGTACCAGACCCAGTACCAGAAGGTTTACGATGCACTTTCCAAGACGGACACCAAGTATCAGGTGCTGGCCACCAAGGTGAACAACGCTGTCAAGCTGTCCATCGAATCCTACGTTTCCCAGTTCAACAAGGCACACAAGCGTGCCACTGAGACCTCCCGCAAGGGCAACATCTCGGTCGGCAGCGAGAAGAGCTTCCAGCGCAATTACCCCTACGGAGCGTTTGCAGCGGCGGTGCTGGGCTTTACCGATGCGGACGGCATTGGTACTTATGGTCTGGAAAAATCCTATCAGTCCACGCTGGCCGGTGTGGATGGCCGCACCATTACCCAGCGCAATGCCTACGGCAACGCCATTGCGGACGAGAATGCCACCACCTTTGCAGCCAAGGATGGCTCCAATCTGGTGCTTTCGCTGGATGTGAATGTGCAGGAGATCGTGGAACGGTATCTGAACGAAGCCATTGCAGCCAACACGGTGGAGAACCGCGGCTGCGCCATCGTGATGAACGTCAAGACCGGTGCCATCCTTGCCATGGCTTCCAAGCCGGATTTTGACCCCAACGACCCGCTGGACTACAGCGCAAATCTGGATTACCTCAACGAGCTGGTGCGCGCTGAGCCGGAGCTGTACGGCATCTACAAAAAGGATGAGAACGGCAACGAGCTGAAGGACGCAAACGGCAACCGCATTCTGGACGAGGAGGGCGATTACTCCGGCTACTTCCGCGATATCCAGTGGAAAAACAAGGCCATCACCGAGTTGTACTACCCCGGCAGTGTGTTCAAGGTGATCACCTCGGCCATGGGCGTGGACTCCGGCCTTGCAAACATCAACACCACCTTTACCTGCGCCGGTGCTTACGGCGTGGCAAAGGAGACCTACCACTGCGCAGGCCACAAAGCCCACGGCACCATCACACTGGCCGAAGCTCTGCGCCAGAGCTGCAATATCTACTATATCCAGCTGGGCCAGCGCGTTGGCTCCCAGACCTTCTATAACTACTTCGATGCCTTTGGCTTTACCAGCCGCACCGGCGTGGACCTGCCCAGTGAGACGGGCTTCATGCAGTATTATAAGGCCAACCAGCTGGGCGAGGTGCAGCTGGCTTCCTCCTCCTTTGGCCAGGCGATGGCGATCACCCCGCTGCAGATGTGCACCGCTGTGGCTGCAGCCGTCAACGGCGGCTATCTGGTCACGCCCCATGTGGTGGATAAGATCACCGATGCAAATGGCAACGTGATCGAGGAGATCGGTGCCAATGTGCGCCGTCAGGTCATCAGCGAGAGCACCAGCAATGTGATCCGCCAGATCATGGAATATGAGGTGGGCAACGGCACCGGCGGCGGCAAGTATGCCTATGTGTCCGGCTACCGTATCGGCGGCAAGTCCGGCACTTCCGAACAGTTGAACATGGACCGCCGTGCCGACGGCGACTACAAGAAGGTGGCATCCTTTGCCGCTGTCCTGCCCGCCGACGACCCGGAGATCATCGTCTATGTGATGCTGGATGACCCCAACAACGCCAGAACGGACTACTCCTCCCTGCTGGCAGCGCCCGTTGTGGGCAACATCATCAGCGAGATCGCACCCTACCTTGGCATTGCCGCCGACGGCGAGGATCGCAGCCAGACTGTGGTCACTGTGCCGAATCTGGTGGGCACCGAGTGGAGCAGTGCGCAGGTGCAGCTGAACATCAAGGGCCTCAGGCATCAGCTGGCCGAAAGCACCACCAGTCAGGCGGCAGCAGCTGTCACCTACCAGTATCCGCACGCGGGTGCAAAGGTGGCCTACGGCACCACCGTGTACCTGTATACCGATAGCTATGAGGGCAGCCATACCGATGTGCCGGATGTGACCGGCAAGAGCGCGGACTTTGCCCGCCAGATGCTGTCTGCCGCCGGATTGAACTGTGTGGTGGAGGGCAATGCGAACGGCACTGTGCAGGCCCAGAGTGCAGACCCTGGTTCCAGTGTGCAGCGCGGCACCGTCGTGACCATTACCTGTGGGTAACAAGAACCCTCTCAGGCGCTTGCGCGCCAGCTCTCCCGAAGGGCGAGCTTTATGAGTGGGTACGGTAAAGTGAATCTTCTGAAGAACTGCACTTTATCGTAAGATGCAAAAGAGCTCCCCTTTCGGGGGAGCTGGTAATGCCGCAGGCATTGACTGAGAGGGTTTTACAAGATAAAAGAGAGGGGACATGAACAATGGAAAAAATTTCTGCAAGCAAGCTTCTGGCAGGGCTGGTGCCCGCAGACTTCATCCGGGAAGAGGTGCAGGTGGAACTGGTGACCACCGACAGCCGCGAGGTGCGGCCCGGCTGCATTTTTGTAGCGTTTCCGGGTGAAAAATTTGACGGCCACGATTTTGCGGCCAAAGCACTGGAGAACGGTGCTGTTTATGTGGTGGTGAACCACCCGGTGGAGGGCGTGCCTGCGGAAAAGGCCATCCTCTGCCCGGACAGCTACCACGCCATGATGGTGATGGGTGCCAACTACCGCAGCCAGTATCACCCCAAGATGGTGGGTGTGACCGGCAGCGTGGGCAAGACCACCACCAAGCAGATGACCTACGCCGCCCTTGCAGGCTTTGGCGAGACCATCAAGACCGAGGGCAACCAGAACAATGAACTGGGCATGCCCCGCACCTTGATGCGGCTGGAAAGCAGCACTGAGTATGCCGTGATCGAGATGGGCATGAGCCATGCGGGCGAGATCGACCGTCTGGCCCGGGCCGCACGCCCGGATGTGGGCATCATTACCTGCATTGGTGTGTCCCACATCGGCAATCTGGGGAGTCAGGAGAACATCTGCAAGGCAAAGCTGGAGATCTGCAACGGCCTGCCGGAGGGTGCACCGCTGGTGCTGAACTATGATGATAAGTTCCTGCGCGCCGCAAAGCTGCCCGCCCACGTGAAGCCGGTATGGTTCAGTCTGGCAGATGAGAACGCTGATGTGTGTGCACTGTCCATCCGGCAGGAAGAGGACGGCATGAGCTTTGTGCTGGAAGATCAGGAAGAGGGCACCTTTGTGGTCAAGATCCCGGCCATGGGCAAGCACAATGTGGCAAACGCTCTGGCTGCCTACTGCGCCGCCACCCGCTTGGGCTGCGACCCGCGCGGTGTCATCAAGGGGCTTTCCAATTTTGAGCAGACCGGCCGCCGCCAAAAGGTGGTGCACAGCAAGGGCGTTACCGTCATTGAGGATTGCTACAATGCAAACCCCGACAGCATGAAGGCCGCGCTTGCCATGTTCAAGGAATTCCACTGCAAGCGCCGCTTTGCCCTGCTGGGCGATATGCTGGAGCTGGGCGAGCTGTCCCGCGAAGCCCACGAGGAGCTGGGCCGTCTGGCTGCGGAGAGTGATCTGTACTGCCTTGTGACCTACGGCGAAAACGCAAAGCGCACGGCTGTGGTGGCTGCGGCCAAGGGGGTCAAGACCCTCCATGCCAACAACTACCGCGAGGCAGCGGATGCTCTGCTGAACCGGATAGAGCCGGGCGATGCCCTGCTGGTGAAGGCAAGCCGCGGCATGGCGCTGGAAAAAGTGCTGGAAATTTTCTACGCAGAGCAGAAAGATGCCGAAGAATAACCCTTTGGCATGAATTTGGAGATTGAAAAATGATTCGTTTCGCCTTGGTCGTCGCGTCGGTGCTGGGTTTTGTGCTGACTGCGGCGCTCGGCAATATGATGGTGCCGCTGCTGCGGGAGCTGCAGCGTGCGGCACGCGGTACACAGCCGGACAGCGATGCCCCGGACAGCCCGGTGCCTACCATGGGCGGGCTGTGCCTGATGGTGGGCACCCTTGCCGCTGTGGGCGTGGGCTGGCTGGCCGCATGTGCTGCACAGCCTTCCCTGCTTGGCAGCGACCGGCAGATGACCTCCCGCCTGCTCATTGCACTGCTGGGGTCGCTGGCCTTTGGCGCAGTGGGGCTGGCCGATGATCTGGCCCGCATCCGCGGCCGCTACCCGAACGGTTTGGGCCTTGGCCTGCGCCGCACACAGCGCCTTGCACTGGAATGCATCGCTGCAGTGCTGGTGCTGGGCCTGCTGGCACTGAACGGGTGCCTGCCCACAGGGCTGATCCTGCCGGGAGCAGGCTATGTGGAATGTGCGCTGGCACCGCTGCTGTGGGCTGTGCTTCTGGTGGCGATGGCCGAGGCGGCCCGCGTGGCCGACGGTGCCGACGGCACGGTGTGCGGCGCGGCCTTTGTAGCCATGCTGGGCCTGATGATGCTGGAAACGCAGCTGGGCTGGTTCCCGCTGGCAGTATTCCCGGCGGCACTGGCCGGTGCACTGATGGCCTTTCTGCTATGGGATTTTCCACCGGCAAAGCTGCACCCCGGCCGGTGCGGCTGCTTGTATGCAGCGGGAGCCATTGGCTGCATCCCGCTGTGCATTGGCTACGCAGAGCTGAGCATCCCGCTGGCACTGCCCTTCTGGGTGGAGGGCGGCATGGTGCTGCTGCAGGTCTTGTTCTGCCGCTGGAAGGGCAGGCCGCTGTTTGCGGCGGCACCGCTGCACCGCTGGCTGGAAAAGCGCGGCATGAGTGCAGTGAATATTTTTTACAGCCTGTGCGCACTGAGCGTGTGCGGGCTGGCGCTGGCCGTGTGTCTGGCACGCTGGGCCTGAGCGCCTGATTCTGAGAATAAGGGGGCGTGGCAATGGCAGCCACCCGCAGACAACACAAAAACCAAAAAGAAAGTGCATGGGTGCCGCCGCTGCAGCGGGACCCGGGACCGTGGAACCGGCTGCTGCTCAACTGGCTGGCAACGCTGGCCATTATCATGGTGTTCGGCCTTGTAATGCTGTACAGCGCAAGCTACACCACCGGCTACCTGCGCATGGGCGACAGCCTGCACTACATCAAGCAGCAGGCTATCTGCATGGCCATTGGCATTGGCTGTATGGTAGTCATGAGCTATGTGGATCACCGCTTCCTGCGCTGGGCGAGCAAGCCGCTGTACTGGGTGGTGCTGGCCATGCTGGCCGTCACGCTGACCTTTGCACCGCTGAACGGCTGCCGCCGCTGGATCCGTCTGGGCGGCCTGACTCTGCAAACCTCTGAGGTGGCAAAGTTTGAGATGATCCTGCTCTCGTCCCATCTGGCGGCAAGTGCGCCGCAGATCGGCCGGTTCAGCCCGTCACTGAGAGAAAAGATCAAGCCAAAGGATTGGTTGTTCATCCGCATCGTAAGGCAGCTGATCGTGCCGGTGCTGCCGCTGGTGCCGGTGGTGCTGCTGCTGTTTTTAGAGCCGCACATGTCCGGCATCCTGCTGACCACCGCCATCGTGGGCACCATCCTCATGCTGACCGGCTGCGGCGGTGTATTGACATGGTGCGGGGCCGCAGCGGCGGCTCTGCTGCTGAAACCGGCCCTGACGCTGGTGGAATCCATTGGCTATCTGCAGGACCGCCTGAACACATGGTCCGATGATCTGGAAGCGCTGAACGACCAGACCAAGCAGAGCTTGTACGCCATCGGCTCCGGCGGACTGAAGGGCCTTGGCCTTGGCAACAGCGTGGAAAAGCAGCTCTGGCTGCCGGAAAGCACCAACGACTTCATCTTCAGTGTGGTGTGCGAAGAATTGGGCTTCATCGGTGCGGTGCTCATCATCGTGCTGTTCATGCTGCTCATAGCGCAGGGCCTGATGATCGCCTATAAGGCCGAGAACCAGTTCTGCACCATGGTGGGGATTGGCATTATGGCGCAGATCGCCTGGCAGGTGTTCTGCAACATCGCCGTGGTCACCAACACCATCCCGAATACCGGCATCAGCCTGCCGTTTTTCTCGTCCGGCGGCACCAGTCTGATCTTGCTGCTGGCAGAAATGGGCGTGATGGTGAACATTGGGCGCAACGGAGAGCGGGCGGCGCAGCAGAGGGCAGCGGCCCACGCACAGCGGCAGGCTGCAAAGGCTCAGCGTGATGCGGAGCTGAAGGACCGTACCATCAATCTGGACGATGCCCGCCGTGCGCGCGATGAACTGTAACGACTGTTTTGAGGGCGCAGGCCAGTGGGGAGCTCCCCGATGACCTGACCAGATGCACTAATAATAGAGGAGGAATCGTCATGCGAGTTCTCATTGCTGCCGGCGGCACTGCCGGCCATATCAACCCGGCACTTGCCATTGCAGGTGCTATCAAAAAGGCAGACCCTTCTGCCGAGATCCACTTTGCCGGCCGCAAGGAGGGCATGGAGTACCGTCTGGTAGGACAGGCGGGCTATCCCTTCCACCATATCGAGATCACCGGTTTCCAGCGCAGGCTGTCGCTGCACAACATCAAGCGCAACATCGTTACGCTGTGGAATCTGGCCCTCTCTGGCCCCAAGGCAAAGGCCATTATGAAGGAGGTCAAACCTGATCTTGTGATCGGCTGCGGCGGCTATGTGTCCGGCCCGGTGGTGCGCTGTGCCGCCAAAATGGGCATCCACACCGCCATTCATGAGCAGAACGCCTTCCCCGGCGTGACCAACAAGCTGCTGGCACCGGATGTGGATCTCGTGTTTGCCGCCGTGCCTGCTGCTGTGGAAAAGCTGGGCGCACCTGATAAAACCATCGTGGTGGGCAATCCGGTGCGCCCGGAGGTGTTCACCAAGGCAAAGGACCGCGACGCCATCCGCGCTGAGCTGGGCGCGGGCGACCGCACGGTGATCCTTTCCTTCGGCGGAAGCCTTGGCGCACGCCGCGTCAACGAGGTGGTGGCCGACCTGTGTGCATGGGAACAGCACGAGAAGAAGCCGGTGCTGCATCTCCACGCTACCGGCCAGTACGGTGTGCAGCTGTTCAAGGATCTGGAAAAGGAAAAGAACTTCGCGGAAGGCGACGGCCTTGTGGTGAAGGAATACATCAACAATATGCCGGAACTGCTGGCTGCGGCAGACCTTGTCATCAGCCGCGCCGGTGCGCTGACGCTGGCCGAGCTGGAAGCTGTTGGCCGTGCAGCCGTGCTCATCCCCAGCCCCAATGTGGCTGAGAACCACCAGTACTTCAACGCCATGGAACTGCAGAAGGCCGATGCCGCTGTGGTGATCGAGGAAAAAGACCTGACCGGCGAAAAGCTGGTGAGCACGGTGTCCGACATGCTGGCACAGCCCGGCAAGCTGGCTGAGATGGGCAAAAATGCCCGCAGCCTGTCGGTGGATGACAGCCTTGACCGTATTGCAGACGCTCTGATGAAACTGGTGCAGAAGTAAAACAAAACCTAAACCGGAAAGGAGGTGTGCGCCATGCAGCAATACCGCAATAACAGAAACAACGGCAATATCTACGACCTGCGGAAAGACCTGCAGCATACTCCGCCGCCTTCACAACAAAAAGGATCTTCCGGCAGTGCGGACGGGCGCTATGGCTTCAACGGGGAACCGCTGAGCTTTGCGCCGGACCGCACCGCCAATGGTACGGTGCGCCGCACCCGTACCGATAACAGCATCGAGTTCCCTTCGCAGCCGCGCCGCACCGAACAGAGCGGCACCCGGCGCACCAGCGGCCAGAACCGGAACCGTACCGCGCAGCGAAGCCGCACGGCTCAGCCGGAACAGCGTGCATCCGGCACGGCCCGCAAGCCGCAGCAGCGCCGTTCACAGGGGCAGAAGCCGCGCAAGACAGCAGCTCAGGCAGCGCAGCAGCGCTACAAAAACCAGCGTCTGCGCCCGGCACAACAGCAGCCACGCGACCCGGTACAGCGGGAAAAACGCAAGAAGCGCCGCCTGACCCGCGCCGCACTGAAGCGGCGGCGGATGGCCTTTGTGACCCTGCTGGCCGTGATCGCCGCCGGTGTTTACCTGACCATGACCATGCTGTTTAAGATCGGCACCATTCAGGTGCAGATGGCGGACGGCACCGTGGTGCAGGAGGTGGGCGGCTATTCCAGCAGCCAGATCCTGCAGGCACTGGGTGTGCAGACCGAAGATAACATTTTCAGCTTTGACCCCGCCGCCAAGGAAGCGGAACTGGAAAAGCAGTTCCCGCTGCTGGAATCCATCAGGGTGGTTCGGGATTACCCCAACACGGTGGTGGTGCAGGTGACCGAGGCGGTGCCTACCTATGCCATGCAGACGAAGAGCGGCTGGCTGACCCTCTCGGATCAGTTCAAGATCCTGGCCTGCGAGTCTGCCCAGCCGGAAGAACTCAAGACCCTATACGGCGGCGAGCCGGTGTCGGTGACACCCGGCGACCAGCTGGCCTTTGCAGCGCAGGCAGACCCGGCGGCATCGGATGCATCCGGTTCGGCAGCAGCTTCGGCAGCGGTGCAGACGGACGACCGTTTGGATGCGCTGAATGAGCTGCAGGCAAAGCTGGAAGAGTATGGGATGCTGGACGATGTGACCCGCATGGAATTTGCGGACACCGACCAGATGGCATTTTGTATCAGGATCGTGTCAGTGTGCTTCTGGGTACACGGAACGATCTGGATTATAAGCTGGACCGCGCACGCTATGTGCTGACCAATGCCGACGGCAAGGGCTGTGCCCCTACCGACACCGGCAGACTGGATTTCAGCCATGTCAGCGCGGGCAGCACCCGTAAAATTTACTTTGCACAGGGCCAGCCGACCCTGCCCTCCGGTTATGTTGTGCCGGAAAAGACCGTGCCGGAAGAGCCTGACACCTCTGCTGCCGAGGATACTGCGGCAGACGGTGCAGAGGATGCCGCTGCGGCCCAGCCTGCGGACGATACGGCGGCAGCTGCGGAAGAAACACCGCTGACCGACCCCGCCCGCATGACCGCAGATAACGAAGAAAAACCCATGTGACAAAATGTTTTGAGGAGCGTGTGCAGTATGAAACTGGAACAGTTACTGGAAGGCGTGCCCTTTACCCTCGCGCAGGGCAGTCTGGACACCGAGATCTCGGATATCATCTACGACAGCCGCAAGGCGGCACCGGGCCTTTTGTTCGTGTGCATCGTGGGCACCCAGCGGGACAGCCATGAGTTTGCCGCCGACTGCGCGGCAAAGGGTGTCAGCGCACTGGTCATCCAGCACGACATCGACCTTTCCGCCATGCCGGGCGTGACCGTGGTCAAGGTGGAAAGCAGCCGCTATGCCATGGCTCTGATGAGCGCGAACCTGTTCGGCAACCCGTCCCGCCAGATGACCATGATCGGTGTGACCGGCACCAAGGGCAAGACCACTACCACCCACATGATCAAGAGCGTGCTGGAAGCTGCAGGCCGCAAGGTGGGCATGATCGGCACCAATGGCATCTACTACATGGGCCGCCACAAGGAAACTGCCAACACCACCCCCGAAAGCTACGAACTGCAAAAGACCTTTCGGGAATTTCTGGATGCAGGCTGCGACACCGCGCTGATGGAAGTTTCCAGCCAGGGCCTGATGATGGACCGCGTGGCCGGTGTGCACTACAATGTGGGCGTGTTCACCAACCTTTCGCCGGATCACATCGGCCCCGGCGAGCACAAGACCTTTGAGGAGTACCGCAGCTGGAAGGGCCAGCTGTTCAAGCGCTGCGACGTGGGCGTGGTGAACATTGACGATGAGAATACCGAAGCCCTGCTGGAAGGCCACACCTGCCGCCTTGTCACCTATGGCCGCGCTGAGCAGGCGGACTACCGCGAGACCGGCTTTGAACTGCTGCGCACCCACGATTTTCTGGGCGTGAAGTTCCATGTGACCGGCAAGGACGAGATGGACGTGAAGGTGAACATGCCCGGTGAGTTCAGCGTGTACAACGCGCTGGCAGCTCTGGCGGTGGGCAAGGTGCTGGGGCTGCCGGATCAGGCCATCCACGACGGCCTTGGCAAGTGCGTGGTCAAGGGCCGCGTGGAGCTGGTGCCCATCAGCAAGAAGTTCACCATCCTGCTGGACTACGCTCACAACGAGGTGTCCACCGAAAGCCTGCTCACCACTCTGCGGGCCTACAAGCCCCACCGTCTGGTGGTGGTGTTCGGCTGCGGCGGCAACCGCTCCAAGCTGCGCCGCTACGGCATGGGCGAGATCTGCGCCAAGATGGCGGATTTCTCCATCCTTACCGAGGACAACAACCGCTTTGAAAAGGTGGAGGACATCCTTGCTGATATCCGCGTGGGCATGAACAAGGGCAACCCGGACGCAAAGTTTGTGGAAATCCCCGACCGTCTGGATGCACTGCACTACGCAGTGGATCACGCGCAGGAGGGCGACCTGATCGCCGTCATTGGCAAGGGCCACGAGACCTACCGTGACCGCGAGGGTGTCAAGACTCCGTTCCTGGAGCGGGAGCTGCTGGAAGAGTACGCACAGCAGATCGGGCTGGAATAACAGATAAAAAATAACGCCGTGTCGAATGTTCAGACACGGCGTTATTTTTTGCGGTAATTATGCTTTCAGCTGCGGAGCCTTGTTCTCCGGCAGGAGATTGGTCATGCTCTTCAGGCTGATGCCGATGGTGGAGAGATTGTGCAGCATGGCAGAGGAGGCCGGCTGCAGGATGCCCAGAGCACCCAGCGCGATGAGGGCGGAGTTGAAGGTGAGCACGAAGCGGTAGTTTGCGTGCACGCGCTTTTGCAGAGAGTTGGCGATGGCCTTGAGGGCCACCAGTTCCTCCAGACTGTCGGCTTTGATGGTCACGTCTGCAATCTCGCGGGCGATGGCAGCGCCGGAGTTGATGGCAATGCCAATGTCGGCAGCGGACAGGGCGGGGGAGTCGTTGATGCCGTCGCCGATCATCACCACGGTGTGGCCCTCGGCCTTGGCCTGCTGGACGAAGTTTGCCTTGTCCTCGGGCAGCACCTCGGCAAAGAAGCGGTCCACGCCCACCTGCTTTGCAATGGCGGCAGCGGTGCGCTCGCTGTCGCCGGTCATCATGACGGTGTTCCGGATGCCCAGCGCACGCAGTCCGTTCAGCACAGCGGCGGCTTCCGGGCGCAGCGGGTCGGAAATGCAGATCACGCCCACCAGCTGCCCGCTGGCAGCCATGTACAGGTGCGAATACGCGGGCTTGAGGGCATCGAACTTCTGCTGCTCGGCTGTGGGGATGGTACACTTTTCATCCTCAAAGACGAAGTGGTGGCTGCCGATGACCACGCGCTGGCCACCCACGCGGCTTGCAATGCCGTGGGCTACGATGTACTCCACCTCGGAGTGCATCTCCTCATGGGAAATGCCGCGCTCTTTGGCGGCACGCACCACGGCGTTGGCCATGGAATGGGGAAGTGCTCTTCCAGACATGCGGCCAGCTGCAGAACTTCGCGCTCGTTACAGCCGGAGAAGGGTACGACCTCCACTACCTGCGGGGTGGCACGGGTGAGGGTGCCGGTCTTGTCGAACACGATAGTGTCGGCCTGAGACAGCGCTTCCAGATACTTGCCGCCCTTGACGGTGATGTGGTAGCTGCCGCACTCGCGCATGGCGGAAAGCACGGCCAGCGGCATGGAGAGCTTGAGCGCACAGGAGAAATCCACCATCAGGCAGGAGATGGCGCGGGTGGCGTTGCGGGTGAGCAGATAGGTGACCACCGTTGCGCCCAGACACCATGGCACCAGCTTGTCGGCCAGCACCAGCGCACGGTTCTCGGTGCTGGACTTGAGCTTTTCGGATTCCTCGATCATGGCCACGATCTTGTCGTAGCGGTTGGAACCGCCCTCGGCCTTGGCGATAAAGACGCACTCGCCCTCCTCCACAACGGTGCCGGCATAGAGGGTGGACCCCTCTGTCTTGCGCACCGGCATGGCTTCGCCGGTCAGGGCAGCCTGATTCACCATGGCTTCGCCTTCCAGCACGGTGCCGTCCAGCGGGATCATGTTGCCGCTGCGCACGACCACCTCATCGCCGGAGCGTACTTTGGTCAGAGGCACCAGCACTTCGGTGCCTTGGCTGCGCACCCACACCTTGTCCACGTTCAGGGCCATGCTGCGGGCCAGATCGTCCAGACTCTTCTTGCGGGTCCACTCTTCCAGCAGAGAACCCAGATTCAGCAGGAACATGACAGAACCGGCGGTGCCAAAGTCGCCGCGCAGCAGCGAGACGCCGATGGACAAAGCGTCCAGCACCTCCACTTCCAGCCTGCGGCTCAGCACGCAGCGCACACCCTTCCAGAGAAAGCGGATGGAGCGGAAGGCGGTGTAGGCAGCGTCAAGGGGTGCGGGCAGGAACAGCTTGCGCAGGCAGCGGCCTGCCACCAGATCGAACATTTTATCCTGATATTCCCGGTTCAGCCTGCGGCTGTCGGCGGAGGTGACCAGAGCGTCATACTCGGCCACATCGAACTTGTAGCCTGCCAGAATGGCAATGGCGGCGGTGCGCTTGCCGGTATAGGTAATGACCACATCGCCCGTGCGCTCGTAAACGGCGGCATGGACGATGGCATCTTTGTGGTTCAGATATGCTTCCAGCACATCGGCACGGTGCAAAGTCATGCGGACGTTTTCCACATGCACGCGCATCCGGCCCTTGCCTTCATGCAGAATGGTACATTTCATATATCAAATATCCTTCTCTATCTTTTGCCGCAGCGTCAGGCTGCTATACCCTGCACGCCTGCGGCCCCACTCTCACAAAAAAGAGCCGCCCGAAGGCGGCTCGAAAGCCACGTTGGGGCTTTCAATGCTTTACGAACCGAAAATTACTCAGCGGTCTCTTCGGTGGTCTCCTCGGCGGCATCCTCGATCACAGCAGCCTCGGCTTCAACAGCACGAGCCTCGTTGATGGCCTTTGCATCGGCCAGAATGTCACCAGCCTGCTCCTGGACCTTGCTGACGGTCTCCATGGTGGAGTCCTTCATGCGCAGCACGGCAGCAGTGGTCTGGGTGTAGACCTTCTTGGCATCCTTGCTGGACAGCAGCTTGAAACCGGCAGAACCGAACAGCGTGCCGGCGGCGAACAGTGCGATCTTCTTGATATCCATAGTAACTTCCCTACCTTTTCTATTTCCTGTCAGAGGCCCTGCACCGCAGGACCTGTAAGATGAATATACCGGCCCAAAAGCCGGAGAACAGGGTGGACATTTCCCTTCTGTCGAGCCTATTGTAGCACAGAATTTACCATTTTCAAGCTTTTTCTTGAATGTTAATACATGTAAACTTTTTACGATGTGTAGTTAGAAAAAGCTATCTCTAACGCGTTTTTTAAGACAAACTACAGTTTGTAAATGGAAACTAACCGGCAGATGGGACGAGAAAGAATTTCCAGTTTATAAAAAATCCTGGTTTGGAAATGCGGTTTGCCGCTACGGCCCTTCTCTGTGAAAAAGCAACCCGGAAAAATCCGCAGACTTTTCCGGGTTGCTAAAATAAAAATCGTTTTCCGCTGAAGATGCCCAGAGCGACGCGGCGGGCATTTTAAACCGTTTTGCTTTACAGGATGCGCACCCGGATCACGGCGGGGATGGCAGCCAGCTTTTCGGCCAGCGTCTTGTCCACAGCACCGGTAGCATCCAGCATGGTGTAGGCCATGTTCTTTTTGCTCTTGTTCACCATGTTCTCGATGTTCAGGCCGGCTTCGGTGGTCAGAGCGGTGATCTGGCTGATCATGCCCGGCTCATTTTTGTGGATGATGCAGATGCGCTTGCCGCCGGCTCTGGGCTGGTTGACCTCCGGCATGTTCACCGAGTGGATGATGTTGCCGTTCTTCAGGTAGTCGCTCAGCTCCTTTGCGGCCATGACAGCGCAGTTGTCCTCGGCTTCCGGGGTGGAAGCGCCCAGATGCGGGGTGCACACGATGCCGGGCTTGCCCAGAATGGCCTCAGACGGGAAGTCGGTCATGTAGCCGGACACCTTGCCGGTCTCCATGGCTTCCAGCAGGGCTTCGGTGTTGACCAGCTCGCCGCGGGCATAGTTCAGGATCTTCACGCCGTCCTTGCACAGGGCAAGGGTCTGGACGTTGATGGTGTCCTTGGTGGTGGGCAGGTAGGGCACATGGATGGTGATGTAGTCGCACAGGGGCAGCATGTCGTTCAGGTTCACGCAGTGGTGTACCTGACTGCTCAGGTTCCATGCGGCGTCAATGGAGATGTAGGGGTCGTAGCCGTAGACCTCCATGCCCAGCTCAATGGCGCAGTTGGCCACGCGGGAGCCGATGGCACCCAGACCGATGACACCCAGCGTCTTGCCCTTGATCTCGTTGCCCACGAACTGCTTCTTACCCTTTTCCACGGTCTTTGCCATGGCGGGGTCGCCGGTCAGGCCCTGACACCACTGGGCAGCAACAGCCACATTGCGGCTGCCGGCAATCAGCATACCGATCACCAGCTCGGCCACAGCGTTGGCGTTGGCACCGGGGGTGTTGAACACCACGATGCCCTGCTCACTGCAGCGGTCCAGCGGGATGTTGTTCACGCCGGCACCGGCGCGGGCGATGGCCAGAAGATTGTCGTTGAAGGCGGTATTCAGCATGTCGGCGCTGCGAACGAGGATGCCGTCCGGGGTATCGGTGTCCACAGCCACGTCAAACTGCTTGTTGTTCAGCTTTGCCAGACCCACCGGGCTGATGGCGTTCAAAGTTTTGATGGTGTACATAGTCCAGATTTCCCTTCTATTATACAGGAACCCTCTCAGTCACGGCTTGCGCCGTGCCAGCTCTCGAAGGGCGAGCTTAGAAAGCGGGTTCGATCAAGTTGTCCCTCTGATAAAAAGCTCCCCCCTCGGGGGAGCTGCCGAACGAAGTGAGGCTGAGAGGGTTTTATGCGTTCTCCTTGCGGAACTTCTCCATGAAGTCCACCAGCTTGTCCACACCCTCGGCGGGCATTGCGTTGTAAATGGAAGCGCGCATACCGCCTACCAGACGATGGCCCTTCAGGTTCACGAAGCCTGCTTCTGCAGCTTCGGCGCAGAACTTCTTGTCCAGATCTGCATTGGGGCTGGTGAAGGTGACATTCATGGTGCTGCGGTAGCGGTGCTCCACAGGATTCGTGAAGAAGCCCTGACCGTCCAGATAGTCGTACAGCACTTTGGCCTTGGCTTCGTTGATCTTCTGCATGTTGGCCAGACCGCCGATGTCGTTTTCCAGATACTTGAGCACCAGACCGGTCATATAGATGCACCAGCAGGGGGGCGTGTTGTACATGCTGTCCTTGCCCAGCAGGGTGGTGTAGTTCATCATGGTGGGCACATTGTCGGCAGCATGGCCCAGCAGGTCGTCGCGGACGATGGCAATTGCCATGCCGGCGGGAGCTACATTCTTCTGCACGCCGAAGTAGATGCAGCCGTACTTGGTCACATCCACGGGCTTGGAGAGGATCATGGAGCTCATGTCGGCTACCAGAGGCACACCCTCCACCTGCGGCACCTCGACAAACTGAGTGCCGAAGATGGTGTTGTTCTGGCAGATGTGGATGTAGCTGGCATCCTTATCATAGTTGATGGCGTTCACGTCCGGGATGTAGGTGAAGTTCTTGTCCTTGCTGGAAGCAACGATGTTCACCTCGCCGAACTTGGCGGCTTCCTTGGCGGCAAGGTTCGAGAAGTTGCCGGTGACAAGGTAATCTGCCTTGCCGGTGGTCATGAAATTCAGCGGGACCATGGCAAACTGCTGGGTGGCACCGCCCTGAAAGAAACCGACCTTGTAGTTGTCGGGAATGTTCATTATCCGGCGCAGGGTGGCCTCGGTGTCCTTGATGATGGCATCGAACCACTTGCTGCGGTGGCTCATCTCCATCACGCTCTGACCGCTGTCGCCATACTCGAGCAGCTCTGCCTGTGCCTGCTTGAGCACCTTCTCGGGCAGCATGCTGGGGCCTGCGCTGAAGTTGTAAACTCGTGCCATAATGAACTCTCCCTTTCCTGTATCGCACAGCACCGCGGTTTTCTGCGGTGCGTTCTGTTGATTGCTGTAGCCGTAGTATACCGGTTTTGCAGGGATGAAAACAAGAGCATCTTTGCACAAAGATACGGCGCAAAAGCCCCTGCGCGGGCACAAAGCACACAAATGTCCTTGATAGAAAAACAAAAACAAAGACAAATGTAAAATTGAGCTGAAAAAGCCTGATTTCATCGGCGTTTCCGGCTCTTGCACTTTGGCGCAGAAATTGGTATAATAATAAAACAAAGACAAACGTAAAAGAAAAAAGATGCCAAAAGGAGGGAGAACAGCAGGATGTATGGCATCCCGGACAGTGTAAAGCCGCTTTCGGCGGCAGAGGAGCAGGTGATGCTGGCGGTGTGGGCCTGCCGTGCGCCCGTCACCCGACGGGACATCGACGCAAAGCTGCGCGCAAAGGGCTGGGCACCGGCGACCGTTCTGAACTTTCTCTACCGGCTGGAAGAAAAGGGCTGGGTGAAAAGCGGCAAGGATGGCAACCGCAATACCTACACTCCGGCCATCACCCAGCGCGCCTACAACGTGTGGAGTATGCGGGAACGGCTGGATACCCTCTTTGGCGGCGACCTTGCGGCGGCGGTGCGCGCGCTGGTCAGCGAGAGCGGCTGCGGCCAGAGCGAGCTGGAACAGGCCATGAAGGTGCTGGAGGAAAAGCATCTGGAAGCGGAAGAATATGATCTGTATGACCCTTATGGGTAAAAAGGAGAGCGGAAGATGGATTGCAAACTGCGTGCCAAAAACTGCGGCGGCTGCCCGATGCTGGGCATGGACTACGCCGCACAGCTGAAACAGAAAGAAGAGACCGTGAAAAAGCTGCTGGGCAGATTCGGCCCGGTGGAGCACATCCGGGGCATGGAAACGCCGTACCACTATCGGAACAAGGTGATCTCCACCTTTACCACCGGCTGGGGCGGAAAACTTACCTCCGGCATCTACGCGGCAAACAGCCACAAGGTGCTGCCGGTGGAAAGCTGCCTTTTGCAGGACGAAGTGCTGGATAAGACCATGCTGGCCGTGCGTGCGGCAGCGGGCACCTGCCATTACCAGCCTTTTAATGAGGATAAGGGCACCGGCCTTCTGCGTCACTGCCTGCTGCGGCGCGGCGTTATGACCGGGCAGGTGATGGTGGTGCTGGTGACAGCTCAGCCGGTGCTGCCGGGTGCCAAGAACTTTGTCAAAGTCCTGCTGACCGAGGCAGAAAAGCAGGGCGTGGCCATCACCACCATCGTCCAGAACGTGAACGACCGCAAAACCAGCGTGGTGCTGGGCGATATGGAAAAGGTGCTGTACGGCAAGGGATTCATTCTGGACGAGCTTTGCGGCAAGACGTATGCGCTCAGCCCGCGCAGCTTTTATCAGATCAATCATACCCAGACCGAAGTGCTGTACGGCCTTGCAGTGGACGCGGCGCATCTCACCGGCAAAGAAGTGGTGCTGGATGCCTACTGCGGCATCGGAACCATCGGCCTGACCGCCGCCGACCATGCAAAGCAGGTAGTGGGCGTGGAGGTGAACCGCGAAGCGGTGCACGATGCCATAGGCAATGCAAAGCACAATGGCGTGAAGAACGCCCGCTTCTTTGCCGCAGATGCCACCCGGTGGATCGGCGAAGCCGCTGCGGCTGGTGAACGCGCAGACGTGATCTTTATGGACCCGCCGCGAGAGGGCTCTACGCCGCAGTTTATCGAAAGCGTGGCCCGCATGGCCCCGAAACGTGTGGTCTACGTGAGCTGCAACCCGGCCACGCTGGCCCGGGATCTGGAGCTGCTGACCCGGAAGGGATACAAAGTGGAGAGCAGCACGCCGGTGGATATGTTCCCTCACAGTGAGCATATCGAGACGGTATGCGCATTGTCCAAACTAGATATCTACCAGAAGATCACGGTGAATCTGAAAATGGATGAGCTGGATTTGACTGCTGCGGAGAGTAAGGCTACTTATGAAGAGATCCGGGAGTACGTCAAGGAACACACCGGTCTGAACGTGAGCGACCTCTATATTGCACAGGTCAAGCGCAAGTGCGGCATCAAGGAGCGGCAGAACTACAACAAGCCTAAGGCTGAGAACCCCAAGCGGCTCAAGTGCCCGGCGGAGAAGGAAAGAGCCATCCGGGAGGCGCTGAAGTATTTTAAGATGATTTGAAATAAAAAAATAGACGGATGTCTGTCAACTGGCAGACATCCGTCCGTTTTTATGATAATCTGTTATGATCGCAGTTCCTCAAGCAATGCCGTGCATCCTTCCAGTATATCCTGCCATGTGGCTTCAAAATCTCCCGTGAACCATGGGTCTGCCACTTCACGGGGATGATCCGTATGCGCCATCAGTAGCGAGACTTTATGCTGTGGGTCTCCGCCGACAAGCCGCAGGATGTCGCACAGATTACTTTCGTCCATGCCAATCAGATGATCATACCGTGCATAATCCAGCCGGGTCATCTGCCGGGCGGTCTTGCCGTTGCAGTCGATGCCATGTTCTGCCAGCTTCTGCCGTGCAGGAGGATAGACCGGATTTCCGATTTCCCATGCACTGGTGGCGGCTGATGCGATTTCAAATTGCTCGGATAGTCCTGCCTTGGACGTAAGGTCTTTCATCACATACTCCGCCATCGGGCTTCGGCAGATATTTCCGAGACAAATAAATAAGATCCTGGTCATGCCGGGTCGTTCTCCTTTTGGCTTACAAAAGCATAGCCGCCGTGGGTAGTGCGGATAAAGCTACCGCAGTCGGCCAGCTTCTTTCGCAGATTGGAAACGGTATTTGCCACGACCTTTAAGGTATCGTCACAGTTTTGTCCCCACACAGCACGGAAAAGCTCTTCTTTTGAAGATTTGTCCTTCGTGGGAGGCAAGCATCAGCAGAAAATCGAACTACAGTCGTGTAAGGGAGACTTTTCTGCCGTTGCACGACACTTCGTGGGTCATTCCGTCCAGTGTAAGCCCCGGAAGAACCAACTTCTCCCATGAATCAATGGATATTTGCTCTGCCTCGATGTGCTCTCGTTCCAGAAGCATCCGGATCTTCTGCTCCAATTCCGGGTCAGGCTGTCGGGTCTTTATAACGATCATGGCAAACTCCTGCGTGTATTTTACTCTGCGGCGGTATCCATTTCCCGGAGCAGGTTTACCATCTCGATGGCACTGACTGCACAGTCATAGCCTTTATTACCTGCTTTGGTGCCTGCCCGCTCGATGGCCTGTTCGATGTTTTCGGTGGTCAGAACACCAAAGAGGACGGGAACCCCGCTTTCCAGCGAGACCGTGGCAATGCCTTTGGAAACCTCATTGCACACATAGTCGTAATGGCTGGTAGAACCGCGAATCACGGCACCAAGGCAGATCACCGCATCATACTTTCCGCTTTTGCCATTTTAGAGGCAAACAGTGGGATCTCAAAAGCACCGGAACCCATGCAACATGAATATCAGCGTCCTGCACATCGTGCCGGAGCAGACCATCCATTGCTCCGCTCAGAAGTTTGGACGTGATAAATTCGTTGAATCGGGCAGCTACGATACCGACCTTGATATTCTGAGAAACCAGCTTGCCTTCAAATGTTTTCATTTTTAAATACCTCTTTCGTTGTTAATATTCCAGAAGATGCCCCATCCGCGCCTGCTTCGTTTTCAGGTAAAATAGGTCATACGGGGTCGCCGTCATCTGAATGGGTACGCGCTCGGAGATCTCCAGCCCAAACTCGGAGAGCTGATATACTTTGTCCGGGTTATTGGTAAGCAGGCGCAGGCTTTTACGCCAAGTTCCCGGAGGATCTGTGCGCCGAGATAATACTCCCGTTCATCTCCATGGAACCCCAGAGCGAGATTGGCTTCCAGCGTATCCATGCCCTGCTCCTGAAGTTCATAGGCACGCAGCTTGTTGATCAGACCGATGCCCCGGCCTTCCTGCCGCATATAGAGCAGGATACCACGGTCTTCTTTTCAATCTGCGTCATGGCAGCGGCCAGCTGCTGGCCGCAGTCACAACGCAAAGAGCCAAATGTATCTCCTGTCAGGCATTCCGAGTGGACGCGGCACAGAATATCCTTTCCATCGCCAATGTCACCTTTACCAGTGCAATGTGATGCTCTCCGTTCAGGCGGCTCACAAAACCATACGCTCTGAAGGTGCCATACTTGGTGGGCAGGTTCACTGCCGTCACCTGATCGACCAGTTTATCGTGACACTTGCGGTACTCCTGTAAATCACGGATGGTGATGAATTTGATCTGGAAACGCTCTGCCAGCTTTGCCAGTTCAGCGGTGCGCATCATCGTGCCATCCTCCCGCATGATCTCGCAGCACAAGCCGCATTCTTTCAGCCCTGCCAGACGGCACAGGTCAACGGTTGCTTCCGTGTGACCGTTGCGCTCCAACACACCGTTCTTTTGCCAGAAGGGGAACATATGGCCCGGTCTGCGGAAATCTTCTGCTTTTGCGTGATCGTCCACACAAGCCATCGCCGTAATGGAACGCTCTGCGGCAGAAATACCCGTAGAAGTAGAAACGTGGTCGATGGACACCGTAAATGCCGTTTCATGGTTGTCGGTGTTATGCTGCACCATCTGCGGAAATTGCGGCTTCTGGACGAAAGCCTCGGACATCGGCATACAGATCAGACCTTTGCCGTGGGTCGCCATAAAGTTGATGTTTTCGGTGGTGGCAAATTCGGCAGCACAGATGAAGTCCCCCTCGTTTTCACGGTCGGGGTCATCCGTTACCAGAATGATTTTTCCTTGCTTCAGGTCTTGCAAAGCTTCGGGAATGGTATTGAAGTTCATCGTAAACTCTCCTTAAAAGCCGCAGCGCAGCAGCATTTCTTTTGTGAGCGTGTTTTGCTTCGGTGTTTCTGATGGAAGCAGCCTCTCGATATATTTTCCAACAACATCGGTTTCCAAATTGACAAAATCCCCTTTGTGCCGTTGGTTCAGGTTCGTCTGACGGACGGTGTGCGGTATCGTGGACACGGAAAAGCCCGTAGGTTCCACCGCAGCCACGGTCAGGCTGATACCGTCTATTGTGATAGAGCCTTTTTCAACGACATAGCGAAGGATCGCAGAATCTGCATGAATGGTGTACCAGATAGCCGTATCGTCTTTTCGGATATTAGCAATGCGTCCGACGCCATCCACATGGCCTGCTACGATGTGTCCGCCAAAACGTCCGTTGGCCGGCATGGCACGTTCAGATTGACAGCACTTCCAACGGTGAGCTGTGCAAGTGCAGAGCGGTTCAAGGTCTCGTGCATGACATCCGCAGCAAAGCTATCCGGGAAGAGCTGCCTGACGGTCAGGCAGATGCCGTTGACGGCGATGCTGTCGCCGATCCTGGTTCCTTCCAGAACCGTTTTTGCACGAACAGTCAGTACGGCGGAATGCTGTCCCCGATTGATGGACTTTATTGTTCCGACTTCTTCCACGATTCCGGTAAACATGGGTACTCCACCTCACTTTCGATCAGGAAATCTTTGCCAAGCTGTTCCAATCGGCTGTTCTTCAGTCGGAATGCAGCATCCGGAAGCGGGACACCTGCACCCTCAATGGGTGCTTTGGCATCCCTTCCTCCGAACAGCTTCGGGGCAATGTAAGCCTGTACCTGCTGCACGATGCCGCTTTCCAGTGCAGACCAGTTCAAGGTTCCGCCGCCTTCCAGCAGAATGCTGTCGATCTGCTCCTGCCCCAGCTGTTCCATCAGTTGCAGAAGATTCACATGACCGCAATGCGCTTCCAGACAAAGGACCCGGCACCCGGCCTGTTGATATGCCGCCTGCTTCTCCGGGTCGCCGCAGCAGGTCGCAAGAATGGTCGGAACTTGTTTGGCGGTCATGACCACCTGTGATTGCAGCGGTGTCCGCAAATGTATCACAGATGATCCGGACGGGATCACGGCCACCCTCTATCCGGCAGGTCAGCAGCGGGTCATCTGCTAGGATGGTTCCGACTCCCACCATAATGCCGCGGAATCGGTGTCGCTGCCGTTGAACATGATTCCGGGCAATTTCCCCGGTGATCCATTTGGAAGCGCCTGTGTATGTGGCGATTTTTCCGTCCATCGTCATGGCGTATTTTATGGAAACGTAGGGGCGTTTTGTGGTGATATAGTGGAAGAACACCTTGTTCAGCGCATCGCATTCCTCTTGCAGAACATTTTCGGTCACATCTATGCCGTGTGCGCGCAGGATTGCAATTCCTTTTCCAGCCACCAGCGGATTCGGGTCAGCAGAACCCACGACCACCCGGTGAATGCCCGCGTCCAGAATCGCATCCACGCAGGGCGGCTGCTTTCCGTAATGGCAGCACGGCTCCAATGTTACATACAGGGTCGCTCCCTGCGGATCTTCGGTGCAGGATGCCAGCGCATTGCGCTCCGCATGAGCCTGACCGTATCTCTGGTGCCAGCCCTGTCCGATGATCCTGCCCTCTTTACGACCACGGCACCCACCATCGGGTTGGGAGATGTCCATCCGCAACCTTTTTTTGCAAGCTGCAAAGCCAGACGCATATACTCTTTGTCGTTCATCGTGTCGCCTCCAAAAGAAAAAGCCCTGAACAAAAACGTTCAGGGCAAGCCGAAAAGACACAAGGGACCCGTGTGCAAAAGCTCCAGAATGCAAACGCATCCCAGAGCAGCCTCCACAAGCGCCGAACCGTGCGGGCTCTGCGTTTGGTATCTTCTTTCATCCAGACTGTACTGTCGGCTTCGGAGTTTCACCGAATCATGCCTTACGGCTCGTGGGCTGTACCACCGGTAGGGAATCGCACCCTGCCCTGAAGATTTCTGATTCAATTACAGCGGCATTATAGCACGGCTCCTTTCGGATTGCAAGGGCATTCTGCAAACCGGGACGAAACCGGGATGAAGCGAATCGCTACAACAATAAAATCACATCGTCCGTAGGACAATGTGAACGGAGAATCCAAAGGGGCGCGGGTCGCCAGTGGCGACCTCAAAATGCGTTGCATTTTGAAGCGCTTGACCGAGCCGACAGGCGAGAACAGCGCCCTTTGGCACACGACTTTGCTTGCAAAGTCTATTCCGAACAAGACGGTACGAACGGGAGGTGCTGGAAATGGCAGCAGAAAAGACCAAGGTCTACACATGAAGGTAGATACCACTGCCATTGAGCAGGAGATCGCCGCCTATGAGAAGCAGCTGCGGCAGCACTACTCCACAAAATCCCGGCTTATGGAGGAAATCGACAGCCTTGACCCGGACGACCGGCACTTTATCGCCCGAAAATCCGACCTTGACGACCGCCTTTATAAGATGTACGATAAAATCGAAGAGGTGGAAAATGGACTGATGGATGCCCGGGCAAAGAAGCAGACCATTGAAGCCGACAAAATCACAGGCGACAACATCTATAAGATCCTGATTTGCTTTGACAAGCTTTATGCCACCATGACCGAGGCGGAACGCCGCAGACTAGTGGAGATTTTGATCGATGAGGTGCAGATCTACCCGGAACGCCAGCCTAATGGACAGTGGCTGAAGTCCGTCCGGTTCAAGCTGCCCATCATCGACCATGACCTTGAATTGAGTTTGGACAATCAGGATCGTGTCGAGGTCGTGTGTTCGATGGTTAGATTCAAAAAGCATTGATCTAATGTGAAGTAGGGTGAACCGTTTTATGTATTCTGTTACACAGCGTATAAAAATGATCCGGCAATATGAAGGAAAATAAGTAGGCCTGTGCGGTCTGGTGAAAAATAACAACACAAATAGCACAGAGAAAAGGAGCATCCCATGAACGCAAATATCAATTATGATGAGATCCGGATACCAGTGCCGTGCAGGAGGACCTGCTTGCGGCGCTGAGCAGCCAGCATGTGACCGTGCACACGAATGAGGAGCCGGACTTCGACTACATGGAAAACGGGGATGTGGCTTTTGTGGTCAAGAACCCGCACAATGATGAGAATTTGCTCATTGAACTGGACGGCGAGTTCTCGCTCTTCTTCGGCCTGTGGCATGGGCAGTACAAGGCCGTGGAGTACGACTACGACCGCATGAAGAAGGACATTGCAGCCATTCTGGAGGGCAATGCCGGTGCGCTGAGCCTGTATGCCGACGGCAAGTGGCAGGGCAGCGCTCTCTGCCCGGAGAAGGTGTCTGCCGATGCCGACATGGAAAAGCTGCTGGAACGCTGCTGGCAAAAGCAGGAGCCGAAGGAAAAACTGCTGGCACAGGGCGGCAGGGTGGAACTGCTTTATTGGGACCCGGCGGAAAATAAGAGCTTTATGATTCCGGCAAAGAACTGAATTATAACAAAAGGACACACCATTGTGGTGTGTCCTTTTGTTATACGATATGAAGCTTAGACCTTCTCGATGGTGATGCTCCAATCAGCGGTCATGGCCTCGTCCGGCTCCAGCACTTCGTGCTTGCCTTCCTCATTGACGCTGTTGGCCCAGCCATTCCAGGGCTCCATGCACACAAAGCTCTCGGCATCCTGCTGCCACAGCACGGCGTTGTCGAAGCTATCGTCGGCATCCACAGTCACCTTGTGGCCGTTGCCGCTGTCGGTGAGGGTCATGGGGAACTGCACGCCGGTCAGCAGGCGCACGCTGTAGTCAGCACCTTCCTTGCGGGTGAGGGTGATCTTTTCCGGGGCAGCGGGCTGCTCGCCCTTGGCGCTCTCGGAACAGGTGGCGCACTTGATATCGAAGTCCACATTCTCCAGCTTGGAAGCCTTGAAGTAGGGGTGGAAGCCGAAGCTGAAGGGCATGTTGGTGTCGCCCTCGTTGATCACGGTCATGTTGATGGCGGCAGTGTTGCCCTCAAGGTTATAGTTCATCAGCACGGTGAAATCGAAGGGATAGAGGAACTTGGTCAGCGGGGTGGACTCCAAAATCAGGGTCACGCCGTCCGGGCCGACGCTTTCCACATCCCATGCGCACAGGTCGGCAAAGCCGTGGTTCTCCATGGGGTATGCCTTGCCGTCAAAGATGTGCACGCCGTTATCCGGCAGGCCGCAGTTGGGGAACAGCACCGGCACGCCGAAGCGGGGGCGGTTGCACTCGGAAAAATTGGGGTGGCGGGTCCAGATGTACTCCTCGCCGTTCAGGGAGAAGCCGGTGATCATGCCGCCGCGCTCCGGGGTGATGACCAGCTCGGTCTTTGCCTCAGCATCGGTGATAACGTACTGCTCATAGCAGGCACCGTTTTCGGTGACATAACGGGTGGTGATCTGATTCATAGTTCAGTCCTCCTTATGTTTCTGGTTCTGTGCCAGTTTTTCAAAATAATAATCAATGCCATAGCGAATGAGATATTTTATGACCCTTGCAATAACGGCCACGATAGCGGCAAAAATGCCGCCGTAAAGCAGAAACGCATAGATCATCATGCGAGTGGTCATAGCCATAAAAACACTTCCCTTCCGTTTTCATGCACAAAGAGGCTGCCGTACAGCCAAAGTGCCATACAGCAGCCTCGAAACGATTACAGAACGACGCCGTCCTTGAAGATGGAGATCTCGCGGAAGCCGTGCTTCTCGGCCTTGGTCTGCTCACCGCTTGCAACGCGGATGACCAGATCCAGCAGATCCTTTGCAGCCTCGTCGATGGTCTTTTCGCCATCGGCGATCACGCCGGTGTTGAAGTCGATCCAGCCGGATTTCTTCTGGGCCAGCGGGGTGTTGGTGGAGATCTTCAGGGTGGGAGCCGGGGCCGAGAACGGAGTGCCGCGGCCGGTGGAGAACAGGATCAGGTGTGCGCCTGCGGCGGTCATGGCCGTGGCAGAAACCAGATCGTTGCCGGGGCCGTACAGCATGTTCAGGCCCTTGGTGACAACGGGATCACCGTAGCCGATCACGTCCATGATGGGGGCAGTGCCGCCCTTCTGGACGCAGCCGCAGCTCTTGTCTTCCAGCGTGGTGATGCCGCCCTGCTTGTTGCCCGGAGAGGGGTTATCGTAGACCACCTCGTTGTGGCTGATAAAGTAATCCTTGAAGCCGTTGATCATGTGCTCAGCCTTGACAAAGACATCATGGTTGATGCAGCGATCCATCAGGAAGCCCTCGGCACCGAACATCTCGGGCACCTCGGTCAGCACGGTGGAACCGCCGCGCTGGCCCATCATGTCGGAGAAGCGGCCGATGGTGGGATTGGCGGTGATGCCGGACAGGCCGTCCGAGCCGCCGCACTTCATGCCCACCACCAGATCGGACACGGAGATAGGCTCACGCTTGAACTGCCCGGCATAGGCAGCCAGCTCCTTGAGGATATCGCGGGCAGCGGTGAACTCGTCGTCCACCTCCTGACAGGTGAGGAACTTCACACGGTCGTGGTCGTACTCGCCCAGCTCTTCCACGAACTGATCGTGCTGCAGGTTCTCGCAGCCCAGATGCAGCACCAGAACGGCGGCAGCATTGGGGTGGCGCACCAGCGCAGCCAGCAGCTTGCGGGTCTGTGCATGGTCGTGGCCGGTCTGGCTGCAGCCGAAGGGATGGGTGAAGGTGTACAGGCCCTCGATGGAGCCGGTGACCAGATCCTGATTGTCGGCAACGATCTTCTTGGCGATGTCGTTGACGCAGCCCACGGTGGGGATGATCCAGATCTCGTTGCGGATGGCGGCCCGGCCGTCCTTGCGGCGGAAACCCATAAAGGTCTCCGGCTCGACCTTGGGCAGGGGAGCCAGATCCGGGGCGGGGTTGTAGCTGTACTCTACCTCACCGGACAGGTTGGTGTGCACGTTGTGGGTGTGCATCCAGCTGCCGGGAGCGGCATCTGCGGTGGCGTGGCCGATGGGCGAAGCCGTACTTGATGACGTTCTCACCGTTCTTGATGGGCTTCACGGCCATCTTGTGGCCCTGCGGAATGTCCTCCAGAGCAGTCACAGAAAGACCGTCCACTTCCACCAGCGTGCCCTTGGCAATGGGGTGCAGGGCAACGACCACGTTGTCGATGGGGCTGATATGAATTGCCTGCGGCATAGTAGTTCTCCTTATCGTATCGCACAAAAGGGAATGAACCCTCTCCGTCATCGCCATGCGATGCCACCTCTCCCGAAGGGCGAGGTCTTTGCGATGAAAACTTTACGTTTCCACGTTTCCGCAAAAGCTCCCCCCCTCGGGGGAGCTGGACGCGAAGCGGACTGAGAGGGTTCACACCTCAAAGCAATGTTTCTTTTAAACAATCAGGCTTACAGGCAGCTCTTGTAGGCAGCCTCAGCACCCTGAGTGCGGATCATTTCCAGATCAGCCAGAACAGCGGCCTCCAGACCCTCGATCTTGGTCAGATCCTGATCCCACATTTGGGTGTTGGTCAGCACAGCGTTCACCAGCTGAGCAGCGGTGTCGTCCTTGTGTGCATAGTAGAAGTCCAGTGCCCATGCGTCGTCCTGGATCTTGTAGGTGTTGCCGGCAGGACGCTTGCAGATCAGGCCGTCGGCGGTGCGCTCCTGAATGTCGCTGGAATAGAAGGCAATGTAGGCTGCCAGAGACATGGTCAGGCACTTGGGCAGCTGTTTCTGCTCCTCGATGTAAGCCAGGAAGGAAGGCATGTTGCGGGCCTTCCACTTGGAGGTGGAGTTCAGGGAGATGCTCATCAGCTCGTGGTTGACGAAGGGGTTGTTGAAGCGGTCCTCAACAGCGGAAGCAAACTCTTCCAGATCCTTCTTGTCCAGCGGCAGGGTGGGGATGATCTCCTCGTGCAGCATCTTGTTCATGAAGCCGCGGATGGTGTCGTTGTGCATGCAGTCCCGCACGATGTCGAAGCCTGCCAGGTAAGCGCCCAGCACAAAGCCGGTGTGTGCGCCGTTCAGGATGCGGACCTTGCGCTTCTTGTAGGGGGTAACATCGGGCACGACCATAACGTTCACGCCGGCCTTCTTGAACGGCAGCTTGTCCTCCAGCTCAGCGGGGCCTTCGATGACCCACACGCCGAACACTTCGCCCACGTCCAGAGCGGCATCATGGTAGCCGTTGGCCTCTTCCATGGCGGCCAGCTCCTTGGGATCGCGGATGCGGCCCGGAACGATGCGGTCCACCAGAGTGGAGCAGAAGGTGTTTGCGTTGTTCATCCAGTCGATGAAGGCAGGCTCCAGATTCCAGTCCTTGGCGTAGTTGTTGCAGCACTTCTGCAGCTCCTTGCCGTTGTTGTCGATCAGCTCGCAGGACAGGATGGCCAGACCCTTGTCAGCAGCGCCGTTGAATGCCTTGTAGCGCTCGAACAGCACGCGGGTCAGCTTTGCGGGGAAGCTGTTGGGAGGAACCTGATCGAACTGGCTGTCGCCCTGCGTGTAGGCGATGCCGGCCTCAGTGGTGTTGGAAACGATGGTCTCGAGATCGGCAGAGCGTGCCAGCTCCAGCACTTCGTCCCACTTGCCGTCGATGTAGGGGCACACACAGTCGGACACGCAGGAGATCACGCGCTTTGCATCGACCTTCTGGCCCTTCTCGCTGCCGCGCAGGTACAGGGTGTACAGGCCTTCCTGCTCGTTGATCCAGTCTGCCATCTGGGGGAAGTTGCTGATGGGCTGCACCAGCTTGACCTTGCCGTTGTAGCCGGCCTTCTCGTTTGCGATGTCATAGAAGTAATCCACGAAAGCACGCAGGAAGTTGCCCTCGCCAAACTGCATGACCTTGACGGGTGCATCCTTCAGGATGTAGCCGTTATAGCCGGTGCCTTCCAGAACCTTGTAGTTCAAAGTTTCCATCTTGTTGATCTCCTTTATAAACTTGCTTTGCTTATCAGAGAGCCTCTTTGTCTGCCCTCTGCTCCTTACCCTATTTTATGCTGTTGTATACAAATAAGTCAAGAGCTTTGTGCAATATTTTTAGCCTTAAGGTGACGATTTGGGGCATTTCCAGCGAAAAGCACAATTGTGTGCTAGAAAATTTGTCACTTTTTCAGTTGTATACATGCGCGTTTTCCGTTATACTAAAGGTAAGACAAACCTGCCCGTGCAGGCGGGCGTCCCGTTGTACACAAGGTTTGACGGATTTTTAACAAAAACCACCAGAGAAAAGGAGTTATCGACCCATGAAAGCATTTATGGATAAGGAATTCATGCTCCAGTCTCCCACTGCTCAGCATCTGTACCACGACTACGCTGCGGATATGCCTATCTGCGACTACCATTGCCACATCCCTCCCCGTGAGATCTACGAGAACCGCCGCTTTGAGAACATCGCTCAGGTATGGCTGGGCGGCCGCAACCCGGACGGCAGCTACTTTGGCGACCACTACAAGTGGCGCGTGATGCGTTCCAATGGTGTGCCCGAGGAGTACATCACCGGTGATAAGCCCGACCGCGAGCGCTTCCAGAAGTTTGCAGAGGCTCTGCCCATGGCCATCGGCAACCCGATGTACCACTGGACCAACCTCGAGCTGCATGTGTTCTTTGGCTACGACGGCGTGCTGAACGGCGACACCGCTGAGGAAGTGTGGAACCTGTGCAACGACAAGCTGCAGCACGATCCCAAGCTGACCGTTCGCGGCCTGATCGAGCAGTCCAATGTTGCGTTCATCGGCACCACCGATGATCCCATCGACGGCCTGGAGTGGCACAAGAAGATCAAGGAAGATCCCACCATCAAGTTCACCGTGGCTCCTTCCTTCCGCCCCGATAAGGCCATCAACATCAACAAGCCCGGCTTTGCCGAGTACATGGGCAAGCTGGCCGCTGTTGTGGGCAAGGAAAAGCTGGCCTGCATCGACTGCGTCACCGACGCTCTGACCAAGCGCATCGAGTTCTTTGCCGAGATGGGCTGCCGCGCTTCGGACCACGGTCTGGATTACATCCCCTACCGTGAGGCCACCAAGGAAGAGGTCAACGCCATTTACCAGAAGGTGATGGCCGGCGAGACCTGCACCGTGGAAGAGGCTGAGAAGTACCAGACCTACATCCTGATCCATCTGGGCAAGCAGTATCACCGTCTGGGCATCGCCATGCAGATCCACTACAACTGCCTGCGCGGCGTGAACCGCAATATGAACGCTCTGCTGGGACCCGACACCGGCTATGATATGATCAACACCGCTACCTGCGGCGGCGAGATCGCAAGCCTGCTGAGCGCCCTGAACGACACCGACGAGTGCCCCAAGACCATCATCTACAGCCTGAACCCCGCCGACGACGCACAGATCGGCACCATTCTGGGCTGCTTCCAGAACAGCGAGGTGCCGGGCAAGATCCAGCACGGCTCCGCATGGTGGTTCAATGACCACAAGATCGGCATGGAAGAGCAGATGACCCGCCTGGCAAGCCTGGGCCTGCTGGGCAACTTCGTTGGCATGCTGACCGACAGCCGCAGCTTCCTGAGCTACACCCGTCACGACTACTTCCGCCGCATCCTGTGCAATATCATCGGCCAGTGGGTCGAGGATGGCGAGTATCCCAACGACGAGAAGGCTCTGGAGAAGATCGTCAAGGGCATCTGCTTCGACAACGCAAAGCGCTACTTCAACCTGTAAGAGAAGTGCCTGAACCTGAATAAGGCATAACACAAAGCCCCCGGAACGGTGTGAAACGTTCCGGGGTTTTGCTGTAAGCAGATAATGTTTACTTTACAAGGCTGCGCAGCACAACGCGGGCAGTGGAAACATCGGAACCGAGCAGGGTGTCGTAGGCATTCAGGATGTCGCGGATGGCCTGCAGGTTGTCCTTAGTCAGGGTGTAGGTCTTGGTGGAGCCGTCCTTGCCGGTAAAGGTGGCAGTGACGCTCTTGGCGGCAAGCCACTCGTTCAGCCAGCTGGTCTCGTCGTCCATATCGAACAGCTCATAGTCAAACCATGCCTTGAGGTCATTGTCGTAGCCGCCGATGAACTCTTCATCACAGGTGAAGTCGTAGTAGTTATCCTCGGTCTCTACCCGAACAGATTTCATGTCCAGCTTTTTATTGCCGAAGTAGGTCATGCCCAGACTGAGATACACGGTGGGATCATCGTTGGTAACGAACAGGTAGGGGTACAGACCGCAGGAGGCCTTTCCATGCTGGCCTCCTCGTAGGGAGAATCGATCTGCCAGCCCTCGGCCTCGCTGTCATAGGTGACAGTGAGCTTGGACAGGGCAGAGCGCAGCTGCGCCTCCGACACCGCATTGGTCACAGAGAGCTCTGCCGGGGCAGGCTCGTCCGGAAGAGCAGGGCTCAGGGCAAAGGCGGAAGCGCCGCCCATCAGGATGGCGGCGGTGCACAGGCAGGCGGCACCGCGCTTGAACAGTCCGGTCAGTTTCATAAGGATCTCCTTTCGCTTCACAGAAATGCTTTTTCTCTGTCCAGAGCATACCAGATTTTACGGCCTCTGACAGCAAAACGGCATGAATCGCCCCTCAGATGCATCAAAACGACCGTTCAGATGGTGTGCAGTGCGGATAAAAACGGCTTCTTATACCTGATGGTTTTCCAGCCAGTCAGTCATCTGCTGGGCGATGCCCTTGATGCTGCCTTCCTCAAAGGGGACCTTCAGCCCGGCAGTCTCCAGCAGCTCGGTGTAGCTGGCCATGCCTGCACGGCGCACAAGGCGCAGATAGCGCTCCCATGCATCCTTGTGGTCGTCAAGGCTCAGCAGGAAGAACTGCAGTGCGGCCATGGTGGACAGGCAGTAGTCGATATAGTAGAAGGGGCACTCATAAATGTGCAGCTGACGCTGCCAGCCTGCACCGCGGCCATAGAAGGGCAGATTGTCAAAATCGATCCACGGGCGGTATTTCTTTTCCAGCTTGAGCCACTCGGCGTTGCGTTCATCGGGGGTCAGATCCGGGTTCTGGTACATGATGTGCTGGAACTCGTCCACTTCACAGCCGTAGGCCAGGAACACAAAACTGTCCTCAGCGTGGAGCAGGGCGTATTTGTCGGTATCCCGGCCGAAGAGCAGATGATGCCACGGTGCGGTCAGGAACTCCATGGCCATGGAGTGGATCTCGGCGCTCTCCATGCCGGGGCATTCCAGATCGGCGGGCACTTCGGGATCACGCTCGGCCACATAGCCCTCAAAGGCGTGGCCGCACTCGTGGGTCAGCACGTCCACATCGCCGGAGGTGTTGTTCCAGTTGGCAAAAATGAAGGGGGCCTTGTAGCTGGGCAGGCTGGTCATATAGCCGCCGGACATCTTGCCGGGGCGGCTCTCCACATCGAACAGCTCGTTGTCCTGCATAAAGTCGATGAACTCGGCGGTTTCCGGGCTAAGCTCATGGTACATGGTGCGGGCGGCATCCATACGGGCTTTGTAGCCGGGAATGGGCTTGGGATTGCCGTCCTTGAACATGATGGGCAGATCGGTGAAGGTGGGGCGGGCGATGCCGGTGCGCTTTGCACGCAGAGCCATCACCTTTTGCAGCTGGGGCACCACATCGTTTGCCACCTGATCGCGGAATTTCCGGATCTCCTCCGGGCCGTAGCCGATGCGGTTCATGCGGACGTAGGAAAGCTCACTGTAGTCGTGATAGCCCATCACCCGGGCCTGTGCATTCAGGTTCTTCACGATCTCGCCGTACAGCTCGTCCAGCTCGGCACGGTGGGCGTCAAAATAACCGGCCTCGGCCTCGTAGGCGGCGCGGCGCACGGCAGGGTCCAGATCTTCCTTGTAAGGGCCCAGCTGCGGGATGGTGAGCTGTTTGCCGTCCAGTTCCACCAGTGCGCCGCCGTAGATCTGCTGGTAACGGCTCACCAGAGCATTGAACTGCTGCTGCAGCTCCACGGTGCGGTCGTCCATGCTGAGGACGGCGTTCTTCATGCCGGCCACGCAGGTGGTGCCGAATTTTTCGGTCAGGGCATCCACATGGGGATTTGCCAGAAATGCCCGGCTGATCTCCACGCTGGCGTTGGTCACGGCGGGGCCGTTGGCATCAAAGAAGTCCTGCTCGGCCTTCCAGTAAGCGTCGCGGGTGTCGCAGGTGTAGTGGATGTTGGCAAGGTTCGCGGCGGTGTTGTACTCTGCAAAGGCTTCGCTCTGCTCATAGTAGAGCCGGACAAGGGCATCGCCGTCGGGTGCGGCAGCGGCCTTTGCGGCCAGCTCTTTGCACCGGGCCAGCAGGGCACCGATGTCCGGGCGGGTATAGGTCATTTCGTTGAATTTCATCGGGAAACATTCCTTTCCGGGAGAAGACTCCATATTTAAGGTTAAACCCATCTTACCACGTTATGCGGCAAATGAAAAGGGGACACAGGCCAAAACCCGGCAGATGCTATGCACAACTGCTAAAATTTGACGAGGTGGTTTGGCAAAGTTGTCTGTGCAGGCGGTTGCATGGCTGTGGCAAAAGGACTATAATAAAACCATCAACAGAGTAAGACCATGCGCGTTAAGTGCCGCATCAACGGGGAGTTGTGCTGTGGACGAAGGTGTACCCGCGGTGCATGGTCTGCATCCCGCTGCTGCATGGACTTGGGTGCAGGCGAGACGGCTTGCGTCCCGCCCGGAAGTGAAAGTTGTTGGATTCACGCCCTCCTTTGTGCGGTTTGTCACAGGGAGGGCGTTTTTGTTTGTGCAGACCGCCCGCCCGGTATTCCTTTTGCAAGGAGGACAGTTGATATGAACAACTCGAAAAATTCCGTCCGCACGCTCACCATGCTGGCCTTGCTGGTGGCAATGAGTATCGTGTTCAGCCGGGTGCTGAGCATCTCCACCGGCTTTGTGCGGTTCAATCTGGGCAGCCTGCCGGTGCTGCTGGCAGCGCTGCTGTTCGGCCCCGGTGCCGGCTTTGCCGTGGGCGCTGTGGCCGATATGATCGGCGGCGTGCTGGCAGGCTACGCCATCAACCCGCTCATCACGCTGGGCGCGGGTGCCATTGGTCTGGTGGCGGGGCTTGCATGGCAGAAGCTGCCCGGGCTGCGCACCGGCCTGCGGCTGCAGATCAGCGTGCTGCTGGGACACTTTGTGGGTTCCATGGTCATCACCTCGCTGGCACTGCGCATCTTCTACGGCTACCCGTGGGCAACGCTGGCAGTGCGCATCCCCAATGCACTGATCCTGGCTGCGGTGAACACTGTGCTGCTGCGCATCCTGCTGGAGAACCGTACCCTGATGAAGATGGTGAAGAAATAAAAACTTCCCGCACAGAGTGTAGTCGCGTTGGGCAGGCTTATATGGCTTTTGCAAAAGGCATCGCCGCCGAATATGTACTCTTTTGCGCGCACAAAAGAGTACCAGAAAGCGCCCGCTACTTTCGAGGCGCGGGAGGCACGAATCAAGGGCTGCTCGCCCTTGATAATCCCAAAGCAGTTGGGCTCCATACAAAAAATCCAAGCCGCTACGCTAAAGGATTTTTTGTGTTACGCCGATTTAGAGTCGCTGCGCGACAGCCGCAGGCTAACAGCAGCATATGCAGTTAATCGTTACGCTCCCTTCCCGTAAAGTTAATCCGAAACGACCGCAGTCGTTTCGGATTTACAAATATAAAAATACTATTTCCGCTGATATTGTCAGAGCGAAGCGGAGACAATTCTAAATCGTGAGGCAAAATCCATGAACTATGAACAAACCCTGGAATACATCCACGCCGTCCAGTGGGCCGGCCACAAGCCCGGCCTGACGCGCACCCGCACCCTGCTGGCCGCACTGGGCGACCCGCACAAACAGCTCAGATTCGTGCATGTTGCAGGCACCAACGGCAAGGGCAGCACCGCCGCCATGATAGCATCCTGCCTGCAGGCCGCGGGCTATCGGGTGGGCCTGTACACTTCGCCCTTCATCAACCGCTTCAACGAGCGCATCCAGATCAACGGCGTGCAGATCCCGGATGAAGAGCTGGTGAAACTGGTGGAGCAGGTAAAGCCCGCCGCCGATGCCATGGAAGATGTGCCCACCGAGTTTGAGATCATCACGGCGCTGGGGATGCTCTATTTTGCCCAGCAGAAATGTGAGATCGTGGTGCTGGAGGTGGGCCTTGGCGGCACGCTGGATTCCACCAACGTCATTGATGCCCCGGAGTGCGCAGTCATCACGGCACTGGGTATGGATCATGTGAAGGAGCTTGGCCCCACTCTTGCGGACATTGCCGCCGCCAAGGCGGGGATCATCAAGGAAGAGTGCCCGGTGGTGAGCTATGGCGGTGTGCCGGAAGCGGACGCCGTGATCCGCCGCGTGGCAGCGGAAAAGCATGCCGAGCTGACTGAGGTGGATTTCAGCAGGCTGAAATACGAGGGCGGCAGCCTTGACGCGGTGGAGTTCGACTTTGACGGCCTGACGGATGTGCACCTGCCCCTGATCGGCAGCTATCAGCCGCGAAATGCGGCGCTGGCTATCACGGCCCTGCGGGTGATGCGCACCCATGGCTGGAACATCCCGGAAAATGCCATCCGTACCGGTCTTGAAACGGTCAGCTGGCCGGGCCGGTTCGAGCTGCTGCGGCACGCGCCCGCCTTCCTGCTGGACGGCAGCCACAACGCCCACGGAATGCGTGCCACGGTGCAGAGCCTGAGAGACCGCTTCCCCGGGCAGAAGTTCGTTTTTCTGGTCAGCATCATGGCAGACAAGGATGTGGACCAGATGCTCAGCCTGCTGGCACCGCTGGCGGTGCGGTTCGTCACGGTGGCGGCGCACACGCCGCGCGCCATGCCTGCCGAAACGCTGGCAGAACACATCCGGGCCTATGGCTGCAGGGCGGAAGCAGAAGCTTCCATTGAAGCGGGCGTGGCCCGGGCGGTGGAGCTGGGCGGCGAAGGCCCGGTGTGCGCACTGGGCACGCTGTATTTCTCTGGCGATGTGCGGAAGGCGTTTGCGGAACTTGTGAAGGGCTGAAGATTTAAAATGGCTCCGCGTGCGCTGCGCCATCATCAGCGGAAAAATATTTTTATATTTGCAAATCAGGAAAATCTGCGGATTTTCCTGATTTGCTTTTTTCACGGTAAGGGCCGTAACGGCTGACGGCATCTTGCTGCTGTCAGCCTGCGGCTGTCGCACAGCGGATAAAGCGAAAGCTTGCCCGCACGGCTTGTCGCGTAAGCGACTTCAAATCGGCGGAACACAAAAAATCCTTTAGCGAAGCGACTTGGATTTTTTGTATGGAGCCCAACGGGGTCTGAAAGGGGCGAGCAGCCCCTTTCTCGTTGGGGTGGGTGGAGTCCAGAGGCAGGGAGGGGGACTCGAAACACCCCTCCCTCACTGCCTCTGGCCCAGCGGAGCGTCCCCGGCGGCGATGATTTTTATAAAAGCTATGAAGCCTGTCCCACGCGACCGCTCTCTGCACAAGAAGCAACTTTTTCTGTGAAAAAGCAAACAAGCCAGCTCCGCAGGGCTGGCTTATTTGCAATAAAAATAATTTTCCGCTAAAATGCCCAGAGTGAAACGGAGGGCATTTAAATGGTTAGGCCTGCGATAGCACAGACAAAAAGAAAAAGCGGTGACTCGTGCAGGTTGAGTCATCGCTTTTCTTGCCCCTTGCGGGGCAGGCAGGGTAAATGATAAGAAGGTAAATGAAGAAAATAGCAATTTTAAGAACAAAGGCTTTGTGCTGAGCGAAGAACCGCTCGTAGAAGTTCATGTATCCAACGTAATGCCTTTGTTGGATACAACATACCACTTTTTTGGAAGAATTACAAGCCCTTTTTTCGATTTTTCACCAATAAACGTGCGAAAAATCGCATTTTTGGAGAAACGCACAAATTCAACGAGAAGTTCCCGGCAAACTGACGAACAAGCATAAAAATGAGCCGGTGCGGCCCGGAACGGCGGCAAAAAAGACGCAGAATGCGACAGTTCTTTACAAGAACCGGTCCGTGTGCTAAGATGAATACATTCAATGGGAAGTTTGCCCTGTGAAGGGTGGGCGTATGTGTCCGAGCGGGATGGCCCGGCACGGGGAAAGGAGCATATCAATGGAAAATCAGGCGGTGAGCGGAACAAAAAAGCCGCTCTTCGGAGGGCGGAAGCCGCTGTTCACACAAAAGGAACTGCTGCTGCTGACCGGCCCGCTGCTGGTGGAGCAGCTGCTGGAAGTGACCGTGGGTATGGCCGATACCATGATGGTGTCCCGCTGCGGCGAAGCGGCCATTTCCGGTGTCAGCCTTGTGGACATGATCAACAACCTCATCATCGTGCTGTTTGCGGCGCTGGCCACTGGCGGCGCAGTGGTGGTAAGCCAGTTTTTGGGTGCGCGGGAGCAGAAGGAGGCCGATGCAAGCTCTGGCCAGCTGCTTTTGCTCAGCGGCGTATTCGGTTTGCTGGTGGGGGCATTCTGTTTTGTTTTTGCAAGACCGATGATCCGGCTGTTCTACGGTGCCATCGATGCCGATGTGCTGGATGCCAGCGTGCTGTACCTGCGCATCATCGCCATCAGTTATCCGTTTCTGGCACTGTATAACGGCGGTGCGGCACTGTTCCGCAGCATGGGCAACTCAAGATCTCCATGCAGATCAGCTTTTTGATGAACGTGATCAACATTGTGGGCAACGCAGTGTGCATCTTCGGATTTAAAATGGGCGTAGACGGTGTTGCATGGCCCAGCGTGCTGTCTCGTGTGGTGGCAGCGGCCCTTATCCTGCGCAAGTGCTACCAGAAGGGCAATGCCATCACGGTGCCCAAGACCACCCGGCTGGATGCAAAGATGACAAAGCGCATTCTGGGCATCGGCATTCCGTCCGCCTTTGAGAACAGCCTGTTCGAAGCTGGACGCATTCTGGTGGTGAGCATGATCTCCACCTTCGGCACAGTGCAGATCGCAGCAAACGCCGTGGCAAACAATCTGGACGGCATGGGCGTGATCCCCGGCAAGGCCCTGAGCCTTGCCATGATCACGGTGGTGGGCCGCTGCATCGGTGCGCGGGACGACGAGCAGGCTGTTTATTATACCCGCAAGCTGACGGTGTGGTCTTACATCGCAATGAGTCTTTCCAACGGTGCCATCCTGCTGTTTTTGCACAAGCTCATCGGCATCTACGCGCTGTCCGGTGAGACGATGGTGCTTTCTGAGCTGCTGGTACGTATCCATGCAGGCTTTGCCATCCTGCTGTGGACCCTGTCCTTCGTGCTGCCCAACGCCCTGCGTGCAGCCAACGATGTGAAGTTCACCATGATCGTGTCCATCCTGAGCATGGCGGTGTGGCGGCTGGGCTTCAGCTACCTGCTGTGCGTGCGCATGGGCTGGGGCGCTGTGGGCGTGTGGATCGCAATGATCATTGACTGGGTTTGCCGCGTGACATGCTTTGTGCTCCGCTTCCGCAGCGGTGTATGGAAAACCAAATATCAGGCATAACATAAAGAGGAGTATACCTATGAAACTGATCAGCTGGAACGTCAACGGCCTGCGCGCCTGCCTGACCCATGGCTTTGCCGAGAGCTTTGCGGCTCTGGATGCCGATATCTTTTCGGTGCAGGAGACCAAGATGCAGCCCGGTCAGGCGGATTTTGCGCCGGATGGCTACACCGAGTATACCTATTCTGCCGAGAAGAAGGGCTACTCCGGCACGGCCTGCTGGTGCCGTGAGCAGCCGCTGACCGTGACCGCCGGCATCGGCATTGAGCAGCACGACCACGAGGGCCGTGTGCTCACGCTGGAATACCCGGGGTTCTGGCTGGTGAACTGCTATACCCCCAACAGTCAGGACGGGCTGAAGCGTCTGGACTACCGCATGGAGTGGGAGGATGCCTTCCGTGCCTACCTGCTGGCACTGGACGCAAAAAAGCCGGTGATCCTGTGCGGTGACCTGAATGTTGCCCATAGGGAGATCGACATCAAGAACGACAAGACCAACCACATGAGCGCAGGCTTTACCGATCAGGAGCGCGGTAAAATGACCGAACTGCTGGACGCAGGCTTTGCCGACAGCTTCCGCGTGCTGCACCCGGACGAGGTGAAGTACAGCTGGTGGAGCTACCGCTTCCACGCCCGCGAGAAGAATGCGGGCTGGCGCATCGATTACTTCATCGTGTCCCGCCGCATTGCCGATAAGATCCGCGCGGCGGAGATCCACAACGAGATCTTCGGCTCAGACCACTGCCCGGTGGAGCTGGACATTGACCTGTAACCTGTAAAAAATGCCTGCTCTCCCGGAAAGAGCAGGAAAAAGGAGACTCTATGCTCAAAAGCTATCTGCTGGTATTTTTTGTTTCCATGGTGCCGCTCATTGAACTGCGCGGTGCCATCCCCATCGGGCTTGGCATGGGCCTGCCCATTCTGCCCACCTATCTGGTGTGCGTGGTGGGCAACATGATCCCGGTGCCGTTCATCTATCTGTTTGCACGCAAATTCCTGATCTGGGGCTACCACAAGCCCCTTATCGGGCCAATCTGCAAGTTCTGCATCGTCAAGGGCGAGAAAGGCGGCCGCGCACTGGAAGCCAAGGCGGGCCGCGGCCTTGTGGTGGCGCTGCTGCTGTTCGTGGGTATCCCGCTGCCGGGCACCGGCGCGTGGACCGGCACGCTGGCGGGCTCGATCCTGGATATGAAGTTCAAGGACGTGGTCAAGGCCTGCATGGGCGGCGTGCTGCTGGCGGGCATCATCATGGGTCTGGCCAGCGCGGGCCTGCTGGGTGCGCTGAGCACCCTGTTCTCGGTGGGCTGAGAAAAAAAGACTGTGTTCCGGCAAAGAACAACAATTGACAATGGCATTTTGCTGCTGAGTATGCTAAAATAAAAAAGTGTTTTGGAACCGGCGGCGAAAAGCTGCCGGACGGAAAGGAACGATAAGATCATGGATCAGGTACTGAATCAGAAAATCGACGCATATATTGCGCAAAACAAGGAACAGCTGCTGAAGGATATTGCCGCGCTGGTGGCAGTCAACAGCGTAGAGGGCACCCCGGAAGAGGGCGCACCCTTCGGCGCAGGCCCCCGTGCAGCGCTGGACAAGACGCTGGAGCTGGCTGCGGGCATGGGCTTTGCCACCCGCAACTGCGAAAACTACATCGGCTATGCAGAGCTGGCCGGCAAGGACCCTGAAAAGTATCTGGCGACCATCTGCCATGTGGACGTGGTGCCCGTGGGCAACGGCTGGACGGCCGACCCCTTCACCATGCGCATTCAGGACGGCTGGCTGCTGGGCCGCGGCGTTGCCGACGACAAAGGCCCCATGGTGGCTACCCTGTATGCCCTGAAGTTCCTCAAGGAGCAGGGCTATGAGCTGCGCTACCCCATCCGCGCACTGGCAGGCACCAACGAGGAGACCCACATGCAGGATGTGGACTACTACCTCAAGAACTACCCGGCTCCCGCTTTCTGCTTTACCCCGGATGCCGAGTTCCCGGTGTGCAACGGCGAGAAGGGCCTGTTCGGTGCCAAGATCGTCAGCCCGGTGTGCAACGGCGTCATCGTGGAGATCGAGGGCGGCGTGGCAAACAACGCCGTGCCCGACCGTGCAAGCGCGCTGGTCAGGACTGACATCTCTAAGCTGAAGAATGCCCCCAACATCACGCTGGAGCCGGAAGGCGACGGCGTGCGCATCCGCGGCTGGGGCAAGTCCGGCCACGCAGCCATGCCGCAGGGCACCGTGAACGCCATTGGTCTGGTGGTGAACTACCTGCTGGACAATGGCCTGTGCAATGAGACCGAGCGCACCTATCTGGAGGCTGTGCGCAAGCTGCACGCTTCCACTGCCGGTGAGGGTCTGGGCATCAACTGCGCCGACGGCCCCTTTGGCCCGCTGACCGTGATCGGCGGCCGCATCTACATGGAAGATGGCCGCATTTTCCAGACCATGGACAGCCGCTTCCCCACCTGCACCAACGGCAAAAAGATGACCGAGCAGATCCGTGCCGCACTGGGCGACGGCGCTGAGCTGCGTGATGTGACCGCTGCCGAGCCCTTCTATATTGAAGCCGACAGCCCCGCCATTCTGGCCTGCATCAACACTTACAACGAAGTGACCGGCGAGAACGCCAAGCCCTTCACCATGGGCGGCGGCACCTATGCCCGCCACTTCCCCTATGCTGTCAGCTTCGGCCCCGAGCATGTGGATCTGCCGCTGCCGGAGTTCGGAGGACCGATGCACGGTGCAAACGAAGCTGCACCCATTGACAAGCTGCTGGAAGCCGTAAAGATCTATATCATTGCGCTGCTGCGCCTTGAGGAGATCGACTTCTGATGCAGCCGATGAATGTGCTCGTCATCGACGGGCAGGGCGGGGGCCTTGGCAAACAGCTGGTGGCAGTCCTGAGAACACAGTGCCCGGAGGCACGGCTCACTGCGGTGGGCACCAACAGTCTGGCGGCAAACGCCATGCGCAAGGCCGGTGCCCTGCGTGCCGCCACCGGCGAGAATGCAGTGGCGGTGAATTGCCGCAGCGCGGATATCATCGTGGGGCCCATCGGCATCGTTATTGCGGATGCACTGCTGGGCGAGATCACCCCGCCATGGCCACAGCCGTGTGCCAGAGCCGTGCAACGCGGGTGCTCATCCCGGTGAACCACTGCGAAAACTATATCGTGGGTGTGCCGGAGCAGCCCATCAACGATCTGGTGGCCGCTGCGGTGCAGAAGGTGAAAGCTCTCTGTGCCGGGGAAGGCTGCGGAAAAAGGGCTTATTGAAAATGCCCCGCTTGCGCTCTGGGCATCTTCAGCGGAAAAATATCTTATAATAAACAGTGGAAAGCCTGCGGGCTGTCCCGCTGTTGATTTCACGGAAAGGGTGGCAGAGGAAAAGCTTGATCTGTCTGCTTCTTTCCTGCGGAACAGCCGCACAGCCGGGAAACAGGCCATTCTTCATTGATGCCCGCTCCGTGAAGTAAAGTCGGAAAATCACCGCAGGATCCGACTTACTAAAAATATAAATTCCGTTGAATAATGCCCAGAGCGAGAGCGGAGGGCATTCTGAATCGTTACGACTTCTGTCGTGCGGCGATCTGCGCTGCCGTGGGCGGGGTGTCGCCCTGCGCAGCGTTTTCCAGCGCGCCGAGACGGCGGTCCAGATCGGTCAGGCGCTGGGCTACGATATCCGGCAGATCCTGCTGGTCCAGATCGTCCGCCGGGTTCACGGCCTTGTTGTTGATGCGCACCACCTCGGCGGGCACGCCCACAGCGGTGCAGTTGGCGGGCAGATTGCGCAGCACCACGCTGCCTGCGCCGATGCGGGAGTTGTCCCCGATATACACCGGGCCAAGGACCTTGGTGCCTGCACCGATCAGCACGTTGTTGCCCAGAGTGGGGTGGCGCTTGCCGGTGTCCTTGCCGGTGCCGCCCAGAGTGACACCGTGGTAGATGGTGCAGTTGTCCCCGATCTCACAGGTCTCACCGAACACGATGCCCATGCCGTGATCGATGAACAGGCATCTGCCGATGGTGGCACCGGGGTGGATCTCGATGCCGGTGCGGCGGCGGCCATGCTGGCTGACCCACCGGGCCAGAAAGAACCGCTTGTGCTGGTATAGCCAGTGCGCAATGCGGTGGTATACCAGAATGTGAAAGCCCGGATACAGCAAAATGACCTCCAGCACGTTGCGTGCAGCGGGGTCCTTGCGCTGGATATTCCGCGCGTCCTCCAACAAACCCATGGGAAAACCCTCTCTTTCCTGATTCCGATGAAGCTGCTCTGAATAAAAATCACGCCTCTGCCATGAAAACAGCCTCTGACTCTTTTGACCATATTATAATAGCACACCCGGACGGGAATGTACAGCAATATGCTAGGAATTGACATGACTAACCCTGAATCTGGCGGGGAAAAACTGCTTTTGGGTAGAGTAGCTAAAATTCCGGGAGGGAAGCGGCAAACCTTTTTGCAACAAAATATATGCGGAAGCATTGACACATTTCGCGCTTCTATGCTAAAATATTATGAAAAGATTCCAGACTTATAAAAGGAGACAGCACCATGCAGAAAAGCGCGATGTGCACCAAACTGAACAAGCAGTTCGCATCCGGTTTTGCCGTGGGTTCGTTGTTTCCTTTTTTTGTGGAATGAGCTTTTCCCTTTGCGGGGAAAAGTTTTTTTTTGCCCGTAAGCCGGAAAGCCGAACCAGACAAACGCAAATCAGGAGGGAACTGCGATGCTGCTTGTAAATGCTGTGAACACCGAAGGAAGACCGCTTGAGATTTTTGTAAAGGACGGCAGGATCGCTGCTGTAGGTCAGGAGCTGGAGGCACTGGCCGGGGAGAACGAAACGGTCATTGATGCCGGCGGGCTGACCGTGCTGCCCGCCTTTGTGGACCTGCACTGCCACTGGCGCACCCCGGGCTTTGAGTACAAGGAGGACATCGAGACCGGCAGCCGCGCCGCAGCCGCCGGCGGTTATACCTTCGTGAACCTGATGCCCAACACAAAGCCGGTGTGCTCTTCTGCGGCACAGGCGTTCATGGTGGAGCAGAAGGCTGCCGAAGTAGGCCTGTGCGATGTGAACCAGACCGTCTCCATCACCGAGAACTTTGACGGTGTGAGCATCGACCACCTCAAGACCCTGCCTGCCGGTGTGAAGTTCATCACCGAGGACGGCCACGGCGTGCAGGACAATGCCACCATGGCAAAGGCTTTCGCCATCTGCACCCAGAAGGATATCACCGTGATGAGCCACGCCGAGGATATGGAGATCAGCCCGTGGGACTACCGTCTGGCTGAGGACATTGAGACGGTGCGCAACTGCTGGCTGAGCGAATACTACCAGACCAAGCTGCACATGTGCCACGTGTCCACCCGCGGTGCGCTGGATGCCATCCAGATGGCAAAGCTGCGGGGGTGCACCCGTCACCTGCGAAGTGACCCCCCACCACCTGTGGTTCACCAATGAGAACTGCGACTACCGGGTCAACCCGCCCATCCGCACCGCCGACGATGTACAGGCGCTGGTGGACGGCATCCGCACCGGCATCGTGGATGCCATTGCAACCGACCACGCGCCCCACTCCGAAGAGGACAAGCTCAAGGGCATGGCCGGTATGGTGGGCAGTGAGACCGCTTTCGGTGTCTGCTACACCAAGCTCTGCAAGCAGGAAGGCCTGCCGCTGGAAGTGCTGGTGCACCTGATGAGCACCCGCCCGGCAGAAATTCTGGGCCTTGCCAAGGGCCAGCTGGAGCCGGGCTACGACGCGGACTTTGTGCTGGTGGATCTGGATACCCCCTACACCGTGGACAAGGACAAGCTGCACTCCAAATCTCACAACACCCCGTTCGACGGCGCTGAGCTGTACGGCAAGGTGTGCGCCACCATCAAGGGCGGCAAGCTGACCTATCAGGCAGAGGATTGAAAAAACAATACTATATAAGATAAGAATCGATAAGAGAGCAAACAGGAGGAACCCACAATGACCAACATGGATAAGCTTTACGAAGCAGTGGAAGCCCGCGGCCCGGTGTGCGTAGGTCTGGATACCGATTTCAGCTACCTGCCCGAGGACTTCGTGGACAGCACCCTGTCCCGCGGTGAGAACATCGTGCGCTTCAACAGGAAGCTCATCGACGCCACCAAGGCCGTGGCAGGCTGCTACAAGGTGCAGATCGCTTACTACGAGTCTCTGGGTCTTGAGGGCATGAAGGCCTACGCCGACACCCTGAAGGCTGTGCGTGAGGCCGGTGTGCCGGTGATCGCCGACATCAAGCGCGGCGACATTGCCAAGACCGCCGAGATGTACGCCATGGGTCACTTTACCGGCGATTTCGAGAGCGATTTCGTCACGCTGGCACCCTATATGGGTCTGGACTCCATCAGCCCCTACCTGCCCTACGCCGAAAAGCAGGGCAAGGGCATGTTCGTGCTCTGCCGCACCTCCAACGGCGGTGCCAAGGACTTTGAGTACGAGAAGCTGGCAGACGGCCGCCACGTCTACGATCTGGTGGGCGACAAGCTGAACGCTCTGGGCAAGGACTACATGGGCGAGCACGGCTACTCCTCCATCGGTCTGGTCATCGGCGGCACCCACATCGAGGAGGCCACCGAGATCCGTGCAAAGTATCAGGACAGCTTCTTCCTGATCCCCGGCTACGGCGCACAGGGCGGCAAGGCCGAGGACATTGCCCAGTACCTCACCAAGGGAAACGGCGGCGTGGTCAACTCCAGCCGCGGCATCCTGCTGGCCTATAAGAAGCAGCCGGGCACTGCCTTTGACGAAGCCGCTTACAACGAATGTGTGAATATGAAGGAGGCCATTGCTCATGCGTGCAGCCTGCTGTGAAGCCACTGTTCTGCGCAATGAGGTCATTGCCCCGGACATCCGCCTGCTGACGGTGGTCTGGCCGGACCGCGATCACGCACCCCACGCAGGCCAGTTCTTTACCCTGCGTGCATGGGGCGCAGACGAAGCCCCCTTCCTGTCCCGGCCCATCAGCGTGCACCGCTGGAACCCGGACAGCAGTACCATCGAGTTTCTGTATCAGGTGGTGGGCGAGGGCACTGAAAAGATCGCGCAGCTCAAAATGAAGGATACCTTCCAGCTCACCGGCCCTATGGGCAACGGCTTTGATGTGCCGGACATCCTGAGCAAGTACAAAAAGATCGCTGTGGTGGGCGGCGGCATCGGCACCGCGCCCATGTTCCAGCTCACCCGTGAACTGGCAGCGGCAGGTGTGAAGCCGGATGTGTTCTTCGGCTTCCGGGATGCCCCCTACTGCATGGAGGAGTACCGCGAGATCGCAAACCTTGTCAAGGTGTCCACCGACACCGGCGCAGTGGGCTTCCACGGCTTTGTCACCCAGCTGTACGACCCGCCGACTACGATGTGGTGATGGTGTGCGGCCCCACGGTCATGATGAAGAACGCCGCCCGCCTGTGTGCCGAAAGGGCACCCCTGCTTTGTCAGCCTGGAAAGAAGATGGCCTGCGGCATTGGAGCCTGCCTTGGCTGCACCTGCGAGACCAAAGAGGGCGAGGGCAAGAGCGTGTGCAAGCACGGCCCGGTATTTGATGCAACGGAGGTGTGCTTCTGATGGCAGATCTGAAAACCAACTTGCTGGGCTTTGTGATGAACAGCCCGGTCATCGGCGCATCTGGCACTGTGGGCTACGGTGTGGAGTACGAAGAGCTGGCAGACTTTGCCAAGATCGGCGGCATCTCCGGCAAGGGCCTGACCCTGCACGGCCAGTACGGCAACAAGGGCGAGCGCCTGTGGGAGACCCCCTCCGGCCTCATCAACAGCATCGGCCTGCAGAACCCCGGCGTGCAGCACTTCATTGACGTGGAGCTGCCCGAGATGCTGGAACTGAAGCAGAAGTACGGCACGGTGGCCATTGCCAACCTTGGCGGCCACAGCGAGGAAGAGTATGTGGAAGGTGCCGCGATGCTGAGCGACAGCGCAGTGGACATCGTGGAGCTGAACATCTCCTGCCCCAACGTCAAGGTAGGCGGCATGGCCTACGGCGTGAAAGCCGAAGCTGCCGGTGAGGTGGTGCGCATGGTGCGCGCTGCCTGCAAAAAGCCCCTGATGGTCAAGCTGAGCCCGCAGGCCGAGAACATCCCTGAGACGTGCAAGGCCGTGGAAGCCGCCGGTGCGGATGCCATCAGCCTGACCAACCCCTTCCAGGCCTGCGCCATCGATCTGGAAAAGCGCCGCCCGGTGTTCAACAACATCTTTGCGGGCCTGTCCGGCCCGGCGGTGCGGCCCATTGCCCTGCGCATGGTGTGGCAGGCCGTGGGCGCTGTGAACATCCCGGTGGTGGGTCTGGGCGGCATCGCCACGGGCCGTGACGCACTGGAGTTCATCATGGCAGGTGCTGCGGCGGTGCAGGTGGGTGCCGCAAACTTTGCCAACCCCCGCGCCATGGAGACCATTGCCGACGAGATGGCCGCATGGATGGACAAGAACGGCGTGAAAACACTGGACGAGATCCGCGGATGTGCCCGGAATGCTGAATAATCCAATTGATATACCAGCAAAATACTGATTTATACGCATAAAACAAAGCCGCTGCATAAATTTGCAAATCACGCAAAAGCGTGGTACAATACCGTTCAAAAGACATTTTTATAAAAGAGAGGGAGAAGTACAATGAGTGAAGCACTTGAGATCCTGAAGAGCTGTGACGCGTTCCTGGAAGGCCACTTCCTGCTGTCCTCCGGCCGCCATTCCAGCGCATACTGCCAGATGGCTTACCTGCAGCAGTACCCCGACCGCTGCGCCGAGGTGATGAAGACCATGGCAGATAAGGTCAAGGAAATGGACGTGGATGTCATCGTCGGCCCGGCCATGGGCGGCATCGTGTACGCCTACGAGCTGGCCCGCCAGACCGGCAAGCGCGCCATCTTCACCGAGCGCGTGGACAATGTGATGACCCTGAAGCGCTTCGCCATCCACCCGGGTGAGAAGTGCCTCATCGCTGAGGACGTGGTCACCACCGGTATCTCCTCTCTGGAGACCAAGCGCGTGATCGAAGAGAACGGCGGCATCTGCCTGGGCATCACCTGCGTGGTGGACCGCACCAAGCCCGAGGCTCCGTCTCCCATTCCCATCGTGGCAAGCGCCCTCAAGCTGGACCTGCCCAACTACGCACCGGAAGAGTGCCCCATCTGCAAGGAAGGCAAGCTGCCGCTGGTGCATCTGGGCGCCGCAAGATGAAGCAGGAAGCAAAGCAGACCCTGTAATGTGTTGAAACGAGGAAAACTATGAACGCATATCTTCTTTGGCAAATGGCATGGTCTTTGCCGGCCAGTCGGTGGGTGCCGAGGGTGTCACCGTGGGCGAGGTGGTCTTTGCCACCGGCATGGTGGGCTTTCAGGAGACCCTGACCGACCCCAGCTACTATGGCCAGATCATCACCCAGACCTACCCCCTTATCGGCAACTACGGCATGAATAAGGACGACATGGAGTCCGACCGCATCTGGGCAAAGGGCTACATCGTGCGCGAAGCCTGCACCACCCCCTCCAACTGGCGCTGCGAGGAAACGCTGGACAGCTTTTAAAAAGAACAACACCATCGGCATTGAGGGCATCGACACCCGCCACCTGACCCGCATCATCCGGGAGAGCGGTGTTATGAACGGTGCGATCCTGACCACCTTCGACCCCGCCGACCCGGCCAACAAGGCCGAGACCGAGGCTCTGTTGGCTCAGATCCGCGCCTACGCCGTCACCGATGCGGTGAAGAATGTTACCTGTGAAAAGCCCGAGGTGTTCAACCCGCAGGGCGAGACCCATATCGTGCTGATGCACTACGGCTGCAAGCGCAACATCGTGCGCTGCCTTGTCAAGCGCGGCTGCAAGGTGACGGTCATGCCCGCCTTTGCAACGGCAGAGGAAATCAAGGCCCTTGCTCCGGACGGCATCATGCTGTCCAATGGTCCCGGCGACCCGGCGGAACCCGTGGAGGTCATCGAGAACCTCAAGCACATCTTTGAGCTGAACATCCCCACCTTCGGCATCTGTCTGGGCCACCAGCTGAGTGCTCTGGCGCCGGTGCCAAGACCATGAAGCTGAAGTACGGCCACCGGGGTGCCAACCAGCCCGTGACCGACTTTGAGTCCGGCCGCACCTTCATCACCAGCCAGAACCACGGCTACGCTGTGGTGGGCGAGGAGCTGCCCGCCGAGATGGGCGAGGTGGCACAGGTGAACGCCAACGACGGCACCTGTGAGGGCATCAAGTACAAGAAGTGGAACTGCTTTACCGTGCAGTTCCACCCGGAAGCAAACGGCGGCCCCAAGGATACCGAGTTTCTGTTCGACCGCTTCCTGAACAACGTCAAAGCAGCAAAAAAGGAGGCACGCTGAAATGCCCAAGGACCCTCGGATCAAGAAGGTGCTGGTCATTGGCTCCGGCCCCATCATCATCGGTCAGGCGGCCGAGTTTGACTACTCCGGCACCCAGGCCTGCCGCGCCCTGAAGGCAGAGGGCATCGAGACCGTTCTGCTGAACTCCAACCCCGCAACCATCATGACCGACCCGGATGTGGCCGACCATGTTTACATCGAGCCCATGACGCTGGAAGTCGTGGAGCGCATTCTGGACATCGAAAAGCCGGACTCCGTGCTGCCGAACCTCGGCGGTCAGATGGGCCTGAACCTGTCCATGGAGCTGGCACGCTCCGGCTATCTGGACCGCACCGGCATCCGTCTGCTGGCCTGCAAGCCCGAGACCATCGACCGGGCCGAGGACCGCGAGCTGTTCAAGGAGACCATGGAGAAGCTGCACCAGCCCATCATCCCCTCTGAGGTGGTGGAAACGCTGCAGGACGCTCTGGCCTGTGCAGACCGCATTGGCTACCCGGTCATCGTGCGTCCGGCCTTTACCATGGGCGGCACCGGCGGCGGCATCTGCGAGAACAAGGCAAAGCTCATCGAGATCGGCACCAACGGCCTGCGCCTTTCCCCCATCCATCAGATTCTTGTGGAAAAGTGCATCGCCGGCTGGAAAGAGATCGAGTATGAGGTCATGCGCGACCACAAGGGCAATGTGATCACCGTATGTAACATGGAAAACCTGGACCCCGTGGGCATCCACACCGGCGACTCGGTGGTCGTGGCTCCCTCCCAGACCCTGACCGACCACGAGTACCAGATGCTGCGCACCGCCGCGCTGGATATCATCACCGAACTGGGCATCGAGGGCGGTTGCAACTGCCAGTTTGCCCTGAAGCCGGACAGTTTTGATTATGCGGTCATCGAGGTCAACCCCCGTGTGTCCCGCTCTTCCGCACTGGCTTCCAAGGCCACCGGTTATCCCATTGCCAAGGTGGCTACCAAGATCGCCATTGGCTACACGCTGGACGAGATCACCAACGACGTTACCGGCAAGACCTGCGCCTGCTTTGAGCCGGCCCTGGACTACATCGTGGTCAAGTACCCGAAGTGGCCCTTTGATAAGTTCGTCTACGCCGACAAATCTCTCGGCACCCAGATGATGGCCACCGGCGAGGTCATGGCCATCGGCAACAATTTCGAGCCTGCCATGATGAAGGCCGTCTCCTCCACCGAGCTGGGCATGGATACCCTGACCCACAAGCCCTTTGAGGAGCTGACCGATGACGCCATCATCGACCATATGCATGTGCAGGATGCAGAGCGCGTGTTCTGCGTCTACGAGGCATTGAAGCGCGGCATCGACCACGAGACTATTTACAAGATCACCAAGATCGACTGGTGGTTTTGGACATGATGCAGCATCTGGCAAACCTTGAGAATGGCCTTGCCAAGTGCAACGGCGTGCTGACCGAAGAGCAGTACAAGACTGCCAAGAAGTACGGCTTCCAGGATAAGACCATCAAGCGGCTGGCACAGGTGGACACCCTGCCTGTGGAGAACTACCGCGCCGGCTTCAAGATGGTGGATACCTGTGCTGCCGAGTTCTCGGCCAACACCCCTATTTCTACTCCACCTACGACGGCGACAACGAAGCTGCTGAGTTCATTGCCGAGAAGGAAGCCGAAGCATCTGCCAAGGGCGAGCCTAGGAAAAGAAGGTCCTCGTTTTCGGCTCCGGCCCCATCCGCATCGGTCAGGGCATCGAGTTCGACTACTGCTCGGTGCACTGTGTGGACCCTGAAGAACAACGGCTGCGAGGCGATCCTGGTCAACAACAACCCGGAGACCGTCTCCACCGACTTTGATACCGGCGACCGTCTGTACTTTGACCCGCTGAACCCGGAGAGCGTGGACAACATCATTGCCACCGAGAAGCCGGATGCCTGTGTGGTGCAGTTCGGTACCAGACCGCCATCAAGCTGGCCAAGCATATGGAAGAGATCGGCCTGCCCATTCTGGGCACCCCGGCGGACGCCATTGACGAGGCCGAGGACCGTGAACGCTTTGACGAGCTGCTGGAGCGCTGCAGAATCCCCGCGCACCGGGCCGCACTGTCTTTAATCTGACGAGGCTCTACGCCGCCGAGGAGATCGGCCTGCCGGTGCTGATGCGCCCCTCCTACGTGCTGGGCGGTCAGAACATGATCGTGGCCTACACGGAGGCGGACGTCATCGAGTACATGGGCGTTATCACCGAGCATGTGGACATGGATCACCCTGTGCTGCTGGATAAGTATATTCTGGGCACCGAGTGCGAAGTGGATGCCATCTGCGATGGTGAAAACTTCCTGATCCCCGGTATTATGGAACAGCTGGAGCGCACCGGTGTCCACTCCGGCGACTCCATCTGTGTCTACCCGGCACAGCACCTGACTCAGGCCGAGATCGACACCATGGTGGATTACACCGGCCGCTTTGCCCGCGAGCTGCATGTCAACGGTCTGGTGAACGTGCAGTACGCAGTTTCCAACGGCAAGGTGTACGTCATTGAGGTGAACCCCCGTTCCTCCCGTACCGTGCCTTATATCTCCAAGGTCACCGGTGTGCCCATGGTGGATCTGGCAGTGCGCTGCTGCCTGGGCGAAAAGCTGGCAGATATGGGCTACGGCACCGGCCTGCACCCCAACGCACCTTATGTGGCCGTCAAGGTGCCTGTGTTCAGCTTTGAAAAGCTGCACGGTGTGGATACCCAGTTCGGCCCCGAGATGAAGTCCACCGGCGAAGTGCTGGGCATTGCCCCCAACTACCACGATGCCCTGCTCAAGGGCCTTATCGGCGCGGGCTACACCTTCAAGACCCCGGCCCTGCAAGCTGCTGCATCTTCACCGTGAAGGACAGCGACAAGCCGGAGTTCGTGGATATCGCATGGAAGCTCAAGAGCATGGGCTACAAGCTGTACGGTACCTCCGGCACCTGCGCATGGCTCAACAAGCACATGGTGCCCTGCAACGAGGTGCGCAATATGTCCGGCGAGTCGCCCAACATCGTGGACCTGCTGCAGAGCGGTCTGGTGGATTATGTGTTCTCTACCAGCGCTAAGGGCCGTGACCCCAAGCGCGACTCCGTCCGCCTGCGCCGCAAGGCTGTGGAGCTGAGCATCCCCTGCATCACCGCAGTGGATACCGCCAACGCTCTGGTGAACTGCCTGCGCAGTGATCACAGTCTGGAAAATATCCCGCTGGTGGATATTGCCACCCTGTATCACCGCAAATAATTACCTCACGAATTACCCGTAAAATGCTTTTTTGCAGCGCCCGCCAAAACAGCGGGCGCTGTATTTGTGAAGGACGGATAGAGATTACATAAGTTCGTGCGCAATAAATGACGTTTTGTGCGCAATCTGTCGCAAACAGTGTGTGAATTATGTTATACTCAACAACGCAAAATTTGCCAAAAGACGTTACTTTGGACACTCCAGGAGGATATAGATACATGACCCGTTCCCAGATGATCGAGACTGTGGCACGCAAGACCGGCTTCACCGAAGCACAGGTCGAGACCACGATGGATGCAATGTTTGACCAGATCGCCGACTGCCTGCGCGCAGACGAGAAGGTGACCATCGCAGGCTTTGGCCGTTTTGAGATGCGTCCCCGCAAGCCCAAGGCCTACACCAACCCCAAGACCAAGGTTTCCAGCCGTCTGGAGTCCACCTCCATCCCCGGCTTCAAGGCCAGCGGCCGCTTCAAGCAGAAGCTGGAAGCAGGCAAGGCTGCCAAGACTGAGGAAGCTGTCTGATCCTCAAATCAAATGCAAAGAGCTGTGCCCTCCACTCGGGGCGCAGCTCTTTGTTTGAGCTCCCTCAGTTTCGCATTTGCTCAACAGCTCCCTCGGAGAGGGAGCCTCGCCGTCTCCCTCTGGGAGGAAGGTGGCATCGCATTAGCGATGACGGAAGGAGTTCGTTAAGAACCTGCTGACAAGTGTGGCATTTCATGCTATACTGGGTTCAGAATATAAAATGACAAAGGAACGGAGAATCAGATGCTTTACAGTGAGTTGCAGTGCAGCGATGCCATCCACAAGGCCGTGGAGCGCATGGGCTTTGCCGAAATGACCGAAATTCAGGAAAAGACTATCCCCGTCATGATGGCGGGCTATGACGTGATCGCAAAAGCCCCCACCGGCACCGGCAAAACCTGTGCCTTCGGCATCCCGGTGGCGGAGCATATCTTACCGGAAAACAAGTACCCGCAGGCCGTGATCATGGCCCCCACCCGGAGCTGGCCCAGCAGATCGCCCAGGAGCTGGAAGAACTGACCTATTTCATGCCCGAAGTGCAGGTGGCCTGCGTGTACGACGGTGCCAACATGGAAAAGCAGGCAAAGCGCCTTGCCGAGGGCGCCAGATCGTGGTGGCAACGCCGGGCCGTCTGATGGACCACTACAAGCACCATTCCATTGATATCTCCCATGTGACCCAGATCGTGCTGGACGAGGCCGACGAAATGCTGAACATGGGCTTCTATAAGGATGTGCGGCATATCATTGAAATGATGAAGGCCCGCAAGTCCCTCTCCATGTTCTCGGCCACCATCAGCCGCGAGGTAATGGACATTGGCTGGCTGTACCAGCACAACGCCGAGGAGATCACCGTTCAGCCCAAGGAAGAAAGCCAGCCCAAGATCACCCAGTATATGCTGGAGACCTCCGGCCGCAACAAGCTTTCCGACCTTGCACAGATCATCATTGGTGAGAACTACAAGCGGGTGATGGTATTCTGCGATACCAAGTTCAACACTGCCACTCTGGCCAACCAGCTGGCCCGGCTGGGCTTCTCGGTAGACTACCTGCACGGCGACCTCTCCCAGAAGGAGCGCAACCAGATCATGCAGAACTTCCGGGACGGCAAGCTGGCCATTCTGGTAGCCACCGACGTTGCCGCCCGCGGCATCGATGTTTCGGATGTGGATGCCGTGATCAACTACGATGTGCCCAGTGAGAACGAACATTACACCCACCGCATCGGCCGCACCGGCCGTGCCAAAAGGAGGGCGTGAGCTACCTGTTCTATGTGCCGGAGGAGAAAAGCGGGTGCAGGAACTGCTGCGCTTGACCCGCAATACCGACCTGTGCACCCCGGTGCATTTTGACTTCAACCATGAGCACATTGTGGTGGAGAAAAAGCAGGACAGCGCCGACCGGTTCCAGATCAAGTGCTACTTCTGATAAAATAAGAACTCCTTCAGTCTCGCATTCGCTCGCCAGCTCCTTCAAGGAGGGAGCCTTTGGCAGTGCGGCAAAGTTTTATGTTTTGCCAAAGGCCCCATCTCCGAGGGGCTGTCTGCGAAGCAGACTGGGGAGCCTCACTTTCTATTAAAATCTATTGACCTTCCCTTTCTGGAAGGTGTAACATAGGCACGTAAGGAGGCACCGGAGCCATGAAGATCAACGAAGTGGAAGCCGCTGTGGGCGTGACCAAAAAGAACATCCGCTTTTACGAGGAGGAGGGGCTCATTACCCCAGCCGCGAGCCAGGCAACGGCTACCGCAGCTACTCGCAGGCGGACGTGGAACGCCTGCGCCGCATCGCTGCTGCGCAAGCTGGATGTGCCGCTGGCCGAGATCCGGGAAATGCTGGAAGGGCAGAAGACGCTGGCCGAGGGAATGGCCCAGCAGCTGGAACGTCTGAGCACCCGCCGCAGGATCTGGACGAAGCCATCGGCTTCTGTACCGTATTGGAAAAGGCTTCCGGAAACCTTGAAGAACTGGATGTGGAGCAGACGCTTGCGCGCCTTGCTGCACGGGAGGAACAGGAGTGACCTTTGTGAACATTGAACGCACAGACCGAAAGGCGAGCGCATCCGCGGTGCCTGCATCGGCGCTGCTCTTTGTGGCGCTGATGGCTTTGTGATCGCAACGATGGCGTGGGCCTTTTACAGCGACCCGCAGGAAGCGCCGCCGCTGCCGCTGCTCATCGTATTGTTCGGCATCACGGTGGGGTGCATCGTGGGCACGCTGAAGGTGTTGCTGGAACGCATTGAAGAGATCGGAAAGGAGAAGAAGATGCTTATCGTAACTATTAACGAGGTGCCCGGCAAAAGCTGGAAGCGCTGGGCGTGGTGCGCGCAGCACGGTGCAGAGCCGCAATCTGGGCCACGATCTGATGGCGGGGTTCCGCACGCTGGTGGGCGGTGAAGTGACCGACTACGCGGATATGCTCACCGAAGCCCGGCAGATCGCCACAGGACGCATGGTGAAGGATGCAGAGGCCCTTGGTGCGGATGCAGTTGTAGGGATGCGCTACGCTTCCGCCAGCGTCATGCAGGGCGCAGCAGAGGTTATTGCTTATGGAACGGCGGTGAAGTTCGTATGACCACAAAAGAAAAGCAGGGCTTCGGCCTTTATTTCCTGTTAGCATTTGGTCTGGCATGGCTGTGTCAGGTCGGCGGCTGCATGGTGCTGCTGCAAAAGCAGAATGCCGTGCTGTATCAGTTGGCGCTGGTCGCCACCATGCTCTGCCCGCTGCTGGCGGTGCTGCTGGTGCAAAAGGTCTTTCTGCGCCAGCCCACCGGCATCGGCTGGAAGGTGCAGGGCAAGCGCCGCTACTGGCTGGCGGCGTGGTTCGGCCCGGCGTTATTTACGGTGCTGGCCGCAGTGCTCTATTTTGCGGTGTTCCCGCATCGACTGGACCTCTCCGGCAGCTGGCTGGCAGCGGCCTACGGCGGCGAGATGGACGCTCAGACCCTGCGCAGGGAGCTGGGCGTATCCAACCTCAGCTACATGCTGGAAACAGGTCTGTTCGCGGTCACGCTGGCTCCGGTCATCAATATGTTCGCAGCTTTGGGCGAGGAAGCCGGATGGCGCGGGTATATGATGCCTCACCTGAAGGAGCAGCTCGGCCTGCTCAACGCCGCCTGCTGGGCGGCGTGATCTGGGGTGTCTGGCACTGGCCGCTGATGCTGCTGGTAGGCTACGAATACGGCACCAACTACTTGGGTGCGCCAGTGCTGGGCCTTTTCGTGTGGTGCATAGTCTGCTTTGCGCTCAATACCCTGTTGGACTGGCTCTATGAAAGACTGGGTGCATCTGGGTGCCGTCCATTGCGCACGGCGCATTCAATGCGGTGGCAGCGCTGTTTGTGGTTTTGACGAACCCGGCAGACAGCTATTACAATGTATTGGGTCCGGCACCCATTGGCCTGATCGGAATGCTGCCCATGCTGGCTGCTGCAGTCTGGCTGACCCTGCGAAGATCCTGAAAACCTGAATAGTTCCGGGAGGACTCTTCCGCTTTTGCCGCCGCAGCTGCATTGCAGCTGCGGCCTGCTGTTTTGGGGGCACGCAAAAGAATGGAAAAATCTGTCAAAAAGTGTTGACAAGGAGGCGGGGTGTGGTATTATACTTGAGCACCAAGCGCTGAGGTAAAGAATGACTTCAAAGCCTCAGCAGGAAGCCTTTGAAAAGAACCAATAGACGTCAAGAAGGACTGGTTTGTTCCGAGAAACTTCAAGACATCCAAGTTCAGAAAGCTCAAAAGCTTCTAAAAATAAGGCTTGACAAAACCACTTCGGTGGTAAAATAAATAGGTCGTCAGCCGCAAGGCTGAGGCGCTACAGGACCTTGAAAATTGAACAATATCGAAAACTTGTAAGGAACCTTTTAAGTGTTTGGAAAAACACTAAAAACAATTCCAAAAGTAATTCACACAGGACGCAAGCGATTGCGTGCTGAGCGAACAAGATTTAACACTTTAAAAGTGATAAATATCATTTATAAAGAGTTTGATCCTGGCTCAGGACGAACGCTGGCGGCGCGCCTAACACATGCAAGTCGAACGAGCGAGAGAGCTTGCTTTCTCGAGCGAGTGGCGAACGGGTGAGTAACGCGTGAGGAACCTGCCTCAAAGAGGGGACAACAGTTGGAAACGACTGCTAATACCGCATAAGCCCACGGGTCGGCATCGACCAGAGGGAAAAGGAGCAATCCGCTTTGAGATGGCCTCGCGTCCGATTAGCTAGTTGGTGAGGTAACGGCCCACCAAGGCGACGATCGGTAGCCGGACTGAGAGGTTGATCGGCCACATTGGGACTGAGACACGGCCCAGACTCCTACGGGAGGCAGCAGTGGGGAATATTGCACAATGGGGGAAACCCTGATGCAGCGACGCCGCGTGGAGGAAGAAGGTCTTCGGATTGTAAACTCCTGTTGTTGGGGAAGATAATGACGGTACCCAACAAGGAAGTGACGGCTAACTACGTGCCAGCAGCCGCGGTAAAACGTAGGTCACAAGCGTTGTCCGGAATTACTGGGTGTAAAGGGAGCGCAGGCGGGAAGACAAGTTGGAAGTGAAATCTATGGGCTCAACCCATAAACTGCTTTCAAAACTGTTTTTCTTGAGTAGTGCAGAGGTAGGCGGAATTCCCGGTGTAGCGGTGGAATGTGTAGATATCGGGAAGAACACCAATGGCGAAGGCCCTACTGGGCACCAACTGACGCTGAGGCTCGAAAGTGTGGGTAGCAAACAGGATTAGATACCCTGGTAGTCCACACCGTAAACGATGATTACTAGGTGTTGGAGGATTGACCCCTTCAGTGCCGCAGTTAACACAATAAGTAATCCACCTGGGGAGTACGACCGCAAGGTTGAAACTCAAAGGAATTGACGGGGCCCGCACAAGCAGTGGAGTATGTGGTTTAATTCGACGCAACGCGAAGTACCTTACCAAGTCTTGACATCCCTTGACAGACATAGAAATATGTAATCTCTTCGGAGCAAGGAGACAGGTGGTGCATGGTTGTCGTCAGCTCGTGTCGTGAGATGTTGGGTTAAGTCCCGCAACGAGCGCAACCCTTATGGTCAGTTACTACGCAAGAGGACTCTGGCCAGACTGCCGTTGACAAAACGGAGGAAGGTGGGGATGACGTCAAATCATCATGCCCTTTATGACTTGGGCTACACACGTACTACAATGGCGTTAAACAAAGAGAAGCAAGACCGCGAGGTGGAGCAAAACTCAGAAACAACGTCCCAGTTCGGACTGCAGGCTGCAACTCGCCTGCACGAAGTCGGAATTGCTAGTAATCGTGGATCAGCATGCCACGGTCAATACGTTCCCGGGCCTTGTACACACCGCCCGTCACACCATGAGAGCCGGGGGGACCCGAAGTCGGTAGTCTAACCGCAAGGAGGACGCCGCCGAAGGTAAAACTGGTGATTGGGGTGAAGTCGTAACAAGGTAGCCGTAGGAGAACCTGCGGCTGGATCACCTCCTTTCTAAGGAGTCAGGCAAGGACAGGACATCAAAAGATGGACAGTCCTTGGACAGGTTTAAACGAGTAGAGTAGATATTGTTCGATTTTGAGGGCCCTGAAAGGGACACTCAAAGACGTACGAAAACTGAATAATAACTGCGAAACAAAGATTATAGTAAGTTCTTTTTTAAGAAATATTACAATTTCAAAAGGAAGGGTAACAATAATCTTCGTTGGCAAGAGAGAATCAAGAGGATACCAAATGTTCTAAGAGAACGTTTGAAAGGTCAAGCGAACAAGGGCGCAGGGCGAATGCCTTGGCACTGGGAGCCGATGAAAGACGTGATAAGCTGCGATAAGCTTCGGGGAGCTGCAAATAAGCATTGATCCGGAGATTTCTGAATGAGGAAACTCACCTGGGTTCATACTCAGGTACGTTATACTGAACTTCAAAATAGGTATATCGAGGGAACCGCCTGAACTGAAACATCTAAGTAGGGCGAGGAAGAGACATCAAACGAGATTCCGTAAGTAGTGGCGAGCGAACGCGGAAGAGGGCAAACCGAGAGTAGAAATACTTTCGGGGTACGGAGCGCATTTAGGACTTAAGTTGTTAACCGAACGGCATGGGAAGGCCGGTCAGAGAGTGTGAGAACCACGTAGGTGAAAACGACAAGAGCCGAGCGAATTCCAGAGTACGGCCAGACACGTGAAACCTGGTCGGAATACGGGGGGACCACCCTCCAACCCTAAATACTACCCAGTGACCGATAGCGTATAGTACTGTGAAGGAAAGGTGAAAAGCACCCCGGGAGAGTGAAGAACCTGAAACCCTGTGCCTACAAGCACCTAGAGCGCGTCAAAGCGTGATAGGGTACTTTTTGTAGAACGGTCCGGCGAGCGATTGTATGCAGCAAGGTTAAGGACTTAAGGTCTGGAGCCGAAGCGAAAGCGAGTTTGAAAAGGGCGTTAAGTTGCATATAATGGGCCCGAAACCGGGTGACCTACCCATGGTCAGGTTGAAGTGGAAGTAAAATTCCATGGAGGACCGAACCCACGTACGTTGAAAAGGCGGCGGATGAACTGTGGGTAGCGGAGAAATTCCAATCGAACCCGGAGATAGCTGGTTCTCCCCGAAATAGTTTTAGGACTAGCCTCAAGTTAGATACCTGGAGGTAAAGCACTGAATAGCCTAGCGGCCGAGAGGTTAGCGAAGCTTATCAAACTCAGAATGCCAGAGTATTGATGCTTGGGAGTCAGACAGTGTCAGATAAATGTCATTGTCAAAGGAAACAGCCCAGATCTACAGCTAAGGTCCCAAAGTCAGGTTAAGTGGAAAACGATGTGAAGATACGTAGACAACCAGTATGTTGGCTCAGAAGCAGCCACTCATTCAAAGAGTGCGTAATAGCTCACTGGTCGAGCGTCTTTGCGCGGAGAATTTAACGGGCTAAACCTGACACCGAAGCTTAGGCAGCATGATTACATGCTGGGTAGGGAGTTGTATACGCGGTGAAACAGTAGCGCAAGCGGCTGTGGAGTGTATAGAAGTGAGAATGCCGGAATGAGTAGCGCGAATGCAGTGAGAATCTGCATGGCCGAAAGCAGGTTTCTGGAGGAAGGTTCGTCCGCTCCAGGTTAGTCGGGAGCTAAGGTGAGGCCTAACGGCGTAGCCGATGCACGACGGTAGAGATTCCGTCACCACCAAAAGAGCACAGGGACACATATGAAGTCTCGGAGCCGGGTGTTGGTTCCGGTAGCGATCGAGGGAAGTTAGTACCGAAGTCCGAGATGGAAGATGGCGAGAAAAGCTGTGTGTATTTCTGCGGTGCCCGTACCGCAAACCGACACAGGTAGGTAGGAAGAAGATTCTAAGGCCAACGGGAGAAGGGTTGTTAAGGAACTCGGCAAATTGACCCCGTAACTTCGGGAGAAGGGGTGCTGCAGCAATGCAGCCGCAGAGAATCGGCCCAAGCAACTGTTTACCAAAAACACAGGTTTGTGCTAAATCGAAAGATGACGTATACGAGCTGACGCCTGCCCGGTGCTGGAAGGTTAAGAGGAGATGTGCAAGCATTAAATCGAAGCCCCAGTGAACGGCGGCCGTAACTATAACGGTCCTAAGGTAGCGAAATTCCTTGTCAGGTAAGTTCTGACCCGCATGAAAGGCGTAATGATTTGGGCACTGTCTCAACAGCCCGCCCGGCGAAATTGTAGTACCGGTGAAGATGCCGGTTACCCGCGACAAGACGGAAAGACCCCATGGAGCTTTACTGTAGCCTAATATTGGGTTTCGATGTTGCATGCACAGGATAGATGGGACACTGGGAAGCAGGTGCTTTGGCGCTTGTGGAGTGGCCGTTGGGATACCATCCTTGCGATATTGGAATTCTAACCTGCGCCTTTGAATCAAGGCGGGGGACATTGTTAGGTGGGCAGTTTGACTGGGGCGGTCGCCTCCTAAAGAGTAACGGAGGCGTTCAAAGGTTCGCTCAGCTTGAACGGAAATCAAGCAAAGAGTGCAAACGCAGAAGCGAGCCTAACTGCGAGACTGACGGGTCGAGCAGTAACGAAAGTTGGAGTTAGTGATCCGGTGGTATGTGAGTGGAAATGCCATCGCTCAACGGATAAAAGTTACCCTGGGGATAACAGGCTGATCTCCCCCAAGAGTCCACATCGACGGGGAGGTTTGGCACCTCGATGTCGGCTCATCGCATCCTGGGGCTGTATTCGGTCCCAAGGGTTTGGCTGTTCGCCAATTAAAGCGGTACGCGAGCTGGGTTCAGAACGTCGTGAGACAGTTCGGTCCCTATCTGTCGTGGGCGCAGGATATTTGATGGGAGCTGTTCCTAGTACGAGAGGACCGGAGCGGACGTACCTCTGGCGCACCAGTTGTTCTGCCAAGAGCATAGCTGGGCAACTATGTACGGATCGGATAAACGCTGAAAGCATCTAAGCGTGAAGCCGACCCAAAGATAAGATATCCCATTGTTTCAAACAAGTAAGACCCTTGAAGACTACAAGGTTGATAGGCACGATGTGTAAGTGGAGCGATCCATTCAGCAAGCGTGTACTAATAGGTCGAGGGCTTGACCACAATTCGCTTGAGACTCTGAGAGTAAACGAAAAAATGTAAGCAGTGATTATTCAGTTTTGAAGGCACGTCCTTCTAAGAAATACTGGACAAAGTACAACAAACATGTTATACTGGTTCAGTCAGATCGGTCGGTGTCGATGACGGTGAGGTTCCACCTGTTCCCATTCCGAACACAGAAGTTAAGCTCACTTGTGCCGAAGATAGTTCGCTGGAAACGGCGCGTGAAAATAGGTAGTCGCCGACTTAAAAAAACGCTTCAGAAA